>SKEM01000002.1_pt1 | contig 425588 bp, 386 predicted proteins | sample 4826731 | NCBI WGS metagenome assembly SKEM01 (sample SAMN11008809, study PRJNA524170) | human gut metagenome | biome: Human fecal sample; material: Feces; isolation source: fecal sample from pouch patient p37 | host: Homo sapiens | place: Israel: Tel-Aviv | collected 2015-07-27 | reverse complement strand
TTCTAATGCTGTGTACTTAGATCTAGACATTCAAAAATCCCTCCATGATTATCAGATGAATTATGTTATTTCATCTGACAACCATAAAGGGATTATCACATGATGCCTGAATTTGGCATGATGGTCAATTTTTGGTTAAGCGGAACAAACTGACTTTTGTCACACGTTTTGGATCTATTGAAGTCAAAACACCAAAACAACTTTTTCACCTTTGAAAAGTATTTTTTAGTTTTTTCCTGGCCTTTTTTTCGCTGAACTTCACTTTAACTTCAATGAAGTTTAACGTAAAATGAATTGAAGTTAAATAAACCGCGGTATCGGGGCGTGCAACAGGGTTGTTGCTTGGCAAAACTGCGGAATATGGCAGAATGAAGCCAGAAGGAGTTGATCAAATGTCAATCGGACCGGCATTACAAAAGGTACGACAAGATCGTCACTTAACCCAAGCGGAGGTGGCGAGTCAGCTGTACGTGACGCGGCAAACCATTTCGCGTTGGGAGCAGGGGAAGACGATTCCTAACATCTATGCGTTAAAGGACTTAGCGGAACTTTATGGCGTGTCGATTGACGAATTGACCAATACATCCCTTCTTAATCCAGTTCAGGAAGAAGGAGATCCAATGAAGCAGGTTAATTGGATGGCATTATTCGGTATCTTGTGGTTTAACGTTTTGTTCACGGCGGGAGCGGTCGTCGCGGTCATCGGCACTTTAGTAGGGTTATGGGTTACTATGGTAGCCTTTATTGGGGCACCACTGTTACTATTTGTAGAATGGCTAGCGGTAATGGCGTACCACCTTCCGTGGCCCGAAAGTTTGACGTGGTATGAAGTGCCGTTATCGTTAATTTTTTGCGGAATCGGCATTTCAATGTGGCCGATGGCAAAGAACACGACATTTTACTTGGCCAACTTTTTTAAAAAATACGTGCGGTACAATCTCAAAGCAATTTATCGCTAGGCAACTTAGATCGGCAATGGCGCATTTCAGGAGTGCAATTTGATGGACTTTGAAATGTAGCTAAGCCGGTCTTTTTATTTACCACGATAACCCCACCAGCAGGTTCTAACCTATCATAATAGGTATATACCAGTCTAAAAAATAACTTTTTTAGCGTACGTTTACGGGAAAACCAAGCAAAAATATCTAATTATTTCTTTGTAAGGGTTTACATTTACCAAAAATATTTCTATACTTAGTCTGTTGGTTGAGTTGAATTTTTGGGTAGGTTACCGTAGTTAGGAGGAACCGTAGATGAATAATTTTATGAACTGGGTGCAATCCAGTTTGATGCCCCCGCTAGCAAAGGCGGGAAATAATAAATACTTAGTTTCAATCCGAAACGGTCTGGTATTGACCTTACCGGCCGTAATTAGCGGATCGATTTTCTTGATTATCGCGAACATCCCGATCCCCGCATGGACGAACTTTATGAAGCCATACATGGGGGCGATGGGGGTCGCGGTTAACGGCTCGTTTGGGATTATTTCCCTGTTAGCCACGATTGGAATTGGGTACGAGTTGGCAAAGGCGCTCGATTTAGATGCAATTAACGGCGCGGGTTTGTCGACCATGGCGTTCATCGTCACTTCGTTTAATAGCAAACTGACGCTGGATACTGATAATTTTGCTTCTTCTGGTTTGTTTACTGCAATTGTTTGTTCATTTATTTCAGTTTCAATTTTACGTTTATTCGTGAAGAAGGATTGGATTATCAAGTTGCCTAAGGGCGTTCCTGCGGCGGTTAGTCAGTCGTTTGCTTCCTTAACTCCCGCATTTTTGATTTTGCTATTTTTCTGGGGATTGCGGGTCCCGCTTCATTTTGATATTAATCACTTTATTCAAAGTATTTTCCACCCGTTGCTGTTTGCGATGAACAGTTTGCCGGGAATCATGTTCTACACCCTTTTGGTTAGCATTTTATGGGTTGCCGGAATTCACGGGGACATGACGCTTCAAGGAATTTCGGACCCGATTTTCTTACAATTTTTGGCTGCTAACGGGGTTGCGTACGCGCACCACCAAACTATCCCATACATAACCTCTCTCGGATTTTCGAGTCTGTTCGTTAACGTTGGAGGAACCGGAGCAACGATCATGTTAGTTTTCTGGATGCTGTCCTCCAAGAGTAAGGCCTATCGGGAGTTAGGGAAGGTAGCCTTCCCAAGTGCCTTATTTGAAATTAATGAGCCGGTAATCTTTGGTTTTCCGGTGGTAATGAATCCAATCACCTTAATTCCGTTTATCGTGATTCCACAAGTGTTGACGATCACGACGTACTTGTTAATGGCTGTGCACCTAATTCGGCCGGCCGTAATGATGGTGCCGTGGACGATGCCGCCGATTATCGGTCCGCTGATGGCCACCGGTTGGGATTGGCGTGCTGGAGTATGGTCGGCAATTGAACTAGTGATTGCGGGCGTACTCTACTACCCATTCTTCAAAGTTGCTGAAAAACAAATGGTGCAACAAGAACTTAAAGAGGGATAATAATGGTTAAGATGTTAATTAAATATGGGGCGGCGGGCGCGTTCCTAATTATGGCGAGCGCGATCATTTTAACAAAGCTGCCCTTAAGTAGTTGGACCGTCGACCGGGCCATGTTGGCGATTAGTTTGCTGATTTTTCTGGGACTCGGCGTTGCGCTGAAAAAACACGCTTAAGCTAAAGTAGAGGGATTTGAAAATGGATAAATTGGAACGGTTAACGAAAACAGATTTAAATGATTTCTATCAACTATACTTGTACGCATTTACCAATCCGGATAGCGCGGAACGACGGGCGTTTTTCGACCATCGTTACCAGCATTCGGAGAAGTACGGGATTAAGTACGATGGTCGATTGGGAAGTGGAATGTTAAGCATCCCCTTCCAAGTCAACTTTCACGGCGTGAAGTATAAGATGAACGGGATTGGCGACGTCATGAGTTATCCTGAATATGGCGGCCACGGAGCGATTACTAAGTTAATGCGCCAGGCCTTTCAAGATATGCTCGCGAATAAGGTTGCGTTGTCTTATTTGGCGCCATTCTCGTATAAATTTTACCGTCGGTTTGGTTACGAAGAAGTGTTTGACCAGACGATCTATCGGGTGAAAAATACCGATTTGCCACGCATTCGGGTGGATTCGCAAGCAGGTTCGATGGAACGCTTGTCGCTCAAGGATGCGATTCCGTACATTAAAGAACTCTACAATAATAACCCGGATAGCCACAATGCCGGATTGGTGCGGGCGGACTGGTGGTGGGACTACCTCGTCCTTAAGCATCCGCATTGGCAAGTGGGCGTCTATTTTGACGACCTTCATTCCGCGGCTGGATACGTGATTTACGAAGGGATCAACACCACCTTTTACATTCAAGAAATCATGTACACCAATTGGGAAAGCTACCAATACTTGGCACGGTTCATTTGCCAGCACGAATCAATGTACTTTAACTTTGAGTACGTAAGTGGCGATCCGGTCGGTCGTCCGGATATTTTGCAAGAACCCGATACGCTCAAGGTGGAAATTAAACCGTACATGATGGCCCGAATTATTAATTTGGCGACCTTCGTCCAAGATTATCCGTTTTTAGGCAAGGTTAAAAGTATCCGGCTGGCGGTCACCGACCAAATGATTCCAGAAAATAACGGAATTTGGCGGCTGATGATTAACAGTAACGGGACGAGTTTTGAAAAGATTAGTGACAACGAAACCAACATGGCGGACATACGCCTTTCAATTCAAGAGTTAACCAAAGCGTTTCTCGGCTACCGTTCTTTGGGACATTTAAACCGGGTCGGCGCGATTCGCGGATCGTACGCGGCCATTGCAGGTTTAGATAACGTTTTGCGAAAAGAATCACCGATGCTGTGGGACTACTTTTAAAATGAAAAGCCTCGCGTGAAGTTCCAAGGATTAACAAAATTAGATGGTTAATTGCGAACGAAACGATTGAGCAGGGGAACCGGCACCGAATTTAAAAAAATAAGCTGTTAATTTAAGCAGACTTCTCGAGAATCTTAGTTTCTTGGGGAGTCTTTTTTGGTAGAAACATGTCTAGGCTAAGGCTAAATTTCTGCACGAAAAGCCCGGAAATGATAAGGAGGAAGACGGTGCTTGTGGTAAATTAAGCAGCTGCTAAAAAAGCTTTAGCAAACAATGCACATTGCTTACCTTTTAGAAGCTAATACGCTTATACTATACGTGAACTAAGTTGTTACATTTTTTGGTTAGAAGGAGGAATTATTATCATGACTTTGAAAATTGGTATTATGGTTGGTAGTTTACGAAAGGGCTCCTTTAACCGATTAGTAGCCCAAACCTTTGAAAAGTTACTTCCGCACGAAGTAGAACCAGTTTGGATTGAAGTTGGCGATTTACCGTTGTACAACGAGGATTTGGATACCGACAATCCGCCGATGGCCTGGCAAAATTTACGGCGGGCGGTGCAAAGTGTTGATGGAGTGATGTTCTTTACTCCCGAGTACAACCGTTCGGTTCCCGCGGCGCTGAAGAACGCGATTGACGTAGGATCCCGGCCCATGGGACAAAACGTTTGGGATGGCAAACCAGCCCTCGTGGTAACCGTGTCACCTGGTGGAATTGGCGGATTTGGCGCAAACCACCACTTACGGCAATCGTTGACCTTCGTTAACATGCCGGTATTGCAACAACCGGAAGCCTACATTGGCAACATTACACAACACATGGATGGCGACCAAATTGATGAAGCAACCCAAAAGTTCTTCAAGCAAATTGTGGGTGCGTACCTAACCTTTTTACAAAGATTTACTAATTAATCGGTAACCAATGCTTTAAATCGAGTATAAAATCGCAATGCTTTTCGAGAATTTTGCATTCTGGAGAAGCATTTTTATTTTGTGCGTTTTTATGAATGATGAAGTTTTGCGAGTTACTAAAGCGGGGCGTAAGTTAAACGAATTAAATGAGCGGGGTACATATTGAAGCTGGTTTACTATTCTACAAAAATAAAACATCGCGTAACGATGTTTAGAGAGTTTCTACTATTATATAGGCATTTAAATTGAAAGCTTTCCGTGGCTTTCTTGTAGTAAGCCATCAAAGAAATGTTGGAGCGAGATTTGGCCGTTAGGAACGTCTTCGTGGCGCATCTTCTGAATTTCAATGTAGACGTTTTGGTATTCAAAAAGTGCGTTAGCATATTCTAATAAAATTTCGTTTTCGGAGTACTCGTTGCACATGCCGGCTAAGTTGGTAATCCCCACCCGCAGCGCGCGGCGAATTCGTTGGTAAACGATTTTCTTTTCGTGTTCGTCAAGACCCAGGTCGCGCTGAAAGTCGATGCTCGAAAAGGAAATGTTTTGGTCGACCATAATCCGAATGATTTTCAAGATTTCTTTATTGCCGGTTTCGGAGGCGATGCCTAAGAAGCGCAGGATTGCGTTAACCCGGTCCATTTGCAAACGGTGCTCGGATTGGGGCCGGTTAAAAGGCGTTACCACCTGTGACGTGATGTTGTAAATCTCGGAAAGTTTACTAATCTGTTGGCAATAGGAGGCCACTAACCGAGTCACGTGTTTAAATTCGACGGGACTGACGGGATGCTCTAAGAAGAAGTCAATTCCAGCGTGGTAGGCGGCTTCCTTAGTCGCGACGTCTTCGGCGGAACTAATCATGATGTAGTGCGGTTTGATTTGAACTTGTTCGAGCCGTTTGATTAGTTGAATCCCGACTTCCGGGTCGTTACTACTAATAATCATGATGTCGACGCGCAATTGCAACAAGTCGTCGTAGGCTTGGGCAGGGGAAACTCCGATTCCCACGAGGTTATTGTTGAAATCAGCTTCGATAAGATCCCGAATGGCAGTGGTGTGACGGGAATCGTTTTCAAATAAATAAAAGTTCATGGCTAAATGGCCTCCTAGTATTGAAAAATCGTGATGTTTCGTGAAGCAATACGAAACTAAACGTTTTGTACAATGTTTATACATTAAGACTATATAATAATGGATTTTTTTTCAAACCAAACGATCATTTTATCCAAATTATACACTTTGCAACCGAAATTTATACACGGAAAATGTGCCCCATGTCAAGTAAGTACGCGAATTAAAACGATTTCATGGAATTTAATGTTAAATCCTAAAGTGTCGTGAAACCGCTTACTATCATTATAAGTGTAATAAAGATATTTAGTCACCCTAAGGAGGATGTTTTCAATGGCATTTAATTTACGTAATCGGAGTTTCTTAACTCTTGCAGATTTCAATACTCGCGAAATGGAATACATGCTTAATTTAGCAGAAGATCTTAAAAAGGCAAAGTACGCAGGTACTGAAGGTAAGCGGCTTGCTGGCAAGAACATTGCTTTAATCTTTGAAAAGAGTTCAACTCGGACACGTTGTGCTTTCGAAGTTGGAGCAAAGGATGAAGGAGCTCACGTAACATACCTCGGCCCTTCTGGATCACACATTGGTTACAAGGAATCAGTTAAAGATACTGCTCGCGTATTAGGCGGTATGTTTGATGGAATCGAATACCGTGGTTTCTCTCAACGTTCAGCAGAAACGTTAGCAGAATACTCAGGTGTTCCAGTTTGGAATGGTTTGACTGATGAAGACCACCCAACTCAAGTACTTGCAGACTTCTTAACTGCTAAAGAAGTACTTAAGAAGGAATACAAGGACATTAAATTTGCCTTTGTTGGTGACGGACAAGATAACGTATCAAATGCTTTGATGCTTGGTGCTGCGGTTATGGGTATGGAATATCACGTAGTAACTCCTAAAGAACTTGAACCTACTAAGGAAGTTCTCGACCAAGCAAACGAAATTGCTGCTAAGACTGGTGCTAAGATCGTGGTTACAAACGACATTAACAGTGGTGTTAAAGGCATGGACGTAATTTACACTGACGTTTGGGTATCCATGGGTGAACCAGATGAAATGTGGCAAAAACGGATCGACTTGTTGAAGCCATACCAAGTTAACAAAGCGGTTATGGATGCAACTGAAAATCCAAACGCAATCTTCGAACACTGCTTACCTGCATTCCACAATACAGATACTGAAGTTGGTAAGAAGATTCAAGAAAAATTCGGTCTTTCTGAAATGGAAGTTACTGACGAAGTCTTTGAAAGCGACCACTCAGTAGTATTCCAAGAAGCTGAAAACCGGATGCACACCATCAAAGCAATTATGGTTGCTACATTAGGTGACTAGGAGGTTATCGTAATGACAAAAATGGTAGTTGCCCTCGGTGGCAATGCGCTCGGGAAGAGTCCTGAAGAGCAATTGAAGCTGGTAAAGAACACCGCTTCATCATTAATTGGGCTGATGAATGGCGATAACCAAGTTGTCATTAGTCACGGAAATGGTCCACAAGTTGGTCAGATTAACCTAGGAATGAACTACGCAGCTGAACACGGCAAAACCGCAGCATTCCCATTCCCTGAATGCGGGGCAATGAGTCAGGGTTACATTGGTTACCACTTACAACAAAGTTTGCAAAATGAAATTCACCATCGGGGGATGCAAAAAAACGTGGTAACTGCAATCACCCAAATTGCCGTAGACAAAGACGACCCGGCTTTTGAAAAGCCAACTAAGCCAGTCGGCGATTTCTACAGCAAGGAACAAGCTGACCAAATTGCTAGCGAAAAGGGTTATACTTTTGTGGAAGATGCTGGGCGCGGCTATCGTCAAGTAGTTGCTTCACCACTTCCAAAGAAAATTATTGAATTAAATAGTATTAAGACGTTGATCGAAAGCGGCGACCTAGTGATCGCTGGTGGCGGTGGCGGGGTTCCCGTTATCGAAACTGACGAAGGCTTAAAAGGGGTCCCGGCCGTAATTGACAAGGACCGTTCAAGCGCCCTTTTGGCTGACAACATTGATGCTGACCAATTAATCATCTTGACGGCGGTAGACTACGTTTACGTAAACTACAACCAACCGGATGAAAAGGCCCTAACATCGTTGAGCGTGGCTGAAGCTCAACAATATATGGATGACGATCAATTTGCCGCTGGAAGCATGTTGCCAAAGATTCAAGCATGCTTGTCCTTTGTAAAGGGTCATCCCGAACGCAAAGCTATCATCACTTCGCTAAGCGGATTGAACGATGCTTTAGCAGGCAAACTCGGAACGGTTATTCACGAATAAAAGCGCGTTTAACTTGTTAAATACAGATTTTACAGATAAGGAGTGAATCAACATGACACAAGCAATTCATGTAACCTCAGAAATTGGTAAACTCAAAACGGTTATGTTGCATCGTCCAGGACGTGAAATTGAAAACATCACGCCGGACTATATGGAACGGCTGTTATTTGATGACATTCCATATTTACCAATTGCTCAAGAAGAACATGATTTCTTTGCAAAGACTTTGCGCGACCAAGGAATTGAAGTACTTTACTTCTCTAAATTGGCTGCCGAAGCTTTAGCTGATGAAGGTGTTCGTCATGAATTTCTCGAACGCATGATTGCAGAATCCGGCTATGTAGCTGGTGCAACTCACGACGGATTGATGGAATACTTGTCAGCAATGGATCCCCAAACCATGGTGGACCGCATTATTGAAGGTGTTCGGGCATCCGACATCAACATTGCGCAACCAGACTTGCAATCGGTTTCGGAAAATACGGATTGGCCATTCTTGATGGATCCAATGCCAAATGCTTACTTTACTCGTGACCCACAAGCATCGATTGGCGAAGGAATTTCCATTAACAAGATGACCTTTGCCGCTCGGAAACGTGAATCATTGATTACTGAATACATTATCAAGTACCACCCACGCTTCGCTGGCAAAGTTGAAGTATGGCGTGATCGGAACCATGAAACTCACATTGAAGGTGGGGACGAATTGGTACTTAGTGATCACGTATTAGCAATTGGAGTTTCCCAACGGACGACGGCGGACGCCATTGAAGACATTACTCGTCAACTCTTTAAGGATTCCAATTACGATACCGTGATTGCCATTGGTATTCCACACAATCACGCAATGATGCACTTGGATACCGTATTCACCATGATCAACCATGACCAATTTACAGTACATCCAGCAATCCTTGATGGTGACGGCCATGTTGACAACTGGGTATTGCATCCAGATCAAAACGGCGGCATTACGATGGAACATCATACTGATATCAAAGAAGTTTTGAAGAAAGCTTTGAACAAGTCTGAAATTGATTTAATTCCAACTGGAAATGGTGATCCAATCGTTGCTCCTCGTGAACAATGGAACGATGGTTCTAACACATTGGCAATTGCTCCAGGTGAGGTTGTAACTTACGACCGGAATTATGTATCAAATGATTTGCTACGCAAACATGGCATCTTAGTTCATGAAGTTCGTTCAAGTGAATTATCACGCGGTCGTGGCGGCCCACGGTGCATGTCCTGCCCAATTGTTCGTGAAGATGTAAAGTAAAATTTAGACGCTAAATGGCAGAAGTGAACTGTGGTATGAATAGCAAAGCAGTTTGCTTTTGCCTTTTTGATTACTAAATCCAGGAATGGAGTGAATAATATGGAGAATAAAAACGGAATTGGCCGCCTGGGCCTGACCGCGCTGATCGTTAGTTCATGTATTGGGACCGGGATCTTCGGGATTACCAATACGGTTGCGGCAGCGGCGGCTCCCGGACCCGCCTTACTATCGTGGGTTTTTGTCGGTATCGGCTTTTTGCTACTGGTATTGTCGTTAAATAATTTATCTGAAAAGCGTCCGGACCTCGAAGCCGGGATCTTCAGTTACGCGGGTGCTGGATTCGGTCCGCTAGGAGAATTCATCTCCGGCTGGGCCTACTGGTTATCAGCTTGGCTCGGAAACGTGGCCTTCGCGACCATGTTAATGAGTGCGATCGGAACGTTCATTCCGACCTTTAAAGGCGGACAAAATATGCCGTCGATCATTTTAGCAATTATCTTTTGTTGGGCACTGACCCTCCTAGTTAACCGCGGAGTGGAAAGTGCGTCGTTCGTGAACACCATCGGGACCTTCTTCAAGGTCATCCCGTTGTTCTTGTTCATCATTATTACGATTATCTTCTTTAAAGGACACATGTTTACCACCGACTTCTGGGGAAATGTAGCCAACAACTTCTCCAAGGGTACGGTAACTGGCTCAGTTTTCGACCAGCTTAAAGGAACCCTTTCCACCTTGATTTGGGTATTTATCGGGGTTGAAGGTGCGTCCGTTATGGGCCACCGGGCTAAAACCCGTAGTCAAGCGCAACAAGCAACCATCATTGGATTTATCATGTTGCTAGCAATTTACGTAATGATTTCAATCATCCCTTACGGAACCTTGACCCGGGCACAACTAGCTTCAGCTAGCCAACCGGCGTTAGGAAACGACCTCGAATTAATCGTTGGTCATTGGGGAGCGATGATCATCAACGTTGGTTTGATTATTTCGACCGTAATTTCGTGGTTGTCTTGGACCATGTTGCCAGCAGAAACCACCATGTTGCTCGCTAAAGATAAGGTAATGCCTTCGCTTTGGGGCCGGTTGAACGAGAAAAACGCGCCAACTGCTTCCCTTTACATTACCGCGATCTTACAAACGATCTTCTTGTTCTCCTTGCTGTTTACTTCGGAAGCTTACAACTTTGCTTACTCGTTAGCTTCGGCTGCAATCCTCTTCTCGTACCTCTTCGTAGTTTTGTACCAAATGAAGTACAGTCACAAACACCAAGAATGGGGACAATTCACGATTGGTTTGCTTTCCGCACTCTTCATGCTTGCCTGCATGTTCCTGTCCGGATGGCAACAAATGCTATTAGTCTCAATTAGTTTCATCCCGGGCTTCATCATTTATTACCAAGCCGTTCGCGAAGACCATCGCGAACTGGGTGGCCAAGAAAAAGCAGTGATGGGATTAATCCTCCTTTTGAGTGTAGTAGCTATTTATCTCGTGGCTAACGGAACCATCGTAGTTGCGTAAAAAATAACATACTAAGAACTAAAAAATAATTTATTTTACAGTTAACTCAACGAATGCAGGGCGTAAATGCCGTTGCATTCGTTTTTTTGGTGTATTTATTAATATATGCATTGAAAACGTATTTATGAAGAGGTAGTATTAAAATGTAGCTTAAACACTGTAACGCAAATGGAGGATTTTCAATGAATAAGAAAAGAGTTGCGGGTGCTTCTTTAGCAAGTGCCTTATTATTTGCCCCACTGACACTGCAATCAGCCACCGCGCTAGCTGATAGCTTTTACACTAGCCAAACCAACGCGGAACGGGCCGACATTACTAATTGGGTAGCCAACACTTCCCAAGAGATTAGTAACAACCTCAGTTCGCAACATATCGACGTGAATAATTTACACGGCGACCAATACGTGATCCAATGGGGAGACACTCTTTCAGGAATTTCCAACGCCACGGGAATTTCGGTAGCTAAGTTAGCTTACGACAACCGGATTCAAAACATCGACCTGATTTATGCGGGCGACGTTTTGGTATTGAACCAGGATGGCGAAGTACCTAGCGACTGGAGTTATGAAGGTGACGGAAACTACGTTGCCAAGACCAAGGTAACCATCAATAACTTTACCGATAATAGCGACCACTCGGTAAATATCGACGTTTCGCCAGTTTCCAACAAACACATTGATAATAGCGATAACAGCGTGAAGAACGAATACGAATCGCCAAAGGATCCGCAATCAGACGCTGATGACAAATCATCATCCGCTTCTGCGGATAATGCTGCTAAAGAATCTAGTGAAGACGCGGACCAATTGGACGAAACCGACTTTTCGGATGCTATCCAAGACGAAATTAAGGATAAATTGAACTTAGATGACGACCAATTGACCGTTGACTTCACGGGTAAGGATGCTGACGATGAAAGTGACGACACGGATTCTGCTGACGAAGACGTAGCTTCGGATACTGACACGGATTCTGATACCGATACCGACACCCTTTACGACGATGACCAAAGCGTCTCCACCGGTAGCGATCAATTAACCGAAAAGAACGCTAAGAAGTTGGCCGACAAGATTGTTAAACAATTAAAGGAAGACGACAAGGATAAGGACGTTACCGACGCCGACGAAATCGAATTGACGATCACGGCTGACGATGACGACTTCACCTTTAACTTAAGTTTGACGTCCGATGATGATTCGGACAGCGATGACACTGCCGATAGCGACGAAGACAGTAGCGATGCGGACAGTGAATCAACCGATGATGAAGATACTGCTAGTTCCGAAGATGAAGATAGCAATGCCGACGAAGATGCGGATACCGATAGCGATGAAGATAGCGATTCGCAAGACAACGAAAGCGCCGACGAAGACAGTGACCAAACAGTCGACACCAATGCGGACGTTGAAGACGATGACGTTGAATAATTAACGAGAGGGATTGTGGATTAAATGAAGAAGAAAAAGTGGACCATTGTGGGCGTGATCATTGCCGTGCTGGTAATTATCGGTGGAGGAGTCTACTGGAACATGAGCCACGCCGTAGCTAAGAAGGTTCCTGGAAACACTTATATTTATCAGGGCTTATCAAAGGATAAGTCAGTGTACTTAACTTTTGCGGAAAGCGGCGATCACGTGGTGGTCAGTTCGAACAAGACCGATGCTGCTAAAGCTAGCCAAAGCACAAGTAGTTTTGACCGGCAGTATAAAGTCCAATCTAAGAACGCGACTTGGAGTTATAAAGCGGAAGGCGGTACCTTAACCCTGGCGGAAGAAACCAAGGACGGCCAAGTTTCCCAATGGCAATATAACCATATTCTGGCAACGAATAAGAAGTTCACCGCCCGGAGCTTTACTTACCAAATCGCTAAGGCGGGCCAGGGTCAGGTTAAACGTAAGGTGGTTTTCGAAAAAGTTTCGTAATGCCGAGCGAGGATAACGGAAATCGTAAGTTAAAATAAACACCTATATAATAGAAGCTTTTAGCTAAAATGCTGAAGGTTTCTATTTTTTTTTGCCTTCCAAAGGGCTTAATTAACATAAATCTTTAAATTAGACCTTCTCGAGTGTAATCGCTTGCATGTTGAGTACTAATTGGTTATATTGTGAACAAGATACAAAATTAATGTTTTTATATACTTATTTTAGGGGGAGCTATTATGAAAAGAGGTAATAGAAGTAATTTACAGGTAAATGCAGAACTACTTAAGGATCGTAAAGTCCGGCAACGGTGGTTATTGGCTTCGGCAGTTGCATTATCAATGCTGGGAGCGGGTACGGTCGTTAATATGGAAAATGCGAGTGCAGCCACAGTCGGAAATAATTCCACGACTACCGCCATTTCACAGAGTTCGAAAGTTACGTCAGCGACTGCACTTACTGCAGTAAGCACTAGTAAGGCGGCAAATAAAGAAAGTGCGAAAAATACCGAAGCAGATACGGACGTAGCTGCGCCCGTGGTGTACCAACCGTATGCGGGAGATCGGACCATCACTGGGACAGGAACTCCAGGCAATACCATTATTGTTCATGATGATTTAAAGAATGAAATTGGGCGTAGTGAGGTTGATCAAGATGGTAATTATAGCGTAGAGATTAAAGCGGAATATGAATTATTTGTTGGTGAGACCATCTCGGTTGTGCAAGTAGACGCAAATGGAAACGAAAGCAGCCCAGTAAATATGAAAATTGCCGAAAGGGTGCCTGCTCCAATCCTTGAACAGCCTTACGAAGAAGATCGGACGGTAACCGGAAGGGGTGTTCCGGGGTACACGGTTAATATTTATGATGATTTAAAAAATAAGATTGGCTCGGGAAAGGTGGACGCCTATGGAACCTTTAGAGCTGACATTTGGTTTGGCTACAATCTATATCAAGGAGAAACGATTACTGCTGTACAGCAAGATTTACAAGGTAATGAAAGTTCACCAGTAAAAATCAAGGTTAAAACAAAAGAGGATACGGTCCCTAAACCATATGTTAACCAACCTTACGTTGGAGATCGAACCATTGAAGGAATTGGCGAAGTGGGTTGCACAGTGGAGATCACCAATGGACACGGAGATTATTTTGGTAGCGATATAGTCGACGGTAACAACAGATTCAGCGTAACCATCCCAGCAGAATATGAATTATACGAAGGTGAACAAATTAAGGCAGTTCAGATTAATGCTAATGGTGATAAGAGCGAGGAAACTACCATAACCGTGTTGACTAGGTAAAGAAGACAACCTAATATCCTAGCAACGCTGTCTTAATAATAAAGTAGTTTCGAGCTAAAGAATTATAAGAAGCAATAAAAATACGGCCACGTCTTACAAAAAAGATGGAGGCCGTATTTTTGATGGTTAAATGAAAAACAAGCCTCCTCAAACTGAAAAGCAAAGTCGGCTTTCAATACTTTACGAAAATTATATGAACGATAAACCGCTTTCCGTTAACGGAATTCATAAAAATATTCAAAAAAGCTCCTATCTTTTTCATTTTCAAAACACATTTCCCCGATAAACTACAGCAATGTTGATATCGATATTAAAGGAGATGGGATGTAATGAAAAAAGTTCGGGGATGGCTCATTTTTGCCGCAGCTTTAATGGTTGCGCTGGTAGCGGTCGCGGGGTGGGAATACACCGCGCACTCTAAAATCGACCTACTATCCGAAGAGCAAATTATTCAGAATCTGGGAACGAAGTTAGTTACCGAAAATAGCACCACCGCCTTAACCAAAAAGTACGCTAAAATTGTTAAAGATGGCAACTATGATTTAAAAAATCCATACATAAAGGTGAATCCCTATAAGACTTCACCATTAACGGCGTTGGTATACTTTAAAATGCCGAAAAAAGCACAGGTTAGTTACACGATTGAAGGAAAATCGGATAAGACTTCGATCACTAATTCGGTGAAGGGGTACCAAACTAAGCACCAGTTACCGATTGTCGGCTTATACGCGGACTACGAAAATACCGTAAAAATCACCGTGAAGTACCAATCTGGTAAGAAAGAAACTAAAACAATTAAAATTAAGACCGGCAAGTTGCCGAAGTACCTCGACCAAAATGACGTCAAGGTGACGAAGAACGATAAGTCGAAGATGCAAATTGGCGATAACGAACTGACCCTGGTCGACCGGACCGCTAAGCAAGTTTATGCAATGGACGCCGACGGCCAAATTCGCTGGTACTCCACTAACTGGAATCAGCACATGTTTGAACAGCTCAAGAACGGCCACGTCATGGTCTTAAATAAGAGTTCCGAAAATGGGAAATACAATCTCCTCACGGAAACCGACTATCTAGGCCGAATTTATCGACAATATTCCTTTGACGGCACCCTCGGCGGCAACCTTAGTCACGAGGTAACCGTAATTCACCACGACATCGCTGAATTGCCAAACGGGAATTTGTTGCTGACGGTTTCAGACGGAAGCAAGTACACCGAGGATACGGTCGTGGAACTGAACCGGAAGACTGGTAAAATTGTGCGGGTGCTTGATTTTAAGCAAATCTTGCCGGCTTCAATGTACCAAGATAGCAAACAAAAGGCTAGCGACGGCAACATTGGGACCGACTGGCTGCACATCAACGCGCTGGACTATAATTCTAAGACGGGTAAACTGCTGGTTTCGGCGCGGAACCAAGATTTAGTCGTGCAATTGGACTACGCAACTGGTAAAATTGAGTGGATTTTTTCAGGAAAGGACAAGAATAGCTGGCCGGCAAAATATCGTGACAAGGTTCTGAGTCCGACCGGCAATACCAAGGTTACCGGCGGGCAGCACGGTGTCTACCTCTTGAGTCAAAAGGGGAATCAAGAAACCATCATGCTGTACGACAATAACATTGCCGTAAAAAATGGCGACCGGAAGACGTCCGGAAAGTATTCCGCAGCGACGGTTTACCAAATTGACCAGCAAAAGAAGACCGTCACCCAGCAGTGGTCGTACGGAAAATCACTGGGGCAGGCCAACTTTACGCCGATCATTGGTTATGCGCAGCGATTAGCTAACGGAAATACCTTGATTAATTTTGGCTACAAAAACGACGGAAAAGAATCGAACGTGATCGAAGTTGATGCCGATGGGAACCAGGTCTTCAACGCGACCTTGAGCAACAATCCGGCGGACAAGACCTACGCATACCGCGCCTACCGAATTCAGTTCTACCCGGAAAACTATCATTTTGACGTAACCAAATAATTTACCAAAAGGACTTGAAGTTGACGCTACGGCAACCCATATAATGATTTTGAGGGGGTGAGGGGATGTATTCCATCCAAGATTTGGCGAAACTGGCGGGGATTAGTTCGCGAACGTTGCGGTATTACGACCAGATTGGGCTGCTAGTTCCGGCGCAGCGTACGGAGTCGGGCACCCGGTGGTACGCGAAAGCCCAGGTCGATGATTTACAACGGATTCTGTTCTTTAAAACATTGGGCGTTTCGTTGGCAACCATTCGGGAAATCATGGCGCAACCGTTGGCGACACAAATTGCGGCTTTGGAAGCCCAACGCGTCCGGATTGCGGAAAAGCAGCGCCGGCTCCAAGATTTAGACGTGGCAATCGCCTCCTCCATCAAAATGTTAAGGGGAGTGGGCAAGATGAGTGACAGTGAAAAGTTTAATAGTTTAAAGGCTCAAAGACTGGCAGAAAACGAGAGTCAATTTGGCCAAGAGATTCGGCAAAAATATGGCGAAGAGACGGTGAAAGTCGCCAACCAACACTACTTGGCGCTTTCGGAAGCCCAATTACAAAGGGTGGACGAACTTGAAAAAGAGTTGGGCACCTTGTTGCGGGAGGCGTTGACGCAAAATAGCGACGCTACCAAGGCAGCGATCTTTACCGCCCATCAGGAATGGCTGAAAATCATGGTTGGTAAGCAGTATTCACCAGCTTACCACCAAAACTTAGCGCAAATGTACCACGCCGACGAACGTTTCCAAAAGCACTACGATGAGTTGGCGGGGCAAAACGGCGCTGGTCAATTGTTGAGTGAAGTGATTTTAGCAAAGCTGCGGTAACTGGCAAAGTTGCCAATGGTTTTGAAAGTTGTTATGATGTCCTTAACTTAAAAAATAAGAAATCACCACCGGGTGGTTGGCATGTGTAAAGCTCATTAGGTCTGAGAAGAGCTTTACAGATGCCTTTTTTGTTTAGGAGGAGATTTTAATGACGTGGATATATTTGGTAGTTGCCGGAATTTTGGAAGTGGTGTGGGCCACGGCGCTGAAAATGAGCCAGGGGTTCAGCCAACTCGGGGCGAGCATAGTGACGGTGGTCGGGATGGTCCTCAGTTTTGTCTTTTTGGGCTTGGCGGTAAAACACTTGCCGTTAAGTTTGGCGTACCCGATTTGGACGGGAATTGGGGCAGTGGGCTCAATTCTAGTAGGGGTAATCTGCTTTAGGGACCGCCTCCCAGCAATTACTTGGCTGTTTGTAGCATTGCTAGTGATCGGGATTGTTGGAATAAAGGTGACGAGTGGAAAATAAAAGAGCGCGACAAAGTCCGGGTAACTCTTGAGGACTAACGGAATTGGGGGATTAATCGTGGTTTGGACGATTGATCCCCCAATTTGGTTAGCCGCAGAGAGTTGGACTTTTTCGCGTGTTTCGACTATGGCAGCAGTAGAACTACTCACTCCCATGTACCAAAAAAAGCACAAACCGGCATTCAGCTCAGCTTGCGCTCCAAAATTAATTTATAAAGTACCGCGCGGATTGCCATCTCTAAAGGTGAGAAAGATTGGACGGCTTCGTCGAGGTGTTCGATTTCGTGATTGAAAATGCGGACGAATTCGTTGAAGTGGGCTTCGACCTCGTCGGTTGCCAGTAGCGATTTGATGGTGTCTAAACTAAAGCTGGTTTTCAAAACACTGATCATCATAATCAACGCAAGGTGCTCCGCGGTATATTTTTTCTTGAGCGGGTGGGGTACTAAGCCCATCTTAACGTAGCTGTTAATCATGGTTTTGGTGACTTCGGCATGTAAAATGGGCGTTAGGTAGCGGTTGGTTTCTTGGATGACCTGGTCCATGTAGAGTGCTAGGTCGGGAAATTGCTGGTAATCCGGTAAGCGAAGTTGCTTAAAATCAGCCAACCACTGCTGGTATTTTTCTGTATTCATTGCACAAACCTCCAAATATATCATAACATAAACCAACCTCAAATAGATAATCACTACGCTTTACGTAGAATACAATTCTATGTATAATGAAGTCATTCAAGGTAGGTAAATGGGGGACTAAAAATGCAAAAAGTTCAAAGAAGCCAAGTAATTTATGAAATTTGGAATGCGATTACCCACGGGGTCGCGTTTGTCGCGAGCCTCGGACTGGTCGCTTTGTTAATTATGAAATCGATTTCGAACGGGCTGCCGACGCGGGACACCATCAGCCTCGTCATTTATGGCGCAACCCTCCTCGCACTGTACCTAGCGTCGACGCTGTTCCACTGCCTCGCGTTCACGAAGGCCAAACGAATTTTTCAAATTATTGACCACAGTAATATCTTCTTGCTGATTGCGGGTACTTATACACCTTATTGCATAATCTTTTTAGACCGGCGCAGCGGGATTATCATGCTAAGTGCAATCTGGACGATGGCAATTGCCGGAATTATCACCCATATTTTAAGTAAGGGTCGTTTCCAAAAAGTAGAAACGACCATCTACGTGGTGATGGGGTGGTTGTGTTTGCTGGCCGGGAAGACCCTTTACGCTAACTTGTCGCCGCTAGGTTTTTGGCTACTGGTTGCCGGCGGGGTGACCTTCACCGTCGGGGCAATCATCTATAGCTTTCCTAAAATTCCCGGGTTGCATTTGATTTGGCACTTCTTCGTAATGGCGGGAACCACGTTGATGTTTATTTCGATTTACGTAAACATTTAAAAATGGTGAATATTTATTCTACACTAAAAAGAAAACGGAGCTGTTTAAAATAACGGTTCCGTTTTTGTTTACGCTTTCGTTACAAATTACCAAAAGGGGTAGGTTGTTTTAATTTGATGTGCCCCATTAATAGAGTGTGAGGGTGAACTGTTAAAACGTTTTACCTAAAACAGACTAAAATATTTTTTTGAAAATTTTCGTCACCGTGAACCCTTGGTATGACGGCTTTTATACGTGATTCTTTTGTGAAATAAGGTACTTTTTTATAAAAAATTCAATCTTACCGTTTGACAATGAACCCCATGTAGAATATTATGTAGACATTAACTGATGGGGTAACTAATACATAGCATTAACTAGTTATAATGATAATGTAATGTCTCCATAAGTTAAAATTAATGAAAAATGGGGGGATTCAAAGATGAATAAGAATCCAAAGAACCACCGTGACGTGGTAGATAGTAAAATTGGGAACTACAAGATGTACAAGGTAAATAAGCACTGGGTTTTCGCTTCCGCATTGATGTTGTCAATGCTGGGAGCGGGAATGATGCAGACCGACACCGCTGCTCATGCGGATACAGTTAACGAACCGCAAACTGAAATGGTACACAAGGTTGCCGAAGCGAAGGAAGCGCAAAGTGCTGTGGTGACACCGGCTAAGGAAGCTACATCAGCAAGTAGTGCAGCTCCAAAAGCAGCGACACCAGCCAAAGAAGCGCAGTCTACAACGCAAAATGGTAGCGCTGTCAAGAAAGAACAAAGTGCAGCACCAAGCTCAGCAGCCAGCAGTGCAGCTCCAACCAAGGCGGCAAGTTCAGTAACAGATAAGTCCGCAACAAGTGCTGCAACAAAAACTGATTCAGCAACTAAAGCTGAACAAAAGAAAGCCGACGCATCAAACAGCGCAGCGAAAGCTGAACAAAAGAACGATGCTTCAGCAAGCAAAAATGAACAAAAAACTGCAAAGGCAGATAGCGCAGCATCATCTTCAGCAGCTAAGCCAGCAGCAGATACTAAAGCACAAACAAATAACTCTTCAGCAGCTAAACCAGCGGACAACTCTTCTGCTTCTAACTCTGACGCTTCAGTTAAAAAAGAAGGCGTGTCCACAGACGAAATTGGAGCTTCAGGGTTAGATACAAATGACCAAAACGACATCAATAATGATGCTGCAGCTAAGGCAAAGGCCGATGTTGATGCAAAAACTGACGCTAAAGATGTCGATAAGAACCAAAAAGTTGATAAGGATAAGACGGCTAAAGATCGTAATGTACGTGCCGGCGGTTCCGCTTTAGAAGATGGAAATTTAGACATTAGCGGTTCTGCAGTAGGCGGCTTAATTGACAATGGCGATGGTACTTACAGCGGAAACCTTGAGCTCACTTACCATGGTTCAGCTTTGGTAGCTCAATTAGGCGAACAATCTAACATTGGAATTAAAGTTCCGGCAGAACTAGTTGATCTCTTTAATAGGATTAATGCAACGGGGGATTGGACTAAATATCTTACTGGAAATATTAAGTTCACAATTGACTACGTCTTTAACATCACGCGTAACTACACCAATGATGATATTTCATTTGATGGAACAAATTTGGTATTTAAGAATCCAGCAATCACGGACTTGGGAGTAAAGGATACCTTAGCTAACTTTAACTTTAATATTGGCCAAGCGGTTACTGATTTCGACTTAGATATCCCGGATTCTAGCGATAATTATTTATTCGAGGCAGCGTTGGTTGAACCGTCCAATATTATTGATTGGCATGCAATTGGGGATTACGCAGGAAGAGCTTCATTACACACCAATCATTTAATGCCACACACGGACGTGTTAGAAGCACCGTTCGTTGAGCAACCCGTCTATGATAACCAAACAACGGTAACTGGTACTGCAAGACCAAATGCAGAAATTACCATCACTCTAGAAAATGGTAGTACAATTACCGACTATGCGGATAGAAACGGTAACTACAGCATTGAGATTCCAGCTCAAAAAGCCGGTGGCCAAATTAGCGTTATCCAAACTGTTAATGGCAAAGAAAGTCCCGCAACAATCGTAACAATTACCGAGGCTCCAGAAGTAATTGACAACCCAACTATCAATGCACCACACGCAGGTAGTCGGACGATCACTGGTACTGGGGTAGCTGGTGACAGTATTCAAGTTTATGCTCCAGGTGCAGACGGAAATTATGAGTTGATTGGTACAACCCTTGTATTAGCAGATGGCACTTGGTCAATGGGAATTGGAAGTCAATTTAACTTAGTTGAAGGTGAACAAATTTACGCTGTCCAATCTAAGGGTAATGGCAAGAGTGACAAAGTTTATGCGACTGTTTTACCTGAAGTAGTTGTCGATGCACCAGTCATTCACGACGTAACTGAAGGCGACAAAGTAATCACCGGTACCGGAAAAGTAGGCGCAGAAGTAGTGGTTCGCTTTGGTAATGGTAGCCATACTGAAATTGGCCGGGCAATAGTCGGAGCCGACGGAACTTGGACAGTCGATGCTAGTCATTCAGTATTAAATGCTGGTGATTTGATCACCGCTACTCAAACTTACGATGACGTAACTAGTGATGAAGCTACGGTAGCTGTAAAAGCCCAAGAAGTGGTTGACGCACCAGTTATCAATGACATTACGGAAGGTGATAAAGTTATTACCGGAAAGGGTGAAGCTGGCGACGAAATTAGAGTATACTTCGAAGACGGCGACGTTCAAATAGGTAAAACCGTAATCGTTCGCGCTGACGGAACTTGGTCGGTAGATGCTAGTCACTATAACTTGACCGAGGGTACGGTTGTATACGCCGTTCAAACTCGTAATAACGTCGATAGTGAACCTGTTTACAGCACCGTAAAGGGTCGTGAAGAAGTTGCTAAACCAGCCATCAACCCAATTACAGAAGGTGACAAAGTCATTACCGGAACTGGTGTAGCTGGTGACGAAATTAGAGTATACTTCCAGAATGGCGATGCTCAAATTGGTCAAACTGTAACTGTTAAAGCTGATGGAACTTGGGAAGTTGACGCAAGCCTCTATAACTTAACGGAAGGTACGATCGTTTATGCAATCCAAAGTCGTGGTGGAATGGACAGTGACAAGGCTTATCAAACAGTACTTCCTAAGCCAGAAGAAATCCCGGCACCAACGTTTGATAACGTACGGGAAGGTGCCAGCACCATCACAGGCCGAGGCGAAGCGGGAGACACAGTGTATGTCTACGTGAAGGGCACGAACGGCGGCGATGACATCTTGGTTGGCCACGCAACAGTTAGAGCCGATGGAACTTGGTCGGTAGCCACTGGACGAGTTAACGTCTATGAAGGTGACCAACTCTACGCTTACCAAACCAATGGCGACCAGCAAAGTTCAAATGGTACGACTACGGTGCTTCCTAAGCAAGAAGAGATTCCAGCACCAACCTTTGATGAAGTAAGAGAAGGCGCTTCTACCATCACTGGTCGAGGCGAAGCGGGCGACACAGTTTATGTCTACGTGAAGGGCACAAACGGCAACGATGACATCTTGGTTGGTCATGCGACAGTTAAGGCCGATGGAACTTGGTCATTAGCTACGGGCCGGGTTAACCTCTTCGAGGGCGACCAACTCTATGCTTACCAAACCAATGGCGACCAACAAAGTTCAGATGGAACAACTACAGTGCTTCCTAAGCCAGAAGAATTGCCAGCCCCAACCTTCGATGAAGTAAGAGAAGGCGCAACCACCATCACTGGTCGGGGTGAAGCCGGCGACATCGTTTACGTCTACGTGAAGGGCACGAACGGCAGTGATGACGTCTTGGTTGGTCATGCAACAGTTAAGGCTGATGGAACTTGGTCGGTAAACACTGGCCGAGTTAGCCTCTATGCAGGCGACCAACTCTACGCTTACCAAACCAATGGCGACCAAAAGAGTACAAACGGCACCGCTGTAGTGCTTCCTAAGCCAGAAGAATTGCCAGCTCCAACGTTTAACGACGTAAAGGAAGGCGACACCACCATCACTGGAAAGGGTGAAGCCGGTGACGTAGTCTATGTCTACGTCAAAGGAACGAACGGTGCTGACGACGTCTTAATTGGACATACTACAGTTAAGGCCGACGGAACTTGGTCATTAGCTACGGGTCGGGTTAACCTCTACGAAGGCGACCAACTCTATGCTTACCAAACCAATGGCGACCAACAAAGTACAAACGGCACAACCACGGTTTTACCTAAGCCAGAAGAATTGCCAGCTCCAACGTTTAACGACGTAAAGGAAGGCGACACCACCATCACTGGAAAGGGTGAAGCCGGTGACGTAGTCTATGTCTACGTCAAAGGAACGAACGGTGCTGACGATGTCTTAATCGGTCATACTACAGTTAAGGCTGATGGAACTTGGTCATTAGCTACGGGACGGGTTAACCTCTACGAAGGCGACCAACTCTATGCTTACCAAACCAATGGCGACCAACAAAGTACAAACGGCACGACCACGGTGCTGCCGAAGCCAGAAGAATTACCAGCCCCAGCGTTTAACGACGTAAAGGAAGGCGACACCACCATTACTGGAAAGGGTGAAGCCGGTGACACAGTCTATGTCTACGTGAAGGGCACGAACGGTGCTGACGACGTCTTAATCGGTCACACTACAGTTAAGGCCGACGGAACTTGGTCCTTAGCTACGGGTCGGGTTAACCTCTACGAAGGCGACCAACTCTACGCTTACCAAACCAATGGCGACCAACAAAGTCCAAACGGCACGACCACGGTCCTGCCTAGACCAGAAGAAGTTCCGGCCCCAACGTTTAACGGCATAAAAGAAGGTGATACCACCATCAAGGGACAAGGCGAAGCCGGTGATACCGTCTATGTCTACGTCAAAGGAACGAACGGCGCTGATGACATCTTAATCGGTCACACCACGGTTGACAGCGATGGTAACTGGACGCTTAGTACTGGACGAGTAAGCTTGTTTGCTGGTGATGAGCTCCGTGCTTACCAAGTCAGAGGTGATCAGCAGAGCCCGGAAGGTAGTACAATCGTAAAGGCTCAGGAAACCTTGGATGCACCCGGGATGAACGACGTCACGGTAGGCGATTCGGCAATTACTGGAACTGGTGAGCCAGGCGCCACGGTTAACGTAACTGTCGGTGGACAACCCCTTCCGCCAGTGACGGTAGGCGACGACGGAACTTGGTCAGTTGACACCAGTGGGATAACCTTAAACGAAGGTGACGAAGTTTCAGCAACTCAAACCAAAGACGAAGTCACTAGTAACCCAACTACTAAAAAAGTCCAACCTGCAAAAGAAGTGATACCAGCACCTGCGGTAGATGGAATCAAGGCGGGAGACAAAGTTATTAGTGGTACAGGAAAAAATGAAGGTGACACAATCACGGTCTACCTGTTAGGTGACGACGGAAACTGGGTGAAGATTAACTCAACTACGATTGACGGATATGGCGCTTGGTCAATTGAATTACCGGATGGCACTGTTTTGAAGGCTGGAGATACAATTCGAGTAATCGAAAGTAGCCCTGATGGTAACGAAAGCGACCCAACTGATGTTGTCGTAGGTTAAGCAATGAGAAAGTTATAACGAACGAATAATTTTTATGGGGGAGTAAGGAAGCTAGGAAACGATTTCCACAGGAAATCGGTTTCCTAGCTTTTTTGTATTCAAATAATTACGTTGAATCGTTTGGGCGAGGGACTTGTACCTCCGGCAAACTAATTGTGAAAAATAAAACTATATTGATTTGATTTATCTCATATCAGTTGACAAGTAACCCCATAAAGATTATTATGAAAGCGGTAACAAGTATCGAAAACAATGCACGAGGTAGATTTTGGCTAACGAATGATTTCGATAATTTTAAACTGTTGAATAGGAGGGTCCCCAATGTATATGGGTTTTAAAAAGTACTTTAGCAACGGAACGGATCGTAAAGCTGATAATTATCCGATGGTTAAGCGGAATAGGCGCTGGATTCTGGCTTCCGCATTAATGCTAGCAATGTTTGGAGCGGGGGTGGTGCAATCCCATGCTTTAGCAAAGGCAGCGACGATTAACGCACCCCGCACCGAAACTACGACCAAGGCCGCAGAGTACACTAAGGCACCACGACAAGGTCGAAGTCGGGGGATCGCGATTTTCCAAAATCTTGATAAAACAAAAACCGTCGCAACGCAGAAAACCAACTTAACTAATGCTTTAGAAAAAGGTAATTTAAACATTACTGGCGGCGCTTATTACGGATTACTTAAAAATGGAGACGGTACATATAGTGGGGGGCTACAATTTAATTATTCGGGAAGCGGCTCGAACAAATTTGACTTTGCCAACTTAGTAATTCGCGTTCCGGAACCACTTCGCGGCTTGTTTAAGAAAATTAATGAATCGGGCCGTTGGACAAAATATTTTAATGGAAATGGCAGTATTAATAATGGTCCGCTTGGTATGATGTGGACCTACACGAATGAAGATTTTTCATATGATGGTACTAATTTAATTTTGAATGTTGGTGATGCGAGTCTGGAATATGGAAGTAAAACCACAACGGCGTTCCTTAACTTCAATCTTGGACAAGCAGTCACAGACTTTGAGGAAGAGATTCCTGACACGACTGATTACTACCTATTTAAAATGGCGCTAGTTGATCCGGAAAGTCCAATTAATTGGGATTTGATTGGTGATTATGCAGGAAGTGATGAATTAGGGACAAACCATATAATGTATCGCTAATAAGGAGCTACAAATGGGGTTAAATTTTAAAGATCACTCTGGAATATGGAACAATAAAAAAGTGAAAAAGTCCGGGATTGGAGCTTTGACCGTGGGAATCGCGCTGCTGGGTTTAAGCATCGGTCAAGCACAGGCGTCAATAAGGGCGGCTCCCGAGCATGGGTGGCGTCCCGAAATGGCGCATCAAGTTTCCAAAATTGGATCCATGGGGGGACAAACCAGTTTAGCGCAAAATAGCAGTTCGCTTAACGCGGCTATCCAAGATGAAGTGGCGGATCCGACCTTTAACGTGGTTCGAGAAGGAGATCCTGTGATTACCGGAACTGGCGAGCCGGGTGCGGAAATCAATGTTCTTAAAGATACTCCGGCTGGTGAACCGCCGCTCTTGATTGGTAACACAACGGTGGACTTCCTCGGCAGATGGCTGATAGATGCTAGTCAACAGGATTTGCGCGAGGGGGACGTACTTTTTGCCTACCAAGGGGAAGGCGCTCAAGTCAAGGGCACTCAAACTACGGTAGAAGCTAAACAAGCAGAGGTGCCGCGCCCCGCTGTAAATGCGGTTAAAGCAGGTACGCCAAGGATCACTGGGCAAGGTGAACCCGGTAAGATAATTAAGATCTATCTAAAGGAAGCTGACGGAAGTAACCGGCCGCTGGGAACTGGGCCGGTCGATCAATTTGGAAATTGGGTAGTCCTCGTGCCAATCAACGTTGAGCTAGAAGCTAACGACGTACTTGAGGTTTACCAGAGCACGCTTGACGATGTGTTAAGTGAGCCTGTCCAAGTTACGGTAACCGAGTAATGAAAAAGTTATAACGAACGGAATGTTTTATGGGGGTAAAGAGCTAGGGAGCGATTTCGATTAAGAAATCGACTTCCTAGCTCTTTTTGTGTGTCTTACCCTTATTTGTGTCGACATTTAACTAAATAAAGAAAAAAGTGAGAATAAAAAGCAACGTTAACGGTGTACCTTAAAGCTAAGTATAAAATTTAATAGGGTTTACTTTAAAGGACGGTGATGGTTAATTTACTGTTTTTTTGTTAATTATCGTTGGATAAAGAATCACTATCGGGAGGATTCGTGCAAAAAGTATCTGTAAAATAATCCCTGATTAGTTGGCAACATAGAATTAGCGAGTGACAGGAACCGCAGTGGTGTCAAAAAAGTGGAAGGATTTTACATGATGTTATATCCCGTTGATATTTCAGTCTATCGATTTTTAAAAAACGTACCTTGTTTGATAAAAATTGGGAAACTAAGATGACTAGTTCCGTTTACACTTTGAGGTGAGGCAAATGGCCTACTTATAAATACGGAAAGGAGTGGCTTTAGATGTCCGAGACGGTAATTACCGAGAAATTGCGAATAATGACGAAATTTTTAAACGATTTTTGCCGTCGAGGAACCTTCGCGTCCGGTCCCGGGATTGTAAGGACGGGATTTGGTTGAGTTTTGGTAACGGTAAAGGTTATTTTTCTAAGTGATTCAATAATAGGCAAGTACAGTTTTAAGTAGGTTAGGTAGTGGTCAGAACTAACAGAAAGTGACCAATGGTAGTGTCAAAGGCGAAAACGATTTCCTGATTTAAGTTACATACGAGATGAAAAAGGGAATTGCCTAATTAATAATGGAGGAAGTTAATGTCTAAGAGAAAAATATGGAATGTTAATGAGAAAAAGCATTACAAAATGTACAAAAACGGTAAACAGTGGTTCTTTGCCGGAATGGGAATTGTAGCCGGCCTTTTTGGTGCGGGATCCACCACGATCGCTAGTGCGGATGAAACCCCTAGGGGGGCGAACCTTGATCTCAGTAAATCGAAGAACCTCCTTGCAACCAAGACCAGTGCGACGATTCCGGGTTCGACGAGTGCTGCAAACTCGCAAAGTACTAACTCAACGCACAATAGTGTAACCAATTCAACTTCAGCTGCTAAACAAAATGCACAAACCAGTGCCAGTCAAGCAGCTAGCAAGGCTGGCTCAGCTAGTTTAAGTGCATCCTTAAAGGCGGCTCAGGACGCTAGTGCGAGTCAACAAAAGGCTAGCCAAAGTCAAGCAGCAGCCAAGGCAGCGAGCCAACAAAAAGCTAGCGAAAAGACTGTTAAACAATCAACCACTTCATCAACAAAAGCGAAGCCAACTAGCCAAACGAGCACTAAGGGCTCCCAAGCTGCTTCAACAACTAAACAAGATACAGCCAGTGCTAACCAAGCCAAAAGTGCTAGTCAAGGATCCCAGTCAAAAACGGATCCCCAAAGTAAAGCTTCTACGGACGCAAGCAACAACCAAAGTTCCCAAAGTTTATCAGCCGTTAAATCAGCTACGGATTCAGCGAAGCAAAGTCGCTCGTTAGAGGCCGCAAAGCAGTCGCTGTCGATTAGTCAGAGCATGGTAGATTCAATGTCTAAGTCGACAGAAAAAATCACCTCGGATTCGAACGATCCTGAAGCTCCGATTAAGCATGGTGAGATATACAATGGGACGGACGGCACCAAAGATTTGATTCCAGGGAAGACAGATTGGCGGGATCACGATGACGCGCTTACGATTACGGCCCCCCCTGAGATCCCTGGCTATATACTAAACATGAGTCAAACGGTGATACACCTCCTATTATATGGAAAAAATGCACCTAGCCCTCAGCAAAGACTGGATTTCCAGAATGCTTTTAAAGCTTACGCCAAAACAGCAGGTAGTATCGACGATCTTAATGCGTGGATTAAAAATAGTGATTTTTATAAGCAATATTTAACTGGTGAGGATCCTGAATCAGATCTATATTCGCTTCAAGTTCAATGGTACTTTGACAAGCATGAAAGTGAACTTAACCTTGAAGGTCACGATGTTGAAACATCGGTTGGGAATCCACTTGAGCCTAAGGATGCGGTTACGAGCATTACCAATGCTGACGGATCGCATCCTAACCTGGATGAGGACCTTCCGGGATTAACTTGGATTGGGTATATAAACTGGAATCAACATGGCGACTATGACGTAATGCTTTCTTACTATGATGCTAATTCGTTACAAACGGTAACGACGCCGATTACGGTACACGTTACTTCGCTGATTAACCTTGATGGTAAGGATGGTACTACGTATGAAGGATATCCTAAAGATATTGGTGACTTCGTAAAAGATACCATTCTCAATGGTAAAGGGGAACACGTTGATATTGCAGATGCTGACCTTTCTTGGAATATGCGTGAAGACAACTGGAACCACGCTAAGGACTACGATATTACAATCCAGTTTAAAGACACGACTGGTGAAATAATAGAAACTCACGTAACGATCCACGTCTTAAAGAATCAGTCAGAAATTTCGGGTAAGGATGCGACCTACACGGTTGGACAAGGTCCACACCTAACAGTTGATGATTTACAGCCTTCAGGAAGGAATGCTGACGGATCCCTTGCATCCGGTTTTGAAGCAGATTTTAGTCATGTTGACTGGGATCATGCGGGGGTATACTCAGTTGAAATCTCATTTACGGATAAACTAACCGGAGGTAAGGTATCAACTACGGTTACAGTTACAGTTGATGATAACTACGGTAGTATGAGTACGAGTGCTTCGATATCGAATAAGAACGATGATGACTCACGTTCAGCGTCAATCTCTGATAAGAACGATAGCGAATCGACGTCAACCTCAAACAAGCATGATGATGATTCACGCTCGATATCAACTTCGATCTCAGATAAGAATGATAGCGAATCGACGTCAACGTCGAACAAGAATGATGATGATTCACGTTCGATATCAACCTCAACGTCGGATAAGCAAGACAGTGAATCGACGTCAACGTCGAACAAGAATGATGATGATTCACGCTCGATATCAACCTCGACGTCGGATAAGAACGATAGCGAATCGGCGTCAACGTCGAACAAGAATGATGATGATTCACGCTCGATATCAACATCGATCTCAGATAAGGATGATAGCGAATCGACGTCAACGTCGAACAAGAATGATGATGATTCACGCTCAATATCAACTTCTACGTCGGATAAGAATGACAATGACTCGCGTTCAGTATCAACCTCGACGTCGGATAAAAACGACAATGATTCGCGTTCAGTATCAGCCTCAACGTCAGATAAGAATGATGATGACTCGCGTTCGAGGTCAGAATCCGATAAGAATAACAGCGAATCGAAGTCGGAATCCGACAAGAATGACAGTGAATCGAAGTCGGAATCAGATAAGCATGACAGTGAATCGAAGTCGGAATCCGATAAACACGACAGTGAATCTCGTTCAATTTCACAATCAGATAAAGATGATAGCGAATCGAAGTCAACATCTGACAAGCACGATAGTGAATCGAAGTCAGAATCCGATAAGCACGATAGTGAATCGCGTTCCGCTTCGAAGTCAGATAGCCAAGATTCTCGTGATAGTCAAAGCCGTTCGACATCACAATCAGACAAAGATAACAGTGAATCGAAGTCAGCTTCCCAATCTGACAAGGATGACAGTGAATCGAAGTCGACGTCTGACAAGCACGACAGTGAGTCGAAATCAGAATCCGATAAACACGAAAGTGAATCGAAGTCGGATTCGGATAAACACGAAAGTGAATCGCGTTCGATTTCGCAATCAGACAAAGATGACAGTGAATCGAAGTCAACCTCTGATAAGCAAGAAAGCGAATCTAAGTCAGCTTCGAACTCGGATAACCAAGACTCCCGAGACAGCGAATCGCGTTCGATCTCACAATCGGATAAACACGATAGCGAATCTAAGTCAGCTTCGAACTCGGACAATCAAAATTCCCAAGATAGCGAATCGCGTTCGATTTCCCAATCAGATAAGGAAGAAAGTGAATCGAAGTCGACGTCTGACAAGCACGATAGTGAATCGAAGTCAGAATCCGATAAGGACGACAGTGAATCGCGTTCCGCTTCGAAGTCAGATAGCCAAGATTCCCGTGATAGTCAAAGTCGTTCAACATCGACCTCCGACAAGCAAGACAGTGAATCGAAATCAGCCTCGACCTCAGACAAGCAAGAAAGTGAATCGAAATCCACTTCCGATAAGCAAGAAAGTGAATCAAAATCAGAATCCGACAAGCATGAAAGTGAGTCGAAGTCAGCCTCAACTTCTGACAAACAAGATAGCGATTCTAAGTCAGCTTCGAACTCTGACAATCAAGATTCCCGAGATAGTGAATCGCGTTCAATTTCGCAATCGGATAAGGACGACAGTGAATCGAAGTCAACTTCCGACAAGCAAGAAAGTGAATCGAAGTCAGCCTCGACCTCTGATCACCAAGACTCACAAGACAGTGAATCACGTTCGATTTCTCAATCTGATAATGAAGAAAGTGAATCGAAGTCGACATCCGATAAGCATGAAAGTGAATCAATTTCGGCTTCGAACTCGGACAACCAAAATTCACAAGATAGTGAATCGCGTTCAATTTCGCAATCGGATAAGGAAGACAGTGAATCGAAGTCAACGTCTGATAAGCAAGACAGTGAATCCCGTTCCGCTTCGAAGTCGGATAGTCAAGATTCTCGTGATAGTCAAAGTCGTTCAACCTCGACTTCAGACAAGCAAGACAGTGAATCGAAGTCAGCTTCAACATCTGACAAGCAAGACAGTGAATCGAAGTCAGCCTCAACCTCGGACAAGCAGGATAGCGATTCGAAGTCAGCCTCGACATCCGATAACCAGGACTCTCGGGATAGTGAATCACGTTCGATTTCACAATCTGATAAAGATGAAAGTGAATCGAAGTCGACATCCGATAAGCATGAAAGTGAATCAATTTCAGCATCAGAATCGGATAACCAAAATTCACGGGACAGTGAATCACGTTCTACATCACAATCTGATAAGAATGATAGTGATTCGAAGTCAGCATCAACATCAGACAACCAAGACTCCCGGGATAGCGAATCCCGCTCGATTTCGCAATCGGATAAGGAAGATAGTGAATCGAAGTCGACATCTGATAAACAAGACAGTGAATCGAAGTCAGAATCTAACAAACATGATAGCGAATCACGTTCAGCATCAACGTCTGATCATCAAGACTCACAAGATAGCGAATCACGTTCAATTTCGCAATCGGATAAGGAAGACAGTGAATCCCGTTCGACATCCGATAAGCATGAAAGTGAATCAATCTCGGCATCCGAATCGGATAACCAAAATTCACGGGACAGTGAATCTCGTTCGACATCACAATCGGATAAGAACGATAGTGATTCGAAGTCAGCATCAACGTCTGACAATCAAGACTCTCGTGATAGCGAATCGCGTTCAATTTCGCAATCTGATAAGAATGATAGTGATTCGAAGTCAACATCAACCTCAGATAAGCAAGACAGCGACTCTCGTTCGATCTCGCAATCTGACAAGAATGACAGTGACTCACGTTCCGCTTCGACATCCGATAACCAAGACTCCCGGGATAGCGAAAGTCGTTCGATTTCCCAATCGGATAAGGATGATAGCGAATCACGTTCGACATCCGATAAGCATGAAAGTGAATCAATCTCGGCATCCGAATCGGATAATCAAAACTCTCGGGATAGTGAATCGCGCTCGATTTCGCAATCAGATAAGAACGATAGTGATTCGAAGTCAGCATCAACATCCGACAATCAAGACTCCCGGGATAGTGAATCTCGTTCGACTTCACAATCGGATAAGAATGATAGCGAATCGAAGTCGACATCTGACAAGCATGAAAGTGAATCAATTTCAGCTTCGAACTCGGATAATCAAAACTCACGAGACAGCGAATCGCGTTCAATTTCGCAATCGGATAAGGATGACAGTGATTCGAAGTCAGCATCTGACAAGCAGGATAGTGAATCGAAGTCAACTTCAGATAAGTTAGATAGTGAATCCCGTTCGGCTTCAACGTCCGATAATCAAGACTCTCGTGATAGCGAAAGTCGTTCGATTTCACAATCTGACAAGGAAGACAGCGAATCGAAGTCGACATCTGACAAGCAGGATAGCGAAAGCCGTTCGGCATCGAACTCTGATCACCAAGATTCCCAAGATAGTGAATCTCGTTCGATTTCGCAATCGGATAAGGAAGACAGTGAATCACGCTCAACCTCCGATAAGCACGAAAGTGAATCAATCTCGGCATCGAACTCAGATAATCAAAATTCACGCGATAGCGAAAGCCGCTCCGCATCACAATCCGATAAGGAAGAAAGTGAAAGTCGTTCGGCATCAACATCCGATAATCAAGATTCTCGTGATAGCGAGTCTCGTTCGGCATCACAATCTGACAAGGATGACAGTGAATCGAAGTCAACTTCCGATAAGCACGAAAGCGAATCAATTTCGGCATCTGAATCTGACAATCAAAATTCACGCGATAGCGAAAGCCGCTCCGCATCACAATCTGACAAAGAAGAAAGTGAAAGTCGTTCGGCATCAACATCCGATAATCAAGATTCTCGTGATAGCGAATCCCGTTCGATTTCACAATCGGATAAGGACGATAGCGAATCGAAGTCAACATCTGATAAGCATGATAGTGAATCAATCTCGGCATCCGATAAGGAAGACAGCGAATCCCGTTCGACATCTGATAAGAACGATAGTGACTCCCGTTCCGCTTCGACATCCGATAACCAAGACTCCCGTGATAGCGAAAGTCGTTCGATTTCACAATCAGATAAGGATGATAGCGAATCGAAGTCGACATCTGATAAGCACGAAAGCGAATCAATTTCGGCATCTGAATCTGACAACCAAGATTCACGCGATAGCGAATCCCGCTCGATTTCACAATCGGATAAGGACGACAGTGAATCGAAGTCAACATCTGACAAACAAGAGAGTGAATCGCGTTCAGCATCGACATCCGATAATCAAGATTCACGCGATAGCGAATCCCGCTCGATTTCACAATCGGATAAGGATGATAGCGAATCGAAGTCAACATCTGACAAACAAGAAAGTGAATCCCGTTCGGCATCAACATCCGATAACCAAGATTCCCGGGATAGCGAATCCCGCTCGATTTCACAATCTGATAAAGAAGATAGCGAAAGCCGTTCCGCATCCGACAAACAAGATAGTGAATCGAAGTCAACATCTGATAAGCATGAAAGTGAATCGATTTCGGCATCTGAATCGGATAACCAAAACTCACGTGATAGTGAATCCCGCTCAATCTCGCAATCTGATAAGGAAGACAGCGAAAGCCGTTCAACCTCAGATAAGGAAGACAGCGAATCGATTTCAGCATCCGACAAACAAGATAGTGAATCACGTTCGACATCTGATAAGAACGATAGTGACTCCCGTTCCGCTTCAACATCTGACAACCAGGACTCACGTGATAGTGTAAGTCGTTCGATTTCACAATCTGATAAGGAAGACAGCGAAAGCCGTTCAACCTCAGATAAACAAGAGAGTGAATCGATTTCAGCGTCAGACAAGCAAGACAGTGAATCGCGTTCGGCATCCGATAAGCAAGATAGTGAATCTCGGTCAACATCTGATAAGAATGAAAGTGATTCTCGCTCAGCTTCAACGTCTGATAACCAAGACTCGCGTGACAGTGAATCGCGTTCAATCTCGCAATCTGATAAGGAAGACAGCGAAAGCCGTTCAACTTCAGATAAACAAGACAGCGAATCAATTTCAGCTTCCGAATCTGACAATCAAAACTCACGCGACAGTGAATCTCGTTCGATTTCACAATCGGATAAAGACGACAGTCGTTCGGTTTCTGAATCAGACAAGGAAGATAGTGAATCTCGTTCAGACTCAGAAAAACATGAAAGTGAATCAATTTCGGCTTCTGAATCAGACAACCAAAACTCACGCGACAGTGAATCTCGTTCAATCTCGCAATCGGATAAGGATGACAGTGATTCACGTTCGGCTTCAACGTCCGATAACCAAAATTCTCGTGATAGCGAATCTCGTTCGATTTCACAATCGGATAAAGATGACAGTCGTTCGGTTTCTGAATCAGATAAAGAAGACAGTGAATCTCGTTCAGACTCAGATAAGCATGAAAGTGAATCGATTTCAGCATCTGAATCGGATAACCAAAATTCACGGGACAGCGAATCCCGTTCGATTTCACAATCCGACAAGGAAGATAGCGAAAGCCGTTCAGACTCAGATAAGCACGAAAGTGAATCAATTTCGGCTTCTGAATCAGACAACCAAAACTCCCGGGATAGTGAATCTCGTTCGATTTCGCAATCGGATAAGGATGATAGTGATTCACGTTCGGCTTCAACATCCGATAACCAAGATTCTCGTGATAGCGAATCCCGCTCGATTTCACAATCGGATAAGGAAGACAGCGAATCGCGTTCAACATCTGATAAGCAAGATAGTCGTTCAGTTTCTGAATCCGACAAGGAAGATAGCGAATCGCGTTCCGCATCTGATAAGTTAGACAGCGAATCTCGCTCAGCATCTGATAAGATTGACAGTGACTCGCGTTCGGCTTCAATATCAGACAACCAAAACTCACGTGATAGTGAATCTCGTTCGATTTCACAATCGGATAAGGAAGACAGCGAAAGCCGTTCAGACTCAGATAAGCACGAAAGTGAATCGATCTCGGCTTCAACATCCGATAACCAAAACTCCCGGGATAGTGAATCTCGTTCGATTTCACAATCGGATAAGGAAGACAGTGAATCTCGTTCCGCATCTGATAAGTTAGATAGTGAATCTCGCTCAACATCTGATAAGAACGACAGTGACTCACGTTCGGCTTCAACATCTGACAACCAAGATTCTCGCGATAGCGAATCCCGTTCGATTTCACAATCGGATAAGGAAGACAGTGAATCTCGTTCGACATCCGATAAGCAAGATAGTCGTTCAGTTTCAGAATCTGATAAGGAAGACAGCGAATCACGCTCAACCTCCGATAAGCATGAGAGTGAATCAATCTCGGCTTCGATTTCTGACAACCAGAACTCACGCGATAGTGAATCCCGTTCGATTTCACAATCGGATAAAGAAGATAGTGATTCACGTTCAGCATCAACATCAGATAACCAAGACTCACGTGATAGCGACTCTCGTTCAATTTCACAATCAGATAAAGAAGATAGTGATTCTCGTTCAACTTCAATCTCTGATAAACAAGATAGTGAATCACGCTCGGCATCTGATAAGGATGATAGTGAATCCCGTTCCGCTTCAGATAAACAAGATAGTGAATCGCGTTCCGCATCTGATAAGAACGATAGCGAATCACGCTCAGCATCGGACAAGCATGATAGCGATTCTGGTTCCGACTCGAACAACGGCGGTTCAAACAACGGCTCAGGCTCTGACTCGAACAACGGTGGTTCAAACAACGGATCTGATTCCGACTCGAACAACGATGGCTCGAATAACGGATCTGATTCCGACTCGAACAACGGTGGTTCAAACAATGGCTCAGGATCTGACTCGAACAACGATGGCTCGAATAACGGATCCGATTCCGACTCGAACAACGATGGCTCTAACAACGGTTCCGGCTCTGACTCCGATAACGGCGGCTCGAACAATGGCTCAGGTTCTGATTCGAACAACGGCGGCTCCAACAATGGCGCTGGCGACAACTCGAATAACGGTTCTGGAAATAATAACGGAACTGACCAAGGCAATGGTTCGAATGGCTCAGGTGATGGAACATGGAATGGTGGTGCTGGCAACGGCACAGGTAACGGTACTAACGGCGGCAATGGCAATACCGGCAACGGCGGAGCTGGCCTAGTAGATACCGGATATCAACCAGGCAACGGCCAAGGTGACGGCAGTGTCGACCTTGCACAAGATAATGGTGGCAACGGCGCAAATAGTTCTAATGGCGGAACAAATAGTGCAGAACGCTTACCACAAACTGGTGAGGAAGATAACGCTAGTGCTCGTGCAGCTGGTACAGTTGGATTAGTTGGTGGATTACTTGGACTCTTCGGTCTTGGTAAGAAGCGTAAACGTCACGATGAAGAATAATCGTCGACTTTAAAGCTAGAAACTAAGTTAAGAAAAGCTCTTTAATCAACGATTAAGAGACATCTCTAAGATTTAAAAAATACCTGTGGTTAGTGGTAGGTGATACCTATCGCTAGCGGCAGGTATTTTTTGTTGCACTGAAAGTGTAAATTCAAGATGAAAAATTGTCGACAAACAGTTCTTTTACTGTTCATCTACACTTGTTATTCTAGAGCCAAAGTAATCAAGGAAACTTAAAACTTGGAGGTGCTTTTTTGGTTTGTGATAGCATGTACGCTATCATAAAAACATGAAAAGGATAGAGTTTGACTACTATGATTGAAACGTATGGACTACACGTAGCAGAGAGGCAAAAATGGACCAAAAAATTGGAAAATAATTTATATGAGATCCGCTCCAAACGGGCTTCTAATATCCAACGGGCAATTTACTTTCAATTCAAAGATAATAAATACATCATTACAAATTGATTTACCAAAAAGTCACAAAAGACACCAGCTAGTGAGAAAAAAATTGCCAGAGATAGAAGGACACGTTATTTTAAAAAGGAAGAATTATAGATGAGTAAAATTGATGAATATATCGAAAAAAGAAGTGCACAAGACGCTGATTTTGCTAAGCAAGTTGAACAAGAAGACATTAATTTGGAAGTAGCGATAAAGGTGCGTTCTTTAAGGGAAGATATGGGGTTAACACAACGAGAATTTGCCCAGGTGATTGGAAAACCACAATCTACTGTTGCAAGAATTGAGAACGGTAATATGAATGCTTCAACCAAGATGCTTTCAGACATTGCAAAGGCAACCAAGCAAAGACTGACTATTCAGTTTGAGCCTGTCCATTAAGAATAAAAGTCATTAAAAGAGCCTATCACTACAGATACGGACATTTACTTCTTGCTGAAAATCTTCGTCATGGTTGGTTTTTGAGGGGAGTCAAAAAGAGAGCTTTATATAATAGGAAGAAAAGTGTTTGGAAATGCAATACAAAAAACGTCGATCGGCCTACGTTAGGCAAATCGACGCTTTTTAAATATTATTCTATTTTAAATACAATTGGTAGGCAAAGCGTTTATTATCAACTTCGTTTTCGTCAATGAAGTCAATAATCCCACGATACTCAAATCCATTGTTGGTAATAACTTTTTGCATTCCCTTGTTAAGCGGGTGGGTATCGACGCGAACTTCGTCGTAACCAAGTAAAGAACTAATGGTGAAGAGACCTTGCATCATCTTCTCAGATAGACGTTGACCGCGGAACTTCGATGAAATCGCAATCCGGTGAATTGACATATATTTGTCATCAGGGTTGCCCCGCCAACTACCTTCCTTGATATCGTCGTAGTTAACATCGTTATCTGGCCACAATGCGGCCGTACCAGCAATCTGTCCATCGACCATTAATACATAACTAATTTGTTGCTCAATATCTTTCTCAATGTCTTGGTTAGTAGGGTAGCCAGCCTGCCACTGGTTGATTCCCTGTTCCTTCAAATAAGCCTTAGCTTCATTAATAATTGTTAAAATGGCTGGTAAATCAGCCTTAGTTGCTCTACGCAAATAAGATGTTGTCATAATTCCCGTCTCCATTTTCTTTTTCTGAAAAAATAATTCTAACCCAATTTCGCAGAGATGTCACCCTAAAATTTTTGGTGAAAACGAATTCATTTAATATATTTCCTATTTGGGAAAATTCAAGGCTAATATTAACCCATTAAATATGCTAATATATGTAGATAGTAAAGAATTTAGGGGTGGTAGCATGAAGAAAGTTCGGAACTGGAGATTAACCCTCGGTTGGCAAATCCTCATTGGTCTAATCTTGGGAGTCGTTTTAGGCGCTAGTTTTTACCATAATCAAGTTGCTATCACGGTCATGCAAAATCTAGGAACCATGTTCATCCACATGATTCAAATGATTGTTTTGCCGATCGTGGTATCTTGTCTGACCGTTGGAATCGCCGGAATGGGTGACGTTAGTGAACTTGGCCGCGTCGGGTTGAAGACTTTGATATACTTCGAAGTTTTGACCACGATTGCGTTAATTGTCGGAATGATTTTTGCTAACGTTTTTCATCCGGGAACGTATATCGACATTCACAGCCTGCAAAGTACGGATATCAGTTCTTACGTGGAGACGGCCAAAGCAGCCAAATCCAACAGCGGAATTTGGGCCACGTTGATGAACATTATCCCGACGAATATTTTTTCATCGCTGGCTGAAGGAAACATGATGCCGGTCATCTTCTTCTCCGTGCTCTTTGGTTTGGGACTAACGGCCATTGGCAAGCAGGGGCAGATTTTGATTGATGCACTTACCGCTGTGCAAGAAGTTATGTTTAAAGTTACCAACTGGATCATGCACTTTTCACCAATTGGGGTCTGCGCGTTGATTGGCGTGACGATTGCCCAAATGGGAATTGATGCCCTAAAGCCGTTGGGACTGTTCGTTTTAATTACTTACGTGGCAATGCTTTTCTTTGTACTTGTGGTACTTGGCTTAGTTGCGAAGTTCCACAACATCAACTTCTTTGAACTCCTGAAAGTTATTAAAAACGAGTTGATTTTGGCGTTTTCGACGGCTAGTTCGGAAGCAGCCTTACCAAAAATGATTGATAAAATGCAAAAATACGGGGTGAGCCAAGGAATCGTTTCTTTTGTAATCCCCACAGGGTACACATTTAACCTCGACGGCTCTGCAATTTACCAGGCGATCGGTGCGCTGTTCTTAGCACAGGCGTACGGAATTCATTTGACGCTCGGTCACCAGATTACGTTGCTGGTAGTCTTGATGATTACTTCGAAGGGAATGGCCGGGGTACCCGGGGCGTCCTTCGTAGTGCTTCTAGCAACCGTAGCAACGATTGGCGTACCGATGAGCGGGTTGACCTTCATCGCTGGTGTGGACCGGATCATCGATATGGGCCGGACGGCAGTAAACGTAGTAGGAAATTCGTTGGCAGCCATCATAATGGGCAAGTCCGAAGGCGAATTTGACGAAGAAAAACACCGGAAGTATGTGGGAAATCTGTAGAGAGTGGAAGCCCCTGGGCAGCTTTTGAGGATTAACGGAAATAGGGAACTAATCGCGATTTAGGCGATTGGTTCCCTATTTTGGTTAACCGGAAGAAGCTAGGGGCTGGAGCTCATTTTGACTACGCAGCAGAGAAGCGTAACGGAATTGAGGTACAATGCGATTTAGGCGATTGACGGCGGGATTTATTAACCGGAAGAAGTTGGGTTGTGGAGCACGTTTCGGCTATGCATCATAGCCAATTAAACCAAGAGCAGGAAGGCCCCTTTAGTTTGCTTTCAATGATTAAAAATGGAAATATACTTCCATTTTGAATCTAACGACTAGAACAAAAAAGGTTGAGGAATTTTTCCTCAACCTTTTTTATTTAACCTAATTCAACCGTGAAGTTCAGCAGTCGACTAACGTAGTTCGGGTGGTGATTAAGTTGTTGAATCGTGCGCTGAAGGGTTTCTAAATTATCAGTAATAATCCCGTTAACGCCCATGAAGGTCAGTTTGGCCATGACGTCGCGGTCGTTAACCGTCCAAGCGTAAACTTTGCGACCGGTAAGCTGGGCGGTAATTAAGAAGGAGTTATTCAAGGTAGAATGCTCCATCGTATAAAAATCGGCTTTAGATTGGGGCACGCCGATAAAGTTAAATGGCAGGATGTAGCCAACTTGGAGCTTAGGGTTCAAGGTTTTTAACTTTTCGACGGCATCGTAATCTAGGCTGTGGACCTCATCATGGTTGGCCACGAGGCGTTTACCGTAGCGCCTATTAAAGGTAGTAATGGAATTGGAAGAATCCCGTTTCGTAGTCTTAAGTTCCACCAGTAAGCGCTGGTGCAAACGTTCGGCGGTTGCTAAGTAGTCGTCAAAGCTGGCAACCTTCGCGGAAGTCCCGTTTTCCCGGGCGGTCAAGCGGGTGATTTGCCGAAGCGTCAAGTCGTGCGGCCGTTTATTGACGCCGGTCAATTGTTTCAAATTCTCGTCGTGCATTACCACAAACTGGTGGTCCTTAGTTTCATGTAGGTCCATTTCAATGAAATCGGGATGCAGTCGACTGGTGTTAATCAGTGCTGGAATGGTGTTTTGCACCCCATTTTTCGCGTTAACTCCGCGGTGAGAAATGGTTAACGGCGTGGAAGTGAAAAAGCCGTTCAGATAAAGGGCGTTAAAGCCGAGGATCCCCAAGAATAAAACCCCCGCCAAGGCCTTAAACCACCAATGTTTGCCTGATTGATAACTAAGTCGTTGGAGCTGATTACTGAGCTTCCGACTACTGATAACGAAGCTAGCTTGATTTTTGAGCTGGTCAGCCATGATCATCAGTGAACCAGTTCCTAAGGCGATGCTCATTAACAGGAGTACCAGCTCAATCAAGAGCAGGTTGATGGAAGCTGCCCAATAGTCCCAGGAAGCCGGAAGATGATGGTCAGCCAGAGCCTGAAGCGCTAAAATAAGCGCCTGTCCCAAAATTGACAGACCCACGTTGACCACGATTAACAATCCCAGTTGTTTAACAATGGTTTTGAAGTTCAGTTTGGTTAACCGCCAGCTTTTTTGGACGGCTTGGTGTCCCGTACTGCGTCCCAGGATAATCAGCGGAAGGGCCAAGAAGAACCGAATTCCTAAGTAAAAGGTAACTAAGTAAAGCAAAATCAGCACTAAAAGCAAGGGCCGATTTTCGTATAGAAAATAGTTAATAATGAAGTCGGGCACCCGCACTTTGTTCAATAGCGGAGTCGAGATACCCAGCCCCCCAAACGGCAGAATAATTAAACAGTAAATCAATAAGTAACCGACCGCGCGGCCAAAGGTGTGCCGCACCCGTTGGAAAGAAAGGGTGATTAGCGAATTTAAGGCTAATTTTTTACCTTGGTTAATCTGCATAATGCCTAGAAATAAGAAGGTCACCTGCCAGTAAATGGCGACGATCACGGCGAGAATCAGGAGTAGGCAACCGATGTCCAAAAACGGGTGGTTGGTGACCACCTCAACGAAATTGGTGTTGGAAAGGTAGCGCACCCCCGCCAAACGCAACATGATGCTGCCAATCAAGGTGAAAAGCGGGATGATGCCCGCGTAAATCACCACGATACTGGTAATGAATAGGCTGAGATAGCTAAGTAAATGTTTAAAAATAAAACGATACGTTTTGGTGATGCTCGCCATAAAGGGCCTCCTAGATAACTGTTCTTCTTGTTATTCTAGCAGAGAAAGTGCGGTATTTAAAACGCCAGGAGGGTAGCGAACGACGAAAAGGCGGGTGGTTTACGCGGTTGACGGCCTTTTGTTAATTAAGGCCTCGGCGTTGTTTAAGCTAAGCCACGGACTTTAGTCTACTAAGGTCGCTAGGTATTTTGCCTTCAATGGTGCCTAAACGTGTATCAAAAGCCAGTTTGTTCCGCTTAACCAAAAATTGACCATCATGCCCAATTCAGGCATCATGTGATAATCCCTTTATGGTTGTCAGATGAAATAACATAATTCATCTGATAATCATGGAGGGATTTTTGAATGTCTAGATCTAAGTACACAGCATTAGAAAAATTAAATTTTATAAATGAATTTAACCAATCGAATATTAGTCAAAGAGCATTTGCTAAATATCATGGTCTTCGAAGAAGCACTTTTAAGGATTGGTTAATACGCTACGAAACCTTTGGTATTAAAGGTCTGATGGAAGTTAAAAAAAATAATAAATATTCCACTGACTTTAAGTACACAGCGGTTACGGCATATTTGAATGGTGAAGGTACCCTTAGTGAATTAATGAGTAAATTTGGATTACGTTCATGTAAGCAACTAATTGACTGGATTAACAAGTATAATGAGGATAAAACTTTAACGGCTACGCCGTTTAGGAAGAAGGTCCCCGTTATGAGTCGTAAGACAACTTTTGAAGAGCGAATAGAAATTGTCGAGTGGATTACCAAAGGTAAACATTCGTATGCCGAAGCAGCTGAGCACTTTAAGGTATCATACCAACAAGTTCGCTCATGGGTTATCAAAGCTCAAACTGGTGGTTATGAAAGCCTCGCAGATAATCGTGGGCATCGTAAACCAACTACAGAATTAACCGAAACAGATAAATTAAAGCGCGAAAATCGGCAACTCAAGGCACAATTAGCTGAGAAAAAAATACTTGAAGAATTCGTAAAAAAATACATGGAACTTCAGCGCAGGGGGTGAAAAAGCAACATCGGTTGATTTATCAAGCAATTAAAGAAATCAGTCAATATCACTTTGGAGCAGTATCGCTTCTTTTGAGGAATGCAGGTTTAAGCCGACAGGCTTATTATAAATTTCTAAAACGCAAAGAAACGGATTGGGAACGGCAAGATCAACAATTAAATAACCGTGTACAATATTGGTTTGATTTTCATCATCAAGGTATTGGCGCTGGAAATATATTAGTTAATTTAGAAAAAGATAAGCTGATTGATTTCCCTGTGACCACTAAAATGGTCCGTCGTGTAATGCGTAAATTGCGTATTAGATGTCAGATTCGACCGAAGAAACATAATCGAAACAAACAAAACGAACAATATATCCAAGACAATTTATTAAATCAAAATTTTGAAGTAAACAAGCCAAACGAAGTTTGGTTAGCAGATTCAACTGAATTATCTTATGGAGTAAACAGTGAATATAAGGTACGCCTTAGTGGCGTACTAGATTTATACGGTCGAAAGTTACTTACATATACCTTAAGCGAAACAGAAACTAGCAAATCACAGGTACAACTATTTAAGCAGGCGTTTTCAATGGTAAGTTGTGTTCAACCGTTAATTCATACTGACCGTGGATCAGCCTACACCTCCGGAACATTTAACAATTTTCTTAATCAATTCAACATTAAACGAAGTATGTCACGTCCTGGAACTCCTTATGATAATGCTCCGATGGAGCGATGGTGGAATGAATTTAAACTACGTTGGATGGAACGGCATGAAACACCTAAAACTTATCAAGAGCTGATTAAGTTAGTTGAAAGTGGAATTGAATATTTTAATCATTATGATCGATCAACAAAAAGAAACGGCCTCACTCCAGATGAATACTGGAATGAAGCCGTTTAGTAAGCCGCCTAATTTTATATTATTTCATCTGTCAACTTGACAGGGCCTAGTACATCATGGTCAATTTTCAGTTAATGCTCGTAAACTACCCAACTTTTGTCCCACTCTCCTTTTGGGAATTAACGAGTTTTTCTTCGTACCGACAAATCTATTAGAGGGTTTCCGCGCTCAAAACTCCGTCGTTAATCTTAAACATTTGATCCGCGTAGTCCTTTAAGCGCATGTCGTGGGTAACGATCACGACCGCCTTATTATGTTCGTGCGCTAGTCGAGCAAACATCTTACCGACTTCCTTTACCCGCGAACTATCTAAAGCTGCCGTTGGTTCATCCGCTAGAATAATCGACGGATCCGGATACAAGGCCCGAGCGATTGCCACCCGTTGTTGTTGTCCGCCCGAGAGTTCGGTAGGATATTTATCTATCAAATCTTCGACCCCCAGTTGGGTGAGCAAGTCGTTTAATTCTGCTTGCGATAAATTATGGTCCTTTTTGACCTTGTCAACTAACTTGAATTGGTCCTTAACGGTCAAGAAGGGTAATAAATGATAGTTTTGCAACACAAACCCAATTTCATTGAGCCGTAATTTTTCCAACGCCTTCCGGGAACTATCCTGGTAGTCATGACCGTTGACCTTGACCTTACCGCTCGTCGGGGTCCGCAAACCGCCGGCAATCGTCAAGAAAGTACTCTTTCCGGAACCACTTGGCCCAATAATTAAGCTTAGGGTTCCCGCTTCCGCCTTGAAATCAATGTCGTGAAGCACGTGCACTTCGGCAATCCCCTTCCCGTAAATCTGGTTAATGCCGTTCATTTCAATTGCTGCCATGGTTTTATCCTCCAATCACACTTACCGGGTCTAGTTTGATGACGCTACGAATCGGAACTAACGCACCTAAGAGCGCCGTAATTACTAATCCAACGCCCACTGCGGATAACATTGGCACGTCAAAGGCCATTGGAACCGCTGGTGGTAATACCGCCGCCGTCGCAATCGTCAACAACGTACCGATAATAATTCCGCTAACTACCAGTACCAATGATTGCGCGATTGTGCTCCACGCAATTACCCGACTCGGAATTCCTTGGGCGCGAAGTACCGCATAGTTAGGCAACTTCTGGATCGTCAAAATGTACAAGAAGATTGCGATCACAATTAATGATATTGCCATCAAGAAGCCGATCATCAAAGCAAAGGTCATGTTTTGTGCGGAATATCCCGGCAGTTTTTGGATAAAGGCTTTTTTAGTGTAAGTCTTTAGGGGCTTTTTCACCTTTAAATCGTTTGTCTTTGAAACAATTGCGCTGGCCTTGGTTTGGGGCATTGCCCGTTTTAAATCCCGCCAGTCATCCAACGTTCCATAAATTACCGGCGCGATGTTTAACTTCGCGTTATGGGTAAACCCAACAATTTTAAAGGTTTGGTCCGCGTCGTTTAACTTCAATTTGTCGCCGATTTTATAACCGCTTTGCTCAAACTTATCGTCGACCACCACTTCATGGTCGTGTTTAATTTTGTGGCCACTGGTTAATTTCAATTGTTTGGCAATAAATTGGTCATTTTGAATCCCCACGAAGGAAGACGAAATTTTTTCGTGCTTGCCTTCCTTGGCCACTACCGAAATTTGGCCGATCAGGGCGTCATTTTTGGTCAGTTTTTGGTCCTTGACCTGCTGATCCGTAATTAAGGATTGGCTAAGGTTAACGTTTGCATCCTGATTCAAAACTACCGAATTAATCTTCCAGGAGTTGATGGCGTCGGTATTTTGGTGGGCTAACCCCAGGGCTAAACTAGTCAAAATAAAGATTAGGTAGCTAATCAAGACAATCATGCCGATAATTAGCGAATACCGCAACTTTTCGCGTTTAATCTCCTTCAAAGCTAAAAACATATCTATTCCTCCAGAATTTTTAGGATCTTAGTTAATTGTGCTAAACGAGCTTCCGCAGTCTCCGGTTCCACAATTGCTCCGCGCAGCGTGTCGTGTACCAAGGTTTGTTGGGCCCATTGCCGTTCACCGCCGGGATGAACCGGGGCAATCCAATGAGCCACGTACGCTTCGTTGTGGCGAAAGTGCATTTGCAATAACTCGTAGTATTTACTGGAATGCGCATTCTCCACAAAATCACGGACCGTGGTCACTAAAGCGGGGCCTCGGGCGGCCGGGACGTGCAAAGATTGGTGAATGTCGTGCATGGCTACTTGGTAAATGTAACGGTAAGCGTCAATTAAATCAGCAAAATAATTGTAAAAAGCTCCCCGCGAAATGCCCGCATCCTTAACAATCCGAGCGACCTGCGCCTCGGCAACTGGGTAACGCGAAAATTCCGTCAAAAGGGCTGTTTCAATCGCCGCTTTTTTAGTTGGCTTTAACTTCACCAGCGTCTCTGAGGGCAACCTTGCCACCTCCTTAATCAAAAATGACACCGTGTCAATATGGCTAGAATACCACATTCTGACACGGTGTCAATTTTAAAACCTCGTTTTAACTTCCAAAAGTTTAGTATTTACCTGCCGAACAAATTCCTGGTCGTGATCAATAAGCAGCATGGGCGGCCGCACTCGTAGAATTAACTGTTGGATTTGTTCCCTGGTAATTACGTCTAAGTAATTCAAGGGTTCGTCCCAAATATAGAGGTGGGCGGGTTCACAAAGCGCGCGGGCCAAAGCCACTTTCCGTTTTTGCCCCATGCTCATCTGTTCAATTCGTTGGGTGAACATTTCCCGTTCAAACCCTAACTTTCGCAGGGTGGCTAACAAGTCCTGCAACTCTACGCCCTTTGCCTGCGCGAAGCTTGCTAAATCCCCGCTTAGTGCATCAAATGCCTGGGGAAGGTAGGAAACCTTCAGCCCATTTCGTAAATTAACGGATCCGGTCGTTCGAAGCTCCGAACTTCCTAAAATTGCCGCAATTAAGGTCGATTTTCCCACCCCGTTGGGTCCCTGGAGCACGATCCGTTCGCCAGCCTTGAGGGTGAAACTGATGGGTTGGTTTAACGGTCCCTTTCCTCGACTTACCACCAGTTGGTCAACCGTTAAAAGGCGCGCATTTACCGGAAGTCGGGGAGGATTGTAGTTCAATTGAAGTTCAGCTTCGATCTCGATATTCTTCAATAACCGTTGTTTATCCGCCACTTTTGCTTCCACGCGGGCTTGAATCGTGGTTGCCCTCTTCATGATTTTGGCAGCTTTATGCCCGACAAAACCCTTATCGGGCGCACCCGCCTTTTCCCGTTCGGTCGCCATTGACCAATTTTGTTTCTGGTGGGCGGCCTTGGATAATTGCTTAACTTCCTTCTGCAAGGTTTCCTTGGTTCGCCGCTCCCGCTCGTCTTCGCGTTGGCGTTCGGTTGCCCAAGTCGTGTAATTGCCATGCAAGCTCGTAATTTGAGCCCGGTCAATTGCGATGACGTGGTCGATTACCTGATTTAAAAAATCGCGGTCGTGGCTAACCACGATAAAACCCTGTTTTCGCTTTAAATAATCCGCCAACCGTTGCCGGCCTTCATCGTCCAAGTGGTTGGTCGGCTCATCAATTAGTTGGAAAGCCCCCGCATTCGCGAACATCGCCGCTAATTGCGCTTTGGTACGTTGTCCGGGGCTCAGTTCGTCATACGGTCGCGCAAGAAGCTTGTTGGGCAAGCCGATCCGCTCCATTTCCCGTTCGACTTCCCAAAAATTAGAATAATCCCGTTGCGTGATTTCCATCAACACCTTTTCCAAAGGCGCTTGAGGATTGGGGACCTTTGCTGGAAAATAATTGAACTGCAAATCGGTGTTTACCTGCCCTTGATAAGGCACCTGTCCCCGTAGAATTTTTAATAAGGTCGTTTTTCCCCGGCCGTTTCGGCCAATTAAGCCCAATTTCCATCGGGCGTCAATTTCTAAATTGACCTTCTCAAACAGCGGGGATACTTGTTGATCATAACTATAACTTAAATTTTTAATTTGAATAATTCCCAATTAGCTCGCCTCCCATTTTTTTCGGGAGTCGACGGTTTAAGACACAAAAAAAGCACTAGGTGTGCAGTTCCTAGCGCAGTACAAAAGTGCAAAATACCAATATAACTTATTTTGGATAGGCACCCTGACTGGATCAAAAACCGCAGACTACTCCGAAAAACAAAGAAATCGTCATTTCTTAATCTTCGAAAATTAGTCTGTAATCTTCAATCCCATCAACATCCCTTCCATTGAATATACGCTTATGGTAACAAGCCCGTTAAATTTTTTCAAGCAATTAGCCCATTTTGTAACATACCGTAAAAAATAAAACATATTAACCAATTATTTAGAAATATTTGTAACGGTAAAAATTATTTCAACATGAGTAATAGCCCGAAAATAATTAAAGCCCCGTAAACAAACTTAATTGCTCGGGCCGGTGACATTCGATCAACAATCCAGTTGCCTAAGGGAACCGTTAAAACTAGCCCGGGGATTACCATTAGGAGCACTTTTACCGCTTCAAGCGACCAAAATCCAGCCGCAACGTGACTAATCACCACTAAAACACCCACGCAAAGGAAATGTGCTTGGAGAATTGCTCGGAGATGGGCAGCCGGCCATTGCTTCAACATTCCATAGACCGCCACCGGCACCCCGTGACTGTTATAGGCGCTCCCTAGCGCTCCCGAAACCATTCCTGCCAAATAATCGTAGCCTTTTGCTACCAAACGCGGTTTCCCTATGCGCCCCGAATGACTCCGCCACAAACTGTAGCCGCCATAAACAATCAAAAATAGTCCTAAGCCATGTAGCACCACGCTTGCCGGTAACGTTTTTACAAGGAGAATTCCCAGGGGCACCCCGATTAAAGAGCCGGTCACTAACCGGCGAACGGCCCGGAAATCAATCCGGTGCCACTCCCGAATCGTTGCCGGTAGCGCCACCAATAATCCTACCGCGCCAATCAACGCCGTACTCGTTTTCAAATCGTATCCCAGTAACGCCAATAAGGGCATTGATACTAGGGCTTCCCCAAAGCCAAACACCGTCCGAACTAACGCCCCTAACCACGCAATCAGCAAAACTCCCAGAATGATCAAAATAGCTTCCTCGTTTTCCTTCTTATTAAGTTACCATTTTATATGGTAATCGCGTTTTGCACCAGCGCCAAATGCCCGAAACCGCAATTAAGCGGGTAATTTTGTACTTCATTTTTTAAAATGAACTTCAATTCTAGCTTAATAATTAGGATTTAACTTCAATTTTAGCTTCAATAACTTAAATTTAACTTCATTTGCGATAAATATTTGGCGTTTGCGGCCATTCGTTATAAGATAGTTCCAAGGAGTTGAATATTTTGCATACATTTACCATTGTACTAATTATTTTAATCGGATTAGAACACGTTGGCATCATGGGACTGGAACTTTTAGGCAGCGACCGGCTAATTGCGAATAGTTTTAACTTACCGCTTGCCGAAGTCGAACGGCCTCATTTACGAACGGCGCTTGCCAATCAGGGACTTTACAACGGCTTTGTCGCCTTGTCCTTATTCTTAATCATCTTCATTCCCGGAGGGACCCTCCTTCGCGGAATGGCAATTGGCTTGCTAGCCGGCATTTTCATCATTGCTGCTTATGGCGCCCTCACGGTAGCTAAACGGATTCTGTGGATCCAGGGAGCACCCGCGCTAATTACAATGGTGCTGGCAATGTTCTTTTTATAATATGATTTAAGTAAGGCGCCCGTTGCAGGGCGTTTTTTATTGAGTCCATCTCACCCACTTTCCCGTGGGGGTTAACGCAGTTCTAATAGTCATATACCTAATCTGGTCAATTTATTTATTACTTCCGTAGCCTTATAACAAAAAATGGTAGCTTTCAGCATTAATTATCTGAAAAATACCATTTTTATTATGCAGCTAATTATTGCGAACACTTCCGCCCTGCATCGTGGAAGTGAGTACTACCAACTGGTTTCTGCCAGCCCAAATTTCGGCTTATTCCTGATTATTATCGTACAAGGTCGCCTTCCGCTTCGTACTTTCAATAATCAACGCGATTACTACCAACACTACTAAAATGGTAAATAACCCGAGACTATACAAGAAAACGAAGGAAGTCGACTCAATAATCATACTACCGACTAACGGTCCCATTGCCCGACCAGCTGACGGAAAGGCACTCGCCAAACCTTGGTACTTACCCTTTTGGTCGTATGGCGAAAGGCTATTAACAATCGCTGGAATCGATGGGAAGGCGATTGCTTCACCCACGGTCAAAACGATCATCGCAATTACAAAGTGGTAGTACTGGTGTGCCACGGCCAAAATTCCAAAAGAGGCCATAAAGAACGCGATTCCGAGATAAACTTGGTGATACGGGTCCTTTAACAAACGGCCGCCTCGTGAACTTAAGAGGCCTTGCACAATCAAAATAAATAATCCGTTAACCGTCCAAAGGAAACTGTATAAACGAAGCGGAATGTGCAGTTTCAACATGTAAATTGAAACGGTACTGTTCCATTGTTGGTAAAAGATCCACATAATTACCAAACTAACGAAAAACGACATAATAATCGTAAAGTTAACCTTAGGCATTTTGGATTGAATGTCTTGAGTTTGTTGCACTGATTGTACCGATTGGTCTTCCTTTGGGATTCGATAAGTGAAGAAGGCCACCACGAAGAATACGGTAAACATGACCGTCGCAATCGTGAAAAGCGGCGCAACGCTGTGTTTGAAGAGAATTCCCACGATCGCCGTTCCCAGCATTACTCCCAAATTTTGTACGAAGTATAGCATGTTAAAGACGTAGCGTCCGTCCTTGCTCTTGATTGAGGTTCCCATGGAATTATTCAAAGCAACGATCCAACCGGTCCCAAACCCGATTAACACGAGGAAAATTGGGTATGTGGGCCAACCATTGAAGAAAATTAGCGTGAAAAATGAAATCCAGGTGAACACGATCCCACCCAGAATTAAATAATAGCTATCGTATTTGTCGTACAGTTTCCCGGCAACAAATGATCCTAAAATACTCGCTACTGAATTCAAAAACAAAACTACTCCGGCTGCCACCAAGGAATGGCCAAGCTCTTGATTCATATAAATTGTCGTTAGGGGCCACACCGAGCTCATCGCAATACTATCAATCAAAACCCCTAACAATAACCACTTTAACTTTAATTCGCGCATAATTCCCTCCCAATTTTTTTATAAAGTAAAAGACTGACTCAGGCGAAATGGTCTGAAACCAGTCTTTGAAAAGAAGTCTCCTCCTAATCGCCCTAGTGCGCTCCGGCTTCGGGCATGTATGCTAATGAAGAAAATTTATTGTATGACTTAATAAACAGCAGGTTGACCGTCCCTCGGGCACCACTCCGGTTTTTTTCAATAATGACTTCCACCGGACCCACGTTTTGGTCTTCTTCGTCGCGGGGGTCTTGGTCCTGATCCTGCTGATTAGTCCCGTCGTCTCGTTCGTAGTAGTCCTCCCGATATAGGAAGGCAACAATATCGGCATCTTGTTCAATCGATCCCGATTCACGAATATCCGACATGACGGGCCGTTTATCTTGGCGTTGTTCAACTCCCCGAGAAAGCTGGGAAAGCGCAATAACTGGAATTCCCAACTCCTTAGCAAGTTTCTTTAGCTGACGGGAAATTGCAGAAACTTCTTGTTGCCGGTTTTCACCGGAACCTTCGATTAGCTGGAGGTAATCAACCACTACTAACCCTAAGTTTCCTTGTTCCTTAGCCAAGCGCCGACATTTCGCCCGAATTTCCGACATCTTAATGCCGGGAGTATCGTCGATATAAATGTTGGTCTTTGCTAACGAACCCATTGCCACCACTAAATTCTGCCACTCTTCTTCATTTAACTGACCGGTTCTCAAATGATTTGCATCAATACTTCCTTCGGCACACAACATCCGGTTGACCAGTTGTTCTGCACCCATTTCCAGACTAAAAATTGCGACAGCTTTATCCGTTTTGGTTCCCACGTTTTGCGCGATATTTAACGCAAAGGCCGTTTTACCAACCGCCGGACGCGCAGCTAAAATAATTAATTCGTCCGCGTGCAAGCCCGTCGTAATTTTATCCAATTCCTTAAAGCCTGTCGGCAATCCTGTAATTTCATCATCATTTTGGTACAGGCGGTCAATTTCCTCCATTGAGGAAGTCAACACGTCCGTAATGGGCTTAAACCCAGTCTGGTTGCGGTTTTCAGCCACGTCCATGATTTCGCGCTCGGCTTCGTCAAGAATTTCCGAAACGTCATTTTCCTGGGTGTAGCCCATGGTGGCAATCGAGGTCGCCGTTTTAATCAATTTTCGCAACAGTGCCTTTTCTTGCACAATTTTCGCGTAGTAGCCTACGTTGGCGGCCGTGGGCACGGAACCTGCTAGTTCGGCAATGTACGTAATGCCGCCCGCATCTTCAAGCTGGTGGTGCTCTTCTAAGGCATTATTGACCGTTAACGCATCAATTGCTTCGTCAGCATCGTTTAGCTCGACCATCGTCTTAAAAATGACTTGATGGGCGTGTTTGTAGAAGTCGTCCGCCGTGACGAATTCCATTGCGTCAATCAACGCATCTGAATTTAAAAAAACAGCTCCCAAAACCGCCTTTTCGGCCTCAATATTTTGAGGGGGCGTTTGATTTTCTAAAATCCCGTTATCCATGATACTCTCCCATGCTCAAAATCTAGAGTTGAAAGCTATTTTCGGCGACCTATTTTTCAGAAACGTGTACCCGAATTTTAGCCGTAACTTGTTGGTGAAGCTTAACGGGAACGTTAGTGTAACCCATGCTCCGAATTGGCTCGTTCAACTCAATTTTCCGTTTATCAATCTTAATATCAAACTGTTGTTCCAATGCCGTGGCAATTTGTTTGCTAGGAATCGAACCGAATAACCGGCCGTCCTTACCCGCCTTGGCCTTGATTTCCACAACCGTTGCGTCAGCTTCCAAAACTTGTTTTAACTTTTGGGCTTCTGCTAACACTTCGGCTTCATGCTTTTCTTCAGCCTTTTTTTGTCCCTTTAATTCGCTCATGGCCGCTTTAGTCGCCGCCTTCGCTTTACCATTTTTGATTAAGAAGTTTTGCGCGTATCCGTCGGGAACGTTTTTAACCTCTCCGCGTTTACCCTTACCCTTTACGTCTTCCATAAAAATAACTTTCATCAGAATCACTCCTCTTCTTCATCTTTTTGCAAAAGTGCAATTAGTTGATCCTTCGCGTCGGCTACCGTAACGTCCTTCATTTGGGTCGCTGCCATCGCTAAATGACCGCCGCCGCCCAGTTCTTCCATGATAATTTGGACGTTTTCCGTACCGGCACTGCGCGCTGAAATTCCCACGACATCATCAGATCGTCGGGTAATGACAAATGAAGCCTCCACGCCCGAAATGTTTAGGAGGGAATCAGCCGCTTGGGCTGCAATAACTGGATCGTATTCCCGATCCTCTTCCCCAACACAAATCGCGTACTTCACGTCGACAAATTGGACCGTGTCGATCAGGTGGTTGCGTTGCATATAGCTTTCCACGTTTTCCTTCAGCAAGTACCGAATCAAGTCTTCATCGGCCCCTACCGAACGTAGGTAACTTGCCGCGTCAAACGTCCGGGTTCCGGTCCGTTCGGTAAACGACTTCGTATCCACTTCGATTCCGGCCAAAATTGCGGTAGCTTCGATAGGCTGGATCGGATCGCCATCATGTGATTGATATTCGAACATTTCCGTAATCAACTCACCCGTTGAAGATGCGTAAGGTTCAATGTACACCAGCACGGGATTTTCCGGAAATTCGGTACCGCGACGGTGGTGGTCGATGATAATCGTCCGGTCGCTTAACTTCTCGAATAGCTCCTTTGAAGTAGTCATCGATGGTTTCGAATGGTCGACCATCACCAGTAAACTCTGACTATTAGCCAATTCCAAAGCTTGGTCGGCGTCAATAATTGAATCCCGAATGTCTTCGTGTTCGTCTAACTTATCGATCAACCGTTTCACATCGGAATGGACGCCTTCTTGATCAAGAACAATCCAAGCTTCCTTTTTGTTCATCTGGGCAATCCGCCGAATTCCCAGCGCCGAACCTAACGAATCAAGGTCAGTTCGAGTATGTCCCATAACAAAGACTTGGTCGGCTTGATTCATTAATTCTTGGATGGCTTGTCCAATCATCCGCGCCCGTACCCGGGTTCGTTTTTCCATTGGGTTCGTCTTTCCCCCGTAGAAACGCGCAGGTTCATCTTCAGCCTTGACCACTACTTGGTCACCGCCCCGCCCTAAAGCAAGGTCCAGATTGCTTTGTGACACGTCAGCCAGTTTATTAAGGTTGTCATCCCCATAAGCAATCCCGATACTCAAGGTAACCGGTGAGTTTTGCTTCGAAGTGGCTTCTCGAATCGTATCCAACAGTTTGAAACTATCTTCTTCAACCTTTTGTAAGGTTTCGTTATACATAATTACAAAAAAGTGGTCGTCATCCACGCGCCGCAGGTAAATTCCAAACGACTGCGCCCAACTAGATATCTGGTTGGTGACGAAGTTATTCAAGTTGGAAACGTCCGAGTCCGTCATGGCTTGGGTGATTTCATCATAATTATCGATGAAAATTTGTCCAATTACCACCTGGCGATTTTCAAAACGATTTTCCATTTGTGCGTAGTTAGTAACGTCCACAAAGTACGCCACTCGCTCATCTTTTTGCACCAGTACGTCAAAAGTCCGGTCCTTCCATTCGACCCGGTTAAGCCCTTCTTGGTCTTGATGCCGGTCAATGACTTCCGCCAAGTCTTCGTCAACTTCGGTCAGCAAATGCCCAAGTACCTTTTGATCACCAAAGTAATGTTGCAACTTGGGATTGACCCACTCGACCCGTTTTTGATCACTATAGATTAAAATTCCGATCGGCATGGATAGCATTGCATCTTCTTCAGCTTGATCAACCCGAAAAGATAGCTCTGCAATGTATTTACTGGTTTCGTCACTAATTAAATTCAACGTCCGTACGCTGAAAACCCCCGTCACGATAACCAAGCCTAACATTATCACGCCAATAACCGGATTAATATAAAACGCTAATCCCAGTCCAATCAACGAAAGCACCGTAATTACCACAGCAACGATTCCTACTCGCGGATTACGGATAAACGCTGGTAGACGATCGACTAATTTCATAACACTTCTCCTAAAAAAATGTGTCTAACTATCTTTGATTTTACCATACTTGGCTTGACATAAAACAGCCGTTTAGATTGGAAAGTTCGTCGTCAAAAAATCCCCTAATATTTAGCGGTTTGCGCTTAGCTCAGCCACAAGAAAAAGAGACCAGAAAAACTAATTCGTTTTTCTAGTCTCTATGTTCGCTTACTTTGATTACTTTACCGAAGCTTAGTCTTCAGCAACGAATGGTAGCAAGCCCATGATCCGTGCGCGCTTGATTGCGATTGTCAAACGGCGTTGGTTCTTAGCACTTGTTCCACTAACCCGACGAGGTAAAATCTTACCGCGTTCTGAGATGAATCGTTTTAACAATTCAGTATCTTTGTAATCGATGTATTCAATGTGGTTTGCAGCAATGTAGTCGACTTTACGACGACGACGGCCGCCACGTTTTTGATATGCCATTAGTGATTGCCCTCCTCTATAATTTGATTTTAGAACGGTAAATCATCGTCAGAAATATCAATTGACTGTCCGCCATTTGCAAACGGATCATTCGGGTTCGAATTGTTAGGCTGCGATGCAGCACCATTGTTATTCGCTTGACCACTGTCAAAAGGATTTCCAGCAGATGATTGTGAAGGGGCAGATTGACCGTTGTTGAAGCCTTCATTTTCTTGACGGCGTTCGGAAGCCGAACGGGATTCAAGAAGTGAGAAGTTATCCGCAACAACTTCGGTAACGTATACTCGTTGTCCTTGTTGGTTTTCGTACGAACGGGTTTGGATCCGACCGTCGATACCTACTAGAGAGCCCTTGCGCGTGAAGTTGGCGAAGTTTTCCGCCGCTTTCCGCCACATTACACAGTTGATGAAATCCGCTTCGCGTTCACCCTGTGAGTTAGTAAACTGACGGTTAACCGCCACGGTAAAACTAACTACGGCAGCACCACTACTTGTATATCGTAGTTCAGGATCTCTTGTTAAACGTCCAACTAGTACGGCACGATTAATCATAATATCCACTCCTTCCTTAATTTTTAACGATTATTATTAACGTACAACGATCATGTGACGAAGAATTCCGTCAGCAATCTTTGAAAGACGGTCGAATTCGTTCAACGCCTTGTCATCGCTAGCTTTGATGTTAACTACGTGGTAGATACCTTCGTTAAAACCACCAATTTCGTATGCGAAACGACGTTTTGACCAGTCTTTTGAATCAACGATTTCAGCACCATTGTCAGTCAAAATCTTGTCGAAACGTTCAACTAAAGCTGTCTTAGCTGCATCGTCAAGGTTTGGAGCAATGATGTATGTGATTTCGTAATTTTTTTCCATTTGATATACACCTCCTCTTGGACTTATGGCCTTCTATCAACTGTAGAAAGCAAGGAGAGTCTGCCAAAAAACGCTGGCAACTCACAAATAAAGATTATAACATTCAACGTAGTTAGACGCAATAACAAAAAGCCTGATTAACGATATACACTTATAAAGTACTTCGAAAATCAGACTTTTATTTTTTATTCTTCAGATTGAGTTTCTGCAGAAGCTGCTGGAGCCTCATTGGTAGCGGTGCTAGTGTCAGCAGAGTCTTCGGATTCGTCGTCCTTTTCCTCTTCAACAATCGCCATCGTAGCTACCTTAGAATTTTCATCCGTCTTAATCACGTGCACTCCAAGGGTGGATCGACCGGTTGTCGAAACATTATCCACGTTAAACCGGATCATCACTCCGCGGTCGGTAATTAACATAACGTCTTCGTTACCTTCTACGGTGACTAAGCCAGCCAACGGACCGTTCTTTTCGGTGATGTTGGCAGTCTTGATTCCCTTACCGCCACGGCCTTTAATTGGGTATTCTTCGGCAGGCGTTTGCTTACCATAACCCTTTTCAGTAATGACCATTACCTTGCTTTCGGGAGCAAGCACCGCAGAACCAACTACGTAATCATTCTCCCGCAACCGAATTCCGCGAACCCCGGTTGCCGAGCGACCCATTGAACGCACTTCGCCTTCCTTAAAGCTAATTGCGTAACCGTTGTGGGTACCGATAATGATATTTTGGTGTCCGTCAGTAATTACCACGTTAATTACTTCGTCGCCGTCCTTGAGGTTAATGGCTTTAAGTCCGTTGCTGCGGATGTTCATAAATTCCGCAACCGGCGTCCGTTTTGCCACCCCTTGTAAAGTGGTGAAGAAGAGGTAACGATGTTCGTTATCTTCATCCCCGTTACCACGGCCGATGTTGATTACTGCTTGGATGCTTTCACCACTGTCGATTCCCAACAAGTTAATTACCGGAATTCCCTTTGCGGTACGGCTATATTCAGGAATTTCGTAACCCTTCATCCGGTAAACTTTTCCGGCATTCGTAAAGAAGAGTAACACGTCGTGAGTCGAGGTAGAAACCAGGTGTTCGATGAAGTCGTCTTCGTGAACGCCCATTCCTTGAATTCCCCGACCACCCCGATTTTGGGTCTTAAATTCGGAAGTTGGCATCCGCTTGATGTAGCCGTTATGGGTCAAAGTAACCATGACGTCTTCTTCTTCAATCAAGTCTTCGTCTTCAAGGCTGAGGACTTCACCGACCATCAGTTCCGTACGCCGTTCATCCCCGAATTTTTCTTGAATTTCAAGCAATTCGTTATAAATGATTTCGTGGATCCGTTCGGTATGAGCCAAGATATCACGGTAGTCGGCAATGGCTGCCATAACTTTCCGATACTCGTCTTCAACCTTTTCCCGTTCCAATCCGGTCAAGCGCACCAACCGCATGTCCAGGATGGCTTGTGCTTGTTTACTGGAAAGCGAGTAGTTGTTCATCAACTGGTCTTTAGCCACTTCAGCCGTTTGGGATCCGCGGATAATGGCGATGATTTCGTCGATGTGATCCAACGCAATTCGTAAACCTTCTAAAATGTGTGCCCGCGCTTCGGCCTTCTTCAAGTCGAATTCAGTCCGCCGACGAACCACTTCTTCTTGGTGTTGCAAGTAGTATTGCAAGATTTGCTTGAGGCTCAATACCTTTGGCGCACCGTTAACGATGGCTAACATGTTGAATCCGAAGGTCGTTTGCATCAAGGTCATCTTGTAAAGGTTGTTCAACACTACTGAAGCGCTGACGTCACGCCGGACGTCGATAACCACCCGCAAACCATCCCGGTCAGACTCGTCGTTAACGTCCGTAATTCCTTCGATCCGCTTATCACGAGCTAACTCAGCGATTCGTTCAATCAACTTCGCCTTATTGACCATGTATGGCAATTCCGTAGCTACAATCCGTTCGCGACCATTCTTTTCAGTTTCAATGTCCACTTTTGCTCGCAAAATGATCGTTCCGCGACCAGTTTCGTAAGCTTTGCGAATTCCGGATTTACCCATGACAATTCCGCCAGTTGGGAAATCAGGTCCCGGTAAAGCTTCCATAAGATCGGCCGTCGTAGCATCTTCGTTGTTCATCAAAATATGAATCGCAGCGATTACCTCAGAAAGGTTGTGCGGCGGAATGTTAGTGGTCATCCCCACCGCGATCCCGGTCGCTCCGTTAACCAAGAGGTTTGGGAAACGGGACGGTAAAACGGACGGTTCGCGTTCGGTACCATCGTAGTTTTCTTGGAAATCAACGGTATTCTTGTTGATATCACGCAACATTTCCAAAGTAATTTTACTCATCCGAGCTTCGGTATACCGCATCGCTGCGGCACCGTCGCCGTCGACCGAACCAAAGTTACCGTGCCCATCAACCAACATGTAGCGGTAACTAAAGTCTTGTGCCATCCGAACCATGGATTCGTAAATCGCTAAATCACCGTGGGGATGGTACTTTCCCATTACGTCCCCAACGATTCTGGCCGATTTCTTATATGGTTTTTCGGGGGTAACCCCCAACTCGTTCATCCCGTATAAAATCCGGCGATGAACGGGTTTCAAACCATCACGCACGTCAGGTAAGGCCCGCGCAACGATAACACTCATGGCATAGTCCAAGAATGATGTGCGCATTTGGTTGCTTAAGTTAACGTCCGTAATGCGTCCTGACATATCTTCTGGCAATTCATTTTCCCCCTTAATTTTCTGGGCTGTTTTAAATTATTTAAGTTTAAATATCCAAGTTTTCAACGAAGACCGCGTTGTCTTCAATGAATTTGCGCCGGGGTTCGACTTTGTCACCCATCAGCATTTCAAAGTCCCCGTTGGCAGCGTCCAAATCATCAGCTGAAACCCGCAATAAGCGCCGGTTTTCCGGATTCATGGTCGTTTCCCAGAGCTGTTCAGCATCCATTTCACCAAGCCCCTTGTACCGTTGGATAACTGGTTTTGGCGATGGTGAAAGCTGACCGAGCACTGCTTCTAATTCTTCGTCGGAATCGATGTACTTGATCATCTTACCTTGCCGAACTTGGTACAGAGGCGGCTGAGCGATGTAAACGTAGCCTGCATCGATCATTGGCCGCATGTAGCGGTAGAACAACGTTAAGAGCAAGGTCCGAATGTGGGCTCCGTCGACATCGGCATCGGTCATGATGATTAACTTATGGTAGTTAGCCTTGGTTACGTCAAAATCTTCCCCAAAGCCAGTTCCCAAAGCAGTAAATAGCGACCGAATTTCTTCGTTAGCCAACACCCGGTCCAACGTTGCTTTTTCAACGTTCAAAATCTTCCCGCGAATCGGTAAAATTGCTTGCGTGAGGCGTGAACGACCGGCTTTCGCGCTACCACCGGCCGAGTCCCCTTCGACGATAAACAATTCACTAATTTCAGGATCCTTAGAGGTATTGTCGGCTAATTTACCAGGCAGGTTGTTTAATTCCAACCCGCTCTTCTTCCGCGTAACTTCCCGCGCACGCTTAGCAGCAATCCGTGCCTTAGCAGCTAGCGTACCCTTATCCACAATCTGCCGAGCAACTTTTGGATTTTCCAATAAGAACTTGCTGAAAGTTTCCGCAAACACTTCGTTAACCGCGGTCCGAGCATCGGAGTTCCCTAATTTGGTCTTGGTTTGCCCTTCAAATTGGGGATCCGGATGCTTAACGCTAACTACTGCCGTTAAACCTTCGCGCACATCATCCCCAGAAAGTTTGTCGTCGTTTTCTTTCAAAATTCCGTTATTTTTCGCGTAATCATTAATTACCCGCGTTAACGCCCGTTTAAACCCTTCTTCGTGGGTTCCACCTTCGTAGGTGTGAATGTTGTTAGTGAAGGTCAACAACTTGCTTTGGTAACCTTCAATGTATTGCATCGCAACTTCAACCGTGATTCCCTTAGTGATGCCTTCCACGTAAATTGGTTCAGGGAAGATCACTTCTTTGCCTTTGTTCAAGTATTCTACATAATGCCGAATTCCGCCTTCGTACAAGAAGTCGTCTTCGGTAGGCTTTTCTGGTCGCATATCCCGGAGGGTAATCCGCAAGCCCTTGTTCAAGAAGGCTAACTCGCGAATCCGGGTCCGGAGGATGTTGATATCAAAGACCGTAGTTTCTTGGAAAATGTCTGGATCCGGAACAAAGTGCACGATGGTTCCGTGATCGTCAGGATTCTTGGTAGGCCCGAGAACCTTCATTGGGGTTTTTACTTTTCCTTGTTCAAAGTCAATATAGTAAATCTTACCATCGCGCATAACCCGTGCGTCTAATTCGGTTGACAAAGCGTTAACAACCGAAGCCCCCACCCCGTGGAGTCCTCCGGAAACCTTGTAACCGCCGCCGCCGAATTTACCACCGGCATGTAAAACAGTATAAACAGTTTCCAGCGCGGGTTTTCCGGTCTTCTTTTGAATGTCTACTGGAATTCCTCGTCCGTTATCACTAACGGTAATGCTGTTATCTTTTTCCACGACCACGTCGATTTTATTTGCAAATCCGGCTAAGGCTTCATCAATCCCGTTATCGATAATTTCCCAAACCAAGTGATGAAGACCTTGGGAACTGGTTGAACCAATGTACATCCCTGGTCGTTTACGAACTGCTTCCAGGCCCTCTAAGACCTGAATTTGACTCGCATCGTATTCTTTGGCTAATTCTGCTTTCGTCTCTTTTTCGTCTGCCAAAAGCTATTCCTCCTCGTTTTGCGTTAAAACTCCGTGGTCAATGTTAAAGACGTGGGGTTCGTTGATTAATTGTTGCGCCACGCCACTTAAACTAGTGGTCGTGATAAAGGTCTGGACCTTATTTTGAATCGCGGTCAACAGGTGCGTTTGCCGACTATCATCTAATTCGGAAAGCACGTCGTCGAGTAAAAGAACCGGATACTCTCCAGTTTCTTCTTTCATCAAGTCAATCTCCGCAAGCTTCACGCTCAGTGCCGTGGTGCGTTGTTGTCCTTGGGAGCCAAAGGTGGAGACATTTTTTCCGTTGACGATAAACCTAACGTCGTCTAAATGCGGTCCCACCAAAGTTTTGCCCTGTTGTAACTCTCGTTGACGATGCTTTTTCAACAGCTCCTGGAGCGCTGTATAGATGGTTTCGGTCGACGTAGTCTCATCCTTTTTGAGCGGAGACACGTATTGAAACGTTAATTTTTCCAAGCCTTGCGAGATTTCTTCGTGTACGGCCTGCGACCACTCTTCCAGCTTTTTTAAAAACTGAATTCGTTGAAAAATGATTTCGGCGCCATATGCCGCTAGCTGATCACTCAAAACGTCCAGATAAACTTGGTCTCCCTTAGGATCGATTTGCAGCTGCTTAAGATACTGGTTACGTTGCTTGAGCACCGAACGGTATTGTGCAGAATTGTACAGGTATTTAGAACTCATCTGCCCAAATTCCATATCAATAAACCGTCGGCGAACTGCTGGAGAGCCCTTCACAATTGAAAGGTCCTCTGGAGCAAACAAAATCACATTGAGTTGGCCAACATATTGTGATAACCGGCCTTGCTCAATATGATTAACTTTGGCATTTTTCCCCTTAGAAGAAATGTCGATTTCCACCGGGGTTTGCGTATGTTCTTTTTGAATGGTCCCCAATACCCGGGCTTCCTTAGCTTTCCAGCCAATTAAGTCGCGATCGTTGCTGGTTCGGTGACTACGCGTTAACGCTAAAAAATAAATCGATTCTAAAAGATTGGTTTTGCCTTGGGCATTTTCGCCTAGCAAAACGTTGATCCCCGAACCGAATTCCACGCTAAGGTCCGCATAATTCCGAAAATTATGCAACTCAAGTGTTTTTAAATACATTTACTTCCCAGATTTCGTCGTAATCTTGAAGGAACCTTCGTCAGGAACTTCGATGACATCATTAGCGTAGAGTTTCCGTCCCCGCCGATCGTCTGGTTCTTCGTTAACTAAAACAGTGTGTTCTCGTAAATACCACTTTGCTTGTCCACCGGTTCCGATAATGCCCTCTTCTTTTAAAAGCTGGCCTAGCGTAATGAACGGTGTGTTGATTTCAATTTCTTTTTGCATGACATCACCCCACATATCTTCTTATATATTATACCCTTATTTTGGACAAAAAACAATCGAATCAGGCGCTCAAAAGGCTTTTCAGCGAATTTACCCCCTTTGAATCATTTTTGCCTTAAGAAGGGTAATTTTTCTTAAAATTAAAATGAGGGGGATTATAAAAGAGTGCATTGAAACCTGGGTAGGCTTTGAGGACTAACTGAGTTAAGGGCTTAATCACGAATTTGGTGATTGAGCCCTTAGCTTGGTTAGCCGCAGAAGACTGGGTTTCAATGCACGTTTCGACCATGATGCAGCGGAGCACAAGGATTAACTGAGGATTAGTCTTAACCACGGGTTAGGTGGTTGAGGCTAACCCTTGGTTAACCGGAAGAAACTGGGGCGGGGCGCACGTTTCGCCTTCATTGCAGGAAAGCGCGCGAACTTAATCTGGGTGATTCGTTTCAATAAAGCGACCATAAAATAATAAATCCTCCGCGTTGCTTTTAATTATTGATCCCCCAATTAGAATTTATCCCACAAAAAAAAAACAGGTCCGGAGCCTTAGCTGCCGAACCTGTTTTTTTTAAATTTTTTTACCATACAGAGCGTTAGGTTACTTTTTTAATCCCTAAAAAGTCCGTACTGGCGTAATTAATTGAATAAAGTTTTCTTGATCTTCCGTTGGGACCAACGTAAATGGTCGCAATGGTGAAGTGAATTCCATTTTAATTGCCGTATGTCCGAATGAGCGTAGCGCATCTTTCAAGTAATCGGGGTTAAATGAAATTTCCAAATCCTCACCTTGGATATCCTTAGTAACCACTACCTCTTCAACGTTTCCGACTTCGGGAGAATCCCCCGTAATAATCGCTTTCTTTGCGGCCGCATTGATGGTTAATTTAACCACGTTATTGCGTCCAGCATGAGAAAGCAACGAAGCCCGTTCGATTGAAGCTAAAAGTTCGGGTGCTTCAAATTCCATCGCCGTCGTACTTTCTTTTGGAATTAACCGGGAAGTATCTGGGTACAATCCTTCTAATAAACGCGTGTAGAACAAGGTTTCATCAAACGTAAACAAAGCTTGATTTTCTGAAATTTGCAACGTAATCGTGTCAATTTCTTCATCCAACATCCGCGAGAGTTCTAGCAAACTCTTTCCAGGGATGATAATGTCTTCCGGCATTTTTACGGCTTCGGGTAAGTTGATGATCCGTTGACTAAGGCGGTGACTATCCGTAGCGACCGCGGTTAGCTTATTGTTTTCAATCGTGAAATGAATTCCGGTCAAAATTGGCCGACTTTCTTGGTTGGAAACCGCAATAACCGTTTCATTGATCATTTCGCTAAATACATCGGCTTGCAATGTAATCGTGGTTTGACTGTCCACTTCTGGTAAATGTGGGAAGTTGTTGGCATCTAAACCGTTAATTTTAAATTCGGATGCTCCCGAAGTAATCGTGGTTTGGAACCCGTCCGAAACCTCAACTAACATTTTGTTGTCCGGTAATTTTTTAACGATGTCACTGAAGAACCGGGCAGTTAACACAATGTCACCCGTTTGTTCGATGTCTAATTCCGCATCCGGATCGTTAACGGAAATGGTTGTTTCAATCGAAATATCCGTATTGCTACCCGTTAACACTAGTTGGTCTGCTTCGGCTTTAATTTTCAAACCGGTCAAAATTGGAATCGTGGTTTTTGAAGAAATTGCGCGTTGAACTGCGTTTAATTTTTTAATGAACGTATTTCGTGCGATGGTAAATTTCATGTTTTAAAACTCCTTTTTACACGTGGCATGTATATATTAATTAATACTAAAAAAATAGTAATAGTAATAAGGGCTGTTAGCACTGTGGATAACTCAAAACGAACCGGGAGAAATCCAAATCTTACTGTGGAGTACTTGTGGAAAACTTTTTGAGTTATCCACACTTATCCACAATTTACGGTTTTAACTCGCTCTTTAAATCGTCAATTTGACGAGCTAAATCACTGTTAGTTTCCAAGGCCGCTTTAATTTTGTCGCAAGAATGGATGACGGTGGTGTGGTCCTTGCCACCAAATTCAGTTCCAATCTTAGGCAACGAGTTATCGGTCAGCTCTCGCGAAAGGTACATCGCGATTTGCCGGGGAATAACGATTGATTTCAAACGCTTCTTCCCTTTTAAATCAGCAACCGAAACGTGGAAGTACTTAGCCACCTTATCCTGAATGATGGGGATGGTGACGTGACTAAGGTTGCTGCCAAAGTTCAAGCTCCGCAGCGCGTCAGCTGCCAAATCGGTAGTAATCGCGGCATTTTGCAATTGGGCGTAAGCTTGAATGCGCGCCATTGCCCCTTCCAATTCCCGAATGTTGGAATCAATCCGGTTAGCGATGAAGTCCAGAGTCTCATCTGGAATTTCCACGTTGTCAGCCTGCGCCTTTTCCCGCAAAATAGCGATCCGGGTTTCGAGATCCGGAGGCGTAATGTCAACGGACAACCCCCATTTAAACCGGGAAACCAACCGCTCTTGCAATTTAGGAATTTCGTTAGGCAACCGGTCGGACGTTAGCACAATTTGTTTTTGCGCGTTGTACAACGCCTCAAAAGTATGGAAGAACTCTTCTTGAGTAGCTTCCTTGTCCGCGAAAAACTGTACGTCGTCCACTAACAAAAGGTCCACGTTGCGATACTTTTCGTGGAATTCTTCTGTGGTGTTTTTCTGAATGGAATTAATGAAGTCGTTTGTGAAGGCTTCACTAGTAACGTACTTGACCCGCGTCTGAGGGTCGTTTTCTAAAAGCTGATGGCCAATCGCGTGCATTAAATGGGTTTTTCCAAGCCCCACGCCCCCGTAGAAGAAGAGCGGGTTGTAAAGAACGCCGGGTTCGTCGGAAACCGCCATTGCAGCTGCGTGCGCCATCTGGTTACCACTTCCGATAACAAAGGTATCGAAAGTGTAACGACTATTAAGCTGGGTGTCTTCGGTGGAGAAGGACGAAGATTTGTCAGTGCTCTGGGGCTTTTGCGCCTGTTGAGCTTTAAACTCGTCTTCCGTCACGAATTCGGGCGTAATGTCCTGATCCGTGAACTGGTAGGCGTATTCGACAAATTTTTCCATTAAATGTTTCGTCCAGTAGTCACGATGCAAATTAGATAGAACCTTAATTTTCATTACGTGATTATCTAATGAAATTGGTTCGGCCGTGTCCACCCAAGCACCAAAACTAGCTTTCGACATTGAGTCATCATTTTCGAAACTATTTTTGATATGGTTCCAAAGGTCAATATAGTTAGGCACTTTTTATTCCTCCAAAATTTTTAGCTCATTCAGTTTATCATAAAAAAAATCGGTTTTCCACAGGGGTGTGGAAAACTAAATGGTGTAAAATAACAGGCTGTGAGTTGGGTTTTCCACAGGCTGGGGAAATGACGCATTCTTAAAACCAAAAGTAGAGTTGTGAACACCAACTTGTGGATAAAAGATGCTGTAATAACGGCGTTAATTGGACATATCCACAGATTTCCACAAGGCTGTGGATAACTCTATAAACAGGTTGTGATTTGTGAAAATCGCTGCGAAAAAGCCTGTGTAAAATCGAAAATAACTAAAATGGTTATCCACAATTTAATCGACAAACTAACGCTCTGTTTGTGGATAATTTTTTTCCGTTAGGTTTTATTTGGTGGTTTGCTTTCTATGGCAAATGTGCTATTATGTTAAGGTAATTGTTTTAAAGGACATAAACTGATTTATCGAGAATCAACTTAAGATATAAAAATTCAGTATGTGTATTTTCGTTCAGGAGGTGGACCATAATGAAACGAACATATCAACCAAAGAAACGTCATCGTCAACGCGTTCACGGCTTCCGCAAACGCATGAGCACGAGCAACGGCCGTAAAGTTTTAGCACGTCGGCGTCAAAAAGGTAGAAAAGTATTATCTGCATAATAAGGCCACTGATCCCAGTGGTCTTTTATTTTTATTTTCTAGAGACAAGCTAACGGTTTTTACATATAATATGTGATAGTGAATGAGATTGTGGTGAGGAATTATGCGAAAGTCATATCGAATAAAGAAAGAAAAAGAGTTTCAAGAAGTTTTTGAAACCCGAAATTCATTTGCAAATAAGAAGTTCGTTGTTTACGTAATGGACAAACCTGGGCAACCACATTTTCGGGTGGGGATTTCCGTAGGTAAAAAAATCGGTAATGCGGTAATGCGTAATTATATGAAGCGCCGAATTCGGCAAAGTATCTTGGAATTCAAGCCCCTTTTGCGTTCGGACGTTGATTTTTTAGTAATTGCTCGCCCACAAGCTTCAGGTTTACCAATGAAAGAAGTTAAACGCCAGTTGGAACACGTTTTTAAATTAGCTGGACTGTTTGCTTCGAAACAAAGTGAGGAAGAATAGTGAAACATTTAAAACGAAATTTGGCTTTGCTGAGTGTGGTAGCGCTCTCTTTCATATTAACGGCATGTAGCACCGCACCAATTACCAGTCACAGTACCGGTTTTTGGGACGGCGTAATTGTTTACAATTTTTCGAAATTTATCATTTATCTTTCGAAAATTTGCGGAAATAACTATGGTTGGGGAATCATCGTGTTCACCGTCTTAATCCGGATCATCATTTTACCGCTGATGATTTACCAAACGAAGACTTCAATGAAGACGGCTGAACTTCAACCCAAGTTAAAAGAGCTTCAACAGAAGTACTCTTCACGCGATGTTGAAACCCAACAAAAGCTTCGTGAAGAACAACAAAAACTCTATGCTGAAGCAGGCGTTAACCCAATGGCGGGGTGTTTGCCATTAATCATTCAGTTGCCCGTAATGTACGCTTTGTACGCGGCGGTAAGCCGAACACAGGTATTAAAAGAAGGAACCTTCCTATGGTTGCAACTTAACGATAAGGATCCTTACTATATCTTGCCAATTTTGGCGGCGTTCTTTACCTTCTTAAGTACCTGGCTTTCAATGAAGGCCCAACCAGCGGGAGCACAAAATGGAATGACTTCGGCAATGACCTTTGGGATGCCATTGATTATTTTGATTACGGCACTAAACTTCCCAGCTGCGATTACTTTGTACTGGGTAGTTACGAACCTCTTCCAAGTGGGGCAAACGTTGGTAATTCAAAATCCATTTAAGATTCAAAAAGAACGGCAAGCTAAGTTACAAGCCGAAAAAGCAAAACGAAAAGCAATTGAAAAGGCTAAACGTAAGGCAATGAAGAGTAAACGGAAATAGTTCGTGAACTTCAATTGTAGTTACAAAAGCTGAGTTGAACGTCAATTTACCGGTGTCGGTGAGTTGGCGTTTTTTATTAGCAAGCGTAAAATAAAGTAATTGACAAACAAAAACGAAACTTTTATGATATATGCGTATGAATTGAATATGATGAAGTAGTGAAAGTGCTTTGTCCATCTGACGTCGTCTATTGACGATTATTTATTTAGGTGGAATTGCGCTTTTTTTATTGGAAATAGAAAGGACGATATTAGCGATGCCAAGTGTTTCAACGGAATTTGATACAATTGCGGCAATTTCGACGCCTCCTGGGGAAGGTGGGATTTCGATCATTCGGATTAGCGGAGTTAACGCGTTAAAAGTGGCTAGTCAAATTTACCGGGGCAAGGACCTCGCCAAAGTAGCTAGTCATACGATTAACTACGGGCACGTTGTGGATCCCGCTACTGACGAAGAAATTGACGAAGTTATGGTTTCGGTAATGCGTGCTCCACACACCTATACCAAAGAGGACGTAGTCGAAATTAATTGTCACGGCGGGATTGTGGCAACGAACCGTATTTTACAATTAATTCTTGGATTAGATGCCCGATTGGCTAAACCGGGCGAATTTACCGAACGGGCCTTTTTAAACGGACGAATTGACCTGTCCCAAGCAGAAGCGGTTATGGATTTAATTCGTGCTAAAACCGATCAGTCGATGAAGGTGGCTTTAGACCAACTCGACGGAAATCTTTCCCATTTAATTAAAAATTTGCGGCAAGACATTTTAGATGTTTTAGCTCAAGTTGAAGTTAATATTGATTATCCTGAATACGATGATGTTGAAACGATGACCACGCGATTGTTAAAAGAAAAGGCGATTGAAGTTAAAGCCAAGGTCAACCAGCTTTTAGCAACGGCTAAGCAAGGTAAGGTGTTGCGTGATGGTTTAGCAACGGCAATCATTGGCCATCCTAACGTGGGTAAATCAAGTATATTGAATCACCTCTTGCATGAAGATAAGGCGATCGTTACCGACGTGGCCGGAACTACCCGGGACGTAATTGAAGAATACGTGAATGTTCAAGGGGTTCCCCTTAAGTTAGTTGATACAGCTGGAATTCATGAAACTGAAGACAAGGTCGAAAAAATCGGGGTTGATCGTAGCCGGAAAGCCTTACAACAGGCAGACCTAGTAATTTTGGTGTTAGATAGTAGCGTGCCGCTGCGCGATGAAGATCGGCAGTTACTTGATCAAACTGCAAACATGCAGCGGATTGTAGTTTTAAATAAGACTGATTTACCAACTAAAATTAACTTAAATGAACTTCAGAAATATGCTAGCGAAGCAGAAATTATCAAGTCTTCGGCGGTAGCACCTTTGGGAACCAAGGATTTGGAAGATCGAATTGCGAAGTTATTCTTTGCGGGCAGTATCGAAAATAGTTCAAATAACGTAATGGTTACTAACGCCCGGCACATTGGGTTGTTACAACAAACCGTGACTGCTTTAGATTCCGTACTAGACGGGATTGAAGCAGGCATGCCCGTTGATTTAGTTCAAATTGATATGACCCGGGCCTGGGACCTACTCGGTGAAATAACCGGCGATAGTTACCAAGATGAGTTGCTAGACCAATTATTTAGTCAATTTTGTTTAGGAAAATAAATTTGGAGTTGAAGAATGTTGGAAGTAAAACAATATGACGGCCGCGATTACGACGTGATCGTGGTAGGGGCCGGCCATGCGGGATCCGAAGCGGCTTTAGCAGCGGCCCGGATGGGCAACAAGACCCTTTTAATGACGATTAACCTTGATATGGTGGCCTTTATGCCATGTAACCCGTCGATTGGGGGACCCGCAAAAGGAATTGTCGTGCGGGAAATTGACGCTTTAGGCGGTGAAATGGGACGCAATATCGATAAAACTTACGTTCAAATGCGGATGTTAAATACCGGGAAAGGTCCAGCAGTGCGGGCATTACGTGCCCAAGCTGATAAGCATGCCTACCACGCCGAAATGAAAAAGACGATTGAAGCAGAACCTAACTTAACGTTACGTCAAGGCATTGTAGATGATTTAATTGTCGAAGACGGGGTCTGCAAGGGAGTAATTACCAATACCGGGGCGCGCTACCACGCAAAAAGCGTTGTGCTAACTCTTGGAACCGCCGCACGCGGTAAAATTATCATTGGGGAATTACAATACTCTTCGGGACCAAACAACTCCCAAGCAGCTTTAGAGTTGACGAAGAATTTAACTGAAAAGTATCATTTTGAATTAGAACGGTTTAAGACGGGGACCCCACCCCGGGTTGATGGTGGAACGATCCATTATGCCGAAACCGAAGAACAACCTGGTGATGAGGAACCCAACCATTTTAGTTTCCAAACTCCGGATAGTAAGTATTTGAAATTAAAGAATCAATTGTCGTGTTGGTTAACCTACACCAACGAGAAGACGCACGAAATTATCCGGGAAAACCTCAGTCGAGCACCCATGTTTTCCGGAGTGATTGAGGGCGTGGGACCACGTTATTGTCCTTCAATTGAAGATAAAATCGTGCGTTTCGCGGACAAGGACCGCCACCAACTCTTCCTTGAACCTGAAGGCCGGAAGACCGACGAATGGTACGTTCAAGGGCTTTCGACGTCGATGCCAGAAGAAGTGCAGCAACAAATTTTGCACTCCATCAAGGGGTTAGAGGACGCAGAAATGATGCGCCCTGGTTACGCTATTGAATACGACGTGGTGGCTCCTTATCAATTAAAGAACACTTTGGAAACGAAGTTAATTAAGAACCTTTACACCGCGGGTCAAACTAACGGAACTTCTGGTTATGAAGAAGCAGCCGGACAAGGTTTAATTGCGGGAATTAACGCAGGTCGTCGGGCACTCGGACAGGAACCCTTTACGCTAAAACGCAGCGATGCCTATATCGGAGTAATGATTGACGATTTGGTTACTAAGGGAACTAAGGAACCGTACCGCTTGTTAACTAGTCGGGCAGAATACCGGTTAATTTTGCGGCATGATAACGCCGATTTACGGTTAACTGAAATGGGTCACGACCTTGGTTTGGTTAGTGAAGAAGAATATGCGGCATTCTTACAAAAGAAGGCGGATATTCAAGATGAACTTCACCGTTTGGAACAAATTCGCATTAAGCCTGGTCAAGTAAAGGAATTTTTGGAGTCTAAAGGATCCCATGGCTTAAAGGATGGTGTTCTGGCAGCCGAATTCTTGCGGCGTCCGGAAGTTACCTACGCAGATTTGCTGAAGTTCATTCCAGCTTCAGAAAAGCAACTCGATCGCCGGGTAGTTGAACAGGTGGAAATTGAAATTAAGTACGCCGGCTACATCAAGAAAGCCCAAGAACGAGTTGACCGGTTGAAGAAGATGGAAGCTAAGGTAATTCCTGATCGAATCGACTATAACGCGATTAGCGGGTTAGCAACTGAAGGACGGCAAAAGTTAGAAAAAATTCGGCCAACCACGATTGCGCAAGCTTCTCGGATCAGCGGAGTAACTCCTGCGGATATCGCAATCTTGAGCGTTTATATTCAGCAAGGAAAAATTGCGAAGATTTAATTAAATAAAAGGCTGAGAAAAACTAAAAAACACTTGGGCGCTTTGGCTTTAATTATGGTTAAAACGTGCATCAAAAATCAGTTTATTCCGCTTAACCTAAAATTGGGGTTGTGACAAAAGTCTTTAAACAAAAAACGGTTCATGAGGTAAAACTTCCTCATGAATCGTTTTTATTTTGGCGTTTTGACTTCAATAGAGCCAAAACGTGTGCCAAAAGTCAGTTTGTTCCGCTTAACCAAAAATTGACCATCATGCCAAAATCAGGCACAATGGTCAATTTTCAGTTAATGCTCGCAAACTACCCGATTTTTGGCACACATTCTTTTTGTTTTACAGTTCCACGTGAAACAAACGCGTCGAATTTGTTAGAATGAACTAAAGAGTGGTGAATAAATATCATAAAAATAATCATTGCGCCAGCTAAGCAAATGCAGGTGGATACGGATTCCTTTGCCGTCCTTAACCAACCGCGTTTTCTAAGCCAGGCCCAACAAATTGTTAATCGATTGAAAAAAATGAGCTTAAATGAACTTCAGCAGCTTTGGAAATGCAGTGATCGGCTAGCTGCAATCAACTACGAAAATACGCGCCGACTTGATTTGTTACGCAACCAAACGCCCGCCGTGCTTGCGTATACTGGTATCCAATATCAAAGCTTGGGTGCCGACTTAATGACTAGTCCGCAGCTTAACTATTTACAGGATCATTTGCGGATTCTCTCAGGACTTTATGGAATTTTGCGTCCGTTTGACGGAATTGTGCCCTACCGGTTGGAAATGCAGGCCCGCTTACAAATTGCAGGTCAGCAAAATTTATACGACTTCTGGGGCGCCCAAATCTATCACCAATTATTTAAAGATACCGAAGTGGTGATCAACTTAGCATCTAAAGAATATGCTCGGGTAATAGAGCCCTATTTACAAGCAGACCAACAGATGGTAACCTGCGTCTTTGGCGAACTAGTGAATGGTAAAGTAAGGCAAAAAGCTACCAAAGCTAAAATTGCACGTGGTGAAATGGTGCGATTTATGGCAGAAAATGAAGTTCAAAAGGTTGCGCAACTAAAGCAGTTTGCGCAGCGAGGCTACCAATTCTGCGAAGAATTATCTAGTGGTCGGCAACTGGTATTTTTAAGTTCAAATTAAGTTCCACGGCTTCTTAACCAATGAAGAAATTTAATGGTTAAGTAAGCCGTTTTTTTGTGTGGAGAATGAAAAATAATACAGGAAATAAATATACCAATTTTCAGAAAGCGCTTGCAAATATGATAAACACAATGTAGTATATACCGTAAATCAAAACGGATGATTTGCGATGAGGAGCAAAAGAATGCCAAAAACAAAGTTTGAAAAAGTAGCGCAAAGCCTTGTGGAACGGATTCAGCAGGGAATTTATTCTAATATGCAGCGGTTACCTTCAGAATATCAACTTGCCGACGAATACGGGGTGAGCCGACTGACGGTGCGGAAGGCAATTGAACGGCTGGTGACCGCCAAAATTTTGGTGAAGGATCCTGGAAAGGGAACTTACATTATGTCGACGAATTCGTCCAATAAGGTTGAAAGCGGCCGGATGGGTCTACAAAGCTTTACGGAAGCTGCCGAAACTTATGGCAAACAAAGTCGAACGCAGGTCCTTGATTACCAACCGTTGATTCAACCAGACCAGCGGGTGGAAGAAAAATTAAACTTACGTAATAATCCGCAACCTGAAGTTGATGAACTAGTGCGCCGACGTTTTTGGGATGATGATCCGATGACTATCGAAGATATCGTAATTTTACATAAGTACGTAGCCAACCATCAAAAAAACGATTTTAAACATTCATTGTTTCAGATCTTGGCAGAAACGGTTGAAATTGCCTATTCCAACCAAGAAATCGAAGCCATTAAGGTCGACGAAAAGCTAGCGAAGTTACTGCATGTTCAGGAGGGAGATCCCATTCTATGCGTTCACTCGCTTACCTACACGGCAGATGGGCAACCAATTTTCTACGACACGTCTTATTACCGGGCCGATAAGTACACCTTTAAAACGACCCTGACTCGTTTGGAACAAGGAGGAAAATAATGGTGGTTAACCAAGAGTTTAAAGCACTGATTGAAGCACATTACGATGAATTTTTACGTGATTTAGCAAAGGTGATTGAAGTTCAAAGTGTCCGTGGGCCAGCTGAACTTCACGCACCCTTTGGGAAAGGTCCTCGCCAAGTATTAACTGTGGCCGTGAAGTTAGCTGACCAGTACGGGTTTAAAACAAGCATTGTCAATGATGCCGTTGCGGTAGCACAGTGGGGTCCCGACACAAGCGACTACATAGGAATCGTTGGCCACCTGGATGTGGTCGCAGCTGGTGAAGGTTGGCAGAGCGATCCCTTTAAGTTAAATATTCGGGAGGACACCTTGTATGGCCGGGGTGTCTTAGATAATAAAGGGCCCATCATGGCGGTGCTGTTTGGGATGCATTTACTTAAAGAACGCGGATTTTATCCCCGGAAAACCTTGCGAATCATTTTTGGTAGCGATGAGGAAAGCGGGAGTGCGGACATCCCCCTTTATCTAAAGGAACAACCAGCACCCGAATTTGGATTTACTCCTGATTGTAAATTTCCAGCAGTCTATGGGGAGCGTGGAATTGTTAATTATGAAATCGATACCCCAATTAAGTTGGCAGCATTACAGCAAATTTCGACCATCACGGGTGACCAAGCTAAAGATCACGTCCCCGACCAACTTACAATTGAAGTTCAAAATCAATTGATTGAAGTTCAGGGGAAACGCAGCCCTTCTAACGCTCCAGAGCTGGGGGTGAACGCCATCATGCTCCTAGCCAAGGCGATCAAGAAACGGGCTGAACTAGCCCCCGAACTGGTTACTTACTTTGATTGGCTTCTCGATAGTTTTGACCAACGTTACTTTGGCGAGGGGCTAGGGATAGATTTTCAAGACGAAGATAGTGGCAAATTGATGGTCACGCCCTACCTCCTCCAAAAAGTTGAAGGTGGCTTGAAGTTAAGTATTGCGATCCGTTATCCGGTGACCGTTACCGAAGAACAGGTTACCGCGGGACTTAAAAAAGCGATTCTTCCGGGAAGTGAGCTTCGGGTAGTTCGGCGGATACCCGGAACTATGCATGATAAAAATGATCCGTGGATAAAACAACTATCGGCAGTTTACGCAATGGTTACCGGGCAAGATGGAACTCCCGTAACCACGACGGGAGCGACCTACGCCCGGGCGGTACCTAACATTATTGCTTTTGGGCCATCGTTCCCCGGGCAAAAAGGGATTGCACATAAACAAGACGAGTGGATGACCAATCATGATTTGAAGTTAAACATGGAGATTTACATGAATGCCATGGTAGGTTTAGCAAAAATGGAGGAAAAGAAATGATAAATTGGGCAACGATTGCCACCTGGCGAATGGCACACGACGGAGTTTTGAAAGCCAGTGAAATGCTGAAAGAAAATGCAAGTGCGGGAGATGCCGTTGAAAGTTTAATCAACGTAGTCGAAGAATATCCCTACTATAAATCGGTGGGCTACGGCGGGTTGCCAAACGAAGAAGGAGTGGTCGAAATGGACGCCGCCTTTATGGATGGCGACACCCTCGCTCAGGGCGCGGTAGGAGGCATTCGCCACGTCCTCCACGCGGTTTCGGTGGCTCGGCAACTAAGTCACGAACACTTCAATAGCTTTCGGGTCGGTGAGGGCGCCACAAAGTATGCATTGGTGAACGGGTTTGAAATGCGTAACATGCTGACCGACCGGGCGAAGCTTCGTTGGCAAAAACGTTTAAAGGAAATTCAAGAGGCCCAAATTAGCCCATACGACGGGCACGATACGATTGGCGCCCTCACGCTTGCGCAAAGTGGTTCCATGGCGGCAGCCACTTCCACGTCCGGGTTATTTATGAAAAAAGCGGGACGGGTTGGCGATTCACCGCTTTCGGGGTCCGGTTTTTACGTTGACAGTGAAATCGGTGGTGCTGCAGCAACTGGATTGGGTGAAGACATCATGAAGGGATGCATTTCCTATGAAATCGTTCGACGAATGGCAGAAGGCAAAACGCCACAGGACGCCTGTGATCACGCGGTGTACCCGTTCGTTGAAAAACTAAAGCGCCGTTATGGCAAGGCGGGTGAATTCTCATTAGTTGCGTTGAATAAGAACGGCGAGTGGGGAGTAGCTACCAACGTCGAATTTACCTTCAGTGTAGCTACGGCAACTAGTGCGCCCCAAATTCTAATTGCCCACCCCGCCGAAAACCAAACGACCCGGATTGAACCCATTACGCAGGAATGGTTGGACGCTTATGAAAAACGAATTAAGGCACCCATTAAATAAATCAAAGGAGGGGATTTTTTGAAAGTCATCATTATTTTAGACCAAATTCAAGCGGGACTAGGTGGTAAGGAACGCGCTGACACCCCATTAGGCGGCAAAAAAGTTGCGTTGGGAAGCGCAGAAACCACCGCGAAAGCTTTGGCAAAGGTAGACGGAGAAGTCATCGGTACTTTCTATTGTGGAACGGATTATTACCGGGAACATCCGGAACTAGTTCAGGAAAAGTTCACCAAAATGGCCGCTAAGATGGCCGCCGATGTGGTTATAATTGGACCGACTTACGATTACCCAGAATTTTCGCAAATGGCTTGCGAATTGACCGCGGCGTTTCAAAAGGATACTACAATTCCCGCACTACAAGCGACGGCATTGGAAAAGAACGCGGCCATTATTGAGCAGTATAAGGATCACTTGCTAATCGTGAAAATGCCTAAAAAGGGTGGTACGGGATTGTCGGTAGCAATTGATCACCTTGTAGAAGGGTGCGTACTGGCGGCTAATCGCGAAGATTTAACCGCCTTTAAGAACCAGTACTGTTACTAAATTTAAAAGCAAAGGGGGCTTGGAAGATATGCAGAAGAAATTTGAACAAGTATTAATGCCGTTAGCATCTAAGTTGGGAAACAACGTGGTTTTAAAGTCTTTGCGGGATGGATTCTTAATCATCACGCCATTAATCATCGTTACCTCCATTTTCCTGCTAATCGGCAACTTTCCCATTCCAGGCTGGGAAAGTTTTTGGACAAGGATTTTAGGCGAACACTGGACAGAATGGTTTAGTGCGGTTTCCAATTCGGTATTTAGTTTCACCGGAATTTTATCCTGTATGGGCATTGGTTACGCTTATGGAAAGAACCGGGGGCTTGAGGCCATCCATTCCGCGGTGGTTGCCTTGGTTTCATTCCTCATTTTGACCCCGACTTCGTTTACGGTTGGTAAAACGGCGGTAAGCGCGGTACAAACTATGTACGTAGGACCTAACGGAATTTTCCTAGGGATTTTCATTTCAATTGTCAGTGTGGAAGTTTACCGTTTTGCCGTGAAGCACCACTGGACAATTAAAATGCCTGAGGGTGTTCCACCAGCAGTAAGTCAATCGTTTGATGCGTTAATTCCGAGTGCGTTAGTAATTTTGCTATTTTTCTTAATTCGGATCGGCTTTAGTATTTCTAGTTTCGATACCGCATATAATTTTATTTATACCTTGTTACAAGCACCGCTTAAGCACGTAGGAAACTCGTTGCCATCAGTATTGCTATACAACTTCTTAGCGAGTTTGCTTTGGGTGTTTGGGATTAACGGACCAACCATCACTAATTCGGTTTGGTCACCGATTTTCTTTGTCCTTACCCAGGACAATTTGAAGGCTTTCCAAAACCACCTTCCGCTCCCACACATTTATACGCAACCCTTTATTGATATTTTTACGACCTACGGAGGCGGCGGAAGCACCTTGTCGCTTTTGATCGTTATGTTTGCGGTTTGCCGTTCCAAACGGATTCGGGAGTTAGGCAAATTGGCGATTCTACCAGGAGTGTTTGGAATTAACGAACCGATTATTTTTGGTCTGCCAGTAGTTTTAAATCCGATTATCGCAATTCCATTTATCATCGTGCCGGTATTGAACACCTTCATCTCGGGAGTGGTATTCACCCTCGGATGGGTGCCACGGACTAACGGGGTTTTACTGCCATGGACGACACCGCCAATTATTTCGGGATGGCTCGCTACCGGAAGCTGGACCGGGTCCCTACTACAACTAGTGGAGATTATTTTAGGGATTATTATCTATTACCCATTCGTGAAAATGCTGGATCACCAGTACCTAAAGGAAGAAGATGTCGCGTTAGGGCAGGACTTAGACATTGACTTTAACGAAGTGTGATTGAAGTTCAGATTTAACTGTTTAAGCAAATTCTGAACTTCAATTTAAGTTAAAAATACCCGAATATAACAGTTATATTTCAAAAAGATATAGAAATATCAAAATTTGGTTTCAAAACTAAAAATCTTAAGACAACCAGGATACTTTGGGCTACAATTAAAATTATTAAGTCGTATGAGATAGTCTGGAGGAGAGTTAATGAGGTTTTTAAGGGATTGGGTTTTACCGATCGTAGTTGGTTTATTAATTGCTTTTCTTGTTAAAACTTACTTGTTCCAAATCGTAAAGGTTGACGGTTCGTCAATGCAACCTAACTTACAGGATAGCGAACGGGTGCTAGTTTGGAAACAAGCCAAAATTAAACGCATGAGCGTAATTGTGTTTGACGCCCACGGAGAGGATCCGGCGGCTACTCAACCAGTTGATTACGTGAAGCGGGTGATTGGGGTTCCAGGCGACACGATCAGTTATAAAGACGGTAAGCTTTACGTAAATGATAAAGAAGTTTCGCAAAAGTTTATTGACGAGGAACAACGCACAACCGGAACGGGAAATTGGACGCTCAGCTCGATTGCTAATAAATATGGTTGGGCAAAGAATCCGGTAAAGGTTCCAAAGGATTCCTACTTTGTTTTAGGTGACCACCGTAGCGTTTCTAACGACAGCCGTTATTGGGGATTTGTAAAGAAGTCGAAGGTGATGGGCGTCGTGAAGGTGCCGTTCTGGAGTCATGATGAAAAAGCGAAAAAGAATATCAACGATTTAGCTGTTGAATAACTTAAAGCAGGTTGAAAGTCCCCTTTTAACCTGCTTTTTGTGTACAATGGGACTGAATGGAGGGACCGCATATGAAAACCGACCCAAACTGTGTATTTTGCCAAAAAACGGAGGCAGATTACATTGTGGAAAATGAACTGGCTGCTTCCTTTCTGGATTTTTACCCAGTAAGTAAGGGCCACACGTTGATCATTCCAAAACGGCACGTCCGTCAAATTTGGGATGTCACTGCCGAAGAGCGGAAGGCCATCTGGGATTTAATTGAACAAAACAAAGCGATTCTAGATGAGAAATACCACCCGGACGGCTACAACGTGACTATTAATTCCGGAGCGGCCGCGGGACAAAGTGTTTTTCATTGTCATATTCATTTAATCCCCCGGTATTGGAGCGAAGATCCGCAGCGTAAGCCGGTACCAGCGCAGTATTTAATTCCTAATAAACGCCCCCAATTTAAAGGAATGGATTAACTGCCAAAAGATTAATCAGTATAAATAAAAATAGGCAGACCAGTTGCTAGAGAACTACGCAAAATTTGGTCTGCCTGTTTTTTAAACACAAAAAAAGCGTCTCACTAAGGAGACGCATACAGGTAATAAGTAACTGGTCTTGAGACCCTTCATTCACCTTATGGGGGGAGTAAATGAAAAAGTTATCTATGCTTAGTACTATAGAAGTAAAATGTGAAGGAATTGTGAATTTTTGATTGCTACGAGATTACATTTTGTCGGATATTTGATTACATGTGAAATAATCAATGGGGTAATATAAAAAATCACTTTTATTTTCCAAGGGAGATAGTATGATAAGGCATAGGATTAATATGGGGGGATGGCATTGCAGATTTTAAAATGGATTGTTGATGGGATTTTAATACTAAACGTGGCGGGAGCTTTATATACGGTTTTTAGACAACGTCGGGATATTGCCGCGACTTGGGCCTGGCTATTGGTACTATGTTTTTTGCCATTATTTGGATTCGTTATATACGCCTTTGTTGGTCGCAAGCTGCCGGAAAATAAATTATTTCCGTTAAAAAGCAAAACACGCTTGGAATTAGACCAAATTATGGAACATCAACGTAAGGAGTTAAAGGAAACGACTTTAACAGCTGCTGATCAAGTGGTTAAAGAGTCAGCAGGAATGGTACAGTTCTTTTCACGGACGGATTACGCGTTTTTGACGCGCCGTAATAACGTCAAAATCATCACTGACGGACACGCGTTGTTTGAGGACATGTTTGCGGAAATTAAAAAAGCCCAAAAACATATTCACGTTGAGTTTTATACAATTTATGACGACCAAATCGGAAATGATTTGCGAAAGTTGTTAGAACAAAAGGCTAAAGAAGGCGTGGAAGTAAAGGTGCTTTGGGACTCGTGGGGTTCGATGGGTACCAAGCGGAGTTTCTTTAAGAAGTTAAACGAGCTTGGCGGACAGGCTTTTCCCTTTTTGGGAACGCGTTCGGCGTTAACCGACTTTCGATTGAACTTCAGAGATCACCGCAAAATTGTGGTGATTGACGGCAAAATCGGCTATGTCGGTGGCTTTAACGTTGGCGACCAGTATTTAGGACGTAAAGAAAAATTTGGTTACTGGCGGGACACCCATTTGAAAATTGTCGGTTCGGGAGTTTATAGTCTACAATCTCGCTTTATTTTAGATTGGAACGCTACCGACCGCGTGCATCCGATAAGTGAAGAATTTAAACCAGGATCGGTTTACTTCCCCGTTGCGGAGGTTAAGGGGCATACCAGTTTACAAATTGTGTCTAGCGGGCCGGATTCAGACATTGAAAAGATTAAGATGGGTTACTTGAAGATGATTAACGCGGCGAAGAAGTCGATTTGGATTCAATCGCCATACTTAATCCCGGATGATAGCGTATTGGATGCCTTGCGATTGGCGGCAAATTCGGGAATTGACGTGCGCATTATGGTGCCGTGCAAACCTGACCACGTCTTTGTGTACCGCGCGACCCAGTACTACGCTTGGCAATGCGCAAAGTGGGGGATCAAGGTTTATTACTACAATAACGGTTTCCTACACGCGAAAACGATGGTGGTTGATGGAAAGGTATCGTCAGTGGGCTCCGCAAATTTAGATTTTCGAAGTTTTAAACTTAATTTTGAAGTTAACGCCTTCATGTACGACGAAAATATTGCTCACCAATTAGAAGAAATATTCTTGAACGACATTGAAAATTCTAGTTTGCAAACGGTGGGCATCTTTAACCGCCAATCACGCTGGCTGAAGTTCAAACAGACTTTTTCACGGCTCTTGTCGCCGATTTTATAAAGGTTGGGATTTGACGTTTGAAAATGGACATGATAGGCTAGCTACAATAAATTAAAGCGCAATAACTTTCACATTAAGTAGCGGATAATCTGGGTGTCAGGAAGTCGGTGGTTGCTGCGAACCGATCAGGATTATTGCGGCGAAATACCGTGGAATAGTTTTGTTAAGAACGGCTAATAACTAGAACCGTTATCATCTAGTGAGTGAGACTGTCCCCTAGGGAGGGTCTAATTTGGGTGGTACCACGGTTAATTCGTCCCGGTTGTATTTTAAATACAACCGGGATTTTTTATTAGCTAAATTAAGGAGGAAGAGGATGCAAAAGGTAAGGACACGGGAAGCAAGTTTAGTTTTGATTGTCATGTTGGCAATTTTAGGAACCGGCGTGATTAAGTGGGGGTTGTCACCCCAAACACCGGTACTCTTAGTATTAGGATTATTAACGATTTGGGCTAAAATACGGGGGTTTAGCTGGCAAGCGATTAACGATGGAATTAAATCGGGGATCGAAACCGGGATTATCCCGATTTTCATCTTTATCCTTGTAGGAGCGTTAATCAGCGTTTGGATTGCGGCCGGCATCATCCCAACGTTGATGCTCGTAGGTTTTAAAATGATCAGTGTAAATTGGTTCATCCCTTCCGTCTTCGTAGTCTGCGCATTGGTGGGGACTGCCGTCGGATCGGCGTTTACGGTGATGTCGACCGTGGGGATCGCGTTTTTTGGAATGGGGATGACGATGGGCATTAACCCAGCGTTAGTTGCTGGAGCAATCATTTCCGGAGCGGTTTTTGGCGACAAGTGCTCGCCGCTTTCTGAATCAACTAACCTCTCCGCGGCGGTGGTCGATGCCGATTTATTTGATCATATTCGCAACTTGATGTGGTCAACGTTGCCAGCCTTTGTGGGAGCGTTAATCTTGTTTGCTATTTTTGGTGCAGGGGACGCCCAAAATGCTGACATTAGCAAAATTCAGCATACTGAATCAGTTTTACAGGCCCATTTTGCAACCGGCTGGTGGGTTTTAATTCCAATTATTTTAATGTTTGTTTGCGCTTGGCGCCGAGTTCCGGCAGTTCCCACCCTGTTCATCAACATTGGGGTGTCGGTAGGTTTAATTTGGCTCGAACATCCGGCTACTTCCGTGCAGCACTTAGCTAAAATTATTGAAACTGGCTACGTTGCTCACACTGGTAACCTAGAGGTGGATCAATTACTAAGTCGGGGCGGAATTGCCAGCATGATGACCACCGTCTCCTTGATTGTGGTGACCTTGTCACTAGGCGGCGTGCTCGTTCATTTAGGATTGATCAACCAGGTCATGGAACCAATTGCGCGAGTACTAAATAGCGACGGCAAATTGATTTTAGCAGTGGTTCTTAGTGCGATGGGAGCCAACCTCTTGATTGGAGAGCAGTTTTTATCGGTAATTCTGCCAGGAAAAGCCTTCAAAGCGACCTTTAAAAAAACCGGCTTAGCAAACGTAGCGCTAAGCCGGGCTTTGGAAGACGGGGGAACCGTCATTAATTACCTAGTACCTTGGGGCGTGGCGGCGACGTTTGCGGCAAATACGTTCCACGTAGCCACGTTGGACTACTTGCCATTTGCCTTTTTTAGCCTTTTGTCGCCCGTTTTCTCAATCTTGAGTGGTTTCACCGGGATTGGGTTAAAACGAAGTAAGGCAAGTTCTAATCAAACCCAGCCGTGAATCTGTAACCAGTCCAGCAGTTGGCGACTGAGAACTTGCGATCCGGCCACGTCGGGATGAACTTCATCCGTAGTGGAATATTTCCAAGTAGCGGTCGGAATTACGGTGAAATTAAACGTTTGTGCGATGGCTTTGATTGTTTTAGCATGGCTCTGGTTTAACGGAATCATCACGAAAATTTGAGCTTCATTGAACTTAAATTGAACTTCCTTCATAAAGGCGGTGAAGTACATTTCAAATACTGAAGTATCGAATTGCCAGTCGTTGGTGCCTAAGTTAATAAAAACAAATTTAGGTTGGAAATCAGGTGCCGGAGTTTCGTAATCTACGTAGTTAATAAAACGGGGCGCGGCAGGAACTCCGCCCGTGCCATAACGAATAATTCCGGCTGCACTGTAAGCGACCCGATAGTCTTCCCAATTTAATTTGCGGGAAACTAGTGCTGCGTAGTTGAGGTCGGCGCCGTAGCCGCGAGAAGGAACTTTTTCACGTACCCAACATCCCGCCGTGATGGAATCGCCAATCCAAGCAACCAAGGGCCCAGCAGGTTTAACTGCGTGCATTTGACCACCCGCAGAAGGATGGACATCGGCAAGCGCTAAACCTGCTGAAGAAGTCCAAACCTCGTCTTGGTCGGTATTACCAGTGAAATAAAGGTGCACGACGTGTCGGGATTTTGAACTTAATTGAAGTTCAAAGCGAGGCTCGTTAAGTTCAATTAATCGGGGCTGATCGTCAACAAAAATCGTGACGGTTTGCGGGATGGTGAGGTCCGGAAGTATCCATTCCAAAATCACGCTCGCAGCATTTTGAACTTCAAAGGTCACTTGAGCACCCAAGTTAGTAGTGTACATCACCGAACGATTTGCAAACTTTTTAGGAACCCACCGGCCAATAAAATAAAGATTGGGAATGGTGCCGTTTGCGGACGTGGGGATTAGTCTTTCCATTAGCAGAGCCCTCCTTAGCCGGGGTTATACATGCATTCAATTTCATGATCGTTGATCAAGCCGATTGCTTGCATGAATGAGTAAATGATTACCGGCCCCACAAATTTAAACCCGCGCTGTTTTAAATCTGCAGAAATTTTTGCTGAAAGCGGGGTGTGCGCGTGGATTTCTTCCGGAATCCGGATGTGGTCGTTGATTTGCCGGCCATTAACAAATTGCCAAATATATTTATCAAAGCTGCCAAACTCCGCCTGGACCTGCATAAAGGCCTGAGCGTTCGTAATGGTGGCTTTTAATTTACCGCGATGCCGTAAAATAGCTGGATTTTGCATAAGCTTTTCCACGTCAGCATCCGTCATTTGGGCAACCTTAGCGACCTCAAAGTTAGCGAAGGATTCTTTGAAGGCAGCCCGTTTATTAAGGATTGTATTCCAACTGAGCCCAGCTTGATAGCCTTCTAGTGAGAGCATTTCAAACATGTAACGGTCGTCGTGAGAAACTTGGCCCCATTCGTTAGCGTGGTAAGCTTGCATCAGTGGGGAAGCGTTCCGAGCCCATGTACAAATAAAATTATTTTCCATCATAAATCTCCATCCTAAAAGAAAAATGCCAAGAACGAAGCGACATCGCAAAAGCGAAGGTCGATGCGCCATTAAAGTAGGCGGGTCGGTCGTTTCATTCACTGACATTAACTTCATTTAACTTAATTTTAGCACAGTTACTGATGGAACAATTAACGAGAAGAATCGTAGCCGTTGAATAATAGGTTAAGGACCACGGCGCCACCACGATGCCGTTAGTTAAGAGCATCTGGCAGGCTTGAGGGAGGGCTCGGTAGATTTGCGGATCTACGGTTGACCCCAACCCCATTCCAATGGATAATGCACTGATTAAGATATCTTTAGTTTGATTGAAGTTCACCTTTTGGAGAATTCGGACGCCTTGGATGCCGACAATGCCGAACATTACTAGCATAGCGCCTCCCAGGACGCTAGAAGGAATAATGGTGGCCATGGCGCCGGCCTTTGGGAGGAGTCCTAAGAGGATTAGAAATCCAGCAGCGTAATAAAGCGGTTTGCGACTTTTAACACCGGAAAGTTGCAAAACCCCTACGTTTTCAGAAAAGGTGGAATACGGGAAGGTATTGAAAACTCCGCCTAAAATGGCAGCAACGCCTTCCGCACGGTATCCCCGTTTTAAATCGGTTTGGGTGATTTCTTTACCAACTAAATCCCCGAGGGCGAAGAATACCCCCGTGGATTCAATCATCGTGGTGAGGGTCACCATAATCATCGTTAAAATCGCTGAGAGGTTAAAAGTCGGCACCCCAAAGTAAAAGGGGCGGGGAAAATGAAACCAGCTTGCTTGTAAAACGGGGGTAAATGATACCATTCCTAACAAAGCGGCGATGCCGGTTCCAACGAGAATCCCAATTAACACGGCAATGGAACGCATGAAACCGCGCGCCCAAACGTTGATGAGGACGATTACTGCAACGGTAACCAAACCGACTAATAGATTTTTGGGGTCGCCGTATGATTGCGCAGCGGGATTTCCACCCCCGATATCTTCAAATGCCACGGGAATTAAGGTAAATCCAATTACGGTGATGATGGAACCAGTTACGATTGGCGGAAAAAGGCCCCTAATTTTGGAAAAGAGCCCGGCAACCAAAATAACGAAGAGTCCCGACGCGATAATTGCCCCATACATTGCCGTAATCCCTAGCCCACCGCCAATCCGCTCTAGAGGTTGGACCGATTGAATTGCGCAACCTAGCACGACAGGTAGGCCAATTCCGGTGAGCGGCGTGGTTCTAATTTGTAAAAGGGTGGCAATGCCACACATGAAAATGTCGATGGACACCAAATAGGTCATTTGGGCGGCGGTAAAATGTAAAAAGCCCCCGATAAGGAGGGGGACGATTACGTCACCAGAATACATCGCCAAGAGGTGCTGAAAACCAAGTACCGCTGCTTTACCCTCGGTTAGTTGCGGGGTGATTTCGGTAATTGGTGCGTCAGCATACGAATCATTAGTTTTCATAAAGCACATTCCTCGTTTTCATATATTTTCAAAAGTTATGAAAGCGAGCCTATAAATAGTCTGGAAGGCGCCAAACTACAATTAAAAAAAGCTGGGACATGAGGGTTAGAAGTTTACAACACCGTCACCAAGGTCTATCGTTCCCCACCGTATCTTAGAAGTGGCCCGATTATTGGCACGACAAAGCAAACGGACTAGCTCATTCTCCAGCCATTTTGATGAATATGTAAGTTAAAAATTCCTATAGTCCAACATTTACGGCGTTGGGTAGAAACTGTCAACCAGATTAAGACATTATATAGGCTTGGGTCCATTTAATTTGTCTGAAATTTTAACACATAAAAAATATTTCAACAACTCACGATCACGCGGGGAGCGTACAAAAGCTTCAATAATCGATAAAATTGGAGAAAGAATGAATCCGTTCTATAATGGTAAAAAGACGTTTTAAAGGAGAATACAATGAAGATATTAGCAATCGGGATGGATCGTCCGGCCTCTGATGTAGTGGCGGCGGAGCTAAATGCTTTGCCAGAAGTGAAGGTGACTATCGCTGAAGTTCAAGAGGCGATGGGCAGCTACGACGTATTATACGTAGACCTGCTTCATTTGGGGATGGACGAGGAGTTTGAAACGGTGGTGGACCGGCTAGAAGAACAACAATTACAAGTTAATAAAATTGTTTTTTTAGCAACTGCTGGAATGGATAACGAAATTGATCCCACTTGGATTGAAGTTCAGGACGTAAAGGAGCTAATGCTGGAGGTCAAGTACGTGGCTAAGCTAGTTGATGAAACAGAGCTGCCGTACACCATCATTCGACCAGTTGAAGTTAAATCTGAAGTTCAAAATCAAGGTGCTGAAATTACTCCGGAAGGACAACCGATTCCCACTGCCATAGTTAGTGAGCGGGCAGTTATCAAGCTCGTTAAGCAAGCAATTTTAACAGAAGAATACCAAAATCAATCCGTAGGGATCTCAAATCCCAATTAAGGAGGAACTATGCCACTTAAATTTATGTACGGGCCGGCCAGTGTCGACCATTTAGATGCGGTTGCTGAAACAATAATTGAACTTCAGCAACAACAAAAGCAACGTAAAATTTACTATTTGGTACCTAATCACATTAAGTTCCAATCTGAAATTCAATTGTTGCAAAAACTCCGCGAAAAAAGCGATTCAGCGGGCCCGGTTTTTGCGCAAAAGGATATTCAAATTTTATCGATTAGCCGGTTAGCGTGGTTTTTCTTACGTAATAGTAGCATTTACCAGTATCCCCGTTTGACTAATTCAAGTACCAGTATGTTACTCTACCGAATTATCGTGGAGCATCAGGATGAACTATTATTATTCCATAACATTGATGCACAACTTGGTTTAATTCAAGAAATCACTAGCCAATTGGCAGAATTTAAACAAGGAAACGTAAGCCCTGAAAATTTAAGTCAAATCATTGATCAACTAGCCGAAAATGAAGATCCCCAGTTAGACTTGATGGCTAAGTTGCATGATTTAAACATCATCTATACGGCTTATGACGAAGCAATTCAACAAAAGTTTGTCGATAGCAGTGATATCTTGCGTGCATTAACCGACCAGTTAGCCAAAATGGATTTACATGCACAAAGCTTTGTGATTAGCGGTTTTTCTAATTTTACTGCGGAAGAGCTTAATTTAATTCAGACGTTGATTAAGGCTAACGCGACCGTCGTAATTGACTTAGTAATGGAGCGTAATCCACTAAATGAAAAACTTTCAGAAAATAGCTTGTTTTTTGAAAACGAAAAATTATTTTTCAAAATAAATGAATGGGCTCGTGAAAACGGGATTCAAGTGGTTTCTCCACGAGTGGTAACCAAAAAACGGGTAAATGACGACCTAAGAAAACTAGAGCGCTACTGGGTTGCATCTACGCAGGGACAGCTTGGTCGGAATGGGCATGAACAAAATAACAGTGTGGAGGTGCTCGAATTTAACAGTCGGTATGCCGAAGTAGAGCACGTAGCCACGGCAATTCGCCAAATGATGACGAAGGATGATCGGCTAAATTTCTCCGATTTTTCAGTGTTAACTCGTCATTTGAGCGACTACGACACAATTATTAAGCCAATTTTCGATCAGTTTGATATTCCGATTTTTTACGATATGCAAGTGGCGATGAAAAACCATCCCCTACTAGAATTGATTAACGCATTGTTCGACGTTCAAAAGCGGCATTTTCGTTACGAAGACGTAATGCGCTTGCTGAAAACTGGCCTTCTCCGTCCTGAAAATGACGCCGACCCGGACGGGAAGGATTTTGTCAAAAGCGTCCAAATTACGGAAAACTATGTGCTGCGTCAGGGAATTTACGGCAGTAAGTGGCTGCAAAAAGCTCCGTGGCAATACCAACGTTTCAATGACGTTGATATGGAGCAGCAAACTGACGAGGAACGTGAAATTAACCGACGGATTAACGAAATTAAGGATTACGTAGTTAAAACGGTCAACCCGTTTTTCAATCAGTTGGCGGTAGCTGAAAATGGCGCGGAGGCGGCCAAGGCACTGTACCAGTTTTTAATTCGTAACCACGTGGACCAGCGGTTGCTGGCCTGGCGCGACCAATGGATTGAAGACGGTAACTTGGCCAAGGCTGCTGAACCAGAGCAGACTTGGGAAACGTTTGTGACGATGCTGGATGAATTTGTGGACATTTTAGGTGACCAGCCATTTGATTCCAACAATTTCATCGGTTTATTAAATGCTGGCTTTGAAAATGCGACCTACTCTCAAATCCCATCCACTTTGGATCAGGTGCTTATTTCAGAAAGCGGCATGGTGCAAATGATGGATCGGAAGGTGGTCTTCATCATTGGCGCAACCGACCGGGCCATGCCGGAACAAATTCAGGATAATGATTTTTTGAGTCAGGAAGGTAAGGCGCAAGTTAGTGACCAGCTTGCAGATGACCAATTCCTTAAGATGAGTAACGAGCGACAAATGCGTCAGGAACCTTATTTAAACTACCTAACTTTTATGATTGGTTCTCAAAGGTTAATCTTTACCTATCCAAAACGGGGCAATGACGGAACTGACTTTAAATTGTCGCCTTACGTGGAACGAATTAAGGCTTACTTTGAAATTGAAGTTCAATGTTTGCCTAGTCGTCCGGCTATGGACCAACCGCTTATTCAACCGTTTATCGGTTCAAAACGGAGTACGCTAAGTCATTTAGTTCAGTACGCTCGTTCCATGAAGGAAAGTAAGCAACCGGCTGACGTACGGTGGAATTTAATTTACAGCATCTTAGAGGCTGGCCGCTGGCATGATTTAACCGAACGACTGATGGGGAGTTTAAGTTATAAGAACGTCCCTCGCAAGTTAAAACCGGACATCGTCACGCAGTTATATGGTGATAAAATTTACGCTTCGGTTTCGAAACTCGAGGAATTTTTCCGCAATGAATATTCATACTTCTTGAAGTACGGTTTGAAACTGCAAGAACGGGAAACGGCGGATTTAAGCCCGGCGGATACCGGACAGTACTTCCACGCTGCGATGGATAACCTAGTAAAAGTAATTACTCAAGCGGATCTGAACTTCAATGAAGTTAATCAAACACAGATAAAACAGGTTACTAAAAGAGTTTTAGAAAACATGCGCCAAGACTCGCAGTTTGATCAATTTAATAGCACCTACCGAATGGGATACTTGAGAAAGCAGTTAGATCGTACGGTGGAAACGATGGTTACGGCGATTTTTAAACAATTAGCTCAGACCAGAATGCGGCCAATTGCTTCAGAGCAAATGTTTGGCCAAATTGGCTTGAAGGAAGGCTTACCTGCGCTGAACTTCAAAGTTAATGGAAAACAGGAAGTTAATGTCCGCGGTAAAATCGACCGCATCGACAAAATTAATATTGAAGGTCAACCATATTTAGGAGTGGTCGATTACAAGTCGAGCACGCGTAAGTTCGACTTTGCCGATGCTTATTACGGGCTGGCAATGCAGATGTTGTTATATTTAGACGTTGTGCAGCAAAATCGACAACGGATTGATCCTCACGAACAAGCACGACTATCAAGCGCGCTATACATGATTTTCCAAGATCCGCTGTTAAAGGCTACCGATTTGAAGGTGCAAGATGAAGATCAATTGCAACAGGCACTCTTCAAAAAGTTTTCTTTAAACGGGTTCGTGTTGAACAACGAAGAACTGTTGAAGGAAATTGATAAAACGGTCGCTGAAACTGGTAAATCGGCAGTGTACCCGTTTGATTTCACTAAGAGCGGTAGCCTAACCAAGGCTAGCTTAAACAACGTCGTCAGTGAAACTGAACTTCAGGATTTGATTAAACATGCCGAAGAGAAGGTCATTGAAGCTGGAAAACGAATCTTTAGTGGTGAAGTCGATTTGAACCCGGTACAATGGCCAGACCGGACGACCGCGCTGGAATATTCACCATATAAAGAAATTATGCAATTTGACGCAATGCTACCGGAAAATAATTACCGAGTCTTAGAAAAACTCGATAAAGAAACGGTCTTAAGGAAGATTGAGGAGGAACGCAAGAAGAATGGCAACTAGAACTTACACGCCTAGTCAACAACAAGCAATTGATAGTTCGGGGCATAATATTTTAGTTTCGGCCTCCGCTGGATCGGGAAAGACCTCGGTTTTAGTTGAACGGGTAATTCAAAAGATTATCAACGGAGAAGACGTGGATCGTCTCCTGGTCGTGACCTTCACTGAAGCAGCCGCTGCTGAAATGAAGGAGCGGATCCGAGCGGCAATTATGAAAAAGATTAGTGAGGTTAAGGATGCTGACTTACAAAGCCACCTTTCGCTACAGCTCGGCAAATTAAATAACGCTAATATCAGTACTTTGCACGCTTTCTGTATGGCGGTGATCCGCAACTACTACTACGTAATCGACTTAGATCCAGCTTTTCGCATCATGGATCCTACGGAAAGCGAGTTATTGAAGGAACAGGTGTGGGCCGACTTACGGGAGGAACTGTACGAAAGTGATGAGGATGGCCAATTTGCCCGTTTAACGCGCAATTTTTCTAACGACCGTTCGGATGCTGGTTTACAGGAATTAATGTTGGACTTGTTCGAATTTGCAAACGCCAACCCGGATCCTGAAGCGTGGCTAACTAAGATTGCCAATAATTATGAAGTACAAACTGATCAGGTAATGGAAATGGATTTTGTGAAACAAATCCTCGCAAAGATAAAAACGCAGCTGATTCAAATTTATCAAACGGACCTTAACCTTACCGAACGTGCAATTAACGGCGGCGAGCCTTTGCAAAAAGCGGCCGCTAATTTCCAAGCGGAAGTAGCCGGTTTAAAAACCGTGATTGATCAGTTTGATCAGCCTAACTGGGATGCCTTGCAACAGGCAATGGTTAACTTTAAGTTTGCCCAGTTACCGCGTGGGAAAAAGCCTGAAGTTCAAGAGTTTAATTTAGAAGCTAAGCCGTTACGCAACGAATTTAAAGCTGAATTTAACGGATTAGTGGAGCGGTACTTTAAACTAAAAAATGACCAGTTAATCGCCATTTTTAAGGATGCGCGGGAGTTAATGCTGAAGTTAATTGAAGTTCAGAAGCAATTTTCCGACCGCTTTTTACAGGAAAAGCTAACGCGGCGTTCCCTGGATTTTAGTGACCTAGAGCACTTTGCGTTACAAATTTTGCAAAGCCAGTCCGAAGAGGGTCAGGCAGTTCGGCGAAATTTCCAGGAGAAATTTAACGAAGTAATTGTCGATGAATACCAAGATATTAACCCGCTTCAGGAGACCATTTTGACGGCGGTGGCTCGTGAAGATCCTGGAAACATGTTCATGGTGGGGGACGTTAAACAGTCAATTTACGCCTTCCGAATGGCAGACCCCAGCTTATTCATTAGTAAAAGCCGGCGATTTAAACAATCTGGGCAACCAGACGAACGGATTATTCTGGCGGAAAATTTCCGTTCTATGCAAAACGTTGATGATTTTACCAACTTGATTTTTAACCAAATCATGGATCAGGCGGTGGGTGAAATTGCCTACGACGCGGATGCACAGCTGAAGTTCGGCGCGAAATATTACCCCGCTGAAGTTCAGAATGACACGGAAGTTCTATTATTTGACGATCAGCAAAACGAAAATACGGCTGACCAAGAACCTGGGGCGATAATCACCGATAAAAACGACGGACAGTTGCAAATGATTGCGCAACGAATTAAGCGGCTATTTGCGGATCAAACCGAAGTTTTCGATCGGGACACGCAGGAAATGCGGCCTTTGAAATATAGTGATATTGCATTGCTGCATTCGACGGGGAATAACAATCTTAACATCGTGGACACCTTCAAAAAGTACGGAATCCCAATTGAAGTTAGCAATGCCCAAGACTATTTCCAAACGACCGAAGTTTCGATCATGATGGCCCTCTTGAAGATTATTGATAATCCGTACCAGGACATCCCATTAGCGGCCGTTTTACGTTCGCCAATTGTTGGCCTTGATGAAAACGAGCTGGCCTTTTTGCGAATTTCTAAGAAGAACGGGCATTATTTTGAGTCGGTATTGTATTTCCAAAATGAGTTTAAAATTGATTACCAAAATGAATTTCAAGCCAACTTAAAACGTAAAATTGACCAGTTCTTAGCCCAATTACAGCATTTTCGGAAGCTTTCCCAACAATGCACGCTGGTAGATTTACTTTGGGAGATTTACCAAGAGACCGGGTATTTGGATTACGTCGGCGGAATGCCGGATGGACCGCAACGACAAAATAACCTCCATGCTTTATATGACCGGGCCCAAAGCTATGAAGAGTCCAGTTTTAAAGGGTTATTTCAATTCGTGCGTTTTGTAGAAAAAATGCGCGAAAAGAATAAAGATTTGGCAGAAAATCCGGTAGTTACCGATACGGAAGCCGTAAAATTAATGACCATCCATAGTAGTAAGGGATTAGAGTTTCCAATCGTGTTCTTGATCGATGCGGATCACGGGTTTAATAATAGCGACTCTAAGGGCCGCTACGTGTTGGACCGTGATGCGGGGATGGGAATTACCGTGAAGGACTTTGTGCACCGCTTAGAAGTCGACACGATGCAGAAAAACTGGATTATTGACGTACGGCAACGTAAAATGCTCGCCGAAGAGCTCCGGGTGCTCTACGTTGCGCTAACCCGTGCACAACAAAAGTTAATTGTTACCGGAGCGCTAAAGGCTGCTACCCCAACGCTAGAAAAGTGGGCCCAGGCAGCTGACACGGGTGAGCTGCTGTTGCCAGAAGCTGAGCGGGGGAAGGCGAAAAACTTTCTTGATTGGATTGGAATGGCGATTATGCGAGTACCATCCGTTACGGAAGACTATCCCGAAGTTAGTTCAAGAAAATTGGAATCTGCCGCTGGAGTTGAAGTTAAATTGAAGGTCGTTAACCGCGCTGATTTACTGGCTGGGCAGCGTTCTGACACGGGAATTGAGCAAGGGCCGCCACCAACGTTAGAAAAAGTGGACTTGGATAGCGACATTAATGATGCAGAACAAATTCGGGCGATTCTGAACTTCAAATATCACGATATTGAAGCAACCCAAACGACGGCTTATCAGTCTGTATCGGAAATTAAACGGGTTTTTGATGATCCGGACAAATTAGAGATGGACTTTAGTGCGGTCGACCGTGACCAAAAAATTCGTCCGCAGAAACGGTTTGTCACCGATCAACTGATGACGCCCCGCTTTATGAGCGAAGTTAGCCAACCTAAACCAACTGAGATCGGAACGGCGACCCACTTGATTTTGCAGCAGCTTGATTTGCGAGAACCGGTTACTCAGGCAGTAATCAAGGATAAAATTCGTGAGTTAGTGATGAATCGGGTATTAGAAGAAGCCGTAGCGAAGCGAATTCGAATCAACAGCATCTTAGACTTCTTTGAAAGTGAACTAGGACAATTAATGTTGGCACATCCCGAACAAGTGCACCGTGAAGAGGCGTTCTCATTGCTGTTGCCGGCAAAGGGGCTGTTTCCTAATGTAGTTGGCAATCAGGACGTTTTAATTCACGGAATTATCGATGCGTACTTCGAATTAGATGGCCGAGTAATTCTGCTGGACTACAAAACTGACTTTGTACTCCCAGGCAGCCCGCAGCAAGGGATTCAAAAAGTGATTGATCGGTACCAGGGTCAGGTTAACCTATATGCGCAAGCGTTAAGTAATATTCTGGGTAAACCAGTTAACGAAAAGTACCTGTATTTATTGTCAATTGGGAAGCTAGTAGAAATTCAATAAGTAGTTAGCTTGCAAACTGGATTCTGCCAAAAATATTTGGTGGCGGAACCCAGTTTTCTATACGGCAGTAAAAGGTGGGCAAGAACGTAAATTAGTTTTGGTGAATTCAAAGTTAGTTCAAAAATTAATGATAACGATTTAGGCGGAAGGACAATTGAAGTACAGTTGTAGTTCCTTGTGGAAAACTGTGGATAACTTTGTTCATAACTTTGGAAGAGGAAATAAAGTTGTGCACAAAACTGATTAAACCGACCTTCGGACTTGTAGAAAAGTTTTCCACAGGTTGCGGTGGAAAATGTGGATAAAAAAATTAAAAAGTGAATTTTAAGGTGAAAAACGCCGCTATGACAACGTTTGTAGCGGTAACAAAATTTTAAAAATGAAGGTGGAAAACTGTGGATAAGTAAAAATACTGTTGACAAATCCAAAGAAATAAATGTGGTGGCGAACATAAATTCGACCCAATATATTGTGAGTATTTCAAAATACCTGTGGAAAACTTTGTGGATAACTTGAGGATAGGATGTGGAAAAACGGTGAATATCAAAATTATTGGTGTGGGAAAGTTAAAAGAAAAATATCTGAAACAGGGGATTGCAGAATACGCCAAACGACTTTCTAAATTCTGTAAATTTCAAATTATTGAAGTCTCAGATGAAAAAGCGCCCGAAAGTTTAAGTGACGCCCAGATGGAAATGGTTAAGGAAAAGGAAGGCGAACGCATTTTAGCTAAGATTAAGGATCGTGAATACGTCTTTACCCTAGAGATTAAGGGTAAGGAGCGTTCTTCAGAAGAGCTGGCCGAAGAGATCGCGAAATTAACCACGTATGGACATTCAGACATCACCTTCGTTATTGGCGGTTCGCTAGGTTTAAGTCCAGCAGTAATGAAACGAGCTGACACGGCAATTTCATTTGGGCGGTTTACCTTACCGCACCAGCTGATGCGGTTGGTCCTAACGGAACAAATTTACCGAGCCTTCATGATTCAATCGGGGAGCCCGTACCATAAGTAAATAATCAAAAATTAAGGACCGTTCTCTTAGCGAAAACGGTCCTTAATTTTATTGTTGTGGATCGTATTTAAACCATAGAACGTAGTAGATAGAATTTGCTACCATAAAAATTAAACTTAAAGTTAACCCAATCAACTCTATAGAGGTAGTATTGTCGGTGGTGAAAAGTAGAATAAATGGTAGGGAAAAAACTAAAAGAAAGCAACTAGTTAAAAGCCATGCAAGCACTTTTTGTATAGTTTTAAGAGCAATATTTTTCTCACGTTCATCGTCTCCGGAATAGAAGAATTGATTGTATTTCACACCCAAAGATCGATGATACCAATTGCGAAATCTTTGAGGAATGAAAGCAGTCAATAGAACTAAAATAAATGTGATGGAACTAGGAAGTATCCCAGCAATTCCCAAAAATATAATAATAAATGGCAAAATCATAGTATTATTCATCCAAAAATCAAAGTGTACTAACCGTTGCGTTCTACTCATTGTCTTCCTCCTGAGGATACATAAATAATTGATCTACTGTAGTGTTTAAAATATGGGCCAGTTCAAAAGCTAGGGAAAGTGATGGATCATATTTGTTATTTTCGATGGCGTTAATTGTCTGACGCGTAACCCCAGCTAATTGAGCAACTTCAGCTTGAGAGAGCTTAAGGTGCTTACGACGCCTAGTAATGCTATTTTTCATGGTTATTGCTCCCTTATTAAATGTAAAATACTTTTTACATTTTTAGTAAAACATGTTTTACATATAAAGTCAAACATATTTTACATTTAAAAAAAGAGGCGGTTCTTTTTAAGTTGAATCAAGTCTTTTAAACAAATTCTGAAGTTCAATTTAAGTTCGTTTGAGATCAGAAATCAAATATATAGTTAAATTAATACGTGACTAGAAAACATAATTTAGAAATTTCAAACTAGTTTGACAATTTAGTTCAATTTAGTTATCATCACTTTGTAAACGTTTACAAAATAAAAAGAGCTACAGTCGATGAGTACGGCTTTATAGCTATGCTAGGTGATAATCTTGTTAATCTCACAGGTATTGAATAATAATGTAATCCTAGTGAAGGATGGGCAAGATTGCGAAAAAATTGTCTGGGGAAGGGGCATCGGATTTAAAAATCATGCAGGGCAAGATTATAAGCTTCAACCCGGGGACAAGGTTTTTACTGCTGTACCGTATGATGATCGTAAATGGATTGATTCCTTTAAAGAGCTTTCCACTAAGATCCCTCGAGAGTATTTTGAACTGACTGAAGAAGTAATTCAAATTGCTAAAATGCAAATTGACGTTGACTTTGATGAGCATCTATTAATTTCGTTGGCAGACCATATCTATTTTGCAGTAGAACGCTTTAAGTTGGGCTTAAGTTTAAAAAATCCAATGTTGCCAGAGCTAAAACGTTTCTTTACCAAGGAATATCAAGTAGGAAAGTATGCGCGGAAGTTAATAAGTCAACTTGCGAGGATCCCTATTTCAGATGATGAAGCAGGATTTATTGCCATCCATCTAGTTGAACATGAAATTCACCATTCGGACAATGCGAAAGTTAATTTTTATGACATTTTAGAGATCTCAACTGATATAAATAATATTATTAAATCAGTTTTTGGGCACGAATACTCTGAAGATAGTATCACGGCAAGCCGTTTAATGGCTCACTTGCATTATCTAATTTTTCGGAGTGCAACAAAAAGAAGAAAAAAAGCAGTTTCAGAAGATACTGAATTGCTGAATTCTCTGAAAAGACGTCATCGTAGAGCTACAGAATGTTTACGACAAATTGTTGACTATCTTGAACCTAAAATTAATTATACTTTTACGGATTCAGACCGGCTCTACTTGCTGATTCACATTGTTCATATTACATCATAAATTTAATAGGGCTTGTAACTTTAAGTAGGCAATACCCAATAGCAATGATTTAAATGGCTGATAAAGCCACTTTGTTCATGACTATTGGGTTTTTTTATACCCAAATTAGCTTAAAAGGAGGTAGGTTTTATGCAAGAAAGCTTACAAAGCAACGAAAGCGTTAAAACTCGTTTTTATGCGTTTATGCAAAACCTAGGTAAATCGTTCATGTTTCCAATCGCTACTCTATCTGCGATGGGGATTTTAGTGGGCTTAGGGAGTGCGTTTACTGCCCCATCTATGATGGAAAGATTACCATTTTTACAAAATCATATTGTTAATACTATTTTTAATTTTCTTAATACAGTAGGGAGTTTCGGTTTTACTTATTTACCAGTAATGTTTGCGATGGCTTTACCATTTGGATTAGCTAAGAGAAATAAAGGTGTAGGAGCAATTGCTGCGTTTGCGGGATATATTTCGATGAATTCCGGAATCAACTTTATGCTCCAACAGCAAGGAAAATTAGTTGCCACTGATAAGATGCAAGCTGTTGGACAAGCTAATGTACTAGGTATTCAAACTTTAGAAATGGGTGTTCTAGGAGGAATTTTAGTTGGATTAATAACTTACTTTTTACTTGAACACTATCAAGAAATTAAATTGCCAGATGCATTTTCATTCTTTGGAGGTATCCGTTTCGTTCCCATTATTTCAGTTATTGTAGAATCATTTGTTGGTCTTGTTTTACCGTTTGTGTGGCCAATTTTTCAGAATGGAATCATTGGGTTGGGTCGTTTAATACAAGGTGCTGGAATTTTTGGCCCTTTCTTATACGGAATTGCGTTGTCGGTTCTGAAATTGATGGGTCTACATCACATTTTACTAGCTATGATTAGATTTACTGACGCTGGAGGAACAGCAGTGGTTGGTGGAAAAACAGTTACTGGAGCACTTAATATTTTTTACGCGCAGTTAAACGCAGGAGAGCCTATTTCAGGAAAAGCTACTGCATTTTTATCACAAGGTTTTATGCCAACCTTTATGTTTGGACTACCAGCTATTTGTTTAGCAATCTATTTCACTGCTAAACCTGAAAATCGAGAACGAATTAAGGGCTTATTGCTTTCGGCCACTTTAGTTGCTTTTGTTTCAGGTATTTCAGAACCAACTGAGTATCTGTTCCTTTTCGTAGCACCAGTACTGTATGTTTTTCATACTATCATGCAGGGATTATCACTATCAGTAATGATGTTGTTAGGCGCCCATATGGGAAATACTGATGGAGGGGTTATTGATTGGATTTTGTTTGGATGGCTACAACCTGGTTCAAAATGGTGGATTTTAATTCCAGTCGGCTTGGTTTGGGCAGCTTGTTATTTCTTCTTTTTCAGATGGTACATTGTTAAACGTAATGTAAAGACCCCTGGACGTGAAAATGAGGGAGACACTGTTATGACTAAAGGTGCCGGAATTTATGATCCCCAGGTGATTTTAAATGCACTAGGTGGTGCTGCAAACATTCTCTCGCTAGATAATTGTGTCACTCGATTGCGTCTGAAAGTTAAAGATCCTAACGACTTGGATGAAGATAAATTAAAACAATCGGGTGCTTTAGCAGTAATGAAAGCGGAAAAATCGGTTCAAATTGTTTACGGAGCTCAAGTGCAAAGTGTTAAAGATGGATTGGAAAAGTTAATGGGTAAAGGTGAAGCTGTGTAATTACATGTAGGAGGTAAAAAGATGGAGTATAACTTTGATGATTTAGCAGATCGAAGCATTGATAGCGCACGAAAATGGGATCTCCGGATTGTTAAAAATCGTTTTCCAAATGTTAGGACTGATTTTATCCCTCAATGGATCGCTGATATGGATTTTAAAGCAGCACCGCCAATACGTAATGCTCTAGTTAAAATGGCAGAAAATGGTGCTTATGGTTACACTTATGCCACGTCTCGCTGGTACGATAGTGTTGTTAACTGGCAACGAGAACGTCACCACAACGAGGTACAAAAAGACTGGATAACATTAGGATATGGAACAGTTCCCAATATGCATGTCTTAGTTCAAGCCTTGTTAAAACCGGGAGATAGTGTGTTGGTAAATACACCAGTGTACGGGCCTTTTGCATATGCTGCGGAGCATAATAATGCTACCGTTATTACGGTTCCGCTGATTAAAAATGGAACCCGATATGATTTGGACTGGGAAAAAATTGAAATTGAGATGAAGAACAAACGCCCCAAATTAACATTCTTTCGTAACCCACATAATCCTTCGGGAAGAATTTGGTCAAAGACAGAACTAATTAGAATGGCTGAACTTTGCAAAAAGTATAAGGTTTTATTTGTTTCAGATGAGGTTCATTCGGAACATGTAATCAAGGGTAACTTTGTTAGTGCACTACAATTACCCGAAAAATATTTGGATAATTTGGTAATGTTTACTTCACCCAATAAAGCATTTAACTTAGGAGGATTGAAACTCTCATATTCAATTATTCCAAGTGATGCGATTCGAAAAACTTTCCGGCAGCAATACACTCGCAATGCGGTTACTTCACCAAATGTCCCGGGGCAAATCGCGATGATTACAGCTTATGAAAAATGTGGTGATTGGTTAGATCAATGTGTTAGCTACATTAAAGAGAATTTAACAATTTTAACGTCAATTGTTGATCAAGATTTTCCAGGATGGGAAATGATGGAAATGGAATCTTCGTATTTACCTTGGATATCGGTTAAAAAAAGTGAAATTGATATGGAAACTATTGCAAGGTTAATGGCTGAAAAAGCTGGTGTAGTAGTTGGTGTAGGGGATGATTACGTAGCAAATGCAGAAAATTTCCTAAGATTAAATATTGGAACTTCGCATGCTGCTTTGGAAGAGGCGTTGAAACGGATGGCTACGGTTTGGCGAACAATGATTTAATTTGGAGTGATAGAAATGTTTAGATTTTTTAAGAAAAATGCAAAAAATATTGAAGTTTCTGCACCATCAGATGGTGTTTTGAAAGCAATTACAGATGTATCAGACGAAATGTTTTCAAAAAAAATTATGGGGGATGGGTACGCGGTAGAACCGAGCTCAGATAGTATTTACGCGCCTATTAGTGGAACGATAACTTCAGTTTTTCCCACTCAGCATGCAGTTAGCTTTAAGAATGATGAGGGGATAGAATTATTGTTACATTTAGGAGTTGATACGGTGGAATTAAATGGTGAACCATTTAATATTCGAGTTTCAGAGGGAAGTTTAGTTAAAGCTGGAGATCCACTAGGAGTAATGTCACGTAAACAAATTCAAGAGGCTGGAAAATCTTGCGAGTTGATAATGGTTATCACTAATATGGAAAAAGTTGCTTCCCTTTCAGAAACTAAATTAAGAACTGTAAAACATGGTGAGAGTATAGGAAAAATTATAATGAACTAACCAGGTAGTAATAAAAAGCCGCTTCCAGATTGGAAACGGCTTTTTAAGTTAAATCAAGTCTTTTAAGTTAAATCAACACTTTTAAACAAATTCTGAAGTTCAATTTAAGTTCGCTTGAGCTGATCAAATCAGTTATTTAGTGCAACCAGTGCTCTAAAAGCGGAAACTTGGTTTCTAACCATACCATTAGTTTAGTATGTACGATTCGTTGATGCAGCTCGGGAGAGGCTTTTTTTAAGCAGAAGAATGCTAAAATGAAAAAGGGAGTGCCGGGCATGATTGGCAACACCGCGCCAATAGCGCCTAAAATTACGTTAAAAATGGTGGCCGCGACCCAAAAAAAGCGCGAAATTGCAAATGTCATCTAAATCAACTCCTTCGACTCTAAAAATAGCACCTTCAGTTAACAAATACGAGCAAAAGGCTGAATTATTTAGCATTCCTTAATTACTTTAAAATTTTCTGAAAGAAGGTCGATCTAAATTAAAATTCATCGGTTAAAAAACATTACTGAAGTTCAATTGGACCAAATTATGGCAATTTGGTTGGACGGAAATTTATCTGCGCACCATTTTGTGGAACCCCAATACTGGAAGCAAAATCAAAGGGCAGTGCAGGCGGCAATGCAGCAGGCAACAGTTTACGTTGCTGAGGACGAGTGCTGCATTCGAGGCTTTGCGGGACTACAAGAAAACTATCTGGCGGGGATTTTTGTGTCTGCTGATGTGCAAGGACAAGGAATTGGCGGCCGGTTAGTGACGCAGCTCCAAAACGATTATTCTGAACTTAGTTTGGCAGTATATGAGCAAAATCAAGCGGCAATTCGGTTCTACTTGAGTCATAATTTTCAAACTATTAAGCGGCAAATTGATGAAGCAACGCAACAACCGGAATTAGTAATGCAATGGCGCCAAGAACGCTAAAAGGTTTCACGGTGTTGAATTTAATTAGGGTCAAAACGTGCGTCAAAAGTTAGTTTGTCCCTCTTAAAACCCCAAATCGACTATTATGCCAACAATTAGCATAATGGTCGATTTTTAGTTAATGCTTACAAATTTTCCGGATTTTGTCCCGTTTCCTTTTTATAAAAAGCGTTAAGTACTAACTTTTAGCACTTCTTAGCTTAGAATCAAGCAGCCTTTACTCGGACACTACCAAGATGAAACATGCCGTACTAGCTAAGATTGGCCAGTATAAAACGGAAATCCAATCAAGGGAAAAATAGGCGACATCAAACACCCGATTTTTTACAAAACGGATGGCGGCAAAGAATAGTAAGTTAAAAATTGCCATCAAAAAACCAACCGTTAAGCTATACAGAGCTCCTTCTTGAATTTGCTCCAATAAAATATCACCGGGGGAATAACCTAAAACGCTCAATTGCGTGAAATCTTGATTTGCAATGTTTCTTTCCATAATGGTTAAGGAAATCATATTGCCAGCGACGATAATCAAGGTGGGACCCAGATAAATCAGTAACACGAGAAACACCCCAGTAAGGCTCCGGACGCGTTGCATATTAAGCAATTCCAGAACTAAATGAAGAATCCCTGAAAGAAGCAGCAACGCGATTAAAAATGGTTTAATTAGGGTAGTCAATCGTGAGGAATGGCTGTTAACTCGATAAAACGCGGTATTTAGCGTCCGCGTACCTAGTTTACGCACTCCATAGTAAATTAAACGAAGACTGAGCTTGATTAAGTGATTGCCAACCAGCCAAACCAAAGCGACGGTAAGGAACAATAGTAGCTGAAAAGTATCGGTAGGTTTAATATCGTTGGTAGCAAAGTAGATTTGGTAGTACTCCCAAAGGATCCCTGAGATGGTTAGCATAACTACGATGCCAAAGAAGATGGTTTTCAGAATTTTTAAAAAACGGTGTTGCTTGGTATTTTTCATTTTCATTAAAGTGCGGTAACTGTAAAGAAAGCTTGAAACGTAGGTGATGATCGAGGTGAGTCCCCAAACTGCGCAGAACGAATTTAACTGGTAATTGATTACAACGGAAGGAATGTAAGTTTTTCCCGCTTCGTTTTGAATGAGGTGGTACAATTCTTGAGCTAAGGGAAGGGCAAAAAAATAGCCTATCAAAGTTCCTAATGAACTAACTAAAACCATCTGTACCGCGGTAATTTGAGCTAATTGGGCAGGGTTAGATCCTAGTTGAGCCAGTCGAGCGTGTTCTTTAGCGAGCGCTTTTCCAATGGTTCTAATGACGCCGCTGATTACCACAAAGAGGGTTAAAAGACCAAAGCTCAATGGAGTAATAAAGAGCGCATTGGTGATTTCAGAATGGTGAACAACGGCCGCCAGTGGGAAATAAATAATTAAACAGCTGGAACTTACTAAACTAGCTGTAATAAATACAACTAAAGCACCTAACCAATTGTTAAATTGGTAGCGAAATTCCTTAATGCCAATTCGAATCATGATGAGGTTCCCCCCTGAAGATAAATTAAATCTGTAGCCGTGGGGTTTGAAATACTATGCGTAAGGCGGCCGTCGTTTAAAATGATTACCCGGTCACTTTGAGCGGCTAGTTCTAGATTATGAGTAACCATTACGAGGGTAGTGCCACGCTGAACTAATTTTTGCAAAAGCTGCATTACAATTGCTCCTGATTTGGAATCAAGTGCACCGGTGGGTTCATCGGCAAAAACTACGCTAGCTCCTGCAAGAATTTCACGCACAATGGCCACCTTTTGTTGTTCACCACCAGATAGATCGGTAACGTTGCCGAACAAATTGCCGTTGAACTTCATTTTTGATAAAAGAGCGGTTACGCGAGAACGTTCAATAGGCTTACGAGCAAGCCGGAGCGGCAGGACGGCGTTTTCGTACGGAGAAAGGTAAGGAACTAGGTTATACTGTTGGAAAATCATGCCCACCGTCGTTCGGCGAAATTGGGCTAGCTTGCGTGGGTTAAGTTGAAAAGGATTGGTGCCATTAATCGCAACGGTTCCCCCTGAGGGTGATAGTAAACCGGCAATACACTTAATTAGCGTAGTTTTACCACTTCCAGAAGGGCCTACGATGCTTAAAAATTCTCCGGGCCTGACCGACATATTCACGTTGCTTAAAACGGGCTTCAATTGGGAATGCGGACCATAGTAATAGTTTTTGTTTAGATGTTGTACTTCAATGATGGATTGCACTATATTTACCCTCCAATCGGTAAAAAAATTATTCAATATGGATATCGCCGTCGTTAGTGCTAAATGAATAATTGGTTGCTAGATTGCCGTCGGTAAAGTGGCGTCGGGAGTGACCAAAGATCGTAGTTTTTCCGTCGTTAGCTGTGGCGGAGACGGCAAGGTTTTTAGCTGAATTTAAAACGGCATGAATGTCACCGTCGCTCGTGCGGACAGCCAGGTCGTGAGTGATCTGAAGTTCATTTAAGTTAATATCACCATCGGATGAAGTTAAATTGGCACGATTAAGTTTGGTATTGGTGATTGAAATATCGTCGGCGTTAGCAATTGAAGCGGGCTGCTTTTGAAAGTCGGAGTTTTGGATGTCTACTTCGCCATCATTGTTAATATTCAAGTTGTCAGCCGTGACGTTATTTAAATTCAGGTCAGCTTCACCACTAATGCTTAAGAGCCCATTGACCTTCACGTTGTTTAAATGAACTTCATCAGTTCCCCGTAATCGAAGTTGATCGACGTTTAAAGCGGAAAAATTAAGTTCGCCGGTGGAGCTGCCCTTTACCGAACGAAGGGTGGTTTGCCGCGGAATTTTAATTAAAATGGGGTCAGAGTGGTCATAACGGTTGAGAAGTGAAGTTAGTAAATGGTTCACTCCCGCTGTCCCAATGGTTAATCGCTGGGAGTCAGATTGGTAATGGATTTGCTTTAGGGAAGTCGGTGCGGACACCTTTACTGACTTGCCATCATAAGCTTCAACCTTAACGTCATTTGGGGTTTTAAGTTCAATGGAACGAACCTGACGATAAGATTTAGTGGTTGAATGCGGACTAACAAAATGAATTTGTTCGTTTATTTGAGGAACATCATAAAAAGCGTTATTAAGCGAAGCAATGGTGATAAAGATGATTCCAAGAATGGTTAGTGCAAATCCAACGATAAAAGTTTTTTTCATGGGTTTATACCCTCTTTCCGAAATGATTTTTTTCGTTGAGGAAGTTGTATAATTTCTGGAATAATTGGGAAACGAGGTGGATACCGTTCACCGTAAGCCAGTGGAAGATTGGGAGAAGTAATAAAAACAACCCCAAAGCAGTAAAGCCAATTCCGAGAACTAAGACTCCCGCCCAAAATGAAGTGAAGATTATGTAACCGCCCGCCCCAATTAAAATTACGCCCATCAGCAGCAACCCTAAAAAGAAGGCAGCAATAGTGACCACTATCGAAAAAATAATGCTAAACGGTACTACGCAAATGGTGATGAGGATAGCGGGGATGATCAGACCCACTGGCGTAGCAAAGGAGAGGATTGCTAAAATGATCAGCCAAATGGTGCGCACGTCACGTTGCGGTTGCTTAGAATGGGTTCGCGTGCCAGTGTCGTCCATGGTTTGGCTAGCTTTGATCGAATAATCAGCAAGCACTTTCCTAGCCAACTGGACCGGCGTGCCGAGCTTATCAACGGCTGCGGCATACGTTTCAATTCCGGCGTCTGCAAGGTATTCAGTATAAAAATTGATTACATCTAACTGTTCTTCTGCAGTTAGTTCGGTTAAATGGGACTTTAGTTCATCAATGTATTCATGCATCTGATTCAACTCCTCCAAGTAATTGGTCGATTTGGGTTTTAAAAGTGAGCCACTCGTGCTGAACTTCAGTTAACTGCGCTTGACCTTCAGCGGTGATTTGATAATAGCGACGATTCCGTCCTTGATAGGGTTCGTCGTAGGTGGTAAGTAGGTTGGCCTTTTTCAGGCGCCTTAAAACGGGATACATGGTGGATTCGGAAACGGGGATGTGCTCTTGGACTTTCTGGGTTAAAGCATACCCGTAATAATCATCATGATTTAAAATGCCGAGTACGCATCCATCAAGTAAGGCGGTGGGAATTTGAATTGCCACATTACTCCTCCTTATACTATATGACATATAATATTACTTTAGCCACATTATGAGGTTAATCCTGTTGAAAGTCAATGGCGAATATCAAGAAAGTTTGAACTGGATAGAAGAAAAAGAGGGAGGATAAAAATCGGGCAGTTTGTGTGCAAACTAAAAAATCGATCATTATGCCCATATTTGGCAAAATGATCGATTTGGGGTCGAACGGAATAAACTGACTTTGGCGCACATTTTGGTTTTATTAAGGCCAAAATACCAAAAAGATTTTCCAAAGAAACTGTATCCTTGGATTTGAAAAGAATTTTTTTAGTTTTTCCGATTCTTTAGGCTTAAATTTTAATAAATGAAGTAACAAAAACCAATCCAGCGCTTCTGCCGGCACACTTTAGGGGGATTAATTTGCCAAGCGTTGAACGTCTCGTACAATCATTAATTCTTCGTTAGTAGGAACGACCAATACGTCTACCGCGGCATTGTCAGGGCTGATTTTCCGTTCTTTGCCCCGGACGTCATTGCGGGAGGCGTCGACTGCCAAACCAAAGTAACTAAGTTGGTCAGCAATTTTTTGGCGTACTTCAATCGCATTCTCTCCGCAGCCTGCGGTGAAGACAATTGCGTCTAAACCGCCAAGTTCTGCAACGTAGCTTCCGATAAAACGGACAACTCGATTAATGAACATATCTAAAGCCAGTTGCGCTTGGGGGTTGGTAGGTGCAGCTTCTTCCAGATCCCGTTGGTCGGGAGAAAGCTGGGAGATGCCTAATAAACCTGATTTTTGGTTGAGGATGTCAACAACTTCTTCTACGCTAATTTCTAATTTCTCAGCTAGGAAAGCCACGAGGGAAGCATCCAAATCGCCTGCTCGAGTCGCCATCATTACCCCGCCTAGCGGAGTGAAGCCCATCGAAGTGTCGATAACCTGACCCTGGTCGAAGGCGGTGATTGACGAACCGGATCCCAAATGGCAGGTGATTAATTTTAGGTCTTCTAACGGCCGACCGAGCATTTCAGCAGCCCGTTGGGCAACGTAACGGTGGCTAGTTCCGTGCGCACCATATTTCCGCACACCGTATTCGGTGTAGTACTCGTAAGGAATGGGGTAAAGGTAGTTTACTTTTGGCATTTCTGCGTACAATGAAGTGTCGAAAACGGCTACTTGTCGCGCTTTAGGCAATAGCTGCATGAAAATCTCAATATAGCGCGCCTCAATGGGGTTGTGCAGCGGGGCGTACTGGGAGAGTTCCTTAATCTGAGCCAAAACTTCATTGTCTACTAAGACAGAATCTTTAAAATACTCACCCCCAGCGACAACGCGATGACCAATTCCGTTAATTTCGTGAAGATGTTCCACGACTCCTTGATCTTTTAGGTACGAAAGCACCATGGTAGCTGCTAAATCGTAGGTAATATTATCTTGGGTAATGCGGTACTTTTCTTGCCCGGGTTGTTGAGCAGTAAAAACGGAGGCAGGCAAATCAATTCGATCAACCAATCCGCTCGCTAAGATTTGCTCATCAGGCATGGAGAATAATTTCCATTTCAAAGTTGAACTACCAGCATTAATAACTAATTCTTTTAACATACGTCATTCCTCACTAACTCCGACAATTTTAAACGAACTAATGAATCCGCTTACATTTTAATAATAAACGATTTAACGATTTTTATCCATCAATAATCGTCTTAGCGTTAACAAATTCGCGAATTCCCAGGTCACTTAATTCCCGTCCGTAGCCTGAAAGTTTTACGCCCCCAAACGGAAGGCTTGCGTGTGAAGTTAGCATTTGGTTAATGGCGACTTGACCAGTTTCGATTTGGGAAGCGAGCTTTTCAGCACGGTCTAAATCGCCAGTAAAGACGGTACCGCCTAGTCCGTGTTGTGAGGCGTTTGCGAGCTCAATTGCTTCTTCGTCACTGTCGACTTTATAAACTTGTGCAACTGGACCAAAGAGCTCTTGATCATACATCGGATTGTCGGGTTGCATGCCACTAAGAATCAACGGGTGGAAACTAGCGCCAGGCCCTTCAAACGGCGTATTGTCGCCCCAAAGCAATTCAGCACCGCCGGCGATGGCCATATCAACTTGTTTTTGTAGTTTTTCTTGGGCAGACTTGGAAGAAAGTGGCGCAAGAGTTGTTTTCGGATCTTGGGGATCACCAATTTTTCGTTTAGCAAACTCCGCGATTAGTCCGTCTAAGAACTGATCGTAAACTTTTGAATTAATAATGAATCGTTTAGCGGAAGTGCAAACTTGTCCAGCGTTGGTCAGCCGGGCTTTCGCGCCAACTTTAATTGCCTGGTCAAGATCGGCATCTTCTGTAACGATGAACACGTCGGTTCCGCCTAGCTCCATGGTTGATTTCTTTAGGTTCGCGCCAGCTTCGGCCGCAATCTTCTTTCCGGCGCCTTCCGAACCAGTTAAAGCGACCCCTTGAACACGTGGATCAGCAATGATGGTGTTGACTTGGTCATAGTTGATCAATAAGTTTTTGAAAGCTCCGGTAGGGATACCGGCTTTTTGGGTAACCGTGGCAAAGGCATCGGAACAGTCCGGAATTATGCTAGGATCCTTCAATAAAACGGGGTTTCCCACCATGAAATTAGGAGCAAATACGCGCATGATTTGGGTGTACGGGAAGTTCCAAGGCTCAACTAATAAAATTGCCCCAATGGATTGGTATTTAACGTGAGCGCGAACGCCCGGAACGTCGTTGTACGGGGTATCTTCCAATAGTTTAGCGGCGTTTTGGGCGTAGTATTCCGCAAACTCAATAGTTTTTTTAACCTCTGCTTGTGCTTCGGTGAAAAGCATTCCCATGTTGGTAGTGATTAAACGGGCGTAGTCATCGAGATTTTCCCGGAAGGTGTCCGCAATTAATTGTAGTTTCTCAGCTCGTTTTTCGATAGGTTGAGTTTTGGCAAGTTGGTAAAATTCATCGGCATTTTTTAAAGCAACTTCGACCTCTTGATCAGTGGTGCTTGGATATGTTTGAATTAATTTTCCAGTATATGGATTTACAGATTGGTATGCCATAAAAAAATCAGCTCCTTTTTCGTTATGGTTCTATTGTGCAAAAGAATGCGCTTACATTCAAGTAATATCGCTTATTTGTTAAAAAATAAATTTAAGCTCTTTTACGTGGAGGAAAAAGTTTGGTTTTTGGTATATCCCAAAAACCCGATTGAGGTTCTTCATTTTTCGACCTCTTTTAAGGTCGCTTTCAGTTAGTTAAATGAACTTAAATTTAAGTTCAGCATTCCTGAATTGATGGTAATATAAAACGAGACCCGGTAATTTCCAGAGTCTCGTTATGAAGGTTAAATTAAGTTAGTAATGGATTACTTTTCACTGGAGCTAGACTGCTCACGAACTTGTTCAAGTAAGTCGGGGTCCTTGACCAACGCATCACGGATTTCTTTTAAATAAATTTCACTATTATCAACTTCATCAGTGTTTTCTTCCTCTTCAGCTTTCTTAGGTACAAACTTATTAACGGTTTTTACGATAATAAAGACCACGAAAGCGATAATTAAAAAGTTAATGACGGCGTTGATGAAGCTCCCAAATTTAAAGGTAGCGCCAGCCACCTTGAATGACCAGTCTGAAAAATCAATTCCTCCAACGAAAAGGCCAATTAATGGGTTAATTAAATAGTTGACCAACGCCTTAACGATTGAAGTAAAAGCACCCCCAATGATAACTCCAACGGCTAAATCAAGGACGTTTCCACGTGAAACAAATTCTTTAAACTCCTTAAGCATATGTAGTACACTCCCTATTTTTAGATGGTGCCGGCACTTTGCTTTAATCGGCCGACAATAATTTTAACTTCGGATAATTCTCCTTGTTAATTACCACTTCTAGTTTAACATGGTCAGCCATAATTTAAGTGGCGGACGAATTTTACCAATTTAGTAAGGATTAGAGTGGCAAATCAAAAAAGAGGCTAAAGAAATGCTTTTCATGGATGAAAAGATTCTTAAAAAGTCGTTTTGGTGTTTTACCTTCAATAAAACCAAAACGTGTGCCAAAAGTCAGTTGGTTCCACTTAACCAAAAATCGACCATCATGCCAAATTCAGGCATCATGGTCGATTTTCAGTTAATGCTCGCAAACTACCCGACTTTGGTCCCACTCTCTTTGGATTAAGCAGAACTTGTCGCCCTTTGAAGCTAGTAAATTAAGCGAGTCGTCCTATTTAATCTTAATTTTCACCGTAGAAACTAAGAATGACGACCCCCACAATGATGAAGAAGATACCTAAAATATTGCCTAGGTTGATCGGTTCCTTCCAAAAAAGGAAGGCAATCACGGCAGTTAGCAAAATGCCAATACCTGCCCACACTGCATACGCAATGTTTAGGTTAATCGTTTTTAGCGAAAGCGAGAAAAAGTAAAAGCAAATTCCATACGAAAGTAATGCAGAAATGCCGTAAACGGGACGCGTAAAACCGGCCGACGCCTTTAATAAATTATCTCCAATTAATTCACCAACGATGGCAAATGATAAATACATATACCCCATATCTTTGACCTCTAATTCTGATTTAACCCCTTCATCATAACAGAAATTATTAAATAAAATGTTAGTTATAAAAATTTAGCGGGTGAAATTTTATGCGGGTTGGCGATTAGTAAATTGAAGCGAAGCTGTTGAAAACTAACAAAGTTCTAAAAGACAATTCAACAAATCTATCTCAAAGCGGGTGGTAGTTTGATACAATCAACTTAAAAACATCACAGTACGAGATGATTTAGGAGGATTGAAATGGCGACGGTTAAAGATGTGGCGTTACGGGCAGGAGTCTCATTGGGTTCAGTTTCAAATTATTTGAATGGTAAAAGATTAAAGCCCAAGACTGCTAGTCGAATCAAAAAAGCCATGGATGAACTCGATTATCATCAAAATATTATTGCAAGTGGGTTAAAGAAGAACAAAAGTATGTCAATCGGGATTGTAGTGAATAGTTTAACCGACTTTTTTTCAATGTCGATTGTATCCGAAATCGAAAATTACGTGGAAAATTATGGCTATAGCATCATTATCTGTGATTGCCGAGAAGATAAACAACGTTTTGAAGAAAAGATCGAGTTCCTGTTAAACCGCTCGATTGACGCAATTGTAGTTTTTCACCAAGACGAAAGTTCTCCCATGTTGGAAAAAGTGGTGGAGCAAGCCGTACCGATTGTAGCAATTGACGCACCGATTCATGGGATTCAATCCGACGTGGTTTTAGTTAATAATTATGAGTCATCGCGGGAAGGCGTGGTGGATTTAATTAACCGCGGTTACCAAAAAATTGGCATTATCTCGGGGCAACCTCGGAATTACATTTCCCGAGAACGTCAGGGCGGATATGAAGATGCTCTAAGAGAACACGACTTGCCCATTAATCAGCAGTATATTTGGCAAGGAAACTATACCATTCAATCAGGAGTGGAGGGGGCAACCCGCTTACTTACTAAGCACCCGGAAATTGAGGCGCTTTTCGTGATCAATTATTACATGTCATTAGGTGCGTTAAAGGCCTTAAGACAAAATTTTTCAAAAAGACACGTTGAAATGCTAGTGTTTGACCACTTTTTTGTTAACGATATTTTTTACCCATCAATTAGCTCGATTGAACAACCGGTCGCCACGATTGGAAAAACGGCGGGACGACTATTGATCGAACGTTTGGTGAAAGGTAAGGAAGGCAATTATGAAACTATTTATTGTAAAAATAGCCTACGTACTTAGGCAGCGCTAGTGGCTTTAAGGACGGATTGGCAAATAAAAGTAGGCAATTAAGTTTGCAAAATGTTTTTGAAAGCGCTTGCGTTATTTAGAGGGGCGTGTTATTATTTCGGTGAAAATGAAACGATTCAAAAGAAGGTGGTGATGTACAGCATTGGATTTTATTTTTACCCTAAAAATGAAACGTTTCAAATTTAAAGGAGGAATTTATCATGAACATTTTATTAGCGTGTGGTGGTGGGATGAGTTCGTCAATTTTGGCGGAAGCTTTGAGCAAGGAAGCTCAAAACAACGGAGTTACTTGGGAAGTTAACGAGTCTAGTATTGACCGTGTCGAAGACGACTTACAAGAAAAGGATTATCAAATTGTCCTCCTTGCGCCCCAAGTTTCGTTTAGGAAAAAATACATCGCCGGATTAGCTGAAGAAAAGGGTGCTAAATTAGTGCTGATTCCAATGACGATGTACACTCCTGCAAAGGCAAAGGAACTGTTTCAACTAGTTAATAAGGAGGCTGACCATGAACTTTGATACAATTTCCGAGAAAATGGGAGCGGTGGCCAACAACCGCTACTTAACCGCAATCCGGGATGGGATGGCTGTAATTATTCCCGTTTCAATTATTGGTTCGTTCTTTACAATTTTATTGAATTTACCAATCGATGCTTGGAAAGCATTTATTCAACCCTATGCATCCATGTTGTCAATTCCAATGTACTATTCCATCAGTTTGATGGCGGTCTATTGTGTATTCTCGATTACTTCTAGTTTATGTAAATTTTATGATTTAGACCCAGTTTCTACATCCGTCTTAGCTGAAATGTCATTTTTTATTTTAGCAATTGTTCCAAACGTTTTAAGTGCTAAGACAGCCGGAATGGAGCCAGGAACTTACCTTCCATTGGCAAATATGGGAGCTCAAGGACTGTTTACCGCAATCCTATGTGCCATTTTTTCAGTAGAAGTAGTGCGGTTCTTCTATAAAAAGAATTTAATTATCAAAATGCCAGAGGGCGTACCGAGTGCGGTGGGGAAATCGTTTAGCGCATTAATGCCTGGGGTAGTAATTATCGTGGTGTCGTTCGTTCTAAAAGAAATTTTGAAGCTGGACGTTAATGGAATTTTGACCTGGATTTTCTCGCCGATCGGCTACTTTGGTCACGACACCTTCCTTTCTGCGGTAATCCCGGTATTCTTGATTACCATTATTTGGCTCTTCGGGGTGCACGGAATGGTTATTGCCACCCCAATTCTGTATCCATATTGGTACGCTAACCTCAATGCCAACACTGATGCAATCGCACACGGCGGCGCACCAGTTCACTTTATGACGGAACAATTTTTCCAATGGTTTGTTTGGGTTGGTGGAGCCGGAGCCACCCTTTCCTTAGCGATTCTACTGGCATTTTTCAGTAAGGCCAAGTTTAGTAAAACGATGGGGGCGGTCACCATCATTCCGGCCATTTTTAACATCAACGAACCGTTGATTTTTGGGATTCCTATCATTATGAACCCTTATTTTGCGGTACCGTTCGTACTTGCACCAACGGCAATGGCGGCGGTTACCTATTTAGCAATGAAATTGCACATGGTCGCGTACACGACCGCAGTGGCACCGTGGACGTTACCAGGCCCGATTGGAGCGTGGATGGCGACCGGATTTGACTGGCGAGCAATCGTCTTATGTATAGTGAATATTTTGATTTCGATGGTGATTTATTGGCCATTCTTTAAGGCATACGATAAAAACCAACTTAAATTAGAGAAAGTAGATGACTAGGTGATGTTTGGCATATCAGTTTACCCAAGTAAACAAAGTACAGCAGAATGCGTCACGTACATTGATAAAGCGGCTGATTTAGGTTACCAGCGTCTATTTACGAGCTTAATTGAATTGGAAGGCGATCCAGAGGAAACCATTGCTCGTTTTAAAACGGTGATTCATCACGCTAAGCAACGAAAGATGTGGGTGAGCTTAGACGTAAATCCAAGTTTGTTTCAAAAATTGAACGTTAGCTACGATGATTTGTCCTTTTTTAAAGACCTAGGAGCCGATATTTTACGATTAGACATGAGTTTTGACGGGATGCCGGAATCATTGATGACCTATGATGAGCACGACCTTACGATTGAAGTAAATATCAGTAACGATACTGGCAACGTCGCGAACATTTTGACTTACCGACCACTAAAATCAAAAATTATTGGGTGCCATAACTTTTACCCGCAACGTTATACCGGATTAGATACCGAATACTTTTTGCAAACAACCCAGAAGTATAAAGAAATGGGCTTACGAACGGCAGCATTTGTTTCATCCAACGTTGCCACGCAAGGTCCCCATCCCTACAATGCGGGGCTGCCAACTCTAGAAATTCATCGGGGGCGGCCAATTGTCGAACAAGTGCAATATTTAATCAGTACTAAATTAATTGATGATGTAATTATTGGCAATGCTTGTGCTAGTGATGAAGAACTTGCCCAAGTGGCAAAGCTAAATCAACAGTTGTCCGAGTTCTTGATTCAATTTACTCCAGGGACTACGGAGTTAGAAAAACAAATTATTTTGAATAATTTACATTTCAACCGCGGAGATATTAACAGCTACGCAATTCGGTCGACCTTTGTTAAGTTGAAGTATCGTCAGGTCAATATTCCGGTTAACAACTCGAAGCATCAACTGACCCGAGGAATGGTAACGATTGGTAATGATGATTTTGGACAGTATAAGGCAGAGGTGAACATTGTTAAGCAACCGATGGAAAATGCTGATGAGCTTAAAAATGTGGTTGCTACAATCGTACCGAATAATCAAGCGTTGATTGACTTCATCCAGCCTTGGGACAAGTTTAAGTTTATCGATGCGGACAAGTTTTAAATGGAAACGGGGAATTTGATTTGGAAGGTTTAGAAGAAATTTGTTTTGAAATAATTAGTCACTCGGGCCAGGCGAAGGGCTTACTGATGGAAGCGGTGACCGATTCGCGAGCGGAACATCCAGACTATTCGGCAATTGAAACGATGCTAAAAGATGCTCGAGACGAGTTGAAGGTTGCTCAAAAAGCGCATTTGAAGGTGTTATCCGACTTTGCACAATCGGGGCAAGGAGACGCGGTTAATCCGCTATATATCCACGCGGAAGACCAGATGATGTCAGCAGAAATCTTCCTGGACTTACTTAGTGAACTGATTACTACTAATAAGGAACTCCAAGAAATAAAGCAACAGCTTTAAGATAACTGCAATTGAGGTTGTTTTAGGTTGGATTTGAGGTTCAATTGAACTTCAGAATCAGTTCAAAAATGAATTTAACGCAGTTATTCAATAAGCTAATAAAAATACGTTCCCGTTCTCGCTTTCAACGATTAACTAAACTATAAGGACATTTTTAAGCCGGTTAATCTATCAAGACAGCTGGAACGGGAATTTTTATTGAGGTAAATTTAATGATGGTAGAAGACAAGATTTTAAATTTTGAAAAGATGGGTTTAGGGTTATTTATTCACTGGGGTCTCTACGCGCACTTTGCGGAAGGTGAATGGGCGCAAAATATTTTAGAGGTTCCAAATTACTCGCAAGCCTTTACACATTTCAATCCCGATCCTAAGAAAATTCGACAGTGGGTTACCCTGGCAAAACAAAATGGTTTTAAGTACATCGTGTTAACGGCTAAGCATCACGACGGTTTTTGTCTGTTTGACACTAAGGGAATTTCTGAATTTGACAGCATGCACACGCCTTTTAAAGCAGATGTCATTAAGATCTTTGTTGATGAATGCCACCAACAAGGAATCGCTCCGTTTTTGTACTTTGCCACCTATGATTGGCATAATCCTAAATATACTGCGGACTTTCCGGGATACCTTGCAGAGTTACGGCAGCTAATCCGACTTTTGGCAACGAATTACGGAGAAATTGGTGGTTTTTGGTTTGACGGTAATTGGGACAAACCGGATGCAGATTGGCAGACGGACCAGTTATACAGCGAGATTCGCCAACTTCAACCTCAAGCAATGATCACCAATAACACGGGCCTAGAACAGCAGGGGGTTAATCAAGGCGAGGCCGTGGATGTCCTAACTTTTGAGCGTGGTAATCCACAAAATATCAAACATGAGCAGCACGGCCGGTACTTTGCTGCGGAAACTTCGATGACGCTTAACCGCCATTGGGGCAACGCAGAAAATGATTTAGATTACGTGGCTGCTCGCCAATTAATTGAACAAATTTGTCAATCTCGTAAAGTAGGAGCCAACTTACTAATTAATATCGGGCCTCAATTCGACGGTTCAATTGATTTACCAAGTCAGGCGCTTCTTGAATTGGTCGGCAAATGGATGCGAGTTAATGGAACGGCGATCACAGCTACCGCTAACGAAACTCATCCAACGTATATCGCTGAGAATAACGATAAAAACTTCATTAAAGGTGACTATTTGTTTGTTACTGGCCTGCAGAACATAGGGAACCATAACGTGGTGCTGGGTGGCGAACAAGCACAGGAAATTATCTTTCAAGGGCAGATGCCCCAACGAAAAATTAAGCGAATTGTTTGGTTGGATAATGGGCAATCCGTGGATTTTCAACAAAGTTCAGATGAGCTAAAAATACTTGCTGACAGTTTCCGGTACGGCACGCACCTAGTAGTACGGGTAGCCCAAATCACTTTTGTAGATTAAGCCATATCCAACAAACTAAAACGAGACCTAGGGAAAAATTCCTTAGGTCTCGTTTTAAAAATAGAATACTGAAGTTCAATTATGCGCGTTGCCCATCCCAACGGTTAGGCCTAGATGGTAAGATCATTAAAATAAAGAACCAGATCGTTCCAATTAGCGGAATGAGGTCAATTAAGACCCACCAACCCGAACGATCCGTGTCGTGTAAACGACGGAACTTAAGTGATAAGGTTCCCACCCAAACAATCAAGGTAACGATTTGTACCACTACGTTAGTGCTTAGATCCCGCCAGTTATAAATATCATCGATGGGATGCCCCATTAATTTTGTGATGATACTAACTGCTAAACCGCCGATGATGTAGTTAATAATTACTGGCCACCAATATTCGGCACGTTTTGCAGTACCAGAAAAATCAAATAAATTATTCCAGAATTTCTTGTATGCAGTTACCATAAAATGTTTCCTCTCTAAGTAAATTTAAAATTAATACCAGCTTTTTAAGTCTTCAGATCGTTGGACATCGTTGTTTAAAAGTCGGTGAAAATAACGGAATTAATTCCAGATAAATTTAATCCATATAGAAATAAAACTAATCCATTGATCACCAGCGACATGATAATAATGCCATAGCGAATCGTTAGGTAACTATAGCCTGCCGGTCGCCAAGCGGTAAAGCGGGGACCCCGATAGCCGATTGCAATTAATAATAAGCCAATCGTAATAATTATTTGAATGACGGTTCCCACTACGTAAATTGGGTTACTAGGATGATTTAACTGGATGAAGTAAGTTCCGAGAGCTAAAAAATCCAGAAAACACGCGAATAATGGCATAAGCTTCTCCTTAATTTAACTTAATTATTAAGTACAATTGAAGTTCAAAAAACACCAACAATTAATTATTGCACTATTTTTACCAATCTTAAAGAAATATGATAATGCTGGAGTTTTCTTAATTATAAGGGGTACGAGTTTTAATAGCGATTTTTATGCTTGTAACGATTAGTAGCTATAAATATCCCGAAAGAATTAGTGATGAAAGTTTTAATGAAGTAACGACGATTTCTTTGATCTAGAAAAAGCATTTTGAAGAAAATAGATGGCTGGAGAAGCCTAAGAAAGTGCCAATCAGGGGAGTGGTGCTTGGCAAATTTTTGGTTAAGTAAGTAACCATACCTAATTATTTAGGTGAGCTCTATTATTTCGAGCGGTTTGTGTTAAATTGGACTTGAAGAACAGCAAAAATGTATGGAGGAAAAATCCTTGGAAATCGAAGATGAGATTTTAGGAAACTTGAAACCGGTTAAGCAACGGTTGCTAAAGTATGGTTTTCAAGAAAAAGACGGTCAACTAGTTTTTACTAAGAAAATTATTGACGGTGATTTTTCGGTGAAAATTAGCATAGCCCCCACTGGACAAGTTACGGGGCACATTTTTGATTTAGCATTTGGCGATGAATACACCAATTTCCGAGCAAAATACGTGGCTGGAGAATTTGCGGGTAAGGTTCGTGAAACCTATGTAGCACTTTTAAAAACAATCGCTGACCAATGTTTCACGTTTGATGATCATGCGCACGTAGGTCAAAAGTGGATTGTCCCTGCTAACCCTAAATATTTTGATGTGGGTAAGGCGTTTCGTGAAAATAGCACCATCATTTGGAAACAGACCAGTAATATTAAGGTGAACGACCTGGTGTACCTTTACGTCACGTCGCCGATTTCGGCGATTAGGTACAAGTGTCTGGCTGTGGAAGTTAACATTCCGCAAAATTACCAGGATGCCAATATTAAAATGAATAAGGCGATGCGGATTCATTTGATAAGGAAATATGACAAAACCCAATTTGCGCTCCCCGTTTTAAAACAGTACGGGGTCACCACGATGCGGGGACCGCGGCACATGCCCAAGCAGTTGACGCATTACATGCAAGTACAAGAGGGTGATGGCGATGAGTAATTCACTATCTGATTTGTCGTTAGAAGAACTGTGGCAACTTTTTCCAATCCAGCTGGTTGCTCCTCAACCAAAATGGCAAACTTGGTACGCAGAAGAAGAACGGCGTTTAAAGCACCTGCTCCCGGCCAACGCGGCAATTAGCCACGTAGGAAGTACGGCAATTGCTAATATTTGGGCCAAACCCATTGTCGATATTTTAGTGGAAGCTCCTCACGCCAATCATGCAACGATTAAAGAAATTTTGGAACAAAACGACTACATTTGCATGGCGCAACGGGAAAACCGGAGTGATTTTAATAAGGGATACCTGCCCCAAGGTTTTGCCGAGCGAGTTTTTCACCTTCATTTGCGGGTGCCTGGAGATAATGATGAAATATATTTTCGGGATTACCTAAATAATCATCCCGAAATTGCCCACCAGTATGAAGAATTGAAACTGGCGCTTTGGAAGCCTTATGAACACGATCGTGATGGCTATACGGCCGCCAAGACCGAGTTTGTAAAGAAGTATACGCAGCTAGCTAGAAGAGGCAAAGCTTAAGAAGCTATTTAGTTTTAGGTTAAAAATAGGAGGTCTATCAATGGAAGCAAGTCAGCCAGTCCAAGCCAAGTTAACCGAACTCAACATTCCGTTTGAAATTGTCAATCATCCGCCGGCAACGACCACCGCAGAAGCGGATAGTTATATTAAGGGGATTTCGGGAGTTCGCACGAAATCGATGTTTTTAACTAACCGACGGAAATCCGCGTACTATTTATTAATTATGGATGATCAAAAGCACTTAGACATGCATAAGTTTGCGGAAATCGTGGGTGAAAAACGGCTCCACCTTGCTTCGTCCACCAGTTTAATGAAAAAAATGAAGTTGGCTCCGGGGATAGTTTCCCCGTTCGGTTTGTTAAATAATGCTGAAAGGGACGTCCGGGTTTACTTCGATAAGGATATCGTCGATGAGCAACGGATGAGTTTCCACCCCAATACGAACGAACAGACCATCTTTTTAGCCACTACCGACTTGTTTAAGTTTATTGAAGCGGTTGGGTTTGTGTACCGAGTGGTGGAACTGTAGTAACTAATATTTAATTACTCGCGTTTGGTTATTAAATTAAAGTATTAGAAAACCGTCAACTCTTAGTTGACGGTTTTAAAAATCATATTTACAGCAAGATCTTTAGCCATAACGATTGAGAAAAATTGTCTCGGAGTATCATTTTATATCATTAGCCTTAGTTGATTCACGTATGACTAATTTATTTTTTAAAACCACTCCCTTAGGTTCACTAGGAACATTTTTATCAGAGGTTAACCTTTTAATAATTAAGGACATAGCTTCGCTGCCAATTTCTGATATGGGTTGGGCTACCGTGGTTAGGCTAGGAATTGTGTAGCTTGCATAGTCAATATCGTCAAAGCCGATTATGGATATATCTTTAGGCACGAAAACATCTAAATCAGCTAAACCACGCATTAAGCCAATAGCAACCTCGTCATTTAAAGTGAACACTCCTGTAACACCACTTCGTACGACATAAGGAGCAATTTCCTTTCCACCATTTTTTGAAAATTCTGCAAAAAAACGTTTAGGACGCTCTTTATTTGAAGTCGGCCAAAGACTCATAAATCCATCAATACGATTACTGATACTTGGAGAAATGTAATTTGGCGTGATGATGCCAACATTCTTATGTCCTAATTTTTTAAGATGTTTAGCAGCAATCTCTCCTCCACTAAACTCATTGGTACTTACTGAGTCTGTTAAATCAGAATCATAATTTCTGTCAGTTACTACATAAGGAATGTGATGTAGTTGCAATAAATCATGAGTTCGTAAGGGATTAGGTAGAGGCTCAGTTATCACTAAACCATCCACTCCATGGTTAATAAGGTTTTCAATGGTTTCGTCCAAACGACCAAAAGTAGATGTTTGCAGAGTTAAGTCGATGTTGTCATAACCATAGTTTTCGAGATATTCTTGCATGCTTTGTACTAATGAACTAAAGAAAGGATTGGATAAGTCAGGGATGATAACGGTAATTGTGATAGCAGAACCTACCCGCAATTGTTTGGCATTTTTATCAGGAACGTATCCAAGTTCTTTAGCAGCAGCATTAACTTTATTAATGGTCAGTCTGGTGAAATGTCCACGCTTATTCAAAATTTGCGAGACTGTAGGTACGGACATGCCGGAAAGTCTTGCTACGTCTTTAATAGTTGGTTTTTTCACAGTAGGATCCTTCTTTGCTAATTTCTGAAACAGACGTACTTAAATAAAACGCATACACGCCCTATATTATAACTTTAATATACCACATATTAAAATTAATAAAACGTTTTATTTTTTGTTGACAAGCGACATTTCAAGGTCTATATTCTTCTTTGCAAGCGCTTCCGAATTGGAAAGGAGGAATAATGAAAAGCATATTTAATTTTGACAGGATTTTCTTAAAGATGGATACAAAGGTAATAGTACTTATACCTATTGCTGTTGGAATTAATTTAGTTGGTGGGACGCTATGTTCAACTTTAAAATTACCAATATTTCTAGATATGATTGGAACTATTATAGTCGCTTGCCTAGCAGGACCGTGGAGTGCAGCCTTTAGCGGTGTACTAACTAACATTTTTTTAGCAGTTGTTGCTAACCCTGTTTACTTACCTTATGCAGTAGTTAGTTTTTTATGCGGGTTAATTACAGGATACATGGCAAAACTAGGAATGATACGCAAAAAAATAGGAATTGTGTTAATGTGGTTAGTTTGTGCACTCACCAATACGATTATGGCTTCTTTGATCACATTGTATATTTATGGTGGTGCATCGGGATTAAACGGGACAGCTATTTTGACAGTTGCTTTGTTAACGACAACTAAAAAAATATTTTTATCTGTATTGTCTTCGGCTATGTTAGAAAATTTAATTGATAAAGGCCTTGTTTTTATAATTGCTTTTTTGATAATTAGAAAAATACCGGAACACTTTTTGAACCAGTATATGGCAGATACAAAATGATTTTTTAAGGAGGCGATAGCTATGAATGTGGAGACTTACGACACTTGGGTTGGTCGATGTAATCCTTTAACTAAGTTAGTTATGGTTCTATGCTTTGGAGTTTCCACAGCTATATTTCCTAATCCAATTTTAGGTTTGGCATTACTAATTATTATTTTAGCTCTATCTGTTAATGCTCATATATTTAAACCACTTTTTAAAATGATGTTAGGATTTGGAGTTCCAATATCAATAATGCTATTTATCATACAAGGTTGCTATGGACCAAACAACCATACGTATATTGCAGATTTTGGGTTTATAAAAGTCGGCTTAGAGGGTATCTTATACGGGACGAAATTACTAGTAATTCTTTTAGTATTCTTAGGCTCGTTTTACCTTTTTAATAAAACGATTTACTTAGGAAAACTATCAGCTTCTTTGACAGCGCACCATGTAAATGCAAAGGTGATTTACATGTTATTAGCAAGTTTAAATATAGTACCTGAAATGCAACGGCAATTGAAGATTGTTAGAGATGCCCAAGAAGCTAGGGGACTAATCGTACATAAGTCTTTGCTTTCTAAGGTGACGGCATTCATTCCCCTTATTGGGCCGGTTATCTTGTCGTCATTAGTTAACTCTCAGCAAAGAGGAATGTCTTTAGAACTTAAAGGATTAAGTAATTTAAATGTTGAACGTACAAGTCTAATTGTTAACCAAGATAAAGCCCAGGACAAAGTAATTAGAGGTGCTCTTTGGATATTTTTAGGAATAATTATAATTGTCTCGGTAAAAATGCGTTTAAAGTGAGGGGGAACAAATGGAAAATATAATTTCGGTAAACAACTTATCATTTTTTTACCCCAAAGCTACTCATCCAGCGCTTGAAAACATTAATTTGGAAATAAAAAAAGGAGAACTTATAGCTATTGTGGGAGCAAGTGGGTCAGGTAAAACCACTCTATGTAATGCTTTGGTAGGGCTAATCCCACATTACTTTACAGGGGAAACAATTGGTGAGGTATTAATTAAGGGACACAAAGTTAGTGAGGTTGATCTTGCAGAATTATCAAAATATGTAGGATTAGTATTCCAAGACCCATTCAACCAATTGTCGTATGCTTGTAATACAGTAGAAGAGGAATTAGCTTATGGACTCGAAAATCGAGGGATTTGCCGAGAAGAAATGATTAAGAGGATTGACTATGTGGCAAAACTTGTGCACATAAAGGACCTCTTAAAAAGGTTCCCGCTATCTTTATCGGGGGGCCAAGTACAACGGGTGGCATTTGGCTGTGCATTGGTGTTAAAACCAGAAGTTTTAGTGTTAGATGAATGTACCAGCCAACTAGATCCTCAAGCTGCTAATATAATTTTTGAAATTATTCAGGAGTTAAATAAGCAAGGTATAACAGTTATTATGTCAGATAATAATATTGAGAACGTCTCGAAATATGCTGACAGAGTAATACTACTAAATAAGGGCAAACAAATAACTATAGACACTCCAAAAAGAGTGTTTGAAATGCCAAATATTTTTGAGTATGGTGTTGCACCTCCGGAGTATTCAATGCTAACGCAAAAAATGGTTCGTATGAATTTAATTTCAAAAACTCATATGTATTTAAACTCAACAGCAGAAGAAATAAGATGGAGTCTTCATCATGGAAGTTAAATTAGAAAAAGTTTCATTTGCTTATGGCAACAAGAGCAAAGACATTTTAAATAATATATCATTATCATTCCATAGTGGTGAGCGGATAGCAATAATAGGACAAAATGGAGCTGGAAAAACAACGTTAATTAAACAAATTAATGGGATGATTAAGCCTACAAGCGGCAAAATTACGATAGATGGTGTTAATGTAGCGGATAGGTCGACTGCAGAATGGGCTCATAAAATAGGTTATGTATTTCAAAATCCAAACGATCAATTGTTTTTAGATACTGTAAAAAAAGAACTCTTATTTGGAATAAAGAATGATCAATTAAGCAATGAGATTATCACAAAAAGGTTAGATAAGGTAGCTTTTTTAACAGGACTAACTGAAAAATTGCAGAAACATCCACTTGACTTAACAAACTTAGACAAAAAATTTTGTGCAATTGGTTCAGTGTTAATGATGAATCCAGATTTAATAATTTTGGATGAACCTACTGGCGGGCAAGATTACCAAGGGATTAGGCGATTAGCTCATTTAATTAAAGATATGCATGAAAATAGAAAGCTTTGCATAGCAGTAAGCCATGATATGAAATTTGTGGCAGAAAATTTTGATCGGATTATTGTACTGAATAAGGGGAGAGTTGTGTTAGATGGCACGCCTTCACAAGTGTTTTCATGTACAGAAGAATTAGCAAAAGCAGCAATAACAATTCCACCTTTAATGAAGTTGACCCGAACATTAGAGTGGCCTGATACGATTTTAAGGCAACAAGATTTTATAAGTGAGTTTATAAAAAGACGTAAAACTTAGAGATGTCAAAAAATAAAACGATTTATTAATTAAAGGAGAGAGCTATGGAAGAAAAAGTTAATGGCATTCCAGTTCCTAAAGAAGGAACTCCTGAATACGAAAAGATGAACAAAATGGCCAAACGGGCAATCCCATTGATCTTAATTATCTTTACGTTAGGTATTTTAGAGCAACAAGCTTTTGGAATGATATTTGTAAATATCGGTAAACAACTAGGAGTACCAGGACAAGCCTCGTTGATTACTTCTATTCCTGGTATTGTTTTAGGAGTTATTAGCGTAATATACGGGTCTTTAGGAGATTTTGTATCTCTTAAGAAGATGACTTTTCTAGGAATTATTTTATTTGTACTAGGATCTGTTATCGGTTTTGTTTTAGGGCCCGTAAATATATGGGCCGTAGTTGTTGCACGTGTACTCCAATCTGCTGGTGGTCAGGTTGCTGGATCCGTGTTTTTAGTTCTAGTATCGAAATATGTGTCTAAAGCGAGTCGAGTACTTTATTATCAAATTTTCGTAGCTGTATTTAGATTTTCTGCCGCTTTAGGAGTTGTATTGGCTGGTTTGATAGAAACTATTGACTGGCGTTGGTTGTTTGCAGCTCCAATCGTGACTTTACTCTTCATACCAGCTTTGAATCGAAACCTTCCTGATTTGCATGCTAAAGGCGCAAAGATTGATGTGATTGGTTTTTCTTTAATCGGTGCCTTTGCAGCATCAGTAACTATGTACTTTACTAATTATGCAACTCTTTGGGCAGTTCTTTCTGTAATAACGTTAATTTTGTTCTCAGTCTACATTCATAAGGCTAAAGATCCATTTATTACGCCGCAATTTTTCAAAAATCCAGCATTTATTGCTGTAATGGCGGTTATCTTTGTAGGTTATTTCTTTAGTTACACTATTAATGCAGGAATCAATGCAATTGGTCTCAACGTATACCATGTATCGTCATCTGAAATTTCTTCTATGTTGGTTTGGTCAATTTTATTAGCTGCTGTATTAGGATTTGCTGGTCCAATTCTTAAGAAACTTGGACGTACATTATCAATTGTAATTGCTCTAAGCTTTATGGGATTAGGACTTATCTCAGTAGCGTTCTTTATTCCAATGGGGCCAGTTTGGACATTAGCGGTCGCTCCATGTATTTATTATTTTGGAACATCTTTCTTTTATTCACCAATTGTAGACAGTGCTACTTTAACAGTTCCTGCAGAGGAATCAGGACGAGTTTTAGGAATAAATGATTTAGTACAAGCAATTACTGGTTCTATTGGTGTAGCTGTATTTAGTGGAATGATGTCTTCAGGGGTTATGTCAGGTGGTAGTGTTGCAGGAATTGGTAAAGGTACAGCTTCCACATATGCGAATGTATTTATCATTGGTGGAGTAGTGATTTTGGCAGCCTTAGTTATTTACCTAGTTTTCCATAAAGTAATATACTCACGAGCTAGCAACGTTGAAAAGAAATTATAGAAGGAGTTTGAAATTATAATGACAAAAAAAGTTATCTTAGATTGCGACCCAGGACACGATGATGCTTTAGCCTTGTTAATGGCGATTGCATCAAATCAAATAGATTTACAAGCAGTTACAACATCAGCAGGAAATCAACAACCTGAAAAAACTTTCAACAATGCACGTAAGTTATTATCATTAGCGAAAACAGAATTCATTCCTGTGGCAATGGGTGCGCGCAAACCCTTGTTAAGGGATCTTATTATTGCAGATGATGTTCATGGAAAGACCGGTTTAGATGGTGCGGAACTGCCGGAACCTACAGTTAGTCCTTTAAAAACAAGTGCAAATGATTTAATGGCTAAGATTCTCAGAGAAAGCAATGAAAAAATAACTTTTGTTGTCACAGGCCCAATGACTAACATGGCGATATTTTTACTTTCACATCCAGAATTAAAGAATAAAATTGAAGCGATTTCTTATATGGGGGGCGCATGTTTTGGTGGAAATATTACACCACAGGCAGAGTTTAATATTTATGTAGATCCTGAAGCAGCCCAAATCGTTGTAGATTCTGGGGTTCCAGTATATATGTTTGGGTTAGATGTAACTTTGAAAGCTCAATTATTTGAAAAGGATATACAAAGAATTTCAGAGATCAGAAACCCAGTTGCTGACGTTATGACTGGATTACTTAAATTTTTTAATCTTACTACTACACAACCGTTTATGGCGTCTGAGGGGCATGTTGAAGGAATTCACATGCATGACCCTTGTGCAATGGCATATATAATCGATCCGTCTATGTTTACCATGTTAAAGAAGCATGTTGAAATCGATACAAGTTATTCTATTTCGGCTGGGAGTACAGTAGTTGATTATGACGAAGTTTTGGGAAAAGAGAAGAATGTAGAAGTTGGCTTTGATATTGATTTAGATAAATTTAACTCTTTAGTCATGGAAACGATGAAATATTTTTCATAAAAAATGAAATGTATTAAAAAACAGTAAATACGGGTTAATTCCCCGTATTTACTGTTTTTTAATCTATGCACTCAGCGCAACAATCAATTTCTTGGCTACCGCTCGAACAGAAAACGGATTTTGTCCGGTAATTAAACGACCATCTTGGATAGCATATTTTCGGTAAGCTAACTTTTGGCGAAAATGGGCGCCGTGATCTTCGGCCGCCTTTTTGTTAAGGAAGGGAACTACGGATTTTTTTCCAGCAAGGATTTCCTCACTGGTCGTAAAGCCGGTAATGTTTTTCCCGTTAATTAAGTATTGACCATCTTCCTTAAGGTTGAGTAATCCTGCAATTCCGTGACAAACGGAGCTGATGTAGCCATGGTGACGATAAATTGCCATGGCTATTTTCTGAAGTTCAGAATTATCTGGAAAGTCCCACATCACGCCGTGACCGCCGGTGTAATAAATTGCAGAATAATCGGCAGGGTTAACGTCTTGAGGGGCTAGGGATGCCGTCAACGCCCGTTTTTTAAAATCTGCCGACTCGTAGATTTTAAGAATTGCAGAGTCGGCATACTTCATGCTTCGCGGATCAAGCGGAACAAATCCACCTTGCGGGCTGACGTAATCCACTTCAATGCCTGCCTGCGTCATTTCATCAACAAATTCTGCAGCTTCTCCCAGCCAAAGTCCTGTAAGGTCAGTGGTTCCCTGGTAATGATCAACGTTGGTAAGCACTACTAAAACTTTCTGCATAATTAATCTCCTTCATTAATACAATCGCTGATGTGAGTCAGCAAATTTTGTAACTGCTCAATTTCTTTAATTTGGTGCGACAAATAATAATAATTCTTCGTGCCTACTCGCTGGTACTTAATTAAATGGGCCTCACGAAGGATTTTAAGGTGGTGCGAAACTGCGGGGCGGGAGAGCTTTGTCACCGAGGTTAATTCGCTCGCACGTAACCCCTGGCAGGCATTTTCGGCAAGTAAAGCCATAATAATGGCCTGCCGTTTTTCGTCGCCGATCGCAATTAAGAAGTCACTCAAATTAGAAAATTCGGTTTTGATTTGATTTAGGTTGTCCATTTGAAAGCTCCTAATGGTTCATATTTTTAAACCATTTAACCACGCTTAATGAACTAAGTCAAATAAAAGGTCTAAGTTGAAGGGCTTGACGTCTTTAAAAAGACAAGGTAAGATACTGCAAAAAGTAATGGTTTAAAAAAATAAACCAATCGGGAGAGTTAAAATTTATGAAAAAACAAAACTTAGTAGCAGAAATTAACCAATATGGACAACCCGAAGTAAATCTTGTTGAACGTGCAATTCCTGAAGTTCAGAATAGTGATATTTTGGTTGAGGTAGTTGCCGTGAGTGTAAATCCGGTCGATTTAAAGATAATTGAAGGTAAATTGAAGTTAATTCTGAAGTACAAAATGCCGTTGAAAGTTGGTAGTGATTTTTCTGGGAAAGTGGTTAAAGTGGGTTCAAACGTTAAAAACTACCAAGTGGGGGATTACGTTTACGGTAGGGTGCAAAAGGACCGGATGGGGACTTTTACGAACTACCTGGTGGTCGATGAAGGTGACCTTGCCTTAAAACCGCAGAATTTAACTTTTGAAGAGGCGGCCAGCCTACCTTTAGTGGCGTTGACTAGCTATCAAGTGCTACATGAAGCAATGCAAATTAAGCCTGGCGACCGGGTTTTAATTCAAGCTGGTTCTGGCGGAATTGGCACGGTAGCAATTCAGTTGGCCAAACTAGCGGGTGCGGAAGTTGCGACTACTACCAGTACCAAAAACGTCGCGTTTGTTAAGGAGCTCGGGGCTGATCACGTGATTGATTATCGTAAGGAAAACTTTGCAGAGAAGTTAAGTGACTATGATTACGTTTTTGACACGTTGGGCGGCCAAAATTTGGAGAATGCTTTTAAGGTGGTTAAACCAAGCGGTAAAGTGGTCACAATTTCGGAAATTCCAGATGCTAAATTTGCCCGTAGTTACGGATTACCGCGTTGGAAGCAAGCGTTGTTTGCGATTGCTTCCCGCAAAATAACTAAACTAGCGCGCCAGGCGAAGGCAGATTACAGCTTTTGGTTTATGCGCCCGGATGGCAAAATGTTAGCCCAAATCACCCAGTTAGTTGAAGAAAACAAATTGAAACCCATTATTGACTCAACTTTTACCTTTAACCAGATTCAAGCGGCTTTAGATTATTCTAGGAAAGGGCATGCACGGGGAAAAATTGGCATTGATATTAATCAGGATTTAAGCAAGGAAAAATAGTAATTAGGGTTAGAAGCGGCGGATGTAACACGATAATCGCGTTACATTTGGCGCTTTTTTTATTAATCTGGAAATAAAGGAGGACGTAAGATTAAAGGAAAAATATCGCCGGGCTTTGATAATGGTTTCGTTAATTATAGGTGTTTCGGTAACGCTATTAGTAGTACTGGGTTACGGGCGAGCGACCCAAAATACTACGAATGATCGATTAAATCCGTTTTTGACCACAAAAATAGACGATGGGGAGTTGCCGCAAGGAAAGCAAATGTCCGTAGATACATTCATTTCGGACGACCCGTTTGGTAATGGAGAGTGGCTTAAGTTTAAAGCGGGACAACATACTACTAAAGGATAAATAAGTGATGGTTTCACATCGGCGCTCTTACGTGGCTAATTGTACGATATAATTACTTACGAGGAAGTTCCCACGACGTTTAAGACACAAGTTAGAATCGACTATTTAGTATAGGCAAAAAACTATGGCCCCTCGAGTTTCCAAGAAGTGGGGCTGGTTGCCGTTTGGGGGACGAAAAAAGGGCTTTATCTTCGTACTTTAATTGAAGATATAGCCCTTTTTTATATAAAGTTAAATGCCTAGAAAATAGTTGACAATTATTTTTGTCTTAATTAACGGCCAGATAAGGCGCAGTTTACAATTGATTGTTGAATTTTTTGTACCATAAACGGTACAATGTAAAAGGGAATTAGTCAACTATAGCGATTATTCAAAGTTAATGATTGGAGTGAAGTAAAAAATCAGGTTTTGTATTTTAACTAAAATGCTAGTTAGGATCTAAAAATATTGTACTAACCAGTGGTTTAAGGCTTTTAAAAAATTAAATGAGGGGCGAAATTTTTAGATGATATGTTAACGGTTATTCACTTAGAAAATTATTATTGGAACTATGAATGTTTAGAAATTATTAAATGATAGAAAAATAAGAAATGAGAGTTTTTAAATGGACATGTTAAATTTAGATAATAATGATAGTAAATTGAAAGTAGGTCAATTCAGCATAGATAAAAATATATTGCAGATTGCAGATTTTAATCTACACATTCAAAATATTGCATATTTTTATACTGGAAAAATATTAGTTACGTATCCAATCGGATTATATATTTTAATGGGAATCTTAGGACTTGCATTGTTAGCATTAATGCCATTATTAGGAATTGTAGTCTTAATTGCTCTCGGCATAATGATTTATATGAAATACCGTGAGAAGTTAAATAGCAGCTCTTATATATCTATAGTAATGAATAACAACTATACATACAGAATTTTAGTACAAGACAAAGACTTTATGAAAAAAGTTGTAGAAACTATACAGCAAAGTATAAATGGAAAGTCAGAGAAATATATCGTGAATATTGAAAATCAACAAATTAATAATGGTAATATGGGTGGCGGAATGTCAATTAATGATAATTCAAACCATATAAACATTGACTTCAAACAATTAAACGAAGAAATAAAGCAAGCAAAAGCTGAATACACAGAAGATAGTATTGAATTTAAAATGCTTTCTCAAATGGAAGAAGCTGCCAATACTGAGAATACAAGTAAATTAAGGAAGATCCTACAATCCGTTAAAGAATTAGCACCAGACTTTATAAAAGACACCTTTTCACAAGTAGTAGCAGGTATGTTAATTAACTTGATGTAGTTATACTATGTATTTTCGTGTTAACCGGACAAATTAAATAATTTAAAAACCACTATTAAGCGCAGGAATGAGTGTTTCTGTTTATATAGTGGTTTTTTATAGTCCTATTAATTATTAAAAAAACCAATTCGTCGTCAAACGAAATGGTTTCCTTGATAACCCTCATGCATAAATGCTAAATAGAAGGTTTTAAAAGTTTATTTTTTAATACTTCTTATCTAAGTTAATCTCCTGAACGCTCTTAATTGCGGACATGTCGAAGCCTGCCATATCCTTGACGAAGTCCTTGCTGTCCATATATTCTTTATTCTGTACGCTGAGATCCCCGTCAGAAGAAACCAAGGCGAAAATTCGACATTCACCATCGGTGCCGACTTCTTTGTACACATTGTGAACGGTGATGCCGTATTTAGGAAGGCTCACCAGATGTCTCTTCCAATGCTTATCTAAATAAATATCTGCGTTTTTATTGTTGTTAATTGTGTAAATTCTAAGCTGAAACAGCGTATCCCCTCTTTCATGAAGTGGAGTTATTATATGCTTTAAAAATTTTTATTTCAAAGGAAATATCAAAATTTGAGGATATTAATTTCTTCGATAAGAACGTGACATTGTATCTAACGTAATCAATGAATCTTTGAACACAAAAAAATCAGCAACCACGGCCTGACGCAGCGTGATTGCTGATTAGTGTGTCTATGTAATGGGTGGTCAGGGGATCGAACCCTGGACCCACGGATTAAGAGTCCGTTGCTCTGCCAGCTGAGCTAACCACCCATGTGATTGATGTACTCATCAACTCGACTTAAATATAGTAGCATGAAAAAAAAATCATGACAACACTTTTTTTGAATTTTTTTCAAAAAAAGTTAAAAAAAGTGAAATTTTAGCTAATAAGGGGCTACGAGAGCGTTATCATTCAAATTTGAGCGCATGTGGTATAATTGACAGAAACGAATGGGATAGACCTTTGCCTAAAAAATGGCAAAAAAATCCGCAACTTTTTTTGAATTTGTATTTATATGGACAAAATCGGATTAGCAAATTTGGTTGACGGTAGCTTACTGTGTAATTGAAGCACTAAGCCGGTGACCAAACGTTTGAAAATTAATTAAGTGTCTGTCCCAACTTCTTACAACTAATGGCAGATATATCTTCTGAGGAGGGCAAACATGCCAAAAATTTTAGTAGTAGATGATGAAAAACCAATTTCCGACATCGTCAAGTTTAATTTAGATAAGGAAGGTTACGATGTGGTAACTGCTTATGACGGCGAAGAAGCGCTAGAAAAAGTAGAATCCGAGGAACCGGACCTAATCCTATTAGACTTAATGTTGCCAAAAATTGATGGGTTAGAAGTTGCTCGCCAAGTGCGGGCCAAACATAACATCCCAATCATTATGGTAACCGCTAAGGATTCGGAATTGGATAAGGTTGTTGGATTGGAACTTGGTGCGGATGACTACGTTACCAAGCCGTTCTCCAATCGGGAACTGGTAGCGCGGGTAAAAGCTAACTTGCGTCGGCAGGATCAATTCCAACAAAGCAATGAAGAAGTAAAAAATAACATTAAGATTGGCCCACTAGTAATTAATTCGGATTCGTATTCGGTAACTCGGGACGGTGCGCAATTAGATTTGACGCACCGGGAATTTGAATTGCTACATTATTTGGCACAACATACGGACCAAGTGATGACCCGGGAACATCTCTTACAAACGGTGTGGGGCTATGATTACTTTGGCGACGTGCGGACGGTCGACGTAACGGTGCGGCGGCTGCGCGAAAAAATTGAGGAAACACCAAGTAATCCGCAAATTTTGGTAACGCGCCGAGGAGTAGGATATTACTTGAGGAATCCGGAAACGGATTAGAGAGTGGAAGCCCTCGGGTAGCTTTTGAGGATTAACAGAATTCTAGCATTAATCGTGTTTTTTCGATTGATGCTAGAATTTGGTTAACCGGAAAGAACTGAGGGCTGGAGCTTGTTTTGGCTATGCAGCAGTAAAATTTGGTTAACCGCAGAAGGCTGGGAGACTTGAACACGTTTCGGCTATGCAGCAGTAGAATTTGGTTAACCGGGAAGAGCTGAGGGCTGGAGCTTGTTTCGGCTATGCAGCAGCGAAATTTAGTTAACCGCAAGAAATCGGGTTGCAAAACTCATTTCAACTAATTAATAGAAAAATATCGGTCGCTGCACCATCGCAATGTAAGTGGAAGTAGCGCCTGTTTAACTGTGGAATGGGTTATGATGCCTGCCTGACTCAGCGAACGGCTTAAACGCCAACTAAACGGTTGCAAAAGCGCATCACGATTAATAACATTTGACCAGTAAAACTTAGTTACCGGAATTCGGTAAGGATCCCCATGGCTAAGCAGGCTGGCCTATTTTAGGCACGCAATTGCCGATTTGTTTCCTTAACTAATCAATTAGTTAGAACTCGGGGAGTTTAAATGAATAAGCGAACAAATTTTTTTAGATCAATCAATTTTAAAATAGCTCTAGTGTTTGCAATGTTGCTGGTGGTAACGTTGGAAGTCGTTGGAGTTATTTTTGTGCGACAATTGGAGACGCAAAACTTAAGCCAGTTCAAGTCGCAAGTCCAACTTCAACCGTACGTGGAAAATGAAATTAGCGCGCAACTTGAGCGCAGCAACACGAAAAAGGCGAACGACCAAATTGCGGACATTATTGGCAATATTAATAACCAAAACATTACGGAAATTCGGGTAATTGATGCTAAAGGAGTTATTCGCGGGACTAGTAATAATGCCGATCGGAGCATGGTCGGACAAAAAACTACCGACCGGAACGTCAAGGACGTTATTTATAACACCCGCAGTTACCAACAAATTTCTTATAATAAAACGAATAACACGCGTTACTTTATTTCGGTTGTTCCCCTCATTAACACGTCGGGAGCCACCAATAATTTGACGGGTGTTGTTTACATTCGGGCCAACTTAGAGTCGGTTTACCAAAACGTGAATAACATTACGCTTATTTTCGTGGTGGCGGCTCTAATTGCGATTACGATTGGCCTTTTCCTTGCGGTTTTAATTGCGCGGGCGATTACGCGACCAATTGAAGAAATGCGGCAACGGACCATGCAAATTGCCCGGGGAGATTACTCCGGACAAGTCCAGATTTACGGTGACGATGAACTTGGCCAACTTGCTGCAGCCGTTAACGATTTGTCGGTTCGGGTTGAAGAATCGCAAGAATTGACTGAATCAGAATGGCGGCGGTTAGATTCAGTCTTGGGTTATATGACCGACGGGGTGCTGGCGACGGATCGCCGGGGCCGAATAACGATCGTCAACGAAATGGCAACGGACTTTTTAAATTTGGAAAACGACCAAATTGTGGGCAAGTCAATTTTAGACATTTTAGACTTACGTGGTTCGGTAACGCTGCGTGATTTACTGGAAAATCAAGATCCCGAAGTGTTAGATTTGTCTAACGATGAACAGGATTTGATTTTGCACGCCTCCTTTGCCCTGATTCAACGGGAATCCGGGTTTATTAGCGGGTTAGTTTGCGTGCTTCATGACGTTACTGAACAACAAAAAATTGACCAAGACCGGAAACGTTTCGTATCTAACGTTTCACATGAGTTACGGACTCCGCTGACCAGCATGAAGAGCTACATTGAAGCACTTGTCGATGGGGCTTGGAAAGATCCGAACGTCGCGCCAAACTTCTTGAAAGTTACCCAAGAAGAAACCGACCGGATGATGCGGATGATTAACGACCTGCTAAATCTGTCCCGAATGGACTTGGGGACGGCGCGGTTAGATAAAGAATACGTTAATTTAAACGAGTTGTTTAACCATATTTTGGACCGTTTTGATATGATTTTGAAGAATGGGGAAAAATCGGAGAAAAATTACACCATCAAACGGGATTTCACCCGGCGCGATATCTGGGTTGAAGTGGATACGGATAAAATTCAACAAGTGCTGGATAACATTATGAATAACGCCATCAAGTATTCTCCGGATGGCGGGGTAATCACTTGTCGGCTGGTTGAGACCCATAACCACGTAATCATGAGCATTACTGACCAAGGACTTGGAATTCCAAAAGAAGCGATTAGTCACGTCTTTGACCGTTTTTATCGGGTTGATAAAGCACGGTCTAGAGCACAAGGCGGTACTGGGCTAGGTCTAGCAATTTCCAAGGAAGTGATCCAAATGCACGGTGGCCGGATTTGGGTAGAAAGTCGTGAAGGTGAAGGTTCGACCTTCTACATTTCGCTACCGTACGAACCGTTTGAGGAAGGGGATGCTTGGGAATAATGAAGGATACGAAGACCCGGCGCATTATTCGCCACGCGCTTTTAGCAATTTTAGCGATTATGAGCATTAGCCTTTCGTGGTTAATTTGGACGAATCCGGCGCGTTACGGTGGCTCACACCATATTGCAAACGAAAAAGTTCAGTCTAACCAAGTTAAACGGGACATGAGTGACGTAATTTTACCTACTCAAATTATTTACACTAACCATGACAAACAACAATTAGTTAATAATTCTAAGAAAAATTTACCAAAAATGACCGTGGCCGAGATTAGTAAATGGCGTTTGGAAAGTTCCACGCGAGTATCACGCGGCAATAAGGAACGGTTTATGGATTACGCCACCATGGATCGTAGCGTAATGCTGAAATATCCTAGCAACATTACTACGCAGATTTTCAATGGGGTTTATGACCAGAAGTTAAATTCCAATTATGAAATTAGCCAAGTGGTGATTAACCTAGATAAACGAAACGAGTTTTTCTTGCTTAATGATAAAACTTACGACGTTTATCAAATTAAAGTCAGCAGGCAGAACTTAAAGAATTTACGACAACTAGTGCAGGGAAATGACCAGGTTTATGCTGTTAAAGAAACGGTCATGAATCACCGGCTGATCAACGATTACTATAAGGCCCCTGCGGTACCATACAACGGTTTTTTGATTAACGAGGAAAGCAGCAGCGTATTTACGGCCAACTTATTGACCAACACGGATGCTGACTCAATTGATACCAAAAAGACCAAGGACGGAGTGGTGTACGTGACTAACGACAACACGAAACGCCTCCTTGTCCGTAATAATGGTCAGGTAACCTTTAATAATGCGGGCGGAAATGGTGGCGGAAATAGCCTGAATGATAATATCGAGAAGAGTTTCTTGCAGATGAAACAACTGGGAGTGCAAGCTGATACCAACGTGCGTTACTTTGATTTCCAATTGGCTAAACGGCAGGCGGAATTCCGCGATTACGTCGCCGGGTTCCCGATTTTCAATGAGGATGGTTTAGGCACGATTAAGGTTGCCCGACAATCCAACGAACTGACAACGTCCTTTTCAATTTACAACTTACAGGTGCCAGTTCCTTCTAAGGGAGGTACCAAACAGCTGCCTACGACTGAAGAAGTACTAAATCAGCTTAGTTACCAAGGAATTAACCCTAAAGATATCAAAGATATTGAAATTGGGTATCAATGGGCAGGTAAAGTAGCAGCCAACACGACGATAGAACTGGAACCAACGTGGTACGTGAATTATCGTGGTGAATGGACGGCCTACCAAAATTTGGCTAGCTAAGGAGGAATGAAATGGATTTTAAGAGAATTGAAGTAATCTTCATCGTGGTTTTTGCCATCTTAAACGCCTATTTATTCGGTTCCTACTGGCAATACCAAATGGAATCGGGCACGGTTACGTCGTCAAATACTAGTGCGAGCACGTCCATTTTAAAAGAGATGCGTAACGACCAGATCACGTATATGCCACTTTCTAACAAGAAAAAGGAAGGGTATTACGCCCAAAGCAAAGTGGACACTTCCCTCAAGGGCGACATTAAGCACCTTACTGGGCAAAATGCGCGCGTGGTTGATAATAAGTTGTATAGCACGATCACCGATCCATTTACCATCGATCCCCAAGATCCCCAGAAGGCTTTAGACCGCTTTTTAAAGGATCGGGAAAACGTAATTGCTGGCACGCAGTATCAGTATAATGCGAACTTAAGCAGCGATACGCAAGTGGTTTACACGCAGATGATTGACCAGCGCCCGGTATATTCTAAGGACGGCCAGCTTATTTTTTACGTAAATACCAGTAATCAAGTTACCGGCTACGTGCAAGGTCATTTGGTAGCTAAAAAACAGCTTCGTGAAGAAAGCGAATTGATTAGCCAATCGCGGGCGGTCACCCTGCTTTACCAATACAACGAAATTCCAAATAGTTCCAAAATTGAGTGGGCTAATTTGGGATACACGAGGTTGCTAAGCACTGATGAAGGTGCAGTTTACGTGCCTACTTGGGTAATTGGGATCAAAAACAAAAATAGTGCTAATATTGAAGTTAAACGAATTAATGCCTTTTCGGGAGTGTTGATCAAAAAAGACGGACAAACCCCAGTAAAGAAGGCTAAAACCACGGATAAAGCAGCTGCTACGGATGCGAGCGGCACGAGTGCTGGATCTGCAGAGGACGGTACTGCATCAACAAATAGTCCGAACGCATAAATTATTGTTAATGGGTTAAATTTTAAGTAGGAAGGTCACAAGATGAGCGAAGAGGGTTTGAAAGTTAGCGTGCTTTCCAGTGGAAGCACCGGAAACGTTACCTACATTGAAACACCCGAACATAAGGTGCTGGTAGATGCAGGCTTGAGCGGCAAGAAAATTGCCGGGTTAATGGAAAGTGTCGGTCGGGATATCCATGAGGTGGACTCCTTATTTGTCACTCACGAACATTCTGATCACATTCAAAGTGTCGGGGTGTTAGCTCGAAAGTACGGGATCAACGTTTACGCAAACCGGGGAACTTGGGATGCCATTAAAAATAAGGTCGGTAAAATTCCTACCGAACAAAAGTACATTTTTGATCCCAATACGACTAAGTCTTTGGATGACTTGGATATTGAAAGTTTTGCGGTGTCACATGACGCTGCCGAACCGCAATTTTACGAATTTCATCACGCAGGAAAATCGTTCGTGATATTAACGGATACGGGGTACGTGTCGGACCGGGTTGCGGGCACAATTCGCAATGCCGACGGCTACTTGTTTGAAGTAAATCACGATACGGAAATGTTGCGGATGGGCGGGTACCCGTGGCCCCTTAAGCAACGAATCATGGGCGATCACGGTCATTTATCCAACGAAGACGGTGCCAACGCGCTCATGGATGTAATTGGCAACCGTACTAAGAAAATTTACTTAGGTCACTTGAGTTTGCATAACAACATGAAGGAGTTGGCCCATTTAACGGTGAGTTCCATGATGCAAAACCATGATTTAGCAGTTGGCCACGATTTTGAAATTCTAGATACGGACCATGAAAAAGCGGACCCGCTGGCTTTAATCTAATTTTTAACCTTTTAGGAAATTTACCGAGTAAATTCATACAAATAACATAAATTACAGGCTATAATAGGCCGTAACGGGAATATTGTATGAGGAGGGAGCGGGAATCCGCGACGTGTTATGAAAAATAATAAAATTATTATCACGGCTGCCATTGCAGGTTTGCTTGGCGGTGGAGTTGCCTATGGTGGGGCGAGCTTTGTACAAAATCGAATGGAAGCCACCACTACGGCGGTTCCAACTGGTTCAAATAAATCAGGGGAAACCCAGACAAGCAACGTGAAGGTTAACGTTAGCAGTCAATCTTCAAAAGCATTTTCTACGGTAAAGGATTCCGTAGTTTCCGTAATTAATTTGCAAAAAGAAAATACGGGCGACACCGACAATATTTTAAACTCAATTTTTGGGGGCAGTGAGTCCTCGTCAAGCAAGTCTTCTTCTGATAAGCTTCAAACGGCTTCGGAAGGGTCCGGGGTAATTTATAAGAAGAGTGGCGACACCGCGTACATCGTTACGAATAACCACGTGGTCAGCGGTTCAAATTCGCTTGAAGTTATCATGAGCAACGGAAAGAAGCTACCCGCTAAAATTGTGGGAACTGATAGCGTAACCGACCTAGCAGTCCTCAAGATTAACTCTGCTCCGGTAACCACCGTGGCAAGTTTTGGTGATTCTGACAACATCAAAGTCGGAGAGACAGCGTTGGCAATTGGTTCACCACTAGGTTCGGAATACGCAACTTCCTTGACGCAAGGAATCATTTCAGCGAAGAAGCGGACCATTGAAACGTCAAATAGCAACGGCCAAGGTACTGGCGAAGCGACGGTTATTCAAACAGACGCCGCAATTAATGCTGGTAACTCTGGTGGTCCGTTAATTAACTTGGCGGGCCAAGTCATTGGAATTAATTCGATGAAGCTTTCTTCAAGCGGTAGCTCAACTTCGGTAGAGGGGATGGGCTTCGCCATTCCATCTAACGAAGTGGTTTCTGTAATCGACGAATTAGTGAAGAACGGTAAAATTAATCGTCCGGCGCTAGGAGTAACGTTGGTAGATTTAACGGCAATCTCTTCAGATCAACAAAAATCAATCTTAAAATTGCCTAGCAGCGTAACGGGCGGATCGGTAATCATGTCGGTAGATTCAGGTCCGGCAAAGACTGCGGGCTTGAAGAAGTACGATGTGGTGACGAAGGTTGATGGAAAATCAATCAAGGACACGGCCGAACTTCGCGAAGCGCTATACAAGCATAAGGTTGGCGATACCGTTAAGATCGGTTACTACCATAGCGGAAAATACAAGACTACGGACGTTAAATTAACTAAAACAGCAAGTACTAATTAGATAAAATTGCTGAACGGAGAATGAAACAAAAGTCGGGTAATTTGTGAATATTAACTGAAAATCGACTATTATGCCAGAGCTGGGTATAATAGTCGATTTTGGTTTAAGCGGAACCAATTGACTTAAAGCCAGTACGCCCAAATATTAGTTTTTTCAGCCCCTGTTTTGTAGCCAAACCATCCCAACCAGGCTTGAAAGTTAACAAATCTAAATCCAGCGGATGAAACGTAAACGGCGTTCAATGGTAAAATTGGATTAGTAGTCGAGCAGGAGGAGAATTTATGAAAAAGATTAAAGTAATGAGTATTTTTGGGACTCGTCCAGAAGCGATTAAAATGGCTCCCGTAGTTAAAGCGATGGCACACGACGAGCGCTTTGCTCCGATTACGGTAGTCACCGGACAACATCGTGAAATGCTCGATCAGGTTTTGAAGATTTTTAAAATTAAACCGGACTATGATTTGAACATTATGCAAAAGGATCAAACGCTAAGCAGCATCACTAGCAAGGTTCTTTTGGGGATGGATAAAATTTTGCAGGAGGATCGCCCTGATTTGATTTTGGTGCACGGAGACACCACGACCACATTTTCTGCGGGACTAAGTGCTTTTTATCACCAAATTCCGGTAGGCCATGTGGAAGCGGGATTGAGAACTTGGAATAAGTACTCGCCATTCCCTGAAGAATTAAACCGCCAAATGACGGACGTGTTGACGGACCTTTACTTCGCGCCAACCACAACTAGTCGGGATAATTTACTCCGAGAAAATCATCCTGAGAATCAAATTTTTGTTACCGGGAATACCGCGATTGACGCTCTTAAGGACACCGTCAGTGAAAATTACCATAACGAAATTTTAGAAGAAATTAGTGAGAATCGCCGAATTATTTTGGTAACCATGCATCGTCGTGAAAACCAAGGGGCGCCGATGCAACGAGTTTTCAAAGCCATCCGGCAGGTAGTGGATGAAACCCCCGACGTAGAGGTTATTTTCCCAGTCCACCTGAACCCTAAGGTACAACAAATGGCGGAAACCGAATTGGGCAATGATCCCCGGATTAAGTTGGTCGCGCCGTTAGACGTTCTTGATTTTCATAACATTGCGGCTCGCAGTTACTTAATCATGACGGACTCGGGTGGTGTTCAAGAAGAAGCTCCTTCGCTAGGTAAACCGGTCCTAGTACTACGAGACACGACGGAGCGGCCAGAAGGGGTTGTGGCCGGAACGTTGAAACTAGTGGGAACCGATCCGCAAGCAGTTAAGGAGCAAATGAACGCCCTCTTAAATGATCCGGCAAAATATGCGGAAATGGCCCAAGCCCAAAATCCGTACGGGGACGGACACGCAGCAGCCCGGATTTTAGACGCAATTGCCAAAACAATTAAATGATCCTTGTTAGCCAGTAGCAATTTCACGAGAACGCTTTTTGAAAAGTGGTCAAGCTAGCTATTACAAAACTAAAGTACGATTCTTTGACAGAAAAGTATTCTAAAATTAAATAGAAAATTCCAATTAATCGTTGCGAAACAACGAGGTTATTTATTATGGAAAGCCCCTCCGGATAAAAGGAGAGGCTTTTTTGTAATGGATAGAGCATCAGTCAATTTTCAGTTAATACTCGCAAACTTCCCGACTTTTGGTCTACTCCCTTAAGAATAAAGTAAATGTACGTATACCAATTTACTCAAAAAAGCCTTTAATAATATTTAATAACCAGAAAAAGGTAGCGCTTTCATAGCGGTTGTGTTAACATAACCGTGTAAGAAAGTCAGCTATTTTCACGTGGATTTGGACTACATAACTTTCTTGGTTGATCTAGGATACGGGTTTGATTTTTAAATTAATAGTAGTGGTTGCACAAAAATGTTCACGCGAACATTTTTGGGAGACAACTAATTACGGAGGTAAAAAATATGGCGGACAGTGTACATTCAAGCGCGCCGGACCACGAGGTTTTACTCAACGACTCCACCAAGCGAATCCCTAAATCACAGCAAATTGCTTACGGATTTGGTGACATGGGGAACGGCTTCATGTTTGACCTTGGGCAAGCTTATTTAACTAAGTTTTGGATCGATGGAACCGGCATTGCGGCCGGAGTCGTCGGGGCAATTTTTGCGTTTACTAAGATTTTTGACGCGGTGATGGATCCCATCGTGGGTGCGGCAATTGACAACCGTAAGCGTGGTAAGCACGGTAAATTCCGGCCGATCATGATGGGATCGGCAGTAATTTTAGCAATTATGACGGTGGTCACCTTTACCATGCCAAGCGGGTTAACCATGACGCAAAAGATCACCTATGCTTTAGTAACGTACATGATTTGGGGCGTCTTTTACTCCCTAACTAACGACCCCTATGGATCGCTAGCTTCGGTAATGAGCCGGAACTTGGAGGACCGGAGTTTCATGTCCACCACCCGGCAAATTGGTTCGGTAGCGGCCCAATTAATTGCTGGGGTGGCTTTTATCCCATTAATGCAATTGACTAGCGGTGGGCACCCGCTGCACGGCTATACCATTTCCGCGGCCATCTTTGGCGTAATGGGGGTACTGGGTTTCTTAGTATGCTTCCTGGGCACGCGCGAAAACCTGCATATCAAACGCGACGAGGATGCCAAAAAGGAAGGCATGAAGGACTACTTTAAGGTGGTTTTCACTAACGGACCGTTGGGCGCGTTAGTTTTAATGACGCTGTTTACGATTTCGGCAATGAACACTAATAACCAAATGATGGTCTTTTACGCACAGTACAACCTGGGCAACATCGGTTTGCAACCAATAATTAACTTCATCATGATGGGCAGTTCGGTTGCCGGGGTCTTCATGGTTCCGTACTTAACCAAACATTTCGGGCAAAAGAAAACTGCCATCGTGAGCTTATTTATCGGGGCGGTGGCTAACGCAATCAATTTCTTCTTGCCGACGAATTTGTACACCTTCATCCTATTCGTGACGATTGGTTACGTAGCGTTAGCGATCCCGAACGGAATTACTTGGGCAATGGTTTCTAACGTCATCGATTATGGTGAATGGCATAGTGGAACCCGTAAAGAAGGAATTACGTACGCCGCGTTTAACTTCTCACGGAAAATCGCCCAATCAATTGCGGCGTTAGTTTCTTCGGGATTGTTGGCAATTACCGGTTACGTGGCTAACCACACGCAAACTGGTTCTGCGCTCAACGGAATCAAGATTGCGATGACTTTATATCCGGCAATTTGTTTGGCACTGGCTGGGGTGATTTTACTGTTCTTGTTTAAGTTGGATGACGATAAGTTTAACCGGATTTCTAATGACCTAGACCATGGCCGTTGGGAAAAGGGCACTTTGTAATTTAAGAAAGAGGTAATTGGAATGGCTTTAGAAAATTTACTATTGGATGTTAAAAAATTGATTGAAAATCCGGATGCGGACGTTGACGAGGGAATTTACCGCCCTTCAGTACAAATTGACCGGCGCAACGTTTACTTTATCTATCGTGAAGGAATTAAGAAGAGCCTGGTAGTTTACGAAGATGCCCGCAAAGCTCGCGATTTCCAAGCTGACGAGACCTTAGTTGATGACGACTACGTTTTATTGAAGGGCCCGCTGAACTTCTTCAATAACCAAGCACTGGCAAAACGGTTTGCCTGGATTAAACCGTCTTCCCGGCACGGCCACAAGTACACGCTTGGCTTAGGTGACCGGCTCGGAATTGCGTCTAACGCCCATTTGAAATTGTTAAAGGGACGCGGCATTTTCCCCGTCCTCGCCCAACAATCAATTCGGGAACTGTTATTGAGTAACCGGACCTTCACCGACGTAATTGAAGCAGCATCGTGGTCAGTTTTTGAAGAAGGCTACCGCGACGGCTGGGGTGCAGATGGCGACCACGTTAAAAATGCGTACGAAATTGACTACGCGGTACGTTCGGGCGCAACGATGATTACTTTAGACCTCACCGAAAAGACCCATACCGAATACTTAGCTTATTCAGATGAAGATTTGGACGCGAAGTATAACGAATTAGCCCCTGAAATTCGCGAAAAATTTGAAAAGAAGTACCTCAACCACCGCTTTGAGTTAGGCAACGGCGACGTGGTCGAATTTAGCCCACGGGACTTGAAGGAAGCGGTGTTGGCCTTTAACGAAGGCGTCCTCTTCGCAGAATGGGTCAACGAAAAATTTGTTAAACCATACGCTTTGGACTTTGAAGTTTCGGTTGACGAGACGCCGGTTTCTACAACTCCGGCACAACACTACTTCTTTGCCAACGAATTGGCCGATGCCGGAATCACTCCCGAAACCCTGGCTCCCCGTTTCTACGGGGAATTCCAAAAGGCGATCGACTACATTGGCGACCTTGACCGGTTTGAAAAAGACTTTGGCGAACACGAAGCGATTGCCGAGAAGTTTGGCTACAAACTTAGCGTACATTCCGGCTCCGATAAACTTTCGGCTTATCCAGTAATTGCGCGCTTGGCTAACCAGCACGGTTGGCACGTTAAGACGGCGGGAACTAACTGGCTTGAGGCGCTCCGGGTGGTTGCTCACGAAGATCCCCAATTCATGCTGGAACTTTACAAGTTTAGCTATGACAACCTTGATGACGTAAAGGACTTCTACGTCTTTAACGCACAAACCGATGGCAAGGCGCCCAAGCCTGAAGACCTCACCGAAAAAGACGTCAACATGCTGCTCGTGGATGACGATGCACGGCAAGTTTTGCACACGATGTACGGTTCGATCCTCGGGTACACCGAGAACTACCAATATGTATACCGGGACCGTTTGTTTGATATTTTGCTTCATCACGCTGACGAATACGACAAGTACTTGAGCTTGCACATGGCGGAGCACGTTGACCTATTACAAGGAATCGAAACCACGAAACAAGCTGTTTTAGATAAATACGAACCCCAAGACTAAATCAATAAAGGAAGGTAGCAGTCATGAAATTACTTGATAAAGACTTTTTGCTGGAAAACGAAATGGCGAAGACCCTTTTCCACGATTACGCAGAAAAGATGCCGATTATTGATTATCACTGTCATTTAAGCCCCCAAGCAATTTACGAAAATAAAAACTATCCCAACATTAGCCGAATCTGGCTAAACGAAGGCACCTACGGAGACCACTACAAGTGGCGCTTAATGCGGGCCAACGGGGTTAGCGAGGATTTAATTACCGGCGACGGTGATGAATATCAAAAATTTTTAGCATGGGCGGATACCATTGAACATGCGTATGGTAACCCACTTTACGAATGGACCCACTTGGAATTACGGCGGTTCTTTGGCATCGATGAACCACTTACCGTTAAATCCGCTCCCCAAATTTGGGAGAAGGCCAACCAATTATTAGCGACCGATGATTTCAAACCCCGCAACTTGATTAAAAATTCCAACGTTAAGCTAGTAGCGACAACTGACGATCCGGCTTCGGATTTGCACTATCACAAACTTTTGCAAGACGAAGAAGCGGAATCCGGCTTCAAGACGGTTCCCGCAATGCGGCCGGATAAACTAATGCAGATTGAAAAACCTGGATTTGGCGAATATTTGCAAACCCTCGCAAAGGCCGCTGGGGTAACCATTAATTCCTTCCAAGATTTGGCGAAGGCGTTACGGCAGCGTTTTGAATTCTTTAAGGACATGGGAAGCCGTTTATCCGACCACTCGTTGCCGTCTTACCACTTTGTGGAGCTATCTGAAGCAGAACTAGACCAGATTTTAACCAAGGCGGCCGATGGAGCAACTTTGACAGAACGCGAACGCGACGGTTATACAACCGCGTTGTTAGAAGTTTTAATGAAACTCAACAACGAATTTGACTGGGTAATGCAATTCCACATCAATTCGTTGCGGGACGCCAACAAACCAATGTACGAAAAATTAGGTCCGGATACCGGTTTTGACTCAATGGGGACTCAGCCAGACATCGTTGACGGCATTCAAAAATTAATGACCAAGATGTCGGCAGAGGGCGTGGTTCCTAAGATGATTTTCTACTCCCTTAACCCAAACGATTGGATGGAATTGGCAACGCTCATGCAATCCTTCCAAGGACAAACCAAACAACGGATTCAACTTGGAGCGGCCTGGTGGTTTAACGACACTGCCGAAGGGATGGACGAACAGCTCCGGGTCTTTGCCCAACAAAGTCTTTTACCAAACTTCGTCGGGATGTTGACCGACTCCCGGAGTTTCTTATCATATCCGCGGCACGAATACTTCCGGCGGGTATTGTGCAACTTCTTTGGCCGCTTGGTAGCGCAGGGCCGAGTTCCTGACGATGCCGAGATTTTGGGCAAGGTAGTTCAAAACATTGCTTATAACAACGCACACGAATACTTTGGTTTCTTCGATTAAATCAATTTGAGGTGAAAAATAGAAATGGTTAAGCTATCTGATAATTACATTACCCACCGGGCCGAGTTTGAAAAGGCCGGAATTAAGGTTCCCACTTACGACCACGATGCCGTTGCGCAAAAAGGGGTCACCCAACCCCGTTGGATTCACTTCGGAGGAGGCAACCTTTTCCGGGCGTTTCACGCGGCTATTGCGGATGAGTTGATTGAACAAGGGGAGTTAGACGCTGGTTTATTAGTAGTCGATACCTTTAGTAAGGAAGTTGTTGAAAGGGTTTACCACAATAATCACAACCAAGTCTTGCGGGTCGTTACCAAAGCGGATGGCACCTTGGAATCCGCGGTCTTTGGTTCGGTTGCAGACGCAGTTTTTGATTCTGCAGAGGCGCCTAGCCAAGAATTACGCAAAGCATTTGAAAACCAGTCGTTGCAACTAGTTACGTTTTCAATTACTGAAAAGGGCTATGCATTAACGGATGGGGAAGGTGACTTAACCGCTAGCGTGGCAGAGGACGTCGCGGCGGGTCCTGAAAATCCGGTAAATAACATTGCCCGCCTTACTAGTTTACTTTACGACCGCTTCAATCACGGCCAGCTACCGTTGGCATTACTAAGTACCGACAACTTTTCTCAAAATGGGGACCGGTTGAAGAAGTCGGTCTTAACGATTGCTAAAGGCTGGGCGGCAAATCAGTTGGTCGAAGACGAATTCTTAGATTATTTGCAAAACCCGGACAAGGTTAGTTTCCCATTGTCCATGATCGATCGGATCACCCCGAACCCTGCCAAAGAAGTAGGGGAAAGCTTAGAGGCCCAGGGCGTGGAAAATATGACCCCGTTTAAAGCCTCGTACGGCGCAATGCTAGCTTCCTTTGCTAACACGGAAGAAGCTCATTACTTGGTAGTCGAAGACGCCTTTCCAAACGGCCGTCCGGCTCTTGAAAAGGCTGGGGTGATCGTGACGGACCGGGCGACGGTTAACGATGTCGATGAAATGAAGGTTACAACCTGCTTGAACCCGTTGCACACAGCTTTAGCAATTTTTGGCTCGTTGCTGGATTATCACTCGATTTCCGAAGAAATGAAGAATGCCGACTTGGTGGACTTAATTAAGCAAATTGGTTACGTGGAAGGTTTGCCAGTGGTGAAGGATCCGAAGGTAATTAACCCGAAAGCCTTCATTGACGAAGTGGTTGAAAAACGGCTGCCTAATCCATACATTCCCGACACTCCGCAACGCATTGCGACCGACACATCGCAAAAAATGGCGGTGCGCTATGGCGTAACTATTCAACACTATTTGGCAGATCCAACGTTGAAGGTTACCGACTTGAAATTTATCCCGTTAACGATCGCCGCGTGGCTACGTTATCTATTAGCGCTTGATGATAAGGGGAAGGCGTTTGAACCTAGTCCAGATCCGTTAATGGACTACCTAAAAGAACAGCTTCAGGGAATTCAACTAGGTGAAAATGCAAACCTCCAAGCCCAAATCAAACCGATTTTGGCTAACCAGAAGCTATTCGGCGTGGACCTGGTAGAAGCTGGTTTGGCAGAACTAATTGAAGCCGACCTAGCGGAAATGCTACAGGGACCGGGCGCGGTTGCACAAACCCTACATCAAAAATTAAATCAAGTAAATTAAACAGAGGAGAATGAGAAATGGCAAAATATCGGATTGCGGTCGTCAACTCAAGTAGTTTTGGACAAGTTTTCAAAGAACATTGGCAAGCCCTCGAAAAGATTGGGGAAGTTAAACGGTTTATGCTGCCGACGGATATCGATGGTAAATCATTGGCAGAAAAGCTACAGGGTTTCAACGTGGTGGTCGCTAGCGTAACCCCAAATTTCAATCAGGAATTCTTTGATAATAAGGATGAACTATTGTTAATTTCACGTCATGGAATTGGCTATAACAACGTTGATTTAGCAGCAGCGAAGGCGCACGGCACGAAGGTCACCATCGTTTCCCCATTGGTAGAACGAAATGCCGTCGCGGAAAATGCATTGGCAAACCTGATGGCGCTGGTTCGGCAGACGGTTCCGGCTGGGGATGCAATTAAGGCCGACCATTATGAAGACCGGGCCCGTTTTATGGGTAATCAATTCTCCGGCAAAACTTTCGGTGTAATTGGCGCCGGAAACATTGGTAGCCGGGTAGCGGAACTATTTGGGATTTTTGGCGGACCCGTTTTAATTAACGACCCCGACCCGAAGGCTCCCGAAGGTTGGCTAGAAAACAATAACGTACAAAGGGTGAGCCTAGATGAACTTTTGGAACGGGCCGACTACATTTCGTTGAACGCCTCCTTGAACGATGACGATTATCACCTAATTGACGCAGCCGCTTTAAAGAAGGTCAAAAAGGGCGTTTACTTTGTTAACCACGCGCGGGGTGCGCTGATTGACGAAAATGCCATGTTAGCCGCGGTAGAAGCGGGTCAAGTTGGTGGTTACGCAGCCGACACCATGGAAGTTGAACCAGTGCGGGCGGATCATCCGTTCTTGAAGAACGCACACTTTTTGATTACGCCGCACACCTCTGCTTACACTTACGAATGCTTGCACGGGATGGGTGAAAAATGCGTATCTGATGTGCAAAACATCGTTAACGAACGCCCATTGGTACGGGAATTAACGGCAAAACTTTAATTGAAGGGTAGTATTAATCATGAAATATATCATTGGAATGGATATTGGAACCACCAGTACGAAGGCGGTACTGTTTGACCTAAAGGGTCGGATTGTGCAAGTTGCCCACCAACTTTATCCAATCATTCGCGAAAATGTGGACTCCGCCGAGGAAGACCCGGACGTGATTTACGACGCGACGGTGGCCGTTTTACAGCAGGTTATCCAAGCCGCCCATTTTGACGCCGCGCAAGATCAGCTTTTGGCAATTTCGTTAAGTGCACAGCAACATTCCATCATGGGGGTTGATGACGAATTTAACCCGGTGACTAAACTCGCAATTTGGGCGGATAACCGGGCTGAAAAGTATGCCGACCAAGCCAAACGGGACGGTTCGGGACTGGCACTGTACCAACGGACGGGCGTGCCCACCCACCCCATGGCGCCTTACTACAAATTACAATGGTATAAACATGAAGCACCCGCGCGGTTTAAACAAGCTAAGTACTGGCTAGGAATTAAATCGTACATTATTTGGAAATACTTTGGTCAATTTTTGGAAGAGCAACCGATGGCGGCGGCCACGGGATTATTTAACACCCGGGAAATGCAGTGGGACGTGGCAGCTCTGCAACAACTAGGATTGCAAGCCTCCCAATTACCTCAAGTGGTGGAAGCCACGCACCAGGTCCATGGTTTAAATCCGCAATTAGCAAAACAAATTGGGATCCCTGCGGAAACCCCGTTTGTAATGGGATCTTCGGATGGCGTGGCGACCACCATTGGGGTTGGCGCAGTGCGGAAGGGTCAGATCGCAATTGATATTGGAACTTCGGCCGCGGTACGGACCATGGTGGACGAGCCCCAATTTGATCCAAAAGGTCGGATTTACTGCTATCCAGTTTTACCGGGCAAATGGATTATTGGCGGGCCGATTAATAATGGTGGAGTAGTGCTTCGCTGGGCTCGCGACCAATTTTTCAACGCCGAAAAAAGTACCGCGGAGCTCCTCAACCAAGATCCGTACGACCTGTTGACGAAGATTGCGGGCGAGGCACCGGCCGGGTCCAAAGGCTTGCTATTCCATCCTTTCCTAGGTGGTGAACGGGCCCCGATTTGGTCTGGAAATGCGCGGGGATCCTTCTTTGGATTGACGCAGACCCATACGCGAGCGCACATGTTGCGGGCCATTTTGGAAGGTATTATCTACAATTTGTTCACGGTTAACTTGGCGTTGGAAGAAGTCATGCCGAAAGGTGACCGACAAATTTTGGCGACCGGTGGCTTTGCGCATTCAGAATTATGGAAGCATATTTTGGCCGACGTATTTGAGGAACCGGTGAAGGTCCCTAAGTCGGTTGAGGGTGGCTGCATGGGTGCGATGGTAATCGCCCAAATCAGCTTAGGTTTGGCAAAGGATTTGACGAAGGTCGAAGACTTTTTGGTAAAGGATGCGGTAAATACCTATGAACCAAACCCAGCAAACTTTAAGGCGTACCGGGACCTGATGCCAATTTATATTAGGCTGTCGAGAGAGTTGGCAGGTGAATACGATAGTATAGCGGAGTATCAGAGAACGCATTAGAGTGTGGAAGGCCTCGGGTAAAGATCGAGAATTAACAGAATAAGAGCACTGATTGCGGATTTGGCGATTAGTGCTCTTATTTTTTGCGCAAAGTAGTTGGGTTAATTAAATATAAGAACTCTTATTTTTAAACGGGGCACCAAACCGATATATTTTACTTGTTCAAAGACATTTAAAAATAAGGAGAAAAAGGATGAATAAACTACCCAATAATCAAATAAAAAGAGCGCAAGATGTAATGATGAAGGCAATTATCCAACACGATTACCGTGGAATTGATACTTTGACAGTTGAAGACCGTCTTTTAGAGCCGATGACACCTTTATCAGTAATTGTAAAAAATAAGTACGTGCCGGTGTTGCCATACGATTGGATGACTGAAGATGGAAAATTAAAAGATATCCGTCCGGTCAAATTACCAATGGTCATTGGGTATGGTTTTGCTGGAGTTGTTAAACGAGTTGGAATCTTACGAAATAAAAATTTAATTGGTAAAAAAGTAATTGGGGCAAACATATCAGGAGCAGCGAAGGAATACATCAATTCGCAAATTCCGCCCTTATTGTTTGAAGTTCCTGAAAATGTCGCCTTAAAAGATGCTGCTACAGTTATTGGAGGAGCGGATGCGGCGCTGCATGCTGTGAAAACTACCCGTGCGTCAGCTCGCGACGTGGTATTAGTTACGGGGGCTTCAGGCGGCGTAGGAAGTTATCTTATTCAACTATTAAAGCAACGCGGTGCTCTGGTAGTGGCGATTGGACATCCCAATAATTTTGACTTCCTTAAAGAAGTGGGGGCTGATTATGTTGTTTCGTACAAATCGAGTTTAGCCCTCCAACTGAAAAAAGTGCCAACTATCAATAAAGTGATTGATACGGTTGGCGAAGGCGAAATACTCCGGCAAATTAGCAATGCCACAGGAGCACTTGAAATCTTATCACTATCTATGACAAATTTTTCAAGCCTTAAGACTAATCAATCGTTTAAATTTTCCCATGGAACCGTGGGCATTCAGGGCTATCGGGATTTACTAAATCTAATGGCCCAGAAAAAAATTCGCGCTCATATTCAAAAAATATATCAGTATAGCGAAGTTAAAGAAGCTCAACTAGTTTCAAAGACTGAGCGTTCGCAAGGAAGAATACTACTGGAATTCTAGAAAAAACCTATTTTAAGCTTTTGAATGTTTTTACTTTAAAAATATCTTCTAGAAGCTGACTTTTTTGTAAAGCGTCCTGTGCTTTCGTGGGATGTTTGAGAATGTTATAAGTTTCGGATAGTAGAAAAAATAAGTCAGACAACATGTAAGTTGACGAATTGGCGGTAGTCCAATCGATTCCTGCTGAAACAATCTCTAAAGATTGATGGTAATGGCTATTTCGAAATAAGGAGAGTCCGTATAGGTAAAAAAAGATATTAATGTTTTCATCATATTTTGTAAAGCGGCGTTCTTTTATCCGAGTTAAGAGGAATTTAAAAGTATCCATACCAGCTGAAACGGCATTAGTTTCAACTTGTAAAAATGCAATTCCGGAAAGTACTAAGATATCCAAGGAGGTCAATTGCTTTGCAGTGGTAGCCCGGTAAGTGTCAGCTAATTGTAAAACTTTGAGACCAGACTGGGCGTCATGGTGAGCTTGGTACTCAGCTACTCCTTGGTAATAGTAAAAAATTTGAAAATCTGTATTTTTATATAGGCTACTAATGATTGGAGAACTACTTAAGTATTTAAGCAGGTCATGATAAGCATGTTGGTTGCACAATGATTGGATTTGTTTGTTAAAAGACTCGAAGCCATCAATTTGAGGATAATTACTAAGGACGGCATTATCTAAAGAGATATTTAAGCGTTGACATAGTTTAGCCAGCAAAAATGCATTAGGAATGTATGCGCCCTTTTCAATGCTACTAATCATTGGTTGGGAACAAATATCTTGGGCTAGTTGTTTTTGCGTAAGGTGGCTTCTTTTACGTTCGGCGGCAATTTTTTGGCCAAGCGATTTGGTCATAATTGCATCTTGTTCATAAGGTAATGACATGCTGAATACCTCGGTAACTTTAAATGTTGGCCTTAATTTTACCACTTTTAATAAACCGTAAGGAGGTTCAAAGATGTTTGTTTTAAAGTTAAGAGATCTACTAGAGACCTTTTTTGAATTGTACATAGGTTTGTGGTCTATACGGGCAATTCTAATAATAATTTTGGTTCTTTTACTGTTGGTTTGGTTGAAGAAGAAGGGGATTTTATAAATTCATTTTGGAGTTTTACCTCTAAATAGAGCCAAAAGTCAGTTTGTTCCGCTTAACCCAAAATCGATTTATGCTTGAATCTGGCATAAATCGATTTTTAGTTAGTGTTCATAAACTACCCGGTTTTTGGCCCATCTTTTTACACACCGTTGCGCAATTCCAATCGTTACCCATAACCCGTCATTTGTAACAAAACCGCTATTTTTACACAAAAAATGTTTACCATATAGACAACCTTTAAAGCAGCTGACCTGTAGATTAATAAGAAAGCACTAAATAAATCACGAAAAAGGTGGTGACGAATTTGATCAACGTCTTGAACATCCGCTCCGTGAGCAAAGCATACAAACATGGCCAAGTACGTGCTAACGAAAAAATATCAGTCAAATTTATTCCAGGAGAAATCACGGCTTTGGTAGGACATAACGGAGCAGGTAAGACAACGTTATTGAAACAAATAATTGGGATTGTCCGCCCTGATGAAGGAACGATTACCTACCAAGGACACTCTTTTATTAATGAACCTGAAATTGCGCGAGAAAGTATTGGAATGATGCCTCAATTTAACTTTCCCTTATCAGGAGTGACGGCTAAGCAATCGATTATGGCTGGGTTACGCATCAGAGGCGTTGGCCGAATCAATAGCAAAAAATTAACTAGTCGGATCATTAAGGAATTGAAAATTGAAGAATGGCAAGACGTGCCCGGTGAAAAGCTATCCGGCGGGCTACAGCGACTAGTTTCCTTTGCAATGACGGTGGCGGTTCCGCTGCCAATTATTATGCTGGATGAACCAACTAACGATGTTGATCCTGTAAGAAGAGTTTTGATGTGGGAGTATTTGCGAAAGTTAGCTAACCGGGGATGCATAGTGATTATCGTTACTCACAATCTTCTCGAAGTGGAGCGTTATGCGGACCGATTATTATTGTTAGATCATGGAAAACTAGTCAGAGATGAACTTGCTAAAACGACTTGTTTAAATGGGCTTTCCGTCGTGATTTTAGAAGTAAACGTGCGAACTAGGCTTGAAAAGTGGAATTTTCCAACAGCTTTAAAGGTAACGATTGATGAAGAAAATCTTAAATATCATTTTTACTTGAAAAATGACCAAGTTGGGCCAGCAATTACGTGGGTAACGAAGAAGGTTAAAAATGGGGAAATTGCTCGTTATAACTTAGGACCGCGCCCATTAAATGAAATGTATAAGGAGGCAACCCATGGATAAAAATGCCAATCGATTCATTAAAAATCAACGACTGGGGCGAAGCTTTTGGGGGCTAGTTTGTTGGAGTTTACTAAGACATAAATACTTATTGCCAACTTTTAGCATTGTGCAAGCTTTTCTGTCATTAGCAATCATATACGGTCTGGCACTGCTAATTCCTGATATTCAAACTACAGAAGCCATTTATCTTTCATCAGGAGCGGTGGTAATTGGGATGATTGGCGTGGGGTGTGTGTTGGCAGCTCAGATCGTAAGCAGTGCTAAACAAACCGGGGTGGTTGCTTATCAACGCACGCTACCGGTCAAAAGATACGAAATTGTTTTTGCAGATCTAATCATTTGGGGATTAGCGTCCGTTCCGGGGATTGTGATGGCATGGATTGCTGCATGCTGGCGGTTTCACCTTAATTTGACGATCAACCCGTTAAGCATAGCAGTGGTGGGATTGGTGCAAGCTACCATGATTCTAATTGGCTTTTCGATTGCCTATTGGCTACCAACGAATATGGTTTCAGTAGCTACGCAAGTCATTATGATTGGTGGTTTATTGTTTTCGCCAATTACGTATCCGGAAGACCGCTTGCCAGAATGGCTAACAACGGCATACGGGGTGCTCCCTTTTGTTCCTGCAAGTAAGTTAATCCGGACGACAATGTTTCAGATTGGCAGTTTTAAATTTGCTGATTTACTAGCGGTTTTAGTTTGGATGGTGGCGGCTTTTGGTTGTTCGAATAGGGCACTTAATAAGAGGGGGTAAAGAGTTTTGACAACGTTGCAGATTAAAAATTTAAAGAAGAAAATTGGCAGTCGACAAGTTATTGATATTAAAGAGAGTAATTTTCAAAGCCAGAAGATATACGGAATTGTGGGACCTAACGGGACCGGAAAAACAACTTTTTTAAAGTGTGTTTGTGGACTTTTAACGCCGGATGAAGGTGAAATTTATATTAACGGCAAACGAACCACCAATAAAAATCGAGGAGAATTTTTGCGACTGATGGGGTCGGTATTTGCGCAGTCCGATAGCATTTTCGATTTGAGCGTTAACGAGCTCCTTGAAGAGCATTACTATTTTTTTGATTTACCACGACCAAAGAATTGGCAGGTTTTATTAAACAAGGTTGGTTTAAATGTTGACCCTGCAATGAAGATTGGAGAAATGTCATTAGGAATGCGACAACGCTTTTTGCTATCAATTGCAATTTCGCACCAGCCCCAAATTTTAATTTTAGACGAACCGTTTAATGGACTAGATCCCGACGGAGTAGCACAAACAAAGCAAATCATTCGAGATTTTGCGCAAAAAAATCTGGTGATGGTGACCAGTCACTCGTTTGGGGACTTAGCAAACGTGGTTACGGATGTGGTGGTGATGGAAAAGGGAAAGATGGGGCAAAGTGAAAGTTTAGCCACCATTAATAAACGTTTCGCAGATGGGTTGCTGGGCTTTTACCATAAAGAGCTTGCCCAATTTAATGGTTAATACAGAAAGAAGGGACGATTATGAAACATTTAAAGTTTGAATTTAACAAAGTGAAACGGTATTTAATGCCATTATTTTACATAACGGTAGCTACTCAAACGGCGGCATTATACTTTTTTGCGATGGTTGGCCGATTTGATCACGACGAAACGAACTCAATTATGATGAGCTATGCGGGGATTGCGGGATTGGCAAGCGTAATTACGCTATGTGTGATGGCTATTTATGGAGCCGTGTTGGCTAGCAAATTTATTGTCCGCGACTATATCGGGCTAAATAAAAATAAGACCTATTTGTTACCGGTAAATCGAAAGGAGTTGTTTAACGCGAAGGTAGCCTCCCTTAGTTTAGCGGTGTTGATCAGTGAAGTGCTTGGTTTAGTGGTTGCGGACCTTATTTTTGTGCTAACGGAAATGTTATTTCCATTGGTATCAGAAAGCGTGACTAGTCACCTGGGGAGTCTAGGGGTGTCGGCAATGGTTTGCGTTTGTTTCACGGCCTCCATTATTTTGCTGGCTAGTTTTGTAGGGATATACCGCTCGTCTTCCATTAGCGTGGTTGTTACAAGCGTAGTGCTAGTCGTTCTTTTGGGCAACGTTTTAACCAGGATGATGGTGAGCTTCAGTTTGTTATCCATCCTTTGCGCGTTGCTGATCGTGCTGCTTACAATCAGCGCCAAATCAATGATGGCAAATTTAATTGATCACGGCGAAGCAGAATAGGAAGATGCAAAGTTTGGCAGAAGGATTTAAACAATATTTAGCAGCATAATGCTTACCGAATAAGTACTATTGGTGGTCTTTTGTTTATAAAGTCCATTATAATGCTCGATAATTGATTTGATGTTCTTTAAGCCTAGCCCTTCGGTTTGTCGATGGGCGCGCGTCTTTTTTTCAGCATCGTCATAAGGATTGGAAATTTCAATTAGGAGATCCTTTTTAAATTGCTTGATGGTTAGGTTGATATAGCGCGAGACCCCTGCATTTAAACGTTGGTTGGCTTCGATTGCGTTATCAATTAAGTTGCCGATTAGTACGGAAAGAATGTCGTTGTCGAGACTAATTTGTTTTGATATAAGCGCGTGGATCTGAAAATCGATGTGATTTGCTTGGGCAAGCGCGTTTTTTTCGTTAAGTAAATAATTTAGTACGGGGTCGTTCGTATAAAAGGTGGACGTCTTCGCCAGCTGGTCAAAAGATTTTGCTAGGTAGTTTTTTGCTTCCGTTATTTTATGCTGGTCGAGCAGGCCCATTAAAACGAGGTTGCGATTTTTCAAGTCGTGACGAATACGGCGAATTGTCGATTGTGTTTTTTTGACTTCGGCAATGTATTTCATTTCGGCTTGCATGGCCTTATTTTGCAGGGAGATTTGACTAATCTTCTTCATGTGTTTGGTTAGACTGCTGTACAGGTATAGTACGCAAAGATTCACATAGGTAATTCCGAAAATAATTAGGATCTGGTAGGCGTCTAAGGCAATTTGTTTTTGCACGCAGGTAATTAAAAAACTAAGTAATACAACGATGGAAATGACCGGAATCGAGGTTAACGCCGCCATTAAGGGGATGGTGAGCGTTTGGGAATAGGCATGGTATTTAAAAAATAGCACTTTCATTCCTAGTACAAAAAGCATCTCGATAACGTTGGCAATGCTGGTGGTGACCACGTCGAACAAGTAATGGTGTGAAGGGTCAATAATGGAGAAATTTTGGAAAAAGAAGAACACTAACGCTTCACTAAGAATGGTGGTAGCTAAAAAAATCCCAGCTAAAAAGATGGCTTCTTTAAAGGAGACCGCGTATTGGGCGGCCAGGGTCATAATTAGGGCAATAATAACCACAATATTTGCGTAAGGAACCATGTTTTGAGGGAAAAATAACATGTTTAAAGCAACGGTTAGACAGAGCAAGGCTACCGTTAAAATAGTTTGGGGAGTGAGGCGAAATTGAGCCAAACCATCGGAGAAGAAAAAATTAATTAAAAACGTGTATGCTATGAAGCCCAACAATGAACCAATCACGTCAAATATCATATCCTGCTTTTTAACCTTTCTAAGATTTGGTCGCGGGCAATCGACCGAAATTTTCGACTAACGGGGATTTCTGCAGAGTTGCCCGCATAATTTAAAATCACAAACGTACTGCTCACTTCCTCAATGTATAGCGTGTTGATAATGTAGGAATTGTGAACTTGCACAAAGTCGGCATCAATTTGTTCCAAAATGGCAGAAGTGGTCATGTTAGTGGTGAAAATCGCACTCTTGGTATGGATGATTACTTGCCGGCGTTGTTTTTCAAAAAAGACAATGTCGGATAATTTTAAATTATGAACGATCCGGTTACTAGAAAAGGAAAAATGACCAGTATCAATATTTAAGTACTTAATGACCTTATCTAGCACCGGAAATAAATTAGCCGGACTGGCGGGTTTGAGAATGTAATCGAAAGTTTGCACTTGAAAGACGTCTTCCATGTATTCGCTATAGTTAGTTAAAAAAATAATTGGCACGTTGTAATCGTATTTCCGGATAATTTTAGCGAGTCCGATGCCGCTCTGGTGGGATAATTCAATATCCAAAATGAAGAAATCAAATGTTAAGCGGTCTAGGTCTTTAGCTAGTTTGGCCGGATTATAATACGTCGAAATGGTAAACAACGCAGGGTTATATTTAGCCAAAATATTCTCGACGGCCGTCGCCATTTGAGGTTCATCATCGCAAATTGCCACGTTAAGCATAGGGGTAACTTCCTTTGTTTAAATGATTAACACCGTTATATATTTTGTTTTGATTATACTACCATAATTTATTTGCGTATACGGAGGGGCAAACACGATGTAATTGCTGCATAACATTTTTAGATAGTTGTACGATTTGTGAGCGTTGCTAAATAAGTTTGAATTTTGTCTTCAACAAATTCAATATGTTGCTCAGTCTCTTTAAGGTTGGCATGCAATATAGCTAACTGGTCAAAAAGAATTTTGGTGCGGGCAGGAATGGTTTCGTCGCCGGCGTACCTTAGTTGGGCGTACAGCTTCATTTTTTTAATACTCATACCGGTCTGTTTTAAACGCAGGACGAATTGGACCCACGCAACGTCTTGGTCGGTGTAGTATCGGCGATTATTAGATGTTCGCTTGGAAAAAATAATTTTTTCTTTTTCATAATATCTGAGGGTATCAATAGAGAGTCCGCATACTTTAGAAAACTGACCGATTGAATAATTCATTTGAAAATACCTCTGTGAATTGAATTGTGTAAAAAATACTCTATAAAGAGAAATGTGTCAACAAAAAATTAGTTGACATGGAGTTTACTCCATATTCTATGCTCTTAACTAATCCCAATATTTTGTGGATAGAAAAGGAGAAAGTTATGGAAAAAAGCAAACGATTTATTGATGGCTTAAAAAAATTAAGTGAGGTCGATAATTTGGCGGGGCAGGAAGTAATTGCTTCTTTGGCAGGGTTAACGGAAGATGTGGGCAAGTACATTGTTGAGTTCGCTTTCGGTGAGATTTATCAAAGAAAAGGGCTAAATCTCAAACAGCGGGAGATGATTACAATTTCCTGTTTACTGGCTCAAGGCGGAACTGAACCGCAACTAGAGGTGCATATAAATGGTTCGCTAAACGTAGGACTGACCGAAAAAGAAATAATTGAAACGTTTATTCAGGCCATTCCGTACGTGGGCTTTCCTCGGGTGCTGAATGCTATTAAGGTTGCTAAGCTGGTTTTCAAACACAGAGGTAAGTAACTCTGAAACTTAACAATATGAAAAAATGGGGCTGTGACAAAAGTCTCTAAACAAAAAACGGTTCATGATGGAACTTCCTCATGAATCGTTTTTATTTTGGCGTTTTGACTTCAATAAAGCCAAAACGTGTGCCAAAAGTCAGTTTGTTCCGCTTAACCAAAAATTGACCGTCATGCCAAAATCAGGCACAATGGTCAATTTTCAGTTAATGCTCGCAAACTACCCGACTTTTGGCACGCTCTCATTTTTAATTTTATTTACGCAATGATTCCCGGTAAATAATCGGCATTTTAAAGCATTTTTTAAACGGGATGTCGTCGTCGAGTTCATCGTTAGTTAGTAAATGTTTCAAAGTCGCAATCCCTAACGCGGTCATTTCGGTGATCGGGCTATGTACGGTAGTTAAGGATGGTGAAGTGTAGGTGGCAATGTCCATGTCATCAAATCCGGAAACACTGACTGGATGCTTTAGATTAGGATGCGTGTTGATCGCGTGAAGGGCCCCAATTGCCATGTCGTCATTTTCGATGAAAACGTAATCCGGAAAGTTAGGCCGTGCCAACAGTTCTTCCATTGCCCGGCAGCCACCCTTAGCCGTATATTCGCCCTCGATTGGGGGATGGGCAAATAACTTGGTTGGGTGAGCTGCGTCCCATTCTTGAATTGCGGCAAAGTAACCTTGGGAACGCTCCTGCGTCGAAGCGTAATCCAGGGAGCCGCGAATTAAGGCTACATTACGGTGCCCAGCTTGTAGCGCGTGGGTGGTCATTTCGCGAGCCGCTGAATAATTGTCCAGCCAATAGTTATAAACGGGCTGAATTTGCGTTTTGCGGTTGAGCACCACGACGGGGATTTTCATTTGAACTAAATTATTAATGAATTCTTCGTCCTTCACGGATTGACTAACCACCACTACGCCGTCGAAAAAGCTAAGGCGGTCATGGTCGTTAATGGAATTGATTGAGAGGACGTAATTTTCGGGTAACTGTTCCCGGATATTTAAAATAATGCTGGTTAAAAAGAGCCCCGAAGTCCCGTTTTGTAGATCGGTAAAAAACAGGCCGATCGTGTAGGTCCGTCCTTGGTTAAGCCCGCGCGCGTTTTGGTTGGGGACGTAGCCTAGTTGATGGGCGGCCTCCACAATTTTCCGTCGGGTAGTTTCCTTCACCTTAGGACTCCCGTTTAACGCCCGAGAAACGGTGGTGTGTGAAATACCAAGGTGGCTGGCAATATCAATAATCGTGGTCCGTTTTGAAGAATTATTTATCATAGGATGCTCCTTTTAAATTACTCAAGCGTAGCAGCTCCAATTATACAACAAAAATGAGAATTAATAATAATTCATGAAAACGGTTGTACTAAATGGGGACCGTGCTATAATTTAATTGTAAGGTTTCACGTGAACATTTGCAATTTAATCAAACATTAAGCGGGGTAACGATAATGGAAATCGGATTAGTTGGTTTGGGGAAAATGGGCATTAATTTAGCCCAAAACATGTTGCGTCACCAGCATAAAGTGGTCGGATTTGATTTGAATAACGCGTTAGTTGAAAAAGCGATCGGTTATGGAGCAACTGGAGCGGCTTCGTTAGCTGAAATGGTGCAAAAAATGACGGCTCCCCGGGTGGTCTGGGTAATGGTGCCGGCGGGCAAGCCGACCGATGTAACAATTGCGCAGCTAGGCGACCTGCTAGAAGCGGGTGATTACCTAATCGACGGCGGAAACACCTTCTGGAAGGATAGTTTGCGGCATAACCGGCTAATTTCGGAAAAAGGGATCCATTATTTTGATGCTGGTTCGTCAGGTGGTTGGCGCGGAGCACTTAATGGCGGGAATTTCATGATTGGGGGCGATGACGCCGCAGCCTTTGAAACCATCCGCCCATTATTTGAAGATATTTCCCAGGAAGATGGTTATCTCTACACTGGTAAGGCTGGTTCAGGACACTACCTTAAAATGGTTCACAATGGCATTGAGTACGGGATGATGGCTGCAATTGGGGAAGGTTTTGAAGTATTGGAAGCCTCCCAGTTTGATTACGATAACGAAGCGGTCGCCAAATTGTGGAACCATGGCTCGGTAGTTCGGAGCTGGCTGATTGAACTTGCTCAGGACGCTTTCAGTAAGGATCCGCACCTAGCTGAAATTGCGGGACGAATGCATTCCAACGGCGAGGGTCAATGGACGGTGGAAGAAGCTATGGACCGCCACGTCCCTACCCCAGTAATTTATGCAGCGGTTGCGGAGCGTTATCGTTCGATGCAAGACGATACTTTCACCGGCAAGGTGGTGGCGGCTCTGCGAAATGAATTTGGCGGGCACGCAGTTGATAAAAAGTAGTTCCTCATGGTGAGATAATAGTTGAAGAATTTGCGTTTAGTTCAGCTAGTCAGCAACTTATTAACTTCTGCGACTAAACGCTTTCTGAGCCTTATGAATTAAGCTTACTAAATATAACTAAGGCTTATTATAGGTAAATCATGATAATCCATACTTTATAAAGTGAATTTTTTCTTAATCTAAAATTTGGTGAAATTAGGGGTGGTAACGCTTTAACGAGCGGAGCTACCCCCTTTTTATTTACCGGCAGAAAAAATTTAAAAAAGTGTTGCTGAAAATCACTTTGTAGGGCATAATTGGTGTACGCCATATACAGTGGTTAAAATAAAAATAAAAAGGGGTTTATGTATAATGAAGTATACCAAATATACAGTCTTAGCAATGTCCGCACTAACACTAGGAACTGTGGGTGCTAAAGTTACACATGCAGCACATACCAACCAGCATGCTGTATCGGCAGCTAACTCACAAGAGGCAAATGCTAAAAAAGCAACTGATGCAGTGCACGCCTTGTTTGCTAATAAAGAATACACCAAATTAGCAAGCGGAGTAACTAGTGCAAAGGTTGATGCAGCAGAAGCTTTAGTACATAAGTACGTATTAACTTACAAAGATTCACAACTATTGTTAAGTTTGTGTAATAGTGCAAGGCACAAATTAAGTGATAGCTCGGATGATGCTTCTGCTATTAAAGCGGCCGAAAAGGTAGTTGACGCATTATTTACGGATCGGACCCACGCTAAGTTAGCAACGGGAGTTACTGCTGAAAAAATTGAAGCTGCCGTAAAAACAATCGAAAAAAATGTGCCGCATAGTAATAGTAATTACCAACGGCTTATGTCGTTATGTGATCGGGCAAAATCCTTCTCACGCGCATCTAATAACGACTCCAATACTAAAAACGATATCCAAAAAGCGACAGATGCTGTTAATGCATTGTTTGCAGATGGTAGTCATACTAAATTAGCGAAGGGCGTTACTACAGAAAAAATTGAAGCAGCTCAAAAATTAGTTGATAAAATTCCAACGTCAAACCCTAACTACGTTGAGTTACGTAATTTATGCACCAAAGCTAAAAACTTGTTAAACACAGCAATTAAAAACGACGTTAAAGTAGCGACTAAGGCAGTTACTGCATTGTTTGCAGACAGTAGCCATACTAAATTAGCGAAGGATGTTACTGCGGAAAAAATTGAAGCAGCCCAAAAATTAGTTGATAAAATTCCAACTAACAACGAAAATTATCAAAGATTAAATGATCTTTGCCAAAAAGCTAAAAAGCTTCTTGCAGAAAATAATGACCCAGCGGTAAAAGAAGCGGAAAAAGCAGTTTTCGCACTCTTTTCAGATGAAGCACATACTAAATTAGCGAAGGGTGTTACTGCTGAAAAAATCGAAGCAGCCCAAAAGTTAGTTGAAAAAAATGTGTCACAAAGTAATAACAATTATCAAATGTTAATGACCTTATGTCGTAAGGCAAAAATTTTGCTCGATAACGCTAATACCGAAGATAAAATCCGTGAAGCAGAGGAAGCGGTTTATGCGCTATTTGCTGATTCATCGCTAAGTAGTGTGGCAGATAGCACTAATAGTGCTAAAGTCGAGGCTGCGAAGGACTTGGTTGCAAAAAATGTAAGTGTAGCTAATCCTAACTTTAGTAGGCTGTGGAACCTATGTTTGAAAGCAGAACGTTTGCTAGAAGCATCAGGAACAATTCGTCCAGCAAGTAGTGAAGGCGAACAAGAAGCAATTGATGCAATTAAGGCGCTATTTAGTGATGACACATACACAAAATTGTCCGACAAGGCTAACAGTGCAATGCTCAAAGAAGCTAACGCATTGTTTGTAAAATATGTTAAACCAGGTAACAGTAACTTCACGGTTCTCTATAAGTTATACCAAAAAGCAGAGCGTTTGTTAGAAAGTTCAAATGATATTCGTCCAGCTGCAAGTAAAGAAGAACAAGCAGTGATTGATGCGGTTAACGCGCTTTTCACAGACGGTACCCATACCAAGTTGGCTGCAGGAGTAGACCGGGATAAGATAAACGAAGCCAAAAGTATGATTGCTAAGTACCTTACTTTTGACAACCGGAATACGATGATTCTTTACAATCTCTGTGCTAAAGCACTTGAACTATTAAATTAGTTTACGAAAAAATCCATTATCGTAACTGAGATTTTAATTATCAATAATGGATTAACATATAAAATATCAAGAAACAGTTTCAACAATTGTCATTTGGTTGAAGCTGTTTTTATATATGGGAATCTATTCTATATTAGTTTACGGGATGTATATAATTGTGCTCAAAGAGTATAATTTAACTGGGTATATTAATAGTGAATAGCGTATTATCTCGAAAGGAGAGTGATGATTTGCGTAAATGGATTACGCGTGGCGATTTGGTAGCATTTGGGGCACCGTGGTGACTATGTTTTTGGTTAGTAAGGTCGATTTTATGCACGTTCATGAAGGGTGGCAATTTTTGACAACGCTATTAACGTTTGTGGTTTTAGACTCTGTTTGCACGTGGTGGATCAATACTCCAACTGCTAAATAAAAACCCCAGTCGGTTTATGCAATGACTGAGGTTTGGTTGGTCGCAATTGAACTTTTAAAAATGATGTACCACGGCAATCTCAAACTCCGCGGTAATGGAATTTAATGGACGTTGGAGGAGCTGCTCCCGGTTTTCTTGTGCTTGCCAAGTTAAGGGCGTCATGTTGAACAAGGCCGTAAAAAGCGGTTGGTCAAGCGGAAATTCATACCTAATGGTCGAGAATTTCGCTTGGGAATAGTGTTCGATAAAGTGTTTCTTAACTGGCGTATTATTATAGGTAGCGTGTGGTCCTTCCGGATAAACTAAGTGACGAAGCTCCTGCAAATAATGGTTGCCGGGAATGACCTTAACCAGCACGCCGTCTGGGGCTAAGGTACGGTCAAACTCTTGGTAATTAGCGGGTGACAAAATGTTGACGATGGCGTCTAAACGATGGTCGGCAAATGGCAAACGAGCTAAGTCACCTACCATGAAGAGCGGTTGATTTTCCAGTGCCACCCCTGCGCTAGCAATGTTAATGGCTGGTTTGGAAATATCCAGGCCGACTAAGTCCCCTCTCGAGTGGTCAGCAAGCCATTTGGTGGTGGTGCCTTCACCACAGCCGGCATCTAAAATAAGACCGCCAGCAAGCAATTTCCGAACCTGTTCAAGCATCGGATCGAAAAAACCGGCCGTTAAGAATTGGTGGCGATAGCGTAGCATTTCGTCAGTATATTCGGTTTTGACGGGATGACTAAGGAAAAAGAGGCTTCCTTTTTTCGCCACGTTAAAAGTATGTTGATTTTCGCAAGCGACGGTACCAGTTTCCGCGGATGCAAAAGCTCCCTGGCAAACGGGACACTGAAATTGATTTAAATGTTGTTGGATAAATTGACTGGTTAATTCGATTTTGTTCAAAATATGACCTCGTTGTTCTTGTAATTAAGTTAATTCTACCACGGCTTTAAGGAAGGCCAATGGTATTTTAGAACAACTAAAATTGAAGAAAAATTGAATTGAACTTAAAGGTTGAATTAAAATATAATTCGCGGTAAAATACCTCCTGTATTTAAATATTCGAATGTTTGAATGGAGGACGACCTGATGGTGGAGCATAGCAAGGCACTCGCAGCTTTTAAGAAGAATATCCCCTTGCTAGACGCGCTTTCCGACGAGCGGCGCCAGCAAATTATGATTACTTTAGGGGAAAGTGAAAAAGGCTTGACGGTTGGGGAATTGACGAAGATTATTGGTCTTTCCCAGCCCGCAGTATCGCATCATTTGAAGCAATTAAAAGATTTAAAGTTAGTTTCGGTTAGAAAAAAGGGTACTAGCAACATCTATCAATTAACGATCGGACAGGCTCTCGATCAAGTGCAAAAGTTGGTTGATATTTTGCGGAACGATAAGAAGTTATTTAATTAAGTCGGGATTGTCTGATTGTTCATTCATTGGATCGAATATTAAAAAATTATTGTTGAGAAGGGGAAAAGCATGGTTCGCAAAGAGTGGAAATTTATTAGAAATAATAAGTTAATTTTAATCTCCGTGCTGGCAATTATTTTCATTCCTTTCCTATATAGTATTTTCTTCTTGAAATCGGTATGGGATCCATATGGGGATACGAAAAATTTACCAGTCGCAGTCGTTAACTTAGATCAACCCGTTAAGTACCAAGGCCAACGACTTGCGGTCGGTGATGAAATGGTCGATAACTTAAAGCATAACCATCAGTTGGGATGGCACTTTGTATCGGCTAAAAAGGCTAAAGAAGGAATGAAGGATAAAAAGTACTACACGGTAGTTACGATCCCAAAGGACTTCTCAGCTAACGCCGCAACGGTTACGGATAAAAATCCTAAGAAGATGCAGTTGAAGTATTCAACGAACGCTTCGTTGAACTATATTGGTAAAGTTATCAGTGACGTGGGTACTGAAAAGCTTAATTCCGAAGTTCGGGAACAAGTTACGAAGTCCTATGCTACGGCAATGTTTGACCAAGTTAAGACTGCCGGAAAAGGTTTCAAGCAAGCTTCTGACGGAGCTAAGAAACTTAAGGATGGTGCGGTTCAATTAAATGACGGTACCAAGACTTACACGGCAGGAGTTTCCCAACTACACGACGGGATTGCTACAATGGCCGTTTCAGTTAAACCATTGCAAGCGGGCGTTGCTCAATTAGCAGATGGTTCTAGCCAATTGACCAATGGTTTAGATCAATTGAACGGAAAAACTGGGGCATTGTCTTCAGGAGTTTCCCAATTGGCAAATGGTTCTGGTCAAGTAACCACCGGTGCGGTTGCCTTGAGTAAGGGATTGAACGAGTTGCAACAAAAGAGCGGTGCGCTCGTTACCGGAGTTTCACAACTAAACAACGGTGCTTTACAGTTGAAGGTTAAGGTTCCCCAATACGTTAACGGTGTTTACCAACTTAACGATGGTATACAAGAACTTAACGCAAAAACTGGTCAATTAGTTGGCGGCATCAAGCAATTGTCAAGTGGTGCGGGTGCTTTAAGTGCTGGAGTTAAGCAATATACAGACGGTGTATCGGCTGGTGCAGGCCAATTACAAGGTGGCGTAGCTAAATTAGCTAACGACACTAAGGATATGCCAAGTAGTATCAATGCTTTGCACAACGGAATTGCAGACATTGCGAAGAGCTCAAAACAATTAGCAGATGCAAACGGCAAGATTTCAACCGGCCTTGGCCAGGTTGCTGATCAAGTAAGTGCAAACGATATTAGTAAGCAAGCGGCTGCTTTGAAGCAACAAATGGCTTCTATTCAAACACAATTAGTTGCGTTGAATAAGGCAACTGCTGGACAAACAAATGGTGGCAATGCCGCACAATCCATCAATAATCAACTTTCAGAGATTAAGTCTGAAGTAGGAAGCTTGGCAAACTCAAGTAAAACTACGACAAGCACTAGCGGTGGCGTTTCTCAAGCAACCATTAATTCTAAAATTGACGGTGCAGGATTAAGTGCAGAAGATGCAGCTAAAGCGAAGAGTGCCTTAGCTGGCGTTGCTAACGGTAGCCAAAATAAGACTACTTCGCAAACTGTAGATACAAATAAGATTGCATCAATTCAAAAGAAGATTACTGACGTTCAAGGTCAAGTAACGAAGTTGAATGATTTAGCTAACAAACAAGCTGAAATCAATAAGCAAGTGACGTCGTTAACAGCTTCCTTCCAGAAGTTGGCAGCCGGCGCAAATGAATTAACTGGCAACAGTGACGACATGAAGCAGTTGGCAGCAACTTTGAAGAAATTAGCTGCTGGTTCACAAGAAGTCACAACTAACTTACAAGCTCTTTCATCTGGTTCAAACACGGTAGCTGGTAAAGTCGGCGAATTTGCCGGTTCAGCTTCTGATTTGACTAAGGGAGTTGCTCAATTAGACAGTGGTGCTAAGAGCCTTGCAAGTCAAACTAACAAGAATTCGAAGGACGTTAAGAAGTTAGTTAGCGGTTCTCAAGAATTGAGCTCAAGCTTGGCAATGCTAGACAAGCAAACTCCAACTCTTAAATCCAAGATTGGTCAGTTAGCTGCTGGTAGCAACCAAATCAGTGCTGGTACGGGTGCTTTAGCTGGTGGAATTAACCAATTAAGCAACGGTATTAGCGCCGCAAGTTCACAAATGCCAACCTTAGTAAGCGGCGTTAGCCTACTTGCTAACGGTGGTAATCAATTGGCAGCCGGTTCTTCTCAAGTTACTGGCGGGTTGAACACCTTGAATGGTCAAGTACCAGCGTTAGTTTCTGGCGTTGCGCAACTTGATAATGGTGGTCACCAATTGAACACTGGCATCCAAACTCTTAACAGCAGTACTGGAACGCTAATCAACGGCGTTAACCAGTTGAACACTGGAGCTGCTGAATTAGACGCTAACTCAGGTGCCTTGTTAGACGCTACTAAGCAAATTAGCGACGGCAATGGCGAATTATCAAGCAAGTTAGCTGACGGTGCAAAACAAGTTAACAGCGTGCCGCTTACCGACAAGACGGCTAACATGTTTGCCGCACCAACTAAATTGAAACACACTAATTACAGTTACGTACCAAACTACGGACATGCGTTAGCACCATACGTGCTTTCACTAGCACTTTACGTTGGAGCAATCGTCTTTAACTTTGCTTACCCAATTCGGAAGGTTTCCGAACGCGGTGGTACTCCAACTCAATGGTTCTTGAGTAAGGTTTCCGTTGGTACGGTAGTAGCTCTAGGAATGGCGTTGGTTGAAACCACAATCATGATGATTGCTGGTATTCACGTAGATCACGTTGGTCAATTCTACATGACCGCGATTATGATCTCGTTAGCGTCGATGTACATCGTCATGTTCTTGTCGATGGCCTTCGACAACCCAGGACGGTTTGTAGCGATGATTCTCCTGATGCTTCAATTAGGTGGATCAGGTGGTACCTTCCCAATGGAAGTAACTAACCACTTCTACAACGTAATTCATCCGTTCTTGCCATTGACTTACTCAATCCTATCGTTCCGTCAGGCAATTACGTCTGGTCTCGGTGACGGTACCTTTGAACAAGCAATGGGCGCGTTGCTCTTGTTTGCAGTGATTGCTTTGGCATTGCTATGGTTCAGTATGAATCAATTGCAAAAGCATCATTTGGAAAACAAGTCGCAATTAGATGATAACCAAAAGCTTCAAGAAGTTGAAAGATAATTTAATCGCAGAGAGGGGCCGGAAATTTCCGCCCCCTTTTTGTATACATAGCACCAATTTAAAGAGTATTTTAGGCGTGGTCTCCCACGAAAGGCTAGCTTCCTGTATAATAAATGGAAATGAGGTGATTAGATGAAACACATGAAAAAGGGCTCCCGTTGGCCGGTCAATCCGGTTGTGTGGGTCATTGTGGCACTATTGGTCATTTTAGGCGGATATAAATTTTTCTATCCTAACCACGTGGAACCTGAACACACCACGGCACGGCAATCTAGCAGCACTAAGGTGATTGACGTTGAAGAAGGCTCGTCGTCCGCTAAAAAGGCAACGACAAAAAAACATAAACATAAATCAAGCAAAGATAAGCTTTGGACAAAGAAACAGGATGCAAAATTGGCGGCGTTCATTAGTGATTGGCAACAGACGATGGGGCAATCGTATACCGGAACTAATTCAGGTAGCTCGGTAACCTTCCAAGGCGTCACACTTCCCGATTATTTATCGACGGGGACGGTTTACGTAAACCAACAACCGGTGACGATGAAATGGACGACTAACAAAAAAGACGACAGCGATTATCAAGTGGTCGCAGCTTATGCCGGCACTCAATACCTATACTTGTTTACTTTCCACCAACAAACTCCAGAAGTGTTAGTTACCTCTCAAGCAGCTAGCGACGGAGTTAACTTTAAGGTGACGGAAAATGCGCAATTAGTTAACGGTTTTCAAAACATTGTTAATGGACAAAGTGAATCAACGAATTCATCGCAACAATAGAATATTAAAAATGGGAGCTTTCAGATCAAAATTCTGAAAGCTCCCATTTTTGGTTCTAAACGAAAATTGTTTGCAGAAACAGAGTTGCGCTGACCTAAAACTTATTAGTGTTCTAATTTTATGTCCGCCGACACCACGCTATTTTGGTACGGAAAATGTGATTCGGAGTATTCAAAAGGGGTGCCGTCAACTAAATAGTTGACCTGGCTAATTACTAAAATGGGGTCCCCTTTCTTTTCACCTAGAAAATGAACGTCTTCATCCGAAACCTTACGAGCCATGATTTGGCGATGGGATCCGGCAAACTCTAAATGATGTTCTTTTTGTAAATATTCGTAAACCGATTTTTGAAGAATTTCCTTAGTGATGGTCGCAATTTTAGTTGGCATAATCGTTTGTTCGTAGCTGAACGGTTTGCCATCAATCAATCGGGTTCGCTTAATTACGTAGACGGTCTCCCCGTCTTCCAGCAGTAAATGTTCCTGCTCATCCTTGGTAGCGATCCGGGCGGTTAAATGAATGTGTTTGCTAGTGACCTTTTTATTAGGGTGGGTCATGGTCGTTCCCAACGGCTTGTCAACGTCTGTATTGAAATCATTGTTAAGTTGCACGTCTTTTCGAACGAACGTCCCCGCCCCGCGCTTACTATAAACTAGTCCTTCAATGATTAAAATCTGAATTGCTTTGCTAATCGTGATGCGGGTGGTGTTAAATTCTTTTGCCAATTGATTTTGGTCTGGCAACATGACTCCCGGCTGCAATTCGTGGTTCATAATTTTTTTGCGCAAAGTTTGCGAAATTTTCTCGTATTTATACATTTATCTGACACCATCCTTAATCACCGTTAATTTTAGCCCATCTTAATGGTATTCACAAATTAATAAAAGTATATACTTTTGCCATAAAAGAATTTACTTTTATAAAAATGGTGATTATAATGAAAACGGATACAAAAGAAAGGTGGTCATAATTGTGCAAGCAAAGTTACCCGATGGTTTTTTATGGGGAAATTCAACATCCAGTATGCAGACGGAAGGAGGTGCACATGAGGGCGGTAAGGGACCGTCCGTTTACGACACGTATAAAGCAACCGCAGAAACTTCGGATTGGGACGTGGCAATTGATAATTACCATCATTATGAAGAAGATTTGGATTTGATGGCTCAGCAGGGGATGAACTGCTATCGTTTTCAGATCTCTTGGAGCCGGGTAAACCCGCAAGGCGACGGAGAATTCAATGAAGAGGGGATTCGTTATTATGATAATTTAATCAACGCGTTGTTAAAACGGGGCATTCAGCCGATGATCTGTCTGTATCATTTTGACATGCCGTTGCACTTGGCAAAACAATATAACGGCTTTTTGAGTCGCCACGTGGTGGATGCTTTTGTTCGCTTTGGTAAGGAAATGGTTGACCGGTTCAGCGACCGGGTTAAGTTATGGATTACGTTTAATGAGCAGAACCTATATTCGCAAACGGAGGCCTTTCGGATTGCTGGTTATTTAAATGGCGACCGCACCGATGAGGAATTGCAAAGGATTGCGCATCACGTAATGACGGCTCATGTTCAGGTTGCAAATTACCTGCACGAACACAGTGACGCTAAAATCGGGGGAATGCTGGCGTTCGTGGAGACTTACCCAAACAGCAGTTTGCCGGAAGACGTCTTTGCTGCGCGGCAAATTGATGAATATTTGAATCGCAATTTATTGGACGTTTGGGTTAACGGCCACTATTCAACGGAAGTATCCACCTATATTGAACGGCACCATTTCGATATTGATTTTACGGATCAAGATCGGCAAGAATTCGCCAAATTAAAGAGCGACTTCATTGCCTTCAGCTACTACGCAAGTAACGTGGTGGATGCAACCAAGATTCCAGCAGGCACCATGCCCAACCGGTACTTAGATTACGGCGCGGTAGCAAATCCCCATCTCACAGCAACGGAATGGGGCTGGAATATCGACCCGCTAGGCTTCCACGACGTTTTGACGAAGACTTATAACGCCTACGGGATTCCGATGTTTCCGATTGAAAATGGAATCGGGCATCGGGAAGAATTTCATGGACAAATGATTCAAGACGATTACCGAATTGCCTATCACCGTGATCATTTACGAGCGCTAATGGCGGCGGTAAATGACGATGGAGTAGCGGTGCTAGGGTATCTGGGATGGGGATTGATCGATATCCCCAGTTCGGCAGGCAATATGGAAAAACGTTACGGAATGGTTTACGTTAACCGGGGCAATCACGAGCTCCGCGACCTTAAACGCGTGCCTAAAAAGAGTTACTACTGGTTTGCAAAAGTTATCAAGTCTAATGGTGCTGATTTAGATTAGAAATTTTTAACGGGAGGAATTTTTATGGGCGATTCGAAAAGCGGATCAATTAATGATCGAATGCAGAATTCAAAGTTCATTGCCAAATTTACGGAAATTTCGGTAAAGGTCGGCAATTGGGTTTACTTACGGTCCTTGCGGGATGCTTTCGCAGTTATTCTGCCAATGTTTATCGTGGCCGGCATCGGAGTTTTGCTAAATAACGTAGTGTTTACTTGGTTTTTGAAGGGAGACCTGCTAGCGAAGTTCCAAGTTGTCGGTAACGCGATTGTTAACGGAACTTTAAACGTAGCTGGAATTTTAGTTGCCCCGATGATTGGCTATATGCTGGCTAAAAATAAAGGTTTCAATAATCCAATTGCTGCGGCAGCCATGTCGTTAGCCAGCATTTTTATCCTAATGCCGAACAGCATTCAACTGGGGACGGTAGCGTCGGGCGGTGCGAAAATGGCAACCGTTACCGGTGGATTGAGTTACTTAAATACGGGGACCCAAGGAATGTTTGGCGGAATTTTCGTTGGTTTAATTGCAACGGGAATTTTCATTAAGCTAGCGTCAGTTAAACGGCTTCAGATTCATTTAGGCGAAAACGTGCCCCCAGCAGTAGCTGCGTCATTCAGTGTTTTACTTCCAGCAATTTTATTGATGTCATTTTTTGCAATTATCGCTGCACTGCTAGCTGGATTTTTCAATGCTGACCTAATTAATTTAATTAAAACTTGGATTCAAGAACCATTGCGGGGCTTTAACACCAGCATTGTCGGATATTGTGTGATCTACACCTTAGCTAACTTCCTGTTTGGTTTAGGAATTCACCAAACCGTTCTCTCAGGAACCTTATTGGATCCGTTGGTGTTGGTTAATATGAACGAAAATATGACGGCTTATGCGCATCATCAAGAGATTCCCAACATCATCACCACTTCTTTTGTTAGCAACTATACTTTAGTCGGTGGTTCGGGAAGCACCATTGCATTGATTATTGCAATTCTAATTTTCAGTAAAGTGAAATCATCACGGCAAATTGCCGGATTGTCGTTGGCACCCGGGATTTTTAACATCAACGAACCGATGATCTTTGGATTTCCAATCGTTTTCAACCTTCCAATGATCGTTCCGTTCGTGTTGTTCCCCACCATTGGTAGTTTGATTGGATATTTTGCAACCTTATGGGGTTGGGTAAGTCGGACGGTCGTGTTAGTGCCTTGGACTACTCCACCGTTAATCGGTCCTTATTTATCGACTGCCGGAGATTGGCGTTCGGTTATCCTGCAATTAATTGTGATTATTATTGGCGTTTTCTTATACCTACCATTCTTGAAAATCAGTGAACAAGTGGCAAGAATCCAAGCAGAAGAAAACCGCGATTAAGACCCTCGACCTAGGATTGAGTTAGTGAATCCTAGGTCTTTTTTATCGCAATAGTGTATATACCAATTGACATTTGAACACTTTAAAAAGTTAAATTCATGGGACAAAGCTTGCTGTTTAAACATTTTAATTCGGAAAAATCGTCCACAAAATAGCGAATGTGTGTTATTATGAGATTGTAGCAGAAACCGCTTACAAAGCCGATACGAGGGGGTTTACATTGTGCGCTATGTCACATATTTGGGGACAGATGCTTACACGAATATCGCAACTGATACATGGATCTTGAATAACCTTCATGCAGATGAACCAATATTCGCGCTTTGGCAAAATAATAATGCTGTCATTGTAGGAAAAAACCAAAATACATTTGGTGAAGTTAACCAAGAATTTATCGATCAACATCAAATTGAAGTTGTTCGGCGAGTTACTGGAGGTGGGGCAGTTTATCACGATTTAGGTAATCTAAACTTTACATTATTTGTACCACTAGATTCATCAGCTAATACGGACTTTAAGCAATTTTCTGAGCCAGTTTTGAAGGCGTTACATAACTTGGGAATTCCAGCAGAAGCTACAGGACGCAACGACTTAGTAGTTAATGGCAAGAAGATTTCAGGCGTGGCCCAGCGTTACGCAAAGGGCTACTTAATGCACCACGGAACGTTACTATTCGATAGCAATGTCGACACGATGGTGCGGGCACTGAACGTGGCGGATGAAAAATTCATCTCGAAAGCTGCTAAGTCAGTACGCAGCCGTGTCGGGATGATTAAGGAAGCCGCACCAGAAGGGTTGACGTTGCAAGACTTCTGGGAAGCCGTACAATACGAGCTGACCGATCACGGACGCGATTCCGAGATTCTGTTGACTCCTGAGCAAAAACAAGAAATTATTCGGTTGACTGCAGATCAATTCTCAACTTGGGACTGGAACTATGGTCAATCGCCGAACTTTAATTTTAAGAATCACGCGAAGTACGATGGCGGGATCATTGAAGTCCAGGTTCAAGTTGAGGGTGGTGTCATTCAAGATATTAACTTTACCGGAGATTTCTTGATGCTGCGTGACTGGCGGGACATCAAAGATCAGTTCATTGGCTTGCCGTTTGAAGCGGATCAAATCAGACCGGTCTTTGAGAAAAACCAGGATCAGCAGTACTTTGGTACCATCAGCGTCGATGAATTAACACAATTATTTGAAGCCTAGGAGGGGTAGTTATGGCTATAAAAGATGACAATAAAAAGATTTTAGATTTCGACCTTCAAATGGAAGATCAAGACCAAAGCTTTCCAATGCTCCAAGTCTTGAACAACGATGGCGAAATCGTAGATGAAGACGCCCTTAAGAGAGCGGGATTAAGTGATGACCAAATGGTTGAACTCATGAAGCAAATGGTATTCAGCCGGATCTTGCACGAACGTTCATCAAAATTATCCAAGCAAGGACGGTTAGGTTTCTATGCACCAACCATTGGTGAAGAAGCTTCCCAAATCGCTTCAAACTATGCCTTTGAAAAGGGTGACTGGTTATTCCCTGGTTACCGTGACATTCCACAACTGATTATGAAGGGCTGGCCAATTTATAAAGCATTCTTGTGGTCTCGTGGTCACTTCGAAGGTAACGAATTCGAAGACGTTAACGGATGGTTCCCACAAATCATTATTGGTGCCCAATATGTTGAAGCAGCCGGCGCAGCTTTAGGTTTGAAGAAACGTAATAAACCAAACGTTGCTTACGCATATACTGGTGATGGTGGTACTTCACAAGGTGACTTCTATGAAGGAATGAACTTTGCCGGCGCTTACCACGCTCCAGCAGTTTTCTTCGCACAAAATAATGGATACGCAATCTCCACCCCACGTAGCGTACAAACTAAAGCACCACACCTTGCAGCTAAAGGCTGGGCAGCTGGTTTGCCAAGTTTCGTAGTTGATGGAATGGACCCAATTGCGATGTACCTTGCCGCTAAAGAAGCTCGTAAGTGGGCTGTAGATGGCAATGGACCAGTCTTCATTGAAACCATCACTAACCGTTTAGGACCGCACTCAATGTCAGGTGATGATCCACTCCGTTACCGGACTCAAGAAGACATTGATAACTGGACTAAGCGTGAACCATTGATTCGTTTCCGTAAGTACCTTACTGATCGTGACTTATGGTCAGAAGATATTGAAAACGACTGGGCAGACATTGTTAACTCACAAATTGATGACGCAGTAAAACAAGCTGATGGCATTGCTAAGCAAAAGATCTCAGACTTCATCGAACAAACCTTAGAAGTTCCGGGACAAGCAGCGCAAGATCAGATCAACAAATTTAGAGGGGAGGGCAAGTAATCATGGCTAAAAAAACATATATCCAAGCGATTACAGAAGCTCAAGACTTGGCGCTTGCTAATGATGAAAACGTTATAATTTTTGGTGAAGATGTTGGTAAAAATGGTGGTGTATTTAGAGCTACCGATGGTCTTCAAGAAAAGTACGGTGAAGATCGAGTATTCAACACTCCATTAGCAGAAAGTGGAATTGGTGGTTTAGCAATTGGATTGACCACCCAAGATTACCGTCCCATCATGGAAATCCAATTCTTCGGGTTCGTTTACGAAGTAATGGACTCCATTGCTGGACAAATGGCTCGGGGACGGTTCCGTTTCCACGGCACTCGTAAATTCCCAATCGTAGTTCGCTCGCCATATGGTGGTGGAACTAAGACCCCTGAAATGCATGCGGATTCTCTAGAAGGATTAATGGCACAAACTCCTGGATTACGAGTAGTTATGCCGGCAACCCCAGCAGATGCGAAGGGATTATTGCTTTCTTCAATTGAAAGCGACGATCCAGTAATCTTCCTCGAAAACTTACGTTTGTACCGTTCAATTCGTGGCGAAGTTCCAGAAGGTTACTACACCACTCCTCTCGATAAAGCAAACGTAGTACGTGAAGGTAAAGACGTTACCGTTGTGACCTACGGCGGCATGGTCCACACCAGTTTAGCAGCTGCAGAAGACCTTGCTAAAGAAGGTATTGACGTTGAAGTAATCGACCTACGGACCGTAAGCCCACTCGACCTTGACACAATTGGCAAGAGTATCGAAAAGACTGGCCGGGTGGTAGTTGCTCAAGAAGCACAACGTCAAGCTGGTATTGGAGCAATGGTAATGAGTGAAATTAGTGAACGTTTCATTATGAGTTTAGATGCTCCAATTGGTCGGGTAGCCGCTCCGGATTCAGTTTACCCATTTGCGCTAGCTGAAAACGAATGGTTACCAAAAGAAGACGATGTAATTGATAAGATCAAGGAGGTCGTAAACTTTGACTGAAATATTTAAAATGCCAGACATCGGCGAAGGTATGGCAGAAGGCGAAATTGCCAACTGGTTGGTAAAAGTAGGCGATGATGTCAAAGCCGACGACGCGGTGGCTGAAGTTCAAAACGATAAATTATTGCAAGAAATCCTTTCACCATATTCCGGAAAGGTTACTAAACTATTTGTAGACGCCGGAACCGTAGTTAAGGTTGGCGAACCGCTCATCGAATTTGATGGCGATGGAACTGGCGGCGGTGATGACAGCAAGGATAACGCTGCCGATGCCGCCCCAGCAGCTGTCAAGGGCAGTGATAATGCCCCTAGTGGCGATGCAGAAATCTTCAATATGCCCGACATTGGTGAAGGTATGGCAGAAGGCGAAATTGCGAACTGGTTAGTTAAAGTTGGCGACGAAGTTAAGGAAGACGATCCAGTTGCCGAAGTACAAAACGACAAGTTAATGCAAGAAATCCTTTCACCATATTCTGGAAAGGTTACTAAGTTATTCGTTGACGCGGGAACCGTGGTTAAGGTTGGCGAACCACTCATCGAATTTAACGGTGACGGTAGCGGTGCTGGTAGTGGAAACGCTGCTCCAGCAGCAAGTGCAGCTCCTGCTAAGGAAAATGCCGCACCAGCTAATAATGATGAACCTACTAAAGTTGGAACGGCAGTGGCTTCTAATGGCCAAGTTTTGGCAATGCCTTCGGTTCGTGAATACGCTCGGAAACACGACATTGACTTAATGCAAGTTCCTGCAACGGGTCGTCATGGTCACATTACCATGGCAGACGTGAAGAACTTTAGTGGCGGCGGTACTGCCCCATCTGCTCCAAAGGCTGCTGAAAGTGCCGCACCATCTCCTAGTGCTGCTCCAGCTGCAGAAGCTCCAAAACCAGCTCCTGCAAAACCAGCCCCAGTTAAGGCTGGTCGAGTACCACTTTCACCAATCCGTAAGGCAATTTCACGGAACTTAACCCAACGCGTTCAAACTGTTCCACATGTAACGATTATGGACGAAGTTGAAGTATCCAAGTTAATGGAACTCCGTGATCAATTCAAGGAACAAACTAAGGCGAAGGGTTACAAGCTAACTTACATGCCATTTGTTGCCAAAGCATTGGCGGCAGCAGCACGTAAGTACCCAGAATTGAGTGCAACAATTGATGACGAAACCCAAGAAATCGTCTACTACGAAGAAACTAACGTGGGCTTTGCTGTAGATACTGATCAAGGACTTTTCGTACCAAACGTTAAAAACACTGCTTCGAAGTCAATTATGCAAGTTGCCCAAGAAATTGATGACTTGGCAATCCGGGGCCGGGATGGCAAATTGAAGCCTGCTGAATTACAAGGCGGAACCGTTACAATTTCTAACATTGGTTCTGAAAGCGGCAGCGGCTTCTTTACCCCAATCACTAACCCAGGTGAAAGCTCAATTCTTGGAATTGGCCGCATTCGCAAGACCCCAATTGTTAACGAAGATGGTGAATTAGCAGTTGGTAATACCTTGAAACTATCACTTAGTTTCGACCACCGTTTAATCGACGGTGCTCTAGCACAAAAAATTATGAACGAGCTGAAGGCACTCTTAGGTAACCCTGCCTACATGCTTATGGAGGTGTAGTCATGGTTGTTGGCACACAAGCAATCGATGTTGATACGTTAATTATTGGTTCAGGCCCTGGTGGTTACGTTGCCGCAATTCGGGCAGCTGAATTAGGCCAAAAAGTAGTCATTGTGGAACGCGACTTTATTGGCGGAATTTGCTTAAACGTGGGTTGTATCCCATCAAAAGCTTTGATTCAAGCGGGACATTTATACGCAACTTTGCAACACGGCAATCCGTTCGGGGTTACCGTGGGTGAATCCAAGCTCGATTTTGCAAAAACTCAAGACTGGAAACAACACCAAGTAGTTGAAAAACTAACTGGTGGGGTGGAAATGTTGTTAAAGAAGCACAAGGTAGAAATTGTGCGTGGGGAAGCGTACTTCAACGATAACGAAACGGTTAACGTGATTGACGGAGACGATTCGCACATCTATCGCTTCAAGAAAGCCTTGATTGCAACTGGCTCACGCCCAGTAGAAATTCCACACTTTAAGTTTAGTGGTCGGGTTATTGATTCGACAGGTGCATTAAACTTGAAGAGCGTTCCCGAACATCTCATCATCATTGGTGGTGGGGTAATCGGTGCAGAATTAGCTGGCGCATACATGAACCTCGGTTCTAAGATCACCATTATTGAAGGTCTTGACCACATTTTGAATGGTTTCGATGGCGAGTTGATTCAACCAGTTTTGAACAACTTCAAGAAGAACGGCGTAGACATTATCACGGAAGCGACTGCAGTGGAAGCTAACCAAACTGATAAAGACGTTACCGTTACTTACGAAGTTGACGGAACTACTAAGAAAGTTACCGGAGATTACTGCCTGGTATCAGTTGGACGCCGGCCAAACACTGACCAAATCGGCTTGAATAATACGGACGTTAAGCTGGACAAACGTGGTTTGATTGAAGTTAGCGACTCTATGCAAACTTCAGTAAAACACATTTACGCAATTGGAGACGTAGTTGCGGGGCCTGCGTTGGCGCATAAAGCTAGTTATGAAGCAAAAGTTGCTGCAGCAGCAATGAGCGGTGAAGACGCACACGACAAGCATTACGTGATTCCTGCGGTTGCGTACACTAATATCGAAGTAGCGACGGTTGGGGAGACCCCACAAACGGTTGCGGAAAAGAAACTGGATGCTAAATCTAGCAAGTTCCCATTTGCCGCAAGTGGTCGGGCAATGACGATGGACCAGACGGAAGGTTTCATTCGTTTAGTTACTGACAACCCTACTGGTGCGATTATTGGTGCCCAAATTGTTGGTCCAGAAGCATCAGACTTGATTTCTGAATTAACCTTAGCGATTGAAAATGGAATCACCATTCGAGATATCGAATTGACGATTCACCCACATCCAACCCTTGGTGAAGAAATCATGGATGCTGCTGAAGTGGCTGCTGGTTTGCCAATTCACATTTAGTTAAGCTAAAAATGTCCTAAGGGGACAAATACCAATCTGATTAAACCGTTTCTCAGAGCCCAAAGTAGGGCGAAGGGGGACGGTTTTTTAGTGGTTAGCTTAAGGGAGAACAATTTATTTACTTTTAAACCAAATAAGCATATATTCTACTTAAAAGAGGAGGCTGAGCTTTATGAATGAAAAGATGTGGTCAATCGGCTTTAAAGAATCGCTACCAATTGAGGAAGCGGATAGTTTGGTAGAGTTTACCACTGACCGACCTGAACCAAGCGGGCATGATCTATTGGTTAAGGTAAGTGCTGTTTCGGTAAACCCTATCGATATAGCAGTACGAAAGGGTCAATCCGAACCGTTGCAGGAACCGCGGGTATTAGGTTTTGATGCGGTTGGTACGGTGGTATCTAAAGGCAAGGAAGTCACTTTTTTTGAAAATGGCGACCGAGTTTTTTATGCTGGTTCGTTTAAACGAGCGGGTAGTGATAGCGAGTATCAATTGGTCGATGAACGAATTGTCGGGCACGCTCCCCAACAAATGGATGATGTTCATGCAGCAGCTATGCCACTTACGTCCCTGACGGCGTGGGAAGCGTTGTTTGAGCAACTTCAGATTGATCCAGAGGACCCAAAGAAAAATGCGGGAAAAACCCTCTTGATCATTAATGGCGCGGGCGGTGTAGGTTCAGTGGCAACGCAGCTTGCACATTTGGCAGGATTACGTGTGATTGCTTCGGCATCGCGTCCAGAAACGATTCAGTGGTGTTTGGATCACGGTGCGGATCAAACGGTTAACCATCGCAAAAATTTGGTTACGGAAGTTCATAATTTAGGGGTTCAGCACGTGGATTACATTTTGGAATTGCATAACATTGACGCACAGTGGGAAGCAATGGTGGAATTGATTAAGCCAGGTGGTCGAATCGCTTCGATTACTTCAACGAAAAAGCCGGTAAACTTAACCGATTTAAAGAGGAAAAGCGTAACTTTCGCGTGGGAATGGATGTTTGCGAAATCTTATTATGGAACGGAAAACCTCGTGTCCCAGCACGAAAATCTAGAAAAGATTGCTAAATTGTTGAATGAAGGAAAATTAAAGTCAACGATGACAAAGGAACTCCACCCAATGAACGTAGAAAACATAAAGAAGGCCCACCAATTGGTAGAAAGCCAAAAAATGATGGGTAAGGTGGTAGTTAAGTAGAGAGCGGAAGCCGCCGGGTAATTTTTGAGGATTAATTGGATTTGGGCCTTAATCGCGGTTTAAGCGATTGAGGACCAAATTTGATTAACCGGAGAAGATTGGCGGCTGGAGCTCGTTTGGTCCATGCTGCAGAAAATTGTAAGAATTAAGGCATTAATCGTGTTTTTTGCGATTAGTGCCTTAATTTGGTTAGCCGGAGGGAGTTGGGGTACAGAACCCGTTTCGATTGCCTTAGCTCTGCCGTTACCCACCAATCTAACAACAAAAAAACGAAGGATCCTGAACCGAGGACACTTCGCTTTTTTATTACCTAAATTTTTAATTAGCTACGTTTATTAAGTGAAAGATCAATACTTTTTCCTAGGGCGTACATCACAAAGGCACCAATGAACATTACCCCAAATTCACCTAAACTAACCGTTCCCCAAGTGTAGAAAAAGGGAACTTTTAAAATATAGGTGAGTTCTAAGGCAACTAAGAAGCCCATTAAAATGGTCGTAATGATAACGGTAAGGGCCAACTTAACTCGGTTGTCAGTTAATTTCCGGATGGCGACGATTACAACGCTCAGGGTGATGAGGGTGGTTAAAGTCCCCCACGTAATGTCAATAATTCCTAGAGAAGATTGTAGGTTAGCAATTAAAACTCCCAAAGAAACTCCCCAAATATAACGGCGATCATAAACCACCAAACAATTTAAAATCTCAGCAACCCGAAATTGAAGCGGGCCGAAACTAACTGCTGAAAAAACAAAGGTAATGGCGACGTATAGAGCAGCTACAATTGCTGATATTACAATCTCACGGACGTTCATTTTAGTTGACATAAATATTCTCCTTTATAACTTAATTAGTTACTAAATGACGATGACCAAAGGAACCCGGAGTGCCGGGGAAGTGCCATCGGTGGAAAAATTTCCAACATTTCTATCATACCAGTTTCCCAGGCATTTCTAAAGGTTAGGTATTAGGTAACCATTCGTTAAAATAGTTGATTTAATAATCAAGAAAGCCTTTACATTTACTTGAAAATGAATCATGCTAATAGTGGAGGAAACCAAAAGAAAGGGTGTAAATTAGATGATTAAATTGAAGAACCGCTACTTAACGGTCGAAATTGATAACATGGGTGCGCAGCTGACGCACGTGATTGACCAACCGAGTGGATACGACTACATTTGGAATGGTCAAGCTTGGCAACGTCATGCCCCGATTCTGTTTCCAGCAATTGGTAAGTCTAACCAAGATAGTTATGCATTGGAAGGACAAACCTACTCAATGCCGCAACATGGCTTTGCCCGGGATTTTGATTGGCAAAAGGTTTCGCAAAGTGAAACGACAGCAAAATTAGAATTGAAGGCCAATGAACAAACAAAACGAATGTTTCCGTTTGATTTTACGCTTCAAGTAGAATACGAGTTAAAGGATCACCAACTGTTAACTACTTACTACGTTATTAATCATGACGAACGGCGGATGCCTTACGCTTTAGGCTCACATCCCGCATTTAACGTTCCAATTGATAACGACGGTATTTTTGAAAACTACCATTTAACTTTTAGTCCGCACCAAAAACGAATTCAGCGTTTAGGGGTTAACCCAGTACCATTCCGCGACGGAAAGAAAGCTCCTTGGGAAGCTATCAAAAACAGCGAATTAGCTTTAAATCATGAAATGTTTAACGACGGTTTAATTATTTTAGATGCTAAGAAAATTGATAGCGTCACTTTAGGTTCAACACAAACTGCGCATGAAGTTAAATTGAACTTCAAAGACTTCCCATACCTTACCTTATGGACAATGGAGAACCGTGCGGAGCCATTTTTATGCATTGAACCGTTTGCGGGCTTGCCGGATCAAGCTGCTGAAGAGCTTACCGACTGGAAGAATAAAAAGGGTAACAATCTCCTAGAACCGCAGGAAACCCAGACATTCACGTATTCAATTGAGTTTAAATAGCGAGGAGGGGCGCGGCAATGGTAACAACGTCAGCGCCCTTTACCTTGCTAAAAAATAGTTAAGTGAGGATTTTACATGCAGGATTATCAGTTACAAGTAGATCAAATATTTTCTGATAATATGATTCTGCCCTTTGGCAAACCATTTCAAATTAGTGGATTAGCTACTGCAGGAGCGACGGTTAAAACCACCATCGGCACTCAAGTTGCGCGGGCGATTGTTAGAAAAGATGGCACGTGGGATTGTCAATTTCGACCTTTTACCGATTATCGAACTTCATTTGAAGTTAAAATTGAAGTTCAAAATCATCAATTGAAGTTAGAAAACGTTCGGTTTGGTCAAGTTTTGCTGATTGCCGGACAATCTAACGTGGGCTTTCGCATGTCGCAAGACCAAAATTTTACGGAAGCCCAAACGTCAATTCCCGCAACCCCCATCACCTATTACAACGTCCCTCAACCGGCTTTTGTTTACGAAGATGGGGAGGTTAAGGAATATCAATCCCGTGCCACCCATTGGCACCAAGTAAAGAAATCTAACCTGGGACACGTTTCGGCGGTGGGTTATTACGCTGCCCAAGAAATGGCCCGACAAGACCCGAAAATGCCGGTAGGGATCGTTTGTTGTACCAGGGACGGTGCTTCAGCAGGGACCTGGGTGTCGGAAACATCTTTGCGCAAAGACAAGCTACTGGCAAAGCGGGTGGTGGAGCCTTTCTTAAGCCACATTGAAAAGATTACGGATGCTGACTTTAAGGCAGACATCGAACGTTATCACCAAACCGTTAAACGTCATAATCGATTAATGTATAACTTTATGAAAAGCAATCCGGAGGTTCCGATTGGCGAAGCGCTGAACATTGTGGGGCAGGCGCCCTGGCCGCCGCCAAAGACGCCGGACAGCTATTTGCGACCCGGGGCGCTGTTTAACGCAATGGTAAGAAAGATTCGGCATTTCCGGTTCAGCCAGCTGGTCTGGTACCAAGGCGAAACTGATGCAGATCAACCTGAAATTTACGATCGACTCTTGCAGACCTTAATTAACGATTGGCGGGCAACTTTGGCGGACGTTTCTTTACCGGTATACGTAGTGCAACTGCCAAAATATGCGGACGTAAGACGTCACACGTGGGCAAAAATCCGTCAGCAGCAACTTAAAGTGGCACAAAGGCTTGCCGATACTTACTTGATTTCAATTGCGGATACGGGGGAGTATTATAATCCCCATCCCACGGCTAAAATGGCGGCGGGCCAACGCATAGGTCGTATCTTAGCGGGAAAGGACTATCAAGCAACTCCGCAACTAGGCTGGCTGAGCTTAGAAGCGGAACAAACCTGTTTTCACTTTTGGTATGTTAAGGAGTTACATGCCACCCAGCCACCTTTAATCGAAGGGTATGTTCAGCAAAAATGGCAGGCGGTCCCGGCAGAAATTAAAGGAACTGACCTAAGAGTTCATTTTCCACTAGGAACTACCCAAGCTCGCTACGGGTATAGTAACGCGCCGACTTTGACGCTGTTTAATGAAATAGGTGACCCAGTCAGCCCGTTTGTCGTAGATTTAACTACGCAAGAGCTGATTTAATATTTCAAAACAAATTGATTAAAAGAGAGTGGGACAAAAGTCGGGTAGTTTGCGAGCATTAACTGAAAATTGACCATTATGCCTGAATTTGGCTGATGGTCAATTTTTGGTTAAGCGGAGCAAGCTGGCTTTTGGCACACGTTTTGTCTCTATTAAAGCCAAAATACTAAAACAACTTTTTAAGGACCTTCATCCTTGAAAAGCATTTCTTTAGTTTTGTTCCACTTTCGTTAGTTCGAGTAGCGGTCCGAAAAATGGGCTCGCGCATACTTAATCTGAAAAACGATAGTCGACATCCTGGCCGTTATATTCCACGGTCAAGTCGTGATTGTCGACAATCCATTCGTTTCCCGATTCAATATAAAAGGTGATGTCATCTACGACGGTCTTGGCGGTTGATTCATCGTTTTTATTTCCGGGTGCAATCCCTAAGAAAAAGCTTGGATAAACCGTCGGGATTCCCCCGTAAATTTTGGTGAATATCTTGACTGCGCCGCCTGGTTTTAAATCCAATTCTTTGATAAACCACTGGGCTGCCTCACTAGTTACGGAAAATTTCATGTTGATTTGCTCTCCTTCTTAATTGTTGATTATGCACGTCTTAGGTCCAAAACATATAAAACCCTTCCAATACTAATCCTATCATAAAGAAATCGTTTACAAAAAGTAATTGCGAATTTTTTGGGGTCAAAATAAACTCCTAAATTTAAAAATCATCGCGCGACTGAGCGAATATATGTTAAATGCACCTAATTAAATTTACTTTTAGGATAAATTTTGTTGTCTTTTAAAGAAAAAATTGATGGTAAAACGTTTTAAAACCGCTTTTTTTGATTTAGAGAACAGAAGCCGTAATATCGGGCTGATTTCGCTAAATCGTGGACTATACCAAAGCTCTCACCCGTATAAAATGCCTTGATATCAAGGTTTACCCGGGTCGGATAATGTTTGACATACTGGTACCAACCAGTCATAATATGAATTGGAGCTGAGGAATTCAGCCATTTATTTTACCGAATTTTGTAAGCGGATACAGCAAACGGTTACAAATTTCGAGGATGTGGAGGAACGTTTTATGAGATTACTGTTGATGAGTCACGGAAATATGGCAATCGAAACGCTGAAAAGCGCAGAAATGATTTTAGGCCATATTGATAACATGAAGGCGATTGGTTTACAACCTAACCAAGGTCCGGAAGATTTACAAAAGGCTGCCGAAGAGTTTATTAATGACAACCCTAATCAAGACAAGACCATGGTTGCGGTTGATTTGCTCGGCGGAACTCCATCAAACGTCGTGGTACGTTTGATGGCTAAGTACCCAGATTTAGAAGTGGTTAGCGGATTGAATCTACCAATGGTGATTGGTTTTGCAAACCAAGTAATGATGGGAATGGATGTTGACAAACAATCATTGATTAGTGAGGCACAGAACGGCGTTGTTGACGTAAATGCTAAATTGAATGGATAAAGCTAATGGCAAAAACATACCAATATTCATTAAGATTTGCGATTGATCCCTACAATTGGGACACCGTAAAAGAAGCGAAATTAATTGATTTTTGTAAACAGGGGCAAATTGATAACGTGGTGTTTTTCATTAACCCTGAAGAACTTAACCAAGGACATCCAACGCTCACCCAAGTGCGGGAGCATTGGTTGCCAACGATTAAGTCAGTTGCGGAACGTTTGGCGAAAATGGGCATCACGACCAGTCTAAATCCTTGGACGACTTTGATGCACAGTGATCGGGGCCACCGCGTCCCTCCAGAGCTCGGCTTTGATACGATGGTCGACTACTTGGGGCACGCCTCAGCTTCGATTGCGTGTCCGCAAGATGACCGTTGGGTGAATTATATCACCGCGATCTATGCGGAGTATGCGAAGCTAAAGCCTAAAGAGTTGTGGCTAGAAGATGATTTTCGTCATTACAACCACACGCCAATTAAGTTAGCGTGTTTTTGTGACCGACACATGGCGCTTTACAGCGAAATGTTGGAAAAGCCCATTAGTCGAGAAGCTTTTGTCGCAAAAATGTTGCAACCTGGCGAACCCACTCCTGAACGAATTGTTTATCTTAGCGTAGCGCGTGCTGAAATGAAACGGGTGGCTGCCAAAATCGCGGCGGCAGTTCACCAAGTTTCTCCAGCTACTCGTCTTGGTTTAATGAGCTCGTTTCCGGAATGGCACGCCGTGGAAGGACGAGATTGGGACGGTTTATTAGACAACCTTGCCGATGGACATCCACGAGTAAGTCGTCCGCATTTGCCAGCGTATAATGAAATTTCTCCCTTGAAATATTCGCGAGCATTTGAACGGTTTACCCGAGTTACCACCGAATTGGTTGGCGAAAATTCCGATATTTACCCCGAATTGGAAAGTTACATGTATTCCCCGTTCGTGAAATCTAAAGCATTTACAAAACTGCAAATCGAAAGCACTCAAATGGTGGGGGCTTCCGGAATTTTACTGAACTTGTTTGACATGATGGGTAACGGGATCGATGAAACGTATGATTACGCGCGTCTTTTAGCGGAATCCAAACCCTTAATGAATTTAGGTATGCAACATCGCCTGAAGCAAAACCATTTAGCAGGAGTAAAGGTCCTCTTTTCTCCGGACGCGGTCTTTAACCTTAAAACCACGGTCGGGAAGGACCCTGAAGAATTACTACCCCAAGAATATTCTTGGTTGGAACTTTTGGGAACGTTAGGGATTGCTTGCAAACCCGAAAAGTGGACGTTACAAAGTCATTTTACGGATGAGGTGCTGGCCGTTAGCGGACAGTTCTTCAACAATTTAACTGACCGGCAAATTACCGAATTACTTGAAAACAACGTGGTGCTAATTGATGGTCCAAGCGTCCAGATCTTAATTGATCGGGGGCTAGGTAAATTAGTTTGCGCCAACCAAGTGGAACTGAAAAAAGCACGAACCGGTTATCAATCGTACGAGCAAATTGATGGGATGACCATCGACGGAATTCAAAATCCGCGGGTAACGATGCTCCAGCACACTGGGGACTACTATCAAGTTGGTTATGAACCAGCTGCGTCGGTGCAAATAATTTCAAACGCGTACAACGAAAACGCCAAGAAATTAGGGCCGGTGATGGCGTTAGTGAACCAACGGACCCTAATTTTACCAATGAACACTGATCCAAAATATGGTTGGGAATCGCAATATTATTCAATTAAAGAGAAATTATTCAAACGGATTTTAAATCAGATCACGAACTTGGATTACGTCATTGAGATGCCAGGGACGAAACTAACGGCCGTTGCCGACCAAATGGTTTTATCAAACTTTACGATCGATGACCAAGCGCAAATTCAGTTACACCTTACTAAAGCAAGGGCGAACCAACACTGGAAGCTCTATTTCCACGAAGGTGCGCAGTTACAGAGTATGGAGGTTACTGCCTCACCGGATTCAAACGGGATGTTGACCATTCCGTACCGCCTCAAGGGCTTAGAAACAGTAATTTTATTAGCGGAGTTTTAAAAAACGAAGGAGTGAGTAGGATGGCAATTACAGCAGTACGAATTGACGGACGTTTAATTCACGGCCAAGTTGCAAACTTGTGGACTACCAAATTAGGCGTTACACGGATTATGGTAATTGACGATCAAGTTGCAGCTAGTGACATTGAAAAGGCGGGATTAAAATTAGCCCGTCCTGCAGGAGTAGATTTAAGTGTGCTTCCTGAAAAGGTGGCGGCTGACCATATTAACCGGGGCGGCTATGATTCCCAAAAGGTATTTATCGTGGTTAAGCGCCCACAAATCTTGTTAGATTTAGTTAACGATGGGGTAAAGCTTGAAGCCATTAACGTGGGTAATATGTCCCAAACTGACGAAACGACCCAATTGACTAACTCCATTAACGTTGTGCAAGAAGACGTAGACGCATTTAACGCGTTGCACGAAAAGGGAATTAAGCTTACTCAACAAATGGTTCCTGGTGACCAAGCAAACGACTTTATGGAAATTCTCAAGAAATTTAAACCAAAAAACTAATTAAATAAGGAGGGATTCTCATGGGTTCAGGTATTGCAATTTGGCAAGTTATTATATTAACAATTTATTCAATGTGGCAAATCATGGATGAATTGACCGTTCAAACCAGTTTGAGCCAACCAATTTGGGCTGGGATCGTCGCTGGTTTAGTAATGGGCGATTTAAAAACTGGTTTGTTAATCGGTGGTAGTTTACAATTAACCGTTTTAGGTGTCGGAACTTTTGGTGGCGCTTCCAAGATTGACGCCAACTCCGGAACTGTTTTAGCAACCGCGTTTGCGATTGGTACTGGGATGAAAGCGGAAGTTGCCGTAGCAGCTTTAGGGGTTCCGGTAGCTAGTTTGATGATTCAAACCGATATTCTCGCACGGTTTGCGAACACCTTCTTCCAGCACAGAATTGATAAGATGATCGACGAAGAAAACTATAAGGGGATTGAACGTAACTTCCTCTATGGTTACCTTCCATGGACGTTATCACGTGGTATTCCAGTATTCTTAGCACTCGCATTTGGTGGCCCATTCGTACGGACAGCCGTAGATTACATGAACACCAATCTTTCATGGTTAAGTAACGGTTTGGCAACCGCCGGAGCATTACTTCCAGCAGTTGGTTTCGCAATCTTGCTTCGTTACCTACCAGTTAAGAAACATTGGCCATACCTCATTTTAGGTTTCGTAATTACTGCAATGCTTTCAACGCTTTACGCCAACATTTCTACTTTGGGAACGACCATTGCGGGCATGAATGCTAAGTTCACTACCGTATTTGCAAACTTGCCAATGTTGGGAATTGCCTTGATTGGATTTGCTCTTGCAGCAATGCAATACAACCGTTCGGTAAAGGAACAAAATATGGTTGCTGCAGCACCGAAGTCAGCTGATAACGCGACAGATTTAGATGAACAGGATGGTGAGATTCATGGCGACGAACTCTAAAAATAAAGTAACTTATAAACTAAACGATAAAGACTTCAAACAAATGAACATCCGGAACATTCTTTTCAACCAAGTTGGCTGGAACTACGAACGGATGCAAGGTTCATCATACCTGTACCTAATCTTGCCGCAATTGCGGAAGATGTATGGTGACCATACTCCCGAATTGAAAAAAATGATGAAGATGCAAAACCAATTCTTCAACACCAGTAACTTCTTCAACACCATTATCGAAGGAATCGATATGGCTTTGGAAGAAAAAGAAGGGGTCGACTCGCTCGAAACCGTTGCTGGTATCAAGGCTGGTTTAATGGGGCCGTTCGCCGCAATTGGGGACTCGATTTTCGCAGCCCTCGTTCCCGCAATTATGGGTGCGATCGCCGCGAATATGGCGGTTCAAGGAAATGCCTTTGGAGCAATCTTATGGATGCTGGTTAACTTCGTCATCATGTGGTTCCGGTGGATCCAATTGAAGTTTGCTTATAAACAAGGGGTTAGCTTAGTTAACGAAATGCAAGGCCAATTAAACGCATTGACTGACGCAGCAACCCTTCTAGGGGTTTACGTTGTGGGTGCCTTAGCAGCTACCATGGTTAACACCCAAGTTACCCTCGTGGCGCACTTAGGAAAGATGACGGTTAACTTCCAAGATAAGATCGACATGATCATGCCGAAGTTAGTTCCTGCATTAATTGTTGGTGCAATCTACTGGATGCTCGGTAAGAAACGGATGACTTCTACCAAGGCAATCTTTATCGTAATTATCGTGGCAGTTGTACTATCTGCACTAGGTGTAATCGGAAAAGCAGCTTAATTTGCAATTTTAGTATCCGACTTTCCTGAATCTGGTGTATCATATTGTCATTATGAAACCGGTTTAGAAAGAGCGGAATGGTTATGGAATTTAAATATAACGAAAAACGTCCCGTGTACAGTCAACTCGTGGACGTTTTGCGAAAAGAAATCAAAAATAATTATCAACCAAACGATAAGCTGTTGTCTGAGCGCGAAATCATGCGTAAGTATGCGGTTAGTCGCAACACGGTCCGGGGAGCGTTGTCTGAATTAGAAAACATCGGCTACATTTATCGACAGCGCGGCAAGGGAACCTTCGTAGCCAACATGATTGATTACACGCAGAAAATTGGCGACGAATATAGCTTTACCGAGCAAATGAAGTCAATGGGACGCAAGCCCGAGACTCGAATTTTGGAAATGTATCAGCGGGATGCGGACGAGTACTTTAGTCAAAAACTAAAGGTTCCGGTGGGGACTTGTTTGATTAAGCTGAAACGTTTGCGTTTGGCAGACGGACAGCCGATTATGATTGACCGAACCTACCTTCCGCAGGCTAAGTTTCCTAATTTAAGTCGGGATGATTTAGAACTTAAGCAACGTTCACTGTACGCAATCTTTTTGGAGGATTACGGTGAAAAAGTAAAAGTTGCTGATGAACGTTTGTCAGTGGGAATTATCAGTGATGAGGATGCTAAACTACTGAACGTTGCTTCTAACACTGCCGGATTTTTGGCGCGGCGAACGACGTACAATCATAAGAACGAAATCATCGAGTACACCATTAGCAGTGCGCGGGGCGACCAGTTTGTCTACAATATCAAGTATCGACACTGAAGGATTGAGAGGAGAATTACTTTATGTTTAACAAAACAGATGATGATCTAACCAAGATGGGAGCGGTAATTACCACTCGGGAGATTCAACAAGAACCGGAATTGTGGGAAGAAGCTTGGCAAAACTATCAAGCTACAAAAGCGACCATTACGGAATTTTTAGAAAAGATTGAAAACGAATTCAACGAACCGGTCCGGGTGATCTTTACCGGTGCGGGTTCCTCGGCCTACGTTGGGGATACGGCGGCGCCATACCTAACCGAAAATGGCGACCGGAAACGTTTCCGTTTTGAAGCGATTGACACAACCAAAATTGTGTCGACGCCTAAACAATACCTTGAAAAAGACACTCCGACTTTGTTAGTTTCCTTTGCCCGGAGTGGAAACAGTCCTGAAAGTGTTGCAACGGTGGATATTGCTGAAAAGTACGTTCGTCACCTTTACCAATTAACGATTACTTGCGCACCAGAAGGTAAATTGGCTCAACACGCACAAAGCGACGAAAATAACTTAGTTTTAATGCAGCCTGCGCGCTCAAACGACAAGGGTTTTGCCATGACCGGGAGTTTTAGCTGCATGTTGCTGACTGCTTTATTAGTCTTTGATGTAAAACATACGGACGACCAAAAGGAAAGCTACGTGAAGGCCATTAGTAAGATGGGGCATGAAGTAATTGACCGGGTGGACGAAATTCAAAAGATTGTCGATACTGATTTTGAAAGAATTGTTTACCTAGGTTCGGGAGCCCTTGGCGGATTGACTCGAGAAACCCAACTAAAAGTTTTGGAACTCACGGCTGGTCAAAAGGCTACCGTCTTCGATACTTCGATGGGCTTCCGTCACGGTCCCAAATCATTTGTTAATGAAAAGACCCTCCTCTTTGATTTTGTTAGCAACGAAGCTTACACTCGTCAATACGACGTTGACATTTTAGACGAAGTGGCCGGAGACGAAATTGCGCCAGTAGTGATGGGAGTTGGAGTGAAATCTGACAATAATTTTGCCGGTGCAAACTTCACCTTTGCTAACGGAAACGATCAAATTCCAGATGGCTACATGGCCTTCCCTGACGTAATGTTTGGACAAACGGTTGCGCTATTGTCATCGATTAAAGTTAATAACACCCCAGACACTCCTTCGGCAACTGGAACAGTTAACCGAGTAGTTAAGGGCGTAACCATCCACGATTTTAAAGGTTAGGAGCGATATTTTGGAATACTATATTCACGCAGCAAAATTTTTCTTAGGCAGCAACGTCGAAATGGGCGGCTACTTGCCAGTAATTGACGGTAAGTTTGGGCGTTACCAAAAGGAAAAGCCTACCGGCAAAATTGTGGACTACGGTGATCAATGGATAGCTCCCGGATTGGTTGATACGCACATCCATGGGTTGTTGAACCATGATGTGATGGATGCCGATGCTGAAGGGATCGACGCCATGTCTAAGGGATTGTTGGAATGCGGGGTAACTTCGTGGCTACCGACTACTTTAACTGCTAGTTCAGACCAATTGAAGCAGGTGGTCCAAACGATTAGTGACCACGTGGACGACTTTGAAGGTGCCAAGGTTCAAGGGATCCATTTTGAAGGACCTTACTACACCGAAAAACACAAGGGTGCCCAAAATCCAAAGTATTTTGAAAATCCGAGTGTTGACGAATTTCATGCTTGGCAAAGCGCCGCCCAAGGGATGATCCGGAAAATTTCGATTGCTCCTGAACGAGACGGGGCGGTAGAATTTACCGCTAAGATTAGTTCCGAAGGCGTGGTGGTTGCCTTAGGGCACAGCGATGCGACCTTTGACCAAGCCAAAGCCTGTGTAGAGGCGGGCGCGACGATGTTTACCCATACCTTTAATGGAATGAGTGGACTTAATCACCGCGAGCCAGGGATGGCCGGCGCGGCAATGAGTTTAGATGGTGTGACCGATGAATTAATTTGTGACGGGCACCACGTTAACCCATACGTCGTTAAAATCTTGATGCAAACCAAGACTTACCAAAACGTTGCTTTGGTAACCGACTGTATGAAGGCAGGTTTAATGCCAGACGGCGACTATATTTTGGGAGAATTCCCAGTTAAAGTAGCCAACGGGACGGCCCGGCTAACGGATGGCAGCGATAGTTTGGCTGGTAGCATTCTATTGTTGAAGGACGCGGTTAAGAACGTGGTGGATTGGAACGTAGCCACACCTGAACAGGCAATTACCATGGCTTCAGCTAATGCTGCCGATAGTGCAGGCGTTGGCGATCAATGTGGCCATATTTTACCAGGTCGGGATGCCGACTTCATCGTACTTGACCACGAATTGAACTTGAACAAGACGTATTTAGACGGGGTTAAAGTATTTGGTTAACAAACTAACTACCTTAATCACATGAAACGAAGGCTAGGAAACTCCTGTAAGGGGCTCCTAGCCTTTTTGGTGCTGCATTAATGAGGACCTTTTGATCAATAAAAAGAGGTTGGTATGTTATAGTACCAACCTCTTTAGCGTTGTCCCAGTACGAGACAGGACTTCAGTTTGAAGAAGTCTTATTGAAAGAAAGTAAAAAAAGGAGATGAAGTAGCCAACTCCTTGGGTAGAAGAATCAGCTACAGGAAAAAATGATATAACTTAAACACTCAGTACAGGGAACGGGCTCTCTGTACAACTAATAATATAGCGTGTTGTAAAAACGTTGTCAATAGATTTTATTTATGTTTTTATTAATTATTTTCTTATTATGATACGATAAGTTTTTCTTTAAATAACGGGATTTTGTTTGATTGACGGGGTTTTATTTTTATGCGGTAATCGAACTGGCGAGTTTAGCTGTATAAATAACCCCCAAAAAAACAGTGATAAATTTTAGAAAACAGGTTTACTTTTTTGCTGCTCGATTGTTATTAGTAAATGTAAGGCGTCGCGACACTTACTAATTCAATATTTAAGAAAAGAGGACAGTGAAATGCAAAAAACTTGGTTAAAGACGGGAATCAACTTCACAATGGAAGGAGCAGGACACGATAAGAAGGTGCGCCGTTCCTTTGCCAACGTGGATAAAGACGTCAGCGCCGTACAAGTGGAAGAATTAGCACGGGCGCTCGAAATGCTTTTGGATGATGAAGTGACGGAAGCACAAGTCGTCACCACGGAGCAAGTAACTTTAAATTAAAATAATCAGAACGTTGATTTATATATCGCATAAAAATAAATGGGAGGTTCATTTGATGAAACAACTAGATTTAGAATTTTTGAACGCTGCGGGAAAGACGCAACACTTGAAGTTAAAGTATGCAAAACAAGACCTCGACGAGGGTACGGTACGTTTAGCAATGGAAAAGATGATTGACACTAAGCTTTTCCAAAAAGAAGGCCAATTGCTTTATGTGACCCCCAAAGCAGCCCAATACGTGGAAACCTTGCATGAACCAATTTTCGATGACAATAAACTATAGAAAATAAGCAAAGCGGTTAGGAAGAACCAGATGGTCCTTTCTAACCGCTTTTTTGTAGAATGCGTATAAAACGCTTCTGGCTTGGCACATTAACAAAATGTACCAAGTTATTTTATTAGAAATAAAGGGAATATTTAAATTTCTGAGTACTGATAAACCGTCTGATAATCCACCACTTGATGTGCTGGAAGCACTATATTACCAAAGTTAGTATGGTGAACGCTGTCTGGGAGCGTTTGGGTTTCTAAGGCAATCCCTTGATAAGGATGGCCGGCTCCGTTTGTTAGGGGCATATCCGCGGTGAACGAATTAGCAGTGAAAACTACCAGACCCTTTCGTGCAGAATAAATTTTAACTTGACGATTAGCCGTTGGTGCTCGGAGTACCGCTGCGGGAGCAGGCACCTCATTATCGACTACGTAGACATCGTCCAACCCCTTTTCAGTAGTATCTTGTAAGCCGTTGATACAGCTAGCTAAGGGTTTAAAATGGCTGAAGTCAAACGGAGTACCAACCGTTGCCTTGAATTCTCCCGTAGGTAATTTTTGCTGATTAACCGCTAACCGTTCGTGGCTATTTAACTGGAGCTCATGATCTAAAATATCAGCATTTCCCGTCAAATTAAAATAAACGTGGTTAGTAGGGTTGAATAACACGGGTTGGTCGAATGCCTGACCGTGATACTGGATAATTACCTGATTGAGATTATTCAACGTGTAGGTGATTGCCACCTTTAAGTCACCAGGATAACCGTCACTTTCAGCTTTAATAGAATTTTCAAACGTTACGCTTGCGGAATCAGTTTTGGTCTGGGTATCGAAGCTCCAGTTATAACTATGAAAACCACGAGGTCCACCATGTAAATTGTTTGCTCCCTCGTTTTGCGGCAGTTGAATTAGCTGTTCACCTTGCGTAAAGCTCCCTTTACTAATCCGTCCGCCTGTCCGACCAATACTCATTCCTAAGTAAAATGGGTTTTGATAATAGTCAGCAGTATGGGCAAAATTTAAGATTAAATTGTCATTACTGCAAGTAGCTGAACTAGGAACTAAGAATTCGTGCCACAATGCACCTTGCGATAATAGCGAGATTTGGACTTGACGGTCGTTAGCTAGCGTAATCTTTTTTACCGACTTGCCTTGGTATTCGTCAAAATCATCAATATTTACTTTCATGATTTTGCTCCTAATCCTCAACCCGTTTGTCGTTCTTCCGCAATTCTGCTTCAATATCTTCTAGCGAGCGGTTACGGGTTTCAAAGACTTTAGCGTAAACAAACCACATTGCTAAGAAACAGAGGGCGGCATAACCAATAAAGAGGCTGCCTTTTCCAAACATGTTTAGCAATGATGGGAAGGTTAACGAAACGACCGCATTCGCAGTCCAGTTAACAAAACTACCAAATGAATTTCCTAATCCCCGAATATTTAGCGGGAAGATTTCACCGATCATTACCCACATTACAGGTCCCCAAGTTGCAGAGAAGACCGCAATATAAACGGTCATGGCGACTACGGCAATTACCGCTGCAGTAAACGAGCTGTGGGAGTATTTAAGTCCGTAACTCATTACTAGCAACGAAATCCCCATAAATAAACCACCCCAGAAAAGCATCTTTCGGCGATCAATTTTATCCATAATTGCTACTGCCACGGCGGTAACGATTACGTTAAAGATTCCAATTCCAATATGTGCAATCAACGCAGCATTAACCCCAAATCCAGCGTCAGTGAAAATGGTTGGTGCGTAGTAAAGTACGGTATTGCATCCCATTACCTGTTGGAAAATGGTTAAGCCAATCGCAATGATTAACGCTGGTCGAACGAACTGACTAAATAATTCTTTTAATCCACCCTTTTCAAGTTTAGCCTGTTCTTGAATTTGGACGAGTTCTTTATCAACGACCGCTTGATTATGGTTATTCATCTGTCCTAAAACATGCTTAGCTTCTTTGGTATCACCCGTTTTAACTAAGAAACGGGGACTTTCTGGTAAAACTAATCCTCCAAGGAAGAGCAATGCGGAAGGGATGGCGGCAAAACCAAGCATCCAGCGCCAACCAGTGTACATCCCAGAGAATGTGTAGTTGGTAATGTAGGCGATCAAAATTCCGGTCATTACCATTAATTGGAAGAGGCTGGAGACAGTTCCCCGTTTTTCTGCTGGCGCTAATTCCGCTAAGTAGGTTGGAATTAATGCGGAAGCTGCCCCAACGGCCATCCCTAAAATGATTCGCGATAAAATTAACGTCCAGAACCCAGCAGCAAAAGCTGAGCCGATTGAACCTAAGAAGAAAATAATTGCAGACAATAGTAGTAACTTCTTACGACCAAAGCGGTCTGAAGAGGGCCCAATAATTACCGAACCTAACATGGCGCCTAGGAGGACGGCACTAACGACCCAGCCCTGTTGCCAGGCGTCCAAGTGCATTTGTTTTTCAATGAATAGTATGGCGCCGGAGATTACCCCGGTATCATAACCAAACAGTAAACCACCTAAAGCACCGAAGAAATATATGAAACTTGCGGATACTTTTTTCATTAGTTATTCCTCATTCCTAAATATATTGGCAGTTAGTTGTCTGAGAAAACTAATGTAAATTGTAAACACATTAATTAAAACATATATTTCTAAAAATGCAAGCGGTTCCAAAAAATAATTTTCGAATAATTTAAATTTTCATCTGCAGGTGGTAGTGCTCAAGCCCCAGTAGATGGTGAGTTAGCAACGATGCACCTCCATATAATGGAGCGTCTTCAATCATCTGTGAAAGCTGTATTTTAGTTGGCGAATTAGCCCCAGCGAGCTCCTCATATTTCCTAATTATTTTAGTCATCAACTGCGGAATTTCACCGATAATTCGCGACTGTAAACTAACTAGTTCGGGGCTGAAGATTTGACTGACGTTGAAAAGCAGGTAAACCACGGCTTCGGTGAACTCGTTCATGATTTTAATGGCTACCTGATCATCGGCCCGATAGTATTCAAGGAATTGCTGGCGATCAACGTAAGGGGTTCGTTTTAGCTGCCCAAATTTTTTAATGATTGCGTCTTCACTATATAATTTTTCGATTTTCATCGTTGGACTAGAAGCAAAGCCAGGGAAAAATAGGGAACGACCAATTTCACCTGCTCGCCCTAATTGGCCGTGGTAAAGGCGGTCGTTAATAATAATTCCAGCGCCGATCCCATTGTGGACATCTAGTGCAATTAGGTTTTTAAACTTGTGATCAGTCATGTAGTCCCGGGTAGCGATGGCCGCTAGATTAGCTTCATTTTCGATAAAAACTGGAACGTGGAATTCTGTAAGGCTCTGTGCTAAGTCCACATTTTGCATGTCGATAAAGGGCGAATCAATGATTTGGTTATGGTCAACAATGCCATTAATGGCAACTGAAATCCCCATTAATTGGTGTTCAGCAGTTGGAATTGAAATTGAACGAATCCGCTCCTTCATGATTTCAACAATTTCATAAATATCTTTATCGATTACCGGGATGGAATAAAAAGAAATCTTCTCCCCGGTCAACCAGTTGGTCATCATCCGTAAATGATGGTGTCCGAGTTCGAAACTCACGGTGTAACCATAATGACGATTAAATTTAATTAGAATAGGGCGCCGTCCCCCGCTTCTAGAACTATCGCCGTGTCCAATTTCTCGCACATAACCCATCCGGTTCAGAGTCGCGTATAGGGACGAAATGGTTGATTTATTTAGCTTTAAATTATTTGCAATTTCAATGCGCGAAGTTTTCGGGTGATTAAAAAGAAATTGAAGCATTAATTTAAGATTTAAATCACGCATCGCATCTTGGTTAATTGATTTAGCCATATGTTGTATATCTCCTGTTTTTAAAAATTGTAGCACCGGGTTCGGTTTCCTACCCAAAAAACACCTCAAGAGGCGCTCAAAAACCCTTAGAAGGCTGAATAAGCCGAAATAAGCGATGATACAACTAGTATCTTATCAGAAAAGTAAAAAAGGCAATTGATTAAAAAGGACTTGCAATTTAAAAAGAAAGGGTTTACATTAATCGTGCAGGTTAGTTGTTTGAGAAAACCAACTGGATTTTATGAAAGAAGGATGTACAAATGTCATTATTTGATCGCAAAAAAATGGAATATGTGGGTAACCAAGCAGGTTTAAAAGCAGGAAATGGATTTCACTACTATAATCCTGACGAAGTAATTCACGGAAAGAAAATGAGCGAGTGGTTGAAGTTCTCCGTAGCATATTGGCACACAATGGATCAACGTTTAGTTGACCCATTTGGAGACGGAACGGCTCAACGCCCATGGGACAACATTAAAGATCCAATGGAACAGGCCTTGGCTAAGGTTGATTACATGTTTGACTTCTTAGATAAGATGAACATCGAATACTTTGCGTTTCATGATCGGGACTTGGCTCCGGAAGGTGAAACCCTTCGGGAAACTAATGCCAATTTGGACAAGGTAGTGGATAAGATTGTTGAAAAAATGCAAGAAACGGGTAAGAAAGTTCTTTGGAATACTTCTAGCTTATTTACCAACCCGCGTTTCGTGGCTGGTGGCGCAACCGCACCATTTGCTGACATTTTGGCATATTCCGCGGCCCAGATTAAACACTCGTTGGAAATTGCTAAACGGGTAAACTCACGCAACTACGTCTTCTGGGGCGGTCGTGAAGGTTACGAATCATTATTAAATACTGATATGAAGTTGGAACAAGATCACATTGCGAAATTCTTCCGGATGGCTAAAGATTACGCTAATGAAATTGGCTACACTGGTCAATTTTTATTGGAACCTAAACCAAAGGAACCAACTTCACATCAATACGATACGGACGCCGCAACCACGATTGCCTTCTTGAAGACGTACGGTTTAGACAAAGACTTTAAGCTAAACCTTGAAGGTAACCACGCTTATCTAGCAGGTCACACTTATGAACATGAAGTTCGAGTAGCTCGTGACGCAGGATTGTTAGGTTCCTTAGATGCCAACATGGGTGATAAATTGATTGGCTGGGATATTGATGAATTCCCTAACGATGTAATGGAAGCTACCTTAGTTATGTATGAAATGCTTAAAAACGGCGGTTTGCCAACTGGTGGGTTGAACTTTGATGCTAAACCAAGACGGCAATCATTTACTATGGAGGATTTATTCTTAGCACACACTGCGGGGATGGATACCTATGCCGCAGGTTTGCGGGTAGCTGCTAAGTTACTTGAAGATCACGTTTTGGATTCCGTAATTGAAGATCGTTATAGCTCCTTCAAGTCCGGGATTGGTGCAGACTTTGAAAATGGCAAAGTCGACTTTACTGATTTTGAAAACTATATCATCGACAAACCACAATCAGAATTAATTGCCGCAACCAAGTCTGGCCATCTAGAACAGTTGAAAGCAACCATCAATAACTACATGTTCACTGTGTTAGGAAAATAAACATTAATTAAACACTAAGAGGGTGGCGTGGGCCGCCCTTTTATTATCAGGAGAGGTGGATATCATGCAAGTAGTTTTAGGGGTTGATTTAGGAACCAGTGCGGTTAAGGTTTCGGCAGTTGACCAAGCGGGCAAAATTGTCGCCCAACAAAGTAAGGAATATCCCTTGAGCCAGCCCGAGCCGGGATATAGTGAACAAAATCCGGAAGACTGGGTAATGGGGACGACCGTTGCAATTAAACGGTTGATTGAGGTAGACAAAATTAAGCCAACGGATATCAAGGGGATTAGTTATTCAGGACAGATGCACGGATTGGTCCTCCTGGATGATCATCACCAGGTTTTACGTCCGGCAATTTTATGGAACGATACGCGGACTACTCAACAATGCAAAGAAATTTTGGATGTAATGGGAAAAGACTTTATTAAGATCACTCGTAACGTGCCACTCGAAGGATTTACTTTGCCGAAATTACTGTGGATCAAAGAACACGAACCCCAGATTTTTGAGGAAGCAGCTACGTTCCTTTTACCCAAAGATTACGTTCGTTATCGCATGACCGGCAAGATTGCGATGGAATATTCTGACGCAGCCGGCACGGTAATGTTGGACGAAGAAAATCGAAAATGGAGCTCCCAAATTGCGGAAGCATTCCAACTACCGATGGAAATTTTCCCTCCATTAATCGAATCGATCGGGTTTGCAGGAAAAATTAGCGAAACCTACGCATCGTTTTCAGGATTAAGTACGGACACTCAGGTTTTTGGTGGAGCAGCTGATAATGCGGCTGGCGCGATTGGTGCGGGAATCCTTAATACCAACCAAGTGCTATCCTCAATCGGAACCTCTGGGGTAGTTTTAAAGTACGAAGATAATGCGAAAGTTGATTACCAAGGAGCGTTGCATTTCTTTAATCACGCAATTCCTAATAAGTATTACACCATGGGGGTTACCTTGGCTGCTGGATATAGCCTGAGTTGGTTTAAGAAACGGTTTAGCAACGACAATAGTTTTACTGATTTTGTTAATGCGGCTAAAAAATCCACCGTGGGCGCGAACGGCTTACTATTTACGCCGTACATCGTTGGGGAACGGACTCCATACCCGGACAGCGACATCCGGGGGAGTTTTATCGGAATCGACGGCACCCATCGCAAAGAGGACTTCACAAGAGCAGTATTAGAAGGGATTGTTTTCTCCTTCAGGGACATCATGCGGATCTTTGCGGAGAAGGGCAGTAATTTCGATACGGTTGTTTCCATCGGCGGGGGTGCTAAAAGTGCTCTATGGCTACAAATTCAGGCAGATATCTTTAATAAAAAGGTGGTTACCTTGAAAAATGAACAAGGTCCCGGGCTCGGTGCAGCAATGATTGCAGCTGTAGGTGTGGGATGGTTTGATTCTTTAAATGAATGTGCCGAAAGATTTGTTGCGTACGACCAGACGTACTTACCTAACGCCCAAAACGTTAAAAAGTACGATGAGCTGTACAACCTGTATAAAAAAGTTTACGGACAAACGGCGGAAATTAGTCACGGATTAATGAATTACCGGCGTGAAATGTTGTAAGCAAAGTAAATAACCACGAATAAGGAGCGGAGAAAGGGGCGTTTTACCCAGATTTCCGCTCTTTTTTAAAATAATTTTTACCAGACGGGAGTGAAAATAATGGAGAAATTTATCCCAATTCCAGTTGTTGACGCAAGTTTATACGTTTTTGGCGGGCACATGCGGACGGTTCCCGGAGGATGGTCATTTTTTGAACAAAAACATCAGGCGTTTGAGTTAATGTGTGTGATCGATGGGTATCAAACCACCGAAATTAATCAATCCGTTTCGTATAGCTACGGTCCAGGAGACGTCATTATCATTGCACCGGGAACGTTGCATAAAAATTGGAATGCTAATCAATTTAACGATTTAACTTACATTACCTTTCATTTTAGTTTTGAAAATATTCGGTTAGAGTCAGAAATTATCCGTAATTTAGCCAACACGGTGATTTATGCTAAGTCAAAATTGGCACAGGAGTCGCTCAAAACGGCTAAAGAAATTGTTCGATATAGCGAACTAGGAAAACAGGGAGAATTAGGCAAAGATGAAGTTAACATCAAGATTCAGCTGATCATGCTGAATTACCTCTATGACTTAGGCAAATTTATCGAAAATCACCCGGTGCATTGCAGTAACCGGTTCTCCGAACGGGAAGCAGAGGTTGCCCGTCAGATTGCAATTTTAATTGAAAATAACATCGGCAATCCGGAGAAATTTAATACCTTCCAAGATATTTGTAATGAAATCAAAATTAGTGATGGTTATGGTTACCGAACGTTCAAGAAGGTTTACGGGATGACGCCGCTTCATTATGTAGAAAAGCAGCGTTATCGGAAGGCTAAACTTTTGCTCAGTTACCTAGATTATTCGGTTGAAGATGTTGCTGAAATGGTGGGAGTGACCAATTCATCAATGTTTAGTAAGAGCTTTAAAAAATGGAGTGGACAAACTCCACGAGATTATCGCAAGCAATTAGGAAAGAAGCGGGTAGTGCGTTCTCTTAAAGATTCGGGTTATTTTGAATAGTCAGATTTTGACAAAAAATGGGTACAAAGCCTTCTATTATGGCAATTTGTAAGCGAATACAATGATGCTGTAAAACAATTTAGCTTTTAGGAGGCTGATAAGATGGCGAGTAACAACGACGTGGCGAAAGATGAGTTCGCTAAATTATCTTGGAAGGAGCGGGTGAGTTACGGTGCCGGCGACCTAGCCCAAAACCTGATTTTTGGGACGGTTGGCTCGATGCTGTTATTTTACCTGACAACGGTATTTGGAATTTCAGCGACGGTGGGAGCAACCATCTTCCTGATTGTCCGGTGGGTAAATGTTTTTTGGGATCCCTGGGTGGGAGCAGTGGTTGACCGTAGTCATTTTAAAAAAGGCAAGTACCGGCCGTTCATCCTATATTTTGGGATTCCACTGACGATTTGTGCAGCGTTACTATTTTTCCCAATTGAAGCAGTGCGGGGAAACGTGATCTATGCGTTTGGATCGTACTTGGCAACGGCTTTAATCTATTCGTTTGTTAACATCCCGTACGGCGCATTAAATGCATCGTTAACTCGGGACAACGATGAGGTTTCTGCCTTGACTACGGTTCGGATGACCGAAGCCAACATTGGTAATTTAATGGTTTACACGTTCTTACCGTTATTTATCCAACTGGCTTCGCCAGACAAGCAACTTAAAGATATCGGATTATTTGGAATTAAATTGAATTTGGGGGATTACACTTCACCACATGCGGGCGGCGCGTACTTTTCCGTAATGGCAATTTACATGATTATTGGGTTTGCGTTACTATTATGCACTTATTTTGGGGTTAAAGAACGGGTTTTGCCAACCCAGGAAGAAACCGACGCCGTTAAATATTCCGACTTGTTTGCTGAAATTAAACGTAACAAGCCGCTTCAAGTATTGGGAATGTTCTTTTTAATTGGCTTTACGTTTATGTTTTTTGGAAACACGGTTTGGCCTTTTTATATGCAATATAACGTTGGACACCCAGAATGGATGGCTTCAATTAACTTGATTGGTTCAATTCCTGGCATTTTCCTTGTATTCTTGTGGCCAATCGTCCGGCGTAAAATCGGTAAAAAACAGTTTTTCTACATTTTCTTAACGCTGTTTATTGTCGGTCAAATTATTTTATGGGTTTGGCAAATGCCACAATTTAGGAACGCTACTGCGTTAGGTTATCTCGGACGCTTTTTACAACAATGGGGGATTACCTCAGCAACTGGTTACATGTGGTCGTTGGTTCCTGAAGTAGTTTCATATGGTGAATACCAATCTAAAAAACGGGTTGCGGGAATTATTAATGCAATTATGGGTCTTTTCTTCAAGATTGGGTTAGCCTTGGGTGGAATTATCCCGGGCTACATCAATGCGTTCTTCCATTTTGATGGTACTAAGGCAGTCCAAAATTCCTCTTCACTAATGGGGATCCAATGGTCAATGATCTGGATTCCGATTGGATTGGCAGTAGTAGCAATGTGGATTATGAGTAGGTATCCGTTGAGTGATCTTGACGTAAAGCAAATCAATTTAGAAATTGACCAACGTAAGACGCAAGGCGAATTATAAATCGTTTATATAGAAAGGATAAGTAAAAATGAAAATAGTTAATCCAGTATTACCAGGTTTTAATGCTGACCCTAGCATGATCAGAGTTGGTGACACATATTACATTGCAAACTCCACGTTCGAATGGTTTCCTGGCGTGCGACTTCACGAGTCAAAAGATATGGTGCATTGGCAACTCTTGCCATCACCATTATCCACAACGACTCTTTTAGATATGAAAGGAAACCCTGCTTCTGGGGGGATCTGGGCGCCTGATTTGTCGTATGCAGATGGTAAATTCTGGCTGGTTTACACCGACGTGAAGGTAACCGAAGGTGCATTTAAAGATATGACCAATTACCTAACGACGGCAACGGATATTCGAGGACCATGGAGCGATCCTATTAAATTAAACGGGGTGGGCTTTGATGCTTCACTGTTCCATGATCAAGATGGACGTAAATATTTGGTCCAACAAACTTGGGATCATCGAGAATATCATCACCCGTTTGACGGGATCACGTTAACGGAATTTGACGTAACAACCATGAAATTAAAACCAGAAACCGCGCGAACCATTTATCGCGGTACGGAAGTTAAGCTGGTTGAAGGTCCACATTTATACCAAAAAGACGGCTACTATTATCTATTTGCAGCTGAAGGGGGTACGGTATTTACTCACCAAGAGGTGGTTGCCCGTTCTAAAACCTTAGACGCAAACTCTTTTGAAACTGAACCAGACGGACCTTTCATCACTAATTTTGACACGCCCGATATGGAAATACAAAAGCAGGGTCACGGCGCACTAGTTAACACGCCTAGTGGAGAATGGTATTACGCATCACTATGTGCGCGGCCATGGAACCACACGAACGAATCCCGCCACGATCCCCGGGGATGGAGTACATTAGGCCGGGAGACCGCCATTCAAAAAGTAGAATGGGATGATCAAGGATGGCCAAGTATTGTGGGTGGCCATGGCGGGCAGGTTGAAGTAGAAGCCCCTAAGGATGCGATTTTGTCCGCGGGTTCGGCTGACCATTCCCGCCACGACGAGTTTGACCAACCAGCATTGGATTTAGATTGGAATACGCTTCGAGTACCGTTCACGGCTAAAATGGGCCATACCGGGAAGGGTTATCTAGAGCTGGTTGGTCGCGGATCATTAGCAAGTAACTTTGACGTTTCGATGATCGCCCAACGCTGGCAGGCGTTCAATTTTACTGCGGAAACTAAGGTTAAATTTGATCCGTTTAGTTACCAGCAGATGGCCGGGCTAACTAACTTCTATAATGATAAACACTGGTCGTGGGTCTTCCTTACGCACGATGAAAATCGTGGAAAAGTTATCGAAGTGGCCGAAAATAATCGTGGAAACTACACTTCCTATTTGAAGGACCACGCCGTTAAGGTTCCTGACGATGTTGATGAAGTTTGGCTGAGAACGCAAGTGGAAAAACAAACTTACTATTATGAGTATTCTTTCGATGGTCAGGAATGGCATCGGATTCCGGTTGAGTTAGATGCGGCCGTGTTGTCAGATGACTATGTTTTACAAACTTACGGCGGATTCTTTACCGGGGCCTTCGTTGGACTAGCTGCCGTGGATTATTCCGGTTATGAAGTACCAGCACAATTTGGGTATTTTGATTATCAGGAAAAATAACGGTTAAGTTCAAGAAGTGGGAACGATTTAACGGTGGTTTCCACTTCTTTAGGTTTTAGGAGCCGATAAACCGTTATCATATCCGACAAATACACGACCAAAACAAACCGATTTTCTATATTAACAAATTGCCCAACCAGTGTTATAACAGAGACGTGGGGTGCAATAATAAAATGAACGGCATGGTTAGATTTTAACCATGGTCACCCAGTTTATTGGAGGCTTTTATTATGGCAGAAACATTGAAGACACAACTTTTGGATAAACAAATGAAGGAAGTATTTGATTGGAGTGACGATTCAACTCCAGTACGTGATGCAATGTGGAACCACGTTATGGATTCGAACGGTCACAACACGGTTAAGACAATCGCGGAAGCCAAGAAGTGGGAAAGCATGAGCGATGCTGACCTAAAGAAGACCGCCGAAGATATGTTAAAGTAAGCACCTAAGCACCACTGTCTCGGACAGATAAAAATACCCTTGAAGCAGCGATATCTCGTAGCTTCAGGGGTATTTTTTATGTGCAAAAGTTGCACACTGAAAATAATACTTTGACAAGTTAATTTTTAATAATATTAACTTGCAAAATATCTAATAAAAATCGTATACTTAAGGACAGTGATTTAGTCGTCGGTATCGTGGAATTATGCACTTTTAGCGCCATGAAATTGACGGCAAAATAGATTATTGCAAAGATTAGTTTTTATTGGAAGATTAAGTTTTGATTTCGGCAATGTGGAATGTTAGAAATAAACCTTTGCATTTAGTGTGGGTAGGGGAGATTATGTATAATTTTCTTGCGCTAAACGAAGGATACCGGTTATTTTGTTGGTAACGACTACGTGGACGCCTTAATTAAAATAGCAAAAGAATAGGAGAAATTAAAATGCCTTTTAGTATGGTTGTAAGTCCAATTGGACAATGGTTTGCGCGTTTTTTTAGTTTTAATACGTTGATTATTGCTGCAATTACGATTGGTGTTTTATGCATTTTAACGTTGGTTTCGTACGGGATTGACCGCTTTTTTAGTCGATATGAAACTAACACAGTAGTTTATGAAGAGATTAGTTGGTTTGTCAGCTTGGCGATTGCAATGCTCTTTTTACAGGCAACTTTTGTGGCCCTCCATGCGGACATTGATAGTAGTCAATTGGGCTGGCAATACTCAAATGCCCAGTTTATTATCTTGTTTTATTGTTTATACATTGTGCATCGCAAAACGGTACTCTGGTTCAACATGGGGTTGCCGATTTATATTTATGGATTGGCAATTATTCGGCATCAAACGCAGTTTAATATTTTAAATTTGTTGGCGATGCTGCTTTTAATCGGGGTGATTTGGGTCATTTATCGCAACAGTGATTGGTTGATTGATAGTGCCTGGTATTATGGAACCCAGTTTTTATTTGGGGTTGCTTGGTGGTCGATTTTGAAAGGCATCCGTACTATGACAGTTAGCCAAGTACTTTTGTAACTTTTGAATTTATGATGATGATGACAATTGTTCATTTTGGTAATATTGAAATTCGTGCTATGGTCAAGCGATACATGAAGTTAGAAAAGGATAACGGTTATGATTTCTTAACCGGGGTCCGCAATCGGCGAACCTTTAACGAAGTGGTCAATGAAGTTTTTGAAGTTTACTCTAATAATGATTTACCAGTTGCCATGGTGATGTTTGATATCGATCATTTCAAGCTATTTAATGATCAGTACGGACATCAAGTGGGTGACAATGTTTTGAAATACGTTGCTCAGCTATTTTCGGATGAATTATTTGAACGTAAAACTAACGCGCAACTTTTTCGGGTTGGTGGAGAAGAGTTCACGATTATTTTCCGGAACCGGACGTCCGCCGAAGCTGCTCCAATTGTGAAGACGATCCGTGATATTCTAGTTGAAAAGACTTTTGAAGTTAAAGACGACCTCAACGTCCGTGTTACAGTATCGATTGGGGTCACTGACCTTAAGAAAAGTGATCAAAGTGCCAAGGATTTTTATAAACGAGTTGACAAATATTTATATCAAGCTAAAAATAATTCTAGGAATAGTATGTCTGTAGAGGGGGATGTTTCGTCATTAAGTTAGAGAAGGATAGGTTGGCTGAATTAGAAGCTGCGGTGGTTAAGTTGTGTTTTTATGAACAACCAATCTTTGCGGTGGATAACGAAGACACCGAAGGAAAGCTCCAAGAGTATGAATTATTATTACGTGAAGCTGGAGAGGACAATAAGTTTCCAGCGGCCCTCTTTAAGGAATATATTCGGAATAATGAGAGTAATCGGATTTTCTGTAATTGGATGGCCAATGAATTAAAAGAGTTGGTAAAAAATAAGCCAAACCAATATTTTAGTTTTAACATTGACCCGCAACAATTATTGTATCCAAGCACTATCGAGGCTTTGAAGGCTTTAATTCCATACCAAAAGACCTTGATGGTGGAAATCACGGAAGCAATCCCAAGTAAACGGTATTTCGACCAGTATTACAATAATTCGATGATTGAGCCGATTAAGCAGGTGCATGATTTAGGATTCCGAATTGCAATCGATGATGTTTCTAGCGGAATGAACAGTTTTAATATTGTTCGTGAGTATGGTAAATATATCGACCGGATCAAGTTGTCATTGTTGCAATTACGCAACGTAAGTAAAGACCTAGTGCAAGAAACGGTGATGTTGTGGCGCTCAATGGCAATTGATAACCAGATTGACTTGATTATTGAAGGAATCGATAATCTCTCGGTAAGTGACTGGTTAGTAGACAATAGTATTAAGCTACAACAGGGATACTATTGGGGAAGACCGCGGGCGATTGAAAAGAATTAGAGCACGGAGCACCCGGGTAAGACTCGAGGATTTAACGATGTTACGGCCCCTAGTCGCGTTTTAGGCGATTAGGGGCCGTAATGTTGTTAACCGGAAAAAAATGGTGGCTGGAACATGTTTTGACTAGGCAGCTGAGAAGCATATTTTCCTAAAAAAAGAGACTGAGAATATTTTTCTCAGTCTCTTTTCCATATTAAAGATTTTTATCCATATTAAACGTCAATTTCGAAAGCGTTAATCCAGTAGCGAGCAGATCGTTAAAGTGCTTCATTGTGCGCTCCTTCATCGCAGCCACGGTTTGATGGTTGGCTTCGGTTAAGAACTTGGTTAATTCTTCACCAGACAATTCAGCGGCTTGACGATCAATTTCAGCAACCCGGCCACGCAAGAATTCTTTAGAAGCAGTTACGTAGTCCACGTTCTTTTGGATGAATTGGCTATAGTGGCCTTCCACAACGGAACCAACCGCGCGGTACATCCAGTAAGCATCGTCCAAATTCATGGTTTGCTTAGTAGCACTGTAGCTAGGATCAGTATCCGTAGCGTTGTTAAAGAACGGCACGTACGGACTAAATGCTGGGACCCCGAAGTTAAGCCAGAAAATTGCGGAACGATCTTCAGGCACGTCGTTACGAATTTGCAAAACGTGCGAATTTTGGGTCCGGTTCATTGAAATTGGCCGGAACTTCAAGCGATCCTTGTCATCACCATGGCCAAATGGATCGTATTTAGTTTCATTGTAGTGCGAACTCAAAATGTTGCCCACGTCTTCAACCGTAATTTTACGGCTTGCTTGACGAATGAACGGTAATTCTGAAGATTGCGGGTCCTGTTCGATTTCTGGGTTAAGGTAAAGTTGTCCATACCAAACCCGCGGAGTATTGTAATGCCGGTCCTTTTCGGTGTCGGTACCGAAGATGTGACGGAAGTTCCAGCCTTCATGGTCAGGATTCAAATGGTATTTTTCAACGAATTCTTGAATACCGTCTGACCACATAAAGTTGTCAGGATCGTTGAAGTCAACTTGTTGAATTGCCACTTGGTTAGCAGCTACGGCGTAAGAATCGTCGGGAATTCGTTGAGCAACCCAGTGGTGCCCCGTGACGATCTCCATGTACCATACGTCATCCTTATCACTGAAGATGACGCCGTTACCTTCAGGAGAACCATACTTAGCAATTAACTTACCTAAGTATTCTACGCCCATCCGCGCGGAATCAATGTAAGGAAGTACCATGGTTGGCATGGTGTCTTCAGCAAGCCCATTAGGAACGAGCGGATCGTACGCCAGGGTCTTAGGATTTCCATAGACGCTTTCGGTGGCACTCATGGCAACGTTCTTTTCGTTAAAACCACTTTCGTCATAGATTCCGTCACGATCAGGATCGATGTTAGGAACGGCGCTATGACGGTAGCCATTAGCAGGTAATTTTGCTGTAAACCCGTTTTGTGAGGAGACGATGGTTTCGTCTACGCCACTTTCAGCGGGATGCATGTAGAAACGGTGCGGTGCGAGCGGCAAGAAAGTGTCGTCGTTACGAGCGACCATGGTCGAACCATCGATTGAGGCTTTCTTACCAACTAAAACGGTTGTGCAGGCTTTTTCAGTCAAATTCAGGACTCCTTTATATTAATTATCTTCTATTCTAACGCAAATCTAATATTTTTAGGTCTTTTATAATAATTTTTTTAAAATTCGCCGATATAATGGGAACGGAGGTGGTAACGGTGCAGGTTAAAACGATTTATCAAACGATGTACGATCGAATGGGGAAACAACCTTGGCTGGAAGAATGGCAGGAAACCCCCTGGGAAGTCGTGTACGGAGGAATTTTAGTACAAAATACTAGTTGGCGAAACGTAGTCCCTAGTTTAAACAACTTGAAATTAAATTTTAATTTCAATCCGAAGTTAATTTTAGAATTAAGTGACGAAGAATTGCAGCAAAATGTCCGTCCGAGTGGGTTTTATACGCGAAAGGCGGCCGCCATTAAAAATATTTTACAATGGGCGAAGGGCTACGATTTTTCGGTTTCACGGATTCAGAATTTAACTTCAAGTCAACTTCGAGCGGAGTTGCTTGCATTACACGGGATTGGCCCAGAAACGGCGGATTACGTAATGATGTACACGTTTGAGCACGCGGGATTTATCGCCGATAAATACAGTAGAAGACTTTTTGAAAGAATGGGCTGCCCGTTACCTAAGGGATATGAAGCGGCGAAAAAAATGGTGGAGAAAGAATTGGACTTAACTTCGGAGCAATGGAAGAATTTTCATGCGATGATTGTGAATGATGGGAAAAAGAGAGTAGAAGAAAATGGTCATTATGTCTAGGACAGACATAATGACCATTTTTTAGTTAGTACAGAACAAACTGACTTTTACCACGGCTTTTTTCAGCCACGTTTGCTACTATTGTGTTTTTATTTCTTCTTCGGTAACACGATTAGCTTGTAAATCCAAGTGGTTAAAAGATAGTAAGCCAAGTATACTACTACAAAAAAGATGGTTAGATATTGAATGTTGTAGTACGGGTCGTGTAAGAGTGGCTTGAACATTTGAAGTCCAAACCAAACGTCAATGATTCCTAAAATTCCTGGAAGAGCAAACAAGATAAAGATTTCGCGGTTAATGCTTTTCTTCATCAAGGAGCGCCGAGTTCCAATTTTGTTTAGAAGGTTGTAGCGAACAGTATCTTGACGCGTTCCAGAAAGAATCTTGAACATTAAGCAGCTTGCTAACATTGCTAAGAACGCAATTCCCAAGAAGTAACCAATGAATTCAAGCCCACCGTATATGCCACTAGCTAGCAAGTAAGCTTTAAAAGCACCTACACCCATGGTGAATTCTTCAGGTTGTGGATGAGCCTTAGTTTGCAAATCATTAAGTTTTTGTAGAACATCGCGGTTTATACCGATGTCTTTGACTGTGATAACGCTGACGGTACCCTTTTCGCCGTTAAGCTGGTTAAATTCACTAGTAGAGTAAAATTGTGGTGTAGTATCAATTTTTGAGCCACCTAAGCCAATAAAGTCGATACTCCGGCTAGCATCATTTTTTAAATCACTCAATGAAATTTTAACCCGTTTGGCATCAGCAGGGTGATCCGTGCTGGGGTTGTATTTTATGGTATAAAATGGATGTTGTTCAAATTGGTCTTCATTATAGTAAACGTGTGAGTTAGCAAATTTTTGATCGTAACTAACGACTTCAGCATTCTTCAGTTGCTTAACTAACCGTTTTTCTTTGGCAGTGGGGTTATTTAAAGCAAGCGTAAAGGAGCTTTGTAATTGAGCCGTGGAATCAATTTCACGATTGAAAGCAGCCCCAACGGTGATAGCCCCTAATGCCAAAGCAAATAGTAACGAAGTGATCGTTAGAATCTTGTTATAATCTCGAATTCGAAACATGATTTGCGATAAGGTAAAGGTATTTAGTTTGCGTTGAGCAAATCCTGAATTCTTTAGCCAATGAATAATCAGCGTCATGCTAGAGCGGAAAATCAAGAAACTACCAACTACGATGGTAACTAAAGCAATCGGAATTGCAGAAAGCTGAAGGTCTACAATTTTAGCGAGTGCGTAATAACCAATCCCTACAAGAACAATCCCGGCAACGCCAGAAAAGAGTAGACCAATTGGATTAATTTTAATCCGGTCGACGGTGTCAGTTTGCTTAAGAAGCTTTAAGACTGGTTTCCGGACTAAAGATTGTAAGTTAAACAGCGCAGCAATGAAGAACAAAATCAAGTACAACAAGACTGTTACCAGAATTGCCTTGAAGTAAATGGGGTTGAAGTTGTGAATTTCTAACCCGAAGCGGTGGAATAGCAATTGTGAAATCCCACCAGTTAATCCCACACCTAGCAGTAAACCTAAGACGGTAGCAATAATTCCGACGGTCATGGTTTCGAAAACCATCAAACTACCAACGCGCCGTTTTTTTGCGCCTAGCATCATGAATAATCCATAATCATGAAGGCGCATATTTAATAGGAACGAATTAGCGTACATTACGTAAACAAACGTGATAATTACCAATAAAACTTCCCCAAATATAAAGACGGGGCTAGCATACTTAAAGGTAGCATTTGCCTTGATAAATCCTTCGTTAGTTGCCAAGTTGGCAAACATGTAGAAAATTGCCGAAGACATCACTAAACCGGTTAGTAAAACTACGTAGTCACGCAGGTGGTTTTTAATATTAGATAGAGCTAGTCTGAGTAACATTATGCAAACCTCCTACTGTTCAAACGTACCGAGTTTTTCAAGAATTTCTTGATAGAACTCAGAACGTGAGGTACCGTTGCGCCGCAATTCTTGGCCAATGACCCCGTCTTTAATGAAGAGGATTCGTTGACAGAAGCTTGCTGAGAACGGATCGTGGGTAACTAAGAGGACGGAAACGCCTTGTTTTTGGTTAATATCCGTCAATAATTCCAACATTTCTCGTGCACTATTAGAATCCAAAGCTCCAGTTGGTTCGTCACCCAATAGTAATGCTGGTTGATGAACGATGGCCCGGGCAGCGGCAACCCGTTGCTTTTGCCCACCAGAAAGTTCAGTTGGGTACTTTCGCAATAGGTCTTGGATCGACAAAGTTTCTGCAACGGCGTGAACCGCTTGTTTAATAGCGCTGCGACGAACGCCTTGCAAAGAAAGTGGTAAAGCGATGTTTTCTTCCGCCGTCAAAGTTTCCAAAAGGTTAAAATCTTGGAAAATAAAACCAATTTCTTTAGAACGGAAATCAGCGATTTGATTTCCCTTTAGGCGAGTAACGTCCTGTTGGTTAATTAGTACCTGTCCACTAGTTGGCTTATCTAAAGTTGCCAACATGTTCAATAGGGTGGTTTTACCGGAACCAGATGCTCCCATGATTCCCACAAATTCCCCTGTTTGAACATCAAAATTAATTCCCTTTAGTGCTTCGTATTGCCGTTCGTTTTTTCCCCCATAAGTTTTCCGCAAGTCCGAAACACTAACAATATTTTGGTTGTTCATAAAAAGTCCCTCCCGAATTACTTAATTACTCATGTGACTAACTATATAAATAAATGAGTAAGATGTCAACCGTAAACTTTATTCTTAATTTTTGCCACAATATTGTTACAATGGAATTAGTAAAAGATAACGATTTCTTCAATATAAATTATGGGGAGTGGCCACAATGACACATACCGTTGGAATCATATTAACTATGTTATACGGAGGTTTCTTGATTTATAGTGCACTTCGAATTGAAGCACAGGTAGAAACCTGGATTATGGCGGCTAACATCATTGTGGGAGCGTTAATGTTGCTAAATTTTATCCAGCCGTGGCTAGGGATAGCCGGATTAATACTGGTGTTGCCGGTTTCGTTAGTTAACGGGCAGTTAATTTTTTTCAATATTAACTGGCCTCATTTTGTAGTCCGGGTGATTGTGACAATCCTATTAGTGGTGTCGCTTCTGGCTTAGTATTGCCGGATTGTAGGCGGGGTGTAACTATTGATGAATTGAAAAATCTCGTCTAATGAATCCGAGAATAGTAATTTTTCACGCGCGGGTTTGGCTAAGAATCCATTTTTAACCATGCGATCATAGAATTCTTGCAAGGCATCGTAGTAATGGGCAACGTTGTAAAGGGCGCACGGCTTGGCATTTTCACCAATTAATGACCAAGAGTACACTTCTGCAATTTCTTCAAGGGTGCCGGGTCCTCCGGGGAGTGCCACGAAGCCATCCGCAAGCTCCATCATCCGTTGCTTGCGGACCGGCATGTTTTCAACGACTTCTAGTTTAGAAATTGCTGAGTAACTAGCACCGCGATCGGCAAGGTTCTGAGGGATGATTCCTTCGACGTAGCCGCCGGATTCTAAGACAGCTGTGGCAATTTGCCCCATTAATCCGTATTTGCCACCACCGTATACTAGCCCCATTTGATGGTTTGCTAAGTACTTACCTAATTGTTGAGCAGCTGCGGTATAGCGGGGAGATTCACCTTCGGCAGCGCCACAAAATACTGCGATTTTTTTCATGAATGAGAATTCCTTTCTTAATTTCAAAGTTATAGCTATCTTACCACGCCAATTCACGATTTTAATAAGTGATGATGGGGTGGTAAAATCAACTCTGGTACTTTATGGGCGGATGTTTGGTATGCAAACCTCCCTTTTTTGTTTACATTAATGTAGGAATTAGATAAAAATTAAAAATGTTTTACACATATAGTTGGATATTTGGAATGGTTATTATATGATATTAATCATTGAGCGTACATAGTTAATCAACGTTTATGGGGGAGAAAAAGTTGTTTATTTTGGATGTTAGAGGTAAGCGTGAATGAAAGAGTTTGATGAAGTTTCTTTAGAATACAAAAATACAGGGGCGCGCCGCTACATTACTGGATTTGATGGTTTGCGCGTGTTGGCACTTTTAGGAGTTATTTTCTACCATCTAATGCCTTATAAGGTTCCGGGAGGGTATCTCGGGGTGCCAATCTTTTTTGCGGTATCTGGGTACTTAATCACGGATATTTTTATTCAGGAATGGGATCGTACGGGGAAAATAAAATTAGGGGCTTTTTATTTACGCCGGCTGCGGAGGTTATATCCGACCCTAGTCGTTGTGTTGGTGGCGAGCACTGCTTATATGACCATCTTCGCGCATAATTTATTGTCGCATATCCGAAGCATAATCTTGACCAACCTGACCTTCGTATACAACTGGTGGCTGGTGGGTCACGGGCAGTCATACTTTGACCGGTATAATGGGGAGTCACCCTTTACCCATTTATGGTATTTGTCGGTACTCGGACAATACTATTTTATTTGGCCGCTTTTACTAATTGTGTTGTTAAAAATTTACACCCATCGTCGGGTGCAGGTAGCGGGAATTTTGTTCTCGCTTAGCGTGATTTCAGCAATGATCATGGCAATTCTGTACCATCCGGACACGGTTAACCGTGTTTATTACGGCACGGATACCCGGGTAGCGCCCTTCTTGATTGGTGCGGCGTTGGCTTTTATTTGGCCTTCCACTAGGTTGAAGAAAAACCTTGATTTGCATAAAAATGCCGTTGCGAACATTATCGGATTGATCATCATGGCGTTAATGATCACGTCATTCTTCACCATGCCAGGGACTTCTGCGTGGCCTTACTATGGCGGAATCTTTATTTTTTCGGTATTGTCAGTATTGATGATTGCCATCATTGCCCATCCGGCTTTTATTTGGAATCGAGCGTTGACTAATCCAGTTTTCAAATGGTTAGGAAGCCGGTCGTACGGTATTTACATGTACCAATTACCGGTGATGGTGTTTTATGAACAAAAGGTTACCAACATTGCGGCGCATCCAGTTTTAAATACGATCGCTCCGCTAGTAATTATTTTAGTGTTGAGTGAACTGTCCTACCGGTTTATTGAGGTTCCGTTAGCACAGTTTGATTATCGTCATCTAGGCCGTTTCTTGAAGGAGATGTTCGATATCGAATCAGGATTTAAATGGCGTCACGTAGGTGTGCCAGCCGTCTTGTTTGTTACCTTCGTGGCAATTTTTGGCGCAGTCACTGCTCCAGAAAAAGTCTCGCAAAAAACTGATGATTTACAGGCTAAGCTGGCCAAAAATAGCAAGGCTACGGACCGTAAAAATGCTGTTGCACTGAAAAAACAAAAGGAAGCGCAAAAAGACCATGCCAAATCTAAGGATAAACACGTTAAGTTAACTAAGAAAGAAAAGGCAATTGCTCAAAAGTATCATCTAACGGACCAAGAAATGGGCGCAGCTAAGTCAATTCCATTAACTGGAGTAGGCGATTCCGTTCTAGAAGATACGGGAGCCGATTTGCAAGAAATCTTCCCAACCGCGTTTATGTCCGCTAAGGTTGGTCGACAGGTGGATGAAGCACCGGGATTACTAACTTCCATGAAGAAACAAGGACAACTGAGCGACAACGTGCTAATTAATTTAGGCGCAAATGGCCCGGTAAATGCTAAACAAATCGATGCTATTGAAAAGGTGGTCGGTAAGCACCGGAAGCTCTTCTGGGTTAACGTCCACGTACCTACCCAAACTTGGGAAGGTTCGGTTAACCAAACCTTGAATAAAGCTACGAAGAAGTATGATAATTTGCAAATTATCGATTGGAACGGTCCCGCTAAGAACCAGCCCGGCTGGTTCTACGGCGACCACGTTCACCCTAATCCAGAGGGCTCGAAAGAATACGCGTCGCTAGTAGCAAAGGCAATTATTAAGGCAGTGCAATGAAGGGCTTGAAGTTAGGGATTGAAAAAATTATTTGTTAACGTGAGTAAATATGTCATCCAAATTTAAAAAAGAGGTTGTGACAAAAGTCTTTAAACAAAAAACGGTTCATGAGTTGAAACTTCCTCATGAATCGTTTTTATTTTGGCGTTTTGACTTCAATAGAGCCAAAACGGGTGCCAAAAGTCAGTTTGTTCCGCTTAACCAAAAATTGCCCATCATGCCAAAATCAGGCATAATGGGCAATTTTCAGTTAATGCTCGCAAACTACCCGACTTTTGCCCCACTCTCTTTTTTAGATAGCCTAATTATTAAACTTTCATCCCCGTGGCTTCTGCAACACAAAGTGGTGTTTAAAAGAAGGCGCCACGTGTTCATCGGCCCAGCCCTGGACATATCCTTGAGTGACGAAAGCCCAAACCGTGCCAAAACCAAACGACCAGACTTGGTGATTGGCAATCAAGCTCAATACCGTCATTACTAATGGCGGTACGTAACTTGCCCATTGGGAAGCCGAGGCACGCCCGTGCAGGTACTTAAAACGAAGAATGTAAGAGAGGTCGTCGTTAGGGTGCATGATTAGGTTGGCCCGCTGGTATAAGGAAACCGCGGTGGCGACCCAAAATAACCCAAAAATATCAATAATGATATCTAGTGCAAGCTGGTAGGGGTGGCTGAAGTTGGCTTGAAGTTCACCAATCCGTAAAAAATCCCGAAAAAGCGGCACAAACCATTGTACTAGGTAGCTAAAAGGTACTACGAACAGGATGTTGCGAACAAAACGAGTCCAATCCATTCGTTGGGTAAGTAGCATTGCAAGAAAGGCTACCGCAACCCCATAGATCACTAACACGGTCCCCATGACGTGATTGGCCACGGCTGGATCCGTGGAATGGGTTACCCAGTGTGCAATATTAACCGCGGAAGCCGTCCAAACTGCACTCCCCATTCCAGTGGCAATGGTCAGAGCATTTGCTGCGGAATTAATGATAATTGAGATTGTCAGCCAAAAGAACCTTCTTCTGGCATCTTGAATTTTCAAACAGGGTCATCTTCCTTCTACGTTACTCGGATTTCTGGCCGAAAGTAAAGTAAAGCCACGGTCCGATTGGCTGGATGAGGGCGACCAATAACCAAAGGGTGCGGTTACCATGTCGGAAACTACTTGCGGTAAGAATATCTTTATACGCGAGGAAAGTTGCGGTGATTTCAAACGCTACTAGCGGCAAAAGTTCCTGTTGGCGGCGCTTATTAAGATAATGTTCTTTGGTCATTGTGAGTGTCCTCCCCAACTAAATTATAATTATCCCTATTTTATCATGAAAACGATTTCTTGGTTTAAGCTTTTGTGCGAATTCGTTTGAAATAATAAACTAACCCGCCGATGAGGAGAATTCCAGCTAGTAAAATTGCCACAACGGAAGCGTACGTATCAACCATTGCGGAAACCTCTGCCCATGCACTGCCCGCTGCTCGTCCTAAAAGAATGAGGACTAAGTTCCAAATTAAGGTGGCAACCGTGGTTAACAAGACGAAGAGGAGCCCCGGCATTTTAGCCATCCCCGCCGGAATTGAAATTAAACTCCGAATTACGGGGACAAACCGCCCAAAAAAGATCGTTTTGAAGCCGTGGCGCTGGAAGAAACTTTGTGCTTTAGTAATGTCACTATCTTTTAGGCGCAATCCCCGACCTAAGCGGCTAGCTACTAGCCAATGTAGGCGTTCCGGATTCAAGTAGCGACCAATTACGTATAAAAGCAAAGCACCAATAACGGCACCAACCGTGGCGGCGATTACGCTTCCCCACAAGGTCAGTTTAGACGTGAGGGTCATAAATCCCGTAAAGGTCAAAATAATCTCTGACGGAATCGGCGGCAAAAGGTTTTCCAAGGCAATCAAGAGCACAATTGCGAGGTAACCAAAGTCGTTGATGAACTGCGTAATTTGTTGTTCCATAAAATCCTCCATATTGGGATGTTTTCTCCTATTATTCCGGGTCGGTTGCGAGAAGTCGACGAAAAACCTCCGGCAAACGGGAAACTTAAACAGTTTTTATAAAACGTGACAAATGTCATGGCAAAGTAGTGACATCTAGTACTGAATAAGGAGGCAGTAATTCCCTAGAATATGGAGTATGGAGGATCTGCTAATGAAAAATACGACACTCGTGGAAGTCCACGAATTGAAGTTCAATTATAGTTCAAAAATGGTTTTGCGCGGGGTGAATTTAACCATACCCACGGGAGAAATCATTGGCTTGATTGGCGAAAACGGTGCGGGAAAAACCACTCTTTTAAAATTGTTATTGGGAATCTTGCATTCCCAAAGCGGTGCAATTCAGTGGAATAAGGTTGCTAAACCAGAAGTGAACACGATGTTTCAAAATAATCTGAAGCTTGTGGGGGTGACCGTACGGGATTTATTACAACTTACTGCTGCGCAATATCGTAATCCGCGCCCGGTAGCTGACGTAATGGAAGAATTGGCCTTAAGCTCGTTTGCAAAACGCCCCTTAAGCCGGTTGTCGGGTGGACAGTTGCGGAAAGTAGCCTTTGGATTAACGTTGGTTAGCAATGCACAGTTGTTATTTTTAGATGAACCTACCGTGGGAATGGATGTCAACGCACGACAAATATTCTGGCGTAAAATTGAACAAATGCGCGTTCAGGGAAAGACGGTTTTAATTACCAGCCATTACTTGGCAGAAATTCAGGAAGTTGCCGACCGAATTTTGATTTTAAAAGCAGGTAAAATTAAGTTCAATGGTACTTTAGCTGAACTTCAGCGAGGCTACTTAACTAGTCAAATTAGTTTTGTAACCAATCTTCCTAAAGCTCGTTTTCAAGGGCTGTCGAACGTAAAGCAGGTGCTTGTAAAGGGCCAGCAAGTTACGCTGGACACCACGGATAGTGATCAAACACTGCGGGCTTTGGCGCCGTGGCTAAACCAATTAAATAATGTAAAAATCACCGCCGCTTCGTTAGAAAACATTTTTACCGCGATGACCAAGGAGGATGACCGCCATGAATAAATTATGGGAGCAGTTGAAATTTGATGGAAAACGGCTAGTATTCCGCAATCCCTCGTTTTTAATAATGTCGCTGGGAATGCCAGCCTTTTTTTACTGGCTATTCACTAAATTATTTACGAATCCAGCAACTAATAACCGTGAGTTTGCCGGTAGTTATTTGGGAAGTATGATGGTGTACAGCTTGTTGATTACCTTGCTTATGGGGATGTCTACTGCTTTAATCCGGGATCGTAATGAAGGATTGACGGTATTTTTGAAATTAAATCACCACCGCTTAGACAATTATTACGCTTCGTTTTTATTGTGGAACACGCTTAAAAACTTCATGGCAATGGGGATTTTGGGAACGGTCGCGGCGTATCTGAATGCAATTACTTTAGATCCGGTACAATGGCTGACTTTATTGGGATTAATTTTAGTGGGGCAAATTCCAATTATGTTGTTAGCCGGGTTGCTAGCTAACGTTAAGCGCCAAGAAACGTTGGGAATGTTAATGAACTTAGTAACCTTTCCTTTGGCAATTGTGAGTGGATTGTGGTGGCCCCTAGAAACAATGCCAGAATGGGTCCAAAACATCGGGCGACATTTGCCCACGTATTTTTTAAATCGTACGATTGGACAAGTGATCAACCATGCTAAAATTAACTGGAGTAGTGTAGTGGGTATTAGCGAGTGGATTTTAATTATGGCGTTGGTAACCGCGGGGGTGGCGCAATTATTTACGAAGAGGAGTTCAGCAATTAATGCGTAGTTTTAAGGAAACTTTGAAAAAGATTAAGTGGGAGACCTACATTTGGCTAATGTACTTGCCGTTTAGCGCGGCATTCTATTTACCAGCCCGGTCGTGGACGGACTATTTTTGGCTGCTGATGATGGGAGCGTTTCTCATTGTTTACATATTGGTTACCGAGGTACCTAAATGGCGGAGGGTAACGATTCCGCTGGAATTGCTAATTACCGGCTCGTTTGCCGTACTTTCATTTAACTTTTACATGATTATTTTCACCGCTTGGCAAGTTGCGTTCATCCTTTCAACGATGCCACGGCGCTATTTTGGTTGGTTTTTAATTTCGTACTACGTTTTTTTGGGGCTCGGAATTATCCGTAGTGTACAAACTAATCCGATAGCTGGTGTTGAATATACTATAAATGCGCTAGGATTAATTTTTCCGGTGCTTTCTCCAATAATGTCGTACGGTTTTGCCCGTTCAGTCCAAATCCGAAAACAAATGTCCCAAAATAATCGCCGGCTGGAAAATTTAATTCGACGCGGGGAACGGGACCGGATCGCCCGAGATTTACACGACACCTTGGGACAGAGTTTTTCCATGATTACGGTAAAAACGGAGCTCGCTCAAAAACTATTGGAGAAGGCCCCGGAACGAGTTCCCGATGAGCTTCGCGACATTGCTAAAACTAGTCGCGCCAATCTTCAACTGGTTCGTCAAATCGTTGCCGACTTGCACCAGCAAACCCTGAGCGAAGTTTTGTTGGAACAGGGTAAAAACTTGGCTCAAGCACGTATTTTTATGTTTACGGAGCACGAAGAAGCGGCTAGTAAATGGCCAACTGAAGTTCAGAATTGCATAGCGGCGGTAATTGTAGAAGCCGTAACCAACGTGATTCGGCACTCGCGAGCTTCCCAAGTCTGGATTAAATTTAATCAAGTTGGCGAAAATTATCACCTTGAAGTTCAGGATAATGGACATGCTAAGCGGTTGACCCGCGAGAATGCTAATGGAATTACGGGGATGCTGCAAAGGGTGCGAGAACAAAATGGTGAATTTCAGATTTTTAGCAATTCCATTGGAACGTTAGTCCAAGTTCATTTGTCAAAGGAGTAAATTATGATTACGCTATTTTTAGCTGAGGATCAAAGCATGCTGAACTCGGCGCTAAGCCAGTTATTAGATTTAGAAGATAATTTAAAAGTCGTTGGGACGGCCAGTGACGGGCAGATGGCCTGGGAGATGATTCAAAAACAATCTCCTGACGTGGCTATTTTAGATATTGAAATGCCGCGGATAACTGGACTAGCAGTTGCGCAACGAATTCACGAAGAAAAGTTGCCCACGCGCGTGGTGATTTTAACCACCTTTGCTCGGCAAACGTATTTTGAACAGGCGGTTCAAGCCCAAGTGGCTGCGTACCTATTAAAGGATAGCCCGAGTGAAGAATTAATTGGGGCGATTAATCAAGTGATGACGGGAAAAACCATTTACGATCCGGCACTCGTGCAAAGTGTTTTATCTGCGGAGCAAAGTCCGCTAACGAAGCGTGAGACCGAAGTTTTAAAGGTGGCCGCTAGCGGGATGCCGACCAAGGAAATTGCTCAACAGCTTTTTTTGAGTGAAGGGACGATTCGTAATTACTTATCGGCAATTTTTAGTAAGCTAGGGGTTCGAAATCGGCTTGAAGCAGTCGAACTTGCCCAGAATAATCGATGGATATAAAAAGACCCAAGGAATTGAGCCAGTAGTTGAAGCTCTAGAAAATTCCTTGGGTTTTTAACGTATTTATTTAGGGAGTGGGGCAAACTGACTTTTGGCGCACGTTTTGGTTCTGTTGAAGGCCAAACACCAAAATAACTTTTTAAGGATCTTTTCATCCTGGAAAAGCAGTTCTTTGGTTTTCCCCAGCTTCATTTGATTATGCGTTACGCAACGTTAGCTTTACAACTGCCTCTACTCGAGCAGTTTGGGGGAACATATCGATTGATTGAATATATTCCACCCGGTACTTCTTCACTAGTGGAACTAGGTCGCGTGCCAGAGTGGATGGGTTGCAGGAAACGTACGCAAAGTGTTTGGGTGCTGATTTTAAAATGGCGTCGATTAACCGCCGGTCTAAACCAACGCGGGGTGGGTCAACAACAATTCCGTCAGGTTGAAAGCCCTCCTTCAACCATTTAGGTAACAATTTTTCGGCAGAACCGACTTCATAACGAGCGTTAGTAATGCTGTTAAGCCGGGCATTTTCGTTTGCATCAGTAATCGCGTCAGCAATCGTGTCCATCCCCCGAATTTCTTTTGCCTCGCTAGCTAGGGATAAACCGATTGTTCCCACTCCAGAATAGGCGTCCACAATTCGTGAGTTTGGAGTGATCGATAACGCTTTTCGAGCTTCATCGTATAAAGTAACGGTCTGTTGGGGATTCAACTGGAAGAATGCCCGTGCAGATAAATTGAAGGACAATCCGTCAAGTTCTTCGCGAATCGTATCTTGTCCGCGAAGCTTTACGGTCTGGCCACCCCAAATTAAAGATTGCCGTCCAGGATTGATGTTTTGCATGAAGGAAACAATCTCTGGAAATTGGGTACTTAACTCGTCAATGATTTCCGTTGCGTGTGATAGTTGGGGTGTATTAGTGATGAAAACAACTTGAGTTTCCTGGGTAGCTTGGGCAACCCGCACCACCAATGTTTTTAATTCACCCTCGTTATGATGTTCGTCATAAATATCAACGTCGTACTTGGTGAATAGGGCGACCGCTGCCCGGATAATTTTCATGGTTAACGGATGCTGGACGCTGCAAGTTGCGAGGTCAACGAGTTCATGAGTACCTTCCTTATAAAGCCCTGCACCAATTCGGCCGTCAGCCAGCCGCCGGATTTGGAACTGCGCTTTGTTGCGGTAGGCCACCGGGTCGTCCATCCCGATGGTGGGCCGCAGCTCGTAATCTTGATAACCCGCGGGCCGGAACTTAGTTAGCGCTTGGCGAATGACGTCGCGCTTAAATTCTAGCTGGGCAGGGTAAGCAAGGTGTTCCAGTTCGAAGCCGCCGACTTCATCGGCATAGGCATCGATCGGCGTTACCCGGTCGGGACTCGCCTTTTTAATTTGATGTAAGACACCGGTAAGGTAGCGTGGATGCACTTCAGTGATGGTGGCAAGCACCTTTTCACCAGGAAGCGCGCCCTTAATGAAGCAAATTGTTCGCTGGTAGTAACCGATTCCTTCACCATTGATACCAAGTCGTTTAATCTTCAACGGAATTACCTGACCTTCAGCAATTTGTTGTGCACTCTTGGGATTATGGTAGTAGTGACGATTATTTTGTTTGCTATTCGTTCGGGATTGCGAACGTGATTTAGATGTTTTAAAATTTTTCTTGTTATTCATAAATTACCTCGATTATTGTGTTCACTCAATTAGTCATTCTAACATAGATTGTTGGGAAACCAGTACGGGAGTAAAATAGGTTTGTCGAATGAAGTAAGCAATAATTTTGAAGTTCACTGAAGTAACAAACCCGATTAAATCGCCTTATTTGAACTAGAATTGTACTTCAGTTTGTAGTAAAATTAATCATTAAAGTGGGTGAAATAATGGCAAAAGATATTGAAGCAGATGAATATGCAACTGGTTCGGACGTCGTTGAAAAAATCGAACGGATCGGAAGCCTTGCCACGTTAGGTAACTGGGCAAAGGAAATGGAACGTAGCGGCCATAAATTCCAACATGATGGTCGTGGACGACGCATTTACTCTGAAGAAGACATTCAGATTTTAGAAAAGATGAACGAACTTTTGGGTGAAAAAAACACCCTTAAACAAGCTGTTCAAGCAACTTTGGGAGTTTCATCTTCTAGCGACGAGGACGATGAAGAAGTTGAAGATGAACAGGATCAAGTTGAAGGCGATAGTGTTCCAATGGTGATGGACGAGTCGATGAAACGCTTCATCACGGCTCAAAGCCAGGACATGGCAGACCTTAAAAAACTGCTAACCAAAGTTGTTGAGCAAAACCAAAGCTATCACGAAGAAAACGCTAAGTTAGCCAAGAAAATTGATGACTTAGTAGAAAAGAACCAAAAGGCCTTAGAACAACCTAAAAAAGGTTGGTGGAAACGCCACTTTGGTTAAAATTTAAGGTGGGTTCATTATATTAAAACATGTTGAAGTTAATTCAGAAGCGGGTCATGCAAACGCGCTTTGATCGAATTCTGAACTTCAATTGATGTACTTAACGATACTGCACAAAGGGACTGGGGAACTTTTTAGACATCTTGGCGATCAAGATGTCTATTTCCCCAGTCCCTTTAAATTACCGCGAAGGGTGCTGTAAATGTTTATTGGTTGGTTAAAACGCGCCCGTATCCGGCGATAAACGGTTGCCACCAAGGTGTGGCATAGCTTTCTCGGATCACCCCACGATTTTGGGCGTCAATCATCAAATGGTTGCCATTAACCACGATGCCTACGTGATCAATGGTTTGACCATGGTTGTAGGAAAAGAAAACTAAGTCGCCGGGACGTACCGCTGTGGCGTCAATACGCTGCGCTTGTTGGAATTGCTGTTCCGCAGTCCGGTTTAAGTTCAGCCCCAGCGCTTGGCGAAAAGCAAATTGAGTTAGCCCAGAACAATCAAAGGCGGTCGGTCCGGTTGCGCCCCACGCAAAGGGTTGTCCGAGGTGCTGATTCAAAACTGTTTCGAGTTGATTGAAAGCCGCTGGGGCAGCCGACGCAGCGGAAAATGACTGGGAGACTTTGGGCTGCGGAGTTTCTGAAATAGAGGCCGTTAATAGCGGTGAATTAGCTGGTAAGCTGTGTGCAGAAACTGGGGAGTGACCCAAAGAAAATGCACCCATCGTCGCAATTGCTGTAGTAAAAAGGATTGATCTGTAATTCATAAAATTCCTCCTAAATTGGTTTCGTAGGTAAATACGTTAGCGAGGAACGAAAAATTTTTATTTGAGAAAATTAGCGGGAGAATGTAATGGTACCAACAAAAATCGGGATTCGTCAGTTAGTAGAATTTATTTTGCGAAGCGGGGACCTAAATCCCACGGCAAATAGCCAAAATACAGCGTTAAAAGGTGCGCAGATTCACCGACGGCTGCAAAAAAAGCGGGGCGCAGACTACGAAAAAGAATACGCGGTCAAACGGGTCGTTGAGGTTGCTGGGACGAAACTTACCGTCGAAGGACGGGCTGATGGAGTGGTGATTGGTGACGAACTTTTTATCGAAGAAATTAAAACTTCCGACCCAACGTACGATGAACTTAGTGAAAACACGAAGACGCTATATTGGAGCCAGGCGAAAGTTTACGGTGCCATCCTTAGTCAGGACTTAGATTATGAGCAAGTGACGATTCAGTTGACCTATTATCAGCGACCTACCGACGACGTGTTGGAACAACAACAAACGTTTAGTCGTCAAGAACTGAGTGAATTCTTTGACGAATTGATCAACGAATACCAAGAATGGGTCCGGCGGCAGCGAGATTGGCGAAGTGTGCGAAACCAGTCTGCCCAAAAACTAGCTTTCCCGTTTTCCGAATATCGGGCTGGACAACGGGAGCTGGCGGTAGCAGTCTATAAAACCATCCTCACGGAACAACGGCTATTCGTGGAGGCACCGACCGGAACTGGTAAAACCATTTCGACGCTTTTCCCCAGCATCAAGGCAATTGGAGAAGCAAAGATGGAACGAATCTTTTACCTAACTGCTAAACAAAGCACCCAGCACGTTGCTGAAGAGGCCCTTGAACTGATGGCTGAAGGTGGCTTGAAGTTAAAAAGTATTACGTTAACGGCTAAAGATAAGATTATTTTTCCAGAAGAGGTGGGGGTTAATCCGGAAAATAATCCCTACATGCTGGGGTACTATGATCGCGTAAAGGATGGGATTCAAGACGTACTAGATCACGAAAATCAATTAACCAAGGAAGTTATCCAAAAGTATGCAAAGAAGCATACGTTGGACCCGTTTGAATTCTCGCTAGATTTGTCGCTTTTTTGTGATCTGATTATTGGAGATTACAACTACCTGTTTGATCCTCGGGTATATTTGCAACGTTACTTCTCTAACGTGGATAAGGGGAATTTCTTTTTAATCGACGAAGCGCACAACTTGGTATCCCGTTCGCGCGAGATGTATTCGGCAGAAATTAACACTGACCAAGTGGTGAAAGCCCAAGAGCTTTTTGAAACTAGTGGTCACGACGTTGACTCTTCGACGGTTAAGCGCTGGTTAAACCGGCTCGGCAACGAACTAACAATCATTCAAAATACATTTGAAAAGGAAAATAAAGAAGCCTTAGTCGACTACCAACCGTTAGGACCGTTGGAAAACGTAATGCTGAAGTTCAACGAAGCGGTGCGGGAATGGTTGCCTAAGCAGCCGGATGGGGACTTAACGGACCAGATTTTGTCGGTATTCTTCGCGTGCAGCGTCTATTTGAAGATTGCTGAATATTATGACGAAAGTTACCGAATCATCATTAAAAAAACGGAAGTCGGAATTAACGTACAGGAACAAATCCTGGATCCCAGTCCGTACCTTGATGCTTCACTCAAAAAGGGACGTGGGGCGGTCTTTTTTTCGGCTACCTTAAGTCCGGTTGATTACTACCAGGAAACCTTGGGTAGTAGCGATGCTTTATCCTTGCGGATGGACTCGCCGTTTGAGCAACGACAGCAAAATATCTTGATTACCGATTACATTGACACCCGGTTTGCCAACCGCGAGGAAAGTCTGCCGCAAATTGTCGCTTCAATTGATATGTTAGTAAGCGCTAAAGCGGGAAATTACCTGATTTTTTGCCCGTCGTACGCGTATTTAGACCAGATTGCCAGTGCCTTTCGTGTACTTCGCCCAGAAGTGCAGGTTGAACAGCAAAATAACCAAATGTCCCCAGAAGACCGAACGGCATTTCTGGATAAATTTCGGACCCCGTCGGCAACAACCTTGGTAGGCTTTGCTGTATTAGGCGGAATCTTTTCGGAAGGAATTGATTTAACTGACGAACAATTGATCGGGGTTGGAATTGTTAGCGTAGGGTTGCCTGGACTAAGCGTGGAACGGAATTTATTGCGGGATTATTTCGACGAAAAAAACGGCCACGGATTCGAATACGCCTATCAGTTGCCGGGAATGAATCATGTTTTGCAGGCGGCGGGGCGGTTAATCCGGACAAAACGTGATCGGGGAAACGTGGTACTCATGGATCAACGTTTTGCGGGTTATCGGTACTTAAAGCTATTTCCGAAACATTGGAGCAATTATCGCCAAATCAGTTCGATTTTTGACCTAAAGAAAGCGGTTAATGGCTTTTGGCAGCGTTAGGTAAAACGATTTACCACAAATTGGAACGGACCACAATAGCAATTGATTGGATTTTGAAAATCTTTTCAAAATCTTTAGATTTTTTATTTACATACTAAATATTTGCCGTTATGATTATTACAACATCTGTTAATAAATTGGATTGTAAGAGGGAGATATTCGGTATGTATTTAGCAGTAAATGTGATTGGAATAATCGTATTTTTGGGCGTTGCCGTCCTATTTTCTAAAGACCGCAAGCATATTGATTGGAAATCAGTCGGTATCATGGTGGTAATTAACATTGTGTTAGCTTGGTTCTTAGTTAACTCTACCGTTGGGATTAACGCAGTTAAGGCTGCCGCGGATGGATTTAAAGGTTTAGTTGATATTTCGTATAAAGGAATTTCCTTTGCACTTGCTGATTGGGTCGACGTAAAGCAAATGAACTTTGTAACGAGTGCGTTGCTACCAATCTTGATGATTGTGCCATTATTTGATATTTTGACCTACATCGGCGTTCTCCCTTGGATTATTAAGTGGGTTGGTAAGGGATTATCCTTCATTACTCGCCAACCAAAGTTTGAATCATTCTTTGCCGTAGAAATGATGTTCTTAGGTAATACGGAAGCTTTGGCGGTTTCTGGTTTACAATTACGGCAAATGAAGTCGGCGCGGTTAGTTACGATCGCAATGATGTCGATGAGCTGTGTTACGGCTTCAATTTTAGGTTCGTACCTATTAATGATGCCTGGTCAATACATAATTGCCGCGGTGCCAATTAACATTATCAACGCAATTATCGTCACCACGGTGCTCAATCCAGTTTCAGTAACGGAAGAAGAAGATACAATTGCTAAGATCGGTAGCAGTGCCGATACTGGAGCAACTACGGAAACCATCGAATCAGGTTCAGAAGAAGTTGCGGAAGAAACCGTTGCTAAGAAGCCTGCTCGGGAACCATTCTTCTCGTTCTTAGGTGATTCAATCTTAGGCGCGGGCCGTTTAATCTTAATCATTACGGCTAACGTAATTGCCTTCGTTGCTTTGGCAGCGTTGATTGATGCTTTATTAGGCAAGATTAACCCAGCACTTTCACTAGAAAACATTCTCGGGGTAATTATGTTCCCATTTGCTTGGCTACTTGGTTTCGATCCGAGTCACGCTTTCCAAATGGCTCAATACATGGGTACTAAGTTAGTTACTAACGAATTCGTGGTTATGGGTAAGGTTTCACCAATTTTGAAACACTTCACACCACATTTCTTGGCATCCCTCACCGTTTTCTTAACTTCGTTTGCAAACTTCTCAACTACCGGAATGATTATCGGAGCGTTCAAGGGCTTAGTTGACCGGGAAAAGAACGATGTAATTTCTAAAAACGTTGGTTACATGTTGCTTTCTGGAATTTTAGTTTCCTTACTATCTGCTGGATTCATCGGCGTATTCGTTTGGTAAACTAGTTCAAAACTAAAAAAAGAAAAAAGATGGACTCGGAGTTCATCTTTTTTTAGAATGGTAATGAGGACGCTTTCATAAAACCTTGGGAGGTAATTAAATGACAACAAAAATTATTATGGATACTGATCCAGGAATTGATGACGCAGCCGCAATTTCGGTTGCCATCAACAATCCTGAAATTGAATTAGAATTAATCACGACTGTTGCGGGAAACGTAACGGTTGATAAAACTACAAAAAATGCTTTAAAACTAGTTAAGTTCTTTAATGCGGACATACCGGTGGCTAGTGGTGCTGAACAACCGCTTTTAAAGCCGTTTGAAGATGCGGCTCGGGTGCACGGTGAATCTGGGATGCCGGGCTACGACTTTGGTGAAGAACCCGCAGAGGTACCGGCTAACAACGCGGTAGAAGTTCTTTACCAAACCATTATGGCTAACGATGACCCAATCACTTTAGTGCCGACTGGTTCATACACTAACATTGCCTTATTATTGAAGGAACATCCCGACGTTAAGGGAAAAATCAAGAAAATCGTCGCAATGGGCGGCGCAATCGGAATGGGCAACATGACCAGTGCGGCTGAATTTAACGTCTTTACGGATCCGCACGCGGCTGAAATTGTCTACCAAAGTGGAATTCCAGTAGTGATGGTCGGTCTGGACGTTACTATGAAGGCGTTGCTTACGCCAGAAACCATCGCTACCATCAAAACTTTAGGCAAGCCAGGGGAAATGTTGGGAGCAATTTTCACCCACTATTACGAAGGTAACGAAGGTGGAATTCCAATGCACGACGTAAATACGTTAGCGTATATTTTGAATCCCGAGATGTATCAAACGGAAGCGTACTGGGTTGACGTGGTTACCGAAGGACCCGCGATTGGTGAAACGGTTGCCGATATCCGCGGTGCTTACCACGACGGCAAAACTAACGCAGAGGTATGTGTAGACATTGATGCAGCTGCTTTCAATAAGTGGTTTATTGCGGAAGTTAAAAAGATGCGTGCCTAAATTTTTGCCAAGGCGTGAGGAAAGCCGTACGTTACTAACTAATTAATTAAGTAAGCCCCAGCTACGTGTGCAATGTAGTTGCGGGCTTTTTGTGTTAAAAAAGCTCCTTAATCGGAAAGGAAGTCTCGCTCAAGGACGATTGCGTCGCGAAGGCGGAGGTTATTTTCGTAAATTGGCTCAGAATAGTAAGCTGAGTTAACAAAATGGTCGGTCAACACTTTGACACAACGGAAACCTAATTTTTGGTAAAGGTATAGCTGTGTAAAACTAGTTGAACCAGTCACGATGCGCAATTTTTGGATTCCCGTCTTAGGGGCGTGCTCAATCACGAATTCCAGTAACCGGCTAGCAAAATGTTGTCGCTGAAATTTAGGCGTGATGGCCAGATTCATAATTTCAGCAGTTTGGTTAGTGAGCGGGCGTACCACAACGAGGCCAATTAAACGTTGATCTGCGACCATTTCAAAAGCGGTACTACGAGATAGGTAGCTGGCGATGCTTTTCAGGGAGGGGTCGGCCAAAAGTAACAGATCGTAGTGTTGCGGGGTAAACGCGCTTACCGGGCGGATGGTTGGTTGCATATAATCCTTCCTTTCAAGTATAAATTGGCTTATTGCCAAAACTGGGGGAATTGGGTAAAGTGGAGTTAGGAATATGAAACAATTAATGTTTCACAAGGAGAGAAAAGATGAATCCAGAAGAATTTCGTCAAGCACTTGCCGAACGAGGGTGGACAGTGAGTGACCACCAAATGCGGCAATTTGATACCTATTATAAACGATTAGTGGAAACAAACGAACACGTTAATTTAACCGCAATTACGGACGAAAAGGAGGTTTACCTCAAGCATTTTTACGACTCGGTAACTCCGCTATTAGAGGCGCCACAATTTTTCACTCCGGGAATCGCGTTATGCGACGTGGGCGCAGGGGCAGGTTTTCCATCGTTGCCCATGAAAATTTTGTTGCCCGAATTGAAAGTTACCATCGTCGATTCATTAAATAAACGAATTAAATTTTTACAGGCGTTGGTAGATGAACTAGGTTTAACTGATGTGGAATTGGTTCATGACCGAGCTGAAACGTTTGGCGCTAAAAAATCGGCGTACCGGGCTAGTTTTGCACTAGTTACCGCCCGGGCAGTGGCGCGGTTGAGTGTCTTAAGCGAATTATGTTTGCCGTTAGTTAAGCAAGGCGGCCACTTTATCGCGCTCAAGGCGGCCCACACTGAACAGGAGCTGGCAACCGGGCGGCAAGCAATCGCGGTTTTAGGCGGGAAATTATTAGAAGATCGACAATTTGCTTTGCCAGTGACCGGCGACGAACGGCATTTAGTGGTAATTGAAAAGAAAAAGGAGACGCCCAACAAGTATCCGCGGAAACCGGGAACTCCAAGTAAAGATCCAATTGGCGAGAAATAGAAGGTTATCATGAATGAGAAACAATTAGAAATACAATTGAACGTTCCAGAAAATGCTAGTTACCAGATGGTGGAAGTGGATAAGATTCGTCCCAATCCCTTCCAGCCACGGCGGATTTTTGATAAGAAAAAATTAGCGGAGTTGGCAGATTCCATCAGGGAGTCGGGGATTTTCCAACCGTTAGTTTTACGTCAACCAATTGCAGCGATTGAGCGTTATGAAATTATCGCGGGGGAACGGCGCTACCGAGCGAGTATCATTGCGGGATTAACAAAAGTTCCGGCAATTATCCGCGATTTTTCGGATGAGACCACCCGCGAAGCTGCAATTGTGGAAAATTTGCAACGCGAAGACTTAAGCCCCTTAGAAGAGGCCGAAGCGTATCAAGCAATGATTAAGGAACTGGGATTGACGCAAGCTCAAGTTTCCGAGCGTTTGGGCAAAAGTCGGCCGTACATTGCCAATTACTTGCGGTTGCTCGGTTTGCCAACTTCCGTGAAGGAGCTTTTACAATCGGGAAAAATTTCAATGGGGCAGGCGCGAACCTTATTAGCAGTTAAACAAGAACGCCAGCTAGAAAAACTCGCCCAACGTACGGTGCAAGAAGGGCTGACGGTGCGGCAGCTGGAAAGCATTGTCAACCAGATCAACGCAACGAAGGCGCCCAAGGCAGAATCTAAAACGGCGCAACAACGTAAGTCTCCGTTCATTAGGGAGATTGAAAACCAGTTGGCCGAACGTTTAGGAACGAAAACGTTGGTAGTGGCCCACTCAAAACAAAAGGGCAAAATTGAAATTAATTACGAATCAATGAGTGATTTAAACCGTATTTTGGAACTATTACATATTTCACTAGATTAGGGAGGAAGTTATCATGGAATACGATTTGCACAACGTTGTCCAAATGAAGAAAAACCATGCTTGTGGCACAAACCGGTGGGAAATCATTCGTTTAGGAATGGACATTAAGATGAAATGTTTAGGTTGTCGGCACATCGTGATGCTTAAACGGCGGGAATTTGAACAGAAGTTAAAAAAAGTAATTGCCGAAATGCCAGACGAAGACGAACGTTAATGTTGTAAAATTCGTCAGCAGGCACTTATTTTGCGTCAGAAACGGACAGAACACATTATCAGCCGCTTTCAATTGAATTTGGAAGGGTGAAGGATGAGATGTGTTCTTTTTTGTAAGCTAAATTACTTTTAGCGAGGTTGGCTTGGAAAATTTAGAATTTTTCTGTCTGATCTAGCCACTAGCAAGCTAATTTGCCGACTTTACTAAACGCGTAAGCCGGTGCCAGTCGTTTAAAATAACGGGAGGGTTCCTGAGCGTAAATTTTCGCAGTTCGGCAAAGCGAACGCAGGCATAAAACAAAGTAAAAACATTTGTGGGATTGCCGTTTTAATCTAGTCACCACCTATTATCTAGACCACTTTTTTGATACCATAGAAACAAGAACACGCAATTTTGAAAGGAAAGTGTAATTAACATGTCATTAACAGCTGGTATTGTGGGCTTGCCCAACGTCGGCAAGTCGACCTTATTTAACGCAATTACGAAGGCGGGCGCCGAAATGGCGAACTATCCGTTTGCGACAATTGACCCTAACGTGGGGATGGTAGAGGTTCCCGATGCGCGGTTAGCACGGATTCAAGAAATCATTCCGGCAAAGAAAATTGTGCACACCACCTTTGAATTTACCGACATTGCGGGAATTGTTAAGGGAGCAAGTAAGGGAGAAGGTCTTGGAAACAAGTTCCTAGAAAACATTCGGCAAGTGGATGCGATTGTTCACGTTGTTCGTGCTTTTGATGACGACAACATCACAACGGTATCCGGGAAAGTCGACCCCATCGAAGATATTGAAACTATCAATATGGAATTGAGTTTGGCAGACTTAGAAAGTGTTGAAAAGCGGTTAGCTAAGGTGCAACGGGCGGCTAAGGGTCGTGATAAGGATGCTTTAGCAGAATTGGCAGTGCTTGAAAAATTGCATCCAGTTCTTGAAGCCGGCAAACCAGCTCGAGCAGTGGAATTCGATGAAGCTGAAATGCCAATTGTGAAGGGCTTATTCTTGTTGACCACTAAACCAGTCCTTTACGTGGCTAACATTGCCGAAGATGACATGGCCGATCCAGAAAGTTCCAAGTACTTTAAAGAAATTAAGGATTACGTTGCCGAAGTGGATCCCGATGCCCAAGTTCTAGGGATTTCTGCTGAAACGGAACAAGAAATTGCAGAACTTGAAGACGACGAAAAGGCTGAATTCCTTGAAGCAGAGGGAATTGAAGAACCTGGTTTGAACCGCTTGATTCAAGCTTCTTACAACCTATTAGGCTTGCAAACCTTCTTCACGGCGGGTGGTAAGGAAACCCGTGCTTGGACGTTCAAGAAGGGCATGACGGCACCGCAAACTGCGGGAATTATCCACTCGGACTTCGAACGCGGCTTTATCCGTGCGGAAACCGTTTCGTTTGACGACTTGGATAAGTATGGCAGCATGCAAGCAGTTCGAGAAGCGGGACGCTTGCGTCTAGAAGGTAAGGATTACCACGTTCAAGATGGCGACATTATCGAATTCCGCTTTAACGTATAAAATTACTGGATGAGGAGCAATTAAACATGAGTGAAGAACCACGTAACGCGGGTGCACAACAGCGACACCCGCATCCTGAACATCAACAATCGACGGAACTAACTAAGCGTAACGCCGATTTTATGCACCGTTTGCGTAAGGAATTACAGGCAAGCAAATTAAGTGACGAACAACGCCAAGCTGCGTTAATCGACACGGAAACCCAATTGTTAGAAGGACAAAAAACGGGAACGACCGCAAAACAATTATTTGGGACCCCAACTGACCGGTTTAAAGCAATTGTGGAAGGCCCTAAGAAGGCTAAAATGGAAGCTCAAAGTAATAACATCTGGCTTCGTGCCGCGGATAATGGCCTCATCTTTATGGCCCTTTTTGCGGCAATGTATGCGTTAATGATGTTAATTCAACCGAAGTCAGTTCAAGCAGCTCCCGGACCAGCTGGGATTTTAGCAATCATCTTAACTTCGGCAGTCGGTGGGTTTGGAATTGCCTACATTTATCGGTTGATTGGTAATCGCAAAAAACGGCCATCTTTATGGAAACAAGCCGGAATTACCGTATTAGCAGTAATTTTATGGATTATTTTCTACACGGCCTTTGGAGCACTGCCACCAGTCATCAACCCGATGTTGCCGCTAGCTGGTTACATCGTGCTAGCGGTTGCAGCCTTCGCCGGTCGGTGGTATCTTAGACGAAAGTTTCACATTGTCGGTGGTTTACTATAATTTCGGATAAATAAAGGAGAGTATTGATGAGTAATTGGAATAATAAGTTTACGAAACAAGGATTAACGTTTGACGATGTTTTATTAATTCCTGGCGAAAGCCATGTGTTGCCCAACGAGGCGGACATTACGACGCAGTTAGCAGATAATTTAAAGCTTAATATTCCAATTATTAGTGCGGGGATGGATACGGTCACCGAATCGGCGATGGGCATTGCCATGGCTCGTCAAGGTGGCTTAGGGGTCATCCATAAAAATATGAGTGCGGATCAGCAAGCCGCTGAAGTACGAAAAGTTAAGGCGGCGGACGTTGATTTTGACGATAATCCTAAAGCAGCGGTCGACGACCAGGACCGGTTGTTAATTGCTGCCGCTGTTGGCGTTACTAGCGACACGTTTGAACGTGCGGAAGCGTTGATTGAAGCGGGCGTTGACGCCATCGTAATTGATACGGCCCATGGTCATTCAGCTGGAGTTTTACGTAAAATTGCGGAAATTCGTGAACACTTCCCCGACCAAACTTTAATCGCGGGGAACGTGGCTACTGCAGAAGGTACCCGGGCACTTTTTGAAGCGGGCGTCGACGTAGTCAAAGTAGGAATCGGACCTGGTTCAATTTGTACCACCCGCGTGGTAGCTGGCGTCGGGGTCCCCCAAATCACGGCGATTTACGACGCGGCAGGCGTTGCTCGTGAATACGGCAAGCAAATCATCGCGGATGGGGGAATTAAGTTTTCTGGGGACATTGTGAAGGCCTTGGTTGCTGGTGGAAATGCCGTAATGTTAGGTAGCATGCTTTCCGGAACTGACGAAACGCCCGGTTCCATCATCGAAGACGGTGGGAAGAAATACAAAGCATACCGGGGAATGGGCTCGGTTGGCGCAATGGAAAAAGGTTCTGCCGACCGTTATTTCCAAGGTGGCGTTAACGAAGCTAACAAACTGGTTCCAGAAGGAATTGAAGCTCGCGTAGAATATAAGGGCTCAGTTGCCGCAATCATTTTCCAAATGTTAGGAGGATTACGTTCCGGAATGGGATACGTAGGGGCTGCCACTATCCCCGATTTAGCTGAGAAAGCGCAATTCATCCAAATTACTAATGCTGGGTTGGTCGAATCGCACCCGCACGACGTACAAATGACTAAGTTAGCTCCTAATTACCATAAATAAACTGAAAATTCTTCAGAAGCCGGGGAAAACTCCTTTTCAGGAATAAAATTTTTTGGAAAATCATTTTGGTGTGTTGGTTTTAAGAAAGCCAAAAGTCAGTTTGCTCCGCTTGACCTAAAATCGATCATTATGCCAAATTCAAATTTAGGCATAATGGTCGATTTTTAGTTAATACGCATCGATTACCCGACTTCTAGCACACGCTCTTTTTATCCACTCAAACCTTAATTTCTAGGAGGAAAATATGGAAATTTACTACACACCGCTAACCAGCGGGACCGCTCGTTACTACCTTGGCTCTACAACAGCGGGATTGGCTTTTGTGGGAACGCCGAATGCTGAGTTGACTGAAATTTACCAATTTTATCCAACCGCTACGTTAATCCAGGATGAGACCGCTAACTTGCCGGCCAAGCAGCAGCTTGCGGAATATTTACAAGGGACGCGGCGCCAGTTTGACTTGTCTTTGGATATGGAAAATGGAACGGATTTGCAACGTTCAGTCTGGCAAGCATTGTTAAAGATTCCGTGGGGAACCACGCTTAGTTATTCTGAACTAGCCCAACAAATTAACCGATCCGGGGCCGTTCGTGCCGTGGCAACGGCGGTAGCGCGCAACCCGCTTTTAATCGTGGTTCCGTGCCACCGGGTGACTTTAAAAAGCGGTCAGCTTGGTCAGTATCGGGGAGGCTCCCCAATGAAGCAACGGTTGCTTAAATTAGAAGGCGCTTGCTTATAAGGCCAGTATTTTGCCGTTTTTTAAGGATTACTAAAAAAACGTGCTTAAATTCGGGCATTTATCTTTAAATTTGCTAGACTATAGTAAATGAGCGTAAATTTTAAAGGGGATAAACCATGAAAATTTTAGTAGTCGATGATGATAAGGAAATTGTTGAATTATTAGATATTTACATTAAAAACGAAGGTTACGAACCCGTATCAGCTTACAATGGTAAAGAAGCGTTAACCAAGTTGCATACTGATCCGGACATTAAGCTAATGATTTTAGACATCATGATGCCAGAGATGGATGGGATGCAGGTTGTGCGGGAAGTTCGCAAAGATTCGGAATTGCCAATTTTGATGTTGTCAGCTAAAACTGACGATATGGATAAAATTAAGGGCTTGCTGACCGGAGCGGACGATTACGTTACCAAACCGTTCAATCCGTTGGAAATTATGGCTCGGGTCAAATCACTATTACGACGGAGCGAAAAGGACGTTACCGATGACGCTCCCGAAATTTTGGACATTGGTCCGTTGACGATTAATAGTGATTCTCACGAAGTTAAGACTTTGGCGGGCAAAGCGGTCCAGTTGACGGCGCTTGAATTTGGAATTTTATACTTGCTAGCTAGCCACCCGAACCGCGTTTTCTCTGCGGACGAAATTTTTGAACGAGTTTGGCAACAAGAAAGCGTTATTTCCGCGAAGACGGTCATGGTTCACGTAAGTCACTTACGAGATAAGATTGAAGAAGCAACGGGCGGCGAAAAAGTAATCGAAACCGTCTGGGGCGTTGGTTATAAAGTGGTGGCACACTAGATTTTTGGGGAGCAAGTGAATGAAGTTAACGGGTCGTGAAAAATACGAATTATTTGGCGAAGGGATCATTACCATTATCCTTTTGCTGTTACTAAATTTATCAGTTTTTATTTTGATTGATGGCGCGTTAAAAACAAACCCTGCATTGTCAAATGCGATTTTCCTAGTTAAAAATTCCATCCGCATTGGTGGAATCCAAATTTGGAGTTACCAAAATATTTTTATTGCCATAATGTTTTTAGCTGATCTAGGCGTGCTGTATTGGCGACTAGAACGACGTTACAAACAAATGCAGTTGCGGCATATTATTGCAGAATTGCATTACATTGCTAATGGACATTTTGACCACCGGATTCCGTTTGAATTGAGCGGGGATCACCAACGGGTTGTGGACAGTGTGAATTCGCTAGTTGACAGCGTAATCAGTTCGATGGAAGAAGAACGGGCTCTCAAGCAGTCTAAGGATGACCTGATTACCAACGTGTCCCACGATTTACGGACGCCGCTGACGTCAATTATCGGCTATCTGCGTTTAATTGAGGACCATCAGTATCAAAGCACCGATGATATCCTTAAGTACACGCACACGGCGTATTTAAAGTCGGTCCAGATGAAATCGCTTGTGGAAGATCTGTTTGAATATACGAAGGTTAGTCAATCAAATCCGAAGTTAAATTACAATAAGATTCACGTTGACTCCATGTTGCAACAGCTGGCGGCCAGTTTTGAGCTGGAAGCTAAGCAAAAGGGGTTTGTAATTACTTCGACGTGCGTTCCCGAGGATTTGGAAATGATGGGGGATGCTGAAAAGATTGGCCGAGTGTTCAATAATTTGATTACTAACGCGTTGAAATATGGCGCTGGCGGCAAGCACATTTACCTAAACGCGCACCAAATTAACGATACGGTTATTTTTGAGGTAGCAAATGACGGACAGAAGGTTCCTGCCCAAGCGTTAGGTAAGCTCTTTGACCGTTTCTACCGGGTGGAAGAATCGCGATCCAAAGCAACCGGCGGGACTGGACTGGGGTTGGCAATTGCGCAAAGCATTGTCGAGATGCATAATGGAACCATCGAGGCCCATTCAAATGATAAACGCACTAGTTTTATCATCCAGTTGCCGTTAAAGCAACCGGTGCGGGGGGCACAGCTAACTAGTAAATATTAAAAAATAAAAATAGCGAAGACGCTAGTGGTCAATCGGGCTAATTAACGTAAGTGGAATGGTGGAGGCCGTTCGATTAATGGAGTGTGAAACCAAAGCTGGGGAGTTTGTGGGCATTAATTGAGTCCCCCATTAATCGCGGGCTAGGCGATTGGTGGGGGATTTGGTTAAGTGCAACAAACTGACTTGTGGGGCACGTTTTGGCTCTGTTAAAGACAACGATCTCCAATTTTTCAGCCATTCGATTGGTGGTTAAGTTAGTGAAAAATGGGCCAGCTAGCGTTTTTAATTACATAGGTATTAAAGGGAGTAGAAATGAAAAAAGTATTATTAGTGATCGCTACGCTGCTATTATTTGCCACTGGAGTCACTCCGGCCGCGGCAGCTACGCAAACGTCGTCGTTGGTGAATCCAGAGATAACGGCAAAGTCTGCGCTAGCGATTGATTCGGAAACGGGCCAAGTTTTGTACGAGAAGCACGCTGATCAAGTCTTACCGATTGCTTCAATGTCGAAAGTATTGTCGGCCTACTTAATTATGAAAAGCGTGCAAAGTGGTAAAATGCGGTGGGACCAACCGGTAAAAATCAACGCTGATATCGCTAAAATTAGTGAAAATAGTGAGTTGACCAACGTTCCTTTGACGGCGGGAAAGTCGTACACCGTCAAAAATCTGCTGGATGCGTCGTTAATTTATTCCGCTAACGCAGCAATCATCGCGTTGGGAAAGGCGCAAGCGGGCAGTTCGCGTAAGTTTGTCGACGAAATGCGTGCCACCGTTCGAAGCTGGGGAATTAAGGATGCTAAATTATATAATGCAGCTGGTTTACTAGAAAATCAGGTTGGTGCTGAAAAATACCCTAATTCACCTAAAAATGCTGAAAATCAAATGTCGGCAAACGATATGGCAGTGGTAATCCAACACGTCTTAAAAGAATTTCCAGAAATTCTGCAGATTACCAAAATTCAAAAGTTAGACTTTGACACCGGCAGTGGTAAGGTCACGATGATTAACCATAATGAATTACTGCCTGGTGGAGCGCAGTATGACCACCAATATCAACTTGACGGGTTGAAAACGGGAACTTCGTTAGCGGCGGGGGAAGACTTCGCAGCAACCGGAAAAGTCAACCAGCGCCGGATAATTAGTGTGGTTTTAGGAGCGAAAACGGACCATCGTTTTACCGATACGAAGGCAATTTGGCAAGCTTTGATGACTAATTTGACGGTGGTAAAAACGAACCTGAAAAATCAAGCTTCCGTAGTGATGGATTCGGCTAAGCAGCGGCAGGTTAAGTTACAATTGGCACAACCGTTGGCGTATTGGAAAGCTAAAAAGGGCGGCCAAATGCCGAAACTCGACCAGGTTAAGCTAAAGTCCACAAAAACTAAAGCTCCCGTAGATAAGAATCAGGTGATTGCAACGGGCCGGCTTGCTGGCGCTTCGTTAAGTTTTCTACCAAATAAGTCTACGCGTAAGGTACAATTAAAACCGGTACACGACGTGCAAAAGGCAAGTTGGTGGGTCCGGTTAGGTCGCACAATTTCCGGATGGTTTCACTAGGAAATTTGAAAAGATAGTGACTCATTTTTGAAATATTAAGGCGAGAAATCAAGTGAATCGTGCTCACTAAGCGCGTGATTTAGCCATTCTAACGGGGTTCGCAGGTTTTCCAAGCTGCTACTATTAAAAACCAACCTTGCATGTTAAAATTAGTTCGTATGCTTTGCAAAAAATTAATATATTCTTAAAAGATCTAATTTTTTTGGGAGGACAAACTTTGGAACAAGTTGAAACAAAGGCACGTTGGAAGGAAACCTTCAAAGTTGCGTGGCCGCTTTGCTTAAGTTACACACCAATTGGCTTAGCATGTGGTATTTTATTGCACGCAGCTGGTTTCAATACGTTGCTTACCGGTTTAGTTTCTTTGGTTATCTTTTCCGGAGGAGCCCAATTTTTAATTGCACAGATGTTAACGGTGAATGCACCGATTCTAACGATTGTTTTAATGCTTTTTTTCCTTGAATTGCGTTATGCTTTACTAGGATCGAGTTTGTCGAAGTATCTACAGGGAGAAAGTCATACTTCAATATTTACATTCGCGCTTTCATTAAATGATGAAAATTACGCGGTAAATTATTTGAAATTTACTACAGATAAGAATTGGACCCCCAACGACGCCCGTCAAGTTGAACACTGGTCGTTACTATTTTGGACCGTGGCTAACGTGATTGGTTCGTTAATCGGGAGCGTCTTGAAAATTAATTTGACCGTCGTGGATTTTGCGTTAACTGCTCTTTTCATTTACATGATTGTAATGCAAGTGAAGTCTCGACTATCATTAGTAATCTGCATCTTTTCTGGAGTTCTCGCAGCGGTTTGCATGATTGTTACTAAGAGTACTTTAGGATTAGTAATCTCAACGCTGCTAGCTTCCTTTACCGGTTTTTTGACGGAAGAGTTATTGGTTAAAAAGCGACCAACCAGTATGTGGCTGCAAGCAATTGGCTCACGTAAGGGTGGACCAATTATCGAAAAAATTGATAAGAAAGAATCAGATATTCTTTAAGTTTGGTAGGAGAAATTACCTATGGAGTACAGTTCGTTTGATCATTTATTGATTATAATTCTCGGCTTTTTTGTGGCTTTTGCTCCACGATATTTGCCACTACTGTTTTTTTCAAAACGCCAGATTCCCGATTGGTTCAACGATTGGATGAAATACGTGCCAATTTCATTGTTTACGGCGCTCGTCGTAAAGGGAATCTTTATTTCAAGTGACTATACTTTGATTACGTCAGGAAATTTAGCGTTAATCTTAGGCGCACTAGTAGTAATTATCATTGCCTACTGGACGCGTTCGATGGCCGTTTCCGTAATTGTTGGATTGGTTACGGTAATGATTTTGACGTTAATTATTTAAATATAAATAAAAATAATTATTTAAGGCTTTGCATGATAAATTTTTACATATTGTGTGAAGTTTTTTATTTATATAATTGGATTGAATAAGAATTATTAATACAAAATTTGGTTTTCTGTTTACTTTGAACTGATCGGCTTAAAACATTGACTAATGTGTTTTTTTTGCTTTAAAAATAGCGTTTAAGGGTATACAATAAACCGTAAAGTGACGGACAAGATGTTTATATGGATTGACATTAAATGGCAGCTATTAAAGCTACGGGAGTAATTTTATGAAAAAGAAACTTTTAACTAGCACATTATTGGGAGTAGGAACCTTGATATTATTCAGTGGCGGAATCACGCCACCGGTAGTCAATGCGACTACCGCACCTACAAATGAGACGAACCAGGCGACGACAAATAAGGCGGCACAAAAGATTACGGTCACCAATGTAGGAAATCAAATCCGACTTTTAGTAAACACTGGAACTAGTAATGCTTCGTTACCTAATTTTTTCACTATCGATTACAATCAGCAACAAATTAAATTTAATTTAAGTAGTATAAAAGATGGTGCGGTTACCATAACAGAAAATAACCAGGTAGTTGGTAACGGAGAGATTAGCGCTCGGGGAACTAATTTAAAAGCTAGCATAGATGTAAATAAAACAACCATGAAAGCAGAAGGCACTAAGTCCGCAATAGTTAAAATCGGTAATCAGCAAGCGACGACAAATATAGTCAATAAAACGACTTCGACGGCGACTAGTAAGGCAATTGCGGATAAAACAGGTAGTTCCACTAAGGCAAAAGATGAAAGTAATACTAAACAAGCGAAATCTACCAAAGTAATTAATAAAGACGATCAGAACACAACCGATCCAGTTCATCAGGTTTTTCATGAAAATTCTTCCAAACGGAAAGAATCAATTAAGCGAACGCCTAATAGTTACGTAAATGGGGCGCTAAATATCAAAATTGATGGGAATTTTAGTGATTGGGACAATGTTGAAAAGTCTCCAATGGTAATTAATGGAGATAACGATAATATTAAGTACGCAGCTTTAGTAGCAGATGATCAAAACATTTATTTTTACGTAATGATGCACCCAGTCTTATCAGGGGGGTACACTAGTTTTCAGCCATCGGGCTACGATTTAACCATTGGTGGTAAGGAGTTTTGGATTTCTTTCAACAATAACCAAACGGTTAATTTAGATGTTGGACAAAAACAGGCTGTGTCAATGAATATTTATAGTTCAGATGGCAGCGTGGACTTAAGTAATCAAGCAGTAGTTGCCAAACAAAATATCGATCAAAAAATGGGGGATGGCTCGACCGTTAAGGGCACGGGTTATGTGTTTGAATGTGCAGTTCCGTTTAGTAAATTAAAGGGAATTTCCAATACTAGTGGCCAAACGATTACGTTAAAGAATAGTAACCTTTGGAATGGCGAGCTAACTACTACTGGTGGTAGTACAGGCCCGATACTATTGGCAAGTACCGGAGTGGCAATTGCCGGATGGTCAGTATATCAATTTACGCGTCGAAAACGTAAGTTAGGATTGAAATAAATGAACATTTATTTAATTATTGGGATAGTTATTTGGCTGTATTCTTTATCTATTTTAAAACGAGCTCATCTTTCAGCCTTCCATTTCATAGTTGGTAGTGGAGGGCTTTTTTTCGTACTCATGGCGATTAGCGATCCGTATTGGGTATGGTTTTTTACGCATGCAGTAATTAACGGGGTAAAAGTAATCACAAATCCGTTCAAGATTTGTGCTGTAATGTCTCAATATGGAATGGTTAACATATTTAATACACTAGCGCCAGTAAATATGAGCATTGACTATGAGTGTTCAGGAATTATTGAAACGGCAGCATTTGTTAGTTTAGTAGTATTTTTACCGCTCTATAATCGGCACGAACGATTGTTTTTTTCACTATTAGGAATGGTGTGGATTTACGTAGCTAACATAATACGATTGCTAGTAGTAATTGTGATTGTTCATTTTGGTGGCGGTCCGGTATTCTTCCTGGCGCATTCAATTATTGGACGAATTGTTTTTTACGTTCTAGTAATTATCTTGTATTACGAAGTTTTTACTTACTCACAGCTTTCACGAAGCTTGTATCGAAGTTTTAAGGGTAAGGTTCGACAAATCAACGTTAAAATAAAGGGGAAGCAGCATTAAGATGGAATATTGGTTAAATTTAACCCTTTTTAAGATGGGTTTTTGGCTTACGTGGGCGCTTATTCCAATTGTCGTTGAAATAATTCCCGCAATTATTTCTGTAATACGGCTTCTAATTAAGACATTACGAACCAAAAAACTTGAAATGCCGGATAAAATGCCCATGATTACGGTGATTGTCCCGGTTTATAATTCTGAAGAAACGCTGTATAACTGTATTCGTTCAATCCATGACTCAACGTATCCTACGGATTTAATTCAAGTTATTTTAGCAGACAATCAAAGTACAGATGGTAGTTTCGAAGTTTATGCACGGGCTCAAAATAAGTTTACTGACATGCACATGCAGTTGATTCACACTGCTAAAGGCAAGGCATCAGCACTTAATTCAGCAATATATACTAGTATTGGGACATATATTATTAATATTGATAGTGATGGAATACTAGAAAAAAATGCGTTAATGAATATGGTTTTGCAGTTTGAAAACGACTACGATGTATCAGCGTTGACCGGAACAATTCTGCCACAAAAAGAAATGATTAAAGAGACTAAGGGCTGGGGTCGAAGACTTTTACAAAAAAACGAGTATTTTGAATACGCGCAAGCATTTCTCTCTGGACGAACAATTGAAGCAAATAATAATCAGTTGTTTACTATGTCTGGAGCATTTTCGGCTTTTCGTAAAGATGCCTTGTTGAGCACTTTTATGTATAATACCCAGACAATTGGTGAAGATACAGATATGACCTTTCAAATTAGGGACCGCTTAAAAAGAAAAGTAGCAATCTGTGCAAATGCTATTTTTTATGTAGAACCTATTCCAGGATTAGGTAAACTTTACACACAACGGCAGCGATGGCAACGTGGAGAAATTGAAGTCATTCATGATTCTGCAGCAGATATTTCGATGAAGAATTTTTTTAAGAATTTTTTGATTCGACGAATGATTATTGACCATACTTTTCTATTTCCTAAAATGATATGGTTGTGTGCCAGTATAGTATTGTTATTTTTCCGTTATTCGCCAATTATGATGGGAATGTCGTACCTTGTTATTTACCTTCTGTATATTTTGGTGGCGATGCTTAACTTTGGATGTATTTGTTTGTTGCTGCGCGAATTTAAAGAAGAAAAACATTTCTATAAATCCCTTTGGTGGGTTAGTTTTACGTTGCCACTTTACAACTTCATGTGTTACTTAATTCGATTTGTGGGTACGGTAAATGGGATGACAAATGCTTCAGCTTGGAATTTACCTACTATGGATAGTGAAAAAAAGAAAATTAAGTCGGTAGTTAAGGAAGACTGGCAGACTTTACAACAGCATTGGAGGAAGTAATATGCCACTTGTACACACCTATAAAATAAAATCATACGTTAACGCTAGCCATGCAATGCGTTGGAAAGATGGGGAAGGCAAACAACATAACCATACCTGGGAAGTTGTGTGTGAAATTAAGAGTAAAGATGATCACATGATTGTTTTTCGTGATATTGAGAAAAAAATTCAAGATGTGTTAGGAAGCTTTTCAGGGCAATTCTTAAATGAATTACCCTACTTTAAAGAGATTAATCCAACTGTTGAGAACGTAACAATTTGGTTGTTTGATTTGCTTTCATCGATTCTAGAAGAACTTTCAGCTAAGCTAGTGCGAATTGAGGTTGGTGAATCTCCAACCCGATCATACGTAATCAGTGATATTGACGACTAACAAGGAGCACGGGAATTGATGAAAAAAATATTCCAGTATGGAAACGGGCTATTAATGGGATTATTTAGCGTATTGTTTTTCGCTACCTTATTGTTTGCGATAACATCGCCTAACCTTGTCCTAGGAGACAATCCTAAGACCGGAGCGGGCACAACAATGGTAACTACTACGGGGATAATTATAGTAATGGCTATCGTAGTTACTTGGTTAACGAGTGGACATTTTAAAAGGTGGACTCATCAAGTTTTTGTGGTGCATAAAAAAATAACGGTAAGTATTCTATTAGCTTTTACAATTTTGTGGCAAATTAGTTTTGTTTTGAACGTGCATCCACCGATTGGATTTGATGTAGGGGCGATTCATGAAGCCTTACATAAGCCAATTAGTCCCGAACTAACTGGCTATTTCAGCCTAAACTATAATAATTTGCCTTTGCTATTGGTTCAACATTTCTTTGCAACTATTTTGCATTCCACAAAGTGGTTAACTTTTGATCTACTGACTTTATTATGGGTCGATTTATCGGCATTAATGAACGTTTTAAGTGTTTGGGTAATCGATGCACGAAAAGTTGTGGCAGCAGTATATATTCATATCGGTTGGTTAATATTTTTTCCAATGATTATTGTTAGCTATAGTGATACGTGGGTTTTACCGCTAGTTTCGGGTTATTTTTTATGCTACTGTTTAATGCGAAAAAATGAATTTTCATGGTGGGTTCGAATATTAGCTGCAATAGGTTTTGGTGTCACTGCTAGTGCTGCATATTTCATCAAACCCTCTGCAATAGTTGGGGTGATTGCGATTGGTTTGGGTGAGATATTATTTCAGTTTAAAAAAGATCCCAAAGAATCTGCTAACTCGTTAGAAACCTGGGGGATTCTTGTTATCACAATACTAGCGTTGGGCAGCAGCTATTGGGGATTTAACCACGTTGTTCAAAATCAAAATTATGTTGTATACCATAAGGATCGTCAAATCCCAGCAGTCCATTTTATAAGTATGGGAGTATCAGGTGACGGAGGTTATAATCCTAAAGACGCACTTAAGATGGCGGAGTTTAAAACAAAGAGACAACGAGCAGAGTATTCTAAAAAGGTGTTATTTCACCGCTTGAAGCAAAAGGGCGTTGTTGGTTATACCAAATTCTTAGTTAAGAAACACCGTAATAATACGGCAGATGGAACTTTTGCTTGGGTCAAAGAAGGACATTTTATTAATGAAAATCCAATCCCGAAAGGAAAAGGCTGGGCAGGTCAATTACGCCAATTTGTTTATTTATATGGCAAACGGTTAGGTGACTTTCGTTTTTGGGCGCAAGCATGGTGGGTAATTTGGTTAATCTTAATTGCCTTCGGTTGGCGTAATCAATGCCGGACTAATCAGGTGATGCGCTTGACCATTCTGGGAGGATTTTTATATTTATTGATTTTTGAAGGTGGGAGAAGCCGGTATTTGATCCAATTTTTGCCAGCTTACCTAATTTTAGCGTCCCTAGTTTATGATCAATCAATTTTATTTTTTAAACATGTTTATTATTGGGCAAATGGAATTCCCAAAAAAGATAGTTAAAAAGCTCGGGAAAAATTATTTTGGTATATTGACTTTAATAGAGTCAAAACGTGTGCCAAAAGTCAGTTTGGTCCGCTTAATCCAAAAATCGAACATTACGCCAAATTTAGGCATAATGTTCGATTTTTAGTTAATGCTCGCAAATTCCCTGACTTTTGTCGCACACTATTTTTAATCTTTTTGCATATGTAAGATGGGGTAATGATTGCCTTGGCCATCTAATTCGCTTCTTTGGTAAACCGTAAATCCCATATGTTCATAAAATCCCTTTGCAAGGGGATTCTGCTCGTTTACGTCAAGTTTATTCACTGCATAATTGGTTATTCCATATTCTAATAATTGCTTACCTAGTCCCTTACCACGATAGTCGTCGGAGATAAATAACATTTCCAAAAAATGATCGTTAATGCCCATAAAACCGACGGGGTGTGCATGGTCATTTTCGACAACGATTAGGTGCGCAACGCTAGTCAAAGCCTCTGGAATGTAACCCTTTATTTTTTGAATTTCATCATTTGACAAAAATAAATGCGTTGCTTTAACGGAACTTTCCCACACAACTAAGAGATCTTGAATTAATTTGGGAGAAGGGGCATTTATTTCTACTATTTTCATGTTAACGTCCTACTTTCAAATGATTAACTTGATGATAATTTTATTGGATTTTTGCCGAAAAGTCGATGTTGCTTTTAAGACTGCTGCATAGTTGAAACAAACTTTAAACCCCAACTTCTTCCGGTTAACCAAAATAAGGGATCAATCGCATAAAACGCGCTTAATCCCTTAATTTTTTTGCTTCTATTGCAGCATGGTTCGAAACGAACTCCAGCCACCAATCTTCTCCGGTTAGCAAAATCATAAAACTAATCGCCAAAACCACGATTAATTTCATGATTTTTGGTTTTTTGCCGCGTAGCTGAAACGCGTTCTAAAAACCAGCTCTCTCCGGTTAACCAAATTAGGGGACCAACCGCTAAATTCGCGGCCGGTCCCCTAATTCAGTTATTCTCAAGAGCTACCCAGGTTTTAGATGCTCTATTTTTCATACATATAATCCCGCGTCATTGGAAGGACCCGACCACTCGCTCCCTTAGTTAGCAAGTATTGGATTACGTCAATGTTGCCAGATTCAAACGAAGCCGCGCATGCTTGTAAGTACAAATCCCACATCCGAACGAATTTTTCGTCGAACATTTCGCGTACTTCGTCACGATGCTTGTTAAAGTTAGCGTCCCAAATTTCAGTAGTCCGTTGGTAATGCCGACGCAATGGTTCCATATCGTCAATTTGGAGACCGCTGTTAACAATGTGTTCGATATTTTCTACCAAACCAGGTACGTATCCACCTGGGAAAATCCATTTATTTAGCCAACCGTTGTTAGCCCCGCCTTGTTGCCGGGTGATTCCGTGGATCAATGCGACCCCATCGTCCTTTAAGTACTTAGCTACGTTATCAAAGTAGATCCCCAAGTTTTCCTTTCCAACGTGTTCAAACATTCCTACACTGGTAATGTAGTCAAACTTCTCGTCGCCAAGTTCCCGATAATCTTGCAGCCGAACTTCTGCAACCCCGCTAAGTCCTTCTTCTTGGATACGTTGGTTGACCAAGTCGTATTGTTCTTGGCTAAGGGTTACACCGACTACCTTTAAGTTAAATTCTTTAGCGGCAGTAAGCATTAGGGTTCCCCAACCACAACCGATGTCTAAAAGAGTTTTTCCAGGTTGTGGGTTTAGTTTCCGAATAATGTGGCGAACCTTATTCATTTGTGCCGTTTCCAAGCTATCTTGGTCGCTTTCAAAGTAAGCACAAGAATAAGTCATTGTTGGATCTAACCATAATTTATAGAAGTCGTTTCCAATATCGTAGTGGTTTTGCACATCTTCTTTACTTTCCTTTTCGCCGTGGCCTTGTTTAGGAAGAAAGTGGATGAACTTCTTGTTGTGGAAAAAGCTGTCCGCATTTTCGTAAGCAGAAGTAATTAACTTTTGTAAATTACCATCGACGGTAATCGTACCATCCATGTACGCCTCCCCAAGGGCGATTGAAGCATTCTTAGTAATGCTTTTAATCGGAATGGCCTTTTTAAAAGTAATGGTTGCTTGGGGTTCTCCCGTCCCGTAAACTGCGGAACTTCCATCCCAATAATTAACTTTAATTGGGATATTGAATGAACGTTTTAAAAACGTTTTATAAAATTGTTTCTCAAGCATGATTCAGGTCCTTTCCAAAAATAGTTATACAACTGTTATAACGTGTTTGGGTAAATATTTCAAATGAGAAGCTAATAAAAACGAATTCCCTAATATGGGTAATGAAGCCTTACGTGGTATAATTAAGCAGACACCTGAATGGGGAGGAATACCGATGAAAAAGTGGATTTGGGCGGTTCTGATTTTTTTGGTCGCCGGAGTGGTTGGTGGGTACTCAGTTGCTCATTATCACGAAAATGAACTGCAATATCAACGCAACATCACCAATGGACAAACGGCGATTGCCCAAAAAAATTATGCGGCTGCCAAGAATTATTTTTCACGGGCCCTCACAAAGAAGAAAAACGATCGGGAGGCAACCAACCTCCTCGACCAAACTCGGCAATTTACCCGCGCAGAATCTGAATTTAAAAGTAATGAATTTACCAGTGCGCGGTTAGATTACCAAAACGTGCTGAAAATTTCAGACGGCTCTAGGACGTTGAAAGAACGTAGTCAGGCGCGGATCAAATTAATCAAAAAAATTAGGGATAATTTTAAAAAATTCAGTAAACAACTAAAGAAAGCTAAAAAATTGAACGCGGCGTGGGACTTTTATGCTTCAAATGCGCAGTTAGACTTGCTGCTTAGCAACGAAGAATTTAATAAGGGATATTATGAAACCCTCCATGATCAGGCACTAACGCTGCAACGGTTTAATAATGCTGGGATCGTTGCTGACCAAGGAGCTTTCAATAGTGATACGACGCCGGATAATAATCAAGGGGCGGCAAATAAATCTATTAAACCCAAGGTAAAACCGCGCTACGAAGGGCCGACTACCACCAAACCGGCGGCGCCTAAAAAGAAACCTAAGGACAGTTCTTCTAAAGCCGCTTCTGAGGATAAGCCCTCGAACAAGGAATCAAGCGATAAGCCAGATTCTGATGATTCAACTACTTCTTCATCGGAAACGAGCAGCTCTGGCAGCAGTAAACCTTCTCAGACTGAAAAAGAAGCTGAAAACGCCATGGTCGAAGGTCCTTCCGCGTCCTCACAAAAATAATTTTTGCGCAGTTGTATTTATAAAATTGCGCAAATTTTCAAAAAGCGGGTTGTAAAAATTACTAAGTGGAACTACAATATGGCTGTAACTAAATAGGCGATGACGTTCGCCGTAAAAATAATTAAACATTAATTTGATGACGTCTATTATTTCTAGGAAATTCCTGGGGATAATAGGCGTCTTTTTTGTTTAAGAGGGGGAATTTAGTAATGACACTAGTTATTGAAAATGTTAAGGCACGCGAGATCTTCGATTCACGGGGAAATCCGACGGTAGAAGTTGACGTAACGCTGTCTAACGGGATCATGGGTCGGGCTGCGGTACCTTCGGGAGCTTCTACTGGAGAAAAGGAAGCTGTTGAGTTACGAGACGGCGGTAAACGGTTATCTGGCAAGGGAGTGCTAAAGGCGATTAGCAACGTAAATAACAATATTGCGGTGGCTTTAAAGGGGGTCGACCCCTTCAACCAGGCGAACGTTGATCAAATAATGATTGATTTAGACGGGACTAACAATAAGCGTAAATTAGGCGCCAACGCGATTTTAGGCGTTTCCATGGCTACGGCAAGGGCGGCGGCCAATGCGCTCCACATCCCTCTCTACCGGTACTTAGGAGGAACTGATTTAGAACTTCCGCAAACTTTTCATAACGTAATTAACGGGGGCGAACACGCTAATAATCAAATTGATATTCAAGAATTCATGATTACCCCGGTGGAACGGACTAGTTTCCGAGAGGGGTTTGAAAAAATTGTCAATACCTATCACGTATTGAAAAAAATTATTGTCGATGCGGGTTATTCCACTGGACTGGGGGACGAAGGCGGCTTTGCGCCGGATTTACCTTCCTCAGAAGACGCTTTAAAAATGTTACACGAAGCGATTGTTAAAGCAGGCTACGTTCCTGGGAAAGAAGTGGCGATTGCTTTTGATGCGGCGGCCTCCTATTTCTATAATCGAGAGACCAAGAATTACGATTTTGAAGGTCGGACGTACACGCCGCAAGAGCTAGGAGAATATTACGGCAAGCTGCTAAACGAGTTTCCAGAAATCATTTCCATCGAGGATCCTTACGGGGAAGAAGATTGGGACAACTTTAGTAAATTTACTAGTGAATATGGGCAAAGAGTCCAAATTGTAGCTGACGACCCGGTCTGCACGAATCCGCGCTTGATTCGGGAAGCTATCAAAAAAGGAATGGCAAATTCAATTTTAATCAAGTTAAACCAAATTGGGACGGTTACGGAAACGCTCGAAGCCATCCGGGTAGCCCGCAAAAATGGCTATACCACGATGATGTCGCACCGTTCTGGTGAAACGGCGGATACCTTTGTTGCGGACTTTACCGTGGCCACAAACGCTGCGCAATTAAAGGCGGGAGCGCCGGCACGTTCAGAACGGGTGGAAAAATATAACCAGCTTTTGCGGATCGAAGAAGAGTTAGGCAAAGCCGGCACCCGGCTAGCACACTTTCCTAACCAAATTGATCTCGATTAAGAAAACTTCTTTATTTTAGGTTTGTGCTTAGCGGTTAAAAATTGTAAAATTAGAACGTTAGAAATTTATTTGAAGAAAGAGGTATTCAAACGATATGGCAAAATTAGTTTTGATTCGTCATGGTCAAAGTGAATGGAACTTATCAAACCAATTTACTGGTTGGGTTGACGTTGATCTTAGTGATGAAGGTGTTAAACAAGCAAAAAATGCTGGTAAGTTAATTAAGGAAGCTGGTCTTGAATTTGACCAAGCTTACACTTCAGTATTAACTCGTGCCATCAAGACTTTGCACTATGCTTTGGAAGAATCTGACCAACTTTGGATTCCAGAAACCAAGACATGGCGTTTGAACGAACGTCACTACGGTGCATTGCAAGGCCAAAACAAGGCTAAGGCTGCTGAAAAATGGGGCGACGAACAAGTTCACATTTGGCGCCGTTCATACGACGTACTTCCTCCATTGTTAGATGCTAGCGATGAAGGTTCAGCTGCTAACGACCGTCGTTACGCAAACTTAGACCCACGCATCATCCCTGGTGGTGAAAACCTTAAGGTAACTCTTGAACGGGTTATTCCTTTCTGGGAAGATGAAATTGCTCCTAAGTTGCTTGACAACAAGAACGTTATCATTGCTGCACACGGTAACTCACTCCGTGCTTTGAGCAAGTACATCGAAAACATTTCTGATGAAGACATCATGAATCTTGAAATGGCAACTGGTGAACCAGTTGTTTACGACTTCAACGACAAGCTTGAAGTTCAAAGCAAAACTAAGCTTAACTAATTTTATTTAGTTGAGTTGACGAAAAGACTGAGGGAATTTTTCCTCAGTCTTTTTTTGCTAGTTAAGTTTAGTGTGTTGAAGTTAATTCGGTAGTATCTGATTGCTTAGCTTTATATCGATTGTAGAGATTGTTGCCAACTAAAGCAGTAATGGTGATGATGCAACCCGCTACCTCAAATAAAGAAACTTGGTATCCGTTAACGATTTTAATTATAAATGAAGTAATTGGTACCAAATTCATAAATAAAATGCCGTTAATCGGAGTGATGATTCGGTTGCCTAAGTTCCAAGTAAAGACTGCTATCACTCCCGCAAAAGTAACCATGTAAATCAAAGCGGAGTGCACCTCAGCAATTTGGTTCAAAGATGGAAAATGTAACCAACCCAAGATGGTAGCAATGGTTAACGCAATAATTACTGAACATACGCCTAATAAAGCTGTTAACGTTGAATAGCGTAAAATAGACCACCCAGGGAAATCAGCACCTCCAGCAGTATAGATTACCCAACATAATGCGCCTAAAAGGATTAAAGTTACTGCTAATAAAGTGTTTTGTCCCGAAAAGAGCACGGCAAAGTCGCCTTTAGTAACAACCATAAATACTCCAATGGCGGCTACTATCATTGAAACTAAGGATGCTAACGTAGGCTTTATACCGCGGTAAATCCAAGCAACGAGAACACCTAGTAAAGGCTGAATTGCCATCATTACTGAGGCGATGATGGAACCGGAAGCACCCGCAAGCTGTTGGCCTAAAAAAACTAGAAAGCTGAAGCCTGCAAATGCTGCGGTACCGAAGACCCATAATTTAAAAACGTGGCCTTCAGTTTTAAAAGCGTGCGCACCTTCCGTAATGAATAAGATCAATGCAAAAATAATTGCAACACTACCGTAGCGAAAAAGGGTGAAGTAAAAGGGATCCATAACTTTTAAGGCAGGTTCCATAATGGGAAACATTCCACCCCATGAAAGTACTGATATTAAACATAGTAATAGTCCAAGCGCATATTTTCTGGTCATAATTATTCTCCTTCATTTGTTAGAAAAATTGATTAATATTTATTTACCTTATGAATGGATATTAACCCTATATAATCTTTTTAAGAATAAGCGAAATGGTATATGGTATTATAAGTTTAAGGAATACAGTGTTTTAAAATGGAGGTGAGTAAGCAATGATTGGTAACGATGCCCTCAATCTGGAACTTTTATATATTTTTGTGAAGGTAAGCGAGTTAAAAAGTATTAATCAAAGTAGCGTATATTTGTCGTTAACACAGCCCGCAATCAGTAAAAAAATTAAACAGCTTGAAGAATATTATGAACAAGAGTTGTTTATAAGAAGTTCTAAAGGGATGGCCCTAACCCCTATTGGACAGAGGGTTTATTTGGAAGCAAAACAGCTGATTTCTCAGGTAGAGGGATTGAGGAACGCGATTCGTCAAAAAGAAACTAAAGCTAATGAATTACGTCTGGGGACTCTAGATAGTATTTCGTCTTATTTGTATCCTAACTTTTTTGTCAAATCTTTAAATACGTTTAAATCAACTACTATCACTAATAGGATTGATGAATTGATTGAGCCCTTTAATCGAGGAAGTCTTGATGTAATTTTCATGGATTCAGCTTTCAAAGATGAAATAAATGGAATTTATTCAGAAAAAGAGGTAGATGAAGATCCGTATTTTCTGGTGTATTCTAAAGATAATTCCCTTATTAACCTTGATAAGGAGAGTATTGATCCATGCGCTTTACAAAAAATGGATTTGCTAATGTATCCTAAATATTGTCCGATTCACCAACGTTTGATACGGGTTTACCAGGATTTGCAAATAAATCCTCCTAAAATTGTGGAAATTGATTATGGTGAATCGATGATTGCAATGGTCGCTAACTCCAACTACATAACGGTATTACCTAAGTCAATCGCAATAAATAAAGTAACGGCAGACATATCACGTTTGAAAATGAAAGAATTCGAAGTAACTTTTACAAGAAAAATTTCATTGTTTTCTCGAGATGCTCATGTAACCGAAATGGTTAATCGCATGATGAAAGAATATTAAGAAAGAAATAAAAGATGGTAATTTATGCGATGCGTTGTAATTAGCACTAAAAGTGTTTATCAAGTTTTGCGGAGATAATATATTTTTTACTAGTTTTGTTGCATTTGCACCTATTTTGTTAGATAATGGCTGTGAATTAATCTGTAAGTATTAAGAGGAGGAAGTTTAATATGCAACCATTAATCGTTGATGATCAAATCTGGGAATTATTTCCCGAAGCGCAGTTTCAAGTATTGGTAGCGCATGGCATTGATAACCATCTAGCGGCTATGCAAACGGAACACTATCAAGCAATGTTAGACAATGCCGTTAAAGAAGCCCAGAAATTTATTACTGATGATGTTTTTCGGAATAACCCGGTGATTAGTGAATGGCGGGATGCGTTTACCAAATTTAAGAAGAAAAAAGGCGCCCGTTCGTCAATTGAAGCGTTGCTCAAACGAGTTTCCCAAGGAAAATCACTTAGTCCAATTAACCCGTTAGTCGATATTTATAATAGTATTTCGCTCGAATTTGGCGTGCCGTGTGGCAGCGAAGATTTACAAAAAATGGATGGTACGATGCATCTCGGAGTTGCTAAGGGCGGCGAAAGTTTCCGGCCCCTTGGAGTAGAAGAAGATGAGCCAGCGTTGCCAGGGGAAGTCATTTATTACGACCAAACTGGGGCTATTTGTCGCTGCTTTAATTGGCGTGAGGCTCAACGCACCATGCTAACTGATGAAACTACCGATGCGGTATTGGTTATCGAAGCGGTTAACGCTGACCAAGCGCAACGTGCACAACAAGCTGCTGAAGAATTACAGCAACGGATCAAAACCGAGTTAGGCGTGGATGCGGAACGTATGGTTTTGAAGAAGTAACCTTGGCTAAGTTTGCTAAGAAAGTCGGGTTAAGTATTATAGTGAAAAGACTTTTGACACGTGCTTTGAGTTCGAATTGAAAGTTAACAAATTAAAAGGGTTTCTCAAGAATGTAAAAGTTCTGAGAAACCTTTTTTGGTGCGGCTCCCAATATTAGTTCAATTGATAAGTAAATATTATAAATGACGATAACCAATAAATATTTAACATGGTTAGGTGGGCGCCATATACTATGAATATTGGAAGTTAAGTAAGCTTAATGAAAAGAGATGTAAGAATGCAAAAAATAAATGAAAACTACTTTGAAGGAGAACGATCACTGTTTAATGCTCGTGATTTAATAATTGAACAAGCTACTTTTGGCGAAGGAGAGTCGCCTTTAAAAGAAAGTCAAAATATTGAATTAATAGATACCGTATTTAAGTGGAAGTACCCCCTTTGGTATGCAAAGCACGTTAAAGGAGAAAGAATAATTCTAGAGACAATGGCTCGCTCGGGAATTTGGTATACGAACGATATTGAACTTAATGATTCAACTCTTCAAGCACCAAAGCTTTTTCGAGTGTGCAATCAAGTTAAGCTAAATAATATTCATTTTTCAGATGCGCAAGAAACTCTTTGGAAATGCAATCAGGTAACGATGAAAAATGTGCAAGCTAATGGTGATTACTTCGGGATGAATAGCACCAATTTATATATCGACCATTTGGATTTAGTGGGTAATTATTGTTTCGACGGGGCTAAAAATGTGGAGGTGCACAATTCGCGACTGGTTTCTAAAGATGCCTTTTGGAATTGTGAGAATGTCACCATTTACGATTCCATAATCAGTGGTGAATATTTAGCGTGGAATACTAAGAATTTAACTTTAATTAATTGTACAATTGAAAGCGAACAAGGGCTTTGTTATGTAGATGATTTAAAAATGATTAATTGTCGGGTTTTGCGGACTAACCTTGCCTTTGAATATTGTCGGAACATTGACGCAGAAATTACTACTGATGTAATGAGCATTAAGAACCCAATCAGTGGAAATATTCGAGTTGCATCCGTTGGTGAAATAATTATGGATGATCCAACAATTGATCCACAAAATACCGTAATTACCCAGACAACAACACGGTTGCCGAAAGGAGCGTAACGATGAGTGATTTTGATCAGATAATCAACCGAACCAAAACTAATTCCATTAAGTGGCACGTTGCTAAAAATGAGCTGCCTATGTGGATAGCAGATATGGACTTTAAAACGAGTCCTGCAATTGTTCAAGCATTACAAGAAAAGGTTCGAGATGGAATTTTTGGGTATGAAGAAATTCCGCCGGCATACTTTAATGCAGTGGCAAATTGGTATGAACGGGTGCATGGTTTTCGTCCAGATCCCGCATGGATGACGTTTGCAACCGGAGTAGTTCCCGCGCTTTCTTCAGCGGTTCGTCGGCTAACTGCTGTAGGAGATAATGTTTTAGTGCAAGCACCTGTTTACAATATTTTTTATAATTCAATCGTGAATAACGGGCGCCACGTGGTTTCAAGTGACTTACTTTATGACGAAAACAAACACGTCTACCATGTGGATTGGGATGATTTGGAAGCAAAATTAAGTGATCCACTAACGAATATGATGATTTTATGCAACCCACACAACCCGATTGGATTGATTTGGTCACGGGAGACGTTGACTCGACTTGCCCAACTCTGCCAACAATACCACGTGAAAATTTTTAGTGATGAGATTCACGGAGACCTCACTTTTAATCAAACAGGCTATACACCAATGTTTAGCTTACCAGCAGAATTGATTCAAAACTTGGTGGCGGCGGTTTCTCCAAGCAAAACGTTTAACGTGGCAGCAATGCATGCAGCAACTGTGTTGGTACCAAACAAAAATTTGCGCGCCCAAATTAACCGTGGATTGAATAGCGAAGAATTGGCAGAACCCAACTTGGTCGCAATCCCGGGCACGATTGCGGCTTACGAAAAAGGACTTCCTTGGTTACAAGAGCTTAAAGAGTACTTGGTCGAAAATCGCGAACTAGTTCGCAATTTTATCTCGCAAGAAGTGGGTCCACGGGTCGCCTTAGTTGAGGGACAAGCTACTTATCTGATCTGGATAGACGTCAGCCAGGTTACAAATGATTCAGCAAAACTAGCGAAGTTTATTCGAAAAGAAACTGGGTTAATTTTATCGGCCGGAAGTGTTTATGGTGGCAATGGAAATCACTTTTTGAGGATGAATGTGGCTTGTCCAAAAGAACGCCTGCAAGACGGACTGCAACGGTTGAAAAAGGGACTAACTGCTTGGCAAGCGTAAGTTAAACTTCGTATGTAAAAACGTGGAATAAGCGTTAATCATGTTTTAAAATTAATCATTTTGCAAAAGAAAAGGGCTCTTCGAGAAAGAAATTTTCTCGAAGAGTCCCTTTATTTTTTCTTAGCTAGACAGTTAATTTTCAGTAAAAGTGCAGACTTAAAATTTTAGATAATTAGCCAACAATCCCTGACTTTCGGGCCGTTTTTTGACTTCGTTAGTTGCAATATCCTGAATGACGTCGGCCAAAGTGGTTTTAGCCATTTCGTCTTGGACAACTTTTTGAAAATGAGCGTATTGAGCGTTTAAAGCATCTTGGATGTTGCCGCCTACCACGCAGTCCGGGTTCGTTTTGGGGTCAACTTGAATTAAATTCGTGTCGGCCTCATCAAGACTGTTGAAAATGTCTAATAAAGAAATTTGTTCTGGTGCCCGGGTTAGCGCTGGCTGGGGCTTACCCACGGTGGTTTTAATCAATCCAGCTTTTTTAAGTGACGCCATAATTCGGCGGATGTTAGACGGGTTGGTTTCCACACTGGCTGCGATGGCCTGACTAGTCAACGGGGCCGTATCGTGCAGAATGGCAATGTAAGCCAACACGTGGATGGTATCGCTAAAACGCATGGAATATTTCATTATCATCAACTCCCTTCTAGAATTTATCACTTGACAATCAGAATTACTACCCTTAGTATAAACGTGTGATTTATAAATGTACAGCTAATCAGTTAATAACGAAAGTGAGGATTTGATTATGAATATTTTAGTAACGGGCGCTACAGGTAACTTTGGGGGATATGCTTTAAAAGTTTTACAGGACTTAGTTCCAGAAGACAATCTATATGGCCTTGCTCGGACTGAAGAGAAGGGTGCTAAGCTAAAGGAAGCGGGGATTAAAGTACGGATTGGTGATTATACTGATTCGGCAAGTTTGCAAAAAGCTTTTGAAGGAATCGATCGGCTACTCTTTGTCTCGAGTACAACGGATGGTGACCGCCAAGCGCAACATCGGGATGTCGTCGAGGCGGCCAAGGCAGCGGGAGTGAGTTACATTGCATACACCAGTTTTGGCAAGGCAACGGAATCAACTAGTCCGCTCGCCGCTGACCATCGGTTTACCGAGCAGCTTATTGAAGAAAGCGGAATTGCCCATACTTTCTTACGGAATAATTGGTATTTGGAAAACGAAGCGGCCTTTTTAGCAGCGGGCGCTAAAGGTGGCAAGTTCATCTATGCGGGCGGCAATGGCCAAGCTGGCTGGGCACTTCGTCGCGAATACGCCGAAGTTGCGGCACGAGCGGTTTCCGGAAAATTTGATTTCCCTGAAATCCTAGAATTAGGTGGTCAACTTCGCACTTACGAAGATTTGGGTGCAGCCTTACGGGGAGCAACTGGTAAAGACCTGGAAGTGATTAGCGCGGATGAAGCTACCGCTGCAAAAAACCTCGTCGAAAATGCGGGAGTACCACAAAACGTGGCTGAACTGTTGGTTTCCTTTCAACAAATTGTCAAAAGCGGTGCTTTAGCAGTGCAACCTGACGATTTTGAAAAATACCTCGGAAAGCCTTTAACCCCAATGGTTGACGCGATTAAAGAAGTCTTGGGATAGTAGTTTTTATCACGAGTAATAAAAAAGATGACGGATCGAATTAGAAAATTCTGCACCGTCATCTTTTTGTTTACAGAAAATTGAATGGTCGAAGTTACGGGTTAGCCGAACTAAACCCGATTATTATAGCAATTTAACCGGGGCTTAAAGTGGTCCTTTTCATCAAGGTGAATTTGATTTAGGGTTACGTTTTGAACAATGCCAAATTCAGCTACGTCAACGTTGAAGATGGCTGCAAAAATTGCCCGAGTTGTCATCCCATGACAAATTAATAGTACGGATTGATCAGCAAACTGCTGTTTAAGGTCTTCGACAAACTCGCTCACCCGCGCAACCAGTGCGGCATAACTTTCGGAGTGGGGCGCATAGTCAGCGTACTTGGCGTTGAACATACCAAGACGGTCAAAAACTTCGGGATGCTTGTCGTAAATTAATTTTTCGGAGACCCCGTCCCAATCGCCAAAGTCCATCTCAGTAATCCGGGGATCATAGGTGAGCGCAGCATCATCACCTAAAAGAATCTTCGCGGTTTGTTTAGCACGCAGCATGGGACTGCAAAAAACGTGGTCAAACTGGTGCCAGTCGTAGTTTTGACTAACTTCCTTAGCATATTCGATTCCGGCCGGGGACAAACCGACGTCGGACCGGGCTCCGGAAACTAATCCGCGACCGTTATCTTGACTAGTACTGTGACGAACAATGGTTAAAAGCATGGGTGAAACCTCCTCAATGGTCTGGTAATGCGCTTACATTTCTATGATACAAGTAATTTAGGGAAAATGAAATCGTTTGGTTAATTTTTAACCGGAGTTATTTTCTGCACCCGACGCAATCCACGGGAAGTAACGCGGTAAAGCCCGGTTTTATAACTTTGATGATAGGTCTTTTGCAACATTACCGTAAATGTACGGTGCCATTCTGGTAAAGCTACGTATTGGTAAGCGGCAACGGTCTTTTTAAAAGTAGCCGGATCCATCATGAAGTTCTCTTGACCAACGACTTTATCGGAAAAGAAGTAGTAACGACCAACGTAACCGGCATAGTAATTATTAACGTCGTTAGTGTGCGGGTCTACCAGTAAAATTTTGCGGTGATTGTAAGTCATCGAAGGTTGGGCAATTTGTTTTAGTTGGACTGGGAGCTGTTCTTTACCCAAGGTGTTGTTATATTCGATGCCGTTTATTTCTGAAAACATTAAAATGGTCGAGAAAATCATTAGTACCAACGCCGTAAGCTGATAAAGATTTTTGGTAAACACGTTTTTAAAGGAACGAACCCCCCGGGTCGATAAGGCATGCCAATTTAATATTTGGTCGAGAAAGCGATGGCCAATCTTGATAACAACGGCATTGCCTTCGTGATGCAACTGTTGCTGATACGCTTGGGCACTAATTTGGTGCTTAGAAATTGTCGTGAAGGTGTTGTGAACGTGTTGATTCCACCAAAAAAAGGGTAGAAAGCCAATTACTGCGGTAAACGCACTCAAAGCCAAGCTACGGAACCATCGTTGCCAGCGCGGGCCTTCGCGATTAGTTGCAAGTGAATACAGCAAATAAGCAACTAGCATTACCACGTACATGGTTCCAGAATTTTTAACTAATAGTAATTCGGCACTAAAAAGCGCGGTGATGCTGCATTGCCAAACGGGACATTTTCGTTCGGCATAAATTCCGGCAAATCCAGCTGCGGTAACTACGGGAAGGACAAAATCAACCAGTAAATTATTCATCCGAATTGCGATGTTAAAAACATTTATTATCGCAATAATGAAACAAAGAAAGAAGCCATTCATTGAACGGGTCCGGTCGCGTAGGACGGCAAAAAGGGCGTACAAACTAGCCCAGATTAATAAAAATTGGGCAACCAGCATGGTCCCGTCGTTAAAACCAACCCAGCTAACAAATTCGGTAATCCAAAGGGCGGTCGCAGGCGGATAAGACGTAAAAGAAATGATTGAATCGCCCGCAATTGGAAGATGCCCTTGGGTAAGCAGATATTTAACAATGATGGCCCAGTGGGAGTAGTTGTCATAATGAATAAGGATACTTTGACTTAGCGTGTGGAGCATGGTAAGCCCGATTACCACCATCCAGACGTCAAAATAATGAATTCCTTCGAAAGGCAATTTACCAATTTGAAGGACGATAAAGATGAGACGAAGCAAGAAAAAAAGGCATCCAACGAAGACGACGGAGCGGATCCCGAAGGAAAGCAGGCCAACCATGGCCAAAATATAGAGAAGGAGGGTTTGGACAACTATGGAAGTGATCCAGGACAAATATTTATCGATCCCTGCCATGCGCAGGATGCCTGCAAAACCAATTTGGCTCAGGACAAAAAAGAGCGCTCCCCATAAGTTCATTACGTTTACCCGCTTTCTTTAAGTAAATAATTACAAATCAGTTTAATAGTTTTCTTTAGTAAAATGGTTTAAATAGTATGTATTTTTGGGAGTTAATCTCACATTTTAATTCTACTCGTTTTAGGCTAAATGTAAAATTAAGCTCATTTAATGTTTTATAGTTTAAATTGAATTGATGCCCGTTTTGAAGTATGATAGACGCTGGTGTAACTGAAAAACTATGTTATTTTTAAGCCTTAAAAAAATAATCATAACTATACGCTTTTTAATACATTAAGCCACAAAAAACACATAGTTTTTTCATAATTAAAAATAGATATCGGAGGAAACCAATGAAAGCTTACGGCATCTTGATTCCGGCATTAAATCCTGATGAAAAATTACTCGATTTAATTCAGGAGCTGTTAGAAAGTTCGGTTCCCGTACAGGCACTCGTGGTCGTTGACGATGGTAGCGACCAGCAGGCACAGCCAATTTTCCAACGTCTTGCAGATATGGAAGATGAACGTATTCATATACTGCATCACGAGGTTAATCGAGGAAAGGGAGCCGCGTTGAAAACGGGTTTCAAGTACATTTTAGAAAATTTTCCACAAATTCAGGGGATTGCTACCATGGATGCGGATGGACAACATCCGGTGGATGCATTAGCGGCTTGTATTCATCAGTTTGAAAAGCACCCGCAAAACTTAATTATCGGTGCACGCCAATTTACAAATCAAATCCCATGGCGGAGCCAGTTTGGTAACGTATTAACGCGTAAATTAGTGCGCATGCTCACTCGGCAAAATATTTCAGATACGCAAACTGGTCTGCGGGTGATTCCTCGAAGCTACGTGAGGCAATTACTTAGTTTTCCGGGAGAACGTTTTGAATTTGAGTTTGACATGCTGCTTCGAGCACGGAAGTTCCAGGTTAAGATTACCGAACAACCAATCCCCACAATTTATTTAGATGGCAATAAGTCCTCACACTTTCGGGTGGTTCGTGATTCGGTCGCAATATACGCACGTTTTTTGAAATTCGCGATGAGCGGGTTGATTTCTTTTCTAGTTGATGTAGGATTGTTTGAATTAATGATTGTTTTGATGGGAAAAGAATTACTTGGGGAACGAATTATCGTGGCTACAATTGTTTCGCGCCTGCTATCTGCGATGGTTAATTACACGCTGAACCATCGGGTGGTATTTGGTAAGCAGGGCCGTCAAACCGTTATTAAATACGGGGGGTTGTTTATCATCCAGATGTTTGCTTCCGGATACCTAACTGATTTAGTTACGGGCTGGTTGCCACACAGCCAGGGTAGCATTGCACCGCTAATCGCCAAAATTGTGGTGGACTTTACGTTATTTATTATCAGCTATCAAATCCAACGTGATTTGATCTTTAAGGAAAAGCGAGGGGCTGACTAGTGCCAAAAATCAAAAAAATTAGTTATATTTTAGCAATTGTTTTGTCCGTTTTGTACCTGTTATGGAGGGTGTTTTTTACAATCCCGTGGCATGCCCACCTCTTTACACTAATTTTTGCGTTGATGCTGGTTGGTAGTGAGATTGTCTCTAACTTTACGGCTTATGTATTAATTGTTTTCCGGTTAATCCGGCAAAAGAAGCCGGTCGATTTTAAAATTCCGGATTTTGATGATCGCCAACCCCTCCCGGCGATTGACGTGATTATCGTCACCCATAACGAAGAGGTGGCTTTATTGCGTAAAACCGTGAATGCGGCCAAATTCATGAAATATCCCGACCCTAAGTTGGTTAACGTGGTGCTTGCAGACGATGGGAATCGTCCGGAAGTCCGCCAGTTAGCCAAGGAGTACCATGCTAATTACGTTACGATGGAAGAAAATAAGCATGCTAAGGCGGGAAATATTAACAATGCATTGGAACAGCTTCATGCGCCGTTGTTTGCCATTTTTGACGCGGATATGGTACCTTTCTCCAACTTTTTAATGGAGAGCGTCCCGTTTTTTACGGAAAATTTTGCTGAATTACAAGAAGATCCCGACCATACCGTGCCATTAGGATTTGTACAAACACCACAAAGCTTTTATAACGCAGATATTTTCCAGTTCAACCTCTTTTTACAAGATGCGGTGGTTAACGAACAAGACTTTTTCTCGCGGGATGTCAACGTTTTAAACGGCGCCAATGGGCATGCTTTATTTACCGGGTCTAACGCGGTGTTCTTACGGGAAGCGGTCGATAAAGTGGGTGGTTTTCCTACGGATACGATCACGGAGGACTTCGAATTAGGAACCAAAATTAACAGTGAGGGCTATAAGAGTTTGGCAACGGTAGAACCCGTTTCAAGCGGAATTACTCCGGTTGATATGAAGAGTGTTATCAAGCAACGGACGCGTTGGGCTCGGGGAGTAATTCAAAGTTGCCGTAACCTCCACATCTTTTTGAATCCCAAAATTAACTTGATTAATCGAATTATTTTGATTAATACGTGGCTTTACTGGTGGTCCTTTTTGCGCCGATTAATTTATATTGCAGCCCCGATTTTGTATGCCCTTTTTAAAGTGCAGGTCGTTAATGCTAATTTCTGGGTGCTAATGATTGTCTGGGCACCGGGATATTTCTTGCTGCACTTTGTACTGGGAGATGCCTCCAGTAATATTCGTAATGAACGGTGGGGAGAAATCCAAGAAACCTTTTTTGCCCCATACTTATTTTTACCCGTGTTACTGGAATCAATTGGTATTCACGCCAAAAAATTTAAAGTAACGGATAAAAAAGTACAATTTTCCTGGCGAGACAAATTGTACATCATCCCGTACTTGATTTTATGGTCGCTAACGTTAATTGCGATTATTAAATTTAACTGGGGAAAGTGGGGGTCAGAAATTATTGTGGGAAGTGTAATTACATTTTGGCTGGTAATGCACTTCATTAACCTTAGTTTCTGCCTATTTATCTCGATGAAACGAGACATTCATCGTCGTAGCGAACGATTTATTCGCCACGCAAAGGGCCGCATGCAGTTAGCAAATGGAAAATGGGCGGATTTTAAAACCCGAGACGTTTCGGATGGCGGTTTTTCGTTTGAATTGGATGACGACCAAAACCAACTAGAAATGGGCACGGAAACGACGGGAATCATCTATTACAAAAATTATCCAATTCATTTTAAGAGCAAAGTTGTCCGGGTAGTCGATACCGAACCAAAATGGTACGGAGTGACCGTTAACATTGAAGATCGTAAGGACCAAGATTACTACTTAGAACTAACGTATGACGGGGAAAACAAATTCCTCTCTAAAGAACAAGATAATTGGCTAACGCCGTTTGACCAACTTCATTTAAACGTAATTTTGCGATTGAAAGAATTAGAACGGTCCGCGACGCGCTTTATGCGGCGTTCATAAAAGTTAATTTAGAAATGTAGGTAAGGAAAAATGTCTTTCTTTGGTTTAGTTGTTTTTATGATGGCTCAATTGGGATATACGGGCCTGATTCGGATGACCGGCGTAAATAAATACATGTCGTGGATTACGGCAATGGTCGTCCAAACCTTAGCACTATATTTTCTGGCAATGGTAAATTTCTTGGAATTTGGGCTTAAAGCCGTTGTGATTGTGGGCTGTATTGGACTGGTTGTGCGGGTCGGCCTGATCAGTTTTAATCGGGGAAAGCTCCCCTTTGAAGGAATCCATTATTTTGACTTTTGGATGCTGTTTTTGGGAATTATGATGGGTCGCACTTTATATTTCAGTCCCTTAATTCACTACGATAATTATTCTCACTGGGCCGTAATGGTTAAGTTCTTATTGTTTCAAGGGCACTTACCAGCCGGGGGCGAAACTTTAATTTCTTTCACATCCTATCCACCGGCCGCGGCTTTATGGATCACGGAATTTGTTAGCTGGGTTGGTTTTAGTGAAGGCGCCATGTTAGTGGGACAATTCCTGTTGATTTGGGCAGGGCTATACGCCCTTTTTGCTGCATTACGGGATCGTAGTCGAACCATGACAGCGTTCTTCTTGTGTTTCATCATTGCCATCAGTAACGTTTTTAACATCGCAATTCGGATGAATAACCTTCTGGTTGACTTTGTTTTGCCAGTGTTGGCGGCCGCGGCTTTCGCGGGAATTTATTCGTATCGTCGCCATCCGTGGTTACAATGCGTAACTGCTGGGATTTTTAGCGCAGAACTGTTACTAATTAAAAATTCGGGGACGATGTACGTGGTGATGATTGGATGCTACCTGATGTACTCGTTAACCACTAACTATGGCGTTGGTAAGCGCTGGCTACGGATCCGGTTTGCGTCATGGCGAACTGCACTTACTATGGGGCTCAGTTATTTACCCTTTTTTTGGTGGAACCAACACGTGCACAACACGTTTCACGCAGTTACTAAACATCAGATCAGCGCCCAAGCGTATCAAAGTCAGTTGAACCACGAAAGTTCTGCCGTAATGGGTCGGATTGGCCACCAATTCATCCATCAAATTTTAACGTTAAATTCCCTGTCTACGAGGGGCGTTTTATTAATTAACATTGGTTTAATCGTGGCCTGGGTGGTGATTGGACTTATTTTACATAAGCGCACTCCGCTTTTAAAAGTACTATTAGCCATTGACCTTAGTTTTGTGGTTTATTACGTGAGCGTATTGGCTATGTACCTCGTTTCCATGCCGTACAAGGAGGCCATTCACCTTGATGGACTAGAACGTTACTTATCTAGCATGGTGGTTTTAAACCTCTTCCTAGCTGCTTTAGCAATTGCGATAGCGATGGATCGGGCAATGTTTGTACAAGAAATTCAAAAACGAGGCGTTCGTTCGTTTAGCTCGCTGATTACTAAAAACATTTACCAATTCACGACGCTTGCACTGATGATCTTTTCAACAATTTTGATGATTTCAGAAATTGATGGTGTGGAGTATAATAACGCGCATAGTCAAGAAGCGCTGCCGGTCCAGCTACCCCAAATCGCCAAGCAGACCACCAAGTACAACCACCAAAAAGTTCTGTTAGTCGACCCGCATCAAGACGACGTAGCAAGTTACTACGCGGGATACGTTGGAAAATATTATTTCTTTTCGGACAACCTGGTCGCTCGTGAAGATTTCATGATGTCGCCAACCGACTTTAAAAAATTAGTTCAAAGTTACCAATACATCGCGCTTCCAGAATGGCACCGTACGTTTACGGTAATGTTGCAAAAGACCTATCACCAAGATTATCGTACCGGATTATTTCGGGTGACGCCCGAGGGACTAGTTAAAGTTAGGCAAGTTAAACCATAGGCGCTATAATTGGCTTAATGCTTAAATGTGACAATGGGTCCTTAAATGACTAAATTGATTAAAAATAAGTTGGGTGAATTTGATGGATTGGCGTCGTAAAATCCGCGAAATACTTTTGTTTGTGCTGATTACCACGGGGATGAGCTGGTGGGTGGCGGACTTTTTCCCTCATCAGTTTCAATTTAACTGGGGAATTATTGTCGTAGTGAACCTTATGTTTGCAATCGCTGTGTTAACCCGTAAGCGATAATTAAAGGCCACGGAACGTTGTGAAAAAAATTAAGCGCAATTGTGGTCATTTAAATAACGGTTTATGGTATAGTAGTTATGGTTTTTGAAAAGAGCACTCCGTTTTAAAAAAGAAGATATCAAAAATTGATCCATTTTTATTTCGCTGATATTAAAATGGGTCAATTTTTAGCGTGGAGAGTTTGTTTCAAGTTACCGAATTTCTAAACCAATAGAAAAGAGGGACTACAATGTCAGAAAAACTCGATGAAGTAGATAATAAGAGCTTAGATGAGATTAACGGTAGTATTAAGGTGCCAAAGAATGCCGGTTTTTTCAAAACGTTAATGGCCTACACTGGGCCGGGAATCTTAATCGCGGTTGGTTACATGGACCCAGGGAACTGGATTACGTCAATCGCGGGTGGTGCTCAATTTAAATATACGTTGCTGTCGGTCATTTTGATTTCTAGCTTAATTGCCATGCTTTTACAAGCGATGTCGGCACGGTTAGGAATTGTAACCGGAAAGGATTTAGCGCAGTTAACTCGGGAGCGTACTAGTAAACGAGTTGGATTCATGCTGTGGGTAGTTGCTGAATTAGCAATTATGGCGACCGACATTGCAGAAATTATTGGTTCGGGGATTGCGCTTGAGCTATTATTCCACATTCCACTAATTATCGGGATCTTAATTACCGCAGCGGACGTATTGATTTTGCTGTTGCTAATGCGCTTAGGCTTCCGGAAAATTGAGGCGATTGTAGCGACATTGGTAATGGTGATCTTAATTGTTTTTGCTTACGAAGTTTTCCTTTCGGATCCTAGTATTTCGGGAATCATTAAAGGTTACGTGCCTGCACCAGTAATTTTGCAGAACAATTCAATGCTATATTTATCATTGGGAATCGTGGGGGCAACCGTAATGCCTCACGACCTTTACCTAGGATCTTCGATTTCGCAAACGCGTGAAATTGACCGCCGGGATCGTAAAAACGTGGCTCAAGCAATTCGTTTTTCCACGATTGACTCTAATATGCAACTATTTTTGGCGTTTATCGTCAACAGTTTGCTCTTGATTTTAGGGGCGGCTTTATTTTACGGAACCGATAGCTCGTTAGGTCGATTTGTGGACTTGTTCAATGCGCTTAGTGACAATCAAATTGTTGGAGCAATTGCTAGTCCAATGTTGAGTATGCTATTTGCGGTAGCGTTGCTCGCGTCTGGACAAAGTTCAACGATTACCGGAACCCTTTCCGGACAAATTATCATGGAAGGTTTCATTCGCCTGAGGGTTCCGTTGTGGGTACAACGGTTGGTAACCCGTTTGCTCTCGGTGGCACCGGTTTTGATTTTTGCGATTTACTATCATGGTGACGAAGCCAAGATTGAAAATCTATTGACTTTCTCCCAAGTGTTCCTCAGTGTTGCGTTACCATTTGCGGTAATTCCGTTGGTAATGTATACCAGTAGTAAAAAACTGATGGGTGAGTTTGCTAACCGTCAGTGGGTGAAGTGGTGTGCTTGGATTGCTACAATAATATTGATTTTATTGAACATTTATCTAATCTTACAAACTTTAGGAATCGTTAATTGAAGTTAAAACTGAACTTCAATTGAAGTTAAAAATTAGTTTTATAAGCGGGCTGTCAGGAATTTCTGACAGCCTGTTTTTTTAGTTTCCGTAACTAAGGAATCTTGCAGTAAAAATGCTTTTGTCAGCTTGATAAAGCCAACGGAACAGCTGATTTTTCGGGTGAATAATTAATTATTAATTCTATGAGACCGTAAAATCTTCCAAAGAGATTTGCACACGCTTGCTTTTTTTAGTGTACACTATTCCTTAAAATAATTTATCAATTAGGTGTGGTTGACATAATGAATAAAAAGAAAGTTACGATCAAAGACGTTGCCAAAGCTGCCGGGGTTTCTGTTACTACGGTTTCCCAATCTTTAAATGGGAACGGCTCTCGTTTCTCTCCAAGAACGATCAAACGTATTCAACGCGCTAAAGAAAAACTGGGTTACGAACCAGATTACTTTGCGCAGCGGATGATTATGAAGAAAAGTAAGATGATCGGGGTGTTGGTTCCGGACATTACTAATCCCTTTTTCAACAGCTTAGTTCGCGGGATTGAAAACGTATTATACCAATATGATTTCATGACGATGCTTTGCAACGCGGATATGGACCAGGGCAAGGAAGACCGTTATTTGACGGAACTTACCCACCGGGGAGTCGATGGGTTTATCATTGCTAGCTCGTCAATTTCTAACGAGGCAATTCAAAAAATTCTGCGCGGCGAAAAATTTCCTTTTATCGTTTTAGACCAAAAAAAGTCGGAGGGAATCAGCGACGCGGTTCTCACCGACGATTTTTCTGGTGGACAACAAGCGGCCCAGCATTTATGGGATTTAGGTCACCGGCAAGTCGCCGTTGTAATGCCTGAAAACGCCACGGAAAATATTCAAAACCGACTTCGCGGCTTCCAAACGGTATTTGGGGAAGACGAGATTGTTCGCGTAGACGCCGAGCTATCCAAAAAGAGCGGACGTAAAGCGGCCCAAGCGGTAATTAATTCGCCCGCGACGGCGATTTTTGCGGTAAACGATCAAATTGCCTTAGGGTTATACCTCGGGCTGGCTGATCAGGGGTGCCGGATTCCTGAAGATTACAGCGTAATTGGGTACGATAACATTGATATGTGCGAATACGTGGTCCCCCAGTTAACTACGATTGCGCAGCCAATTTTTGAATTAGGGCAAACTACGGCAAAAATGTTAATTGACCGAATCGAAAAGCCTAACAAACAATGGGAAGAAGAGTTGTTGCCGGTTCAATTAGTAAAACGATTTTCCACTGCCCGTTTGAATTAATTTAAGTGTTGTGCTATATTTCTATTATGTCTTTAAAACGTTTTCATGCGGAAGACATTTTTATTTTTTTGTTTAGTAAAACGTTTTACCTAAAATAAATGGCAATTTTTTAAACTCAGGAGGAAAACAAGTTGAGTACGGTAACGATTATTGGAAGTATTAATTTAGATCGCACAATTCGGGTTAAGCAAATGCCCAAACCTGGAGAAACGATGCATACAAAAGAAATCTTCTCCGCTGGTGGCGGCAAGGGCGCAAACCAAGCGGTGGCAGCTAAGCGTTCCGAAGCAAAAACCAATTTTATTGGTGCAGTAGGAAACGATGATGCTGGCCGGGCAATGTTAGATTTACTAGAACATGAAGACATTGACCTTAGTGGAGTTACTACTTTGGACAATCAGGCAACTGGTCAAGCATACATTGTGGTTGACGACGCTGGTGAAAATGAAATTATGCTTCATGCCGGTGCAAACATGGCCTTTACTCCGGATTACGTAGCATCTAAAGCAGACGTGATTAAAAATAGTGATTTCGTTATTGCTCAATTTGAAACTGGGTTAGAAGCAACTACTAAGGCTTTTGAAATCGCTCACGAAGCGGGTGTAAAAACAATTTTGAATCCGGCTCCCGCAATTGAAAAGGTTCCGGATGATTTGCTAGCCGTAACGGATATGATTATTCCTAACGAAACGGAAACTGAAATCCTCACTGGAATTGAAGTCACTGACGAAGCTAGCATGGTGAAGGCTGCTAAAGCTTTGCATGACCAAGGAATTAAGGCCGTGTTAATCACCATTGGTAGTAAGGGAACTTTCTACAGTGTTAATGGTGAAACCGGGATCGTTCCCGCATTTAAGGTGAAGGCGGTCGACACTACTTCAGCTGGAGATACTTTCATCGGTGCCATGAGCACGGTTTTGAATCCAGACTTTAGCAATCTTAAAGACGCAATCCTTTACGGTAATAAGGCGTCATCATTGACGGTGCAACGCTTTGGTGCGCAACCATCGATTCCATATAAGAAAGAATTAAATTAACGAAGGAGTGCGGAAAAATGAAAAAAACAAAAGTAATCAATTCAGATATTTCACGGGTAATTGCCCAAATGGGTCACTTCGATAAGTTAAGCATTGGTGACGCGGGTATGCCAGTACCAGCAGGAACCGAAAAAATCGACTTAGCAGTTGATAATGGAATTCCAAGCTTTACTCAAGTACTTTTGAATGTTTTAGAAGAATTAGAAGTACAACGAATTTACTTAGCGGAAGAAATCAAGACCGAAAATCCTAAGATGTTGGAAAGCATTCAAGAAATAATGCCTAACGTGCCGGTTACTTTCATTCCACACTCAGAAATGAAGCAAGACTTAAACAACTGTCGCGCGTTCATTCGGACGGGAGAAATGACGCCTTATTCAAATATCATTTTGGAAAGTGGCGTAGTATTTTAATTACCCTTAAGGGGATTGAGCAGTTAGATGGTCAATATTAACTACGATAAAAGATTTCCATTGGCCTATTGAAGGCGTATTATTAATATGTTTGGTCAACGCCATAGGAATTAACCGAGGCTGCGGAAGCAATGTTCCCAGCCTCTTTATTTAAGGGGGAAAAAGTATGAATGCAACAGCAATTTTAATCGGTCTTGGACCGTTGATTGGGTGGGGACTGTTTCCTACCCTAGCATCTAAAATCGGCGGTCGTCCGGTTGACCAGATTGTCGGGACCGCTTTTGGTACTTTCATTTTTGCGTTGATAGTCGCAATGGTGAACGGCCTAAGCTTACCTACCGGTTGGAACTTAGTTTTAACCATCGCTTCTGGAATTGGTTGGGCAAGTGCTGAAATTATTACATTTAAGAGTTTTGCAATGATTGGTTCATCACGTGCAATGCCAATTACTACGGCGTTTCAACTCTTGGGAGCTTCGTTATGGGGCGTGATCGCCTTAGGAAACTGGCCAGGAATCACGGCTAAAATCGTTGGTGGAATCGCCTTAATCATGATTATTTTTGGTGCTTCCTTGACGGTTTGGTCGGAACACAAAACAAAGGAAAATTCCAAGTTAATTACCCAAGCAGTGGGTTGGTTAGCAGTCGGGGAAATCGGATACTGGGTATATTCGGCAGCGCCTCAAGCAACTCCAGTTGACGGAATGCACGCTTTCTTGCCACAAGCGATTGGGATGGTAATTGTGGGCGTTGTCTACGCCGTCTTCCTTTCGATGAAGGGCGAAAAATCGGCCTTAACTGAAGCAGTTTCTTATAAACAAATCATTTCGGGCTTTTTCTTTGCCTTTGCAGCGTTGACTTACTTGATTTCGGCACAACCAAACATGAATGGTTTGGCAACTGGTTTCATCTTGTCACAAACATCAGTAGTTTTGGCAACCTTAACCGGAATATGGTTCTTAGGTCAAAAAAAGACGCCAAAAGAAATGGCCGTTACGATTGCTGGTTTAGTACTAATTTTAGTAGCAGCAACCATTACGGTAATGATTTAATCCAATTAAATTAAGCTAAAGTGCAACTAATTTAGATAAAGCTCCTCAAGGATGAAAATGCTTGAGGAGCTTTTTTGTAGTGTCAGGTGGATTGTAATTTTTTATGTATAAGCAATTAGTTTTAGTAGGATAAGTTTTTTTGGTTGATTGGAATCGTTTTCCTAGTATACTCGTAAGTGTAAGGGATCTTTAGAAAGGAAGCGAAAAAATGGTGAGCTACAAGTTTTTACAGCCATACACGTTTAAAAATGGGGCACAAGTCAAAAATCGAGTGGTGATTCCGCCAATGACCATCCAATCTAGTTTAGAAGACGGGTCGGTTTCGCGAGACGACCTATTCTACGCAGGATTGCGTGCTGGAGGAGTGGGCATGTTTATTAGTCCAGTTGCTAACGTCACGGGTGATGGAAAAGGGTTTGAAGGCGAACTTTCGGTTGCGGACGACCGCTTCATTCCAGGATTGGCTAAACTAGCCGCAACCATGAAAAAAGGCGGCACTAAGGCAATTCTGCAGATTTTTCATGCCGGACGGATGTCAAACAGCAAAGTTTTACGGGGCACCCAACCGGTTAGCGCAAGTGCAGTAGCTGCTCCGCGAGAAGGAATGGAAACTCCTCGAGAATTGTCAGAAATTGAAATTGAGCAAATTATCAAAGCCTTTGGCGAAGCTACCCGACGAGCAATTCAAGCGGGGTTCGACGGGGTCGAAATTCACGGTGCCAATACGTATTTGATTCAACAATTTTTCTCACCGCATTCCAACCGGCGCACGGATCACTGGGGTGGCTCGGTAGAAAAACGGATGAACTTTGGGTTGGCAGTCGTTCAGGCTGCACACCGTGCGGTTGCCAAATATGCTGGAGACCACTTTATGCTAGGCTATCGTATTTCACCAGAAGAGATAGAAGAGCCTGGGATTCGCCTAGCGGACACTCTGCAATTTATCGACGAATTGGCTGACCAACCGCTGGATTATCTTCACGTTTCGATGGGAAACGTATGGCGAAAGTCATTAAACGACGACAGTGAAAAACGGCCCACCATTTTGCGTATTAAAAAACAAGTGCATAATCGCTTACCAATCATCGGAGTTGGTTCGGTAGAAACGCCAGCTGACGCGGAAAAGGTGATGGACGAGGGGATTGACTTCGTCGCTTTGGGCCGTGAATCGCTGCGCGAACCGCAATGGGTTGAAAAAGTTGCGCGGGGTCACGAAGCCGCCATTCGTTACCAGGTGGATCCGGACGCACTAGACGAATTAGGTCTAAATCCGGCGTTAATGGATTTCTTGGGTCAAATTGGGACAGATTTGCGTTTTATTGGTGTCGATCTCGAAAAAAAGTCAGGTGACAGCGTCGTTTTTGACCGTTAAATTTCGCGAACTAGGGGAAATTATGTCAAAAGTTGGGTGGTTTATAAACACTCACTGAAAGGCGACCATTATGCCAAATTTAGGCGTGATGGTCGCTTTTAGGTTAAGCGGAACATGTACGTTTGGAGTCCAGGCAAAGCACCTGCGATGTATCCAATACCTTTAGGTTCTGCTTGAACCTATCCTTGGCTTATTAGTTGGTTATGGTTGAAATGGCAGTACTTATTGAAGTTAAATTAAGTTAAAATAAACGTGTTGAACTTCAATTTTATAAATGATTGGGGAAGAATATGGAAATTCGTACGCTTAAATATTTTTGGACAATTGCTGAGGAAGGTACCATTTCTGGGGCTGCAGAAATCCTGCACATCACACAACCAACTCTTAGCCGCCAACTAAGGGAGTTAGAAAATGAACTGGGTACTGCTTTATTTATTCGCGGACGCCGTAAATTACAATTAACTGAAGCAGGACTATTTTTAAAGACTCGGGCGGAAGAAATTTTGCAACTAACCCAACAAACTAGTCGCGAGTTTGAAAATCGACGGAAACAGTTATTTAGTGGTCACGTAGCCATTGGGTGCGTGGAGGCGGATAATTCGGATACCTTAGCTTTAATTTTAGAAGATTTTGTTCAGGATTATCCCCAAGTGACGTTCACCATCTACAGTGGTACTAGTGATGACATCACTACACGATTAGATAAAGGGCTATTAGACGTAGCAATACTATTGAAACCAATTGAAACTGAAAAATATGGCGAAATCACCCTTCCACGTACTGAAAGGTGGGGGCTTCTCGTAGCAAAAGACTCGTTTTTGGCGCGAAAAAAAGCTATTCATCCAACAGATTTATGGGGGATGCCATTATTCATTGCGAGGCGGCCAGAAGTCCAGCAGTTGCTTGCTGAATGGAGTGGCATTGCTTATAACCAATTGCGAATTGTAGGAAACTTTAATTTAAGTTTCAATATTCTAGCACTAGTTAAGCGACAAGTCGGACATGCTTTTGGAATTGAAGGAGCAATCTCACAGACCAATCCTGATGGAATTAAATTTTTGCCATTAGATCCGGAAATAAAAACCAATTGCGTACTGGTTTGGCGAAAAGAACGAAGGCATTCACCAGTGGTCAATCAGTTCATTGATTACTTTAGAGATGCCTTCAAGGCATAGTGGTATAAATTATAAGCGTTTTACGTATATTAAAAATGGCTGTAGCATTATCGTTGTTGATAAAGTTACAGCTTTTTTAGGAGGAGACGATGACAGTTATCTATTTTTCGCACGTTGGTGAGCACTGGATTAACGGGCGCCCAGTTCAACAAGATGTGGGAAATACCCAATTTTTAGCAGAACAAATTGCACAAGTTTTAGGAGAAAGCCCAGTTCGGATAGTTCCAGAAGAGTTTTATCCGCAGGAATATGAAGAATTAGTTGAAAAAATACGGGTGGAACGGCAGACGGGGCGGTTACCAGCAATCGCTAAACCTCATGAAATAGAAGTTAACGATCGGTTATTGATTGGATACCCAATATGGTTTGGAACCATCCCCAACGTAGTAAAAAACTTTTTACAACAATTGAAGAATCCGCCCCAAGTAACGTACCCATTTTGTACCAACGAAGGTAGCGGAATGGGCAATAGCGAAAATGAACTGCGTCAAATCTTACCGTTAACAAAATTAGAACCTGGATTAGCAATTCGTGGGTCGCGTGTGCAACAGGCAACGACGGCGATATCACATTGGTTAAAACAATTAAACTTAATTTAGGAGGAATTTAAGAATGAAAAATGAAGAAGTCAAAAATGGAGTGATTTTTCCCATAGGGGCAAAAAACGAGGCATATGCTCAATTTTTTACCGGACAAAGTTACCTACAAAATTTGGTGGCTGATTCGGCAGTTAACGTGGGAGTAGGTAACGTAACTTTCGAACCGGGATGCCGGAATAATTGGCATATCCATCACAATGGCTTTCAAATCTTATTGGTAACTGGCGGAGAAGGGTGGTACCAAGAAGAAGGTGCGCCTGCCCAACATCTTGAACCAGGCGATGTAGTGGTCACCCATGATGGTATCAAACATTGGCATGGTGCAACCAAGGACAGTTGGTTTGAACATATTGCAATTACTGCGGGGACCCCAGAATGGTTGGAACCCGTAAGTGATGAACAGTACGCAGCAGTTGAGGAGGATGAATAGAATGGCAAAAAAACAAACGGCTGGACGTGAACAGTTAGGCGACTTAGCACCAAAATTTGCAGAACTTAATGATGACGTATTATTTGGGGAAGTATGGTCGCGTGAAAGTCAGCTTTCGGCGCGGGACCGGAGTATGATCACTTGCGCGAGTTTACTAACTCAAGGAGCATTCCCTCAATTGGAAGCACATATGAAAATGGCTAAGACCAATGGCGTAACTAAAGATGAAATGGTGGAATTAGTTACCCACCTCGCATTTTACGCGGGTTGGCCAAAGGCTTGGTCAGCATTTGGGCTAGTTAAGAAGATTTTTGATTAATAAAGTAGTGTAGATTAATTTTTAAACCTAATTAAGGACAATCAATTTAAAATCACGTTTCAAGAATGCTAATCCATCTTGAGACGTGCTTTTTACTGGTAGGCAAAAACTAGATTGGTACAGCTAAAATAAACTCCAGCCCCTAGTTTCCATTGGTTAACCAAAAAAGAACGCTAATCGCATAATCCGCGATTAACGTTCTTTTTTAATTGATCCTCGAGAGTTACCCGGGATTCGGAATGTGCTATATTTCCACGCAATAACCCTCATAGTCACAGTTGGGGCACCCTAGCCAACGAGTCTTTGGTGAATGTTTTGCCCAGAAAAATTCGCCAAACGCTGGCTTGAAGTATGCTTCGCATTGCGGGCAGACGTACTCAACCGAGCGGTAGTATGCGTATACGGCAATTGCCACAGCAACTATAATGGGGCAAAAAGCGGCCACCACCCCCCACCAGTTACTACTGGAAATGCCATACCAAATTGCCAATATTTCTAAAATATCAATTAGGCCCCCGAAAACAAACAACGCGCTTCGTTTCCTGGTTAAACTACGTCGCCGACGAATGCTTTCCTCAATGCCAATAAAGGAATTAGGCGTGATGGGAATTTGATCAGTTAACCAGTGTTTAATTTCACCAATCGTTTTTAAAGTATCCTCTTGTTGTTTAATCTTTTGCTTTAATTGTAGTTCTTCTTGGTTAAGCAAAGTTTGGAGCACTTCGTCAAAATTCGGGCTGTTTAAAAGCTCCTTAATATTATTCAAAGAAAGTCCGAGCGATTTCAAGAAAGTAATTAATTCTAATTGTTCTAATTCATGGTCGGTGTAAACACGTCGACCCGCTTCTGAAAGTTTAGCAGGGGAAAGCAGTTGTCGCCGGTCGTAATACTGAATCGTGCGGATACTTACCCCTACTTTTTTGGCTAGTTCACCAGTGGAATAATTAGCCATTAAAACTCACCTCCATGCTTATTTATATCTAATTACGTAAGGGGATTAGCAAGCAGTATTTAGTTATTAAGTATATTTTAACTTCAATTGAAGTTAAATACGATTGCGTTTTACAGTTAAAGGTATTAAATTGGCAGTAAAATGCATATTTGGTTACATAATATGCTATAAAAAGTGGTTGCTTAAACGATAATGGTGAAAAGCTTTAGCAAATTACAATTATTGAACGACAGTAATTTAGAAATTAATATTCGAGTAATCTTGGGTTTAAGTATTACTAAGATTCCAGGATGATGTCAGGCCCAATTTGCCAAAATTAGGTGGAGAACCTTGGTATATTACTAGAATTTCTAGTAGTATTGACTTTGTTAATTATTATCGAGCTACGCCGTTATTGGAAGGCATAAAAATGTACGGAAGAGTATTTGAAAATTATAAAAATGGCTTTAACAACAAGCTCTGGCAAAAGAGAAGCGAAGTTCCCGATTGATTGCACTGGATTTATTTGCAAGGGATGGCACAATTAGAGTGCTTCAACTGTGTGGACGATTATTGGGCAGCTGGCGGTTTGCTTTTTACAATAAGCTTTGCTCATAACGGGAATGAAACGGATGATTTGAAATTAATTGAAGGTCAAATCGTGCGGGCACTACGTAAATAATACATCGTGGAGAGGAATACGGAATGGAAGACATTTTGCGAGTTATTGGTTCAATTGCACGCGAATTAGACTCAATTGCTAACGTGGAATTCAAAGAAATCAACCTTACCAAGGGGCAATTTTTGTACCTTGCCCGAGTTTGTGAAAATCCAGGCATTATTCAAGGAGAATTAGCTGAACTTCTGCGAGTTGACCGGACCACGGCAGCCCGAGCGTTGCGTAAATTAGAAGATCAAGGATTGATTAGTCGCCAATTTACGGCAGATAACCAAAAAATTAAACGCCTTTACCCAACCGAAAAGGGGCGGTCCGTTTACCCCATTATCAAGCGGGAAAACGAGTATTCTAACGCAACCGCCTTGCAAGGTCTCTCTGAAGAAGAAGTTAAACAGGTTCGTAATTTATTACTTCGGGTGGAAAAAAACGTTAATGCTGACTGGCATTACGTTAAGAACGGAAACCATCGCGATTATTGAGGTGAAATTGAATGACAATTGAAGTTCAACCGATTCGAGAACGAGATCTAGCCAACTTACGCAGGATAAGCATTGAAACCTTTGGCGCGACTTTTGGACCCTACAATGCGGAAGCAGATTTACAGCAGCATTATCAACGAGCGTATAATGTTGATCAACTTCGTCAGGAATTATTGAATCCAGAATCGCAATTCTTTTTTGCAAAAATTGATGATGAAATTGCCGGATACTTGAAAACCAACGTTGGGGATGCACAATCTGAACCGATGGGAGCGCAAGTTTTGGAAGTGGAACGGATTTATGTACGACCGTCTTTTCAACGCAGAGGCGTAGGCACTTGCTTAATTAAGCAAGCTGAACAACTTGCTTACGCAGCTCATAAAACTCAAATTTGGCTAGGAGTTTGGGAGAATAATAAAAAAGCCCAGCATTTTTACCAGATGCAGGGCTTTAAACAAGTTGGGGACCACCGTTTTCAGTTAGGAAAATCGGAACAACGCGATTTAATTTTAATGAAGCCGGTTAATAATATTTCCGAAGGTTAAATTAAAATTCCAGCACAGTGGTCGATTTCGTGTTGGATGATTTCAGCGATCCAGCCACTAAAATGCTGGGTCTGTTTTTTGAAGTTCAAATCTTGGTATTGAACCTCAATTTCTTTGTAACGAGTGGTTGAACGTTCGCCAGTTAATGAAAGACAGCCTTCCTTAGCTTGATAAGGATGGCTTTTTTTGGTTAATTTAGGATTCAGCATGGCAATATTCATCACGCCGATGGATACGGCAATAATTTGTTTTTTAACCCCAATCATGTTGGCGGCTAAACCAACTGCCCGATCGGCATTGGCCGCTAAAGTATCCACAAGATCCAAAGCCGTGGGTAAATCAGCCCGAGTTGCAGGAACTGACTTTTGGGATAAGAAATTTTGATCACGGACAATATTTTTCTGCATAAGTTCTCCTTAAATAGCGTTTTAACCATTTTACCACCCTTGACTTTAGGGAGGGAAGCTCGTAGGATTAAGAAAAAATTAACGAATCGCTTTAAATCAATTCTGTGAGGTTGATAAGCAAGTTTACATCAAAATAAAGATGTGCATTTAAGGTACAGCGGTGCCTTAACTACTTTGGCCTTTGGTGGAGCGGTTCAGTAAGGAGCCATCATAATGAAAACACCGGTAATGATTGCGTTGGATTTTGAAAGTGTAGAAGAATTACAAAGCTTTTTAAAACAATTTCCGTCACATCTTAAGTTAACTGTGAAAATTGGAATGGAGTTGTTTTATGGACAGGGACCTCAAATTGTACGGAACCTGCGTCAAAAGGGACACGCTGTTTTTTTAGATTTAAAATTGCATGATATTCCTAACACGGTGGAAAAAGCCATGTTTCAATTAGGAAAGTTAGGAATTCAATACACTACGGTCCATGCGTTAGGTGGAAAACCAATGATTCAGGCGGCTAAGCGTGGATTAATGGCAGGCGCTCGGGCAGCACAGGTTCCCGTCCCTAAGCTATTAGCGGTAACGGAACTCACGTCAATTTCGGAGCGCCAGTTGCAAGAAGAGCAAAACGTGCCCTTGAAAATGAATGAACAGGTTCAAAAATTAGCCCAACTTGCTGAAAATGCAGGTGCAGACGGGGTGATTTGTTCACCGCACGAAGTTGCCCAACTAAAACCGGCCCTCCCGGCAGATTTTTTGTACGTCACTCCAGGAATTAGGATGCCCGACGCAAAGAAGGATGACCAGCAGCGGGTGATGACGCCCGCGGAAGCCCAAAAGGCAGGAAGCTCTGCTTTGGTAGTCGGCAGGCCAATTACTAAAGCGGCTGACCCCGTGGTGGCCTACCAAAGAATAGTGGAAAGCATGCAAGATTAAGCGTTAAATGCAGGTTAAGCTGCTGGCATGGCTACGGACGGCTTATTTATTGAAGAATAGTAGATAGAAATACGAGAGTGGGAGCACAAGCCAGGTAGTTTATAAACAGTAACTAAAAAATCGACTATTATGTCTAAATTGGGCATAATAGTCGATTTTGGGTTAAACGGAACCAACTGACTTTTGCAAGTTGGTTCGCAACCTTAAGAATTTGGTTTATGGCTTTTATACAGAAGAGTAAGGTGCACTCAAAGGTGTTTTACTCCGCTTAAGCCAATGCTTTCACGCTACTTGAAAACTTATAGTAAGCTTTCAATCACGTCTAAAACACCATCATGGTCATTATCAAAACGAGTCTGGTGTTGGGTAACTTCTTTCACAATGGGATATCCGCTTTTCATTGCGTAACCATTTGGGGTCATTTGAAGCATTTTAAGGTCGTTTTCGTTATCGCCAAACGTAACTAATTCTGCGGGAGTCACCCGATAATTAGCCATTAGATGCTTTAGAGCGCTCGCTTTATCAACGTGGCTAAATCCGATTAACTCGGTATTGAACCCCGAACTTAAGCTAGTCAGTTGAGTATCTAGTTTTTGACGCAGATTTTGAATTTTACTTGGCAAATCCGCACTATCCGCAAAACTAACCGCAATTTTCACAACGGGGTCTGTAATGCCGGTTTGCGCAAAATTACGTAAATTCTTTACTAGGCGAATTTCTTTATAAAATTGATGCAAAAAGTCGACGATCTCTTGCGGGGTGGTTTGATCAATATATGAACTAGTTAACCCGCAAACATTGATCATTACTTCATCATCGTTAAAGTTTTCAAAAATAGTGTCAATGGTTTGTTGAACTAACGGGACGGGAAGTTGCTCCACGTCTAAGAGTTGGTCGCCAGAGTAAATAATTGAACCGTTTTGGGAGATAAAATCCATTTGGTTGGCGTACGGGGTAAATAAGGCCCGCAAACGTTCATGCTGAGAACCGCTAGCCGCTACAAAATGAATTTTTTGTCGTTGCATTTCATTAAATAGTTCTTTAAACCGGTCTTTATTATAAGTATTTTGGTTATTGAGAAAGGTTTGATCCATATCTGTCGCAATCATTTTTATCACGATTGTCACCTAATTTCTAAAAGTTATATACTTAGTTTAAAACAACTCTTTGGCAATAGTAAAGCTGATTTATAACTGTTATGCTTGGGTAACAGAAAGGGGTTTAAGATATGAAAAAAAATAAATTTTTTAAAACTAGCAGTGTTTTGGAAATCGTGGGCGGATCCCTTAACTTAGTTGGTGGAGCCTTGATTTTAGCTGCTGGGATAGTTGGGTTAGCTAAACCTCGAAAATGATTGCGGTGTACCAATATAAATATACAAAATATTTAACGGGGTTCATTCTAAATGTTGCTATTCAGTGTATTAAGTGTTAGTATGATGTCAAAGAACGCTAAAGTGGATATAAAAGTGGTTAAATTTGGCGGTGGTGCTCGATAGCGCCTTTTTAGATTGACTGGTTTTCTAATGAGAAACCGCTTACGCGTTTATAAAATAATCACATCCAAATTAGAGGAAGGTGTCACTTATGGCATTAACTGAGCTAGTGAACGGAACTAAACTACCAAAACAAATAATTAGTACGGCGTTAGGGGTTAGTCGGCTTCATGATGCGCTTTGGTCAGGTTACCGTCATTTTTATGAAGAGATTAAGGACACTGACGATGACAATGAGGACCCTTATGCCCATTTTCCGATGACTAAGGAACCGCATGGCGATATTGCGGTAACTTTAAAAATGTACCGACAACCTAAACTAAAACGTAAAAATCTTTATATTACGGTTAATTTTGCGAAAAAAGTTAATGACAAGCCCTCGTTTGAGGAAGCCATTGAAGATGCTTTCCAAACAATGAAGTTTGATTATTTTGACGCTTTATTGCTTGATCAAGCGGTATTTGGTAACGATGATGAGTTAATGACCGAGCTGTGGCATTCTTTAGAAAAGTTGTATGAAAAAGGATGTATAGGCGCACTAGGCGTGGCTAACTTTAGTATTGAACAGGTTGAAAAACTTAGGAAAAAAGCCTCGGTTGCCCCGATGATTTTTAAGACGGGGTATTTTCCAATGTCGTTAAATGACGACATTTACGACTATTGTCAACAAAATCATTTGCAAATAATGGCGGATTTTCCTTTTCTAGATTATAGCTTTGTCGACTTACCCACGATGGGCAAAATTGCTTCTAAGTACCGGGTGGAAAACGACGAGTTAATGTGTCAGTATGCGCACCAACGACATATTATGCCAATAATTAAAAAGTTTTGGGTGCTCCATGCCCACAACCCGCTGGAACAAAACTACAAAATTACGATTAATGATCTGCATCGTTTAGAGCGGCTGGACAATGCATCTAATGAAGATTGGCTACCGCTTAAAGATTATGGGATTTTCAAAATTTTCCAATCACGAGCAATCGACCACGACCGTATGGAGCGCAGCGGCGAAGAACACTACTCAGGCTTCTCACCATTTGTATTTTAAGACGGTTGGCGTACCCTTAAGTAAGTGTAGCAAACCGATCCGCGTCACACATTTAGGTGCGACTAAGAATGAATAACAATTTAAAAGCTTCTCAAGAGTGAACTAAAAATTCTTGAGGGGCTTTTTTGTTTTTTGGTTCCAGTTTCTTGTAGTTAGCCAATTTTGCGCCTCAATCGCTATCCCACGTTTAGGTAGCAGGTTTTGCTAAACGGACTACCAAAATGTGTGAAGTAATCTAGCGCCTTCCGGTTAACCAAAATCCGGCATCAACCGCCTAACCGCGCGCTTAATGCTGTATTTTCGCTAATCTGCGAGACTTTCCTGGATGAAGGCACTCTCTGGAAGTCTTCCTATATTACTATCCACCCTTACGAATAAGTAATTAATTCCATAAGCATATTCTTTGTTGAAGCGTATCCACCTATGCTATCTTAATGGTGAACCAATGAACAACGGGTTCGTTGGTCAATCTTTAGATTACGAGAGGAGTGTTTGTTATGTTGGGATGGATTTGGTCATTAATTATTGGTGGTATCATCGGTGCAATCGCCGGGGCACTTACAAGTCGTGATTTACCAGCAGGCTGGCTTGGTAACATTGTTGCTGGTTTAGTCGGAGCTTGGTTAGGACAAAGCTTACTAGGTTCATGGGGACCTTCCTTAGCTGGAATGGCATTGATTCCGTCAATCCTCGGTGCGGTAATTTTAGTAGTGATTGTCTCGATAATCTTCGGCATGCGCAAGAAGGGTTAGGGGTGATTTCATGAATCGAACCAGTAAATCTTTATTGAGTTTGATGGCAGTAATCACGTTGCTTCTAACTTTATGGTTTATCGCAACGGAAGTTTACATTCCGTATCTAACCGATTTCTTTGAAACGTTGAGGACGTCTAACGCACAGGTAATGGAAGTTATCGCAATTGTCTTTAGCATACTGGTTGCCTTGTTTGCGTTAGTAATGCTCGGAATTGCATTAATGAGTCGGACAAGTGAGAAAGATTTGAAGTTGCAGGATGGACATGGTAACTTGACCGTTCCAAAGAAATCCATGGAACAAATTATTAATAAGGCAGTTGCTGAAGACCATCACGTAGGTAACATTGATACCAAGGTGCGGGTTCGCAGCAAGGATCACTTGCAAGCAAAAGTCAGCGTGGAAGATTTGTCCAATGACAACTACCGGGTCAATGCACGAGATATTCAACGTTCAGTACAAGAGAGTGTGCAACGCCACCTAGGAATGAAGAGCGATGTTAAAGTCCAAATCATTCCGCGGCAACACTCGAAGAAGTCACTGAAGGTCGTTTAGAAAGGCGGGATGGCAAATGAAAAGTGAAGTTTTAGGAGCAATCATCGCAATGATTTTCGGCATTATCTGGGTCACGATTGGCTTTGGTAGCGCGGTATTAGTTGGTTTACTTGCCTTAATCGGGTTCTTACTCGGTAAGTACGGCAGAAGCCTGCTATCACAATTGATTTCAGAAGTAATGTCAGCCTTGAACATGGATCGCAAGCAAAGCTAAGGAGGTTTTGTCAATGGCCAAGAAAACAGATAAGAATAAACCATTAAGATCATTAATGGGTCTAATGGTGGTATCAAGCTTATGGTTTGTTTGGAAGAATCGTCGCAAATTTAAGGAGGCGTTGAACCATGGATAAACCAAGAATCGCGCAAACTAGTTTGTCATTTGACGAAGGGGTAATCGAAAAAATTGCGGGACTAGCTTCTCGTAAAGTCGATGGGATTCTCTCATTTGACGGTGGATTTTTTGACAACATCACCGACAAGATTCGTAACAAGGTGGATCCAACTCAAGGAATCAAAGCTGAAGTTGGCGAAAAACAGGTATCGCTAGAGATGAATGCTAAGGTGGAATACGGTTACGATATTCGAGAAATTTTCACTCAAGTATGCGACGTAATTAGCGAGGAAGTTGAACGTTTGACCGGTTTGAAGGTCATTGAATTGAATTTCCACGTAAGCGACGTACTAAGTAAGAAAGAGTGGAAAGAACAAAACAATCGTAAACCTAATTCAGACTTAGCGCCTCGTCCAGAAGCTAAGTAACTATTCACGCGAAGGGAGCAATCACACATGGAAAATAAAATCGCAAAATCAGAAAACAAGATGGCAAAACCAGAAACTAAATTAACGTTTGACGACGAAGTTTTAGCAAAAATTGCTGGCAAAACTGCTAACGGAGTAGACGGTGTTTTAAGTCTTGAAGGTAATATTTTTGAAAAAGTAACTGATCGAATTTCTAAGGGCGACGATCCAACTACGGGAGTTAACGTTGACGTTGACGACGAAAACCATTCCGTTTCCTTAAAGATGGATGCCATCCTTGAATACGGGAAGAACGCCCAAGCAATCTTTGACAAGATGATTGATAAGATTACTTCTGCAGTTAAGGAAATCACCAACATGGAAGTATCAGAAATCAAACTTAACATTAAAGACGTGCTAACCCGTGAAGAATGGGCTGAAAAGAACAACAAGGATCGTCAGCAACGTGACGACAAGCACTAAAATTTTAAAAAAGACCTAACTGAAACCTATGGGGGGATTTCGGTTAGGTCTTTTTTAGTGGATTAGTGTTCCCACATCCGGCCGTCGAGCTCGTTTTCGAGTTGGTCGGCCCGTTTTTGTTGTTCTCGGATGAGGTCGCCCAATGCTACGTAGAAGGCTTTTTGTTGGTAAGTGGTTGCTTGTTGGGCAAGCTGGCGAGCTTGTTCCAATAGCCATGCGGTTTCGGTTTGGTCCATTAGGAATCCTCCTCCTTTTTTAACATGGACAGATTCCACGCCAGGTCATCGAGCTCGCTTTGCCGATTTTCTAAGCTCTCTAAGACTTGGTTTAGGGCGGCGGAGGCAGAGTCTGCTTTAGCGATTTGGTGCCGCAGCTGGTCGCTAAACCAAGCCACCTGACCGGCAAAATGTTCAAAATTAGGATTGTTTACGTACTGTTGGTAACGAACGAGGAGCCGTTGTTGGGCTTCTGGAGTCAAGTAGAGAAATTGATGAACGGCCAACACCGGCAGATAACGCATCCGTAACTTATGGGCGAGCGCTTCAAACGGGCGCATTAGTTCAGACATCGTATACTGTTCGGCTCCCCCGGCTTGGAAATCAGCAGCTGCTTCGCCTGCGGTAACCACTAAACCCAGTTCTTTATCAGCTAACGCATAACGATTTCCGGTGGCAAAACGCACGGTCAGAACTTGATCAAGCCAATTTTTTAAAAGGCCCGGTGCGCCGTACCAGTAGAGCGGAAATTGGAAGATAATCCGATCGTGTTCGGTTAAAAGCTGCTGTTCTTGAGTTACGTCAAATTCAGCATGGAGTGGATGCCAAGTAACCGTGGTGAAGTCTTCAACGGCCGCCTTAAAAAAAGGCTGGGTGGTAGAACTTGCTAGTTTAGGATGGGCGACCACCACTAAGGTTTTCATAATTAATCCTCCTCATGGAAAACTTGTTGCGCGGTTGCCAGCATGTCGGGTGCAATCGACTCCTTGGTGAACCGCTGAATGGGTGCTAACGAATGACGCTGACTGAAGTTCATCTTTTCCGTTGCCACAATCATCACTAATTGGTTGTTTTCGGTCAAAAATAATTGGCCAGGTTTTTGAAAATGACCGCGAGTATGTTTACCGTTTCGCCAAGCGTGAATTTTAATGGTCGATTTAAAACGATAATTGCCGGAAGAGTCTAGCTCCAACGGAACGCCATAATAACGGGTGACGGGGTACTTATTCTTCATTTTTGAAAACCCCGGGTTCTGATAATTCTCGGTAAATAGTTTGTAAGTTTTGTTCTACTTTGTAAATCGTATTGGCGTCGTCAACTAACCGATCGGCAAAATCCGCCACCTTTGCGGAAGGAACGTTGGTTTTGTAACGCAGCTTGTGTTCCAAACTGGCCCACATATCCATTCCGACGGTGCGGATTTGAATTTCCACCGGGGTTTCCACGGGACCGGTCGATAAAAAGACCGGAACCTTTACGACCAGGTGTAGACTACGGTAGCCGCTTGGCTTGGGATCCCGAATGTAATCTTTCACTTTGAGTAAAGTGACGTCGTCTTGGGAAATCAGGTTTTCCTTGATGGTGTAGACGTCGCTGATGTAGTTGGTGATTACTCGAATGCCCCCGATGTCAAAAATATTGTTTTCTACCGCGGCAATCGTCTTTGGTAGATGCTTCTTTTTCATTTTATTAAAGAGGGAGTCGACCGATTTCATCCGTTGTTCCATGTGATGAATGGGATTATGGTTGTACTCATTCTCGTATTCGCCGTCGAGGTTTTCCAGCTTGGTTCCCACTTCGTTAACTGCGGATTGGCATAACCGGTAGTAACGCATTAAGTTCCTTAGCTCCGTAACGTGCTCGGGCCCGATGACCCGCTCTAAATCGTCGTTGATTTGACGAATGTTAAACATGTTGTTCCGTTCTAAAATCATTTTTGCGAACTCCTTTTAAAAATTAGCATCATCTCCCACATTATAAAGGAAAAGATCGATTCAGGTAAATCAAAGAGGGAGATTACTTGTGATTGTATCCGCTTTCAACTAGAATCTAATTGTGAGGAAAGAAATCGAAAAGGAGTGGCATGATGAAAAAAATTATTAACGACCCGAAGCAAGTTGTCGAAGAAATGCTTCAGGGGATGGTGAAAAGTTATCCAGATTATTTAAAACGCATTCCAGAAACCGGGGTGGTTTACCGCACGGATTTGGCTAAAATTGCTGGCAAAGTCGGCATCGTTAGCGGTGGCGGAAGTGGGCACGAACCCGCGCACGCTGGCTTTGTCGGTGCGGGAATGCTGAGTGCAGCGGTTTGTGGCGAGGTCTTTACTTCTCCGACTCCCGACCAAATTTTTGAAGCAATTAAGCAAGTAAATTCTGGTGCTGGCGTATTTTTAGTGATTAAAAACTATTCTGGCGACGTGATGAATTTCGAAATGGCGCAAGATATGGCAGAAATGGAAGAGATCCCCGTTAAATCGATCGTGGTCGATGACGACGTTGCGGTAGAAAATAGTACTTATACGCAAGGTCGTCGGGGAGTTGCCGGCACTATTTTAATGCATAAAATTTTGGGCGCGGCAGCCGACCAAGGGGCTAGTTTGGATGAAATTGCGGATTTAGCTACGGCGGTATTGCCTAATTTGAAGACCGTGGCGGTTGCTTTAAGTGGTGCGACGGTTCCCGAAGTGGGTAAACCCGGATTTGTCTTGGCAGACGACGAAATTGAATACGGAGTGGGGATCCACGGGGAGCCAGGTTATCGACGGGAAAAATTACAGTCGTCTAAGAAATTGGCAAATGAGCTAATTGAAAAGTTAAGGTCGGAATTCCGGTTTCGGAAAGGCGACGCCGTAGCGGTATTGGTAAATGGCATGGGGGCAACCCCGCTTATGGAACAGTACGTTTTTATGAATGATGTACTAGATCAGTTAGCCGAAGAAGGTTTGCGCGTCCGGTTCAGTAAAGTCGGGAACCTCATGACTTCGCTAGACATGGCCGGAGTTTCATTGACCATTCTTAAAATTAAGGACGATTGGGTCGATAAATTAAATTATGCAACTCACACGATTGCATGGTAGTTGAAGGGAGCGGATTGATTTGTTAACAGTGGAAGACGTAAAAAAGTGGATGGAAAAATTTAATCAGGAGATTCAGGCCCAGCACGCTTATTTAAGTGAATTGGACACCCCAATCGGGGATGGTGACCATGGAAATAACATGGCCCGCGGAATGAATGCTGTAATGGAAGCCCTGGATGGGAAGGATTTTCCAGATCTGCCAGCAATTTTTAAAACGATTGCGATGAGTTTGATTAGCAAGGTTGGCGGAGCCTCTGGTCCTTTGTTTGGAACCGCCTTCATCGAAATGGCGAAGGCTAATACCGGTGACGTACACGAGCTCCTGGTGGCCGCCACCGCTGGAGTACAAAAGCGGGGCAAGGCAATTTTGGGCGAAAAAACAATGGTGGACGTCTGGGAGCCAATTTCAGAAAAGGCTACGTTCACTGCCGAGGATGTTGACCGGGCGGTTGAAAGCACTAAGCCAATGATTGCCAAGAAGGGCCGGGCGTCTTACCTTGGTGAACGCTCGGTAGGTCATTTAGATCCGGGAGCCGTTTCCACCGGTTACTTACTGAAGACTTTACTAGTAGTGGAGGCGAAATAATGGAATACGGAATTGTGATTGTTTCGCACGTCGCCGAAATTGCGCAAGGCGTACAGCGCTTAATCAAACAAGTTGCCCAGGACGTTCCGGTAACAACCGCTGGCGGACTCGCTAATGGTGAGGTGGGTACCGAGATGCAACGCATCATGCAGGCGTTTGACGACAATGAGGCAGACAAGCTGCTCGCGTTCTACGATTTAGGCAGTGCGAAGATGAATTTAGAGATGGCCATGGAAATGACCGCTAAAGAAGTTAAACTGTACGACACGGCTTTGGTCGAAAGTGCGTATACCGCAGCGGCTTTATTACAAGTCAACACTAAGATTGACGACGTGGAGGAACAACTCCAAGATTTGAAAATTAAATAGGCGCTCCGTAGTTAGGAACTATTATTAACGAAATCAAAACTTGAGTTTTATCGGCTAACTGCCGCTAAGGCTGGGTTTTGATTTTTTTATCGTAATTTATTTAGTTTTGATGTTGGCAAACGAACTAAATGATTTTATTATTTAGTTCGTTAAATAAAAATCAAACTAAATAAATTGAATGGAGGAACTTTAATAATGAATAAAGATGAAATTTTAGACAACTTGATGAAAATCACTCACCAACCTTTTTTGGTTTTTGCGAACCGAGTGGAAGAAAAAACGGATAACACGTTCGAAACTTTGAAACTACTAGCTAAGGAAGAAAACGTAACTGCGGGCCGGATCTCAGAATATTTAGATATCAAACCGTCCAGCGTAACCCAGATTATTAAAAAATTAGAACAGGCCGGCACCGTGGTTCGCGAAAAATCGCCTAGTGATTCTCGCGTAACCATCATTAAAATTACGGATAAAGGAACCGAAAGCTTAAAAACTCACGAATCCATCGGGGGGACTTTAAAAGACGTCTTGTTTAAGGATTTTTCGGACGACGAGTTAACCAATTTGGCCGACTATTTAAAACGGATGGTTGAAAACATGGACGGGGATGAATTCAAAGAAAAATTTAGTGAAGTGTTCAGCAACGATCGCCGTTGGGAACAATTTGGCAAAATGAGCCCGCATTTTGAAAGAGCCCGCGAACAAATGCTTCGGCATAACCATTTCGGAAGAATGCATCCCGGCGATTTCAGGGGCTTTGGTGGTTTTGATGATTGGAAGAAAGGACGGCGCTAAAATTGGCAGCAAACGCACGTTTTAACGATTCGATCCGTAAAGATCGTACTAAATTTAATTTTAGACAGTTTTTCGGGTTGATTAAGAAAACTAGCCCTAAGTACCTGCTTTTAGTGTTGGGGGTAATTTTATTAGCAATTAGTTCAGGGGTCCAAGTCTACGTGCCCAAGCTAGCCTCCACGTTAGTTAATAACTTTACTAAAGGCGTGGATTACTCGTTATTAGCCAAAGTGGTTTTACTGTTTGTGGCTTCGGCAGTTTTTTCGGCGATTGGCGGGACGATTCTCGGAATCTTTGGGGAAAACGTCATCCAGAATTTACGGAAAACGTTGTGGGAAAGATTGACCCTCCTAAAAGTTAGTTATTTTGATACCGTAAAGGCCGGCGAAATTTCGAGTCGGTTAGTTAACGACACCAACCAGGTTAAACAGCTTTTGGCGGTTACCTTTCCCCAAACCCTAGCCAGCATTATTACCGTGGTAGGGACCGTCTACATGATGATTCGGATGGATTGGCACATGACCTTAGCAATGGTAATTGCCGTTCCCGTGGTGGTCATTTTAATGATTCCGGTAATGGCATTTGGCACGAAGGTCGGCCACGTACGGCAAGACGCGCTAGCACTATTTAACGGGATCGTTAGCGAAACGCTCAGTGAAATTAGGTTGGTAAAAACTTCCAATGCGGAAAACCAAGCTCAAGAACACGCTGATAAGGAAATTAACCGCTTGTTTAAAATTGGGAAAAAAGAAGCCGTTTTTGATGCGGCGATGCAGCCCATTATGATGATGGTTTTCATGAGCATGATCTTTGGTCTTTTGGCGTATGGAATTCACCGAATTGCAATTGGGGTGATGTCAATTGGTACCTTAATGAGTTTTTTGATGTACCTGTTTAATTTGATTGGGGCATTGCCAATTATTGCAACGCTATTTTCAGAAATGGCCAAGGCTTCTGGCTCCACAAGAAGGGTTGAAGAATTGTTGGAAGAAGTACCAGAAGACTTCAATCATGGTGAAATGTTAGATTTGGCTGATAAAGATTTAACGGTGGAACACGTTGACTTCGCTTACGCGGATGCTCCTGAAGAAGAAGTCCTAAAAGACATTTCATTTGAGGCTAAGCCTAACCAAGTGATTGCGTTTGCGGGCCCCTCTGGCGGCGGAAAATCAACCATCTTTAGCTTGTTAGAACGTTTCTATGAACCAACGCACGGGGAAATTAAGTTTAACAACACTAATATTCAAGACATTCGGTTAACTAATTATCGTAAACAAATTGGATTTGTGTCCCAAGATTCGGCCATGATGGCGGGGACGATCCGCGATAACCTTACGTACGGTTTGGACGACGACTTTACGGATGAGCAACTGTGGGAAGTGCTAGATTTAGCGTATGCAAGGAAATTTGTTGAAGAAATGCCTAGCCAACTGGATACCGAAGTTGGCGAACGGGGCGTAAAAATTTCTGGCGGACAGCGACAACGGATCGCGATTGCCAGGGCGTTTCTCCGGAATCCGAAAATTTTAATGCTTGATGAAGCGACGGCTAGTTTGGATTCAGAATCGGAAATGAAGGTGCAAGATGCCTTAGCCAACTTAATGAGGGGGCGCACTACGCTAGTAATTGCCCACCGTTTGTCGACAATCGTGGACAGCGACCAAATTTACTTTGTGGAAAATGGGCAAATTACGGGTTCGGGAACGCATCAAGAGTTAGTTGCTTCTCACCCAATGTACGCTAAGTACGTGAACGAACAGTTTAAGGTAGCTACTGCGTAAAATAATTAGGTTGTAAAAAACTTTTGCGCTTTTTAGTAGCCTAATGAGGAAAAAATTAAAAAGACGGAAAAACTAAAGAAATGCTTTTCAAGGATGAAAAGATTCTTAAAGAAAGAGCTGTTGGGGCGGTTTGCCTTCAACGGCGTCAAAAACGTGTACCAAAAGACAGTTTAACCTACCTAACTAAAAAATCGATCGTGATGTAAATTCATCACGATCGATTTTTAGTTAACGTTCATAAACTATCCGACTTTGGCCCCGCTCTTTTTGGTTAGTAAGATGAAAAGTCAGTTAAGTTGCGGGCAAGTTTCCAGTTTACCCTAACCATTAACGGTTTTAATTTACTTCATTTGATAAAGATGAGGACCTTTTTCAGCGATCCCCGCCTCTAAAATTTCCATGTTCCATAAGGCTTGCTCGTTGGAAACTAATTTGGGGTCGCCGTTGGTAAGGGTAGCGGCGATAGAGTCGTAAACCCGACCATAATCTCCATTAATGGTAGGAATTTGTTTTTCAATCCAATCGCCATTCTGGTTTTTATACTTGACCACCCCAAATTGACTAGGAGCGTCAATTCCAAAATGATCGTCGCCTGGCATGATGCCAAGCTTTAAGTCGTTTTCCTGCTGGTCAATGTCGTACTTAACGTAGGTTCCGTTAGTTCCGTGAAGTAAGAAACGAGGGTAGGGACGCGCGGCTAACGGATTGCTGACCACGGTCGCCTTAAAATTATCGTAGAATAGCTGCGTTTCGTAAAAATCATCGACGGAACTAGCGGGGTTTTGAATTGCCCGGATATCGTAGTTAACTGTCTGAGGTTTGCCAAAAAGCCCCAAAATTTGGTCAAGCATGTGGACGCCCAAGCCGTAAAATTGGCCATCGACTTGGGAACCTTCATGAAGGCTGTCATCGGGACGGTACTTATCAAAATGGGATTCAAGCAACAAGGGCCGGCCCACGTAGCCGCGTTCAATTACCTTTTTGAGGGTCAAGTAGTCGCTATCGAAACGTCGGTTTTGGTAAGGCATCGCCAGTAATTTTTTGGCATCAGCTAGTGCAAAAAGTTCTTTAGCCTCGGCTTGGTTGGCTACGAAAGGTTTTTCGATTAAAACATTTTTGCCGTGTTCTAACGCAGATTTTCCGTATTCAAAGTGGGTGGCCGGCGGCGTACAAACCGTAACTAACTGAACCTCCGGGTCGTTTAAAACCTGCTCAAGGTCGTCGGTAAAGATGGTGTTAGGATCATAAAATCCTTGCTCTTTTTCCGGGTGACGCCGGTGGTTGTAAATGTATTTAATTTTGATGTCGCGTTCTTTAATGTAGGGGATGTGGTAACGGTTGGCACTTTTACCAAATCCAATAATCGCCATTGTCAGTGACATAATTAAGCTCCTTTTCTATTAAAAAAGGACTGGACAACGAGGTTGTCACAGTCCTTAATGTCAAATCGGGTTCCAATTCCTAGTCCTTTTGGCTAACGGAATTTGCCCACTCTTTAAAAATTAATTGTTTTCTTCTGTATTAATACGGTTAATTTCTAACAGCAAGTCAACCGCACGTTCCATGGTTTGAACCGAAACGTATTCGTAACGGCTGTGCATGTTTTCGCCACCCGCAAAGAGGTTAGGGGTTGGGATTCCCATGAAGGAAATCTTAGAACCGTCTGTACCACCACGAACGGGGTAAATATCCGGCTTAATGTCCAAGTTTTCCATGGCCTTCTTAGCGATGTTAACTGGCGTCATGTCTTTTTCGAGAATTTCACGCATGTTGTAGTATTGGTCGTGAACTTCCACGTTGACCCGGTCTTCACCAAATTCGGCGTTCATCTTTTCAGCAATATCCTTCATGGTTTGCTTACGTTCTTCGAACTTTTGCCGGTCGTGATCACGAATAATATAAACTAACTGAGCGTGGTCAGGTGTCCCAGTCATCTTAAAGAGGTGGTAGAAGCCTTCGCGGTTTTCAGTTTCTTCTGGACGATCATGTTCTGGCAATTGGTTGTGGTAGTCAATTCCAACTTGCAAAGCGTTGACCATGAGTCCCTTAGCAACCGCCGTGTGAACTTCGTTACCTTGAATTTCAATCGTTGCTTGCGCAGCGTTGAAAGTTTCGTATTCAAGTTCGCCAAGGGGGCCGCCATCAACGGTGTAAGCGTACTTAGTGTTGAAGTCCTTAGCGTCGAAATGATCTGCACCAGTACCGGTTTCTTCGTCAGGGGCAAATCCAATCCGGATTTCACCGTGTTTTACTTCGGGGTGTTCCTTATAGTAGTCCAACATGGTCATGATGTCGGCAACTCCAGACTTGTCGTCAGCACCTAACAGAGTGAGTCCGTCGGTAGTAACTAAGTCGTGGCCGGCATACTTCTTCAAACTTGGAAAGACGGAAGGTTTCAAAACCCACTTGCCGTCGCCGCTCAAGTCAATGTCAGATTCACCGTCGTAGTTTTTGTGGACTTGAGGTTGGATATTTTCAGCGTTGAAATCAGCTGTATCAACGTGTGAAATGTATCCAATTACGGGAGTGTTGCCATCGTCGTTAGCTGGCAACGTTCCAACTACGTAACCGGAAGATGGTTGGGTGTGGACGTCCACTACGCCAACTTCTTCTAATTCTTTTGCTAAAGTTTTTAAGAATTCAACTTCTTTAGGATCAGTGGGAACTGTACTTGAATTAGGGTTTGATCGAGTATTTACTTTTACATATCTTAGAAAACGGGGAAGCAATGTTTCATAATTTGCCATTTTTCTCAGCTCCTTTTAATTTATAGTACTATCTTACAACATCTATTTCTTTTAACAAGTTTTAATCCTCATTAAAACAATAAAGAATTCGGTTACAGCTGGAGGGCTTACGCTGGCGATATTGTACAAGAAAGTGTTATATATGTTATAGTAGCACCCAATGCCTCTGAGACCGAATGTATGGAAACTAAGTTGTTTTAGAGAACAAATAAGGAGATGTTTAAATACAAATGTTACTTGAAATGAGCCATCTGTCAAAGGTTTATCCTGGGAACAAAGTGGCTGTTGATGACTTTAATCTAAACGTCGAAAAAGGTGAGTTTATCTGCTTTATCGGAACTTCCGGTTCGGGAAAAACCACCACAATGAGAATGATTAACCGGATGCTTAAGCAGACATCGGGGACGATTAAAATCAATGGGCAAGATATCGCCAAGATGGATCCGGTTAAACTTCGTCGTAAGATTGGTTATGTAATCCAAAATATTGGGTTAATGCCCCACATGACCATTCGGGAAAATATTACCCTTGTACCAAAATTATTGAAGTGGCCCGAAGAAAAGCGCAATGAGCGGGCTAAAGAAATGATTAAACTGGTTGATTTGCCAGAAGAATATTTGGATCGTTATCCATCCCAACTTTCTGGTGGGCAACAACAGCGAATCGGGGTAGTGCGGGCGCTAGCAGCGGATCAAGACATTATTTTAATGGACGAACCGTTTGGCGCACTTGACCCGATTACTCGGGAAGATTTACAAGACCTCGTTAAGGACTTGCAAGAACGGTTAGGTAAGACTTTCATCTTCGTTACCCACGATATGGATGAAGCATTACGCCTTTCCAGCCGGATCGTAGTCATGACCGGTGGAAAGCAAGTTCAAGTAGATACTCCCGAAAACATTCTACGTCATCCAGCCAATGATTTCGTGGCTAACTTAATTGGACAAGATCGTTTGATCCAAGCTAAGCCAAGTATCACGACCGTTGGGCAAGTGGCGAATAAGCCAGCATCGATTGCGATTGATCAGCCGGTAGTTCGGGCACTTGACATTATGCACAGTCGGCGAGTTGATACGCTATTAGTTACTGACGCCGAAGAACGCCTAAAGGGAATTGTCAGCATCGAAAAGGTTGATGAATATTACCATTCTGGCAAAACCGTTGGGGAAATCATGGATCCGCGGGTATTTTACGTTAACGAAGATTCCATTATTCGGGACACCGTAGATCGTATTTTAAAACGTGGTTTCCGGAACGTGCCGGTAGTTGACAAGAAGGGTCGGTTAACCGGAATTGTTACCCGGGCGACCCTCGTAGACGTGGTTTATGACGCACTCTTTACCGATGATTCAATCGTTGCGGACGGAAACAATTCAAGTCAAACCACAAAGGAGTCTACTAAGAAAGATGGTGATCAATAATGATCAACTTCTTAAATCAGTACGGTGCGGACATTCTTAGCAAGACTGGACAACACATTTATATTTCAGCGGTTGCCCTTGCGCTTGGAATCATCGTGGCGGTGCCCCTCGGGATGCTACTTACGCGGGCTCCTAAAATTTCAGGGGCGGTAATTGGACTTGCCAGCGTGATGCAAACCATCCCAGCGCTTGCTTTGTTGGCCATCATGATTCCAATTTTTGGAATTGGATCAACTCCCGCAATCGTGGCGCTATTCATTTACTCATTATTACCTATTTTACGGAACACTTATCTGGGATTAACCAGTGTAGACCCTGCGCTAATTGATGCGGCAAAGGGGATGGGCATGAATAGTTTCCAACGGATGTGGAAAGTTGAACTCCAATTAGCGCTTCCGGTAATTATGGCGGGGGTTCGTTTATCAGCAACCTACGTAATTGCCTGGACGGCGTTAGCTTCCTATATTGGGGCGGGCGGTTTAGGTGACCTGATTTTCAACGGTTTGAACTTATACCGTTCCGACTTGATTTTAGGCGGATCGATTCCGGTAATTATCTTGGCATTAGTTGCCGATTTCCTTTTAGGTAAACTAGAAGCCAAACTAACCCCCAAAACAACGCAGGAGGTGGGCTAGATGTTGAAAAAGTTACTGAAGCTGATCCTACCGCTAGGCGTGTTAACCGTAATGCTTTCGAGCTGCGGCTGGCCTGGTTTGAACGGCACCTCGGGAGATACGGTGCGGATTGCAGCCCAAAATACTACTGAACAACAAATTATGGGCGCAATGATTCAACAGTTAATTGAACATGATACGAATTTAAATGCGGAAGTAATCAACAACTTGGGCTCGGGAACGGTTAGTTTTCAAGCTCAAAAACGTGACGAAGCTGATTTAACTTCGATTCGCTTTAGCGGAACCGACTACCAGACCATTCTGCACGGTCCCCAAGGTAAGTCGCCGCAAGCAGTTAACGATTACGTAAACAAGGAATTCAACCGGCGTTACGATATGACGTACTTTCCAACTTACGGGTTCGCGGACACTTACCAATTTATGGTAACGCAGGACTTTGCGAAGAAACACCATATTGAAACGGTCAGTGATTTGAAGAAAATTGCTCCTAAAATGAAGGTCGGAATCGACCAAACTTGGTTAAGCCGAAAAGGAGACGGTTACGAAGACTTCAAGAAGCGTTACGGCTTCCAGTTTGGACACGTATATCCAATGCAAATGGGATTGCTTTACAATGCTTTAGCAAGCAACAAGATGGACGCGGTCCTCGGATATTCTACGGACGGCCGGGTACGCAGCTACCATTTGAAATTGCTTAAGGACGACCGGCAATTCTTCCCACCGTACAGCGCGAGTGTCGTTGTTAATAACAAGGCGTTGAAGAAGTATCCGCAATTAGCACCCGTTTTACACAAGTTAGACGGGAAAATTTCGTTGGAAACAATGCAAGAATTGAATTACCAAGTTGATAATAATTTGAAAGAACCATCGGTGGTAGCTAGTGAATTTCTTAAGGCGCACCACTACTTTGAAGGAGGGAAGCACTAATGCAAAGTATGAATATTTGGCAACAACTGTTCTATTACTTCTCGCATAATGGAATGTACGTGCTTTCGGAATTCAGTCGCCACTTTTTGATTTCCATTTACGGGGTCATTTTAGCGGCAATCGTGGGGATTCCCATCGGGATTTTTATCGCGAAAAACCGAAAGATTAGTGATTGGGTGATTGGTTTAGCAAACGTAATTCAAACCATCCCATCCCTAGCGATGCTTTCGATTTTAATGCTTGGGTTAGGCTTGGGAGTATCTACCGTAATCGTGACGGTCTTCCTATATGCTTTACTGCCAATCATTAAAAACACTTATACGGGGATGTTGAACGTAAACGATGCATACCTCGACGCCGGTAAGGGGATGGGGATGACCAAACTCCAAGTGCTTTGGATGATTGAAATTCCGCTATCACTATCGGTAATTTTAGCCGGGATTCGCAACGCCATGGTATTGGCGATCGGAATAACCGCGATCGGAACCTTCGTGGGTGCTGGTGGTCTGGGAGACATTATTATCCGCGGAACCAACGCCACAAACGGGGGCGCGATTATCCTTGCCGGAGCGTTGCCAACTGCTTTAATGGCGATCATTGTTGATTTGGTGCTTGGTGCACTAGAAAATCGACTTCGGCGCCGGACACTTTAAAATATACATGGATTTAATCAACGAGCTAAGAGAAATCTTGGCTCGTTTTTTTGTGTTCTATTGCGAGGTAGCCGAAACGTGTTTTGCGCCCCAGCTCTCTGCGGCTAACCCAATCCCGACATCAATCGCCAAACCCGCGATTAATGACGAGATTCAGTTAGTCCTCAAGAGCTACCCGGGGTGCAAAACACTCTGAGCCTTTTTCTTTCCTTCCCCCACCCACCTTTGCTATGCTCTAATTACCAAAAACTATCTATAAATCTAAGGAGGCGCTTATGCACACTAAATCCACATCCGATGACTATGGCGCGGGTCACTCTCCCTCGCCTCATTTTTATCGTTTAACTACTGCGGAGGTCGCTCAAATTCTCCGCACTGATCCCGAGGCGGGACTCACCGCCTCGGAAGCCCAACGACGCTTAGCCGTGGACGGGCCCAACGCTTTGACCGAAAAGAAGACCAGCAATTTAACGCGTTTTTTAAAGCAATTCAACAACAGCATTATCTACATTTTGATTGTTGCTGCAATTGCCACCTTTATGTTGCGAGAGTATTCAGATTCGATCGTTATCGGAATGGTGGTAATTATTAACGCGCTAATTGGTTATTTCCAAGAAGTGAAGGCTTCTAGTGCGGTGGACAAAATTAAACAGCTGTTGCAAGTGGAAGCTACGGTGGTCCGCGATGGGCAACGACTTGACGTTCCTGCCGAAGATCTAGTGGCGGGCGACCTAGTCTTTTTAGAGGCGGGGGACCACGTGCCGGCAGATCTCCGGATCGTGGACGCGGATAACTTGAAAATTCAAGAAGCTGCGCTCACTGGTGAAGCAGATTCTGTTTTAAAAACTCCTACGGCGCTCAAGGAAGAAACTCCCTTAGGGGATCGGGCTAACTCGGCGTTCGCTTCGACTGCGGTTACTAACGGGAGCGGACTTGGAATCGTGGTGGCTACCGCGGAACAAACTGAAATTGGTCAAATTAGTTCCAGCGTCAAGACCGTTAAGAGTAAAACTACCCCGTTAATGCGGGAAATTAATGGATTAGGAAAGTACATTTCGTACGGGATTGTCATTGTAGCCATGTTAGTGGGAATTTACGGCTACCTGACTAAAATCTACTCGTTACCTGTTTTAGTCATTGCGTTGATCACGATGATCGTGGGATCCCTGCCAGAAGGACTGCCCGCAAGTACTTCGGTAGTTTTGGCTATGGGAATTAACAAAATGACCAAGCAAAACGCAATTGTGAAATCTTTGCCGGCGGTAGAAACGTTAGGCTCGGTGAACGTAATCGCAACCGACAAGACCGGGACGTTGACTAAAAATGAAATGACGGTGGAATCCGTTGTTACTAAACAACACGAATTTGAAGTTACGAGAACGGGATACCAACCGGAAGGCACGGTGTGTTTGAATGGTCAGCCGGTGCAACTGACCGAACACCCGGATTTACAAAAATTGATCTTGGCTGGTTATTACGCTAACGACACTGAATTAACGCAAACTGATGGTCAGTGGCAAATTAACGGGGAACCTACCGACGGGGCATTTTTAACCCTGGCGAACAAAGCCTTTCAGCAACGGGTTCCTGAGTGGACCGAAGTGGACATGATTCCGTTTGACTCAGACTACCGTTACATCGCGGAGTTGAGTCAGAGTGCAACTGGTGAAAAATTGATTTACGTAAAGGGTTCTCCCGATAAACTTTTTGAAATGGTTAAGGACGATCCCGATTTTAACTTAACGGAGTGGTACGACCGGGTCTCCCAAATTGCACAAAAAGGGCAACGCGTGGTGGCGGTCGCCTATAAGGAAGCTCCGGCAGAGCAAGCCACCTTAACCCATGCAGATTTGCAAAATGGAATGCAATTTTTAGGGGTGGCGGGGATAATTGACCCTCCTCGAGAAGAAACGATTGCGGCGTTGCACGACATGCGGGATGCCGGAGTAAAGGTCAAGATGATTACTGGTGACCATCCGGAAACAGCCACGGCAATTGCGCAAAAATTAGGGTTGGACGACCAAATTAGGGCAATTACTGGTGCAGAAATTGACCGCTTGGATGATGAAACCTTGCGGAAAGTTATCCAAAATTACAATGTTTTTGCGCGAACCACGCCGAATAATAAGTTACGCATTGTAGAAGCTTACCAAGCTAACGGATTGGTCACCGCAATGACGGGGGACGGTGTAAACGATGCGCCCGCCTTGAAACGCGCCGATATCGGAATTGCGATGGGGATTAAGGGAACTGACGTGGCAAAGGAATCGGCGGATATGATTCTCACCGACGATAACTTTGCGACCCTTTCCAAAGCGATCCGCGAAGGTCGCCGAGTTTACGACAACATTAAGAAGACGATCCGCTTCCTATTGCCGACTAGTTTTGCGGAAGGGTTAATCGTGCTCCTATCGATTATTAGCCAACAAGAACTGCCGTTGGTACCGACCCAATTACTCTGGATCAACATGGTATCGGCGATCACGATTCAATTTGCTTTCTTGTTTGAACCCGCAGAAGAGGGCATTATGCAACGGCGACCGCGTCCAGCGGGAAGGGCGTTCTTAAACCGGGCGGACGTAATCCAAATTATTTACGTTTCGATTTTAATTGCCGGACTAGGAATGGTTGGCTTCGACTGGCTTCGTGGTCAGGGAATCAGCGAATTAGTGGCTAGCACGGTGACGGTAAACATCATCGTCTTTGGTAAAATTTTCTACCTCTTCAATATCCGAACACCAAAGCCAGCACTTTCTACGGATGTTTTCCGTAATTGGCATATTTTTTGGATAATCGGAGTTCTATTAGTGTTACAATTGGGATTAACTTATTTACCGTTCATGCAAGCAATTTTCAGCACTGCGGCAATGAGCGGCATGCAATGGTTGATTCCGGTCGTGGCTGGAATTGTAGTTCTCGTGGTGACCGAAGTCGATAAGTACTTCCACCCGGGTCACTTTAAGCAAGTCCATGCAGACTAACTTGCAGAATATAGATCGTAAGAGGAGAAAATATGAGTTTACTTGAAGTCCAAAACGTGCATAAATCTTATTATTTAGGCGATGAAGAATTCAAGGTCCTCAAGGGGATTAACTTGAAATTCGATCGTGGAGAATTTGTCTCGATTTTAGGTGAATCGGGTGGCGGAAAATCGACCTTGATGAACATTATCGGGGGCTTGGACCACCAGTACGAAGGCGACGTGGTCTACAACGGCCAATCGCTTCATTCCGCAAAGCCGAAGGTGTTAGACGCTTACCGGCGGGAAAACATTGGCTTTATTTTCCAAAGTTTCAACTTGATTAGTCACCTGAATATTTTGGATAACGTGCTCGTTTCCTTGGAAATGACCTCGTTATCCCATGCTCAACGAGTGGCCCGGGCTAAGGAACTGTTGACCCGGGTGGGGTTGAAAGAGCACATGCGGAAACATCCTAACCAATTATCAGGAGGCCAAAAGCAACGGGTCGCCATTGCCCGGGCTTTGGCAGGAGATCCGGATGTGATCATCGCCGACGAGCCTACCGGTGCTTTAGATAGCCAAAATACCCAAGAGGTTCTCGAAATTTTGGCATCGATTGCTAAGGATGGCAAGCTGGTAATTGCGGTTACCCATTCTCAAGAAGTAGCTGACTTTGGTACCCGGGTGGTTCATTTGGACGACGGGGTGATCCATGGTGAAGCTAACTTGCGGGATCCTTATCCGGTTCCTGCGGCAGAAAAAGGCTTCCAGCCCAAGCATTTGACCTTTGGGGACGCGTTACAAATGGCGCTCAAGCACATGGGATACAATCTAAAACGCAACCTGTTGATTATTTTCGGCGCTTCGATTGGGATCTTTTCGGTGATCTTAATGCTGGGATTAGGTAACGGGGTGACTGGGTACATGAACGACCAGATTTCGTCGCAAATTAACCCGACCGCGGTGCAGGTTAGCAAAAATGCTACTCCTGAACAAATGCAAGATGGCCAGGGAATCACGATGGCGGATGCGGATTACCGCCGCTTCCAGAAGATGGACCATGTCAAGTCGGTCGAACGCGGTTATTACCTGCAATCGGCTAAGGTGGTTAAGGAAAAGAAGTCAACGACCTTACAAGTTTTACAGACTTGGAATAAGACTGAGCGGGTCAACGACATTAAGTATGGACACTTACCACACGCAAATGAAATCTTGTTAGATAAGGCGTCAGCGAAGAAGTTGGACAAGCATTACAAAAACGTGGTCGGCAAAAAAGTGACCATTTTTGTAACCACCGTTGATGACCAAAAACGGCCGGTGCAATTGCAAAAAGAAGTCACGGTTTCGGGGGTAATTACGTCCGGGACCAGCGCCATTAACTACAACACTTTAAAGGGAATGTTTACGGACCAAAAGCTTTCCTTTAGCCCTAACTTCCTCACGGTTAACGTTGATCAAGTTACGAACGTTAAGGAAGTTCAAAACAAGATTAAGGGTTATAAGCATCAGGTGAAGGGCAAGCAACGGGCAACCTACGCAATTACCGGCGTAGGAGCGATCCTAGACTCGTTAAACACCTACATTATGCTGGCCTTCTACGTTCTAGCGGGAATTGCGGGAATTTCACTACTAGTTTCGGCAATCATGATCATCGTGGTACTTTACATTAGCGTTGCCGAACGGACCAAAGAAATTGGGATTCTTCGGGCAATTGGTGCACGGCGAAAAGACATCCGTAACTTGTTTGTTTCCGAAGCCTTTTTCCTCGGTTTGTTCTCTAGTGTGCTTGGTTCGGTGCTCGCCTTGTTAGCTCAATGGGGTGCCAACCAGTTGTCACAGAAACACATTGACTTTGCGATCATCGGAATTACTCCGGGATACATTACTTTTGGGGTGATTATCAGCGTGGTAATTAGCCTCTTGGCGGCCTTTACGCCGTCCCGTAAGGCTTCTAAACTGGATCCGGTGGAAGCTTTGGCAACGGAATAAAATTAAAAGTCTAAGTAATCGGCGCTGACTTAAGGCTAGGAAATTTGTTTCCTGGCCTTTTTTGGTGCGCTTTTAAAAACAATGTTCGTTAAAATCGGTCATAAAAACCGTTTTTAATTAAATATATTTCGTGATAATATAAAAAGAATGAAAGGGAGTGGGGATAATTAACTATAAAAAAATTATTAAGGGTTCCTTCTTTTCGGCTGAATCAACCCAAAAAGTTAATTTTGTTAAGGACGCGTTAGTGGTGATTGACGAAAAGGGAATGATTGATGATATCGTCTTGCCCAAAGAGGTCAAATATCGCGATCTTTTAGTAAAAGCTCGGACCGCTAAAAAGTTAATCGAATTAGCCGACGATGAATACCTCTTACCAGGCTTTATTGATTTACATATTCACGCTCCCCAATGGCCGCAAGCAGGGATGGCGTTAGATAAACCGTTGAACGAATGGCTAGACGAATATACTTTTCCGTTGGAAGCCAAGTACCAAGATACAGATTTTGCTAGAAAAAGTTATCACCACTTAGTGCGTAATTTAGTTAATAACGGCACCACTACCGCGCTGTATTTCGGCACAATTCATGAAGCAGCAAACTTAGTTTTAGCGGAGGAATGCAACCAGCTCGGGCAACGGGCGTTTATTGGTCAGGTAGTAATGGATAACCCTGAGCAAACCCCAGCCTACTACCGCAATGCTTCTACCAAAACAGCAATAAATAGTACGGTCAATTTTATTGAAAAAATCCAGGAAAAGTTTTCAAAAGCACCAATTTTTCCGGTGGTCACTCCGCGATTTATTCCGAGTTGTTTGGATGAAACGTTACTGGAGTTAGGCAAGTTAGCACGGAAACGCAATTTGCTGATTCAATCCCACTGTAGTGAAAGCGATTGGGAACACGGCTATGTAATGGAACGGTTTGGTAAATCAGATGCAAAAGTTCTTCAGGAAATGGATCTGCTTACCGACCGCTCGATTATGGCGCACGGGACGTTATTAGGAGAAGATGACTTAGCAATTTTCCAACAGACTCACGCCGCAATTGCTCATTGTCCGATTTCTAACGCCTACTTTGGAAATGCGGTACTCCCAGTCAGAAAAATTTTGGAGAAAATAACGGTTGGGTTAGGTTCGGATATTTCAGGTGGCTTTTCTGCTAGCATTTACCGAAACATTCAACAGGCAATTATTTCCGCCAGAATGCTTGAAGATGGGGTAGATAACCGGGTGACTGCTGAGCAGCGGGGCGTAGCTAATTCGCGGATTTCAGCAGCGCAAGCATTTTATATGGCAACTGTCAACGGGGCCCGCGCGCTTCACATCCCGGCCGGTCAGATCAAGCGGGGATGTTACGCTGATTTGCAAATTGTAAGGGACGGCTGGGCGGGGATTTCTTCAACCGCTTCGACAGATATTTTTTCAAGGTTAATGTACCAAACTAACCCAGACGATATTTCAAAAGTATTGATTGCCGGAAATTTAGTTAGTCAAAAGTAAGCATAGGAGAAGTATTTCAATAATGGAAGAAAAACATAGTAACTTATTTATCGGGCCCGACGATAAAATTGGCAATGGTGAGGCAAGCTTATTAGGATTACAGCACGTTTTGGCAATGGACGTCTACGTTCCGCCGGTCATTTTAGCAATGATGTTGTCGATGTCCTTTAGCGAAAAAATGGGACTTTTACAGGTGGCTTTCTTAGCGGCCGGAATCGGTACCATCATTCAAACCGCTGTTTTCATGAAAATGCCAATTTCTCAGGGACCTTCTTTTGTTCCGCTGACGGCAGCGTCGGGGATTGTCCTCGCTAGCGGTGGGCTCCAAAAAGGGATGGCTACCTTGCTGGGAGCGCTCATCGTGGGAGCAATTTTACTTGTGTTACTGGGAATGTCCGGTGTTTTTTACAAGATTATTCAAACTTTGGTACCGGCGCTGGTGGGCGGCACCATCATAACTTGCGTGGGACTGTCGCTGATCCCCACTGCGTTAAACAGTAATATTTTTCAAGCTAGCGGCAACATCAACCAAAATATAATTTTGGCTGGAATTACGGCAGTCACGCTCTTGATTTCGATTTCAATTAGCATTCACTTTCCTAGTTTACAAAGGATTTTTAGAACTGGAGCAATCATCATTGCGTTATTAGCCGGTACGGTTGCGGCAACCATGATGGGCCGCTTCGACTGGAGCACCGTTAAACAAGCGGCGTGGTTTAGCTTACCGCAAGGCACCGTCTTTCATTACGGAATCACCTTTTCACCAACCGCAATTTTAACTTTTATCATTATTTACGCGATTCTAACGACCGAAACAACGGGAACTTGGTTTGCGATGGGGGCGGTCACTAACCACCAAATTACCAACAAACAATGGAACCGTGGCTTAATTGGGGAAGGAATTAGTTGTCTAATTGCTGCTCTATTAGGGTCTACGCCTGTAACGGGCTATTCCACAAATGCCGGAATTATTTCAATTACCGGAGTGGCCAGTAAACGGGTGTTCATTTCGGCTGGAATCTGGTTCATCGTGCTCGGCTTCTTTACTAAGATTTCGGCGTTTCTGTCCGCCATTCCGGCCCCAGTGATTGGCGGCGTGTTTGCGATTATCTGCGTAACCATTATGCTAAACGGCTTGCGAGTTATCCGTAACCTCCAAGAAAAAGATGGCGACATATACGTAATTGGGATTCCGATTGTTTTGACCTTCGCGCTAGTATTAATTCCCACAACGGTGGTGAAGGAAGCCCCTCAGATGGTACAATATTTACTAGGCTCGCCAATCGCGGTTGCGGCTATGGTGGCAATCATTTTGAATTTGGTGATGTCCACCGGAAAAAATAAGTAAACCTGCTTAACCAAGCCGATGCGAGAGCTTCAGTAAAAGAAAGTTGCTCGGATATAGTAGGTATGTTAGATTAAAAAGATTGAAGGATATTGAGGCTGGGAAACCATTTTGGACTGTTAACTTTAACAGTGCCAGAACGTGTGCCAAAAGTCAGTTTGTTCTGCTTAACCAAATCCCCCATCAACCGCCTAGATTGCGATTAATGGGGGATTCAGTTAATGCTCGTAAATACCGACTTTTGTCCCACTCTCTTTTATTTTTGCCTTTTGTTAGTATATGGAGGAAATCAATGATAACTGTAACGGATATGAGCATGCAATTTTCAGATCGAAAATTGTACAGCGACGTTAATTTAAAATTTACCCCGGGCAATTGCTACGGGATTATCGGCGCAAACGGGGCCGGCAAGTCAACCTTTTTGAAAATTTTAGAAGGAAAATTACAACCGACGTCGGGAAACGTTAGCATTTCGCCTAACGAACGGATGTCGAGTTTGAATCAGGACCACTACGCGTTCGAAGAGTTTACGGTAATGGATACCGTTATTCAAGGTCACCAAAAGTTGTATCAAGTGATGCAGGAAAAGGACGCACTCTATGCTAAGCCTGATTTCTCGGACGAAGACGGGATGAAGGCTGCGGAATTGGAAGCAGAATTTGCGGAAATGGACGGCTGGAATGCCGAAGCAGAAGCTTCTCAATTATTGCAACAGCTCGGAATCGGCGAAGAATTACATTACAGCAAGATGAGTGAACTGACTGAAGGTCAACGTATCAAGGTGTTACTCGGTCAGGCGTTATTTGGCAAGCCGGATATTTTGATCCTAGATGAGCCGACAAACGGGTTGGATCCGCAATCAATCAGCTGGTTAGAAAACTTTTTGGCAGATTTTCCGAACATTGTGATCGTGGTTTCCCATGACCGCCATTTCTTAAACTCGGTCTGCACGATGATGTGCGACGTCGATTACGGCAAAATTGAATTGTTTGTGGGAAACTATGATTTCTGGATGGAATCTAGTGCGCTTGCTAAGCGGTTAGCAGAAAATGCCAACGCTAAAAAAGAAGAACAGATCAAGCAATTACAAGAATTTGTGGCGCGGTTCAGCGCAAACGCCTCGAAATCAAAACAGGCGACCGCCCGGAAGAAGCAGTTGGAAAAAATTACGCTGGACGACATCAAACCATCTTCGCGTAAATATCCGTTTATCCGGTTTAACCCAGCTCGTGAGTTAGGTAATGATTTAGTGCGGGTTGATAAGGTTAGTAAATCAATTGACGGCGTAAAGATTTTGGATAACATTACCTTTACAATTCGTCCCGGAGAAAAGGCCGCAATCTTAAGTCGCAACGATTTAGCGACCACGGTGATGATGCAAATCTTAGCAGGAGAACTTGAACCGGATGAGGGTTCGGTTACATGGGGACAAACTACTGAGCGTAGTTACATTCCTCGCGATATTAATCCATATTTTACTGACGAAAATTTGGACATACTCGAGTGGCTGCGGCAGTACGCTGACAAAGAAGAAAGTGACAACACCTTCTTACGTGGTTTCTTAGGCAAGATGCTCTTTTCTGGGGAAGACGTGTTGAAAAACGTAACGAAACTTTCCGGGGGCGAAAAGGTTCGCTGCATGATTTCAAAAATGATGTTAAGCAAGGCCAACGTTTTGCTTTTAGATGACCCAACTAATCACCTTGACCTGGAATCAATTACCGCACTAAACGAGGGGTTAACCGAGTTTAAGAGTTCCATTATTATGACTTCTCACGATCATGAATTTATTCAAACGACGGCTGATCACATTATTGAAGTTTCAGATCGTGGAGTGGTAGAACGGGCAGATACCACTTACGATGAATTTTTAAAACATGATGTAGTCCAACAACAAGTTCAACAACTATATATGGATAAATAGTTTGTTTTATAAAACCTTTTTAACATAATATATTGTAAAACATCGGGTTAATGTGTTACCATTTTAAGCGTTGCCTTGACTATAATTATTAGTGTGTTAAAATTTAATAGTGTTTAAGGTTTTTGGAGAGTTAGAAAGAAAAGAGGAAAAATAATGGAACAAGCAGATATTTCATTTATTGCTCAAGCATATAATAAGAGTATCAAGTTGATTGGAACATTGCTCGAAAGTAAAATTTCTGATCCACAAGTATCCTTTGATATGTTTATGATCATGCATATAATCGAACAATCTGGTAGTGAACCAATTACTTTGAGTGAAATTGCAGAGACACAAGAAGTAACTAAAAGTGCAATCTCACGTAAAGTAGGGACTTTACTTGACCTAGGTTTAATCGAACAAAAGAGCGATCGGGTAGATCGGCGGAAGAAGTATTTAACGTTGACTAACCGTGGTCGCGAAATGTATTGGAAAAATGATAAGATCTTTAAGGAAATGTTAGACGACGTGGCTAAACGCTATGGTAAAGACGATTTCTTGAAGACACTTGAACACATCAATAAGATCGTTGAAGTTATTAAAGACACGATGGATAACTAATTAAAAGCTACCGTAAGAAGCAGGGCAGAGGTCCTGTCTTTTTATTTATCAAGCCTTAATTCTTTACGGAAGGAAGGTTTTTTAGATATAATTTTTAGTGATATTGTAAATTAATAAATTGGTGAGGTTACTGAGATGGAGAATAATTTGACAAACAAGCAGGTGGGAAAAGGAATTTTTTGGGCCCTCATTGCTTCCTGTATGTGGGGAATTTCTGGTACGGTATTGCAGGTAATCTCTCAGGGAGAAAGTATTCCGGCTTCATGGTTTTTGTCCGCACGGACGAGTGGAGCAGGAGTTCTCTTACTCATTATCAGCTTTATCAAGTATCGGATGCGCATTTTTGATGTTTTTAAATCATTACGAACCGTGTTATGGTTATTTGCTTACGCAATTTTTGGTTTAATGGCTAATTTATTAACCTTCTACATGAGTGTGCAGGAAGGAAACGCGTCTGCGGCCACGATTTTACAATACTTAAGTCCGCTGTTCATTGTTTTGGGCAGTCTGATTTTCAAACACGAACGGCCGATGCGTAGTGATTTAATCGCGTTCGTGATTGCCATGTTAGGGGTATTCTTGGCGATTACCCACGGCAATATTCATAGTTTAGCAATTTCAAATAGTGCTTTAATCTGGGGGATTCTCTCTGGGGTAACGGCCGCGTTTTACGTTGTTTTGCCTAAGCCGATCACCAAAGACCATTCTCCAATGATCGTCTTGGGTTGGGCGTTAATCATTGGCGGAATTTTGTTCAATATTCACCAACCAGTGTGGGTTAACACTCCTGAAATTACGACGCGATTGGTATTGTCAATGGCTACCGTAATTTTAGTCGGAACCATCTTGCCATTCTGGGCATTGTTACATAGCTTGAACTTTGCTCCATCGGCAGTGGTTAGCATTTTGGACGCTGTGCAACCGGTAGTGACCTTTGTATTAAGCTTGTTGTTCTTAAACTTGAAGTTCAACATCACCGAATTGATTGGCTCAATCTTAGTGATTGTAGCGATTACGATTATTCAAAAGTTCCGGTCGGAGCCCTGAAGATAGCATAATGTAAATTAAGAAAAGCGTGGGACAAAATTCGGATAGTTTGCGAGCATTAACTAGAAATTGGCCATGATGCCTGAATTTGGCATCATGGCCAATTTTTGGTTAAGCGGAAAAAATAACTTTTGGCACACGTTTTGGCTCTATTGAAGCCAAAACATTAAAACAACTTTTTAAGGACCTTTTCATCCTTGAAAAGTATTTTTTAGTTAAAACAGCTTTAAAATGAAGTTCAAATCAACTTCAATCTAAGTTCACAAAGTGCTAAAATTAGTGTTTCTTAATAAACCCATAAAAATTATGTTTGGTGAGCGAAAAATTTATAACGAGTACGTTTCCTAGTATATAATTAGGGTATGAAAATCCAAGGGGGATGCGCATATGAGTGAAGAGAGAACTTTGATTTTAATTAAACCAGACGGAGTGCAATGTGGACACGTAGGCCACGTGCTTTCCCGAATTGAAAATCGGCGTTATGAACTTAAGGCGTTAAAGATGATTAACGCGACTAAGGAACAACTTCGGCAACACTATTCCCAACTGGTGGATAAACCATATTATCCAGGAATTGAAGAATTTATGACGAGTGGCCCATTGGTAGCAATCATTGCGGAGGGTGATGAAATCATCGAAACTTTCCGGAAGATGGCGGGACCAACGAATCCAAGTGAAGCAATGCCAGGAACAATCAGGGGCGACTTTGCAAGGGCGTGGGGACCAGGCCCAATTAAGAATGTGGTCCACAGCTCGGATAGTAGGGAAAGCGCAGAAAAAGAAATTAAGATTTGGTTTCCGGAAAGAAATTAGAGTGTTTTGAAATCCGGGTAGCTCTTGAGGACTAACAGAATTAGGGACTAATTGCGGGTTAAGCAATTGGTCCCTAATTTAGTTAGCCGGAGAGAGCTGGATTTCAAAACACGTTTCGACTATACAGCAGTGGAGCGGAAGAAAATTGGTGACTTTCACGCGTTTCGACTACATAGCAATAGAAAGTTAGGGACTAATTGCGGGTTAAGCAATTGGTCCCTAATTTAGTTAGCCGGAGAGAGCTGGATTTCAAAACACGTTTCGACTATGCAGCAGTGGAGCGGAAGAAAATTGATGACTTTCACGCGTTTCGACTATGCAGCAGTAGAATCGGAAAAAATTGACTCTCAGGTGCTTTTTATTTGCAAAATCAAGGCATTTTTTGCCAAATAAATTTGGTCAAAGAAAGTCAAATAAAAAGTTTGACTTTCTTTGACCAATGCACTACAATAAGAAAGTGAAGAGATGAGGTAAACAAAAACCTCATCGATCATTTTGGTTATTTGGAAAGGGGTTTTGTTTTATGGCTAATGAAATGATGAATCGTAGGAATGATATGTGGGATCCATTCTTTGACCGGTTGGCACGTGGATTTTTCAACGACAGCTGGAACGCAACTCCAACTAGCTTAAAGACTGACGTTAGTGAATCGGATAAGGACTACAATGTTAAGATTGATGTTCCGGGCATTGACAAGAAGGACATTAAGCTAAACTACCAAGATGGTGTTTTGAATGTCGAAGTTAAGAAAGATAGCTTCGCAGATCATGAAGACAAGGAACACAACGTTACCATGACTGAACGGAACTACGGAATTATGCACAGAAGCTACTCCTTGCCAGGGGTTAAAGCAAGCGATATCAAGGCTAAGGTTAATAACGGTGTGTTGAGTATCACACTACCAAAGACCAATGACGATTCTAGTTCAGGAATTGAAATTGAATAGTGGTTAGTTTGTTAAAGGTGCGGGAAACGCACTAGTTTAAAGCAAAAGGCGTCTACAGCTGGAAAACTGTGGGCGCCTTTTTTAATCAATCCTTTTAAACAAAAAAGGGGGAAATTATTTTGAAGGTGTTAATTTTAACAGCGCCAAAAGTCAGTTGGTTTCGCGTAACCCAAAAACGACCATTATGCCAAATTTAGGCGTAATAGTTATTTTTTAAGTTAATGCTTACCAGCTGCTCGGCTTCTGTCCCAGGTTAATAGGCATAATGGGTTAAAAAACTCGCTAATTATAGTAAACTATGCGAAATTGATAATATTTTTAGTCAGGGTCGCTATCGTAAATTTTCATCAAGGCTGGTTTGCCATAATAATAGCCTTGGCGTAGGTCAATCTTCATTCGGTCTGCCCAAGCATCGTCTTGGTCATCCTCGATGCCTTCAAGAATAAAACGCATCTTATGCTCAGCGGCGATTTTTTGCCAAAACGCAACGTGGTGCTCAGCGTTGGTTTCACTCAAGTGCTCTTTATAATTTTGTAAAGCGTACTTGAGTTCACTAGTATAGGGCAACAGCGATTTTATCTCTGGCCAAGTGTTAATTCCGCTACCCACGTCGTCAAGGCAGAATTGAATTCCCAAATCATTCAAGTTTTGTACCGTAGGAATCAGTTCTTGGTTAGTTACCGCGGGATTTACTGCATCTTCAATTAACTCAATAACTAGCTTAACTGGTCGTAAAACAGCCTGGGCCATAATGAGTGCATGGATGAGGTGCTGATCTTGAATCTGATGGCGGTCAACATTGACGGAAACTGAGCCGACCTTTAACGATAGTTCTTTTACCGTGGCAATTAGGGTATCGGCCATCGTTTTGGCGGGAATCGCCGAAAATGATTTGGGCATTCGCCAAGCGCCGTCCCGGTACTGCTTAATTAATAGTTCGTAACCTAATACGGATTGAGCAACGGTATTCAATTGTGGTTGGATGAAGAATCTAAACATTAAAGACAATACTCCTCGAATTTGAATTGTGATGCAAAAAATTATCGCGATACACCTTTTTTGATGTATCGTAAATTAACTATTATAATTTTTTTGTTATGGAATGATAACTTTTGGGAATAGATTTTTTGGAAATATTAAAACTGTCTATAGTATAGACTAATTAGGAGGAAAAATGAAAGTAGCAATTATCGGATGTACCCATGCCGGAACCGCTGCGGTTCGTGAAATTATTAGACAAGACCCCACTACCGAGGTAAATATTTATGAAAGAAATGATAACATTTCGTTTCTTTCCTGCGGGATTGCCTTGTATTTAAATGGCCGGGTTAAGCAACTTGAAGATATGTTTTACGATAGTGCCGAAGACATCCGTACTGAAAACATTCACGTAAATCTGCGTCATGACGTGATCCGAATTAACCGGCAAAAAAAAGAGTTAATGGTGCAAGACATGGATGATTTCACCGTTAAGCGGGAAAAGTATGACAAAATCATTATGTGTACCGGTTCAATGGTGTCCTTACCGCCAATCAAGGGAGTTAATCACGCGCGGGTAATGTTATGTAAGAACTATGAACAAGCACAACTTTTACACGAAAAAGTGAAGGATGCGCGGCGAGTTGCCTTAGTAGGTGGTGGTTACGTTAACGTCGAATTGGCTGAAAGTTTGGTGGACACTAACCACGAAGTCACCCTTTTTCAAAGCCACGAAGATATTTTAAATAATTACGTGGACACCCCGTTGAGTGCTAAAGTTATTAAACTATTGAATGATCACCGCGTGAAGGTGGAAACCAACAGCAAGGTGGTCTCATTTACCGATAAAGTCAGTGAGTTATTGATTACGACCGCAGATGGCCGCGAATTTGCTACCGACGTGGCGGTTGTGTCAACCGGGTTCGTTCCGGTTACCGACTTATTGCGTGGGGAAGTGAAAATGGACCGGCGCGGGGCAATCATCACTAATGAATATGGTCAAAGTTCGGATCCCGACATTTACGTGGCGGGTGACTTACGAACTATTCATTACAACCCTACCAACACTCCCGAATACATCCCCTTAGCCACGAATGCCGTCCGTCAGGGTACTTTAGCTGGGATCAACATCTTTGGCAATCAGTGGCCGGAAATGGGCGCTCAGGGGACCTCGGCAATTGCTCTCTTTGGACACACCTTATCGATGACGGGTTTGACCTATCAACGGGCGTTAAATGCGGGTATTGATGCTGATTATGTCCTATTTGAAGATAACTATCGTCCAGAATTTATGCCGTCGACCACCAAAATAACGAGTATAATGGTTTATGAAAAAAGGAGTTTGCAAATTTTAGGGGCCCAATTCTATAGCAAACACGATGTTTCACAGTCGGCCAACCTAATTTCTCTAGCAATTCAAAACCAGAATACGCTTAAGGACTTAGCGTTTGTGGATATGCTATTCCAGCCGTATTACGACCGACCGTTTAACTTTATTAACTTGGCTGCCCAAGCTGGGTTACGTAAAATTGGACTGCTTTAAACAAATTGAATGAGGAAGCGGAATGTTAGATGAGTAAAACTGAACGAGCAAAAATGACGGCGGGAGAGCCCTATCAGCAGTTTGATCCGGAATTAATTGAACGGCGGAAATTCATTCGCCAACGGATTCAGCAACTGAACCAAGAAGTTGATAACGAACGGCGTAATCAAGGATTTAAAAAACTGCTCGGTGACGTGGGCGATGATTTTTTTGTTGAAAGTGACTTTAAATTTGATTACGGATGGAATATTCACATCGGTAACCACTTTTACGGCAACTACGACATGACCTTCCTAGATACGTGCCCCATCACAATTGGCGAGCACTGTTACTTTGGTCCCAATGTCGGACTTTACACGCCGATCCATCCCTTGGATCCCGTCCAGCGGAACGCCGACGTTGAAATGGGCGCGCCCATTACGATTGGGGATAGCTGTTGGTTTGGTGGCCGGGTGACCGTCTTGCCCGGGGTGACGTTAGGCAACAACGTCGTGGTCGGTGCTGGTTCAGTGGTCACCAAAAGCTTTGGTGATAACGTGGTAATTGCGGGAAATCCGGCCCGGATCATCAAGACTATCGACTAAATTTGGACTTTTTGTAATTTAGTAGTAACATAATAAACGACAGGTATGACGAACTTCGGGTAAAACCGATCGAGCAACGCTATGCAGGTGTAAATTAAATACGCCAGCCGCGTTGCTTTTTTTGTACCGCAGTCTTAGAACTATTGGGAGGAATTTTTTATCTTACACAGTAAGAATGTCGATCGAGCTGTCTTTTTACCAACGATGGTATTATTCGGGATTGTTTCCATAATCCTGATCATAGGCGGCCCAGCCGTTCAGCAATTAATGAACGCGTTGTTGTCATTCGTTACCAGCAAATATGAATGGATGTATATCTCCATTTATGTGATCAACTTTGTTTTCTTCTTGTTTTTGATTTTTAGTAAATACGGCAAGATTCGATTTGGCAAAGCTGATCCTGACCACGATTTTAGCGGTTTTCAATGGGGAAGCATGGTGTTTGCGACGGCAATTGATGCCAGCATTTTGATGCTGAGTGCCTCGGATCCGTTGCAATATCTGCAACACCCTGCGTTTGGTGCCAAGCCCTTATCCAAAGCAGCGTTTGCTTACGCGAACGTAGTTGGAGAATTTAATTGGGGTCCGATGGCCTGGATGATGTTTGGGACCGCGACGATCGCGATTGGCTATACGATGTACGTGAAAAAAATTCCGGTGCGGCGGTTGAGTACCGTAATTCCCGTTTTGCGCGGCGACCAGCTGTACAAAAAGGTATTGCGGCAACTAATCGACTTTCTCGTGGTGTTTGGCATCATGGGTGGCATTGGTTCGTCGATTGGGATGGAAATCCCGGTCATTGCCCGCGTTTTGAGTATCATTGTGGGTATCAAGGATACTTTGTATCTGAAGTTGTTTTTGTTCTTTATTCTATTGATTTTATTCTCACTAACGGTTTACGCTGGGTTAAACAAGGGGATTAAAAAGTTATCCGCTTGGCACATTTACCTGGCAATCATTTTCTTAGCGATTGTCCTTTTGGTTGGCCCTACTAAATTCTTAATAGGTTCAGAAGGACAGACGCTAAAATTAATGGGGCAACACTTCACGGCGCTATCCTTTAACAAGGCTAATGCTGGTACGAACGGCTTTGCCCAACATCAAACCCTCTTTTACTGGGGCTGGTGGTTAGCTTACATGCCGGTAATGGGCTTGTTCATTGCCCGGATTTCGCACGGAAAAACGATTCGGCAAATCATCATTGGAATGATGACTTACGGAGTTGGCGGGTGCCTTTCCTTTTATGCAGTCCTCGGGGGCTACGCATTGTGGTTACAACAATCCGGTACGCTGAACATCGTCCACATTTTAAATACGCAGGGGCAAGCAGCGGTGCAAGCGGCCTTGATTACCACCTTGCCAATGAGTAAATTGATGCTGATTTTGTTCTGCGTCTCGTGCTTTATCTTTTTGGCAACTACGATTTCGTCTTCCGCGTTTATCGTGTCGTCCTTTACCAGTCTGGACTTATCTAACGGACGGCAGCCTAGTCGTTGGAACCGGATGACGTGGGTCGTTGTATTTATCTTCTTCTCACTGGGAATTGTGATCGTCGGCGGGTTCGAAGTCGTTCAAGCAATTTGTACGGTAGCCGGCTTCCCACTGATTTTCGTGTGTGCGTTGCTGTTGTATTCCATTTACAAAGACGTTACCAGCTACGCGCCAATGCAAGCGAAGGTTCCCAGCTACTTGCCAGTTGTTCACTTACGGCCGATGCAACGCTTAGTCTTCAATCACTACTTGCACAACCTTGGCCAAGATGATTTCTAAAAGGAAGACTTTTAGGAAAATTCGGCTTACAATAGGTATGTAACCAATATTTGATGAAGGGATGAGTTTCTATGGCAAAAGTAGAAAGCTTTGAATTAGACCATACCAAGGTTAAAGCACCTTACGTACGGTTGATCGCTGTCGAAGAGGGCAGCAAGGGTGACCAAATTTCCAATTTTGACTTACGACTTGTTCAACCAAACGAAAACGCAATTCCAACGGCGGGTTTGCACACCATTGAACATCTGTTAGCTGGATTAATGCGGGATCGCATGGACGGAATTATTGATTGTTCACCATTTGGTTGCCGGACAGGTTTCCATTTAATCGTTTGGGGTACGCCAACGACTACGGAAGTGGCTAAAGCGTTGAAGGGTTCTTTAGAAGCAATCGCAGATGACATTAAGTGGGAAGATGTTCCGGGAACTGACATTTACAGTTGCGGAAATTATCGGGACCACTCGTTATTTTCCGCAAAGGAATGGGCCAAGAAGATTCTCGCGGATGGCATTAGTGACCAACCGTTTGAACGAAACGTGGTTTAATCATTAATTAAATAGCAATTTAAAGAAAGAGCGGTGACCAAACTTTAGTCACGGCTCTTTTTGAACGGGAAAGCCGGTTTTCCCAAAAATTATCATTCTGCATGGACAAGAAAATTATTTCGTGGTAGTATGTAAGAATATGAAAACACGCAAAGGAGATGAGCGCCAATGGATGCTAAAAACAAAAAGACTTTATGGATTCTGATCGCTGGAAACCTATTGATTTGTTTGGGAATCGGGCTGGTAATTCCGGTAACCCCCTTCATCAAAAACTATTACCACTATTCCACAACTCAAATGGGGATTATGACGTCGTTATTTGCCTTTTCGCAATTCATTGCGTCTCCTTTAGTTGGCCGACTTTCGGACCGGATCGGACGGAAACCGTTGATTGTAGCGGGATTATTTTTGTACGCCGTGTCCGAAGTGATTTTTGCGTTATCTAATTCGCTGATCTGGTTTAACGTATCCCGGGTAATTGGGGGATTGTCGGCGGCGTTATTCGTGCCAACTTCGATGGCGTTGGCTGCTGACGTAACCACGCCCGCACAACGTGCCCGAGTGATTGGCTGGATCTCGGCGGCCTTTAGTGGTGGGCTAATCCTTGGACCAGGAATTGGCGGCGTTTTGGCAAACATTAGCTATAAAACGCCTTTCTGGGCAGCTGCAGCGCTAGGACTAATTTCGACAATTTTCACTTACGCGGTAATGCCGAAGATGGAAGTTATTCGTGAAATTGCCCATGAAGAACATGACGATGAACCCCAAGCGGTTAAAAAGACGGGCGCGCTCCGCGACGTCTTAACCGCACCGCTAATCATCTTGTTTACGATGATTTTCGTGGCGGCGTTTGGCCTCCAGGGCTTTGAAAGTATTTATAGTATTTACGTGAACCAAGTGTTTAACTTTGGGTTAGGAACCATTGCGTTGGTGTTAACCTTTAATGGAATTTTTTCTTTGATTTTACAGGTGTTTATTTTTGATTGGCTGGTTCGGAAAATGGGCGAAGTTAACTTAATCGGCGCGTGCTTCCTCATTGGCGCGATTTTCGTCTTTTGGATTACCCAAGCGCACACTCAAATTGAAGTAATTATTGCCACATTGGTAGTCTTCTCGGCCTTTGACATTTTGCGGCCGGCAATCACCACCTTGTTAACTAAGGAAGGCAAAAATAACCAGGGCTTAATTAACGGGTTGAACATGTCGTTAACTAGCGTTGGAAACGTAATCGGCCCGATTTTAGCCGGAATGTTGATGGATTACAATACCCACATTCCATACCTATTGGTAGCGTTGATTCTGTTCATCTCTTACGGGATCACCTTCGCGGTTAAACGCGTGATGAAACATGAAGCACAATATTAAAATAAAAGAGTGTGGGACAAAGATCTGGTAGTTTACAAGCATCAACTGAAAATTGACCATTATGCCTAAATTTGGCATTAGTGGTCAATTTTTGGTTAAGCGGAACAAATTGGCTTTTCGCTCTATGGAAGTCGAAACACCAAAACTATTTTTAAGAATCTTTCCATCTTTGAAAAGCATTACTTTAGTTTTCCCCACGCTTTTTTGTTTGGAGATTTTTTGGAGGGGATGCGAGATTGTGATACATATTCCACACCCCAACTTTTTCTGATTAACCAAAATAAGGCACCAATCGCATTTTATGCGTTTGGTGCCTTAACTTTTAATGGTTTTATTACTATGTTAATAGCCAAAATGTGCTCCAGCCTCCAAGGATCTGCGGTCAACCAAATTAGCCGGCTAATTTGGTTGATCCTCAAGCCTTACCCGAAGGCTTCCGCACTCTATTTTCTTCATGCAATTCTTCCAGCTTCCTTGCATTTTCCGTGACCCGCTTCTTATTTAGCGGGTAGAAGAATAGTAACAATAATGCCGCTACTGACAAGCATACCGTTGGAATTCCCGTCGCCAAGTTGTAGATCCGGTGAATTACCGTGACACTTTGTTCCGCACCACCGCCGGTTGACGATTGATAGCCGATGAAGGTCAGCATAAATCCTCCAAAACCACCTGCGATTGCTTGGGCAACTTTCCGGGCGAAGGAGTTGACTCCGTACACAATCCCATCTTCCCGGACGCCAGTTAGTACTTCGTGATTATCAATTACGTCGGTAATGAATGCCCAAACCATCAGGTTAAACATTCCCGCACCTAACGAGCCAAAGAACAGCATAATTAGATAGAAGCTCGTGCTTTGGGTGTGGACAACTAGCAGGATGCCGTACATTAAGGCTCCAAAGAGCAGCGCTACGATGGAAGTTTCTTTCCGCCCAAACCGTTTGGTAAGGAAATTGCTAAACGGCGCCAACAAAATTACGGTCGCAAAGTTGAAAATCAACGCAATCGACATCGCGGCCTTATCCTTAAAGTAGTCGTTAAAAAGGTAGGAAATCATGGTTCCAGACAGGTTTTGGTTAATTACGATCATGATATCAATTAGGACTAAAACAATTAAGGCTTTATTTTCGAACATTCCCTGAACCAGCCGAGAAAGCGGAACTTTTGCACTTTTTTCGGTCCGAATCCGTTCGGTAGTGAGGTGAATGGTCAATTCATAACATCCCCAGCCTAGAAAAGCACATACCACGACCACCCAGAAGAACCGGGTTCCCGAAATCTTTTGGGTAGCGCCAATGTAGATAAATAGCGGGATAATGTAACTGGTAATCGCACTTCCTAACGCAGATCCCAGCGCCCGGAAGGTTGAAAGGGAGGTCTTGTCGTTAGGGTCGCTACTAATTGCGGCCGCCATCGAACCATAGGGGATGTTCACGCAGGAGTAGAAAATTCCCCAGCCAAGGTACGTAATGAACACAAAAACGAGCCGAACTGGTAACGCCCAGTCCTTAACTACCGGGACGAATAAAAGAACCAAAAAGATGAGGAGCGGGTACTGCATCCGGGACATCCAAGGTTTAAAACGGCCGCTTTTATGTAATTTACTGTTATCGACCAACCGGCCCACGGTAATGTCGGCGAACGCGTCCACGAACCGCGCGATTAAGAAAAGAATTCCCACTTGGGCACCAGTTAAACCAAGCACGTTGGTGTAGAAAATCATTAAGAAGGAATTGACAACGTTAAACGAGAAGTTATTACCAATGTCACCAAACATGTAGCCGACTTTATCCTTAATGTTAAAAGGGGCCGCGTCGATGGTGACCGTTTTTTGGGTTTTGTCCAATGTACTTCACATCCTTAAAATTAAGTTGGAATAATTGCTAAACTACTTCACAAGTACACTGTAAGAATAGCACCTAAAGAAAGCGTTTTCAATAAAATGATGTAACTTGGCAAAAAATGCGATTGCCTTGGATAAGGATTGATTTTTTGGGGCAAAACAAGGAGAAAGTAAAATTTATTCACGTAGAATATTTGATATTGACAGCGCTTTCAGTGGGTTATAAAGTAAGTGCATAACTGAGACATTACATAACGGATGGATTTTTCGAGGACGGGGTGACACGCAATGAAAACTAGCACTAAAGTATTGGAAATAAATAATCAAAATGATTTTTTGGACGTAATTACGAATGGAGCACGTTTTCGAATTTATTTATTGGATGAAAACATTATTCGCATCAAGGGGACTTTTGCGGATGATTTTGCGCCCGAACAATCTTACGCGCTGGTAAAGACAGCGTGGGCGGATGCGACCGACGAGCTGCTTGGCGATGAGCGGCAGCGGGTGTCCCCAATTTCCATTACCGTAACGGAACTAGCGGATCATTATTGCGTAACTAACGGAAAGTATGTTTTAAATATTTTCAAAGAGCCGTTTTACTTTGAAATTGTGGACGAAAACGGCCGGGTAGTTCACCAAGATTTGCCTAACCGGGCGTTTGTGGAAGACGACTTTGGTCGTGAATATCACTATAGTCGGATGGGTGATACGAACAAATTTTATGGGTTTGGGGAAAAATCCGGTAAATTAAATAAATTTAAGCGACGGATGCGGATGCACAATACCGATTCACTGGGGTGGAATGCGCAAAAATCAGATCCGCTTTATAAAATGATTCCGTTCTACATCGATTTTGATCCTGCTAATCAGGTCGCGAGTGGCTTGTTTTACAACACTGCGCGGGATTCGGTTTTTGATATGGATTGTGAGCACAGCAATTATTGGTTGCGGTATAGTTATTTTCAGTGTGACGGAGGTGATTTAGACGTCTTCTTTATTGGTGGACCAACGATTAAAAAGGTGGTGGAACACTATACGGATTTGACCGGAAAATCGGCAATGGTGCCGATGGCTTCTTTTGGTTACATGGGTTCGACCATGTTTTATACGGAACTAGCCGAGCACGCGGACGACGCAATTATTGACTTTGTGGAAACTTGCAAACAAAATGACATTCCGTGCGACGGCTTCTTCCTATCTTCGGGTTACACCTCCGGAAAGGATGGGAAGCGTTACGTCTTCAATTGGAATAAAAAACGGTTCCCTGATCCACAAAAGTTCGTTGCCGAATTGAAGGCCCGTGGTGTTTTACTAGCACCTAATATCAAACCGGGGATGTTAACTACCCACCCGCTAGCAAAGAATTTTCAACAGAAGGCAGCCTACGTGAAAACGGCGGATGGTCAAGCAAGTCAAACCGATCAATTCTGGGGCGGGCCAGCCTATTTTGTGGACTTTACGAGTGCTGACGGGCGAGCAGCTTGGAAAACCGAGATGAAAAAAGCGCTAATCTCTTTAGGAATTACGTCAATTTGGAATGATAATAACGAATATGAAATCAATGATAACCAAGCGCAGGTTGATGCGGAAGGCCTGCACCGGACGATTGGCGAAGTTAAACCGATTATGTCAACCATGATGGCTAAGGCAGCACAAGAAGCGATTAACGAAGCTGCTCCTGACCAACGGCCGTACTTGATTAACCGGGCCGGTTTTGCGGGAATTCAGCGTTACGCGCAAACTTGGGCTGGCGACAACTATACAAGTTGGACGAATTTGAAATATAATATTCCGACCATTTTGGGAATGGGATTGTCCGGAGTAGCTAATCAGGGATGTGATATCGGTGGCTTTGACGGCCCGCTTCCGGAACCCGAGCTTTTCGTGCGGTGGGTCCAAAACGGAATTTTTCAACCCCGGTTTTCGATTCACTCTTGTAATACGGATAACACCGTTACGGAGCCTTGGACGTATCCAACGTATACCCATTACGTACGCGACGCCATTAAATTGCGGTACTCCTTAATCCCGTACTTCTATGCGTTACTCGACGAAGCGGCTACGGTAGGTTCCCCAATCATGCGCCCCCTCGTTTATGAATTTCAGGAAGATCCGCAAGTAGCTGAAGAAAGCTTTGAGTTTATGTTGGGGCCAGCACTTCTAGTGGCTAACGTAGTCGAACCACAACAAACAACCAAGGCAATCTATTTACCAAAGGGCGCGCGGTGGTTTGATTTACACACTCACCAATATTATGACGGCGGGCAAACCATCACGGTTCCGGTTGACTTAAACAGCATTCCGATGTTTTTACGAAGCGGAGGTATTTTACCCACCAGTCCGGGACTCAATAACATTCATAACGAACCGGTTGAAAAGTTGCGGATTCTGGTAGAACCTAGTGAAGCTGGAAAATTTACTTTGTACGAAGACGACGGGATTTCTAACGATTACCGGGCGGGGGATTTTCTAAGAACCCACATTCAGGTGACGCCGGGTAGCCAAGGAGTTAGCTTAGACTTTCAGCGGGAAGGCAGCTATGCGACCAAAGTTAAGGAGCTAGAGTTGGTAGTTGGATGCCCTACGGTGGCACCAGTGGCAGTGATGATAGCTGGAAACGAAGTACCGAGATACCTCAACGCCGCACGGTTTGCCACGGCTGTGGAGGGTTGGTACTACAGTGGGGAAACTAAACAGACGACGATTCGGTTTGCCAATCCTGACGCTGTAAAATTTAGCGTAGCGATTAACTTTAGCGTTAAGGACCTGATTTCAATTTAATGTACCGAAATTTTAAAGTGAATTGGCCAGCCCCTTTTCAAATAAGAGTGTAGACGGTAGAACAGGGGGTAAATTATGCCACTGAATATCTTTTTAAGGCCAAAAGATATACAATAGAACTGTAAAAGATTGGAGGAGTATTCATGTTAAATAAATTTAGCCGTTACGCAGATTTAAAACAGGTGGCGCTCACTTTAATTGAAATGGATGCGGTTCCAAACGTGGAGCTACGATTAGCGCAAATCATCGCCCGGGGAATCGATGACACGTTTATTCCAGAAAATGTTAACCCAGAAGAAATCGACGAGTATCTAAGAACCCGCGCGTTACACTTTTGGTTTTACCCATCTATGCATATGAATAAGGTGGTTCCTAAGTTGGCAAGGGAAGTCGCTGATAAATGGGAAATTCAACAGGGTGATAAGCCGATGTTAGAGGCGTGTCTAGAAACGGTGATGTCGTATTATCCGGACGCGGCTGATTATAAAGTAGACTCTACGTTGGTAACGTCTGATGAAATAGATCCCTACCAGACTCATCCGATCGATACTAACTTAGGAATTTATCTAGCTAGCAATCCTGCTACGGAGGACTTAGCCACCATAGACGGCTTTGACGTAGCAAAAATTAACGGGTATCTAAACAGTCAAGGCATTCCCGGGATTCCTGGTGTACGTCTAAAACGTAGTAGAGTTTAAATGAAACAAGCAAAATTAGGATTGGGAAACTTCCCGATCCTTTTTGTGTGGGGGATCGTAGGGGTTAGACGGACGGTGCTTTGCTACGGAGTCGAAACGCGCCCTGAAACCTAGTTTTCTCCGGTTAACCAAATTCCGACGCTCTTATGCAAGATAGTCGAAATAAGCTCCAGCCCCCAAGCTTCCTGCGGCTAACCCAATTCAAGCTTCAATCGCCGAGCCCGCGATTAAACCTTGAATTCTCGGGTGCTTTGCTGCGGAGTCGAAATGCGCTCTGAAACCTAGCTTTCTCCGGTTAACCAAATTAAGGCGTCGATTGCATAAGCCGCAATCAACGCCTTAACTTCGTTAATCCTCAAAAGCTGCCCAGGTTTCAGAGCGCTCTGTAGTATAATATTCCTCATCAACCCCAATCTACATTAATATAGGAGGACACCATGGCTAAAAAACAACCTACCCGTGCAGAAGTTCCCGTTGACCTAACTTGGAACGTTGCGGACATTTTTGCTACGGAAACAGACTTTCACGACGCAATTACCGCCGTTAAGTCTCAAATTGAAGACATTCAAAAACTTGCTCAAAAAGGAATACAAAATGCCCATGATTTACTTGCGGCTACTAAATTACTCTACGATAGTGAAGAAGCAGTCCTAAAAATTTATGGCTACGCTGCGCGCGTCAATGATGGGGATACGGCAGATCCACATGGAAACGATCTTTTAAACCAAGCACTGTTGGTCTTAAATAAATGGGAGGCCGCCGTTGCATTCTACGATCCGGCAATTACAAGCCTTTCTGCTGAACAACTCGACCAGTTCCTAAAAACTGAACCAGCACTAAAGCAATACGAATTTAATCTCCGGCGCGTGCAAGCCCAAGCGGCACACACGTTAACGCCAAGCGAAGAAAAGTTATTGGCCCAATTACAACCAGCGATCGACGATGCGGCAGAAATTTCTGCTAAGTTGGACGATGCCGACTTAGATTTCGGGATGATTAAAGATGAAAATGGGGAAGAGGTTCAATTAACCAACGCCACTGCAAGTGAATTTGCACTTTCACCAAGCCAAGAAATGCGGATGAAAGCTAGCCGTCAAGTTGCCAAGGCGTACCGGTCCATGCGGAATACCTTCGCGGCTACGCTACGCAGTCACGTGCACGCACAGAACATTATGGCTGAAATTCGTCACTTTAAGAGCGCGCGCGAAATGAACTTAAGTGATCAAAAAATTCCCGAAACGGTTTATGATACGTTAATTGAAACGACGCATGAACACTTAGATTTGATGCACGAGTACTATGCTTTCCGGAAGTCATTCTTAGGCTTGAAAGATATGTATCAATTTGATCGGCACGTTCCGTTAGTTGCGGACGCCAAGTTGAGTTTGTCGTTTGAAGAAGGCAAAAAAGCAACGATGGCCGCGTTGGCACCGTTAGGCAAGGATTATCAAGCACATTTACAAACTGAATTTGACCAACGCTGGATTGACGTTGCGGAAAATAAGGGGAAACGAAGCGGCGGCTATGAAGACGATGTTTACGGAGTGCATCCGTATATTTTGCTGAACTGGAACGATATTTATGATAGTACTTCTACTTTAGCTCATGAATCAGGGCATGCTTTACAAAGTGTTTACACCGACCAAGCGCAACCTTTCTGGTATTCACAATACCCGATTTTTATTGCAGAAATTGCCTCTACGTTAAATGAAAGCTTACTCAATCATTATATGCTGGAAAAGCATGCCGATGATCCCCAAATCAAAGCCTTTATTTTAACTCAGGATGTGGATAACTTTATTGGGACAGTTTACCGGCAAACCCTCTTTGCAGAGTTTGAACACTTTATTTACACCGAAGATGCTAAAGGAACGACCCTCACCCCCGATTTGATGGCTCAGAAATTTAACGGGCTCTTCAAAACCTATAATGGGGCAGCGGTTAGTGACTTACCGTGGAAGGACGATACTTGGGCACAAATTCCGCATTTCTATTATGATTATTACGTATACCAATACGCGACTTCCAAGGCGATTGCGACGGCGTTGGCAGACGACATCATCAACCAAAAACCGGGCGCGGTCGAACGTTATAAGGAATTCCTGTCAGCAGGTGCAAGTGATTATCCAGTGGAAATTGTTAAACGAGCAGGAATTGACGTTACGAAACGTGACTATCTTGACCAAGCGTTTGTGGATTTTGGGGACAAGGTTAAGGAATTAAAAGAATTATTAAAGTAATTGTGGAAAATCCCATATAAAAATTAATATCTGTTGTTGATAACTAAGAGATCGGTTATTAACGGCAGATTTTTTTGTGGAAAAAAGCAATATGAACGTTGTGCCAGGAAACAGGTAATCTACGATGATTTGTAGTTGAATAATTTTGTAAGGGTTTTCGCTTGCTTATTTCATAACGTTGATTATACAATTAGATTGTAAAATGTTGAACAATCGGTTTGGTTAAAGGAGGTTTGTAATGACTAATAATCTACGTTACATAATTAGGAAATGTTTGGTGATCGCGGGGGCAATTATTGCCACGTTGCTGATTACTACCCAATTAGCGATGGCAGCTCAAACAACGGGAGACAAAAACGTGCGAGGAGTTGCATTTGAATGGGGAAACTCTACTTGGGTACTGGCAGATGACGGCGAATTAATTTCAGCAGGCGGCGATATTGGACAGGCGCCACCACTACATGATGTTCTAAGTAACAATGGAATTGAACCTGGGCAAGTAAAGAGCATTGAGTTTGCTAAGACCACTAGTGCGCATGATATTACAGGTATGCTAGGAGATTTGCCTAATTTACAGAAAATTAGTAAATTTAATAATTTAGATTATTCAGGAAGTGCCGAACAAATGTTTCGAGTTGATTCGATGCTAAAGACGATGGATATTGAGGATTTTAATACTAGTAAAATTACCAATATGGCTTACATGTTCTTAAGTACTGCATTCGATGAGCTGGATTTAAGTAACTTTGATACTAGCCAAGTTACGACAATGTTTGGAATGTTTGATGGAGCAAGGAAGCTACATACTCTAAGTGTAAAAAATTTTAATACCAGCAAAGTTACCAATATGGGGTATATGTTTAGTGGTATTGCAGTTTCCAAACTGGACTTGTCATCTTTTGATACCAGCAACGTTTCCAACATGGGAGGAATGTTTGACGGAACAACAAAATTAAATAAACTAGATGTAAGTAATTTTGATACGACGAAAGTCACTACAATGGAGTACATGTTTGCGAACACTGCAGTTTCGCAATTAGATATTTCTCCATTTACTATTGGTGATGGCGTAAATACGTCGAATATGTTTCAGGACACAGCTAACTTAAAACAGCTAACTTTGGGCAAAAAAACAAAGTTAAAGTCAAACATGAATATTCCCGACGTCCCCACCACCGACGGTTACACCGGTCACTGGCAAAACGTGGGCACCGGCACTGTTGATGAACCCGCCGGCAATCACGTTTGGACTTCGACAGAGCTAATGTCTAATTTTGATGCAGCAACGATGGGCGACGACACCTTCGTATGGCAACGGAAACCAGCGACAATCAATATTGGTGAAATTACCGATTATAAAAATGATCCGGTCCTGAGCAAGTATGTCCCCACGGCAGTGGATCCGCTACACCCATATCGTTACAACGTGGTCTTAAACAACGACTATCCTTTTTACACCAAGGTTGAAGATGGCCAGACGGAAAAGGACAATGTCGCTAATTTAGGGGATAAGTCGGGGGCGACGGTTTATAGTCAAGCTGAAATGCCTGCTACTTATACCTACGCAACTGGTAAACGAGCTGGACAAGCGACTAAATTTATTAAGGTAAGCTTTGATGGCAACCAATGGTATTGGGTTGACCAACACGCGCTTAACCTAGATCTGAAATCACGTTATCCAGCGGTGAATGACGAAGGGATTGCGTTAATAGACGATCAATTTTTAGGTAGTACTAATACGTATGGGATTATTAGCGGCGATTTCAACTCACAAATGATTGATAATGCCTATAACCCGGACGGTCAAATCATTTACCAAAGCTTCGCCAAAGAAAGTGATTTTGCGAACGAAAAAGATCCTGCCCAGGCTTTAAAAGCTTTTAACGACAATTTAGATCGAGCGACGAAGAGTTGGAATGACGCTTTAGGGGAAAAGGTATTCATTAAAGCCACGGATACCGACAAGAGGGTTACTTTAAAGGTGGTTGCTAATCCCCAAGGAGCAGGAAGTGCGACGTTAAGCGGAAATACTGGAATTGATGCTAGTCTGGTAGAAAAAGGAGCTTTGGATCCTGATGGTGAGAATTATGACATCAACGTACTATTTATTACGATGCGTCATGAATTAGGGCACAGTTTAGGGCTTAACCATACGTCTAATGGCCAATATTATGGAATGCCTGATGGTTACAGAATGAATATTGACGATGATGCAATGAATGCTATTTTAGTTTACGACAAATATAGTTTTTATCCATATAGTCAAAAAACCGTTACCCCTGAAGACATTGACGCGGTTAAATTAATTATAGCCAACCACAATTTTGAAAACCCACAACCGCAAACTAAGAAGGTAGTAACTACCAAGCAGATTGACCGGGCAGTTTCCAAAACCTAAGGATAAAAAACAGCAAAATTGATATTAAAAAGAACGGAGACCAAAGTGCATAGTTTTTGGCCTCCGTTTTTGTCTAAGTATTTATAATTCTAGCAGATTCACCAATTCATAGTTGAAATGGTGGAATTCTACCTATTTTTAGCGGAAAAAGGACCGACCCCTTAAAAATAATGAAATGGGTCCTTATAAGCTGGACAGGATTATGGATTAGGGAAATTAATCAATTTGTAACGTTGGTAGAATTGTTTGTTTAAAATATCCTGTAGCATGGTTTCTTCATCACGAGAATTAGCTTCGTCAAATAAGCGCAAGTTGTTTTCAGTTAAAACGACTATCAAAAACTCCATGACTACTTGGCGACTGCCAGAAAGATAGTCAAAGGACACTAATCCTTGATTATTTAAGAACGCAAGTTGATAGCCCTGAGCAAACTTAATAAAAAGTCTATTTTTCCGTGAAATTACGACGTTTTCAATTCTAGGATGGTTAGCTAGATATTCGTAAGCCTCGTGGAGAAAAGATAATAAACCTTGTTCACAATCTACTAATTTAACGCTGATTCCTGACCAACGCAATTTTTTATATAACGAGAAGGAGAATTCTTTCCGGGGGACAAGGAGTACTTGTCGGCTACTGATTTGCTGATGAGTGATTTTGGGATGATCCAAATGTGGAGCATTAACAAACAGTGTTTCAGCAGTGGAATCAGGAGATCCATTTTTCAATTTAATTGCAATTACGTTATCCCCGTAAGGTAGTGGTTCAGGCAAAGAGGCGCGAATTTCTGACTGATCCTTACTATTAACGAAAATAATTTCTTGAGTATTTTCATCAAAGTCCCAGCTACCGTACTCATTTGGAATGAAACCTACTTTGGTAGGAATTTCTAATCGACCGTTTTCGTGGAAAACAACAGCAAAGAAAGCCTCTATAGAATCCTTATCTCCTCCGTCTAAAGTTATCGCCATTGGATAGGAAACGGAACTTGTTCTAGTTATTAGCATCCAAATCCGATGTTCAATCAGCTTGTATACATGTACTTTGTCTAGCATAGCAATACATCTCCTTAAACATACCTCAAATGAGCCATATTCCTATATTTAGAAAATTCTTTTTAAAATGTGCCCCTTCACGTAAAATTAGATAATTAGTCTATGGAATCAGATTTTATTTACATACCTGATCCAACTTCATAACGACTCGCAAAAATGTTTGTTATGGTGTTACGTAAAGCATCTTCTTCAGAACGATGATCGTCAGGATTTAGTAGTCGCTTGCTATCTTCACCAATAATTGTAAGTAATAATTCTACCATGATAGAACGTTTACCAGCACAATAATCAAAGGAGAAAGAAGTGCTTTTTTTGTATTGTTGGCAAATAGGACATGATCAATTTCTTTTGGAAATTCAATCGGTATATTACCATCACCATTAGGTGCAATAATAACGTTTTTTACGTGAGGATGTTCCATGATATACTCGCAGACTTCTTTGAGAAAGCCCATTAAATTAGTATAGTTTTCAACTAGATGAACAGAATAAGCTCTCCGAGCGAAATGTTGGGTTAAAGTGCGATTGAATTGGCTTTCCGCAACAAAAACTACAGATTCGCCTCCCAAAGTTCTTTGTGTAACGTTCCAGGCATTGTAATGATCCAAGTTGATAAAAAATTCGATGTTATCACTATTTCCTGCGTCTTCAGGGTTAATAGTAATTACGTTTCCACCGTAATACCCCTTTTTAGGAGGTTGGAGGTGTTTTTCCAAGCGGCCATCTTCACTAATAATGATAATCTCTTGTTTCTCTTCGTCAAAGATCCAACTATGATAATCTGTAGGATGGTACCCAAGATTAGTTGGAAATTTAATTCGACCATTTTCTCTAAATTCAATAATGAAATAGCTACACTGGTCATCGATGTTACCGCCTAAAAACATTACGCCTGGGCGGCTTTCGTAAGGCGCATCCGCTTCCGTAAAACGAAAAAACCAATATCGATGGCAAAGTAATGCTTTAATTGTTTCTTGATTTAACATAGTATTCTGCCCCCTTATTTATGTTTCATCCATGAACTGCTAACGGTTTGAAAACCTTGGAAGAAAGTGTTGATTTCCCTTCCATGGATCAAACGATCGGAAAAGTAACGGTAAGCAACATAGTTACCAATCTCCATGTCGTATTTTCCTAATCCGGCAGTAGCGTCCCCTTGTTGAACTTTGAGTGAACTTTCAGCAATGATTTTAAAAATAATTCCTAAGTATTCAATTAATATTGAACGACTTCCGGCGATAATTCCCATATTAACAGTAGGTAAAAGCTGATTTTCAGCAATAAATTTTTTGATAAATCTTGGAGAGTCGTTATAACTTAGAACGTCAGAATCTCCCATGATGTCCCATTGGTCGCACATGTAAAGTGTGCCATCCTTCATATTATCAAAGGGATAGTTAAGCATAGTTACGTCACTAGCATCAGTTATAACAGCTTTTTCGATTTCGGGATGGGCTTGAAGAAAATCAAATGCCATTAAAAGTCGATGGAAAAAAATGGTTAAACCAGGGTAATGTTGAAATAAATCTACGTTTACAATGTGAAAGTTACCATCGTCTTTTACTTGATCAGGACTATTGGTTAATACGTAAAAAGGTACGTTGAATTTAGCTAACGATTCTGTTTGCTCACTAACCTGTTTTGCAACATCCAAATTAGTATTATCGAAATTGTGATAGACATTATCCATATTTATAATGAATTCTGTAATTACTACGTTAGGTTCAACTTGCATTTTGGTTCCTCCAGTATAGGGATATATAGAAAATTATTTATTAAGCTGTATTGATATTTGCGCGGATACTTTATCTCCATGTTCAATTGTATACGTTAACGAATTATATGCGTATCATTATTTTTAATAAATGTTAAAAAATTAGTTTAAGTGGGGGATTATAAATTGGGAATATTTCCAAATTTTTGTTAGCGTTTACTTTTTTGTGTATAATATATTTTATAGGGTAAAAATATATTGAATTAAATAATTTCGGGAGGAGTTTTTAATGACTTGTAAAAGAATATTTATTTGGAAAGTTTGTTTTGTAATTATTGTTTCATTCTTTAGCGGACTGTTATTTTTGACGCATTTATCAAAAGCTGCGGAAACCAACTTAGCTACGAAGAATGTGAAAGCAAATTCGTTTGTTTGGGGAAAAGCCGAAGTAGTTTTAGCAAACGACGGGGAACTAATAGTTGCTAGTGGAGACATTGATAGCTCTCCAGCTTTACATGACGTGCTAAATAGTAATGGGATTGATCCGAAAACGATAAAAAGTATTGAATTTACACAACCTACTAGTGCAATTGGTACTTTTAATATGTTTGGATATTTACCTAACTTACAGAAAATTATAGGGTTAGATAAACTCAAGTATTCGGGGACGGCAGGGGGCATGTTTCGTGATGATACATCTCTTGAAAGCATAAATTTTAACAACTTTGATACAAGTGAAATTTTCGATATGGGTTATATGTTTTTGAATTCAGGACTTAAAGAATTGGATTTATCTTCTTTTGACACTAGTAATGTTAAAAGCACGGAAGGAATGTTTGACAACACTCAGAGCCTTACTACATTGGATCTAACAGGGTTTGATACTTCAAAGAATACTTCCATGAAGTACATGTTTTTTGGCGCAGGAGTTAAGGAATTAGATTTATCTTCATTTGACATTAATAATACAGATACTTCCGATATGTTTACAAATGCTAGAATGCTGAGGCAACTGACCTTAGGAAAAAAGAGTCAGTTAAGGGAAAATATGAATATCCCTGATGTTCCTACCAGTGACGGTTACACAGGTCACTGGCAAAACGTGGGTAACGGCACCGTTGATGACCCTGCCGGCAGTCACGTTTGGACTTCAACAGAATTAATGTCTAATTTTGATGCTCCAACGATGGGCGACGACACCTTCGTATGGCAACGAAAGCCGGCAACAATTAATATTGGTGAAACTACCGATTATAAAAACGATCCAGTCCTGAGCAAGTATGTCCCCACGGCAGTGGATCCGTTGCACCCCTATCGTTACAACGTAGTTCTAAACAACGATTATCCTTTTTACACCAAAGTAGAAGATGGTCAGACGAAAAAGGACAATGTCGCCAATCTAGGAGATAAGTCGGGAACCACGGTTTATAGTCAAGCTGAAATGCCTGCTACTTATACCTACGCAACTGGTAAACGAGCTGGACAAGCGACTAAATTTATTAAGGTAAGCTTTGATGGCAACCAATGGTACTGGGTTGACCAGCACGCGCTTAACTTGGATCTGAAATCACGTTATCCAGCGGTAAATAAACAAGGAGTAGGTCTAATCGGCGATCAATTTTTAGGATCTACTAATACGTATGGCAACTATGATATGGATGTTAATTCGCAAATGATTGATAATGCGTATAATCCTGATGGCCAAATCATTTACCAAAGCTTCGCCAAAGAAAGTGATTTTACGGCAGAAAAAGATCCTACTCAGGCTTTAAAAGCATTTAACGACAATTTAGATCGGGCAGCGAAGAGTTGGAATGATGCTTTGGGGCAGTCAGTACTTATTAAGGCCACGGATACCAACAAAAAGGTTACTTTGAAGGTGATTGCTAATCCAAAAGATGCAGGTAGTGCAACGTTAAGCGGGAACACGGGGATTGACGCTGGCTTGGTAAAATGGGCGTTAGATCCTAATGATCAATATTATGAAATTAACTTGTTATTTATTACAATGCGTCACGAACTAGGACATAGCTTGGGGCTAGATCATACTTCTAACGGACAATACTACGGTATGCCAGATGGATATCAATTCAGCATTGATGATGACGTAATGAATGCTATTTTGCACCATTACGAGAATGGTCATCCAAATACTCAAAAAACGATCACCAAAGAAGACGTGAGTGCGATTAAATTAATCTTATCCAACCACAATTTTGAAAACCCACAACCGCAAACTAAGAAGGTAGTAACTACCAAGCAGATTGATCGAGCGGTTTCCAAACCCTAAGAACAAAAAACAACATTGATATTAAAAAGAACGGAGACCAAGGTGCATAGATTTTGGTCTCCGTTTGTGTATGATTATTTAGAGTTCTGGCAGGTCCACCGTTTCGTAGCGGGTATTAAAGCTTTTAAGTAGTACTACTTGAAGCATTTTCTCTGCACTTTGATGACTCTTGATGTTGAGTAACATATTTTTTTCAGAAGGAATTGAAAGTAATGATTCCATACGTAACCGACGACTGCCTAAAAAAGTGATCAAAGAGATCATCCAAGGATAATAATCGCCGCTTAGAAGAAAATTTAATGATGTTTGTGATTTTTATTTGGGTGCAAATACTTCTGCGATTTCATATCGATTAGCAAATTTGTTAAGAATAATATCTTGAAGCATTTCCTCTTCATTTCGATAGTCGTCTCGATTTAATAGCCGTTTATTATTCTCGGATAAAACGACCGTTAATAATTCAAGAACCAATGCACGTTCACCCGAAAAATATTTGTACGATGGTTGATTATCTTTATTAGCGAAAAGTATCTTCTCTTCTTCCGACAATTCAACTATGGGTTGACCTACCTGAGAAATTACTACTTCTTCTAATTGAGGGTGAACAATTAGGTACCGATATACTTCGTTAAAGAAATCAATTATAGAATTTTTAGCATTAATTAGTTTAATATCAAAATTTAGAAAAGCTAAGTCTTGGAATAGTTCAAATTCATAAACGCTACGTGGACAAAAAAACATGTGGGTTCCCCCAATGATGCGTTTTTTTATTGCATATTTATCAACGTGAGGTTCATGAGAGAAAACTTCATTTTTATCTGAAATTAGTTGCATTTTAAACCCACCACCAAACCAACGGACAGGAAGCTTTGCACGTCTGCTAATTTGGTTCTGGTTGTTTAGGAATACGATTTCTTGAGTATCTTCATCAAAATCCCAGTATCGGTATTCGTCGGGTTCAAAAGCTACGTTAGTAGGAAAGGTGATTCTCCCATTCCGCCGAAAGCAAAGTGCTAACATGCCCGAGCCAGCCTTAGTGCCAATGAATAGGGTAGTAAAAGTTTTTTTAGGGGTAATTTCACGATATTTCCAAAAACGATCACAAATTAGATCTTTTACTTCTTCTTTATTTAACATTGTTAAAAACTCCTTATTTGTGCTTAAACCATGCGCTACTTGGCTCTTGATAACCATCCATTATTGTAGTAACCTCTCGGCCATGGATTAAACGTTCGCCAAAATACTTGTAAGCAACGTAATTAGAAATTGCCATTTCAACGTCACTTAATTGATAAGCATCGTCCCCCTGGCTAATTTTTAATTGGGCATCGGTAATTAATTTGACCATGATTCCTAAATATTCGATTAATACTGCACGGGTACCAACCATAACGCCTAGGTTTAAAGTCGGGAGCAGTCCATTTTCTCTGATAAAGTCTTCAATACACTGAAGGTCTTTATGCCAAGTGATTACAGGAGTGGCAAATATGTAAAAACTTTCGTCTCCCATATATAAAATTCCCTCTTCAACTTTATCAAACGGATAATTAAGCATTGTGACGTCTCCCGCATCTGTTAACGCAGCTTTTTCAATTTCGGGATGTTTTTGTAAAAATTCAAAGGCCATTAAAATTCGGTGAAAGTACAAAGTTAGATTAGGGTAGTGAGAAAACAGATCCATATGAACAATATGAGCTCCTGTATCGGACTCTTGGCTTTCTGAGTTAGTCAGCACGTAATATGGCACGTGAAATTGTGATAAGGATTCTGCTTGGGTTTTAGTTTTAGCGGGAATATCTACATGACTATTATCCTGCCCGTAATGAGGATCGTACATATTAACAATGAATTCACTGATCACGATATTTTTTTCTACTTTCATATAAAACTCCTTTATTACTGTGGGTAATGGACCCAGGTGTTCATTATGGTGCCCGCATCTGCCATAGCACTTAAAGGCGTAGCGTCATAAGGGTGAACATGCAATGACAACTTAACCCACATAATGATTTACGCAAGAGGCTATCAAATATGCGCTAGTGTAAAGCGATCTTGGTATTGCTTATTCAAAGTGTCTAATAATAGTTCATCTTCAGTGCGGTGATCGTCAAGGTTAAGCAAACGCTTATTATTTTCTGACAATATTAAGATTAATAATTCCATGATGCGAGCCCGATTGCCGGCAAAGTAGGTAAACGAAGGGCGTTGGTCATCTTCAAGGAATACGAGCTGGTTTTCTTCTGGAAGTTTAACTACCGGTTGTCCATCCTTAGCAATTACCACTTTTTCTAACTGGGGATGTTGGGCAAGGTATTCATAAATTTTATCGAAAAAATTTAAAATTGATCCCTGATAATCAAGTACTTTAAGGTTAAAATTTTCACGACTGATATCGTGGAACAATTCCATATTAAATGATTGGCGAGGGGTAAAATACATATTTTTCCCACCAAGTACTCGGTTAGTTGTTTGTTGCGCATCAATTCGCGTATCACTAATAAAAATACCGTCTTTTCCGTCAAATAATTGGATTTTAAGACTATCATTTAACCAATTAACGGGGAGTTTCCCACGTGCGCTAATTTGCCCATTAGTTCCAATTAATAAAATTTCTTGCTTTTCTTCATCAAAATCCCAGTGTGCGTACTCCTGTGGAACAAATGCTAAATTGTTAGGAAAAGTAATTCTTCCGTCTGGCTCAAACTGGATGGCTAAAAAGCCGTCCGTAGGACCTCTTCCAATAAAAACTAGAACGAAATCATTATTATCGGTTACGATGTTATACATCCAAAAGCGATTACAAATTATTTTTTTTAATTCTCTTTTAGTTAACAATGCGGTGCACTCCTTATGACGGTAATGATTAATCAGTTATTGTGTAATGATACGAGGAATTCTTGTAGTTGTCGGATAGTTTTAAATATAAATTAAGAGTAACCACCCGCAAAACCAGTGGTGTAAGGGTGCCTTCAATCCCCTTAATCGCTACCACGAGAAAATATAATCATAGTAAAAGTTATACCATGTTTAGTATAGTGGTTATCCTTCGTCGTGTCTACGAAATGAAGAAATCTTTTAAAGTTATTGTGTAGTCAAATGAAACAAAGCTACGTGGTAATGTAGTTTGATTTAGTTTCGATAACGACCTTTGGTTTGGCATAGAATACAATATCGTACTTAATAATTTTGTGAGCCGCTGTGTTGGATATAAAGATTGTTTGATTGCTTTTCTATAGAAAAAATTTATTGTAGCTATTATATGTTTAATGGCATTGATGCCAGCTAACGGGAAGTCAAACATTTTTTACATAGATAAGAAATTCTTTTAAGAAAAGTAGATCTCGCTCGATTATTTTTCAAAGTAGCCTGAGAAAGCATGCTAAGCTAACCGGAATAATCATTTATATAGTTAAAGGTTTAAATGTACTAAATTATGGTCAAAAAGGTGGCAATACTTGAGAAATCACATCTTTAATTCAATCTGTCTTTAAAACAAAAAGGAAACTAATCCGTCGTTAAACGAAATAATCTCCTCAATAGCTTTAATCTACATTCTGTTAGATTAATTTATTTAGCATAAACGAATTAGAAATTGGTTAGCTCCTATTATTGAAGGTATTCGCAACGATTAATGAATTTATTATGTAAAACCTCACCTAGTAATTCATTAACCGTACGATTATCATCAGGAGATAATTGACGTTTATTATTCTCAGTAATTACCGTGGTAAGTAATTCCATTACTACTGCACGACTTCCTGCACAATAGTCAAAAGCAGTTGTTATTTCAGAAGAGGCTAATAACACGTGATTAAGCTCTTTTGGTAAATTGATGTCGAGTTCTGAGGTAGCGTTGCGAGAAATTATAACATTAGTTAAACGGGGTTGATCCATGAGGCACTCCATAATTTCTTGCAGAAATTCTGTTAAATCATTTTGATGGTCAACTGGATAAACTGGATAGCCTCGCCTTGCAAAATGCTGAGTTACACCCTGTTTGAAATGATCGCGAGGAATAAAGATCATAGTTTGACCAGCTATCGTAGGGTTACGAATTTCAAAAGCATCATAGTGTGGGAAATTTAAAAGGAATTCAACATTTTTAGAGTTGCCCTTATCATCCTTATTAAAAACCATGGTGTCAACGTTATAATAAAATTCTTTTTGAGGTAGTTGTAATCTTTTTTCGGCTTGTCCGTCTTTACTTAGAATAACAACTTCTTGTGTGTCGACGTCGAAGTCCCATTTATAGTAATCACTAGGAATAAAACCCAATCTGGTAGGGAAATCGATTTTTCCATTTTCGCCAAACTTAAGGGTGAGATAACTAAATTCATCATCAGGATCTATTTTTAAAGATAAAATGCCTGGATGAATGTCATAGAGTTTTTCTTTGAGTACGAATTGGAAAAACCATAGGCGATTACAAATCAAATCCTTCACTTCATTTTTGTCTAAAATCATAATAATTACTCCTTATTTATGTTTAAACCAGGCACTGCTTGTGGATTGGAATCCTTGCAAGATGGTGCTAACTTCCCGTCCGTGAACCAACCGATCTGCGAAATAACGGTAGGCAACGTAATTACCAATTTCCATATCATATTTACCTAATGCTGCAGATTCGTCACCCTGTTGGATTTTTAATGAACTTTCAGTAATAAGCTTGAGAATGATTCCCAGAAATTCTAGCAAAATTGCGCGAGTACCGATGATAAGGCCCATGTTAACGGTAGGCAGCATTTGATGTTCAGCAATAAATTTTTTTATAAAGTATGGCGAATTGTTAGTATTTATTATCCAAGTATCGCCTAAAAGCCCCCATTCGTCACCCATATATAAGGTGTCGTCTTGGATGTTGTCGAACGGATAATTCAACATAGTTACATCGCTAGCATCTGTTAAGGCAGCTTTTTCAATTTCAGGATGGGCCTGTAAAAAGTCGTATGCCATAAGGAGGCGGTAGAAAAATATTGATATTCCAGAATAATGTTGAAAAAGTTCTATATTGACTATATGGAATTTACCTTTATCTACTGCTTGGTCTGGACTGTTTGTTAGAACATAAAAAGGGACGTCATGCTCGGCTAATGATTGGGCCTGTTCTTTTACTCTTTCGGAAACATCGAGATTGGTATTATCATAATCATGATAAACGTTATCCATGTTAATAATAAATTCAGTTATCACTACGTTAGGTTCAACTTGCATATTGGTACCTCCATTTACATTAAATTTTTTTATTGAGAAATGATCAAGAAATTATAGATTAGATAATTCTATTAAGTCGTAACGGCCTGAGAAGTAAGTGTTTATAACGTTGTATAGCATCGTCTCGTCATCGCGTTGGTCCCCAACACCAAATTGACGTAAGTTGTCTTCGGATAAAACCATAACTAGAAATTCTATGATGGCAGCACGTTTTCCAGAAAGATAGTCAAATGAAACTTGGTTTTGTTTACTTTGGAACGCTAACTTATGTTCGGTGCTAAAAGCCGTTTTAGGTATGTTTTGGCGGGAGATCACGACGTCTTCAATTTGGGGATGAAGAACTAGATATTCGTAAACCCCATTAAAAAAATCTAGTGTTTTTTTAGCGTGATCAATGATTTTGACATTAAAACCATTCCAACGTAATAAACCAAAAAGAGGGTAATCAAAAGCTGTTCGTGGAATAAAGAATGTCCGATATGTTTTATTTGTTCTTTTAGTGATGGCGAAATGATCTAGATGTGGATCGTTAATAAACATATTTTCACTATCATTATCTGAAGATGAAAGTTGTAATTTAAGGGCACTAGTATCTGATCCGTAAGGCAATTTTTCGGGTAAACTTGCCCGGATTTTTGGTTTGCCATCTGTACCAACAAAAATTATTTTTTGAGAAGTTTCATCAAAATCCCATTTTCCATATTCTTTAGGGACAAATCCAACGTTAGTGGGAACCTCTAATTCACCATTTTCGTGGAAAATGACGGAAAAGAAACCCACGAAAGAGTCGTCTTCTTCCTTAGCAAATGTAATAACTTCTGGAGCAGCAGATTTATGTGCACGATGCTGCAGAATCCAAAGTCGGTTTCGAATTAATTGGTATGCTTGTATTTTGTTTACCACGATGTTCTATCCTCACCTTCAATTATTCTTCTTAATTAAAATTTGGAATATCAATTAATTTATAGCGATCTTCAAATTTGGTGGTGAGAAGGTTTTGCAACATTGTTACGTCGTCATGTTGAACATTATCGTTAAATAGGCGTAAGTTATTCTCGGACAAAACCATAACTAAAAATTCTATGATGGCCGTACGTTTTCCAGAAAGATAGTCGAAAGCAGCCTGATTGTGTTCCTTTCGAAATGCTAGCGTTCGTTCAGCAGTGAAAATAGTTTCAGAGACATTATTACTGGATATCACGATATCCTCAATTTGAGGATGACGAATTAAATATTCATAAATCTCGTTAAAAAAGTTTAGTAACTTTTCACCATGATCAATAATTTTGACATTAAATCCGAGCCAACGTAACTTACCAAAAAGTGAGTATTCAAAATTTTCTCGCGGAATAAAGTATGTTTGATGATTTTCGACTGACCTTTTAGTGATTGCAAAGTGGTCTAGATGGGGATCATTAACGAACATTCTTATACGAGCATCGTTTGGCAACGGAGTTTTGATCTGCATGGCAACGAGCTTATCTCCATAAGGTAGTGATTCAGGTAAGCTAGCTACCGTTTGAAATTGTCCATCCTTACTAATAAAAAGAATTTCCTGTGTTTTTTCGTCAAAATCCCAGCTACCATATTCTGCCGGTACGAAACCAACAGTAGTAGGAACTTCTAGTCGTCCGTTTTCGTGAAAGATAATGCAGAAGAAAATTTCATCTGATAATTCTTTATTTCCAATTAGGGTTAAAAGGACTGGCTGATTAAATTTAGATTTTCGATATTGTAAGATCCAAATACGATTTCGAACTAATTGATATACTTGAGCTTTATCTAACATTCTGTTTTCTCCATTTTTACTTGTGCTTAAACCATGCGCTACTATGTTTTTGGTAGCCAAAGAAAAGGGAACTAACTTCCCTGCCATGGACTAAGCGATCACTAAAATATTTGTAAGCAACGTAGTTTGAAATAGCCATTTCATAATGTCCAATCTGATAGTCTTTATTTCCTTTTTTAAACTTTAATTTAGCTTCGGTAATTAATTTGACCATAATCCCTAAATATTCAATTAATGTTGCTCGCGTTCCTGCCATCACACCAAGGTTCAGAGTTGGCAAAGAATTAGCGTTTTCAAAAATAAAATCTTTAATATATTGAGGATTTTCGTCATTAATGACTAGCCAGGAATAAAATAAGAAGGTTGTTTCGTCCCCCATATATAGAGTGTTGTCTTTAATATTGTCAAAGGGGTAATTCAACATGGTTACGTCCCCTGCATCAGTTAGAACGGCTTTTTCGATTTCTGGGTGAGCTTGCAAGAAATAAAAGGCCATAAAAATTCGATAAAAGTACAAGGTCATATCGGGGTAGCTTCGATAAATATTATCTAAATCAACGTGGATAATATTTAAGTTGCCCTTTTTTTCTTGGCTAGGTTCATTGGTTAAGACATAGTATGGAACTTGGAAACGAGCTAGTGATTCAGTTTGTTTGGCTACCTTGCTAGAAATGTCGATGTCACTAGTATCTTCATGATGAAGCAAATCATCCATTTGGGTAAAAAACTCGCTAATCACCACGTTTGGTTCAACTTGCATTTAAAATTCCTCCGTATATTTTTGCGGATAATTAATAATTTGTTAATTAGGACTCCCTATAAATTATAAACGTTATCGAAATGTGTGTGTGTCAATTTTTTAGTGTTTTATTAAAAACTATTAAATAATTTAGAAATCTGAAAGCTTCATACTAGCTAAGTAAGAAAGATGTTTAAAATTCACTATGTAACGATGAAGTGAAGCATTAATTTTGCTGAAATGATAGCCCTTTCTATATAATCATATATGAGAAGTGATTCACATTTTTGATGAAGGGGATGATTTAAATGAAGCAGAAAAGCAGTGTGATAGTTGAAAGTTTTGTATTAATATTTTTTGCAATTATATTTATTTTATTCTTTACTACCTCAGCAAGGGCGGCCGCTGATTCTAATGTGCGAGGAAATGCTATAACTTGGGGGGATTCTTATTGGACGCTAGCCAATAGTGGAGAACTTATTTTAGCTAACGGTGAAATTGGACATGCTCCGGCATTAAACAAGGTTTTAGAAGATAATGGAATTGATCCTAAAACGGTGAAGAGCATTGAGTTTACAAAACCGACTAGTGCCAATTCAATTGTAGGGATGTTTGGCCATTTACCTAATTTACAGAGTATCGAAGGGCTAGATAAATTAGCTTATTCAGGTAATGCAGCGCAGATGTTCCGAGGAGATTCAGCAATTAGGTCAGTCGATTTTAACAAATTTAACACTAGTAAAATCACCAATATGACTTATATGTTCTGGGGAGCAGGGTTTGAAAACTTAGATCTCCAGAGCTTTAATACTAGTAATGTGACTAGCCTTTATGGGATGTTTAACGGTACTTCAAATTTACGGACTTTGAATGTTAGTAATTTTGATACAGGCAAAGTTAACAGCATGGACTATCTATTCTATGGTTCAGGAATTGTAGAATTAGATTTATCGGGATGGAATACTAGTAATGTCACCAGTATGATTCAAATGTTTTATAATTGTCGGAACTTAGATTCAGTTAATGTAACCTCCTTTGATACCACTAAAGTGACTTCAATGTATGAAATGTTTTCTGGGGCGGCATTGACTAAATTAGACTTGTCTTCTTTCAAAATTGAACAAATTGAAACTACCAAAATGTTTAGTAATGCAAGGAATCTAAAACAACTTAAACTGGGGAAGAAATCTCAGTTGAGTTCCGATATGCAACTACCGGAGGTCCCTTCTACAGGAATGTATACTGGTCATTGGCAAAATGTGGGTGTAGGGACAGTCGATGAGCCAATGGGGGACCATATCTGGACTTCGGCAGAACTATTAAAAAACTTTGATGCCGTAACGATGGGAAATGACACCTTTATTTGGCAAAAAAGGGCATCTTCCAAAATTAATACCGGAACAGTTAGTGATTACGCTACTGATGAAATGCTGACTAAATATGTTTCTACCGCTTCAAAACCGTTAAGACCTTATCGGTATAACGTAGTTTTAAATAATAGTTATCATTTTTATACTAAGGTGGAAGATGGGCAATCCGAAAACGAAAATCAAGCCGACTTAGGTGATCGAACTGGGGCTACTGTATATAATCAGGCAGAAATGCCCGTACAATATACTGAAGGGGACCGAGACGGTGAAAAAACTAAATACGTAAAAGTTAGCTTTGACGGTGAAAAATGGTATTGGGTAGACCAACATGCTTTGAATTTAGATTTGAAGTCCCAGTATCCTAAAGTAAATGGCGAGGGAGCTGCCTTACTTGACGATATTTTTTTAGGTTCAACGGCCACTTTTGGTTTTGGGGGCTCTAGTGACAGAGTAAATTCACAAATGATTGATAACGCATTCAATTCTGAGGGTAAGATTATTTATAAAAGTTTTGCGAAAGAAAGTGATTTTACTACCGAGGATGATCAAAATAAAGCATTAAAGGCCTTTAATGATAATTTAGATAGAGCAGCTAAGAGTTGGAATGATGCGATAGGAGCCACAATTTTAGTTAAGTCGTCTACAACAAATGAAAGGGTTAGTCTTAGGGTGGGAGCAAACGCTGCAGGGGCAGGTAGTCAAACACTGAGTGGTAACACGGGAATTGACTCAAAATTAGTTGAGCATGCTTTAGACCCTAATTCTAAAAATTATGAAATTAATTTGTTATTTATTACTATGAGGCATGAATTAGGACATAGTTTGGGATTAGAACACTCTTCTAATGGGCAGTACTATGGTATGCCTGATGGATACCGTTTTGCAATTGATGACGACGTGATGAACGCCCTTTTGGTGTACGGATCCAGCAATGATTATTATCCTTACACTCAAAAAGTAATTACTAAAAATGATATTAATGCAATTAAATTAATTTTAGCAAATCATAATTTTGAAAACCCACAACCCGAAACGAAGATTACTAACTATACTAAAAAGGTTGATCGAGCAATAGAAAAATGAAATATATATATAAGAAAAGTATAGAACAAAAGTTTGGTAATTTATGAGTATTAACTAAAAATCGATCATTGAGCCTGGATTGGGCACAGTGATCGATTTCGGGTTAGACGAAATAAAATGGTTTTGGACGCTATTAAAGTCAACGCGCCAAAATGATTTCAAAAAAATGTTCAGCCTTGAAAAAAGATTTCTTAGTTTGTTCGCATACGTCTTAATGAGTACGCAGTTATAAACTACGGTAACACGTTAAATAATAAAGCTCCTAGCGCGCCGCCGATCATCGGACCAAATACGGGAACCCAACTATACGCCCAGTCGGAATTGCCTTTATTGGCGATTGGAAGGATGGCATGGGCGATCCGTGGACCTAAATCCCGCGCCGGGTTAATTGCATAACCGGTCGTTCCTCCAAGGGATAATCCAATGGCGGTGATTAAAATGCCGACCACGATCGGATTCAAACCATCGGTGAAGTTGCCCCGGGTGAAAGCTAACAGAGCGAACACTAAAACGAAAGTTCCAATTACTTCACTGATAAAGTTCATCGCGTAATTACGGATTGCCGGTCCGGTAGCAAAGATTCCTCGAATGTCGTCAGCGTTCTTAGTAACTTGCCAGTGGGGATAGTAATGGATCCAAACGCATACTCCGCCAAGGATGCCACCCAAAGTTTGGGCAACGCAGTAAGGAATCACGTTGGCCCAGGCGAATTTGCCGGCCATTGCCATTCCTAGGGTTACGGCTGGGTTCAAGTGGGCTGGGCTTAGAAAGGCGGAGGTATACACCCCTAAGGTAACTGCCAATCCCCAACCAAGCGAGATTGCGATCCACCCCGCGCCCTCTGCTTTTGATTTCTTCAGAGTTACGCCAGCAACGACACCGTCCCCAAGTAAAATTAAGATGAATGTGCCGACAAATTCGCCGACTAACTGCATCCATAAACTAGTTTCCATATCTAAACTTACTCCTATCTCAGATAATCTAGGTGGGCTTCAGCGATTACGTCTTGAAGTTCTTGACTATGTTGTTGTTTTTGTTCCGCACTCCAATTGAAGTAGCGGGCCATTTCGTCAACCACTCCTTGTTGAAGGTCGGCGATGGCGTCGTGGTGGAAGAGGAGGTGGTTAGTCCGCCGGAGCAAGTAATCTACGGGGGTCAAGGTCATTTCTTCTTCCATTGAGTAGTGCAGACTGATGGTTTCCGCGAGGCTTAAGCCAGGTGCAGCCGGCAAACGACCGATTTGACTAAAGACCCGGGCCGTGTTGGATCCGAAGAGGTTGGCGATCTTTTCCGCTTCGGGTTTGGAAAGGCCGCTTTCGATACCTTGCTTAGCAAAGAATGACAAGGTGGCGTCCACGTTCTGCGGGTCGATATCCCCACCGGAAACTTGGAGATGCTTGGAGTCGATCGAATTGAAGTTCCGGTTGAAGCGTTGCTTAAGCAATTTAGCGATTAAGGCAATCGCCCCCGCGGCCATCTTCCGGTAATCGGTGATTTTACCGCCAGCAAGGGTGATTAGGCCGTCCTGAGCCACATCTAATGAACTACCCCGGGAAACCGCAGAAGGGTTTGGTTTATTTTCGGAAAGGGTGCTTTCTAAGTGATTAAGCACGTCTTCTACGTCTTCGCGACTAACTAATTGTTTTTCGTATTTATCCACAATCGCAATTACTTCGTCAAAACTTTGCGCGGTAATTTTACCGGAATTGCCACCGTTGTAATCGGAGCTGCCGTTAGAAGCAATTAGTGGCCGTAAACCTGCCCAGCTAGCTTCCACGTCGTCAATGGTGATTTCTGCTTCTGGATAGCGGTCGTTGATTGTCTTCAAAAGGTAATCCACGTCAGCTTGTTCAACCCGCGGGTGAAGGAAATCACCCTGGTAGTCGGTATCGGTGGTTCCAAAGTAGGTTTTGCCTTCCCGCGGAATCGCAAAGACCATCCGACCGTCTTGTTGTCCAGAGTCGAAGTAGGTTGGTTGAGGTACGTTGAGCCGGGAACGATCGACTACTAAATGAACCCCCTTGGTAGGCCGCATTTGCGGAGTTACTTCGAGCTGGTCGTCCATTTCGCGGATAAAGTCGGACCACGGCCCAGTGGTGTTGATTACGAGACGAGCGTGGATGTCAAATTCTTCGCCAGTTAAGAGGTCCTTTACGTTGACCCCATTGACGTTGCCGTTTTCGTCGTGCAAAATGTGTTGGGCCTTTACGTGACTAACCATCAAGCCCCCGTTTTCGTGAGCTTTTTTGATGTTTTCAATTACGAGGCGGGCGTCGTTATTCCGGTAATCCAGGTAAACACCGCCACCCATCAATTTGTCGGGGTTAAGTTGGGGTTCGCGTTGGAGAACTTCTTCCTTAGAAATCGTGTAATTAGTGTATTTAGGATCCGTAACCCCGGCTAGTTGGTCGTATAGGTTCATCGCAACCTTGACGGAGAACATGTTAAAAGTGGATCCCGGCTCGTCGTAAATTGGCAACAGCATTGGATCAGGCCGGGGGATGTGGGGCGCAATCCCTTGGACGACCGCCCGTTCCTTAACGGTGTCAGAAACTACTTCAACGTCGAAGTTTTTGAGGTAGCGAATTCCTCCGTGGACTAATTTAGTCGATCGCGAAGAGGTTCCTTCCGCAAAATCTTGCATTTCAATTAAGCCGTTATTCATCCCCATGGCGCTAGCCTGAATGGCTACTCCTGCACCGGTAATTCCACCGCCGATGGTCAGTAAGTCGAGTGTTTCATTTTTTAGACGTTCAATATCTTGTCTTCTACTTAATAATGAAAATGACATGTGATAATCCTCCTAAGAGTTAATTTGCTTTGCGCGGTTGGTGCTTAAAATTTCGGGTTGCGGCGACGGCTTCTTGCCAACCTTGGTAAAGATCACGGCGTTCTTCTTCACCCATCTGCGGTTTGAAGATTTTTCCAGGTTGGTATTCGGCTTTCAACTCGTCGAGATCTTGCCAATAACCAACGGCCAGGCCGGCTAGGAAGGCTGCTCCCAGCGCGGTAGTTTCTAAATCGTGGGCCCGGTGTATTTCAATTCCCAAAATATCAGCTTGGAATTGCATTAGGTAATTGTTATTGGATGCGCCGCCATCCACCCGCATTGCCGGGATATCAATTCCTGAGTCACGTTTCATCGTGTCAAGAACGTCCCGGGATTGGTACGCAAGGGATTGCAGGGTTGCCTTGATAAAGTCTTCTTTGGTAGTTCCGCGGGTAATCCCGAATACGGCACCCCGGGCGTCGGAATCCCAGTAAGGCGCACCTAGACCAGTGAAGGCGGGAACCACGTAGACCTCATTTTCATTTTGCGAAGCTAACGCGGCGGCTTCTGAATCGGAAGCCTTTTTGAAGAGCTGCATTCCATCCCGCAACCACTGGATTGCCGAACCAGCCACAAAAATGCTTCCTTCTAAAGCATAGTAAACCTTGCCATTAACCCCGTAACCAATGGTGGTTAATAAATTATTATCGGATAATTGCGGTTGCTCACCAATGTTCATTACGGTAAAGGCGCCGGTTCCATAAGTATTCTTAACCATGCCGGGTTCAAACGCGAGTTGGCCGAAGAGGGCCGCCTGTTGGTCACCGGCCATCCCAGCGATCGGAACTTCGCTACCATAGAAGTGGTAATCCTTGGTCTTACCATAAACCATCGAATTCGGCTTAACTTCTGGCAGGATAGCTTCAGGAATGTTTAATAATTGCAAAATCTCGGAGTCCCATTTCAACTCGTGAATGTTGTAAAGCATGGTCCGGCTAGCGTTGGAGTAGTCAGTCACATGAACAGCACCATCGGTTAGTTTCCAAACTAGCCACGTGTCGATGGTGCCAAAAAGGAGTTCACCGCGTTCGGCACGTTCTTGAGCACCGTTAATATGGTCGAGAATCCAGCGAATTTTAGTCGCGGAGAAGTAGGCGTCGGTTACCAAGCCGGTTTTTTGGTGAATCAGGTCGCCATAGCCGTCTTTAATTAGTTGATCGGCAATATCAGCAGTTTGCCGCGATTGCCATACGATTGCGTTATAAATTGGCAAACCAGTTTTCTTATCCCAAATGACGGTCGTTTCCCGTTGGTTGGTAATCCCAATTCCGCTAATTTGGCTGGGTTTGATGCCTGAGTCAATAAAAGCATTAGCAATTGTAGACGAAACGGCATTCCAAATTTCGTTGGCATTGTGTTCTACCCATCCCGGCTTAGGGAAATATTGCGTAAATTCGCGTTGCGCATCGGCAACTTTACGCCCAGCATGATCGAATATGATCGCACGCGTGCTCGTGGTCCCTTCGTCGATGGCCAGAATGTATTTATCTGCCATGTCTGTACCTCCATAAATATTTAAGAATGATTGAAGTTTAAGAAAGCGCTTTCTCAACTTCAAAATAATTATAAACTATTTGTAAGTAATTTAGAAATAGAAAGTTTTGTCGAGAACGACCACAAGAATTTGATATAACTGCGGGAGTTGCAGGATGTTTAAATGCTGGTAGCTTAGAAGAGAACTCAGCGTGGAAATTGGTTGCAATAAAAAAAGCTTTCAGAAAAAATCTGAAAGCTTTCAATTTAATGACTAAGCTAATCGTTTTAGCCCAATTGATCTACGGCGTCCATTAAGGAAGCTACCTTAGCGTTGTCGTCCTGGCGGTCAATTTGGATTACTTGCCAGCCTGCTGCTTGAGCCGGTTGGATATCCTTAGTAGGGTCAACCGCGATGTGAACGTGTTCGTCAACGTCACCTAACTGTTGGGCAACGTATGCGAAGAATCGTGCGTTAGGTTTGTAAGCCTGAACGTCTTCGGCAGTGATGATTTGATCAAAATTGTGTTCTAGTTTAACTACGTTAGCTTGAATTAAGTCTTTAGAGTGGTTGGTCAGTAAGACGGTCTCGTAGCCCTTTTCCTTAATGTTATATAGTGCAGTTGGTGCATCGGGGAACGGCTCCATTACCGTGTGGGCAATTAAAACGTCACTAAAATCACTTGGGTCAATCGTGAAGTTTAGTTCTTCCGCAGTTTCGTTTAGAGCCACTTCCATTAGTTTAGAGTACTTCATAAATTCACCTTGTTGCATTAAAACTTGTTCTTTTTGGCGGTAAGTATCCCGAACCTTCTTTTCGTCAATATCGTAGCGGTTGCCAATTCGTCCAACCGCTTCGTAAAAGGGTTGCACGTTAAACAAGGTGTCGAACCCTGCAAAGCTAACTACTTTTTTCATTTATAACACCATCCTCAATTATTCTTACCAATCCATTATACAGGTTTCTAGCAAATCCTAAATTCAAAACTTGGCGAGAGTTTTAGTTATGCTAACATAAGTAAGGTTAATCTTTTGAACGAGGTGGAATGCTGATGCATTTAAAAATTGAAGACACCCGTCTATCAACTCTGTTGAATTCAGTGGTGGTGGGCGGTTTAATCGGATTAATTGTTAGTATTTTTCGACTGGCGATTGAAAAGCTGCTAATCTTTTTCCAACAGCTATACCAAAATTTTTCCACCGATTGGCAGTGGATTGTCCTGTTAAATCTTATTTTAGCAGTCGGAGTAGGCTGGTTAGTTAAAACGACGCCAGATATTTCGGGATCTGGGATTCCCCAAATTGAAGGACAGCTATCGGGAGAATACGAGGAACAATGGTGGCCGGTATTGTGGAAAAAGTTTGTCGGGGGTATTTTAGCAATTGGTTCGGGACTAATGTTAGGACGAGAAGGCCCTTCGATTCAGCTAGGAGCAGCCGTAGGACAAGGCTGGAGCGAAACTTTACGGTATCGCGGTTCGCAACGCCGGGTGTTAATTGCCGGAGGAGCAGCTGCCGGTCTATCCGCCGCGTTTAATGCTCCGATTGCGAGCACCCTGTTCGTGCTAGAAGAAATTTACCACAACTTTTCCACGTTAGTGTGGATTAGTGCGCTAACGAGTGCGGTGGTGGCAAACTTCATTTCGCTGACCTTTTTTGGGCTAACCCCCGTGTTAGCAATTGTTTACCCCCACGCGCTGCCACTTAATTTATACTGGCACTTGTTGGTATTAGGAATTTTACTGGGGCTTTTTGGCCGGTTGTATCAAATCTGCACGCTGAAATTAAAGACTTGGTATGGCAAAATCAAATTTTTGCCACGATGGTTGGATAGTTTAGTGCCCTTTATCTTAATTATTCCGGTAGGCTGGGGATGGCCGTCCTACCTTGGCGGGGGAAACACGCTGATTACCACGATTGCGGCGCAAAACCCCGTGTTTGTGACGCTCTTGATTTTGCTAGTGATTCGGTTTGTTTTCTCCATGGTTTCGTATGGTTCAGGGCTACCGGGTGGGATTTTTCTTCCTATACTAACGCTCGGAGCGGTAAGTGGCGCCCTTTACGTAAGCATAATGGCACACTGGGGGTTGATCGACGCCCGTTACTTACCTAACTTTGTGATTTACGCCATGGCAGGGTACTTTGCCTCAATTGGGAAGGCGCCGTTTACGGCCATTCTATTGATTACCGAAATGGTGGGGTCGTTGCAGCATTTAATGCCGTTAGCGGTGGTGGCGCTAGTGGCCTACATTGTGTTGGATTTATTGGGCGGCGAACCAATTTACGAATCGTTGCTCCACCAGTTGGTACCGGATATTTTAGCGGAACCGCAAGGCCGACAAGAACGGGTGGAAGTATTTGTAAAGGAAGGCTCCCAATTTGATGGGGCGGCAGTCCGCAACGCGCAATGGCCCGCACATAGTTTATTGATTAGTATTCAGAGGGGCCCGCGTGCAATTGTTCCGTCTGGAGATACGGTAATTAAGGCGGGCGATACGCTGGTAGTAACGTTACAGCACGGAAATCGAAAATACGTAGAGGAATACATAAAACAGAGGGCGGAGTAACCCGGGTAGCTCTTGAGGATTAATGAAAATGCGGAATTAATCGCGGTTTTGGCGATTGGTTCCGCATTTTGGTTAACCGGAGAGAGCTGGGTTACGGAGCCCATTACGGCCATGCGGCAAAGAAGCGCGAGGGTTAACAGAAATGCGGAATTAATCGCGGTTAGGCGATTGGTTCCGCATTTTGGTTAACCGGAGAGAGCTGGGTTACGGAGCCCTATTTCGGCTATGCGGCAGGAAAACACGGTCCTTTTCCTGATGATCCGATGGCAAAAACTTGCTACGTCAAATGTTTACTGACAGAACTATTAAAACTAAAGGGGTCCCTTTTTTTCGATTATCTGTTATGCTAATCACGAAAATATAACTGGAGGTAATCGTATGGCAAATTTAGTTCGAATTGGTAAAAGTGACGTAGAAACCACGGCGTTAGGGTTAGGAACTAATAAAGTTGGCGGGCATAATTTGTTCCCGAATTTAAAGGATGAAGATGGTTATGCGGTTGTGCGGAAGGCGTTGGATGAAGGAATTCAATTGCTAGATACCGCCTTTATTTATGGGAAGGGCCGTTCAGAAGAGATTATTGGCGACGTTTTACAAGATTACGACCGCTCTAAAGTGGTTTTGGCAACTAAGGCGGCCCAAGATCCGCTGCACGATTACCAACCCAACAACGATCCAGAATTTTTGACGTTACAAATCGACGCAGCTTTGCGGCGGTTGAAAACGGACTATATCGATATTTTTTACATCCATTTTCCAGACGAAACTACTAGCAAATACGAGGCAATCAACGCGTTAGTTAAGGCACGTAAAGAAGGAAAAATTAAAGCCATTGGGGTTTCTAATTTCTCCCTAGCACAAATTAAGGAAGCTAACGTAGAAGACGTGATCGACGTTGTCGAAGATGATTACAGTTTAGTGCACCGGGATGCGGAAAAGGAATTGTTCCCATATCTCGCAGAACACCAAATTTCTTTTGTACCATACTTCCCATTGGCGTCTGGAATTCTTACGGGGAAATATACGAAGAAGGATCATGAACGCTTTGACCAGTACTCAGAAGCTCAATTTAATCAGATAATTGAAGCGACTGAAAAGGTGCGCCAAATTGCGGAAGCAAAACAAGCGACCGTGGCGCAAGTGATCTTGGCGTGGTACTTGAAGAACCCGGCCATCAGCGTGGTAATTCCAGGGGCACGCAAACCGGAACAAGTGGAAAGCAACGCAAAAGCAATGGAAATTGAACTTAGCGAACAAGAATATAAGGAAATTGACGAATGGTTTAAAAACTAGAGGGCGGAGTAACCCGGGTAGCTCTTGAGGATTAACGGAAATGCGGCATTAATCGCGGTTTAGGCGATTGATGCCGCATTTTGGTTAACCGGAGAGAGCTGGGTTACGGAGCCCATTTCGGCTATGTAGCAAAGAAGCGCAAGGATTAACAGAAATGCCGGGTTAATCGCGGTTTAGGCGATTGAGCCGGTATTTTGGTTAACCGGAAGAGGTTGGGCACTGGAGCCCGTTTCGACTATGCGGCAGGAAAGCGCAAGGATTAATGAAAATGCGGAATTAATCGCGGTTTAGGCGATTGGTTCCGCATTTTGGTTAACCGGAAGAGATTGGACACTGGAGTCCATTTTGGCTATGCCATAAAGAAGCACGAGAATTTTCAGCGTGAGTGGTTAACAAAATTCGAGGAAGATTGCTTAATCCCAAAAGCGGTTATTATGTCTGGAATTGGCATAATAACCGCTTTTTATATTAGCACGCACTAACTATTCGACTTTTATTGACTACTCTCGAATCAAATCGGCAATTCTTTGTTGGTAAGGACTTAAGATCCGGTCTTTACGTTGGACCAGGTTCATGTAAAACAAGGGTTGCTCTTCATCGAAAAAGGGCAGAACCCGAACGTCCGGGCGTTTAATTACCGCAGAATTGACGATAAAACCCACCCCTACGTTTTGGGCCACCATTTCTTGAATTACTTGGGAATCATTGCTTTGGTAAACCACGTTAGGTCGAAAATTGGTAATGTTGCTGAAATTACGCAGAGCTTCCGCGTGAACAAAATTGCTATCAAAGGTGATAAACGACTCGTTTTTTAATTCGGAAAACCAGATTTTGTCGCGAGAAAAGAAGGGCGATTGGCTACCGACAATTGCGACAAAATGGTCGTTGCCCAAATGTTGGTAAGCTAGATTTTCGTTGAATTGCTTTTCGATGGCCCCCATTAGGGACATGTCGAGGGTCCCAGCAAGCAGCATTTCCTCTAGCTCAGCCGACCCTTTTTCCACGGGCACGATGGCCTTTAACAAATTTTGTTCGGTAAGGCGTTTAGCAATCCGCGGGAAAAAGTACTTGGTCATAATGGGTGGCAGACCCAAGATTAATTTTTTCGTATTGATATTTTTAATGCTATTTTGGGCGACGGTTAAGTGGTCCAAGATGGCCTGCACGTGTTCGTCGAGTTGTTGACCGCTTAGGGTGACGGACAAATGGTGTCGGCCTTGATCTCGGGTGAACAGCGTGGTTTGAAAAGTATCTTCTAAGCGTCGGATAGCCATGCTGATAGTGGGTTGGCTAACGTTAAATTCTTCAGCAACCGTAGAAAAATTTTTATTTTTTACTAGCGAATGAAAATATTTTAAATCTTTAGTGTTCATAACGTTCCTCCATAATCCTATTATATCAAGCTTTTTCGTTTAAATATAAAAATAATTTATAATATGCTAATAATTTGACTATAGCAACCAAGGAGTCTTAAACTTACCGCGTAATAAAAAATTGGAGGAAAGCAAAATGACTGAAAAAGCAATGAGTATTTTGAACAATCCTTATTTAAATAAGGGAACTGCATTTACAAAAGCAGAACGCGATCAGTTAGGGCTTAACGGTTTGATTCCACCATACATCCAGACTTTGGATGAACAGGTAGCACAAACTTACGCTCAATTTCAAACTAAGGCTAATGATTTAGAAAAACGGTTATTCTTGATGCAAATTTTCAACGAAAACCGGGTACTATTCTACAAGTTGTTCAGTGAACACGTTGTTGAATTTATGCCAATTGTTTACGATCCTACCATTGCGGATACGATCGAAAACTACAGTGAGCTTTATGTTCAATCACAAAACGCAACTTTCCTTTCCATTGATGATCCAGATAACATGGAAACGGCGTTGAAGAACGCGGCTGATGGACGAGACATTCGTTTAATCGTAGTTACTGATGCAGAAGGTATTTTAGGAATCGGTGACTGGGGAACTAACGGTGTCGACATTTCGGTTGGTAAGTTGATGGTTTATACCGCTGCTGCTGGAATTGACCCAAGCCAAGTTCTTCCAGTTGTATTGGATGTAGGAACCAACAACGAAAAATTATTGAAGGACCCAATGTACCTTGGTAACCGTCACGAACGGATCAAGGGCGACCGTTACTTTGAATTTGTGGACCAATTTGTTCAAACTGCAGAAAACTTATTCCCAAATATGTACCTGCACTTTGAAGACTTTGGACGTGACCACGCGGCAAAGATTTTGAACAAGTACAAGGATCGTTACGTAATTTTCAACGATGACATTCAAGGTACCGGAATTATTACTTTGGCTGGTATTTTAGGTGCCCTAAACATTTCTAAGCAAAAGATCACGGATCAAGTTTACCTAAGCTTTGGTGCTGGAACTGCAGGTGCCGGAATCTTGAGCCGGATTTACGCAGAAATGGTTGAAAACGGCTTGTCCGAAGAAGAAGCTAAGAAACACTTCTACATGGTCGACAAGCAAGGTCTTTTGTTTGATGATGACGAAACGTTGACGCCGGAACAAAAGCCATTTGCACGTAAGCGCAGCGAATTTGAAAACCCAGAAGAATTGACCGACTTGCTATCCGTAGTGAAGGCAGTTCACCCAACTATCATGGTGGGTACTTCTACAAAACCTGGTGCCTTCACCGAAGAAGTGGTTCGTGAAATGGCTGCTCATACGGAACGCCCAATTATCTTCCCATTGTCTAACCCAACTAAGTTAGCTGAAGCAAAGGCGGAAGACTTGTTGAAATGGACGGATGGTCGTGCCTTGATTGCTACCGGAATCCCGGTTGACGATATTGAATACAACGGTGTTACTTACCAAATTGGTCAAGCTAACAACGCGTTGGTTTACCCTGGTTTAGGTTTAGGGGTCATTGCCTCAACTGCTAAAGTATTAAATGATACAATGATTTCTAAGGCTGCTCATTCATTGGGCGGTATCGTAGACGTAAGCAAACCAGGAGCAGCGGTATTGCCACCAGTTTCCAAGTTGAGTGAATTCTCACAAACGGTTGCGGAAGGCATTGCCCAGAGTGCAGTTGATCAAGGATTGACAAAAGAAACCATCACCGATGTGAAAAAAGCGGTGGCAGATACCCGGTGGACTCCTGAATACTAAAAATTAGGAGCGATAACGATGGCGGACTATCGAATTGAAGAAGATACATTAGGAAAGGTAAAGGTGCCTCAACAGGCTTTATGGGGCGCACAAACTGAACGCAGTCGGCATAATTTTGCGACGGGACCGTTGATGCCAGTTGAAGTAATTCGAGCATTAATTAACGTCAAAAAGGCGGCTGCGGGGGTGAATAATCGGTTTAGATTATTACCTACCGAAAAAACGCGGTTAATTCAAAAGGCGAGTGACCAATTATTGGCCTTAGATGATGCAACTTTAATGCAGGATTTCCCCCTGCGCGTTTTCCAAACTGGTTCGGGAACCCAGACGAACATGAACGTCAACGAAGTGATTGTGCACGTTGCCCAACAAATTGATTCTGATTTGGCGCTTTTACCTAACGACGACGTCAACAAATCGCAAAGTTCTAACGACGACTTTCCTACGGCAATGAACATTGCGGCGAGTCAAGCAATTAACCACCTTCTACCAGTGATTAAAAACTTGATTGCCACATTAACGGAAAAACAAAGACAGTATTGGGACGTGGTTAAAATCGGGCGAACCCATCTACAAGATGCAACGCCATTGACTTTCGGCCAAGAAATTAGCGGTTGGGTAAGTACGTTAGAACATGATTTAGATTACTTGGCGAAGCTCAAGGATACGTTATTAGAGCTACCAATTGGGGGAACCGCAGTGGGAACGGGATTGAACGCTCCTGCCGGTTATGACTTGGAAATGGTCAACGAATTGAGTAAGGTGTACGACTTACGATTTACGACCCAAAATAAGTTCTTCGGGCTTAGTGCACATTCTGGAATTGGAGTTGTGCACGGTGCAGTGAAAACTTTGGCAGCCGATTTGTTAAAAATCGCTAATGACATCCGTTTCCTAGCAAGCGGTCCGCGGGCTGGTTATGGGGAATTGACGATTCCGGCTAACGAACCCGGGTCTTCAATCATGCCTGGTAAGGTTAATCCAACCCAAGCGGAAGCATTGACCATGGTAGCAACTCAGGTAATGGGTAATGACGTAACGATTAACGTTGCTGCTAGCCAAGGAAACTTTGAGATGAACGTTTATAAACCGGTAATTATCTTCAACTTTTTAGATTCCGTCAATTTGTTAAGCGGGGTGGTGGATCAGTTTACCGAAAAGATGGTCGCGGGAATTGAAATTAACGCCGACCGGATGCTGGACTTGGTGGAACAATCACTAATGACCGTGACGGCGCTGTCGCCACACATTGGTTATCACCAAGCGGCAGAGATTGCCCAACTAGCAAGTCGGGAAGGATTGAGCCTTAAGCAAGCTGCATTAAAGAGCGGTTTGGTGAATGAAGCGGACTTTGACCGGTGGGTCGATCCGTTGAAAATGACGAATAACAAAAGAGAGTGAGTGAATTCGGGTAATCTTTGAGGATTAAGAAAATTAGGACATTAATCGCTGGTTTGGCGATTGATGGCATAATTTGGTTAACCGGAGGAGATTGAATTCGGGAACTCATTTCAAAAAAGAGAGAGTGAGTGAATTCGGGTAATCTTCGACTGTGCAGCAGAGAAGTGCAGGAATTAAGAAGATTTTCCAAAAGCTCGTTATAAAGAGAAAGAGAGAGTGGGTAAGATGGCGGCATTTATTACGTCCGTTGAAAGTATTATTACCATTCTGTTGATGATGGCCCTTGGCTTTGGTCTACGAGGAATGGGATGGTTTGACGACCATTTTAGTGGTAGTATTTCAAAATTAATTATGAACGTAGCTCTACCAGCTTCAATTTTTGTATCGGTAATGAAGTATTTAACGTTACCAAAACTAGTTAGTTTATCAAGCGGATTGATTTATTCGTTTGGTGGAGTAATTATTGGATATATCATCGCATGGATTACGGTTAAGTTATTAAAGGTTCGCCCAGGACGTCGTGGACTATTTATGAATACCGTAGTTAACGCAAACACCATTTTCATTGGATTACCACTGAACATTGCGCTGTTTGGTTCGCAAAGTTTGGCATACTTCTTGGTTTACTACGTAACTAACACGGTTTCGACGTGGGCGTTCGGGGTATTCTTGATTGCCAACGACGACCCAACTAAGCAAAAGGGTGACCAAGGTACAGAACGTAAAGTGAACTGGAAGAAGCTTCTTCCACCACCACTTCTTGGTTTTATCGTTGCTATCATCTGGTTGGTACTCGGGTTGCCAGTGCCAAGTTGGGCAGGCAACACCTTGAGTTACGTGGGTAATTTGGTAACCCCATTGTCATTAATTTACATTGGGATTGTGCTTTACGACGCCGGATTGAAGAGTATCCACTTCGACCGTGATACGGTCTTTGCATTACTTGGACGTTTCGTATTGTCACCATTGGTAATTACCGGTTTGATTTTGCTTGGTGCACACACCGGACACGTATTGCCAACGATGGAAATGCAAACATTGATTGTTCAAGCAGCAGCACCAGGATTAGCGGTTATGCCAATCCTAGCAAACGAATCACATGGTGACGTAAAATACGCAACCAACTTGGTAACGACAAGTACGATCCTATTCATCGTAGTCGTACCAATTGTGATGACATTGATTCAATTTATTTAGAGGACCCGATTAGGTCTCGAGGACTAACTTAATTAGGGCATTAATCGCGGGTTGAGCGATTGATGTCCTAATTTGATTAATCGGAGGAAAGTGGGTTTCGGAGTCCGTTTCGGCACAGCGGGATTAGAATACGGAAAAATGTGGTTTTACGGAGAAGCGGATTAGCGATCGCAACCAAGAATATATGACTGGTTAAAAAGCTAGCAAAAATTAAAGAGAGAAAAGACTTGAAGCATTCTTCATGGGGAGAAGGACGTTTCAAGAAAATGGTTAAAAATTAACAGAGGACGGAATTCAGTTGTGAATTTCGCCCTCTGTTTTATTTTAAATATGAGTTATAAATAGAATCTACGAACTATAGTTAGAGCAGTGTCTATATTGAAAAGAACGACTACGGGTTATGAAGGAATGGTTTTAAAGTTAGTTTAATTTCCAGTCCTAAACCGTGTGCATAACGATTTAGAGTTTCTAGAGAAGGGGTGGAGTCAAGACTTTCAATTTTAGCGATACGAGATTGTGCCATGCCAATTCTTTTACCCAACTCTTTTTGCGTAATGTTTAGCTTGATTCGACGCTCTTGTAGATAAGTAAGAGTTTCAATAAGGTTTAACTCTTCAGTTGGAATATTCTTAGTGACTTTTTTTCTGAGTTCGTTCCAAGTAGCCATGTCAACTAATCCTTTCTAATGTCGTTGTAACCAATCGTCTAATCTGTTAATTGCGATGTGAACTTCCCGTGGATCGGTTCGATTTTTTTTCTTAGAGTAATGATGGAGCAGAATATAACGATTCTTATTCCAAGAGGCGTAAAAAATTCTTTCGGGTTGTGGTCTTAGCTCCATCAGGGGATGTTTATAGCCCTTTATAAATTTGACCTGAGGTTCTTTTAAGAGCGGTCCTAAATCTTGTAACAAATCAAGCTGGTGAATAATTTTTTTAGAATAGCTCGATCATTTTTTTGGTGGCTTTTAGAAAGAGCCACAATATAATCAGATACTGGGCTTTTTCCATTGCTGTCAAAATAAAAATCAATTTCGTACATAAATCAACCTCTTTAATACTTAGAAATATAACAAATTTGTTATATAATTTCAATTGAATTTAATTGTGGAGGCATAATTGTATATTTACCAACGTACAAAGCTGGAATGGCGGGTAACCTCCCTAAATTTAAATACGCAACTTTAAAATAATGATTTAAAGAATTCTGATTGGTAATGAGGACTTAAAAAGCAAAGATTTGACGAGTTCGTTAAAATTTGATAATTTACTTGTTGATAAAACCTATCTAAACGCGAATGGGGAAATTTTGATGAGTGTGGCAAGTATCTAAATGTAAATATTGGCGCTAATTGAACCGGGGAAGACGGTTTTTTTGGCATGCTTTTACAAGCGATACCTGTCAAAAGAAATTTTAAGTTTAGTTTGAAGACGACAGGGGATTACTGTGGTCTTTTTTGTTTCAATTAGGTTTTATCGGATAGGTGTCTCTTTTATGAGAGGAAAAAGAGATGTTTGATCAATCATTATTTAAAAAATTACAATTTGACCGAGTAAAAAGGGGAGTTATTGCTAAAGCAGTTGGTGATTTTAGTAAAGAAAAACTTGAAAATATGCCAATTGAAAGTAATTTAGCAAGTATCAGGGTTAAACAACAAGAAACTAAAGAAGCACGAATAATTATTGAAAGTGGTCAATATATTCCATTACTAGGCTTGAAACAGATTAACCGGTTAATGAATAAAATTGATAAAGGCGTGATTCTGACACCCGCGGAGCTAATTGAATTTGCAGATTTCTTGCGTAGTAACCGGATGTTAAAAAAATTCTTTGAAAAGAATCGGTACCAGACGCCAACCCTGTATAAGTACAGCCAGGCGTTATCTAAATTCACGACTACCGAAGAGCACATTTACCAAAAGGTTGATGATTATGAAGTACTAGATGATGCTTCTCGAGATCTTCGGAAGGCGCGGAGACAATTTAAAACCATTAAGGACGAAATTCAAGATAAACTAATGAAGTTTTTGCGAAGTCCTAAAAACAAGCCGATGATCCAGGACGTTTTGATAGTTGAAAAGCAAGGCTCGATAACCGTCCCAATTAAAGCATCCTATAAATTTAAGGTTCCTGGCACGATTGTGGATCAATCAAGTAACGGTCAAACCGTTTATATTGAGCTAGATTTAGTCGCTAAGCTTAACGAAAAACTCGCGTTTCAAAAGGCAGTTATCGAATCTGAAAGCTATCAGATTTTAGCTGAATTAACAGGCGAATTAAGTGAACAAAGAACAAGTATTTTAAATGCTATTGACGCTGTGACAATGTTTGACATTATCTTTGCAAGGGCGAAGTATAGCCGGGAATACGATGGAATTACTCCGCAAATCAACCAAGCGGAGCGCATTAATATAATTCAAGGGCGGCACCCGTTCTTGGTTGGTACCCCCGTGCCGTTAGACTTTCAATTAGGAAAGGACTACCGAGGGTTGATTATTACAGGTGCTAACGCCGGTGGTAAGACAATCGTCATGAAAACAGTGGGATTGTTAACCTTGATGGCGATGGTTGGATTACAAGTTCCTGCCCAAGCAGGGACTGAATTAGCAGTTTTTGACCAACTATTTGTGGATATCGGCGATGAGCAGAATATTGAAAATCAACTCAGTACCTTTTCTGCCCACATGAAAAATATTGCAAAGATTGTTCAAAAAGCCGGTCGTAATACACTGGTTTTATTAGATGAGTTGGGCAGCGGAACTGATCCTAACGAAGGGGCCGGATTGGCGATTGCGATTCTGGAAGATTTGTATCGAAAGGGAGCATTGATCGTTGCTACGACCCATTATGGAGAGATTAAGAATTTCACTAAAAAGCATGCGGATTTTACGCCGGCCGCAATGAAATTTGATCGTGAAACACTAACTCCTAAGTACGTACTGCAAGTCGGTGAAGTTGGCGACAGTCAGGCGCTTTGGATTGCCCAAAAAATGAGGTTGCCCAAAGCATTGATTCAGCGGGCAGGTAAATATATTACCAATCAGGCGAAATATGCAACCAAAAAAATACAGTTTCCGAAGTTGGCGAAGACTGATCATCTGCCCGATAAAGCCGAAAACGAAATGAGGTACCAAAAAGGCGATCAGGTTTATTTAACGGAACTCAAAAAGGTGGGACTAGTTTACGAAGATCACGGCGATGACACGGTAGCAGTCTTTGTAGAACACGGTTTTCAGAATGTTTTACGAAAACGAACGCGATTAAAAATGGCCGCCGACAAATTGTATCCCGTGGATTATGACTTGGAGAGCCTCTTTACTGATTTTCACCAACGAAAAATGCGTAAAGATTTAGAACGGGGCTCTAAAAAAGCTCAGAAGCAGTTGGATAAAATGGCCCGGGCAAGGCGAAACAAAAATTAAGAAATGAACTAAAAATTGCGCAGGCTGTGAATATTAGCTAGGAATCGGTAATTATGTCTAGTTTAGGCATCGTTGCCGATTTTTAGTTAGGGAGCTGGCACCCGTCGCATTACATTAGAAAATCAACCAAAAAACGCTTTTTGAGAATTCAATTCTTAAAAAGCGTTTTTCAGTAACTCTACCCTATAGTAAGCAATCAGGATCTAAACTTAACCGCGGGATGGAATCTTGATTTGCGCTGAATCTAAGGCTAGTGCTTCGGTTTTACGCATTAAGTCGTTTAGATAAAATCCCTTAGGCAGGTTAGTAGGTTCCTTGAGCGCGTAAACGGTCAACGTATATTCGTGGTCGGTAGGCGGCTTAGGTCCCGAATAGTGTTCGAAAATTGCGGGATCATCCACGTCTAAAAACTTAGAAACGTAACTATTCTTTCCCTGGGTCATCCCGTTTTCCAAAGCACTAGCGTTTTCAGGAATCAGATTGGTCACGGCAATATCGGTCGCGATCCAATGAATCCACGGAAAACCAGCAACGGGAACGGCGTCGTAATCAATTAAAGTTAGTGCTAAGGCTGCTGTGTCAGTAGGCAACTCACTAATTTCAATGGGAAAAGACCGAATTGGCAAATCGTGAAGCTTGTCGGCTGCGGGAGCATATTTGCCAAAACGATCGGGTAAGTACCAGTTAGATAATGCAACGTTAATTTTCATAATTCATCACCTTCCTAGTTTGATTATAACCGTAAAGTTTCGTAAGTGGTAAACAACCTAGTTTGCTAGACAAACTTTAATAATTTTCCGTCAAGTTGTGCGATAATTAAAAGAGATAATTAGAAATGGGGGGCACGGTTTTGAAATTAATTTCGTGGAATGTGAATGGTTTGCGTGCGGCAGTAAAGCACGGCTTTTTGGACGTTTTCAACGAGTTGGATGCGGATATATTTTGTGTCCAAGAAACCAAGCTACAGGAAGGACAAATTGACCTGGATTTGCCGGGGTACCACCAGTACTGGAATTATGCAGAAAAGAAGGGGTATTCGGGAACGGCCGTCTTCACTAAACGGGAACCGGTGGCGGTCTCTTACGGTTTAGGAATTCCTGAATTTGATCAAGAGGGACGGGTAATTACCCTAGAGTACGAGGAGTTTTTCTTGGTTACCTGCTACACTCCTAATTCACAGCCGGAATTACGTCGTTTGGATTACCGAATGAACTGGGACGACGCCTTCCGAGCTTACGTAAAACAACTTGCCGACACTAAGCCGGTAATTTTTTGTGGGGATTTAAACGTAGCTCACGAGGAAATCGATTTGAAAAACGACCGTACTAACCACCATAATGCCGGGTTTACTGACGAAGAACGGCAAAAATTTACCGAACTGCTGCAAAGTGGGTTTACGGATACTTACCGCTACTTCTATCCTGATAAAGAGGGCGTTTATTCGTGGTGGAGCTACCGGTTTAACGCGCGAGCCAACAATGCGGGTTGGCGAATCGATTATTTTGTGACCTCCCAAGCATTGGACAAGCAACTCGCGGATGCTAAAATTCATACGGAGATTTTTGGTTCAGACCACTGTCCAATCGAACTTGACCTGAATTTATAGAAACATGATATAGGAGAGAAAAGATGAGTTTACCGAAGCCAATTGAAAAAATGAACCTAACGGAAGCTAACGAACTTGCGGAACAACTCCGTGAAAAGCTCGACCGCTGGAGTGAGTTGTACTACACCAAAGATGCTCCCGAAGTCGAAGATTACGTTTATGATGAAAATTATGCGGACTTGCAAGCTTTAGAACAAGTATTTCCAGAAATTGCTTCACCAGATTCAATCACCCAACGCGTGGGGGGCGAAGTGCTTGCCGGATTTACCAAGGTTACCCACACCGAACCGATGCTGTCGATGGGCGACGTTTTCTCTAAGGAAGAGTTGGCGGAGTTTGACCAGCGCATTCAGAAAAATGTGGGCCATCCAGTTGATTACAACGTGGAGCTTAAAATTGACGGATTAGCGATTTCATTAGTGTATGAAGACGGTAAGCTAGTGCAGGGTTCCACCCGGGGAGACGGTAACATTGGTGAAGACATTACCAAGAATTTAAAGACCATTAAATCGGTTCCCCAGACCCTTAGTCGGCCACTTTCTTTGGAAGTCCGGGGAGAATGCTACATGCCGAAGGCGGCATTTGCGAAGTTAAACGAACAGCAATCGGCAGCGGGGAAATCCGTTTTTGCTAACCCACGGAACGCGGCGGCCGGTAGTTTGCGGCAACTAAACACGCAAATTACCAAAGCACGCGAGCTCGACACGTTTATCTATACGCTGGTGGAACCCGAAGTTTTGGGGGTACAAACCCAGCACGAGGCCATTCAGGCAATGGCAGAGTTAGGATTTAACACTAACCCCACCCAGACGGTTTGCCGCAGCTTAGACGAAGTTTGGGATTATATTGAACGCTATGAAGGCCAACGCGACGATTTGCCTTATGGAATTGACGGAATTGTTTTAAAAGTTAATGACTTAGGGCTACAAGCGGAATTGGGGCACACGGTTAAGGTGCCGCGTTGGGAAATTGCGTACAAGTTTCCTCCAGAAGAAGAAGCAACCGTGGTGCGTGACATTGAATGGTCAGTGGGCCGGACGGGAGTAGTTACTCCGACGGCGGTCATGGATCCGGTGCAACTAGCTGGAACCACGGTGAGTCGGGCAACCTTGAATAACGTGGATCAGCTTACTGCTAAGGACGTTCGGATTGGCGACACGGTGCTATTGCATAAAGCAGGAGATATTATTCCCGAAATCACCCGGGTCGTCTTGGATAAGCGCCCAGCAGACGTGGCGGACTTGACCATCCCCGATCAATGTCCTTCTTGCGGTAAAGAATTAGTACATTTAAATGGTGAAGTAGCCTTACGATGCATTAACCCAGATTGCCCCGCGCAAATTGTGGCACGTTTGGAACACTTTGGATCCCGTAATGCAATGAACATTATGGGGTTGGGGCCTAAACAAATTCAGCAACTTTATGCAAAGGGATTTATTCACCATTTTGACGACCTATACAAATTAACTGCCGACCAACTAAGCCAATTAGACGGGTTTAAGGAAAAGCGGGTCAATAACTTGCTAGAAGCCATTGACCGTAGCCGGCAAAATTCTTTGGAACGTTTGGTTAACGGACTTGGAATTCAGGGCGTAGGAACCAAGATGGCTCGGACCCTTGCCGAAGCGTTTGGTTCAATGGAGCGGTTAATGGAAGCGTCCGTGGAAGAATTTGACGCGGTAGATACGGTCGGTGAAACGCTGGCCAATAATTTGGCGACCTTCTTCCAAAGTGAAGCGGCGCGCAACATGATTGACGAGTTGAAGGCTGTGGACGTGAATATGGAATACCTCGGCGCGCAACCAAGCGAAGCACCAGAAAACTACTTTAACGGTAAAAAGGTGGTTTTAACTGGTAAATTAGAGCATTTTACCCGTAACGAGTTGAAAGAAAAGCTGTTGAACTTAGGTGCAGACGTGGCCGGTTCGGTTTCGAAAAAAACGGACGTGTTGATTGCGGGCGCCGATGCCGGGAGCAAGTTAACTAAGGCGCAAGACCTGGGTGTAGAAGTGATTGACGAAGCCACGGCTTTAGAAAAATTAGAGCAATAAAAAAATGGGATTACTCCCATTTTTTCTTCGTCCGAAAAACGACTAATTTACTAAAAGCATAGTTAGAAATGATGACGACGACGTTATCAATGATTTTAACGAAGATGTCGTTTCCGTGGAGCAGGGAAATTCCTACGTAGAGGATGACGATATCTAACACTAACGTGGCGGCCCGCATTAAGAAAAAGCGGAGCGCTTCGGCAAATAAATCGCTGGCGGTTGAAGTGTGGGAATTGAATACCCACAGTTTGTTACTGACGTAAGCGACCAAAACCGACACGAACCAAGCAATTACGTTACTGACTTGGTAGAATATATGTAATTGGTCTACTAACACAGCAAAGACCACGATATTAACCAACGTGGTGACCACGCCCCAGAAGAGGTATGATATAAGGGATTTATATTTTTTAAAAAGTTGCTTAATCAAGGTTTCATCTCCAAGTTCTTTAGAGTTAACCTTTTAAGTAAAACATGAAACTTAAGAAAAGAAAAGTTTAGACATAAATTTTAGACAGGTGAACTAATTTGAAAAAGTTATCAGTGATTGTACCAGCTTATAATGAAGAGGAAACCGTCGAGCTGTTTTACGACGCCTTTGCGAAGGTGGAAACCCAAATGGACGTCGAGCCCGAATTGATTTTTGTCGACGACGGATCAAAAGACAAGACCTTAGTCGAAATTAAAAAACTTCAAAAATTACATGAGGAAATCCACTACATTAGTTTCTCACGGAACTTTGGTAAGGAGGCGGCGTTGTACGCCGGCTTACAAAAAGCGAGCGGAGAACTAGTAGCGGTGATGGATATTGATTTACAAGATCCACCGGAATTATTACCCCAAATGGTCAAAATGATCGAAGAGGGCGAGTATGATTCAGTGGCTACGCGGCGCAAAGACCGTGATGGAGAAAGCCGCGTGCGTTCTTTCTTTGCGCGGCAATTTTACAAGTGGATCAATAAGGTAAGCTCCTTGGAACTCGTGGACGGGGCCCGCGATTTCCGCGTAATGACCCGTCAAATGGTGGATAGCGTGCTTTCCATGCGGGAACGGGAACGGTTCAGCAAGGGACTCTTTAACTGGGTCGGCTTTAACACTTATTATATTTCTTACGAAAACCGCGAACGGGCCGCTGGTAAAACTTCATGGTCCTTCTGGGGATTAATGAAGTACGCGATTGAAGGGTTCGTATCCTTCTCAACGGCACCGTTATCGTTTGTGACGTCCGCTGGGATCGCTACTTGCGTATTAGCCGTGCTAGGAGCTTTGGCGGTAATTGTTCGGGCGATTATCTTCCCGCACACCTCTGCGTTTGGCTGGCCTTCTTTAGTAGTAATTATCCTCTTCTTTAGCGGAGTACAACTACTAAGCTTGGGCATTATCGGTCGTTACATTGCTGAGGTTTACTTGGAAGTCAAGGACCGGCCGGTTTATATTGTTCGGGAGGAGGAGTAATGACCAAACGATACAAGTCTTGGTGGTTATTAGCACTTTTTTTCGCCGCCTCAGTAATTATGACCTATCCAGCTTTTAGTGGGCATTTTATGAAGCTAACAATGGATGGTGGAATTCATCTTTCCAGAATGGAATCAATTTTTGAGATGATAAAGATGGGAAAATTGCCACCTTTGGTGAATTTTATTGGCTTAGGGAATCACGGTAATGCTTTTAATGGGATGTATCCATGGGTTTCAATGGCTATCTTTTTTGTTTTGCCAAGGTTTTTCTTGACTAGCCCGATGCATGCGCTATTTGCAAGTTATGTGTTAATTAATATAGCTACATTATTCAATGCTTATCTATTAACAAGAGAATTAAGTAAGGATACAAGGATACGGCTATTTGCAACGCTTTTTTATGGCTTTAATGCGTATCATTTAACGTTACTCTTTTCGCGAAACGCGGTTGGTGAAGCATTAGCATATACGTTTGCTCCACTTGTTTTACTAGGGTGCTTTCAGATTTGGAGAGGAAGAACTAAGGGAATTCTACATATAGCATTGGGAATGGGCATGATAGCTAACTCTCACGTGATTAGTTTGTTTCTTATGGTATTGTTTTTAGTCGTCCTTGAATTTAGTCGATTAATCCTTAAAAAAATTACGTGGCAAGAAATTATTAATTTTGCCATTGCTGGTGGTTTAGCGGTATTAATTGGTTTTTATTCAATAACAAATATAATTAAAATTAGTGGGTTGAACCATTTATATATGCCTGAGAAAAAGTTAGCACCCATTATGGTTTCAGAAATGGTTACTAGTGTTTTGAATAATACTATTCAAGACAAAAGTGGGGAATTCAATATTGGATTGATAGGATTAGGAATATTGTTGTTTTTAGTGGTTCAACTATTTCGTAGTCAAAAAATGCAACGCTGGAGTATATGGTCTTTAGTAACCGTATTCTTATTTGTTTTAACTACGACATGGATACCTCTTCAGAAACCATGGATAGTTAACTCTATTTTTGGCAATATTCAGTTTTTAGGTCGTATGCTTTCTTTGATTGTTTTATCATTAGTGGTAGCAATTACCTTATATTTTAATCAAAATCGTATGCGCAATAATTTAATGCTAATATTTGCCAGTGTTTTACTATTATTGATGGGAATTGGGAGTGTTTCACAATTTCATTGGAAGAAAAATGATGATCCAGTCCGCTATTATGTAAATAACCAAAATTTAGTATTGACGTCGCATACTGAGGGCCACGGCTATAGAGATTATGCCCTTGCGAGCCCAAAGGGTAAAATACTTTACTTATATGCGAATACGCCTATAAAAAATTATAAAGGAACAGGAAATACAGCGACATTTACAGTTGATGGAAACTATGAGAGAGCAACTATTCCGATTAATTTATACAAAAATGTAGAGTATCAAATTTATGTAGATGGTAAGAAAATAAAGCAGTTTAAATGTGCAAAAATATTGTCGCTATCTCTATCAAGAAGAAATCACAAAATTAAGTTAATTGCAAAAGCAGGATTGAGCGAATATATTACAATGCTAATTTCTGTAGTAAGTATGGTAATTTGTAGCGGTCTGCTATTAAGACGTAGATATATCCATTGAGTTAAATAGTCTTTTAAATAGAAGAGAGCCAATCAAAAATTAGATTGGCTCTTTTTACATACCTAAAAAACTAAATCTTTAATCTCCTAGTGCTAATATTTAAGCTTATACTTAATTTTTCCTTCAACGCTAGTTCTTTAACGACATTTAGTGTAAAACTATATCTGGTAAACTTATTTGGGGGAGAAATCGAAAATGTCAAAAAAATTGATTAATAAGTTGGTTATCGGTGGATTAATCGTTCTCGCATTGATAATAGTTTGGGGGCAGGCAAGTACATACTTAAAAAAGCCAGCCGCTACTGAAAAAAATAATCATTTGGCGATTCCACGAGCGACTCACTCGACGGAAAGGGGAAGGTTGCAGCAAGCACTTTCACCAACCGGATTTAGTGGCTCAGCAATTTTAGTAAAGAACAACCAAATTGTTGATAGTTACACAGCGGGAGTGGAAGATAATGAGGGTGGCAAAAAGAATCGATTAACTACTGCTTATGAAATTGATTCTTTGCAAAAATCACTCACGGCTGGACTAGTAATGACCTTGGTTAATAGGCATGAAATCGCCCTTACGGATCGCCTTAATCAGTACATAACGGGCATACCGGGTTCTGCGGAAATTACCATTCGACAGCTACTCGACATGACATCGGGATTATCATTGCCTAAGCTTAAATATAAAGGTGATAGTTTATCTAGAAAACAGTATTTAAAAGTTCTTCGAAAGAACGTTAAATTTCAGCCGCAAAAATATGGTAAATGGAATTATCAGCCCGTCAATTACGTGCTATTGTCAATGATTTTAGAAAAAGTTACGGGGGATAGTTACCAACAGTTGTTCGCAGAACGTTACACAAGCAAGTTGAACTTACAGCAAACCGTATTCGCAACTGACACTACTGGTTATGATACGGCTAAGGGGTATTATCTCAAAAAACAAGGGGACGAAGTTAAACAAGTGCTTCAAAAGCCTAACTTGGCGACGGTTGAATCAGAATTAGGCACGGGACAAGTGTACATGTCCGTTGCGGATTATTATAAAACATTAGCTAAATTACTTAATGGTGGACTCCTAGGCAAACCCACTGTGCAAACATTGTATCGACCGGCTAACGGGGCTCAAGTCAAATATCATGGAGGTTTGTACACTAATCATCAAAATTACTACTCGGCTAATGGTTACGGCTACGGATTTGAAGACCATATTCGAATTAGTCTGGATGGTAAACAAGCCCTCATCGTATTTAGCAATCATCAATCTAGTAAGACAAATGAACCACCAGTAAAGCTAGCAGTTGATAAATTGACCAATCAATATTTTAAAACAGCGCAGATAAACGAGTAATGTACTATTTTTGATGTCTAAAATCTGTCCTATAATGGACATAAACAATTATAAAATAGGGGATAAATGTAAATGGATTTGATTACAATTTTGCGGAAAGTCAAACGCCGCCTCCTGACCTACGCCTTCAAAATTAACTACCGGCCCGCAAAGCAGCCCACCGTTATTTTTGAAAGCTTTGGAGGGCGACAAATTAGTGACTCGCCGTTAGCAATTTATAAAGAAATGAAAAAAGAACATCCCGATTATCGATTAATCTGGGTGGTAAATAAGCAACTAGTTGAAGAAGGGTTTCCGAATGGAGAACGTTACGATTATGTGGTTCGGGGATCTTTTAAATGGGTGCGCACGGTTGAAAAAGCACACGTCTGGGTTGAAAATGCCCGGCTGCCTCGTTGGGTAAAAAAGCCGGCGCACGTTAAAATACTACAAACTTGGCATGGTACGCCGCTGAAAAAGTTGGGCTTGGATATTGCACAAGTAACCATGCCCGGGACCACTACGGAAAAATATCACGAAAATTTTGTTCATGAAGCAAACCGGTGGGATGCATTAATCAGTCCTAACGCCTATTCTACGAAAATTTTTCGCCAAGCTTTTGGTTACCAAAACGAAATTTTGGAAATTGGTTACCCCCGCAATGACGAATTAGCGCAGCCCAACGCAGCTAAAATTCGGCAGCTTAAAGAAAAGTTAGGGATTTCCCTGGATAAAAAGGTGGTCTTATACGCACCAACTTATCGAGATAACCAATTTTTCACCAAGGGAAAGTATGCTTTTAGCCTACCGTTTGATTTGGCAAAATTACGGGATACGCTTGGAGAGGATACAGTTTTGCTTTTACGGATGCACTATTTGATTGCTAACGCGGTGGATCTTACTGGTGTAGAAGACTTCGCAATTGATGTATCGAATTACCCGGACGTTGCGGATTTGTACTTAGCTGCGGACGTGTTGGTTACGGATTACTCCAGCGTTTTCTTTGATTATGCATACTTAAAACGGCCCATTGTGTTCTTTCCATATGATTATGAAACTTATCGCGACGAACTTCGTGGATTTTATCTGGACTATCAAAAAGATTTACCGGGCAAGATTGTTTACAACGAAGACGAACTGACTCATGAATTAGCTCAACTCGCTAAGGAAACTCAGCAACAGCCAAGTTCCCAATTCGAACAATTTTACGCAAGGTTCTGCGCCATTCACGCGGGTGATGCAGCGGCCCAGGCGACAAATTGGGTAAGTCAACAGTTGCAAGCTTACGAGGCTAAATAAGCAAGGTAATTTTATGAGCGGTGTTCTTTGCCCAGGAGTTGCGCTAAAACGACGCCAGCGGCTTTTAAAGGGGCCTAATGGACTTGTAAAACCAATAATTAACCACGATGGTCTTTGGAATTAATCAATAAATGAAAAAACTTCGCAAGAATCGGAATTCTTGCGAAGTTTTTTTGATTGGTAGCTAAACTACTTCTTAGCTTGCTCAATTAGTTTTTGCATCATTTGTGCTTGATACTCGGCACTAAACTTCTTGGTAGCTTCAGCAGTTGTTTGATCGGTTAACTTCTTCTGCTCGGCAGGACTCATCCGGGGATTTTTCTGTAAAGCAGCTTTTAAGGTGTTCTTAACCGTTGCGGTTACCTTAGCTTTTACGTACTTAGTAGCATCCTTTTTCATAGAAGCTTGGTTTTGTTTAACCAATTTTTGCAATTTAGCAGCTTCGGTAGTTGACAAGGTTGGCCAATTCTTAGGCACGTAGAAGGTGTTGAGCCGGTGGGAAACTTCCCGGTCGTTCCCGGCGATTCCAAACCAAAGGCGGTAGGTATCATTTTTGTATACCCAACGGGTGGTTTTCTTCTCTAAACGGGCTTGGTCGTCGTTAGTAGTCTTAACCCGGTTAGTAGTTTTTTCCAATTCGGTGTGGGAAGTTTTCTTTTTGTCCGCATCCTTTTTATAAACGTAAACTCGTTCCTTACCATCGGTCCCAATATTCTTATAAAGTAACATGGGCATTTGTTTTGAAGGTGAAACTGAGTAAACGGTTTGGGTGGTTGTTTCGGTGATCTTCTTCATTCCGAAATGTTCCCGGTCGTTCATTACCAATAGCGCTACTGAGCCAACGACCACGATGGCAGAAATTGCGGTACAGATGTAACGAACCACGGGTTTGGGAATTAGGGTCATTGAAACAAAGGTTGCGATCACAGCAAGTATTAGTAGAAAAATAATCATTATTTTTCACCTCCAGCTTGAGGTTGTACTTCGGCTGAACTACCAGAACGGTTGCTAACAAAGAAGGCAATGATTAGACCTAAAGCACTGAAGGCAACCGCGATCCAAAACGATGCGTGGTAACCACTGATAGTGGCATTAAAGGCTTGGTCTTTGTAAGCAAGTGGTTCAGCTTTTAATAAGTGTTTAGCAGGCATTTGGTTATTAGTAACGTTGGTTAGCACACTGACTAAAATGGCAGTTCCCATCGAACTAGCAACTTGCCGAAGGGTATTGTTAACCGCGGTTCCGTGCCCCATCTTGTCAAATGGCAACGAGTTCATTCCGGCAGTAGTAACCGGCATCATCGCCATTGAGATTCCAGCCATCCGAATTGCGTATAACACGATGATGTAAAGCATTGGAGTAGTCCGGGTGATGAAAGCAAATGGTAACGTTCCGATTGTTAACAAGAACATCCCGGTAGTCGCTAACCGGCGTGCCCCAATTCTATCGAAGAGACGTCCGGTAATCGGGCTAAGAACTCCCATCATTAATGCCCCAGGCAATAACGTTAATCCAGAATGAAAGGCAGATTCGCCACGTACAGTTTGGATGTAAAGAGGAAGAACCATTTCTGCACCGACCATGGCAATCATGGAAACCGAACTAAGGGTTGCTGAAATTGAAAATTCAGGAATCTTCAATACCCGTAGGTCAAGGAACGGATTTTTACTCCGTAATTGACGCGCCCCAAATAGGATTACGAAGATTGCCCCGATAATTAAGGTAGCTACAACTAAGGAATCAGTCCAGCCCTTGTCACCAACTTCAGAGAAGCCAAAGAGCAAGCTACCAAAACCAATGGTTGAAAGTGCAGCTGAAATCCAATCGAGTTGGGTGTGCTCCGTTTTCAAAACGTCTTTCATAAAGAAGAAACCAGCAATTAAAACTACAATGACGATTGGAATAATCATCCCAAATAAAGTCCGCCAGTGGTAGTTATCAATGACCCATCCAGAAAGGGTCGGCCCAATTGCTGGAGCCACCCCGACAACTAGGCCGGCAAGTCCCATCGCTGAACCACGTTGGTTAGCGGGGAAAATGGTTAGCATCATGGTTTGCAAAAGGGGCATCGTAATTCCGACCCCTAGCGCTTGGATTAGTCGTCCAGCAAGGAGTACTGAAAACGACGGGGCTACGTAACAGAACGTGGTCCCAATTAAAAATATCGTCATGGCTGAAAGGTATAGCCGCTTGGAAGGAATCCGGCTAGTCAACCAGGCGCTAATGGGAATCATGATTCCGTTGACCATCAAGAAACCAGTCGTGAGCCATTGCACAGTCGAGGTACTGATATCGAAGGCCTTCATTAAAGTAGGAAAGGCCGTGGTTAAAATGGTTTGGTTCAAAACGGTACAAAATGAACCAATTAAAAGCACAAGGATCAATAAAGACCGCTTATAGGGTTTTCCATGTGCATCAAATGCTTGTGTCATAAGCTTACAACCTCTTTTCATAAAAACTATTCTTAGATACTATAGTCCGGTATACCATCTTTGTCAACTTATTTGACAAAGATGTTAGAGAAGTTATAATTAAATTAAATAAACGGACAAAGTCAATCAGGTTAACTTCAGGAGGAGAATCATGGGAAATCCGTCAGATCGGGTCGATATGTTAAAAAGAATCATTGCGAGCGAGTCTTTGTTACTAAGTATTGGCGATGTGGCAAAGGCAATTGATGTGTCACCTCGTCAATTACGTTACTGGGAAAAGAAAGGCTACGTAAAGACCAATGTATCAGAGTCGGGCCAGCGTAAATATACGTACCCTGCACTTATTCAAGCCGGAAACATTGCCCATTACCTTAATAAGGGGTATACGTTAGCGATGGCAGCTAAAAAAGCCGAGAATAATCGTAAATTAATGAAAATGCTCCGAATTTTTTTGCAGTCCCGGGTAAACAAGGGCTACGAAATTGAAAACGGCTATGAAATCGACTTGGGTGAAGTGAAGAACTTACCTGCGGAAGAACACCTGCTGATAGACGTGATGCAAGACGGTGAAAGCTATTTCAAAATCAAAAAAACAAATGATTGACGAAGATTAATTAGTAGGCTATATTTATAGTGAAATACTTATAAAAAATAAGGTTCATCTTCAAGGGGCAGGGTGTAATTCCCGACCGGTGGTACAGTCCATGACCTGTCATTTTTGACAGCTGATTCGGTGAAATTCCGAAACCGATAGTTAAAGTCTAGATAAAGGGAGATTGAATTTATTGACGCGCACTGAATTTTTTAATTCGGTTTTTAACGCTGTTGCCCCGAACTCGAGCAACGGCGTTTTTTTGTGGAAATAAGTTACCAAGAAGGTGCTCCGATTCTAAAGGAGGCAGTAACATGAGTGTTTCTAAAGTTAATAAGATGGTGATTGTCGCAATGTTGGCAGCCATTTCGTTTGTGTTGATTTTCATTGATTTTCCGATTTTACCGGGGTTTTCGTTCTTAAAGATTGACTTTGCGGACGTACCGGTCTTGATCGGAACCGTTTTGTTTGGGCCCGTGTGGGGAATGGCGACGGCTGGATTAGCTGGGCTATTGGACATTATTGTTCGGGATAGCAACCCGGCGGGAGCCCTTGGAGCGGTAGCAAATTGGATGGCGGCGGTAGCGTACGTTCTACCAATCTATTCGTTTTTGAAGCGTGCAGAAGATCAGCCGCATCACCAAGCTGTGATGGCGCTAGTTAAGGGAGTGCTATTAGGAACGGCCTTGATGACCGTGGTGATGAGTGTGGCAAATCTGTTTGTTTTGTTACCACTGTATATGAAATTGGCAAGTTTCCAAATAAATATCTCGACGTTAAATATGGTATTGTACGGAATCTTGCCGTTCAACATTTTAAAGGGAATCATAGTAGGAGCAGTAATTGGATTACTGTACTTTAGGCTGATGCCGATAGTGAGAAGGGGAGAAAAATAAAGAGCGTTCTGGAACCCGGGTAGCTCTTGAGGATTAACAGAAACAGGGACTAATCGCGTTTTTGGCGATTGGTCCCTGTTTTGGTTAACCGGAGAGAGCTGGGTTCCAGAACGCGTTTCGACCATGCAGCAGTAGGACGCGAGGGATTAACTTGATTTTGGCGATTGAGGCCAAAATTTGGTTAACCGGAGAAAATTGGTGGCTGGAACTCGTTTCGACCATGCAGCAACAGAACACAAAGGATTAACAGAAACAGGGACTAATCGCGTTTTTGGCGATTGGTCCCTGTTTCGGTTAACCGGAGAGAGCTGGGTTCTAGAACGCGGGTTAGCCAGTTCGCTAAACCACGAAGATTAGGCTCGCGACAGTCCTAATTTTAAAAATTACTACATATATAATATCGGTTAACGGTAACCGAAAATAGCAGCTAATGCGCAACATGCTATAATAAAGCTTCATCAAAAATGGTTGATAAACAACATTTTTGGAATAAGGTAATTCAACTGTTCGGTTGGAAGGCCAAATTTAGAGGTGAAGTTTATGCGGCTTGACGCACGAAATATAACAAAAATGGCATTATTACTGGCAATTATCATTGGGTTGGGATTGGTTCCTAATCTTCCAATAGGATTGATTCCGGTTCCCATCACGGTGCAAAATATTGGAATTTTATTAGTGGGGTTAATCCTTACTCCAGGAGAAGCCGCAATCACCATCGGCGCGTTTCTGCTACTGGCCTTGGTAGGCATACCAGTCTTAACCGGAATGCGGGGCGGAGTAGCCGTATTTATGGGGCCGACGGGCGGTTACCTATTGGGGTATCTTGTAGGAGCAGTGTTATTGGCATGGTGGACGTCACATGGTCGACAAGATTGGTTTGGCCTCTTTGCAAAAGTTGCCATCATTGCGGTTCTAGTAATTGATTTATTGGGAATTGTTGGATTTGCAATTAATATGCGGATGGCCTTTTTTAAGGCAGTACTTGCAAACGCCATTTTCATTCCTGGGGACGTCATTAAGTCCGCTTTAGTGGCGTTGATAGGACGACGTTTAAAAATAAAATAGACGCTACAAAGCTAAAATTTAGTCAAGACCAGCTCCCGGAGGCTAAATTTTAGCTTTTTTTAAACTTTTATGAGATAAATTTGATAAACGCCGTAACGACGGAAATAATCGGCAGACAATTTATGAATAGAATGTGACAAATGTGAACTTTTTAAGCCCGTAATGTTACGGTTACTTTACAAAAAATTCAAATCATGCCATAATTTTGCGTAACGTTTAGCAGGGTTAGCGACCTAACGCAACCTTTGCAAACTAAACCAATAGCAAAAAACAGGGGGGATTGTGGTGATCGGTTTTCTTAAGAATCTGTGGCAACACGATTCGGTTAAATTCATCACAAGGACAGTATTTTACTTTTTAGTTTTTGTGATTTTACTTTATTTATACGGGTATAGTGGAATGTCTGGCGGGACTTTCATTTACAATGAATTTTAGCAGGAGGTTTTGATTTGCAAAAAGTTACAAACGTAATTGAAAAGATTGATTCAATTGCCCAAGAGCATCCGGACTGGATTGCTTATGATTATTTGGGAAATACGCACACATATGGTGAATTAAAAGCTTTTTCAGATAATTTAGCGGCTTACATTTTAGAACAAAATATTATGGAACAAGCTCCCATTATGATTTATGGGGGACAAACATTTGAAATGGTGGCGGCCTTTTTAGGAGCAGTTAAAAGCGGTCACGCTTACGTTCCAATTGACCGGCATTCTAATCCAGAACGGTTAACCATGATCAATGAGATTGCGCATCCTGGGATGTGTATTGCCATTGAAGACTTACCAGTTTCTTTAGATGACTTGCCGATTTTGGAAGGCCAGGAGCTTTCAGACGTGTTTGCAGATTCGCAAAGCGTAGAGCTAGATCAGGCGGTCACCGGAGATGAAAACTACTACATTATTTTCACTTCGGGAACCACGGGTAAACCAAAGGGAGTTCAAATCAGTCATAACAATCTATTGAGCTTTGTTAACTGGCAAATGGACCAGTTCGATTTACCTGACCGTCCGGTAACCTTGTCGCAACCGCCATATTCGTTTGATTTATCGGTAATGGACCTATACGCTACTTTGGTGTTAGGAGGAACGTTAAAGGCGGTTCCTAAGACGGTTACCGATAATTTCAAGGAACTTTTCGAAATTTTACCAACGTTAGGATTAAATGTCTGGGTTTCAACGCCATCTTTCATGGACGTATGCCTATTGCAACCAACTTTTGATGCGGATCACTATCCGGCACTATCCCGATTCTTGTTCTGTGGTGAAGAGTTATCACATGCGACGGCCCAAGCTTTAAAACAACGTTTTCCAGAAGCGCGGATTTTTAACACGTATGGCCCGACGGAATCAACAGTTGCGGTTTCGGCAATCGAAATTACGGACGCCGTGCTGGAACAAAACGACCGGTTACCAATCGGCCGGTTGAAACCGGACATGGGCGGTTTCATCATCGATATGGATAACAACGTTGTTAAGGCTGGTAACGAAGGTGAATTGGTAATTTATGGCCCAGCGGTTTCAAAAGGTTACATTAATAATCCAACCAAAACTAACGAAGTCTTCTTCAAGTATGAAGGGCATCCGGCATACAAGACCGGTGATTTGGTGGTAATGGATCAAGATGGGGTCCTCTACTACCGCGGTCGAACTGATTTCCAAATTAAATTACACGGTTACCGGATTGAACTTGAAGAGGTTAACCATTACTTGAACAACGACCCGCTCATCAAGGCGGGAATTGCCGTGCCTAAGTACGGTAAAGACCAAAAAGTTGCGCAACTAGTCGCGTACGTAATTCCGGCAACGGATGAATATGATTCACAAATTAAACTCACGGTGGCCATTAAGGACAGTTTGAAGGCTAACATGATGGAATACATGGTCCCGAACCGGTTTATTTTTGTTGAAGAATTGCCACAAACGGCGAACGGCAAGATTGACATAAAAAGTATGATCGCGCGGGTTAACTCATGATGTGGACAGCGACACCTTACGAAAACCCGACTTACTTTTTCATGTTAGCCATTGCCCTAGTGCCCATTGTGATTGGGATGCTACGGGGACGCCGTTTTCACTGGTACGAACTGTTAGTATCGTTTTTCTTCTTGTTGCTAACCTTTGGGGGACCAAAGTGGCAACAGGGAATTGCCTTAATTGGTTATTTAATCTTCCAGGTGATATTGGTTTCACTATATAACCGCTATCGCAAGCAGCATAACGCGACCGGAGTTTTCGTAGGGGCCGTGATACTGGCAATTTTGCCCCTAGCAGTGGTCAAAATGACGCCGTTATTGCAATCAGGTAACTCTTCGTTAATCGGATTCCTCGGAATTAGTTACCTAACTTTCAAGGCGGTTCAGACCATCATGGAAATTCGCGACGGGGTCTTGAAGGATTACGATCCGTGGTTCTTCCTGCAGTTTTTGGCCTTCTTCCCGACAATTTCTTCTGGGCCAATTGACCGGTACCGGCGCTTTAAGAAGGATTATTTAAACGTCCCTGAACGGGGACACTACTTGGACCTGTTGGAAAAGGGAGTGCACTACCTTTTCTTAGGGTTTGTGTATAAATTTATGCTGTCTTACGTATTTGGTTCCTTACTTTTGCCAAGGGTCCAACACATTGCTTTACAAACGGACGGTCTCTCTTGGGGCCTGCTGGGCGTAATGTACGTTTACAGTTTTTACCTATTCTTTGATTTTGCGGGTTATAGTTTGTTCGCGGTAGCCATTAGCTACTTCATGGGGGTCGAAACTCCGATGAACTTCAAGCAACCGTTCAAATCGCACAACATCAAAGAATTCTGGAATCGTTGGCACATTACCTTGTCATTCTGGTTCCGCGATTATGTTTACATGCGGCTCGTGTTTTTCTTCATGAAGCACAAGACCTTTAAGAGTCCTAAAACGACGGCAAACGTAACTTACGTTTTAAACATGTTGTTAATGGGATTTTGGCATGGGGAAACCTGGTATTACATCCTCTACGGTTTGATTCATGGGGTTGCCCTCGTAATCAACGACTGGTGGCTTGGATTTAAGAAAAAGAATCCGGGACGCTTACCGCATAACCGGTGGACGGAAGCACTTTCGATCTTCATTACCTTTAATTTCGTGTGCTTCACTTTCCTAGTTTTCTCAGGATTCCTAGATAAACTATTTTTTGTTAAATACTAAAGGAGATTAATTAATTATGGACGTAAAAGAAACAGTTTTAAATATTTTGACAGATTTAATTGGTACGGACGTTAGCAACAGTATGGATGATAACCTTTTTGATGCAGGTCTATTGGATTCAATGGGCACGGTTCAATTATTGTTGCAATTACAAACTGAACTAGGAATTGAAGTTCCCGTATCTGAATTTGAACGTAGCGAATGGGACACCCCAAATAAAATCATTGCTAAAGTAAAGGAACTTCAAGCTCGTGGCTAAAAGGTTATGGATGATTTTTGGTCCCGTTTTAGCGGCAGCACTGATTTTAATCGGACTTTTATTTTCCCCATTCAAAATAAATAAGATTAACTCAGCCGTTGAGCAAAAAGCAGCTACGGCATTGTCCCCAGACACGCTCAAAGGAGATGCCGTAAAACGGGCCGCCTTAGAAAATGGGAATTACGTTCCCTTTTTTGGGTCCTCAGAACTTTCCCGGTTTGATTTAGCCCATCCATCCGTAATGGCGGAAAAGTATGATTGGGACTTCCGTCCATTTTTACTAGGAGCACCGGGGACCCAATCGTTGACCCATTATTTTGAAATGCAGGGAATTAATCCCCAATTGAAAAATAAAAAGGCCGTCTTTGTGATTTCACCACAGTGGTTTGTAAGAAAAGGAGCGGACCCGCATGCCTTTGCATTTTACTTCTCGCAATTGCAAGCCGTTAACTTCTTGGAAAACCAAACTGGGAAGCCAAGTGAACGATACGCTGCTAAACGGTTGCTAACCATGTTAGACGACCGGAGTAACAGCACTAACCGTCAAGTAATTAACGCGTTAGATCGGGTAGCTAACGGGCAGCAGGTAACTTCGGGACAACGGACTTACTTGAAGTACTATAAGCGGTTGTTGGCTCACGAAGACCAGCTCTTTTCGCCGCTTAGCTTGCAAGGAACTAATCAAGACCATATTAACCGGCAGGTCGAAGCATTACCTAATAGCCCGTCGGATGGGATGATTCAACAAGCTTTGACCCGTCAAGCTAAACGACAAACGTCAAACAACCAGTTTGGGATTCAAAACCAGTTTTATAATAAACGTTTGAAGAAACGGATTGCTGCTTTTGAAGGGATGCAAAAGCATTACGATTATACGCGCTCACCAGAATTTGCTGACTTCCAGCTAATTTTGGATCAATTTGCGAAAAATCATACCCAAGTGCTCTTTATCATCCCGCCGGTTAACCAGAAGTGGGCGGATTACGTGGGCTTATCACAAGAAATGCTCCGTGGTTTTGACAAAAAAATAAATTACCAGCTGCAAAGTCAAGGATTCAACCAGATCCTCGATTTATCACGTGATGGTGGTAAGAAATACTTCATGCAAGATACCATCCATTTAGGCTGGTACGGTTGGTACGTGGTTGATCAAAACGTCAAGAATTTTGTTGACCAACCTAGCCAATCAACGCATTACCAAATTAAACATCAATTCTTTGATGAAGATTGGCAACAGTTAAAACCATCTGATTTGAAAACTTATATCAAGAATAATTAATAACTTTTAGGTATAATAGAAAGAGAATCGGAGCTGGGGAGCCGAACGTCGCGACTTTGAAAATTGATTTTGGAATTTTGTGACTGACGATTGCTTTTGCAAAATTGCGAGAGCGGAATTGAAAGCTAGTCGAGCGTTTACCCACTCTTTTTAGATAACTAGTTTAAAGGAACGGGGGATAAATAGATGCGCGAGAAAAGTTTTCGGTTGGTCAGCCAGTTTGCCATCATGTTAGTCGCGCTAGAAGTTTTAGCGATTAGTATTAACATGTTTTACGCACCACATAACGTGGCTGCGGGAGGCGCAACGGGGATTTCAATTTTGTTAGAGGACGCCTTTGGCTGGAACCGGGCACTGATTGTCTTTATCATTAACGTGGCAATGCTGATAGCGTCGTACTTTACATTGGGAAAACAGACTACGGCCCGAATTACGGTGGGCAGTTTGTTGTTACCAGTCTGTATGGCGGTGACGCCGAGTTTAAGTTTGGTATCGGACCGCACGTTAGCAGTGATTGTCGGAGGAGCACTGTACGCAATTGGAGTGGCGCTGTTATACCAAATTGATGCTTCCAGCGGGGGTACTACGGTACCGCCGTTGATTTTAAAAAAGTACTTTAACTTTAAAACTTCCGTGAGTCTGCTGGTGCTTGATACGATTGTTTGTCTGATGAATATCTTTAGTTCGGGAATGGAAGCTTTCATCCTAGCACTATTTTCATCGGTGATCACGCTGTTAGTGATGAATTATATTGAGACCGGAATTGACCGGAAGAAGAGTGTTTACATTATGAGTAGTCGACTTAGTGAAGTCGAGGAAATTATCTCGGAGTCGCTGGATCAAAGTTACACGAGTTTGAACGTGCAGGGAGGATTTTCGGGAGATAACCGCCGGATGCTAATGCTAGTGGTGGAAAATGCCGAATATCACCGAATTATTGAAAGAATTAGGGAAATTGACCCCAAGGCGTTCATTTTAACGACCAATGTGGCGGAGATTCATGGGGGACAATATTAATATAGAGGGTTTTGAAACCCGGGTAGCTCTTGAGGACTAACGGAATTAAGGGGATTAATCGCGATTTTGGCGATTGATCCCCTTAATTTGGTTAGCCGGAGAGAGCTGGGTTACAAAACCCGTTTCGACTATGTGGCAGAAAAGTATTTGTATTTAACGACCAATGAACTAAAAAAGGGGCCTCAGATTTCAAGCAGAAATCCGAGGTCCCTTTTCAATATTAAAATATCCAGTTTATTTAGCAAATATTTGGGCCGCAATTCGATCGGCAATTCGGAGTCGCACATCGTTAACTCCAGGAATTGGAGCCCCGTTAGTTAGCCAATGCCGCTTTTCGGTGGGAAGTCCCCAAACAAAGAAATGGGGTACCACGTTGCCGTTTTGATCGATCAGTTCAGCAGTGTCGTCCGTAACGTCCAATGCTCCGGTTTGGTAACTAGAACCATCGCGAAGCTGGAGGGTAAAGATCCGGGCCAGCCCCTGTTGCAGCAAGTTATTTACCAACGGGTTAGTGTTGTTGGCAGCGTTAGGCTGGGGTAAACGACCTTCAATCAAGACGTTACCAAAGTACTGTTGATGATCCGCAAGCCGGTTTGAATAAGTCATAAATTGATCATCACTCGTTTCAACCCTGATATCCGGGCCAATCAGAGTTAAAATGCCCGACTTGATAAGGGCTAAAATCTGCTCAATCCGAAATGCCGGCGGTCCGACCGCTAAGAAGCTATTTAAGGAATTAAAATGTTTGAGAACCTGCTCTACGTAGTCGTCAGCACTGATTAAACGGTAGGTAACCACTTTCCGAATGTTGGTACGTAATTCGCGTAGCTTTTCAATAGCGCTTGTAAATGGGGCGGTTAAGTTACCTTCGTTTGCCAAGTCCACGTCTTGCTGCAAGTAAGTCTTAATAAACTGGGTAAAGCTGGCAGCGTCGTTAACGTCTTTAGGAATCGGATTCTTCCATTCTTCCCAGTTGAGACGATCTTTAGCAGCAATGCCGTAGTTATCCAAGATTTTCTTGAATCCCTTTGTGCTAGCAGCTAGGTCGGCTTCAAAAGCAGTTAGATCAATTTCAGGATAACTATTTTGCGCGAGGGTAACGTAGTAGGTTAACTCGACGTCCCATTGAATGCGATTAATAAATTCTTCGCCGCTAATGACTTGGTGTTGGCGAACAAGGTCGTCAACGTATTGGTCACTTAGGAAATAGCGCGGAAAAGTCTCGCCCACTGCCTTTTGGTCTAGCCCTCGAGCATGATAAGGCAATCCCCTCCGGGAGCTAGCGTAAATCGTAGGCTCATCACCAGAACGAGTATAAGTTAAGTTCCCATGTTCGTCGCGGTGGAAGGTTCCGCCACGCCGTTCGGTAAGTTCGGCGAGGTAGTCGATGAAACTTAGCCCTAACCCACGAATAATTACGTGATCGCTAGCAGCAACGTCGTCAATGTCCATCTCGGCCGGATACGCAATCGGAACGTACTTTAGTTGATGAGCAGCGGCAAAATCTTGCAACTGCCGTTCTTCTTTGCTTAACGGGTTGTTGCCTTCCCCTAAAGCAGCGGACACAACGTCCACGTTGTAAGCAGCATCTTGGGTGATGACTGTGTATTGCTGTGCATCTTTTTTAACGTTGGTCACCCACTCTGAACGAGGGGTCACGCTAAAGTTATCCGGTAAATGATTAATAATTTGTTCGTAAAACCACTGTTGGTAGATGCCAAAAAGGGCTCGAGAACTGTAAGAGTGCTTGTTTAAGTTCGCTAATTCGTTTAAGAGCAGCTTTTGATGATGATATTGGTGTTCTTCGATAAAGCTGCGTCCGTTTGCTAGGGCCCAGTCAAGTAAACTCGGACCTTCATGAACCGGGCCAGCCATTTCAATAGATTGATCCGTGAATAAAGTGATTTTTTCGGCTAACGAATTCATTTTCAGTTCGTGGTTTTGGTCAGGATTCCAAACTCGACCACCAATTCCGAAGGGATCAAATAGTGATATTTCGACATTGGCTGAGTAATTGGTACTGATTCCCCAACAAACTAAACGTTCGAGGGCCATTAAGTTGCGCGGACCCGCGCCGATTAAAGCAATTTTCATATTGTCCACCCCGTTTGTTTTTCACCTTTATCATAGCATAATAACGAAAGCTTGCGGCGAGGCTTTCTAGGACTGCTAGGTGAGAAAGGCTACAAAAATAAGGTAATTGTATAAAAAAATGAAATCGAATACATCTTTTTTGCTCAACTAGGTAAATAAAAGTAAAAAAAGTGGATTTGAAAGCGATTTTCCCTTTTTATCTACGGGCAAACGGCGTAGTATAAATGTAAAATCACAATGAGTGGAAGGATAACGATGATGTATAAAGTAGTATTGTTTGACTTAGACAACACCTTATTAAAAACTGAAGACGCTTCGGTGGCCGCATTAAGCTACGCTCTGAAACAAGACGGCGTGACGGTTACCCCGGAGGCAATTATTAGTCTAATGGGAATCCCTGGTTTAGAGATGGCTAAACAATTGGGTGCTCCTAATCCGGAAAAGACCATCGCAATCTTTAATGAACAAATTGGTAAAGAAGTCGATTTGATTAAACCATACGACGGAATTGGGGCAATGTTTACCGGTTTGCATGAACTTGGTGTGGAGTATGGGATTGTTACTTCCAAATTAAAACGAGTCTTTGATGACGAGATGAAGCATTTCCCTAAGATTCAACAGATTAAACGGGTGGTCTTTTCTGACGATACACAAAAACATAAGCCAAATCCTGATCCGATTTTATTTGGGATCAAAAAATACTTTGCAGAAATGGACTTAAAGGATGTCTTGTACGTAGGAGATTCGTTATTTGATATGCAGGCAGCCCACGCAGCGGGAGTAGATTTTGCTAACGCCGGCTGGGGCGCCATCCCAACTAATGATTTCTCAGAGGCAGAATATGTGTTGCAAAAGCCTGAACAGCTTTTGGACATCGTGCAACGGTCAAAGAAATAGATTTGCAATTAAATGGGCGGTGGAGCAGGAAGCCATATTAGCTGCGAAACAGCCCTAAAAAAGAGGTTGAGAAAATTAAGCAATTTTCTCAACCTCTGTTGTTTATCTAGTTTTACATTGAAGGTACCAACCAGTCGTTTTCTAACAAGTGGTGAAATTGTTTTGTGATCGGTAGCCACAGTTTGTTGTTGATGATGTCCTTCAAGCATTGCCAAAATAATGGGTCGCGTGCTTGGCGGGCGGTGGGGTAAACAAATATGTATTCACCAGTCCGCGTCCGGGCTTTGATTTTATTATTTTCGTGTCCGATAAGTTGGACTTCCAAATACTCGCGCATATTCGGATCGTTGATAATCATTCGCATCATCCTCCCTCACTTCTATAAGGCTACCATGTGGAGGCCAAAGAGGGGCAAAATTTGCTCAGAATTTAGCACATCTTAAATAAAAAAATATTTTCTTAAATATATCAAACTTAGTGGAGTTATTAATTGCATTTTAAAGATAAAGCGACTATCATCTTTCAAGCTGAATAATTCAACTAAGGCTAAGGAGGAGTTTCTTCTGAAAGGTCTTAACGTTATTAAAAATTGTCTGTTTTTAGTTTTACTTTTTGCGATGGATCAAGTAATTTCATTACCGCAAATAGCGGCAATGCATATTCACGACTCTCATCCAGTTGTACACGTCCTTTTGGTGGTAGTGTACACTTTGACCACTCTAGCAGTGGTGATTTTTTTGGTTCAATTTTACCGTTATAAAGTGCGCAAAAATCATAGTGATTTCGCTAATTACCCGTTGAACAGTAAGCACTTTCGGATTATGTTATTAATGGTTGGGTTATGGTTCATTTTTATGCTTCTGCAGACTTGGTACGTAACCTACTTTAATATTGGTACTTCGGAAAACCAATCGGCTATTGAACAACTACTACGGGACACGCCAATTTGGACGTGGGTTGACGCAGTACTAGTCGCTCCTGTTATTGAAGAACTGATTTTCCGGGGCCTCTTTTTTGAGTTCTTCTTTACCAAAGATAGTCGGCTGGCACGCACAATTGGCGTGGTAGTTAACGGCGCTCTTTTTGGCGGATTGCACGACCTAGGCGCTAGTTTCCCAATTTACGCAATCATGGGAATGCTGCTAGCGATCACCTATTTATGGACCAAGGATATCAAATATAGCATCACGCTCCACATCATAAATAATTTTATTTCATTTTTATAACGGCTACGGAGGATTAATATGGATAGTATTTTAACTAAAGGAAGCCCAATTAAGGGAATTATCTTATTCAGTATTCCGCTGCTTTTAGGTAATATTTTCCAACAAATTTACACCCTCTCCGACACCTTGATTGTTGGCCGGGTGGTCGGGGTACAAGCCCTAGCTGCGGTAGGGGCTACCAGTGGGCTGACCTTTTTGATCATTGGGTTTGCCCAAGGGATGACGACCGGGTTATCGATTATCACTGCCCAGCACTATGGCGCGGGGGATTTACGAGCGGTCAAACAAAGTTTTGCAACTAGCATTTGGATTTGTGGCGGATTGGTATTGTTGCTCACCCCGCTTAGCGTTTGGGCAACCCGACCATTACTACGGTTAATGCAGACGCCGGCTAACATTATTGATGGAGCCGCAATTTTCTTATCCATTATCTTTGGCGGACTAGTGGCAACCATGTTTTTTAACCTATTTTCCAATATGCTTCGGGCGTTAGGAAATAGTCGTTTGCCACTGATTTTCTTGGTGATTGCCTGCATTATTAACGTAGTTTTAGACATCATCTTGATTGTTTTCATGCACGTTGGAATTGCTGGTGCAGGGATTGCTACGGTTACGGCCCAGTTGATTTCTTGTTTTCTATGTTGGTTTTATATCAAGGCTCGGGTTCCGGCGTTGTCCCTCGAATGGCGGGAAATCACTACGAATTGGACGTTAATTAAAGAACAAATTCGGATTGGTTTACCAATGGGATTCCAAGCTTCAATCATCGCAATTGGCTCGATTATTTTACAAATTTCGTTAAACCATTTGGGTTCATCAGCAATTGCAGCGTACACCGCTGCTGGAAAAGTGGACCAATTGGCGACTCAGCCAATGATGTCGTTAGGAATTACGATGGCAACTTTTACCGCGCAAAACTTCGGTGCTAAGCAATACAAACGGATATTGAAGGGGATTCGCCAAGCGTTAACTACGTCGATTAGTTATGGTTTCGTGATGGGAATTTTGATTATTTTAAATAGTCGGACGTTAGTTAACCTGTTTATCGGAAATTCAGAACAACACATTACTAATTTGGCACATCAATATTTTGTAATTGTCAGCATGAGTTACTTCCTGTTGGCAATCCTGTTTATTGTGCGATACACCCTACAAGGATTTGGGAAGAGTATGGCACCTACGTTAGCAGGGGTCGCAGAATTGCTTTCCCGGATGTTAGTGGGGATTTGGGTAGTACCTGCCTTTGGCTTTATCGGAGCCTGCACGGCAAACCCGTTAGCTTGGCTAGGATCAAATTTAGTGTTGATTTGGTCCTATGTCCAAGTTGTTCGCCAATTAAGACGGGAACCTGAAGCATAAAGTGTTTTTTAAAGTGCTAGGGCACTATAATAAAGTTAGTAGGTTGTGAGTGTAGAGAAGGGGGTTTGGTTAATGATTTTTACGTATGACGTATTAAAGGACGTAATTAGTACGGGAAAACCAATTATCATTAATGAACAAAGTCAAATACAAAAATTAATGGCGGATAAAATCGCCGCAATTAAGTTCGTCTCGAAAATTAAAAATGAGCATGAATACTATTGTTTCTTGGAGTTAAATCCGGGGAAGGGAATTGTATTTTCTTCCGATGGCAACACTTTTGATGGTTTTAGCGTTTTTCAAATTCCATTAAGTGAGTTTTATTTTGACGTTGATGTTGATAAAGGCATAATTGGAATTGAAGACGGTGTGGGTAACGAAACCGACTTTTTAGATTTATTCACGGGTCCGTCAATTGGCGAATTCAGTCGGAAGTACCACCATGCTAGTGACGAAGAAATCATGCACGGGAACACGTATGAAATGACCGATCGTTATCTAGGGGATTATTTAGGTTTTGAAGGCGAAGATGCCCAAAAACTTAACTTGACGTTGCTGCGTTTTTTGATGGCGGTATACTTTGACCAAAACCCCGCAAGTAAGCCGGTTAAATAACTAGATAGATTGGCGCTAGTTTAAGAAAAAGCCGGCGGATGAAAAACATATTTTACATTCAGATTACAACGGTTGATTTTTTAAATGCACGGAGTATAATTTCTTCTGTTCCAGTATTTATGGTTATTTTTTGGAGGAAGAAAAATGATTTTTAAATATGATGTTTTATCTAAAGTAATGCAAGAAGATAAAACGATTGAAATCAATAAAGACAGCTGCATCAAAAAAATCGCGGGATTAAACGGAGTGGAATACGACGTTCGGAGCAGCAACCGGCACGATTACTTCGTCTTTTTACCGCTAAATGATGATGAAGGCTTAGTTATCAGCACTGATAACCATACCGAGCTGGGATTTGAGCTGTTAAGAACTCCTAAGAAAGAATTTTTCTTGAGTATAAACACCAATATTAATATAGTGGATTACTACGATGGTCCGGGAACCCAGACCGACTTTCCTGACGTGCTTGAACAAGAAGAGCTGGACCAAAACTATAATCATTGTTATGGTGCAAGTGATCAAGCGTTGAAGGAAACCAAATTGTATCAACAAGTGGATAATTGTGTAAGCAAATATTTACGGGTGGATGCAAAGTTAGAAGAGAAGTTGAACTTAGTAATTATGCGGCTTGCCTTTTTGGCACATAGTCAACGGCAACACGCGGTGGCTTAGTTAGCATAATGGTTGTACAAAATTTTAAATACCCCAAGTTTAATGATGGCAAAATTGCTGTTAGTGGACTTGGGGTATTTTTGGTTGGATGTCTGAGATAAAAACCACCTTAAGCAAGCTAACTTCTTTGCATGCTTAAGGTGGTTTAATAATATTTAAGGGAAATTTAGCTGTACGCGTAATTACTATTAATTTGGCAATGACGTGTCTTGAGCTGCATCTTCCTGTAACTTTTTAAAATCGAATTGGGATAATGCAAAGTAATAAGCACCGTAAAGGTCGGTATCCTGTTTAAAAACTGAAGTTTCAACATTTGGCATGTGCAGAGTCTCTTTTAAAAGTGAAAAGCTGTCCCGAATTACCTGAAGCTGATGGTTAATTTCGGGAACCAAAATACTCTGGGTACTGATCCGTCCGCAAATTACGTATTTGTTCAAGTCCAACACTGCCTGAGTATTGGCAATCATGTAAGCAACGTTACGGCAATACTCATTAAAAAGTTCGCGAGCGTTGGCTTCGCCATTTTCAATGGCTTTAAAGACCTTGGTATCGTCGTTAGGGTCGGAAAGCTGCAAAACGTTCCCGATTTTTTGCACCATTTTAGTGGCAGAACATGCGTTAAACATAATTTGGGATGGTGAAGGATTATCAGTTTGCGGATTAGCTAAAATCATCCCTAAAGCCCCAGCTTCTAGGTGATTGCCGGTAAAAATCCGGTCGTTTAAAATGATCCCCGCGCCTACGCCATCATCGAGGATTAGGGCTGCGCCGTTGTGAATGTTACGTAAGTTTCCATTCCAGTGAGCGGCGGTCGCTGCACAGATTCCAACGCTTTGCATGGCAACGGGAAGGTCGTAACGCGCAGCGATAATTTTGCCCAAACTTAGTCCATGAAGAAGCGGTAGGGAGCCACCTTGGTAGATGATTCCATCCGCTTGATCCACTTGACCAGGAACGCTAATTCCAATCCCGTAGATATTTTTTTGGTTTTCTTCAACAATGTGATAAATGGCTTTTAAAAAATTATCAATGTTATCAGTAGGAGTAGGGACGCTTTTACGTACCTTCAATTCACCCTGGTCGCTAAAAAGTGCGTACCGAATTGCTGATTCATTAACGGCGATGCTTAATTGTTCCGTGTTATTCATCATAATCATTCCTTCGTGTACATTAATTATACATAGTTTGAGAACGATTTCAACGTCAGTAATCAAAAAACGGGGGAGGCCCCCCGCTAGTGAATGAAGATGTCGTTGATTTTAAAGTTATAGTTTCTTGCCCATTTTTATTAATAAATAAAGTAAATAAACGGTGAAAATGGACAAGATCACGAAAGCAAGCAGGTTGAAAATGCTGTTTTGACCTAACGGAGTGAAGGCTTTAAGTGCCATTACGATTAGGTTAGCAACTATATAGATGATTAAGATTTTTTTTAAAAATTGTGAGCCATGTCCCATTAAGCGAACCTCCTTCATGTACGATCGACTTAAGTTTTTGTGCGCGACCAATGATAAAAGTTGATTATATAATAACGTAGTTGGGTAATTTCTAGGAGGGAGGATATTAGACCAATTAACCAAATTAGGGAACCAATCGCCAAATCCGCGATTAATTCCCTAATTCCGTGGTTCTTTTGCAACGTAGCGGAAACGTGTTCCAGCCACCAATCTTCTCCGGTTAACCAAATTTTGGCCTCAATCGCAATCCGCGATTAAGGCCAAAATAAAGTTAATCCAGGTGCTTACCTGCAGCGTAGTCGAAACGCGCTCAGCCCCCAGCCCTCTGCGGCTAACCAAATTAGGGAACCAATCGCCCAACCCGCGATTAATTCCCTAATTCCGTTAGTCCTCAAGGGCTACCCGGGGGTGCGGAGCGCTCTTATTTATTAATCACAAACTTCCTAATCGCCTTTGCCACACCGCTTTCATTATTGTTAGCCGTGATGAACTGGGCATTTTCCTTCACCTCGTCAATTCCATTTTCCATCGCGACCCCTATTCCGGCCGTCTTAATCATTGACAAGTCGTTTCCTTGGTCACCGATTGCCATTACTTGGTCAAGGCTAAGGTGTAAACGTTCCGCCAACTCCTTAACCGCGTTGCCCTTGCTGACGTTTTTAGGCATTAATTCAATAAAGTAAGGTTCACTTTGGACCACGCTAAATTCGTCTTGGAAACGATTGAAGATTTGGTCACGGGCCTTACTTAAAACCTTCGGATCGTCGATAAACATTACCTTAGGCATTTCTAGGTCAGGGCTCATTTCTTCAACGCTCCGGTAACGTAAGCCCATTTCTACTAAGAAACTTTCTCCCACCGTGTACGGGCTGATATTTTTGTTGGCAGTGTAAATATGGTTCTTGCCATCCACATGGAAATGAACGCCCACTTGGCGACTGAAGGCTTCGGCAGCCAGGTAGTCTTGGAAACTTAAGGTGTGTTTAATTAAAATTTCCCCGTTAATGGTCTGAACAAGCCCGCCGTTATAAGTAATGGCGTATTCCCTTTCGTTTTGGAGCTCAAGTTGGGCCAAGTAGCGTTGAATCCCGGTGATGGGGCGTCCGGTACACAAAACAATGTTAACACCCATCTTAGAAGCTGCATTGATGGCAGCGATGTTTTCTTCGGTCAGTTGTTTATTATCGTTTAATAGGGTGCCATCTAAATCAATGGCCACTAATTTAATACTCATGATCATCCTCCTAATTGATGATGCCGTTTTTGATGTGTGATTGGAATGCTTCAAAGGTAGCTGAGAACAAGTTTTCAGTGTTGCTAGTGAGCATTTCCTTTGGAAAATAGAACCGTTCGTCACTTGAAACTTTGCCCGAAATGGCCCGAACTAAATCGCTAGCCGTGGAAAGCTCCACTAGGGAACCGTCGGCCTGCATCAATTCAATTTGGGTCCGGGGCTTTTGCGACGTAGGGTCATAAGCGTCGTACGGCAGATCGTAGCTATCGTTTTCGGCAGTGTAGTATTCCGCGTCAAACCCTGCTGCAGCCACTAACTGTTTTAATTCAGGTAAAAGTGCGCGGGTTTGGTTACTGATACGGGCAGATTTAAACGGGGTCCGGTTTAAAAAGCGGTTAGCTAGGTCGTTTAAAATGGGGTCTTCTGAATCTTCCCATTGCAAGAAGTAGGTGTTAAGTACCCCGTCGTCTAATTTCAAGTAGTCGCTTAAAGTAAATTGCTTGTTGAAAAAGGGCATTAAAAATTGTGGAGCCTGCTGCCACGGGGTTGCTGAATCTAAGTACAGCTGGTGTGCCCGGGCAAGCAAGTGACCGAGAATGACCTCCATGGACCGTGAAACGGAATGAAAGTAAACCTGGACGTACATTTGAAAACGGCTGACGATAAAGTCTTCAACCGCGTGAATTCCGCTAATTTGAAAGGCAATCCCTTTCGAGTAGGGACGCATCACCCGTAAAATACGGGTTAAATCAAAGGTACCGTAGTTTGTCCCGGTGTAATACGAATCCCGAAGCAAGTAGTCCATCCGATCGGCGTCAATTTGGCTAGAAATCAACTGCACCACTTGGGGATTCGGGTAATCGTGACTGATAACGGCAGCAACTTGGGTCGGAAAATCTGGACTGATTTGTCGTAAAACCTGGTTAACTTCCGTAGTCGGGTCCGTAATGATTTGGGTAGTAATTTGTTCGTGATTGGTGTGAAAAATGTGCTCAAACGTGTGTGAATAAGCACCGTGACCAATGTCGTGTAATAACGCTGCGCAAAGGGTTACCAAACGTTCCTCTTTACGCCATAATCCATCGTTAGGGTTTTTGGAAAGGTAATTCCGTTCAAAGTTTTCAACAATGCGCCGGGCCACTTCGTAACAACCCAAAGAATGTGAAAAACGGGTGTGTTCCGCGCCGTGAAAAACGAATGAAGTAGTTCCTAACTGATGAATGCGGCGAAGCCGTTGGAATTCTTTCGTGTTAATCAGATCCAAAATTACTTGGTCTTGGACATAAACGTAATCATGGATGGGATCACGAAAAACTTTTTCCATCGGCAGGCGCTGATTTTTAAGGGCCATGATGCCACCTTCCTGATTTTTATTAAATAAATCCTTTACTTAGAATTATACTAGTTTTCGCTAAAGCTTGTAAAAGTTGAACGGTAGAATAGTACAATTATATGTAAAATGAATTATAATTGGCATGGTAATAAAGTGAAAGGAAGAGGAGCATTCAAATGGCACTAGATAATGGAATTCCAATTGCGATCCATTTAGAGACGTTTATTGAACAAGAAGGTGAAAAAAACCACCTAGTTTTCGATGAACCAGGACAAGTATTTCAAATGGGCAATTCAATTTACTTACGGTACCAAGAAGTAGACGAAAAAAGCGGACAGAAAATTCCGGTTACCATGAAAATTGACGGCGAAGGAACGGTTTTACTAACGCGAGCTGCTGAAAATGAAATGCGGCTTCGGTTTGCAAGTGGGAAACGGATTGAAGCGCGTTACCGCACCCCATACGGACTGTTCCCAATTGAAACGGTCACCCCTTTGTTAGATGTGCAACTCCAAAACGAACCGTTGGCAGGACAAGTGAACATTGATTACCAACTTTTAGCGGGTAAACAGCTGATTGGTAACTATAAAATCCGATTGCAATTTACGGCCTGAGTGTAGTATCATTAAGGACAGACTGTGGAAAGGACGTGCACCAGTTGGAATTAGAAATTTTTAAGGGTCAAAACAAAGACGAACTCTCGATGATCGAAGTTGCTCACGCTATCTTAGCTAAGAATGGTGAACCGATGGCATTCGTTGATTTAGCTAATGCAGTTCAAAATTACTTGGAAAAGACGGACGAAGAGTTTCGGAATCGGTTATCGCAATTTTACACTGATTTAAATATTGACGGCAGTTTTATTTCCCTTGGTGAAAACACCTGGGGACTTCGGACATGGTACCCATTTGAATCAATTGATGAAGCCCTAATTCACACTGAAGAAGACGAAGACGAAGATCGTCCGGTACGTAAAAAACGTAAACGGGTCAACGCCTTTCTGGCTGACGCCGCCGATGATGACGACGTAATTGATTACGATGCAGATGACCCAGAAGACGAAGACGTTACCGCCGCTGATGACGCGGATGCCGATGATCCAACTTACGAGGATTTATCTAGCGATGATGATAACGACACGCTTCCTGACGGTATTGAAGGTCAATTAACAGAATTAAATGATGATGAAGAAGAGTAAATTATCAGCTTGACTTATGGTTGATTACTCGGTATTATATTTTTTGGGCTCCGGTAAACCTGATTGGGTTTAGCGGACAATGAACGGTTAATACCCCCTATTCATGGAATAGGGGGTATTTTTATTGTTGGGTGAGGGTTACCCGATGATAAAATCCGCTTTCAGGTTTCCAATAGTTAACCAGTTAGAAATGTTAGAAAAGGAGAGTTTTGATGACCAAATATATTTTCGTTACAGGTGGAGTGGTTTCATCTTTAGGAAAGGGGATTGTTGCAGCTTCTTTAGCACGGTTGTTGAAAAATCGCGGTTTGAAGGTGACAATTCAAAAGTTTGATCCGTACATTAACGTTGATCCAGGAACGATGAGTCCGTACCAACATGGGGAAGTTTTTGTTACCGATGATGGTACAGAAACGGACTTGGATTTAGGACATTATGAACGTTTTATTGATATTAACTTAAATAAGTATTCTAACGTTACCACTGGAAAAATTTATTCGGAAGTATTGCGTAAGGAACGGCACGGAGATTATCTTGGCGCAACTGTCCAAGTAATTCCGCACATCACTGACGCAATCAAAGAAAAGATCATGCGTGCTGGAACCGTTACGGATTCAGATATCGTCATTACCGAAATCGGTGGAACGGTTGGGGATATTGAATCCTTGCCATTCTTAGAAGCAATTCGGCAAATGCGGAGCCAAGCGGGTGCCCAAAACGTATTTTATATCCACACTACGTTGGTACCTTACCTTAAGGCGGCTGGTGAAATGAAGACTAAGCCAACCCAACATAGTGTTAAGGAATTACGTGGTTTAGGAATTCAGCCAAACATGCTGGTAGTCCGTACTGAAGAAGGTATTACGGACAGCATGCGTTCGAAGATCGCTGCTTTCTGTGATGTTGAACCGGAAGCGGTAATTGAATCTAAAGACGTGGCAAGTTTGTATGAAATTCCGTTAAATCTAAAACGCCAAAAAATGGATGAAATTGTCGTTAAGCACTTTGGCTTAGACGTTCCAGAAGCGGACATGGCTAAGTGGGCGGACCTCGTTGACCACGTAAACAACCGCCTTGACCACACGATTAACATTGCGTTGGTTGGTAAGTACGTTGCTTTGCAAGATGCCTACATTTCAGTTAACGAAGCCTTGAAACACGCGGGCTACGTTGTGAATGCGGACATTAAGATCACGAAGTTTGATTCAGAAAAAATTACTAAGGAAAACGTTGCCGAATTAATGGCTGGTCAAGACGGAATCATCGTGCCAGGTGGCTTCGGAGACCGGGGAATTGAAGGAATGATCGACGCAATTCAATACGCTCGGGAAAACGACGTGCCGTTCTTAGGAATCTGCCTGGGAATGCAAATGGCCAGCGTGGAATTCGCGCGTAACGTGTTGGGTTACCAAGATGCCAACTCTGCAGAAATGAATCCTAATACGCCGCACAACATCATTGACTTGATGGCGGACCAAGAGGATGTCGAAGACCTTGGGGGAACTCAACGATTAGGTTTGTACCCATGCAAATTGAAGGAAGGTACCGTTGCAGCTCGGGCGTACGATAATCAAGAATTGATTCAAGAACGCCACCGTCACCGTTTTGAATTTAACAACCAATACCGTGCTGAAATGGAAGCTAAGGGATTGGTATTCTCAGGTACTTCACCAGATAACCACCTTGTAGAAGTAATTGAAATTCCGGACAAGCGCTTCTTCGTTGCTTCACAGTACCATCCCGAATTCCTTTCACGGCCACAACGTCCGGAAGGATTATTCAAGGCATTTATTGCGGCCGCTAACCAAAGTAAATAATTAGTTTACTAACTACTACTTCAACGAGGTCGGACTAGTTTTCCGGCCTCGTTTTTACATACGGATGTTTGAGTTTTTTTAATAGGTGAAGGCTTGTGGTTGTATTTTTGCAACAAATTATTTATGATTGAAGTTGACTGTAAAATACATTCCTTAGTTTTAAGTACTTTAAGTTCATTATGTGAGGAAAAACCATGAAAAAAATGATAATCAAGGGTGGACAGCGACTGACTGGAGAAGTGTCCATTGGCGGAGCAAAAAATAGTACGGTTGCTCTAATACCGGCGGCCATTTTAGCGGACACCCCAGTGCGGTTTGATTCGGTACCCGATATACTTGACGTCCATAACTTAATGATTATTCTTGAATCAATGAATGTTCATTCAACCTTTAAAGATGGCGTGATGGAAATCGACCCGACGGAAATTGTCGAAAACCCACTACCAAGTAAAGCAATTAAGAGTTTACGAGCTTCATACTACTTTATGGGCTCGCTTTTAGGACGCTTCAAGCGTTCCACCGTTACTTTCCCCGGTGGTGATAATATTGGTCCGCGACCAATTGATCAGCACATTAAGGGGTTCAAGGCTCTGGGAGCTAACGTTACTGAAGATGAGGACACGGTTTACATTTCTGCTTACGAGCGGGGATTGCACGGGGCCCACATCTTTTTAGACGTGGTTTCTGTTGGAGCCACCATTAACGTAATTTTAGCAGCGGTAAAAGCTCAAGGAGTTACCACCATTGAAAATGCCGCTCGGGAACCTGAAATTATTGACCTAGCCATGTTCTTAAACAACATGGGGGCTAAGATTCGAGGAGCCGGGACGGACGTGATCCGGATCGAAGGGGTCGACAAGCTTGTTTCCACGGCGACCCACACCATTATTCCAGATCGGATTGAAGCGGGTACATACCTATCCTTAGCAGCTGCCGTGGGTGATGGGATTTTAGTTAATAACATCATTCCCGAACATCTCGAATCGTTCACTTCCAAGATGATTGAATTGGGAGTTGATTTAAAAATTGACGGGGACAAGATCTACGTACCAAAGGTGGAAAAGATGCGGGGGATTGAGGTCAATACTAATCCATTCCCTGGGTTTGCAACCGATTTGCAACAGCCACTAACCGCCTCGCTACTAAAGGCTCAAGGGCGCAGTGTGGTTAACGACCACATTTATCCAGAACGGGTAAAACACGTTTCGGAATTGCAAAAGATGGGGGCCAACATCCAGCACGCCGACGGAGTAATTTACGTCGACTACACCGACCAATTGTATGGTGCAAACGTGGAAGCGGGCGAAATCCGGGCCGGGGCCTGTTTGATGATTGCTGCTTTCATGGCGGACGGTACCACCACGATCACCAAAGCAGATAATATCTTACGGGGTTACGATAGTTTAGTGAAGAAATTGACTAAACTAGGTGCGGAAGTGGAAATTACTGCGGATCAATCGCTTTAGAATTAACAATTAGGAGAGTTAATATTCATGGATAAATTTTTAACGATGAATGATTTACAAGAAATGACTCTCAAAGAAATTTACAACCTTGCGCGTGAATACAAGATTTCATACTACAGCCAGATGAACAAGAAGGAATTGTCACTGGCTGTTTTGCGTGCTCAGGCCAAAAAGCAGTCATTTGTTGAAATGGAAGGAGTCCTCGACATAATCGGCAACGAAGGCTACGGTTTTCTGCGTCCGATTAATTACGGCTCTTCCCAAGAAGATATTTATATTTCAGCTTCCCAGATCACCCGGTTTGGTTTGCGAAACGGAGATTTAGTGGGCGGTGAAGCGCGGCATCCGCGGCCAGGCGAACGTTATTACGGATTGATGCGGGTAACTTCGGTGAATAATAAGGATCCCGAGGAAGCTAAACAACGGCCGCATTTCCCAGCGTTAACGCCAATTTACCCAAACCAACAACTGACGTTAGCGACTACGCCAGACGTGTTATCAACACGGTTGGTGGACTTGTTTGCGCCGATTGGATTTGGTCAACGGGGATTAGTAGTCGCACCGCCTAAAGCTGGAAAAACGACGTTGTTGAAGGCCATTGCCAACGGAATTAGTAAGAACCATCCTAACGCGAAGTTAATCGTTCTGCTGATTGATGAGCGACCCGAAGAAGTGACTGACTTGGAACGCTCGATTGATGGTGAAGTAGTCTATTCAACTTTTGACCAAGAACCCCGGAACCATACGCGGGTTTCTGAACTGGTTTTACAACGGGCGATGCGCCTCGTTGAAGACAAACAAGACGTGGTCATTTTACTAGATTCAATTACTCGTTTAACCCGGGCGTATAATTTAGTTACGGCGCCGAGCGGACGCACCCTTTCCGGTGGGGTCGATCCGGCTTCATTTTATAAGCCAAAGAAATTCTTTGGAGCGGCACGCAATATTGAAGAAGGGGGTTCGTTAACCATCATTGGTACCGCCCTGGTCGATACTGGTAGTCGCATGGACGATGTAATTTACGAGGAATTCAAGGGGACTGGAAATTCGGAATTGGTATTATCCCGCAACTTAGCAGAACGGCGGGTTTTCCCAGCATTAGATATTCGGCAATCCGGCACCCGTAAAGAAGAGTTGATGATTTCACGGGATGTTTTAGAACAGCTGTGGAACATCCGGCGGTCCATGCGTGGCGACGCGTTAGAATACACCGAACAAATTCTACAATTAATGAAAAATACTAAGAATAACGATGAGTTTATCGCTAATCTGAAGAACCTTAATTTCGGCAAAAAGTCCTAAATGAGGTTGTTTGAAATAATAATTTATGCTATGATTGTGGTCGTTGGTTTTATAATAACTATGATTCAGCAAATGATTCATGGCAAAGGAGCGTAATATCATGAAAAAAGGAATTCATCCAGATTACCATCCAGTTGTATTCCAAGATTCAGCAACTGGGTTCAAATTTTTATCAGGTTCAACTGCATCATCTTCTGAAACAATCAAGTGGGAAGATGGTAACGAATACCCATTAATCCGGGTTGAAATTACTTCAGATTCTCACCCATTCTACACTGGCCGTCAAAAGTTCCAACAAGCCGACGGTACGGTTGCGAAGTTCAACAAGAAATACGGTTTGGCTTAATATTAAGTCAAATGGTAATCAAAAAAGAGCTAATCCAGCATGGATTAGCTCTTTTTATTTTGTCATGGTAATTAGTCTTTAAAGTCTAGGAACGGTTAAGCAACGGACCGGCCGTTTAACCAACGGAAGAGGAGAAAGTTGATTAATACCAATACGGAAGTGGCAATGAAAACCGCGTTGTAATCAAACAATCCCGAAACTGCCGAACCTAATAACGGACCAATCATATTGCCTAACGCCTGAAAAGATTGGTTCCAACTGAAAATTCGTCCGGTGACTTCCGGAGGGGTTCGCTTAGATAAAATACTTTGCACCGCTGGTAACATGGCACCATCCGAGATGCCGATAAAGAAACGGAAAACGCCTAACCAGAATACTGAAGGCACGAACGCCATCGGTACGTAAAGGACCATTGCAAATAGGAAGGCGACCGATAAAATTTTCTCGGTTCCAATGCGATCGCCGAGTTCACCCAGCCGGGGAGCGGCAAGCATATTGGCAATCCCGGGGATGGCGGCGATTAAACCGGCAACCATGGTAACTCCGGCACCGTTATGCATCAGTTCCTTAACGTATAAACTAATAATTGGGGCGATGGAATTATTCGAAGCTTGAATAATCATGGTGGTAATAAACATCCCAAAGACTGCTTGCGGCCGGTTCAACTTATGTACCACGTCTTTAGCAGTTAACGAACCTTCCGTGCTTTCGATTGGAACAAAGTGTTCGTGAACTAAGAATAAACTAAGGAAGAACACGATTAATAATAGTGCTCCAGTGATGAAAAAGGTGATACGATAAGAGAAGATGGAGGCTAGGGCTCCACCGACGAGGGGACCTAAAAGGGAGCCGGATACGGGACCAGTTGATAGGAAACCGAGGGCGTACCCGCTTTTTTCTTTCGGAGTTTCCGTAGCAATTAAGGCGTTTGCGTTACTAATGTAACCAGCAAAGACCCCTTGTAATAAACGGAGGCCGATTAGTTGGTAGACATTTTGGACTAATCCCATCGCGCCTAAAACAAACGCCATTCCGAGGGAAGCTCGTAAGATCATCAGCTTACGCCCTCGTTTATCAGCAATCTTTCCCCAGATTGGTGAAATGATGGCTAGCACTAAAAAGGTTGAGGAATAAGTTAGTCCACTGTATAGTGATAATTGAGATTTCGAGAAATTGCCGAGTGTATTGACATAAAGGGACAAAAAAGGCATAATCTCACTAAATGCGATACCGGCAATAAACGTTCCGAACCATAGTACAAAGAGGTTTTGCTGCCATGGTTCGCGTTTTTTTCTAGCTCGTCCTTCTCGATGAGAAAACATCTAAAAGCCTTCTTTCTAAAATAAAGGTATACCTATATACAATACCACAAAAATAAAATATATATATTGGAGATCTAAAAGATGAATAGTAAGTTAAAAAAATGGCTTAGTTCAATTGCGTTAACGTTAGTGGTTATTTTTAGTTTAGCATTAATTTTCAATCGACAGATCAAAACGTGGATGGTATCGCAGTATAATCCCACCGTTAGTGAACAGGTGGTCACTAAAAATGAAAAGAAGAAGGCTGATTTTAATTTTTCAAAGGTCAAGTCACTAGACTGGAAGACGGTGGTTAAAGCCCGGGCGTCGGAAAAGCGGATTAAGGTAATTGGTGAGATCGCCTACCCGGAAGTGGGGATTCATTTGCCAATTGGTAAAGGAGTCGACAATTTGACGTTAGCGTTAGCAGCCGGAACGCTTAAGGAAAATGAAAAGATGGGCAAGGGTAACTACGCCCTGGCTGGTCACCACATGATCGACAAGAAGGTTCTCTTTGGACCGTTATATTGGAAGGCCAAGGTGGGACAAAAAGTATATTTGACGGATGAAAAGAACATTTACGAATATCAAGTAACAACCCGGAAGTTTATTAAAGCAACGGATGTACAGGTGATTGACGACGTTAAGGACCAAAAGTTACTTACGTTAGTTACTTGTGATGCAACCGGAGCGGGACGACTAATGATTCGAGGAGAGTTAGTTAAAGAAATGAAACACCAAGAAGCTCCGGCTAGTGTCCAAAAACTGTTTTCGCGACAGTTTAACCGCTAATTTAGTGGCTTTTTGGCGGCAGTCTGCTACTATTAAGGTAATCAGGTAACTTTGAAAGGAATGGATAAATAATGAGTGGAATGGTCATAGGGATTATCATTGTTGCAATCTTGGTTGTGGCAATTGTGTTGATGTATAACGGTTTAGTAAAGGCGCGGACTTACACGCAAGAATCTTGGAGTCAAATTAACGTTCAGCTAAAACGGCGGAACGACTTAATTCCTAATTTAGTAAATACGGTTAAAGGATACGCAACCCACGAAAAGGAAACCTTAAGTAAGGTAGTGGAATTACGTAACCAGTTGGTTGACCAAACGAAGGTGGCGGAACCGTCAACTGCCCAACGGCAAGCGGCAATGCAAACTTCTAACCAGTTGAGCGATACTTTAAAAAGTATTTTTGCGCTTTCAGAAAATTATCCAGATTTGAAAGCTAACCAGGAATTTAACAAGTTAATGGAAGAATTGACCAATACCGAAAATAAGATTGCGTATTCACGGCAATTGTATAATTCAAGCGTAGCTAGTTATAACATTAAGCTACAGTCTTTCCCGAGCAATTTAGTAGCGGGAATCGGGGGCTTTAAAGCGGTGGACTACCTCCAAGTTCCAGAAGAAGAAACCGCTGCTCCTAAAGTTTCTTTCGATAAATAAGGCTATTTAAGAGGAAAATAAATGCTATATCAACAAATTGCAAGTAACAAACGCAAGACCGTATACGTAATGGTTGGTTTTGCGATTTTGGTTCTCCTAATTGGAGCATCGGTCGGTTACGTGTTTTACAATAGCGCTAGTGCGGGGGTTGTAATGGCGGCGATTATTGCTGCGGCTTACATGGGATTAATGATTAGTAATTCGACAAACGTGGTAATGCGAATGAACCACGCGACCGAAATTAGCGAAGCTGACCATCCCGAGCTATGGCATATCGTAGAAGATATGGCTCTAGTAGGAAAGGTTCCGATGCCTAAGGTGTACATTGTAGACGATCCTAGCCCGAATGCCTTTGCTACCGGGAATAACCCGCAAAATGCAGCGGTAGCGGTAACCACCGGAATTTTGGCGCGTTTGAATCGCGAAGAAATGGAAGGTGTGATCGGCCACGAGATTTCGCATATCCGTAATTACGATATTCGCCTTTCTACGATTGCGTTGGCACTTTCAGCAGCAGTTTCATTGCTAGTTAACTGGGGGATGCATGCATTCTGGTGGGGTGGCGGCCGCCGCCGAGACAGCGACGATGATGAGGATAGCAGTTTAAGGGCAATCTTAATGTTGCTGGCGTTGGTACTCGTAATTTTAGGACCAATTGCCACGTCGATTGCTCAGTTGGCTCTTTCCCGAAATCGCGAATATCTCGCTGATGCATCAAGTGTAGAACTGACGCGGAATCCATTGGGATTAATTAACGCGTTGAAAAAGATTTCAGCTAGCGAACCGATGCAGGAAGCGGATCCGAGCAGTGCAGCATTGTACATTGCGGATCCTTTTAAAAAGAAGCGCTCGTTAGCCCATTTGTTTGATACCCATCCGCCAATTGAAGATCGCATTGCTCGACTGGAGAAAATGTGAGTTGATCAATCAAAGAAATCATTTAATTGAAAGTGAGATAAGGGTCCATGTTGCGTGACGACTATATTTTTGTACATTTAGAATCAATTGTTAACTTAATTTATTCGCGCGGAATTACTGCCAAGGATTTCTTAAGTGGAATTTTGCAGGTGCCGACCAATATTTTACTTTTAAACCGGGAAGTTAGTGACGACGTTCCAATTGATAACCATACTTTTTTAAACGAGATTAACGATGCCAAGACAATTAGTCAGTATTTGCTTGATCCGCACAGCAGTAAAAATTGGATCGATTTTTCCCAAGCAGAGGCGCTTAGTGAATTAACGCCCAATGACATCGCTAATTTACTGTACATGGGACATATGAAGAGTCATTTGGACACCCCTTTTTCGTACAAACTGCAAAACGATTACGTTTACTTAGAGGTGGGGACTAACCAAGTCAAAACTTACTACCGGCGGCTAAAGAATTTTTACGCAGTTTTAAACCGGTCGGTAATTCGCCATGCCGAACAGACGTATAACGAACACCGCTTGGTTTTTCGGCGCGTCAATCATTTCTCGGAATTACCAGCCAGCATGGTGAGGCAACTAATTCCAGTGCTTGGCGAAGGCGTCATTTTTGCTTTTGATCAAGCCATTGAACAAGACCACGAACTGCGGGTGCCAATTTTAATTGCTAGTGAAAGTAATTTAGCCCCCACGTTGCGTAGTAAAGAATCACTATACAACCAAGCGCAACAAATCGCGGTGTTAAAATATAATTTAAGGAATCAGGATTGGCATTTTATTATCACCAATCCCAAGGCATTTGATGCCGAAGCCTTGTACTAATGCAGGTTATTTATCTGTAAATGAAATGTTAACGACTTATATAGTAGCTAATGAGATGAAAGTCCAGTTTTTGTTAACCAAAGCTAATTTTGACGGCATGTTTCTAGATTGAATTGGTTGGTAAAATCTACTGGGCTTTTTTGAACCCGTTGCCTTAGTAACCAAAAAGGTGGCTATGGTATAATTGAGGGTAGGTTTGAATAGGGGGAGCTTTAAAAATATGAAAATGCAACTAAGTGAAATTGCCCGTGCTCTAGGAGTAGACGAGTATCCGGACCAATGGAATGAGGTTAGTGTCACCAGTGTCCAGTTTGATAGTCGTCAATTAACGCCGGGTTCTTTGTTTGTTCCAATCAAGGGACAACGCGACGGCCACCAATTTATTGAGCAGGCTATTCAGGCTGGCGCGGTTGCAACGTTATGGGCGAAGGATCATGAAGATACCCGCCCGGCAGATTTGCCAAGTATTGAAGTGGAAGATCCGCTGGCTGCGTTGCAAAAATTAGCGAAATACTACTTAGATAAAATCAATCCCAAAGTTGTGGCAATTACGGGAAGTAACGGAAAAACTACGACGAAGGACATGACTGCCGCCGTTTTAGCGACCGAATTTAATGTGGTAAAGACGGAAGCCAACTTCAATAACGAAATTGGGGTTCCAATCACCATTTTGGGAATGAACGCGAATACTGAGGTTCTAGTGGTTGAATTAGGGATGGACCGCCCCGGACAATTACATTTCTTAAGTGAATTAGTCCAACCGGACATCGCGGTAATTACCATGATTGGCGAAGCCCACATTGAATTCTTTAAGACGCGAGACCGGATTGCGGATGCCAAAATGGAAATTACGGACGGTTTAAAGGAAGACGGTTGCTTTATTTACGATGGTGACGAACCGTTACTAGCGGAGCGGGCCAAGGCGGTGGATGTTGAGCAACGTACGTTTGGGATGAAAAATGAAAACGACGTATTCGCATCCGATGTAGCAGGTACCGATACTGAAACGTCATTTAAGACTAATTTGGACCCCGAAGTGGAGGTTAAATTACCGATTATTGGCGAATATAACGTAAAAAATGCGTTGGCAGCCATTACGGTAGGTGATCGATACCACGTCGGAGTTGCGGATAGTGCTCGTGCATTGGCAGATTTTAACTTAACCAAGAACCGGACCGAATGGCTAAAAGGCCGGCAGGGAGAACGAATTTTAAGTGACGTATATAATTCTAATCCTACGGCAGCTAAAGCAGTGTTAAACTCCTTTGCACATACTAAGAAGACTGGGCGCCGGTTTGTGGTTCTGGGAGATATGTTAGAACTGGGAGAAAATGCCGACCAAATGCATGCCCAATTAGCGGACAGTTTAAATCCGGCTCAATTCGAAGAAGTATTTCTCGTGGGCCAGCATATGCGTGCGTTAGGAAAACGGCTGGTTGACGAAGAGATTTATCCAGCAGAAGCCGTTCATTTATACGGCGCAAACGAACTTCCACAATTAACTACTGATTTACAACAAATGATTAAAGCTGATGACTGTGTACTATTAAAGGCCAGCCACGGGATTCATTTGGAAAAAGTGGTTGAACAGCTTAAATAACGAAGCATAGGCCGGGGAGAAACCCGGTCTTTTTTTTGTGGGGTAAAAAGCACGCGATGGTAGAGAAAGGAAATGAGCTCCAGGCCCCAGCTTTCTGCGGCTAATCTAATTTAGGCTTCAATCGCCTAACCCGCGATTAAGCCCTAAATTAAGTTAGTCCTCAAACCCTGACCAAGGGCTTCCGCTCTCTATATTTGGAAACGAGTTCCAGCCCTTAGGGTTCCGCGGCTAACCCAATTTAGAACTTAATCGCCTAACCCGCGATTAAGTCCTAAATTAAGTTAGTCCTCAAACCCTGACCAAGGGCTTCCACTCTCTATTTTATTTGCTAATCCCACTTCGCGGGTGTATGATTATAAAGTTATGTTTACATGATTGTTACTGTGGGCTTTGCCCTAAAAGACGGATTTTCTTTGATGCAGTAGCAGAAATTTAGGAGGAATTATATTTGAAATTTACCGAACTAGGGTTGGAAGAAGACATTTTGAAAGCTGTTTTAGACAATGGATACGATGAACCCACTCCAATCCAAGCTGAAACAATTCCCGATGTCTTAGCGGGGAAAGATATTATTGGACAGGCACAAACCGGAACCGGAAAAACGGCTGCGTTTGGATTGCCAATCTTACAAAATGTTGACCTAGATAATCCTAATATTCAAGCAATTATCGTTTCACCAACGCGTGAATTAGCTGCCCAAACCCAAGCAGAAATCTTTAAATTGGGTAAGTACAAGCGAGCTAAAGTTCAAGTTGTGTATGGTGGAGCAGACATTCGCCGGCAAATCAATGCGTTGAAGAGCCACCCACAAATTGTTGTGGGAACTCCCGGCCGACTTTTAGATCACATTGGCCGACACACTATTCGCTTAGACCACGTTAAAACCCTGGTCCTTGACGAAGCAGATGACATGTTGGACATGGGATTCTTACCAGATATTGAAAAAATTATTGAACAAACCCCAAGCGAACGACAAACGTTACTATTCTCAGCAACGATGCCCGCACCAATCAAAAAGATTGGGGTTAAGTTTATGACTGATCCTAAACAGGTGACGGTTAAGTCAAAAGAACTAACCGCTGATTTAGTTGATCAGTACTACATTCGTTCTAAAGAATTTGAAAAATTTGATATGTTAACCCGGATTATTGACGTACAGTCACCTAAGTTGGCAGTAGTCTTCGGTCGGACAAAGCGCCGAGTTGACGAAGTGGCTAAGGGCTTGGTTGCTCGCGGTTATAACGCAGCGGGAATCCATGGTGACCTAACCCAACAACGTCGGATGAACATCTTACACCAATTCCGCGATGGACAGTTAGACATCTTGGTTGCTACTGACGTTGCGGCTCGGGGATTAGATATCTCTGGGGTGACTCACGTTTATAATTACGACATTCCGCAAGATCCTGAAAGCTACGTTCACCGGATTGGTCGGACTGGTCGGGCCGGTGCTCACGGGACTTCCGTGACCTTTGTAACTAACTGGGAAATGGATTACCTCCGAGACGTAGAACGTTTAACGAAGAAACGCTTGCTTCCATTAAAGCCACCAACAGAAGAAGAAGCCTTCATTGGTCGGGCAGCAATGGCTGAACAAAACGTGCAAGAATTGGTTAAAAAGACCGATGTTGATAAGTTTGGCGAACAAGCAGACCGTTTATTAGAACAATATGACGCGCGTACATTAGTAGCTGCCTTATTGAACGATGAAACTAAGGCAGACGCGAGTGAGATTAAGGTTAAAATTACCCCTGAACGCCCATTACCACGCAAGAAGAGCGGTAATCATAAGAGTGGCGGCTACCGCGGCGGTCGACGCCATGGTGGTGGCAACGGCTACCGACGCAACGGTAACGGTGGTAAATGGAACGACCGTAAGAACGGTCATCGTCGGGACCGGGATGATCGCCACGCAGGTTCAAATCACCGGCAAGATAACAACAAGGGCGGCAATAAGCGCCACTTTGTAATTAAAGAAAAATAAAGTTTAAACATTTAATGAGGTTACTGGAGCTTTGATTTCAGGCCTCATTTTTTGTTTTCACAGTTTTAGAAAAACTTTACCAATTTAGCTTAGGGCTAGTGGGGGTAGCTGAAAAAGCCGGTTAGTATGTAAAGCTTGCCATGATGGGCTTAAGATGGGATGTTTTTTCAAAGGTAAGTTTGATACAATAAATGACGACAATGGGAGGATACACATGATTTACGGAATTGGCATCGACATTACCAACATTGATCGATTTAAAGCGTTACACAATCCAACGTCTTTTATCAAGAAAGTGTTAACAGATAAAGAACAAGCCGAATTGACAGGTAAAAGCGGTCAGCGAGCGTACGAATTTTTGGCTGGCCATTTTTCAGTTAAAGAATCCTATAGTAAAGCATACGGTACGGGATTAGGAAAAAAGCTTAATTTTCAAGATATTGAAGTTGAGTATGACGACAACGGTCGACCAGTAATTAGCAACCATCCCTTTGCAGGAGTTGCGCACGTGTCGATTTCGCATTCAAAACACCATGTCGTAACACAGGTAATCTTAGAGGGGGATTAACAATGGTTGAAGGATGGCATCGCGCAAGTCGGCTAGTAGTCGATGCGGCGGCAATTCGGCAAAATGTAAAAAAGGAAATTGAACGTTTAGATCAGCAAAGCGAATTATTTGCCGTGATTAAGGCGGATGCGTACGGTCATGGACTGATTCCGGTGGCCCGGTATACTGAACAAGCGGGCGCCACTGGTTTTTGCGTGGCAATTTTAGACGAGGCACTGACTCTACGAGAGGCGGGCTTTGCCGAACCAATCTTAGTTTTAGGAATCACTAACGTAAAGTGGGCGGCCTTGGCTGCTGAAAAGAACGTTTCTTTGACCGTGGGAGACGTGGAGTGGTTGACTAAGGCGGCTCCCCAGTTAACGGCAGAACATCCGTTAAAGGTTCATTTAGCATTAGACACTGGAATGGGACGGATTGGTTTCCAAGAGTCAGACGGTCTTAACCAGGCGGCGGAATTGCTCATCAAAGATCCGCGTTTTGTTTTTGAAGGTGTATTTACACACTTTGCAACCGCGGATGAAAAGGATCCCACTTATTTCAATCTCCAAGTGGACCGTTTTCATAAATTAGTGGACACTTTGCCAGAAAAGCCTCGCTACGTTCACGTTTCTAATACGGCTACTAGTCTGTGGCACGCAGCTTGCAACGGTAACTTGATTCGGTTTGGGGTCGGGATTTATGGAATGAATCCGTCCGGAACCGTTTTGGAACCTCCTTATGATTTGCAGCCAGCCATGACGTTAGAGTCCCGGCTTTCATTTTCTAAGCTGTTGAAAAAGGGGCGTTCGGTAAGCTATGGAGCAACTTACACTGCTGAACAAGACGAATGGATTGGGACGATTCCAATTGGCTATGCCGATGGGTATCCACGCTGTTTACAAGGGTTCCATGTGTTAGTTGACGGGCATTTTTGTGAAATCGTGGGCCGTGTTTGCATGGACCAGTTAATGATTCGCCTTCCGCATGAATATCCGGCGGGGACCCCGGTAATTTTAGCGGGGCAATCGCAAGGGAAAAGTATTAGCATGACGGACATTGCTGATTATGTTGGAACAATTAATTATGAAATCACATGTGGCTTTACGGAGCGGCTCCCGCGGGTCTATAAGAATAATGATATAGTAAAATAATTTCATTGATGGTAGAATGAAAGTAATAATCAGGAATACAGGAGAGCGAGCCTAATGAGTAATCAACTAAGGGATATATCTGTTGAAAAAGAGATTTATTGTGAAATGTTTGAAGTTGAACCCACTGGGGTAAGTGACCAGTTGATTCATGCTTTTTTTGAGCGTCATGCTGCAGAACATTTGGAGCTCTTAAAGGCGGGCTACCAACAAATGGCGGGATTACCCAGGATTTTACGTCCTGCGAGGCGGCTTGTGAAGAACACGTATTTAACGTGTTAAGTAGTGATTAAATTAATAGATTGAATATGGGGTGGCACTGTGGACGAATCCAAGGTAAAACGCGGCGATTTGTTCTATGCAGACTTGTCACCAGTTGTTGGTTCTGAACAAGGGGGAATGCGTCCGGTTTTAGTGATTCAAAATAACGTTGGGAATCACTACAGTCCGACGGTAATCATTGCAGCCATTACGACTAGAATTACTAAACCGAAGATGCCCACCCACGTTGCCATTCGTGCAGGCGAAGCCGGTAATCTACGGGCTTCGGTAATCTTAATGGAACAGATTCGAACAATTGATAAACAACGTCTACATGATCGAATTGGCCGTCTGGACGGCCAAAAAATGAAACTCGTCAACGAAGCCCTTAAAGTTAGTCTGGGCTTGGTGGCGAATACATAAAAGACTATTGGAAATTCAATGGTCGTTGTAAATTAAAAAGAGGCTGTGACAAAAGTCTTTAAACAAAAAACGGTTCATGAGGTAAAACTTCCTCATGAATCGTTTTTATTTTGGCACGCTCTTTTTTTAGTTGATGCCTATAAACTTAAGCAAGGCGGTGCGACTGCAAGTCTTCGACTTCCGGAACTTTAAAGCCTTTCCGTTCTAGATTGCTAATAATACGCTGCAACTTTTTAGGCGGTACTCCCGCCGGTAAAGTGAATAACGTTCGGTGAATTAATTCGTCTTCGTTGGAATCCAAAGTAATAACGCTCGCAATGGAGGTGTACTTCGTAATGATCTTTGCACTAGTGGCTAAATCGCCACGTTCGTCACTAGAAACCACCGTGATTACGTAACTTCCTACGTTAGTGTTCCAAGATTGGGAAAGGGCGTCTAATAGTCGGGCATGGGTCAAGATCCCGTAAAAATAGTTATTATCGTCTAAAACGGTAATGTATGGCAAGTCCTTGATGGTAAAAAATACGGTGAAAAACGCGGCACTCAAGTTAATGTACTTGGTCGCGTTTTTCAGTAAACTAGTCACCGGGTCTTGCATTGAGCCGCCCCGCGACTTATGCCGATAAATGTGCATTTTGTAAATATTTCCGCGAAAGAGCCGTCCTGTTTTATCTAAAATGGGGACGCAACGAAAACCTGAGTCTTCTAAAATTTTAAGTGCCTCTTCGAGCGTGGCATCTTCTTGAACGGTAGTTAGGCGTTGCTTGGGTTTAACCATTGATTTTAATAACATTATGGATTACCCTCCATATCTTAATCTGTTTTTAATAATAGCATAGATTAAGACGTTAGAATACCACTACCGGAGTTCCAACTGGGACAGCTTCGAATAATTTTTTCATCGTTGCGGGTGGGGTGTTGACACAGCCGTGTGAACCATGGGTCTTGTACCAATCGCCACCAAATTTAGGTTGCCAAGAAGCGTCGTGAAGACCGACCCCGGTGTAATCAATTGGCATCCAGTAGTTCACGGGTGATGCATAGTTAGAGCCGTCGTCATTTTTACCACGCAGCGTTGCGTTACGCTGTTTATTCCAAACGTAAAAGACTCCCGTAGGCGTAGTATTGCCACCCGATGGTTTTCCAGTTACCACGTCGGTAGAAATTTGTAGTTTACCATCTTTGTAGTACCACATGTGTTGGTTAGTTTTATCAACTTCCACGTACGTGGTTCCGAGTTCGCCCTTTTTCAAAGATTGTCCGGAGCCAACGATGGTGGCTTTCTGGGTGAAACTTGCCCCCTTGAGAATGTTGGTACTCAAGTTGGCCGCATCAGCCGTGGTATTGATTGACCAGCCAAAAATGCCATCTTTAACGGTTTGGGTACCGCGCTTAGTACTGTTGAAGGTCACGTCCGCACCATAAGTAGCGTATTTTTGGTTTAAATCTGCTAAATAAGCCTTCACCTTAGATTGATCAACGCTTAATTTTTGCTGACCTTGAGCATCAGTCTTAACTTTAAGCCAACTCTTCAGAGTCGCTTGAGGAATTACGACGGTGTTGCCGTTCACATCGTAAGTGATTTTTTCGTTTTCCGCCTGGATGCGTTGCAACTTGACTTGGGCCGCGTTGTTTTTCTTAGAGTAATAGGTGTTCTTTAAATCTAGCTCGTGAGCGCCTTTAGCCGTGCTAGCCTGGATTTGTTGTGCCAAAATTTCAGGGCTAACTACGTGACCAGTTGAATTGGAGCTGGAGTTTAACTTTTGGTTCAGCTGGTCGGCAGCGGTCTGCGCGTAAGCATTTAGTTTTTTAGTCCCCGCTTGATCAAGGTTAACACTAGGAGTGTCAGCCGCGTTAGCCACGTCCATTAACTGAAGAGGCCACGTCCAAGGGTTCTGCGACTTAATTGCGCTGGTGATGGATTGCCGACTGGTTGAGTTAAGTCCAGCGTCAGCTAGGCTAACTTTTTTAACAACTTTGCCGTTAGCAGTTAAATTTAATTTTTGATTACTTAAGTGTTTTTCAATTAGTTGCTGTGCTTGGGTGGCGTTTTTTCCGCCCACGTTAGTACCTGCTACCGTTGTATTTGGCATGAAGGTGCTACTAGATTTATAATGGTAGGCCATTCCAGCGTAGCCCAACCCTAAGATAACCACCGCGCCGATTGTGATGGCGATCTTAGAATGGTGTGGCTGCTGGTGCTGATGTTTGCGTTGTTGCATAGTACTTCCCCCAGATGATTTAATTCTTTACTTTTGCTTTCTTCTGTAACATTACTGTAATATTTCGAATATATCAAGTCTACTATGCGAATCTTAACAAAAAAATCTGGGTTTGACACCAATATTTGCACAATTAACCGTTTTTAGTACAAGTTGTTTGGGGGATGTACGTAAAAAATAGGGTACAAAAAAAGCACCGGTTGCAACCGGTGCTTTCGTTGATAAATTTAATGATTATTTGTCTTGTTTTTCAGCAAGAGCGTTTAGACCGTCAGTAAGAACCTTCTTCAAAGTAGTTGCTGAGTCAGTCATCTTCTTCTTTTCGTCATCGCTAAGTGGTGCTTCGATAACGCGGTTTAGACCTTGGCCATTGATAACTGCAGGAGTACCAATGTAAATGTCGTTCAAACCATATTCGCCGTCCATGTATGCACCAACAGGCAATACGGCGTTTTCGTCGCGAAGAATTGCTTTAGAAATGCGCATCAATGCAGTACCAACACCGTAGAATGTAGCACCCTTCTTGTTGATGATTTCATAAGCTTTGTTACGTACGCTGTCTTCGATTTCAGCCAATTCGTCAGTTGAAACGCCTTCTTCTTTAGCGATTTCAAGCAATGGCTTTGTACCGATTGTAGCTGATGAGAAAGCAGCAAATTCACTGTCACCATGTTCACCTAAGATGTAAGCATCTACAGATTCTGGGCTAACGTTGAATTTCTTACCAAGAGCTACGCGCAAACGAGCTGTGTCAAGTGAGATACCTGAACCGATAACTTTTTCCTTAGGGAAGCCAGAGAATTTCCATGTTGCGTAAGTAAGGATATCAACTGGGTTAGCAGCAACAAGGAAGATACCATCAAAACCAGAATCAACAACTGGTTTAACAATTGTTGAAAGGATGTTTAAGTTCTTGTTAACAAGGTCAAGACGTGTTTCACCTGGCTTTTGTGGTGCGCCAGCTGTGATAACAACTAAGTCAGCATCCTTGCAGTCTGAGTATTCACCAGAGTAGATGTTCTTTGGAGCTGTGAATGGAGTAGCATCTTCAAGGTCCAATGCGTCCCCAACTGTACGATCCTTAACAACGTCGACAATGACGAATTCTTCAGCGATTCCTTGTTGTGCCATCGCGAATGCGTAACTAGAACCTACGGCACCGTCACCGACGAGGACAACTTTTTGATGATTTTGAATATTAGACATAATATCCATTCCCTTCATTTATTAGATTATATATTTGGTCCACCAAAGTATTATAGCATTTTAACAGGGGAAAGTTGAGACCTAATTTTCAGAAAACAAATAAGTTTGCCAAAAATAATTACCGAGCGAACAGAAGTAATATCTAAGCTTTTGTGGCGATATATGATAAGATTATTTAAAACGATCTCAAGCTGAAGGGGCGGATTCCTTTCAGCTATTTTTGCGTATGAGGATGATAAATAATGAAAATGATTGTTGGTTTAGGAAACATTGGAAAAGAATATGATCAAACGCGGCACAACACCGGCTTTATGGTGGTAGACGCACTAGCTAAAAAGTATGGGGTGGATCATTTTAAGATTCATCACGAGGCCATGGTTGGCGAATTTTTCTTAAACGGTGAAAAGGTTTTATTAGTGAAACCAACTACCTACATGAACGATTCTGGGCGAGCGGTGCGTCCGTTAATGGACTACTATGACTTAGCATTAACGGATTTGATCGTGGTTTATGATGACATGGACATGCCGGTGGGGAAAATTCGTTTGCGGCAAAAGGGCTCGGCAGGCGGGCATAACGGGATTAAGAGTTTGATTGCCCACTTAGGTACCGAAAAGTTTCGCCGGCTCCGGGTGGGAATCGAACACCCAGCACACCAAAAAGTGGTGGATTATGTGCTTGGAAGATTTACTAAAGAACAAAAAGCGGATTTTGAAATTGGCGTACAAAACGCAATTGCGGCGCTCGACGACTGGCTAGCGGGCGCGGAATTTAGTCAGTTGATGAATCAATATAATTAGTGGGGCAAGTATGAATATTGAAAAAATTTTTGCAGACACCAAGGCAGTTGTTGAGGTTACTAGCAATTTAGGAGCGCAAACCCGTCAATTAGTGACCGGTTTATTAGAACCGGCCAAACAACTGTTTTTGAATGCGTTATTACAGAAACAAAATCAACCAATTTTAGTGGTAACGGATAGCTTGGCACACGCGGAACGACTGTATAACGAGTTAGCAGAAGGGCAACTGGACTTACAGGCCTACTGGTTTCCGGCAGAAGAGATTATCGCGGCAGAGGTGGCGACCAGTTCGCCCAACTACCGGACGGCACGGGTGCGATTTTTAAACGCCCTCGCTAATCAGCAACGGGGAATTTACGTTACCTCTGCTTCTGGTTTTCGGCGAATGGTCCCGGCGGCCGCAGACGTTAAGCAGGCCCAGCTAGAAATTAGCGTGGGGGAAGAATACGACCCGCAACAGCTAATTCAACAGCTAGTCCAACTGGGATACCAACGGGTCGAACAGGTAGAAAAGAAATCGGAATTTGCCGTTCGCGGTTCAATCGTGGATATTTTTCCGCTTAACCAGGACGTTCCGGTGCGCGTAGACTTTTTTGACGTTGAGGTAGATTCACTTCGAACTTTCGACCAAAATAACCAACGCAGTATCGAAAATATTACCCAGACTAAAATTTTACCGGCGACGGATCTGATTGTGACTGAAGAACAATTCCATCAAGGAATCGCTAAGTTACAAAAACAAGTTCATCAAGCGCGTAAACGGCTGGATGAAGATAACCAAGAACTTTTACAGCAAAACATTGCGGAAGTTACGGAACGCTGGCAAAAGCACCAGATTATCCCAGAAGACGTTATCTACACTAAGCAACTCTACGCAAAGCCTAATTCGCTGCTCGATTATTTAGCTGACGGGGTGCTCGTGGTTGACGACTACCCGCGGATTTTGGATGCGGAGTTAGATATTCAAAAAAATGAGGCTAGTTGGATTGTCGACCAGTTAAAGAACAACGTTTTGTTAGACAATGATCCGTTAGGCTTAGAAATCCGCCAATTAATCCGGCAAAAAAAGCAGCCCCAAATCTTTTTATCGATGTTTCAAAAGGGGATGGGCCGGCTTAAGTTTGACCAACTAACGGAAATTACTACCAGAGCGGTTCAGGAATTCTTTGGCCAAATGCCCGTTTTAAAGGGCGAAGTGGAACGGTGGATGAGCCGGCACGCCACCGTCTTGATTTTTGCCAATTCTAAAGAGCGGCAAAGTAAAATTGCCAGCACGTTGCGTGATTTTGAAATCGAATCACGAATCGTGCAGGCAGATCGGATAGTTACCGGGGCGGTCAACATTATTGGGCAATCCTTTTCACAAGGGTTTGAAATGCCCGACGCCAAAATGGTGGTGCTTACTGAAAAGGAACTGTTTGCCAAAGTTCGCAAAAAGCGGCCGCGCCAACAGCACATTGAAAATGCGGAACGGTTAAAAAGTTATACCGAGTTAAAGCCCGGAGATTTTGTGGTGCACGTCAATCACGGGATTGGTAAATACTTGGGAATGACCACCATGGAAGTTGATGGGGTTCACCAAGATTACCTCACCATCCAATACCAGGGCAGCGGACAGCTTTTCATTCCGGTTACCCAGCTTAATTTAGTTCAAAAATACGTGGCGGCGGAAGGCAAGCGCCCGAAGATCAACCGACTGGGCGGATCCGACTGGGCAAAGACTAAGCAACACGTTGCTTCTAAAATTGAAGACATTGCGGACGATTTAATTGAACTATATGCCAAACGGGAGGCCGAAAAGGGTTTTGCCTTTCCGCCGGATGACGATTTGCAATTACAATTTGAAAATGACTTTCCTTACACCGAAACTCCTGACCAATTACGGTCCATAAAAGAAGTTAAGGAAGACATGGAAAAGCCCCGGCCAATGGATCGACTGCTAGTTGGTGACGTAGGTTATGGGAAGACTGAAGTTGCCTTGCGAGCTGCTTTTAAGGCAATTGAGGGTGGCAAGCAGGTGGCGATTCTCGTGCCAACGACAATTTTAGCGCAACAACATTTCGACACGATGAACGACCGTTTTGGAGATTATCCAATTACGACCGCGATGCTGTCTCGTTTTCAAACTAACGCGCAAATTAAGGAAGCCTTAGCAGGTCTGAAAGACGGCACCATTGACATCGTAGTGGGCACTCACCGACTGCTATCAAAGGACGTTCACTTTAAGGACTTAGGCCTGTTAGTGATTGATGAGGAACAACGCTTCGGGGTGAAACATAAAGAACGGATTAAAGCTTTGCGTTCCCAAGTGGACGTCCTCACCCTCACTGCTACCCCAATTCCCCGCACGTTAAACATGTCAATGATTGGGGTGCGTGATCTTTCAGTAATTGAAACTCCGCCAACCAACCGTTACCCGATTCAAACCTACGTGGTTGAAGAAAATGCCGGGATTATCCGCGAAGGAATTATGCGTGAAATCCGGCGGGACGGTCAGGTATTCTTTTTGCACAATCGGGTGCAAGACATTGAAAAGGTGGTTGCCCAAATTGAGGCACTGGTTCCCGAAGCACGGGTTGCCTACATTCACGGACAAATGACCGAAAAACAATTAGAAGATATTTTGTTTGATTTCATTGAGGGCGAATACGACGTGCTGGTAACGACCACGATTATTGAAACCGGCATCGACATTCCCAACGCCAATACCCTATTTGTAGAAAACGCCGATCACATGGGACTTTCCCAACTTTATCAACTGCGGGGACGAATCGGGCGCTCCTCTCGAGTTGCGTACGCGTACTTCCTTTACCAAAAGGACCGAGTTTTGACTGAGTTGGGTGAAAAACGCTTGGAAGCCATTAAAGACTTCACCGAATTGGGATCCGGCTTTAAAATTGCCATGCGAGACCTTTCGATTCGGGGTGCGGGTAACTTACTTGGTAAACAGCAACACGGGTTCATTGATTCGGTTGGATACGACTTGTATTCGCAAATGCTGGCTGATGCAGTTAAGCAAAAGCAGGGCAAGAAGGTTCCCAAACGTTCTGATAGTGAAATTGATTTGGAAATCGAAGCCTTTCTTCCAAGTACGTACATCGAAGACGCACAGCAAAAAATTGAATTTTACAAACGACTTCGGCAAGTTGATTCCACTGATGGCTTGATGGACGTGGTGGATGATTTGATTGACCGGTTTGGCGAATACCCAACCGAAGTTGCCAACTTGATTCAAATTACCGAGCTTAAATTACACGCGGATGCTGCGCAGGTAGAAAAAATCGAGCGGAAAAATGGCAACTTGTTCATTACCTTAACTCCGGCGGCAAGTCAGAAGATCAGCGGCGAAAACGTCTTTGCTGCGCTATCGGTTACTAAACTGCGAGCGACAGTGGCGGAATCAAATGATAAAATGCATATAAAGTTAGTTATTCAACCGCAAATGACGCAACAAGATTGGTTTGAGCAACTAATGAGCTACATTAAAAAATTAGCTGAATATCTGTGAGGAAGCGACTTGAAAAAAATAACCGAGCAAAAAGCAATGCGGGGAGCCTTCATTCTATCGGTTGCCGCAATTATCGCTAAGGTTTTGAGCGCCGTTTACCGGATTCCTCTCCAAAATTTGGTTGGTAACACCGGTTTTTACGTATACCAACAAATTTATCCGATTTACGGAATTGGGATGACCTTCGCGCTTAATGGGTATCCCAACTTTATTTCTAAAATCATTGCCGAAGAACCTGATGAAAAAAGAAAATTAGTACTTGGCCAGTACTCCATAATGATCCTAACGTTGCTTTCCGCGACAGTGTTTTTGATACTGGTTGGCGGCGCGCAGCCGATTGCTCAGGCAATGGGGGACCGTCAGCTTGCGCCGATGCTCCGGGTCGTAGCAACCATGTTTTTGCTGATGCCGTTTTTAGCAACGGGACGGGGATACTACCAAGGAATTTATAACGTTATTCCAACGGCAAAATCGCAAGTTGTTGAACAAGTGGTCCGGGTAAGCATCATCATTTTGGTGGCGATAATCACGGTGCAGCAAGACTGGTCGGTTTACAAAATGGGCGCTTACGCGATGGCTAGTTCTACCGTAGCCGCGGTAGCTGCAAGCTGGTTTTTTATACCAGTAATCCGTAAGATCATGCATAAAGGTACCGCTCACTTTCAATGGTTCGTATTTAAAGATTTAGGAAAACGGTTCGTAGTGGAAGGCGGGCTAATTTGCCTGCTTTCGGCGATGATTATCCTGCTTCAGTTAGTGGATTCGTTTACCGTTAAAAATAATTTAGTGGCGGCGGGAATGTTACCTGACGCCGCAAAAACTCTAAAAGGGGTTTACGACCGCGCCCAGCCATTAGTACAAGTCGGAACGGTAATCGCGACCGCGTTTGCGACCACGTTATTGCCTTCGTTGACCGAAGCTTTGCAAAAACGTGATTCCGGGGCCTTTTATCGCTCGGCAACTTCGCTAATCCGAGTGGCGGTGGCAATTTCATCGGCAGCTAGCGTGGGAATGATTGCTTTAATGCCGTTTATCAACCGGCTGCTCTTCGGTAGTTTCGCTGGTTCGGGCGCTTTGGCAATTTATAACCTCAGCGTAATTTTGGCGGCGTTGATTTTTGTTAATAATAGTGTTTTACAAAGCATGGGGCGCTTAAAGATGACGTTTTGGGCGATTGCGGCCGGTCTTTGCGTCAAGGTGATTTGCAACGGTTGGGCGGTCCGCCACTGGTCAATTACTGGCGCAAGCTGGATAACCGTCCTTAGTTTGGTAATCATTGCTGGCGCGATGAGTTGGGCGTTACCAGTGCGGCTGTTAAAGAGGGTTTACCTAGAAAACCACTTTTTACTAAAATTGTTGATTGGAAACGCGGTGATGTTTGGCGTTGTGCAACTAATCACCGGATTTTTACGAGTGTTGGTTTCAAGTGATAGTCGGGGAGCTGCTTTGCTAATTACGGCAGTGGGAGCGCTAATTGGTGCGTTAACTTGGCTAAGTTTCGTGCTAATTAATCGGGTCTTCACCCTCCGAGAGTGGTTGACGATCCCCTTTGGCAAAAAAATAATAAGAACAATACAGAGGATGGTTAAATGAGACTAGATAAATTTTTAAAAGTTTCGCGAATTATTAAACGGCGGGCGTTGGCAAAGGAAGTTGCTGACCAGGGCCGAATTTTAATCAATGATAAGGTAGCAAAGTCTTCATCAAACGTGGTTCCTAACGATCAAGTTGAAATCCGTTTTGGAAATAAAACGTTGGTGATCCGGGTGGAACAGCTGTTGGATACAACCAAAAAAGACGATGCGGAACGAATGTATACGATTATTTCTGAAAACTATCAACAAGATTTTAGAAAATAATTTAAAACTTGGTAAATATGCGTGGACAGGCTAGGTAAGCGTTGTTATAATCGGAAGTGATTAAGGGGATATAACAATGGCAAATAATCAACATCATCAGAAAAAAAATCACAGCAAAATGAGTTACCGGACGGCAACCGGAGCACCGAATCCTTATGCACGGGCACGGAAAAAACGGGCCCTAGTTATTTTAGGAGTTTTTGCGGCGGTTGCGGCGGTCTTTTTGTTCCAAATAGTCCACGCAAAGGTGTCTCAGAATAGTGTGAATGCCAAACTTGCGGTGGAATCGGCACGCTACACAAAAATGAAGGATGAAAATGCCCAGTTAAAAGACAAGGTTAAGCAAATGAATGATGAAAATTATTTGGAAAAGTTAATCCGGGCAAAGTACTTCTACACTAAAAAAGGTGAAACGGTATATAACTTACCTAACGATGCCAAGTAAGGATAAAACACGATTAAACTAAAGAATATTGGAAATTGAATAGTCATTTTAAAAAGTGAAAAGCAGGGTTTTGAAAACCAATCCTGTTTTTCACTTTTTTGTTAAATGACCCGTTTTCGAATGTATAATTTCTTGAAATTTTTCAACAATGTCCAATTTTTTTCACGGCCGTTGAAAATAAATTTTTCCGGGTCGACAGCTCGCAAGCCACTAGTAAGAAATGGTATAATTAGACATTAAATTTTTTAGGAGGAACATACGGATTTATGTCAATTGAAGTTGGAACTAAGGTAGATGGGAAAGTTTCTGGAATCACTAATTTTGGAGCTTTTGTAGATTTAGGGGAGCATCGGTCTGGCTTAGTTCATATCAGTGAAGTTTCTGATAGTTTTGTTAAGGATATTCACAGCGTACTTAAGGTAGGCGATTCGGTTACGGTGAAGGTACTTTCGATTGCTGATGACGGTAAGATTGCTTTATCCATCCGCAAGGCGGTAGAGCGGCCGGCGCAAGCAGCACCGAAGAAGTCTCATGAATACCATCATTCACGAGACGACCGGCAATTTAATCATCAATCTAATTACCAAGCAAAACAGCATCATTCAAACGCAAACGAATCGTTTGACCAAATGCTATCGGGCTTTTTAAAGGACAGCGAATCTCGTCTTTCCATGCTTAAGAAAAATACGGATGGTAAACGCGGCGGACGCGGCGGACGGCGCAACTAATGATTAGTTTAAGGGCGTTGGGTGAAAAAATTGTTGACCATTATCAATTGAATCAAGCGCCGGTGGTCGTAGCGGTCTCGACAGGAGTGGACTCCACGGTATTAATCAACGCTCTTTTAGCAGCGACTAATCTCGCTGAAAATCGGCTAATTATTGCCCACGTAAACCACCAGTTGCGTTCCCAAAGCGTGCAAGAAGAGGATTTTTTGCGACAATGGTGTGCAAAACGACGACTAATGTTTGTAAGTACTAAGTGGCCTAGAGAACTGCATCCCGATACGGGAGTGGAAGCTGCTGCTCGGCGGTTTAGGTATGATTTTTTTGCCAAGGTGATGCAACGGTACAACGCAAACACCCTCTTGACGGCTCATAACGCTACCGAACAGGCTGAAAGTTTCCTTATGCAAGTGGTGCGCGGAGGTTGGTTAAGCCAGTTACGCGGCACTCCCGAGGAGCGGTCTTTTGCGACCGGGCGTTTAGTGCGGCCATTTTTAAAAATTAGCAAGCCGACTTTAGTAGCGCTTGCGCAGGAAAATCACCTAACTTGGTTTGAAGATGAAACTAACCAACAGGATGATTATTTGCGTAACCGGGTGCGTAATCAGTTGCTGCCCGCCCTGCAAGCGGAAAATCCGCGCGTGGTGGAGCATATTGGACAATACCAAACCGAGATTACCGAACAAGACCAATTGATCAAAGAAATTAGTCGACAAAAACTAGCGCAGCTCCGGCAAGGGAGTCAATATCAGTTACCAAAGTTCAAAGCGGAGTCGCGATTATGGCAAAAGCAACTGTTAAAACAGTTGGTCAGCGAGTCTTGTCCCGCAGTGGCAATTGGACAAAATAAGCTGGATGAAGTTTTAGAATTTATTAATCAAACTAATTTAGCGCAGGGCTCGATTGATTTAGGTAACGATTATGTACTGGAAATCACGTACGATTTATTACAAATAATCAAAAAAAAGACCGTAAAAAGTGAACAAGCTAAAAAGCATATGGTAACATTGAACAAGTGGTTAACTTTAGATGAGGGTACTCAATTTCGAATCAGCGACCGTTCCGTTGCTGGACCGGTTGCCGGAGCAATGGTGTTGAGTGACAATCAGCTTAAGCAACCGCTTTTTGTTCGTCAGGCAACCCCCCAGGATCGGTTACGGTTAAAAAACGGCAAGTATAAGACCGTTCGACGGGAATTAATCGATCAAAAGGTTCCTCGTGAACAGCGAGCGAATTTTTGGGCAGTTGTGGACGGCGACCAAAGGGTTTTGTGGGTACTCGGTTTAAGACAAGCATGGTTAGCCGAACCCTACTTAGCAACGCAAACACAATATATTTTGGAATATAGAACTGGAGGACGTCCCCATGGACAATGATATCGCCAAAGTTTTATACAGTGAGGCAGATATAAAAGAAGCTTGCCAACGTTTAGGTAAGCAATTGACGAAGGATTATGCTGGCAAACGCCCGTTGATTTTAAGCGTATTGACGGGGGCCATGTTTTTCACAACGGACGTGGTCCGCGAATTTGATGGTTATGCACAGATCGATTTTATTGACGTGTCTAGTTATAACGGCGGCACTCAATCAAGCGGAAAAGTTGAATTAATTACCGATATCTCCGAAGATGTTAGTGGCCGTGACGTGCTGATCATTGAAGACATTGTGGATACTGGACGTACTTTACGCTACGTAATGGATTTACTATATTCCCGTAACGCGAAGAGTGTTAAAATTTGTAGCTTCTTGGATAAGCCTGCCGGTCGCGATGTGGAAGCTACGGCAGACTACGTGGGCTTTACGGTTCCAAACGAATTTGTGGTCGGATACGGGCTAGATTACCAAGGTTATTACCGCAATTTACCGTACGTGGGTGTTTTAAAGCCGGAAATTTATAAGTAAAAACATTGGTCAAAGTTAGTCAAATGTGATATTATATCGACAACAGTCAAGATTAAAATTAATGCGTCTTGATGCCTTACAAGGAGGAACTACATGAAAAATAACAGAAATGGGCTGTTTAAAAATAGTCTTTTCTATATCGTAGTTTTTTTGAGTATTATGGGAATTATCGCTGCGGTAGTGGGCAAGGGTGGCAACAACCAAACCTCCACCATTTCGTCAAGCGAGTTTATTTCACAGCTTAAAAAAGACAACGTGAAAAGTTTTGATATTCAGCCATCAAATGGTGTGTATAAGATCACTGGTAAATATCGTTCTGCGCAAGAGGATGATACTGCCACAGGGTTATTCCCCGGAACAGTTTCATCTAGTAAGGTAACCGGGTTCCAAACTTCGGTACTACAGAATGACTCGACCGTCTCCCAAATCACCAAAACTGCATCATCTGATGGGGTAAAGGTAAGTACTAAGGAAGAAGAATCGAGTAGCTTCTGGGTTCAACTCCTCGTAACGGGATTGCCATTAATCTTCTTTATTTTCATTTTCTACATGATGATGGGTCAGGCCGGACAAGGCGGTGCTGGCAAGGGAGTAATGAACTTTGGTAAATCGAAGGTTAAACCCGCAGATAAAAGTGCCAATAAAGTTCGTTTCTCTGACGTAGCTGGAGAAGAAGAAGAAAAGCAAGAATTAGTGGAAGTAGTTGAATTCTTAAAAGATCCGCGGAAGTTCGTGCAATTAGGTGCTCGAATTCCAGCCGGGGTTCTGCTTGAGGGACCTCCCGGGACAGGTAAAACCTTACTGGCTAAAGCGGTAGCCGGTGAAGCCGGGGTTCCGTTCTACTCAATTTCTGGTTCAGACTTCGTAGAAATGTTTGTCGGGGTCGGTGCTAGCCGGGTTCGGGACTTGTTTGACCAAGCAAAGAAGAACGCCCCATCGATCATCTTTATTGATGAAATTGATGCGGTTGGACGGCGTCGGGGCAACGGCACTGGCGGCGGTCATGATGAACGTGAACAAACCTTGAACCAATTACTGGTTGAAATGGACGGATTTACCGGTAACGAAGGGGTAATCGTCATGGCGGCTACTAACCGTTCGGACGTATTGGATCCTGCGTTGCTTCGTCCAGGTCGTTTTGACCGGAAGATCTTGGTTGGTCGGCCAGACGTTAATGGTCGGGAAGCCATCTTACACGTCCATGCAAAAAACAAACCAATTGCTAGCGACGTTGACCTAGCTGAGATTGCTAAACAAACTCCTGGTTTTGTAGGGGCAGATTTGGAAAACTTGCTTAACGAGGCGGCGCTGTTAGCTGCCCGGCGTAATAAGAAGGTTATCGACGCAGCCGACTTAGATGAAGCTGAAGACCGGGTAATTGCTGGACCAGCGAAGAAGAACGCGGTGGTCAGCAAGAAGGAACGGCAAACGGTGGCTTACCACGAAGCTGGACATACCATTGTTGGGTTAGTTCTCAACGATGCCCGGGTCGTGCATAAAGTTACCATCGTTCCGCGGGGTCGTGCAGGTGGTTACGCGATTATGCTACCGCGTGAAGACCAAATGCTGATGTCTAAGAAAGACGCGATGGAACAGATTGCTGGTTTGATGGGTGGTCGTGCTGCTGAAGAAATTATTTTCAATCAACAATCTTCGGGAGCTTCAAATGACTTCGAACAAGCTACGCAAATTGCCCGCTCAATGGTTATGCAGTACGGGATGAGTGATAAAATCGGTCAAGTAGAATTGGCTGCACCTGGACAATCCTACTACGGCGAAAGCGGACCGGCATACTCTGAAAAGACTGCCGCAACCATTGACGAAGAAATTCGGCGCTTTACTACCGAAGGTTACGAACAAGCTCGCAAGATTATCCAAGAGCATCGTGAACAACACAAGATTATTGCGGAAGCTTTGCTTAAGTACGAAACCTTGGATGAAAAGCAAATTCTCAGTTTGTTCAAGACTGGTAAGATGCCGGAAAAGAAATCGGACACTGAATTTCCAAGCGAAAAAGCTGCAACGTTCGAAGAAGCTAAGCGTGAATTAGAACGCAAGGAAGCTGAACGCCACGAACAAGCGGCTAACTCCGTTAAGGAATCCAACGCTAAAGATAATGAAGACACGACCGTTTACTATCCTAATGACGAGGATCATGACGACGGTTCAACAAATTAATAGCCAAAGAATCGTGGGTTGCCCAATGCACTCACGATTTTTTTGCGAAAGGAGCATACTCAATGAGTGATTATTTAATAAAAAGTATTGTTAATGACGGGATGTTTCGGGCTTACGCAGTTAATACCACTAACTTGGTTCAAGAAGCCCAACAACGCCACGATTCGTGGAGCGCGGCTACGGCAGCATTAGGGCGTTCATTAACAGCGACCTTGTTACTGTCTTCATCCGTTTTAAAGGGTGAAGAAAAGCTTACGGTAAAAATTAATGGTGGCGGTCCAGTGGGCACCATCGTGGTGGATGGCAACGCCAAGGGAACGGTTAAGGGTTACCTTCAGCATCCGCACGTATCTTTGCCGCTGAAGGAAGACCACCATATTGACGTGGGCCAAGCAGTTGGTAACCAAGGGGTTATGGCAGTTACTAAGGATATGGGACTTGGCGATCCGTTTACCGGACAAGTTGGGTTAGTTTCTGGTGAAATTGGCGACGACTTTACCTATTACCTGGCGCAATCTGAACAGATTCCTTCGGCGGTAGGAGTGTCAGTCTTTGTGAACCCGGACGAAACGGTTGGCGTAGCAGGGGGCTTCTTGATTCAAGTAATGCCAGACGCTACGGATGATGCAATTGATCGCTTGCAAGCGCGGTTAAAGGAAATTCCGTTGATTTCAGAAATGCTTCGTAACGGCAAGACCCCGGAAGAAATTTTAAACGACATTTTTAAGGACGATCAGGTTAAAATTTTAGATAAAATGGACGTTAAATTTGAATGCGATTGTTCTAAAGAACGCTTTGCACAATCATTAGCTTCCCTCCCTACGGAAGAGCTCCAAGAAATGATCGATAAAGATCAGGGTGCACAAGCAGTTTGCCGGTTCTGCGGCAACCAGTATCAATTCTCCGAAGCTGATTTGCAAAAAATCATTGATGAAAAGTAATTTGCCAAAATTTGTGTAATGAGGATCCGCGGTTCCTCCACAATCGCAATTTTGTGTGCTATCATATTCTGCATGCATAAAAAGTTTGATGAGGTGAAAAAATGGAATGGAAAATTGGGGATATAACGATCCCAAATCAATTAGTTGTTGCACCGATGGCTGGGGTGACTAACACGGCCTTTCGGGTGATCTGCAAGCAGTTTGGTGCCGGGCTGGTAGTTTGTGAAATGATTTCGGACCGGGGCATCATTTACGGTAACAAAAAAACGTTAAGTATGATGCAAGTTGACCCCAACGAACATCCAATGAGTATCCAGATTTTTGGCGGTACTAAGGAAACTTTGGTGGAAGCCGCTAAATTTGTGGATCAAAACACTGAAGCAGACATTATCGACATCAACATGGGTTGCCCAGTCAACAAAGTGGTTAATACGGATGCAGGGGCGCGTTGGTTGCTAGATCCTAATAAGGTTTACGAAATGGTTTCCTACGTTACCGACGCAGTTAAAAAGCCTGTAACCGTAAAAATGCGGACTGGCTGGGATGATAAACACATTTACGCGGTGGAAAATGCCCTGGCTGCACAACGAGCTGGAGCAGCTGCCTTAGCAATGCACGGTCGGACCCGGAAACAAATGTACACTGGTCATGCCGATTGGGACATCTTAAAAGAAGTTGCCAGTCAGTTGCACATTCCATTTATGGGTAATGGAGACGTAAGGACGCCCCAAGACGCTAAACGGATGTTAGATGAAGTGGGCGCCGACGCGGTAATGATTGGCCGGGCTGTTTTAGGTAATCCATGGGAGCTTCAAAAGGTGGCAGCCTACCTTAATGATGGAACGCTCATTGACGAACCTACCCCAGCAGAAAAAATTAAGATTGCTAAGGAACATTTGCATGGCTTAGTTGAGTTGAAGGGTGAAAATATCGGACCGCGTGAATTCCGGGGTCAAGCGGCATATTACCTTAAAGGGGTGCCACACTCTGCGCGAACCAAGGTAGCCTTAAATGCTGCCGAAACTGAGCAAGAAATGATCGATATTTTTGACCGGTTTATTGAAAAGCTAGACTCTCGAATGAGTCGAGTTGCGAAATAAGGTTGCATTTTACCGTTTTAATAAGTAATAATTATATTTGAAAAATTAAAGAGGGGGATCACATAGTGGGCGAGAAGCAACAACCAAGTATGAATGACCAACTACGGGTACGTCGTGAAAAGATGCAAGAATTACGCGACAAGGGAATTGACCCGTTTGGCCATCGTTTTGAAAGAACACATTTAGCCGCACAATTACACGAAAAGTACGGTGACATGTCAAAAGAAGAAATTGAAGAACAGGGCGTTGTCGCAACCGTTGCTGGTCGGATGGTTTCAAAGCGCGGTAAGGGAAAGGTCGGTTTTGCTGACTTAAAGGACCGTTCTGGAAAGATTCAACTTTACGTACGTAAGGATGAATTAGGCGAAGACGTCTACAAAATCTTTAAACGTGCTGATTTAGGTGATTTCCTAGGAGTAACTGGGGACGTAATGAAGACGGATATGGGTGAATTAACTATCAAGGTTACGTCATTGACCTTCTTAAGTAAGGCACTGCGTCCGTTACCAGATAAGTTTCATGGTTTACAAAACGTTGAGCAAATTTACCGGCAACGTTATTTAGATTTGATTGCAAACGATGAAAGCATGGAACGCTTCCGTAAACGGACCAAGATCGTATCGGCAATTCGGCGTTACCTAGACGACCATGGATTCGCTGAAGTTGAAACGCCAGTTCTCCACACTCAAGCAGGTGGAGCAAGCGCACGGCCATTTATTACCCATCACAATGCGTTAGACATTGATTTATACTTACGAATTGCTTTGGAACTCCACTTGAAGCGATTAATTGTTGGTGGAATGGAACGCGTTTATGAAATTGGTCGAGTTTTCCGTAATGAAGGAATCGACACTCGTCATAACCCAGAATTCACCATGCTAGAAACTTACGTAGCTTACTACGACTTCCACGACGTAATGGACGAAACGGAAGGCATTTTAAAGGCGGCGGTTAACGCCGTTTCAGATGACGGCAAGATTACGTACCAAGGTACGGAGCTCGACTTGAACCAAGACTTTGAACGTTTACACATGGTTGATGCGATTAAGAAGTATGCTGGAGTTGATTTCTGGCCAGAAATGTCTGTTGAAGAAGCCCGCAAACTGGCTGACGAACATGGCGTAAAATACGAATCATGGTGGACAGTTGGTCACATTATTAACGAATTCTTCGAAGATAAGGTGCAAGATCAATTGAAGCAACCAGTTTTCATCTATGGTCATCCAGTTGAAATCTCGCCGTTAGCAAAGAAGAATGCTGACGACCCACGCTTTACGGATCGTTTTGAATTATATATCTTAGGTAACGAATACGGAAACGCCTTTACCGAATTAAACGACCCAATTGACCAGCGGCAACGTTTTGAGGCTCAAGTTGCAGAACGGGAAGCTGGTAACGAAGAAGCAGAAGGAATTGACGAAGACTACATTGAAGCTTTGGAATACGGTATGCCACCAACTGGCGGTTTAGGAATCGGAATTGACCGCTTAGTAATGTTGCTAACCGATGCTCCTTCAATTCGTGACGTGCTTCTATTCCCAACGATGCGTCCAATTGATTAACAGATAAATAAGCAAAGATCACGCTATTTAGCGTGGTCTTTTTTGTTTGCTTATGAAAGTAAAACTATTTTCATGAGTCACCCTAAACAAAAAGTCTAGGCAAAATTTGATAACGAAGGTGGCTGAGTAAAAAGATTTTATAAAAGTTGATCGGTTGCAAGCGTTACCGAATCGCACAGTGTGGCCTTTTGGTGTGAAAGTGCCATTTTTTATAATGGTTTTCTTAAAAATGCTATTGACGAAGGATGGTAAAACTTGGTACTATATTTGAGTGCCAATGATACGCTATTTCGAAACGAGAAATAATGAGATATTCATTAAAAAAGTGTTGACAATCATTTTTCTCAATGATATAGTTAAATAGTTGTCAAAAGCGTTATAAACGTTGATAACACAACGCTGGTAGACCTTTGAAAACTGAACAAAATTTTGACAAACGATCGTGTGAGGACTCGCAAATCAAATTGATTTAGTGAGAACAAACATGCGAAGTCAATTCGCAAAAACAAACAATTAATGAGCTTGAAAAAGACTCATCATTTTAATATGAGAGTTTGATCTTGGCTCAGGATGAACGCTGGCGGCGTGCCTAATACATGCAAGTCGAACGAACTTCCGTTAAATGATTATGAGGTGCTTGCACTGAATGAGATTTTAATATGAAGTGAGTGGCGGACGGGTGAGTAACACGTGGGTAACCTGCCCAGAAGCAGGGGATAACACCTGGAAACAGATGCTAATACCGTATAACAGAGAAAAC